>Ga0224555_1000018_pt1 | contig 197293 bp, 174 predicted proteins | sample 714S23034metaG_FD_180687 | JGI IMG/M metagenome (GOLD analysis project Ga0224555, IMG submission 180687) | Peat soil microbial communities from Stordalen Mire, Sweden - 717 S2 30-34 | ecosystem: Environmental > Terrestrial > Soil > Wetlands > Peat | place: Sweden: Norrbotten County, Stordalen...
TCACAGAGATACCCTCCTTCTCCCTCTGTGGACAACCTACTCTGCTACAAGGACCTAACTCAACGCCACTACCGCCCGCACAGCCCCACGCGAAAGCGTCCGCCGCCCCAGCGGCTTCGTTCAAGTCAGCCAGTGTTGACTGATGCCTGGAGTCCTGCAAGCGCAAAGGAACGTTTCATCCAAGTCTTATATCCGTGATCGCGCGTCCCCTGGTCACCTTACATACGAAAAGATGCCACAAAGATTCGTTGAATTCGCAAGGGCATCGGGCGTGAGGACCGGCATTTTTGATCCCGAAAAGAAGGCAAGCTGCAAACTGTGACCTACCACGTATGTGGCCGCCCACTGCACGTCCTCACCCCCGCAGAGAGTGCTCTTGTGCAGGAACCTCTTGTCCCCCGGTATGCTCAGTCTGTAAAGGTTGCCACTCCCTCCGGCACCGCTCTCTGCATCGAAAGCCGCGCTGACCTCAGCCGGCTCGAGAACACGTATTTGAGCGATCCAAAATCCGGAGAAGTTGATCGATATCTTCTCATTCGAGAATCCCACGTCACCTGTGATGGACTTGGCCGTCGAGCTCTCTGCACGCCAGCTTCCTTTTTCCTGTGCCATACCCCACACGGAGCAGGTCAGCCCCCATCCCACAAGCACACACAGCAGCTTTTGTCGCTTCATCTCCCAAGCATGACATTCACAGTAACGTTTGATCAACTGGCAACGCTGAGTCGTAGCAAGCGTGGGCCTGCCGGAAGCGATTTACTCCTCCAGAATGATGGTCAAACCCGAGGTTGTCTCAACTGGCGCTTACAGGGCTTCGCATGGACTGCAATTCGTCACCTCCCGCATGGTCGCGGCTCGGAGAGCGAGCCATAATCATTCTTTATCAACCCGACCCCCTCAGTAACGCGTCTCCAGTAAAAGAAGCCAGATCGCTAAAAAGCCTCTCCAACGTCCCTTCCCTCTCAACGTCGGGCAAGCCGAGTTGTCGCTCCACCCGGGCTTCCATCTCGCGCAGCTGCGCCTCCGGTGCTTTCCCCTCAAGATGCTGGAACAGCAACCGATGCGCACCTTTGTGCTGCATGACCTCCAGCCCATCCAGCATCTGCTCCGGTGCGTTGCCCGAGATGGAGCAGAGCGATCATCTCGCGGACGCCGTTCTGACGGCCCGAGCACTCGATCATCCGTCGCCAGAGAACTACTTCCGGCAAAAGGATGTACGTTATGCAACCGCGTAGCAATCCTTCAGAGCCGGATCAATAAAATGACGACTTTCATGCAACTCTTACAATGATGCCCGTGGCATCGTCTTGCTGAGGATTGTCACCTGCGAAGCTCCGAGCGGCACGATATATGCCATGCACGAGTTCGTTCGCTGAATCTTGCCGGTGGGCACGCACGTATTCGAGAACTCCGTCGGTACCGAACTCCGCGTCTCCCGACGTTGTCATCTCAGTCATGCCGTCTGTCATTAAAATTATGAGCTGCTGCGAGGTAAAAGGTATTCTAGAGGTGACAAAGTTAGAATCAGGAAATAGTCCCAGCGGTGGGCCTGAGCTTTCAAGCACATGATCGATCTCGCCAGAGCCATTCATTAGAAAACCTGAAACGTGCCCTGCGCTGGCATAAGACAAGCAGCCATTCGTTTCATCCAGACAAACCAGCAACATGGTGACAAACCGAGCGTCCTCCAGGTCTGCAATAAGCATAAGGTTGACGCGGCTCAGTATCTTCGCCAAATCTGCTTCGACCTGGGCGAATGAGCGCACATAAGCACGGGTCAGCGCCATTACAAGCGCAGAATCCAGACCGTGTCCACTGACATCGCCAATACCGATGCAAATGCCTCCGGCAAGCATTGAGAACGAGTCCAGATAGTCGCCGCAAGCTTCCTCTGCGGGGTAGATGGCGCTAGCGATATCAAATCCGGTGGCGCATATTGTTGCGCCGGTATAGAACCGCTGCTGTACGTTACGCGCCATTTGCAACTGGAGTTCCCGCTCGTGCTGTTTGCGGAGCGCCGTAATGTCCTTGCACACAGAAACAAAATGGGAGATAACGCCTGCGCTGTCCTTAATCGGGCTGATTGTCTGCTCCGCCCAGTACAGTTCACCAGACTTCTTGCGGTCCACAAGCGTCCCGCGGAAATCCTCCCCTTTCAGAATCTGGCCCCATAGCCGACTGTAGAACGAATTGTCTTGCAGACCGGACTTCAAGACGCTAGGCGTCTCGCCGACAACTTCCTGACGGCTGTAACCCGTAATGATCTCAAACGCTGGATTTACATACTCAATCGTGCCGTGGCGGTCGGTGATCACGATGCTATCGGCCGTCTGTTCCACTGCCCGGGAAAGCAAGCTGATCGTTTCCTGTGCGCGGCACCGTTCCGATTCAATGCGCTTCTGCTCCGTCATATCACTGACCATTGCAAGCGCGCCTTCAAAGCCCCCGTCCGCACCGACAATCGGCGATGTCGTAACCCGTGCCCATAATGCTTCCCCATCCTTCTTGCGATATCGCGTCTCAAGCTGTTCACTCACGCCCCGGCGCCGGCGTTCCAGTTCGGTTTTCTTCTGTTCGATATCTCCCTCGAACATGAAATCAAACAGCGGCCTGCCCAGCATTTCCTGGACGGTATACCCGAGCAGTTCAGCCATGCGGCCATTGACCAAGGAAGTTTCGAAATCGGCATTCACCTTCCAGATGCCCTCGTAAGCGGTCTCCACGATGCCGCGATAATTTTTCTCGCTATACTCAAGCGCTTCGAGCGTACTCTGCTTGCGTATTAGTTGCGCTCTCTCCGCGACCACGGCTGCTAAGACCACGCCCGAGACCGAGATGACGCCGAGAAATGACTGGAGCAGCATTGCGTTCTGCAGGGCATTGCCATTTATGACAAGCCCGAAGCCACGGGCGGTTCCCCACACGGCGATGGCAGAAATCAAAAAGCTCACGACTGCTGCCCCCGGTACCTCGAACCGTATAGCCCCCCAAAGCACAAAAGGCAAAACACCGAACGCGAACACGCCGGCATGCATTGATCCAAGCCATGGGTCAAAGATCACCGACGCGCTGCCAACAGCTCCGAGTAGCAGGCACGCCAATTCAACCCACCGCCGATTTTCCCGGACCGTCATCAGCCCTGTGAAGGTCAGCACGAGCGGGGTAACGATCAACACACCCGTGGCATCACCCCACCACCACATCAGCCACGCGGACCCTAAACCAGACCAGGCATTCACGCCGGCGAGAGCCAAAACCCCGGTGCCGACGGTCGCACTTACCGCAGTACCGCAAAGGGCGCCGCAAATACTCATTCCGAGTACATCTCGAAGCCTGGTGAGGGAAGGCTGAAATGCCGGCAACTGCCGTAGGAGCCAAGCCCCGAACAGCGCACCAACCGTGTTGCCCAAAGCGATTCCGGCCGCAGCGACATGAGGGATGTCAGTAAAGAAATTTACGACGAATGCAGCCATGGCGACCGCAGGCCAGATGCGATAGCCAAAGATGAGCATGGCGGCCAATGCGACTCCTGCTGCAAACCACACGGGGGATACGTTTCCGCTCGTAAAAGGGACAGCCAGTCCAATTCTGCCAGCCAGTAAATAAGCGCAAAAAACGCAGACTAATTCCAGACCCCGTCGGCGCCCGCGATGACTCTGACGGCGGTTCAGGTGCATTTCGGAAATCGGATAAGCTGGAATCTCCATTTTGGCCTTTCGGCTACCGACAAATATACGTCCAGTCCCCTCCTCTGGCGATCCTTTTTGTCTTCGTTCCAGGGCGAGAGGCCGAGTGTGCCCGCCAGGGCCTTTGCCGGGATTTATAAGTCATGATTTGTCCGTATTCGAAGCGATTTCACAGACACCTCTCCGCCAGCTCCACTCCGTCTTCCAGAATGGGTCGCGCCCATTTGCTCCAAGCGTCTTCCTATATGAAGCTAGTTGCCTATCAACGAGATGGCTATGATTCATCTCACATCGCTGCATCTAGACCCGACAATTAAGAACTCCCTGCATCAGAACCGTGGATCGGTCATTCGTGAACCGTGAATCGCTACCATAGCCGTGTAAAGTCAGGGTGACGCGCATCACCGACACCAACACTGGGATACCCGACTCTACGAGTCATTGGGGAGGGTGTACAAATGGATGCTCTTCTACTCGCAAAAAAGCTTCATTTGCACGCACTCTGGGTAAGGAGTCTTGAGACAGACGGAGTACGTCTGAACATCTCAGGGGAGGACTTACGCAACGCCCAGATGCCTAACACTTCCTTAGTGGGAGCAAAACTAGACGGCGTTGATTTCAGGCACGCAAATCTAACAGGTGCCAACTTTACCGGAGCAGACTTAGGCGGAGCTGATCTACGAAGCGCAAAGCTCGAAGGGGCAAATTTCTCCGCAGCCAACCTCAAAGGAGCGCGCCTTAGAGGAGCGGTGCTGTCAAAAGCAAACCTGGCGTATGCCGACCTGGAGTCTTCCGATCTGCGGAACACACATCTGGACGGCGCAAATCTGACGGACGCAAAGATGATGGGCGCAAAGCTCCAGCATGTCGATATGAGCCACGCAAAGCTCAGAGCCGCAGACTTGTTTGGCGCTGACCTGCGCGGCGCCATACTTAGGGGAGCGGATCTAGGCTGTACGATTCTGCTGGGTGCCCAATTGCACGATGTCGTTCTCGATGAAAATACTAATCTGGACAACGCAAAGATGGACTCAGACTTCCTGAGCCATAGTGGTCACACCCCGGCTAAATCGAAACATTAGATATGTCATGGCTAACCCACTTGTTCCCGCACTATACGAATTGCCTAGCATTGTTAGCATCCAGCATGATCCGTTGACAAGTCGTCTTGATCTCCAGCGATAGGAAAAAGTGTCCTTATGTGCGCAGGCGGATCACCCGACTCATGACCGACTCATCAAATCTCCGCTGCTGTGATCCTGGTCACCTCGATGGCTGCCGAACATCACCTCAGCACCGGCTTCACCGATGAACGATGAGATGAGGGAATCACAATGCAAAACGACAAACATTTCTGGTGGACAACCTTAGTCCGTGGCTTTGTCGCGCTCATTGCAGGAAGCGCGATCATGGTCATTCCAGAGATGGCCAGAACGTTACTGCTGCTCCCGATTGCGATAGCCATCTCTATCCTCGGCTTGGCAGTCTACGGAGTCCTCGATAGCGTTCTTGTATTTGTGACGAGCTATATGGCAACATCCCGTCCCGCGAAATTTGTGCTTCGACTGCAAGGCGTGATCGGTGTCACGGTCGGCATCCTCCTATACCGGGTCTTCTTCTTCCATGTGCAGTTGCACTGGTTCCTTATCCTGATAGTGATCCAGTCGCTCTCTACAGCGATCGCAGAATTTCTCATTGCGCGGCATTCCAGAACGCGAGCCACTTCGCGCTGGAACTTTACGGCTGCAGCAGTTGCGTTTGGCTTCAGTTGTGTCTACTTCTACATCGTGCTGGCGCTCGCTGACCGAATGGTACCGCAGGAAATCTCGTGGCTTGTCTACGGATATCTCGTGGCATTTGGGATCGCTCAGTGCCTGACCGCTGCTCGGATGCTCTATGCTGACCAACACGCATGAATCTTGCGAGTGACGGCTTCGTGCAACGGCAAGCGGCAAGGCACGGAGCAGTGCGCTTGAAGCCAAAGCGAGCCTGGAATGGCCTTCCACAAGGATCACAGACCCCAAGTGAACACTCGCAAAACCGGAGATTGATGCCGATGTCACCCACCAAATCATCAGTTCCGTGCGAAGCCACACACCAAGCTCAATTTCAGTAGAACTCCTAGGCTTGGCTACAGAGAGCCTCGGTCCTCCAACTGCACTACACCCAACAATCCATCTGGACCCCAAAAAAAAACTGGTTGGGGAGCCTCATCTCGCAACCCTATCCCCTCTTGCCTTCCTCTTGCAGCGGGGGCGACGAATCATAGATTTACACCTTACCCGCGTTCGTTCCGGCCTTGACAGAATGCCGCATCTATGCGAACTTTCGAATATACAGATTTACTGGAGCGCTTCATGCCTGACTCATTGCGCCGTTTTAAAGCCGACATCTTCCAGGCGCTCGCTCACCCTACCCGCATCGCAATCATGGACCTGCTGGAAGGCGGAGAACTCTCGGCAGGCGATCTCATGGAAAGACTCGGGATGGAACAGGCAAATATATCCCAACATCTGGCGGTGCTTCGCGGCAAGCAACTCGTTGCTAACCGTAAAGTGGGAAACAAGGTCTTCTATTCGGTTCGGGACCCGATCATCATCGAGGTTCTTGCGCTGATGCGCCGCTACTTCCAATGCCACCTAAAAGAAGCACTTGGATTGCTGGATGAAATGGATGACACACCCATCGAGGTGGACCGGTGATTTCGAGAACGAATGTTTTTCAATACTGGCCTAAGGCCACCACGGAATTCAACCTGATTCAAACAGTAATCATTGCGATAGCAACGGTTTGCATTGTTTATTTCTGGATGGAGGAGGCTGCGGTTTGTTATTGAGGACTCATCATGGGATGATGACCGGCATGACATCGGCCGTGGCGATCCACGATCTTCATTTCCTGCTGTGGCTTGCCGCCGCATGGATTGCCCTCGGGTTCATGGGGATGCTACGGCCCCACACCACGCGTTTTATTGCGCATTTGCTTTTTCCACTCGGGGCCATCCTGTGTCTTGGGGTTGCGCTACTCGCGGGCATTTTCCTGGCTACAGGCCACGCGCCACAGATGGTTATCCTTCCACTCGGCCTGCCCAATCTGCCTTTCCATGCGCGTCTCGATACATTGACTGGATTCTTTCTTCTGCTGTTGGGTTTGGCGGGGGCTGGAATCTCAATTTTTGCTGCGGGCTATTTTCGCCACGGCCAAGGCACGCCCCCCGGATTGCTCTGCCTGCAATATCACGTGTTTCTAGCCAGCATGGCTCTGGTCATACTCGCCGACGATGCTTACTTTTTTATGGTGGCCTGGGAGACGATGGCTCTCAGTTCGTACTTTCTGGTGACATCCCAGCATCGGATTGCGGAGATCCGCCGCGCAGGTTTCCTCTACCTCCTCATGGCACATGTAGGCGCTCTCTGCATCCTGCTAAGTTTCGGTGTACTGCAAGGCGGAAGATGGCAGTTCACCTTTGATGCGATGCGGGGCGCTTCACTGCCGCCATTCTGGGCCAGTGCGGCCTTCCTGCTGGCGTTGCTTGGGTTCGGAGCCAAGGCAGGCCTGGTTCCGTTGCATGTATGGCTGCCGGAGGCGCATCCTGCGGCCCCTTCCCCTGTATCCGCCATGATGAGTGGCCTGATGCTGAGTACCGCAGTCTACGGAATGCTGCGTATTTCCTTCGATCTGTTGCACATCCGGTATTGGTGGTGGGGCGTATTGGTGCTCGGGGTCGGATTGTTCTCAGCATTATTTGGAGCGATCTTTGCGACCGTGCAGACTGACATGAAGCGCTTGCTGGCGTACTCCTCCATCGAAAACATAGGAGTCATCTTTACCGGCATCGGTCTTGCAATTCTTTTTGATGCGTCCCACTTGCCTCTATTCGCGGCACTTGCTCTGTCTGCTGCGTTGATACACTCGCTGAACCATTCCATCTTCAAGAGTCTGCTTTTCCTGGCAACGGGTTCGGTGTTGCACGCAACCAATCAGCGCAGTCTGGGCAAACTTGGAGGCCTGATTCGGAGCATGCCATGGGTTGCAACCCTCGCTCTAGTGGGCACACTGGCGATTGCTGGCTTGCCGCCGCTCAACGGCTTCGTTTCCGAGTGGCTGCTGTTGCAATCTTTTCTCTACACCCCGCAAATTCCTCATGCCTTCCTCAACATGCTCATCCCGCTGGGTGCGGCTGTGCTGGCGCTAACGGCTGCCTTGGCCGCCTACGTGATGGTGAAATTCTATGGCGTGATCTTTCTTGGCCAGCATCGTGAACCTTCTCTGGTGAATGCGCATGATGCGGACTGGCTGGAACGCATCGGTCTCGCGTGGCTGGCACTCGGCTGTATTGCGATTGGAGTGATGCCGCAGCTTGCACTCCGGGCTGCGGGCACCGTCACCGGAGCGCTCCTGGGCCAGACAGTGAACCTCGGGTCTCCCTTCTGGTGGCTTGCTCCAATCGCACCGAAGCAAGCGTCGTACAACGGCCTGTTACTGCTCGCTGGAATTGTCGCAGTGGTGAGTATCACCTTTGTGGTCGTGCGCGTTCTGGCGCACGGACGCATGCGGCGTACCGTTCCGTGGGACTGTGGCTACCCGTGGCAGACCTCACGGATGCAGGACACGGCGGAAGGCTTTGGTCAACCGATCCGGCACATCTTCGGATCATTCTTTGGCATGGAGCGGGAGTTGCCCTCCCCGACCGACGTTGCTCCGCGTTATCGAATTCATATTGAGGACCGCATATGGGGGGTTCTCTATCTGCCGATTGCGCGCGGCGTTCAGCGCCTGGCGGACTGGGTCGGTCTTCTGCAAAGCGGCCGGCTTCCCATCTACCTGCTCTACAGCTTTCTCACGTTGATCGCATTGCTGGTGTTTGTCCTATGAGAGCAATCACAATGGTCCGTCAGTTTGGTGAAGTGGCGCTCGCCATCGCCATCGCGCCACTCTTCGCTGGATGGATCGCACAATGCCGTGCGTGGCTCCAGAGTCGCACGGCGCCCCCGCTAATACAGCCATACCGCATGTTGCGTAAATTGTTCAACAAAGACGCCGCGCTGGCCATAGACGCCTCCCCGCTATTTCGGACGACCCCCTATATCGTGTTTGGGACGATGGTCCTGGCGGCAGCGATTATTCCGTCTATTGCAACCGATTTACCATTCGCGCGAGTGGCCGATGCGATTGCACTTATCGGTCTGTTCGCCACTGCGCGTGTCTTTCTGTCGCTGGCGGCCATGGATATTGGCACCGCTTTCGGCACCATGGGCGCTCGCCGCGATATGATGATCGGCTTTCTCGCAGAACCGGCCCTCCTGATGGTGTTGTTCAACGCGTTTCTTCTGTCTGGAAGCACAGCGTTGCCCAGCGTCGTTGACGCCTCGACCGCACATCCGTTCTTTGTTGATCCCAGCCTGATCTTCGCAGCGGTTGCGTTTGTTATGGTCCTGCTGGCGGAAAATGCTCGCATCCCCATCGACAATCCGGCCACCCACCTCGAACTCACCATGATCCATGAAGCGATGGCCCTTGAATATTCGGCGCGCCATCTCGCCCTGGTGGAGTGGGCCTCGGATTTGAAGCTTTTCAACTACGCATGCATCGGTTTTGCGCTCTTTCTGCCATGGGGGATCGCGACGCATGGTAGGGATGGCGCGCCGGAACTGGGGCTCGCCGTCGCTGCTCTACTTGTGAAACTCATTGTGGCTGGCGCAGCGTTGGCCCTGATTGAATCGCTGTCAGCCAAATTGCGAATTTTTCGCGCCCCGGAATATCTGGCGATGGCATTTCTACTCGCCGTACTGGGTCTGCTGGTCCATCTCCTGCTGGGGGCATAAATAAATGCATCCGTCCTACATGGTCACCGAAGTGTTGAACCTGCTGGCCGCGAGCTTGCTGTTGATCTCCTTTGCCATGTTGTCGCGCCGCCGCACGCAGCGCTTGATTACACTCTTCGCCTGGCAGGGGTTGGTGCTCTTTGCGTCGACTCTTCTGGTGGCATATAGCTCCGGTCTAAGGGAACTCTATTACTCCGCCGCACTCACTCTTCTGCTGAAAGTGATTGCGCTGCCCTGGATTCTCCAACGCCTGATTCATCGTCTGGGCGTGCAATGGGACAGCGAGACGCTCGTCAACATTCCAACCACCATGCTTGTGGGCTTAGGCTTGGTAATTTTCGCCTTTGGGCTGGCGCAACCCATCAGCAGAATGGCCACGACCATTACTCGTAACACCATCGGCATCGCGCTCGCTGTCATCTTCCTTGCATTCCTGATGATGATTACGCGCCGCAAAGCAGTCACACAGGTGATTGGATTTCTCGCTATGGAAAATGGCCTGTTTTTTGCTGCCACCAGTGCGACGTATGGCATGCCGATGGTTATCGAGCTGGGCATTGCGCTCGACCTGCTGATCGGGTTCTTCATCCTGGGAATATTTTTCTTCCAGATCCGTGAGCAATTCGACAGCCTCGATCTCAGCAATATGGAAGCACTGAAGGAGGACTGACGTGGTCATACTGATCGTTCTGGGCTTGCCGCTACTGGGGGCGCTCCTGCTGGCGCTGTTTGGACCGCACCGCTACGCCGCCGAACTGAATATCGGAATAAGCTTTGCCTCGCTGATCGCCGTAGTATTTCTGGTTCTGCGCGTCCTCCGACACGGGCCGATGCTCGTCTTACATGATCAGTTCTTTGTCGATTCCTTCAATGTATTTCTGGTCGCGCTCACAGCCTTCGTGGGATTCACGACCGCGCTCTTTTCGCGGCCCTACATGCGTATCGAAGAGCAGCGTGGTCATCTCAACGCAGCGAGGCTTCGCCTCTATCACAGCATGTACCAGGTCTTTATGGCGGCGATGTTTCTGGCGCTGCTGACCAATAATATGGGTCTGCTCTGGGTGGCGATGGAAGCCGCCACCCTGTCTACGGTGCTGCTGGTTTCGCTGTACCGTACACGCGCCAGCCTGGAAGCGGCATGGAAGTATTTCATCCTCTGTGGCGTGGGCATTGCGCAGGCGCTGTTTGGCACGATCCTGCTGTACTTGGCGGCAGAGCACGTTCTAGGCCATGAAGGGATGACGGCATTATTATGGACGCACCTTAATGCCGTAAAGGGGCAGCTTGAACCCAGGGTGCTGGGATTGGCATTTGTCTTTCTGCTGGTGGGCTATGGGACGAAAGTTGGATTGGTACCACTGCATAACTGGCTCCCCGATGCCCATGCAGAAGGTCCAACACCGGTGTCCGCTGTCCTATCCGGTCTGCTTCTGAATGTTGCGCTGTATGCTGTCATCCGCTGCAAAATATTGGTCGAAGGGTCGATCGGCTCCTACCTTCCCGGCCGTATGCTGATGGGTTTTGGCCTGCTTTCCGCCGTACTCGGCGCTTTCTTTCTATGGAGACAGCGTGATATCAAGCGGCTGTTCGGCTACTCCTCTATCGAACACATGGGCATCATCACGTTTGCCTTCGGGCTTGGTGGACCGATCGCAAATTTTGCGGCATTGCTGCACATGACCGTTCACTCGCTCACCAAATCCTCCATCTTCTTTACTGCCGGCCACGCGTCGCAGACCGCAGACACACAGCAAATGGATGGTATCCGAGGTCTGGTAAGCATCAGCCCAACCGTCGGATGGGGGCTGATGCTAGGTTCACTCGCCATTCTTGGTATGCCGCCGTTTGGCGTGTTCGCCAGCGAATTTCTGATCCTGACCACCGCCATGCGGGAGCATCCCTGGACGACGCCATTTCTTTTGATCGCGCTCGGCGTCGCGTTCGCTGCCATCTTCCGCAAGGTCCAGCCGATGGTCTTCGGGGAGAGCGATGCCCCGCCCTTGCCACATTCTCCTGCTCTAGTTCCGGTCTTCATTCATCTTGCGATCGTGCTGATGCTGGGAGTCTATATTCCGTTCGTCCTTGCAGAGTGGTACCGGGCAGCGGCACTGCTGATTGGAGGATGAAGATGTCGACTGACATGATGGAGCCTCAACGGACCCGACTACCCGCGAATATGCCGAGCAGCCGTCTGCGTGTGGATCGCGAGCAATGGCTCCGGACGGCCGAAGATCTGCGCGAATCCGGAGCACGCTTGCTTACCCTGTGGGGAACGGATGATCGTGACCGCGACTCCGGCTTTCGCATAGCAGCGGCGTATCTTCTGACGGATAGCGTGGTGGTAGTGGAACACCTCATTAAGGAAACATCTGCACCTTCCTATCCGAGTATCGCGGGCTTGTTCCCCGCTGCGTTGCGTATGCAGCGGGCAGTGCATGACCTGCTTGGAATCTCGACCGACGAAGTCGACACTCGCAACTGGCTGCGCCATGGCGGCTGGCCCGAGACTGTATTTCCGCTTCGACGGGATGTGGATGGAAACCGGCAATATCCCATTGTTTCCGAGCCCTACCCCTACGTTGAAGTCGAAGGCGATGGCGTCCATGAGATCTCCGTAGGTCCAGTCCATGCGGGAACCATCGAACCTGGAAACTTTCGCTTCTCAGTCGTTGGAGAGAAAGTCTTGCGGCTGGAGGAGCGTCTCGGATACACGCACAAAGGTATCGCAAAACTCTTTGAGAACTTTTCACAGGAAGCCGGTCACAGCTTAGCTGCGCGCGTCTCCGGCGATTCTGCGGTCGCCTTCTCCTGGGCATATTGTTCGGCCCTGGAAGCCATCACCGGGATAACCTGTCCCATGCGGGCCGTCGCACTGCGGGCCCTGGCGCTGGAGCATGAGCGTCTAGCGAATCATATGGGGGACCTGGGCGGGCTTGGCAACGATGCGGGCTTCGCCTTCGGACTCACACATTTCTCGCGACTGAAAGAGGATCTGCTGCGCGCCAACAGCGTCGCCTTCGGAGCGCGTTATCTGCTCGATTATGTAATTCCCGGAGGAGTAGCGGTCGATCTGACCGCAGATGCAAGTCGCCTGCTGCTCGAGTTGTACGACACATTGGAGTCATCTGTAACCAATATGCGCGCCATCTATGACAATCACGCAGGTCTACAGGATCGCTTTCGTGAGGCCGGACGGTTGGAACAAAACACAGCCGAGAAACTTGGCGCCATCGGCTTAATAGGGCGCGCTTCCGGCATTGCCTGCGACCTGCGCGTAGATCATCCATGGTCCCCCTATAACTCGCTGGCTGTCAAAATGATCGTCCAGACCGGTGGTGATGTTGCAGCGCGAGTGCAGGTGCGCTTTGACGAAGTCGTGGAATCCCTGCGACTCTGCCGTGCTTTGCTCGCTGAACTTCCCATAGAAGCGATCCAGACCCCGGTTTCCATAGCGGCGGCTAATCTTCTGGGGATCGGACTAATCGAAGGATGGCGCGGCCCCGTGATGATTGCTCTCGAAACTGGCCCGGATGGCGGCATCCGGCGCTGTCACGCACACGATCCTTCCTGGCAGAACTGGCCACTGATCGACTACGCAATCCTCGGGAATATCGTGCCGGACTTTCCCCTGATCAATAAGTCCTTCAACCTGTCCTATAGCGGACACGACGGATGAGCTAACTATGTTTAATACACTTTCACGAATGCTGCATACAGGCCTGTTGACGGAGCCTCTCCCGGTTCCCAACGAAGCAATCCCTGCGCTCGAAACCCTGCAGAAGGATGTGCTGGGAATTCTCGGGCGTGCACTCTGCATCCGCCATGTCGATGCGGGTTCCTGCAATGGTTGCGAATTGGAAATCCAGGCGCTCACCAATCCGTATTACAACCTGGAGGGCGCAGGCATTAAATTCGTCGCCAGTCCGCGCCACGCTGACCTCTTGCTTGTGACCGGCCCTGTATCGGTGAACATGGAAGAAGCTCTCAAACGCACGTACGATGCCATGCCCGACCCCAAATTAGTCATTGCTCTCGGTGACTGCGGGGCTTGCGGCGGAGTGTTTGCTAAGAGCTACGCCAGTCGGGGCAGCGTTGCCAGCGTCATTCCTGTAAACAACACGATTGCAGGTTGTCCGCCGAGTCCAGCGGCGATCTTAGGCTGTATCCTACAAACCGTCCGCTCCTCAGCTGTCGAGGCTTGAAACAAACTTCATTTCTCGAGTGAGCCGCGAAACCAGGCCAGTTCGCGGTCTATCGTTACCGTAGGTCGCCTGCGGACCGGCGCGCTTGAGCGCCTCCACGATATAGTATCCCCACAAATATCCCACAGCCCAAGGCGAAGGCGGGACGAAGTAGCCATAGCGCTACGCTTACCACCGCACTGGAGCAAAAGGTTGGGCAGACCATCCCTCAAGCCGTGCCGCTGCCGGACTGTCGAAGGGCCCTATGGAGCAGCATCAACGTGAGGGACTTGGTTGAGCAATATGAGAACCGCTGTTTGCGCTTCCGTGATGGCCCGCTCTCTAGTTAGACCGTAGGTATGAGGATGTGCGAGCAGCATCATGTTCATGCCATGCATGCAAGCCAGGATCTGATGCAACCGCTGCTGGACAAGCGCATCTGTCGTGTTTGGCGGCAGGAGAGCCCGAATATCATCCTGCAGGCGCTGCAGCTGCACCTGCGCTAGCCGTTCCCGAGGAGACGGGGTCTCCAGCTCTGGCTGCGGCATCATCATCATCATGGAGATTCGATAGTGCTGTGGGTGGCTAACTGCGAACCGTATCGTTGCTTTGACAATTTGGAAGATTCGGTCCCGTGGGTCACTCAGTCCTTCGATGGTGCGATTGACACGCGTCGCAAAGCGCTCGTAAGCCCCAGCGCACAAATAGAGGATCAGTGCCTCTTTGTCTTTGAAATGGCGATACATCGCCATTTGAGAGCATCCTGCCAGATCAGCGACACGACGCATGGAAACGCTCTGGTAACCATGCTCGGCAAACAGTTTGCCGGCCGCATCGATGATGCGACTTCTAAGGTCGAGGCTTGGTTTAGCTTTCATATTCAAAGCTCATGTCGATTCTGACGCTTCTTTCTTCAGGCCCGCTTCCGTGTTGCTTACACCGTAAGCATAGCTTACATTGTAAACATGGGATGGGCAATTCATAGTCAAAACAAGAGTCTACTGGGCCGGACGTTTCCCACTGGAGCGGCGGCAGGATTGTGCCTATGCGTGCTGTCGAGTGTTATGGGGAGGGCACAGGACACAGCCACACTGGCAGCCGTCGAGCAGGCAGCGGTTCGTTCGCAACAGGTTCCACCAGCGCTGCAGGCTCCAGGAATCGATCCTGCCAAGCCTTATACCCTTGCCGAACTCATCGATATGGCAGAGCAGAGCAACCCGAAAGGACGAATAGCCTGGGAGCATGCCAAGCAGACGGCCGAACACTACGGCATAGCCCGCGACTTCTATCTCCCGGTTTTGGTCAGCAACACGCTATTCGCAGACGAGAGGATAATCAATCCGTTTCCAAAGCCACTGGCCCCGCGTGGATACGTGATGGTGGAGATCCCGACGGTGCAGCCGCAAGCGCAACTCAGTTATCTCCTCTTCGATTTCGGAGGGCGTGAGGCCAAGGTCGACGCGGCAGCAGCGGCACGTTTGCAGGGCAGCGCAACTTTGCTTCGGGTAAATCAGGATATCGCGTTTCAAGTGTCCGAGGCTTATTACCGAGTGCTGACGGCAGAGGGTCGGTTGCGGGCGACGGACGAGATTCTACAGGCCGCCAGAACAGTTCAGGATGCCGCGGAACAACAGTTGAAGAACGGACGGTCGACTCTTCCGGATGTGCTCAATGCACGCGCAGCAACAGCCCAGGCTGCGTATGAACGTGAAAATGCGGATGGTGATCTGAGATCGTCGAAGGTGCTGTTGCGAGAGGCCATTGGAGCCGAGCCTTCGCCTGAGATCGAGATACTGGACGATGGAAGCAAGGCGCTACCGGAAGCGCTGAACTCCTCGATCGAGGAGTTGATTGGCCAGGCGTTTGCCGACCGGCCCGATCTGTTGGTCCGCGCCCAGGAAGTTCGAGTGGCTCATGACGAGGTGCGACAGGCCAAAGCGGCTTATCTCCCTTCCATTGGACTGGAAGGTGCTGCCGCTCAGACGTCTATGTGGCCAACCGTTGACTACGGCCAACTGGGCAACGTGAGCCAGACAACGTGGTCGGGTTCTTTGAATATCCGATGGGAGATCTTCAATCGCGCCCGGAAACACGAGGACGCGATTGCGGCTTCGCTCGAGCGGCAGGCTGGGGATGAACTGAGGGAAAGTAAAGATGCCGTGACCCGCGACGTGTGGAATGCATATATCAGCTACCAGACAGCTCAGCGGCGCAACGTGGCGGCTACTGCCTTGCTGGATGCAGCGAACCTTTCTTATACTTCGTCGCTCGATGCCTACCGCTATGGGGTGAAGAATCTAATCGATGTCGTGTCTGCGCAGCAGCAGTTGGCACAGGCAAAGCTAGCTTGCGTACAGGCCCGTTCGGACGTATTGCTGGATGCCATCGCTGTCGACTACTCCACCGGCGTTCTTCTTCGTACGGGTAACAAGACTGCGGCAGGAGTATCGAAATGAGGAGTACTGCGAAAACAGTACCTGCTGGGACCGGTCTGCTGCTGTGCACGGGCTGTAGAGCGGCACCATCATTCGACATCAGCGGGTCGTTTTTTCCCGCCTGGATGTTGTGTCTTGTCATCGCCATAGCGCTGGCGTTCGCCGCGAGGTATGGGCTGGTGCGGTTGAAGATCGAGGCTGAAGCCGGCCCGCCGGCATTGATCTATCCATGCCTGGTAGCACTGTTCAGCTGCCTGCTGTGGCTGGCGTTGTTTCGCTGAGGGGATCGCGGAAAATATGATGAATGCTGCAATCGAGATTGAGGATCGCAAGCGGGTAGGACGTGCAGTTGGAATAACAATTGTGGTCCTGACCCTGCTTGTTGTGCTGGCTGCACTATGGCAGACGGATTCACATCCGCGGACCGATGATGCCACTGTGCGAGTGAACTACATCACGGTCATTCCCGAGGTCAGTGGGCTTCTGGTATCACTGCCGGTCAAGGATAACCAGCATGTCAAGAAGGGAGATCTACTGTTCGAGATCGATTGTAGGCCTTATGACTATGACCTGCAGCAGGCTCTCGCAAACCAGACACTTCTGGAAAGCCAGATTGGAGATGAGAAGCGTCGCATCGCGGCAGAAGGCAGCGCCGTCGATGCAGCTCGTGCGGGAGTGCAGAGCTCGCGGACCGGAGTGCAGTCAGCAGCCAGCAACATCGATGCTTCGGCGGCGACGGTGGCGCGGGCGCAGGCAGCTGCATCGTCCGCGGAGGCACAGCTTGCACTAGCCACTGCAAACCTTGGCCGCATCGAACCATTGCTGGCGAAGCAATACGTCACGTTCGAGCAAGTCGATCAAGCACGAACTGCCGTTAGGGTAGCGAAGGAGAGCTTCAACGAGGCGCAGGCCACAGCGCTGCAGGCACGCGCACAACAAGAGCAGGCTGCCGCCGCCAAAGCGGCAGCAGAGGCCGGAGTCTCACAGGCTCAGGCGAGACTTGGGCAAGCGGTGCATACGGTTGACACCCTGGACACACTCATAGCGCAACGCGCCATTCTGGCAACGAAGGTACAGGACGCAGAGCTAAACGTGGAGCGATGCAGGATTATTGCTCCCTTTGACGGCTATGTGACCAACTTGAATATCTCGGAGGGCGCATATGCGCATCCTGGAACGCCGATGTTCACATTACTCGATATGCGGAACTGGTTTGTGATAGCCAACTACCGCGAGTCCAAACTTAAATACATGAAGCCGGGCATGCATGCCGATATCTACTTAATGGGACATCCCGATCACCGCTACAGCGGCACGATCGAAAGCATTGGATATGGTGTTCTTCCGGAAGATGCGGGAGTCTCAGAGGGACTGCCGGACGTAGACCGCACGTTGAACTGGGTTCATCTATCGGCGCGGTTCCCTGTGCGGATCCACGTGGACAACCCTGATCCACAGGCCTTCCGCATGGGCGAGACCGCAGTAAGCATAATCCGGTAAACACTATGGAAGAACGTCGCTGGCTGGACTTTATCCGAAATGAACTTGCGCCTTACCCTCAACGACTGAGCGGTACCCTGCGCGACACGCTCTCGATCACCTTGGCGGTGATTCTTGTAATGACGCTACGGGTGCCTGCAGCAGCGATCGGCATCTTTAACATCTTTTTACTAACACGCCAGATGCCATCGCTCTCGCTGATCTCCGCCGCGCGAAATCTGCTGGCCCTGTGCGCTGGCGTGGGCACGTGTCTGGTAATGATCCAGGTCACGGACAATGATCCGATGGCTCGGTTAGTGGGGTTTATCGTCTGCATGACGGCGACCGGCTTCATGCTGGCCGCGAGCAGTATACCCGCTGAAGCAACAGCTTTCTGCGTGTTCTGGTTTTCGACACTTGCAGGCTGGGATGCTCACAGCCCTGCGGAACGAACGGTAGAGACTTCGCTATGGGTAATCGCTGCCGCGGCACTGAGTGTCGGCTGCGCTGTGGCCGTTGAATACGTCTTCGGCTCAAAGACGCCAGTGGCCAATTTGAACGAAGAGATGGAGAGCCGCCTGCTGGCTGTGGAGCAGCTCTTTACTCTCTATGCGGAGGATTCTGACGAGGCAAGCCTCCAGGCAGTCCGCCGCAAAGTGGTTCTCCTGGCGCACGCGGGCCAGGAGAGGATGCAGCGCGTGTATGAGCGGATCGTCGAGCGAAATCTGCGCACGGTGGAACTGCCCCCCGGCACCCGGATGCGAATCCCAATGCTCGCTGATCTGATGGATTTGGTAGCTACGTTTGCGTTGGGACAGCGCAGCGGTGTGGATGATAGCCTCCGAAATGCCTGTGCGGAGATTGCCCTGCTGTGTGGGCAAAGCAGGAAAGCCGCTCCCTCTCGGGATCGCCCATACGAACCATCGCACGGTGAGAATTTGCTTGGCCGAATCTGGCAGACTCTGCATGAGCTAAGTTCCATGCAGATCTCGACTCCAGAGCCAGGGCAGGAACAATTGATGACGCCGTTGCCAATGAATAAGCAGCCCATCTTTGTGGCGGATGCCTTCAGCAACCCGCAACACTTCTATTTCGCGCTGAAGACAGGAGCCGCTGGAACGATCTGTTACGTGTTCTATAACGCGGTTGGCTGGCCCGGCCTTACCACCTCCGTGATTACAGTACTGGTTGCGGCAGTCAGCACTACCGCGGCGATGAAGCAGAAGCAACTCTTTCGTCTGCTTGGTGCCGTGATAGGAGGAGCGATAGGAATATTCGCCGTGAGCTTTCTGTTCCCTTACATGGATTCAATTACCGCATTGATCATTCTCGTAGGTGCAGTGACGTTCGCTGCGGCCTGGATGGCTCGGAGTCCGCGCACAAGCTATGTGGGATTGCAGACTGCGCTGGCTTTTTATCTGGTTGCCTTTCAGTCCTTCCGTGCACCCGTCCTCATGGCGCCAGCGAGAGATCGCGTCGTCGGGGTCGGTGTTGGCTTGCTGGTGATGTGGTTTATCTTCGACCAGATAACGCCGGTCCGCACCTCTTCGGCGATGCGCCTGGGATTCGCGCGACTGCTGCGGGAGACAGGACAGCTTTTCGTTATCTGTGCTGCGCAACAGCCGAAAGTAACCCGAATGATTCAGGCCAACAAATTCCGATATTCAGTGGGACTCACCATGTTCCGGTTGCGCCAAATGCACGAAGCTGTCAGTTACGAATTCGGCAGCGATCGACAAGCGCATATGGTCGAAAGCGAACGGATCATGCAGGCCGCCATCGCAGCCGCTGCCCTTTTCTGGTCAGGTCTGGAAGCCCTCACCCAGAAAATATCGGAAGACCCCGTATCGGCTGAGATGAGATGCGCACTGGGGCAGAACCTGGAACGAATAGCGGAGAGCTACGAGGGCCTGCAACCTGGGCCGGGCAATACGATAAGCGACGTGGTTGGTTCAGCACTCATTGCAGATGCTTCTCTACGTAATTCGATGGCGAGATACCTCGAGCTTCGTGAGATTCTTCCCGCCTGACCCACGGCAACTCCCGGTTCGGAGATCTTTCCCGAACACGAGCATAAGATGATTTTTGGGGTAGCTAAACTCCCGCGTGGTCGACAATCCGGAATCTGCGCAGGCATTTTCGCGCTAATCCGAATTCTGGAACTGGCCCCAGCTAAATATTTGGGGCTTGGGCAGAAGACCTCAGATCCATTTCGTCGGCGCAACTCACCGATGGCATCGCTGGGATATCTCGTGGAGAAGACAGCTCTAGCGTATCCCAAGGACGTGACATTTTGCATGCAGCGCCAACTGATGAGCCGTACCACCTAAAAGTCGACTCAGGCCGCCCGGTTCCAGTCTTAGTCCGACCACCAAGAGTTCCGGCGCGATCTGATCGACGGCCTCCAGTAATCCTTTTATCTCATTTCCCTCCACGAGGGCGGTATGTAGGCTGACACCAGCCTCGTCAGCCGCTTTCCTCGCTCGGCTATGCATATCCGCATAAAACGCCTGTCTCTCGTTTCGCAGCAAGCTTGGCACCTCAGGAGCCACTGCTGACACGCAGCCTATATACGCGGGCAGATCCTCGATCACGGTGATGATGTAAACCTCCGCAGAGGTAAACTTGGCCAGATCCAGCGCGGAGCGAAGCGCCCTCTCCGCCTCCGGTGACTCATCGAGTGCGACCGCAATCTTCTTGAACATGTTTTGATTCTCTACTCTTTCCGAAGGAAATATACTATCGATGCTCAAGCCTGCGCCATAGATGTTACTAATTCTGCACTTTGGCGCCAAGTCTCTCAATACCCCTCGCATAGTCGCGCCGGGAGTGGGGCAATTGCAGTTCCGCACCGGTCTTGGACGGCGGCACGAAGCCGAGTTAATCCACGAGCTGCGTTCCTGGCTGCCTACCTACAACTGGCACCGACCTCATGCCAGCCTCAACCAGCTCCCCCATCAGCCGCTCTGGCCCCGATCGGAATAACCTCTTGAGCCACTACAGTTAGCCCTTAAATGGCCGACAGACCTGTGCGAAAAGGCGCTCTGTATCCTGGCGGTCGCATAACCCGGTCCCCGGCCTCATGACCGCAGCCGCGCCCGCCGCCATCCCGAAGCAAACCGATTCCTCGATCGACCGTCCATGCACGAGGCTGAGAACGATCCCCGCCACCATACTGTCGCCAGCGCCGACTGTGCTCCTCACTGGCACCTCGATTGGACCAAAGCGCTGGAATCCTTCTGCGGTCGCGAGAAGCGCACCGGCGGCTCCAAGAGAGAGAACAACGATCTCGCTGCGCGCTTCCTTAATGAGTTCGCGCGCCGCGATCTCCTGCCGTCGCTCGTCGTTGACCTCTCGTCCCACCAACTCCTGCAGTTCTCGGAGACTCAGTTTGAGGAGGTAGATGTTGCCATGACCAATTTGGCGCAGCGCCTCGCCAGACGTATCGATAATCAAACGGGCGCCGAGTCGCTTGGCCCGCTCAGCGACACGAGCATAGAAGTCTCGGGGCACTCCCGGAGGCAGGCTGCCGCTGCCCACGATGTAGGCGGGTTTTGGTTCAAGCGACGAAATCTGATCGAGACAGCGTTCCTGTTCAATCTCAGTCAAGGTCGGACCGGCCATGATGAACCGAAACTGCTGCCCTGTTTGCCGCTCGTCGACTGTAAAGTTTTCGCGCGTCAGCCCCGCGATCGCTAGAGGACGATAGTCAATCCTTTCCTCTTTCAGAAGCTGCTCCACCCGGACTCCGGTTGGACCGCCGAGGGGAAACACGGCGATCGCATCGCCGCCAAGCAATCGCACTGCGCGTGCGACGTTGATGCCGCCGCCGCCGGGATCATAGCGCGGCGCCGCGCAGCGGAGCTTCTCCCCAGGCATTATGCGATCGGTCGCTGCGTTGATGTCCAACGCTGGATTCATGGTCAATGTGGCGATTGCGTCCATTAGAAACTCCGATGCCCTTAGCGGATTAACTGTAACGTTTTCATCAAGCATTTGATAGGTGTGAGAACCTGGTCAAAGTGCTGTCCAGACGTATGATTTCGCGTCGGTTGGCGCAACTTATTCGGCAACCACCAGGTCTGCCGCGTTCCTTACTCCATCTTTATCTTTGGCGAAGGCTGTCTCGATCAGTCAGAGCGAAGGGATAATGAAGCCGCGATGCCATAAAGGGGCAGACCCAATATTGACACTGGTGGCGAATTCAAAAGCTGAGGAATCAGGGTTGGTGCGCTGTTCCTTCTTGGGGTGAAAACGAGGTTGGAAGCGTTGAGGATTCAACCATGTCCTTCCCACTGCAAGAGGATTTCAGTATTGCGGACGAGACGCGGCGTGTAGCTCTGGCGGTGTTTCCGAAAGGGCGTGCATTCCTTCGCATCGCCGATGCGCTGGGCTGCGTGTACTAGGACAGGTAGTTCCGACCCTCTGTGTCCCCGGCGCAGCCAACCGACTGAAGCTCCTGGACGGGCTGGCTCGCCAGGCAGAGAAACCGCTTGTACGTTTAGGTCAGTTCGCTGGTTCTGCCGATCCTGATCCACAGCCTGGGCAAAGGCGCGCGTTAGAGATGCATTCACTCCACCACGTCACAAGGCTTCATAGCTGTGCAGCCATCGGAGTTCTTTCTCATTTACCTCAAGTATGCCGCTAGAAATAGTAGAATCCTCGCCCCCTGGTGACCTCACCGTCGCAGCTTTTTTTCCACGGCCAGCACATGCCGGATGGTTGCGAGTACCGTGTCCGGATTTAGGCTCATAGCATCGATGCCGATCTCCACCAGATACTCAGCCATATCAGGATAGTCCGACGGTGCCTGCCCACACAGGCCGGAATGCCGACCGTTGCGGCGAGCACCTTCCACCGCAAGGCGAATCGCCTCTTTCACGCCAGGGTCGCGCTCATCGAAATCGAAGGCTACGATCTCCGAATCGCGATCCACGCCCAGTATTAACTGGGTCAGATCATTGGAGCCGATGGAGAAACCGTCGAACAGCTTAGCAAAGGCGTCGATCTGAATCACATTGTTGGGAATCTCGCACATGACATAGACTTCCAATCCGTTGTCACCACGCTTGAGGCCATTGGCTGCCATGGACTCCAGCACTTTCTCGCCCTCCTGTACGCGACGACAAAAAGGAATCATTAATTTCACATTCGTCAGCCCCATCTCGTCGCGCACCCGCTTCATCGCCACGCACTCCAGCGCAAACCCTTCGGCGTAGGCGGTGTGAGTATAACGGGCCGCACCACGGAAGCCGATCATCGGATTGCTTTCTTCTTTCGGCTCAAAATATTTACCACCTAGCAGCGTGGCATATTCATTGCTCTTGAAGTCGCTCATACGCACCACACAGGGTTTTGGATAAACCGATGCTGCAATTGTGGCGACGCCTTCGGAAAGGGTCTTAACGAAGAAATCCGCAGGGCCGTCGTAGGCAGTGCTTATCGCGGCGATCTTCTCTCGCGTTGCATCATCCACCTTTTCCGGGTGTTTGATCGCCATCGGGTGCACCTTGATATATTCACTGATAATAAATTCCATGCGCGCCAGTCCGATGCCATCCACGGGTAACGACGCGAGGCTGAATGCCTGATCTGGATTGCCAAGATTCATCATGATCGCGGTTTTTGGATGTGCCAACTGGCTAAGATCAGTTCGCTCAATATCAAAGCCCAGTATGCCTTCATAGACATTTCCGGTTTCACCTTCCGCGCAACTGATGGTGACCTCTCGTCCATTCTTGAGTACCTCAGTCGCCCTTTCGGTTCCCACGATTGCTGGAATGCCGAGTTCGCGTGAAACAATGGCTGCATGGCAGGTACGCCCACCCCGGTTCGTCACAATTGCGGCGGCAGTCTTCATTACCGGTTCCCAGTCCGGTGTCGTGGTAAAGGTAACCAGCACTTCTCCCGGTTGAAAATCACTTAAATGTTTGACGTCATCAATGACGTGCGCCTTTCCGGCGCCAATTCTAGTGCCGATTGCCCTACCCTGGAGGAGAACCTCAGACCTTTCCTTGAGTTGGTAAATTTCCAGTACGGCGCCTTTCTTTTGCGACGCCACCGTCTCCGGTCGCGCCTGCACCATATAGATGTGTCCATCCATCCCATCTTTTGCCCACTCCATGTCCATGGGCTTATGAAAGCCTGCCTTTTTTGAATAGTGGTTTTCAACCTTGATGGCATAATCGGCAAGCACCATGACATCCGCATCAGAGATGCAAAAGTTATTTCTTTCCTCGCTGCTGGTGTCAATATTCTCGGTATATTCCAGAGCGATATTGCCGCTATTGAGGGTATCGCTAAAAATCATCTTCTTTTCTTTGTTGCCCAGGCGGCGTTTCAGAACGGCGCGATACCCCTTGATGAAACTGGGTTTGTGCACATAGAAAGTATCGGGACCGATAGTTCCCTGAACGACATTTTCACCGAGTCCGAGGGCGGCATTGATGACGACGACATCCTTGAAGCCTGTTTCCGTGTCGAGTGAAAACATCACGCCACTGGCCCCTTTATCGCTTCGCACCATTTTCATGACAACGACGGAGAGATAAACCTTGTAGTAGTCAAAGCCATTGTCATATTTGTAGTGGATGGAACGGTCGGTAAAGTTGGAAGCCAGGCAGCGTTTGTAGGCATCAAGCAGGGCATCCTCACTACCTATATTGAGATAGGTATCATTCTGCCCGGCAAAGGAGGCCTCCGGGGAGTCCTCAGCGGTGGCCGAGGAACGCACCGCCAGGGAAAATGTTTCACCGTATTCCTGTTTAAGTGTGGCATAACCCGCCAAAATCCCTGCCTTCAAATCATCAGGCAGCTCACAGCCGTATACGACTGCCCGGGCCTTTTCACCACGCGCCTGTAAATCCCTGATATTGTTCGGGTCGAGTCCGTCAATCGCCGCATGCAGGGGCTGCCAGGCTTTATTGTGATCAAGTATATAGCGATATGCATCTGCTGTAACGGCAAACCCATTAGGGACCTGTACGCCTTCAGCCATAAGGTTTTGATACATCTCCCCCAGCGAGGCGTTCTTGCCGCCGACCAATGGTACGTCGTCGCTACTCAACTCGGAAAACCAGCGGATGTATGAGACCTCTTTCATGTTGTGCTCCTTACCCAATAGGGAAACCGTGATCAGCGCAGCTTGCGGTGGGATTCATTCAGCATCCCCTTGGATATAGATGCCGTAATGTGGTCTTACAGCAATCCACAGGTAGTGGTTCTTCTGCCTCCCGCCTTGAGCGTTGTCGTGTGACACAGGTAGCCGAGATAGTGGAGTAGAGCCGCTTCGGTTCAGTCAGGATCATCCTCCATTAGCACGCGCGTTCAGGCATCTCGCATTGGCACGTGACCTCCATAGTTGGGCATGGTTCGGACTCTTCAGGCACGCTGGAGCGCGCTGACCCGGTAAATACTGCAGTAATTCCTTCGCATCTAGCAGATCGGCTGAAGGTTTTTTATCTCAACTTCATAATGAAAGGACCACTTGGCGGGATCGCAACACGATCGCAAGGCTTACGTCTGATGCCAACGAGGAGCTGCTGTCGCTTCGATGAGAAACGCACTCAATGGGGCGCAAAGCCATATCGCGAAACAGAAGAGGGCGAGAACGATATTCTCATCTTCCAAGCTTTTACGCGGTGCGCACGAGTGCCAGGCGAGCAGCCTCTACAATCTCGGCCAACGCATGATGGTGAACTGTGAAGAGTGCAAGCTCCAAGCGATCCGAGACCCCAATTTTGACATAGATGCTCCGCAGGTAGTTCTTCACGACTTGCTCTTTGGTTCCAAGTTGATTGGCGATCTCCTTGTTTTTGCAACCCTCGGAGATGAGCGCAACAATCTGAAGCTCCCTTGGCGTCAACCGCTGTACGGCCCTCGCACCCACATGGTCGGACAAAGGCATCGTCTTCACGACTGCCCGCTGCATATAACGCTCTCCTGCGGCGACGCGGTACAAACAATCGACTAGCTGCGGACCAGCCACCGACCGTAAGATAACCCCCTCCAAACTCTTTGCGACGGCCTCATCAAGCACTGCATCATGCTCCAGAATCATCACCGATCGACTCCCTGCCTGATGGATCCGGTCAAGCAGAACGTGCAAATCGCCGGTAATGCTTGACGGAAAGACGACGATAGATCGGCGCAGGCTGCCAACCGCTTCCTGCAGCCGTTCCAGGTCAGCGCACTGAGCGACCACCCGAATTGCAGGCTCAGTCATGAGTACCCGCGCGATGCCCGTGCGATAAATCGCCTGGTTATCTGCCAGAATGATCTGCATAGCTAGGATTCCCTCAACGCCATCTGGTGCATATGGATACAAACGTGCCTTGAAGGCTATATCGGCATTGTGACGAAATCCCCGGGGTGTCCTCTATTAGGACACCCCGGGCGCATTCTGCCTACAGCGTCTGAAGCTTCGGCGCGAATGCCACTGTGTCCGGTGCATGCTCGCGCTCGCCACCGCTATGCCTCGCTCGGTATCATTCAGGCATTCGGTATCATTCAGGCATGTTGCTGCGTCCGTTTCATATCGCCTTTCCTGTTGACGACCTCGATGCAGCGCGGTACTTCTACGGCACGGTTCTCGGGTGTCCAGAGGGCCGTAGCGCGGAACCCTGGATCGATTTCGATCTCTTTGGTCATCAGATCGTCGCGCACTACAAACCAGGCGCTGCGCCCCGCAACAGGGCTGAGCTCGACAGCAACACTGTTGATGGCCACGATGTACCGGTACCGCACTTCGGCGTCGTTCTCACGCAGGCCCATTGGAAGCAGCTTGCCGAGCGCGTTCGTATAGCTGGCGTGCACTTCGTCATCGAGCACTACACTCGTTTCGAAGGCCAGGTTGGTGAGCAGTCCACGATGTTCTTCCTGGACCCAGCCGGCAACGCACTCGAGTTTAAAGCCTTCGCCGACCTGCGCCGGCTCTTCGCCAGGTGATGCGCATCCAACAACCCACCGCTGCACGCTGACCGCGATACACTGGCGACGCAACACATCTTGCCCGGAGGCTGCTCAACGCATGAAAGGGATTATCCTTGCCGGAGGATTGGGAACCAGACTGCATCCGGTGACGGCTGCTGTCTCGAAGCAGCTCTACATCCACACCATCGAGAAACGCCAGGGCCTGAAGGTAGCGCGCCCCGAAGAGATCGCCGATCGCCTCGGATACATCGCCGCCGCGCATCTCCAGCAACTGGCAGCCAGCTTTGGCAACAGCACCTGCAGAGACGTTCTGCCGCGGCTTGTCGATGAGGTGATCTATTGAGCCACTCCAGCCCGGTCTTCCCCGCAAAACTGCTTGTCACCGGAGGCGCTGGCTTCATCGGCTCAAACTTCGTCCTTCGCGCGGTCTCCGCAGGCCACACCGTCGTCAATCTGGACGCGCTCACCTATGCGGGCAATCTTGACAACCTGGCCGCTCTCGCCTCGAACCCCCAGCACATCTTTGTGCAGGGCGACATCGGCGACGCGGGCCTCATCGCGCGTCTACTCGACGAACACCAACCCAATGCAATCATTCACTTCGCGGCTGAGAGCCATGTTGACCGCTCGATCCTTGGGCCCGAAGTCTTTCTGCGGACCAATATTCTCGGCACCTTCACTCTCCTGCAAGCCGCGCTGACCTACTGGCGCTCGTTAGCGGCCACCAGCGCGCAGCACTTCCGCTTCCTGCACATCTCCACCGACGAGGTCTACGGCTCCCTCGCACCTTCCGCCCCAGCCTTCCGCGAGGACTCGCCCTACGCGCCCAATAGCCCCTACTCGGCGTCGAAGGCGAGTTCCGATCATCTGGTGCGTGCGTGGTTCCACACCTTCGGCCTTCCCGTATTGACGACCAACTGCTCGAACAATTACGGTCCCTTCCAGTTCCCCGAAAAGCTCATTCCGCTGATGATCCACAACGCGCTCTCCGGCAAGCCGCTCCCGGTCTACGGCGACGGTCTCAATGTGCGCGACTGGCTCTATGTCGAGGACCACTGCGAGGCCCTTCTCACCGTATTGGAGCGAGGCCGCGTCGGTGAGACCTACAACATCGGCGGCCTGAACGAGCAGACCAATCGCGAAGTCGTCGCCAGACTCTGTGCAGTGCTTGACCGGATACATCCGGCAGGCGCGCCGCACGACCGCCTCATCTGTTTTGTCACAGACCGTCCTGGCCACGATCGCCGCTACGCCATCGATTGCAGCAAGATCCACTCGGAACTGGGCTGGCGTCCCCGCGAGTCCTTTACTTCCGGCTTGGAAAAGACAGTTTCCTGGTATTTTGAGCATGATGACTGGGTCAAGCGCATCGCCTCCGGAGAATATCGCAACCTGCTCGCGCAGAATTACTCCACTTCCTAGAAATTTTGCAACGCTAGATACTGGTGAATGAAGGCAATGCCCATACTTCCCTCGCCCACACCGCTCGAAACCCTCTTGATCGAGCCATGCCGCACATCGCCCGCGCAGAAGACCCCCGGCAAATTTGTCTCCAGCGGAAAAGGCTCACGCTCCAGGCTCCATGTATTCAGATCACGTCCCGTGCAGATGTAGCCTCCTGCATCCCGCTCCAGATTTTTCGGCAGCCATGCCGTACTCGCATCTGCGCCGATCATCACGAACAGCGCATCTGCAACACGCGTCTGTACCGACTCTTGTCCACCAGAACGCGTCCTCGTAACGATGCGTTCCAAGTGATCGTCGCCCTCTGCGCTCAACACTTCAGTAAACGGCTCAACCCGTACATTTTTCTTTGCATCAATCTGTTCGATCAAGTACTGCGACATCGTAAGCTCCAGCCCCTTGCGTCGCACCAGGATCGTGACCTCAGCAGCATAGTTCGAAAAGAAAACAGCCGCCTGTCCCGCGGAGTTTCCGCCGCCTACCAGAAACACTCGCTTGCCGACGACATTGCTGGCCTCGTTGCGCGAAGCCCCATAGAGCACACCGCGCCCCTGCAACCGGTCCACGCCTTCGGCCCCAAGCATCCGCCACTCCACACCCGTCGCCAGCAGCACGACACGCCCCGAAACATGCTGGCCTCCGTCCACCTGCACGCAGTACCGGCCATCGGACAGCGGTTCCAGCGCCTCGACGGTTCGCGTCATCACGATCTCTGCACCGAACCGGGCCGCCTGCTTCAACGCCCGCTCGCTCAGATCCTCCCCCGATATGCCATTGGGAAACCCGAGGTAGTTCTCGATGCGCGACGATGTCCCGGCCTGTCCACCGGCCGCCGATCGCTCCACCATCAGCACCTTCAGCCCCTCCGACGCACCATACACCCCCGCTGCCAGGCCTGCTGGCCCAGCACCTGCAATCACGACATCGTATTCTTCATATCTGGGCGTCGTCCTGATCCCCAACGCCTCTGCCACGCTCCGGACCGTTGGCGCTTCGACGCAATACGCGCGATCTACAATCACCGACGGCCCTGTGTATTCGCCCGCCATGCATGCCGGCATTCGCTCCGGCTCCCGCTCCGCATCCACCCACTCGTACGGAATTCGGTTAGCCGAGAGAAACACGCGAATATCGCTGCAATCGCTGTCATACCGAGTTCCCACCAACAGCACGCGCGAGCTCGGCGTATCCTTCGCAAACTTCTGCACCGACATCAGGCGGTCGGTCATCGTCTTCAGAATCAGTGCGCTGCACGCCGCCGACGTCTCAACCAACTCGAACAGATGTTGCGCATCGAACCTTGCCACACGCGCCTTGGATTTCGCCTGGATTGACACGAAGGCTGGCGCTCCCAGGAGGATTGGGACCTCTCCGAAAAAGTCACCCGCCTTATAATCGACGAGCTCCTTCGACCTGCCCAGAACGTCCTTGAGCAGCTGCAGTCGCCCCTCCAGTAGAACGAAAAAGTAGGCCACCTCGCCCTCGCGGATGAGCCATTCTCCAGCCTCCAACCGCACATCGGCGGCCCGCTCGGCAAACCTCTGCCGTTCGGTTTCATCCAGACAGGCAAAGAGAGGTAGGTCCTGCAACTCAGCGGCAACAATCATGTTGAGATTGTCCTATGTTCAACTTTTCAGCACACACAACAGACCGGGCTGTGGTTGTGGACGAGCATTTCCCTGCTACCGAAGCGCTTCAGATCGACAAGAGTCCCGAGTCTAGTGCTTCGACTTTGGCTTCGGCTTGCTTGCGGTCTTGAGCTTGGCCTTCGCAACACGTTTCGCAACCTTCTTGGCGGCAGGCTTCGCCTTAGCGGCTGGCTTTGCTTTTGCAATAGGCTTCCTTTTTGCGGGAGCTACGGGCTTCGAGACCTTCTTGGGCTGCTTCTTTACCGCTGCCGTCTTCGCGGGACTCTTCTTTGCGACCACCGCAGCCTTTTTGACGACAGGCTTTGCCGCGGGCATCGCGGCCTTCTTTGCCGCAGGCTTTGCGACGGCCTTGGCCGCAGGCTTTGCGACGGCCTTGGCTGCGGGCTTCGCGACGGCCTTGGCTGCGGGCTTCGCGGGAGCAGACTTCTTCGCGGCTGCCGGCGCAACATGGGCAGCGGGAGCGGTTGGCTTCGCTGCTGCAGATGGGGTCTTCGCGGGAGCCTTGGGGAGCACCGCAGCCTTTGTAGCAGCTGCCGGCGGTGCATTTACCGGTGTCTCCATCTCACTCGCGGCAGAGATTGCAAACTCATCCGGATTGACCTCGGCTGCGGCCTTCTTCGAGCGCGGCTTCGCCACCTTGGTCTCGCGCTTGATGGCGCGGCGGCGCAGGTTCACGGGCGGCGGCGGTGCAGGCGGCGAGAACGGCTCGAGGAACGCCCTGGCGGCCTCTGGCGTGTCCAGCCTGCCGTCCATCACGGCGAAAAAGAGCTGGTCGACCAGGGCTCCATAACCGGGCAACGCAGGCGTAATGCGCAGCTCCTGCATCAGTTGGTAGGGGATCTTCTGGCGAGCCTGCGACCAATCGCCGAAGAATGCCTTGAACCTGGCTTGCAACGGTGCACTCTTGGTCGTGTGCGCGAGCCACAGAACGGACTCCGGCGGCGCCGCGAAGAGCATCTTCCATGCGTCCGACGGAGCAGCCGCCGCTTTACTGGTGAACTGGGTTGCGAAGGCCTTGGTATCGGCCTCGAGTGCCGGGATCTGATCGGCAAATCCGGGGCGCGCAAAGCTCTTTTTGAGGGTTGCGACATCCTTCGGCGCGAGCTTCGCTGTGAGCAGCGGGAAGTATGCAGCCGAGGGGTCGGGATAAATGCCCATCGACTCAAGTTGCCCAACGGTGTCGCGCAGACGATCCAGCTCGCTCTCATTGACCTTGGCCGAAGTCCATGCCGGGAAGAGCACTTTGGCCCAGCCCTCGGACTCCAGCCGCCGCAATACGCGCAACGGATCTTCTTCGTGGAAGATCTCTTCCAGCTCGTACTTTTGCAGCGTCGGGTGCAGCGCCGAGATGTGGCCTTCGGCCTTGGCCGTCTCATAGCGCTGAAGAGTCTTCTCTTCCATCTGCCAGCCTAGGCGAGCGGCGAGCCGGGTGGCGCGGATCATGCGTGCCGGATCTTCAATAAAACCGTAGTTGGAGACCAGCCGAAGCTCGCGGTTCTCAATGTCGGCAACGCCGTTGAGTGGATCCATCAAGAGGCCGAAGGAACCCTCATTGAGGGAGATGGCCATGGCGTTGGCGGTGAAGTCGCGGCGGTGCAGATCATCGAGTATGGTCGCAGGACGGAAGACCGGCTTTCCGGGCTTGGGGTAGGTGGCGCTCAGCGTCGACCCCACCTCTAAACGAACGCCGCCCGGGAAGTTGAAGTACAGCGTCTGGGTTGGCTCGTCTTCGCCGATGAGTATCCCGCCCGCCTTCTCGAGGTCCTTCTTGAGCTTCGTAGCATTCCCCTGGACCGCGAAATCGAGATCGCGGATGGGCGCTCCGCTGGTCAGGTCGCGCACCGCTCCGCCGACCAGAAAGACGGTCATGGCGCGCGCGCGAGCGGCTTCGCGCACATGTTCGAGGGCGGATTGTTGCGCCGGGGTGAGGCGCGTCTGCAACAGATAGATATAGTCAGCCATGAGGTTGCTTCTTACTCCGAGCGGCCGCGAAGATTTCGAGCGGCCGTCCTAACTTGCTGTATATCAAGCGCTTACGGAGAAACTACGAGTCGACACAACTTTCGATTCTACACGCTTTGCGGTGGATTTGCTACTGTTTTGCACTATGATTGTGGCTATTGGCGGTATGGGTGCATCCACACGATGGCTTCGGCACAGAAGAAAGTCGTTGTACGAACATTCGCGGGTGTTTTGGCGTGGGGCTACCTTCCGCAAGGCGGCTTCTTGCGCGAAAACAGTATCCACCTCATGGGCATTGACGGACGCGTAACCAGTCGCAATATCACAGAGATCAAGACAATAGCTTATGTGCGGGATTTCAACCTTGATGACCCTCTTGATCCTGAGCGAATCGGGCGCAAGTCGTTCCCCTCGAGGCCCAGGGCGGACGGTCTTTGGCTGAAACTGACCTTCCGCAACGACGACGTACTCGAGGGCCTTGCCAACTTCGATATTGGCTTCACGGATTCACTGCTCGAGGATCGTGGCCTCTTCCTGACGCCCCCGGACCTGAGGGCGAACACGCAGAGACTCTTCGTGCCACGGGCAGCGCTGCGGTCGCTGGAGGTCCTCGGCTTTGTGACAGCGCCTTCGAAGCGTCTCACGGCGAAGCCGGCGGCGCGGGTGACGGCTGACACCCAAACCAAGCTCTTCGGCGAGTAAACTCTGCAATATGAATCTGGGCGAGTTAGCACACCGGCTGGGAGTCGAATTGGTTGCAGGCGAGGGCGAAAGCCTCCAGAGGGCTGCCGAGCGCACCATCGACGGCGTCGCCGGCATCGAGACAGCCGGCCCAACCAGCGTGACCTTCGTTGCGAACCCAAAGTACGCAGCGCTGGCACGAACCACGCACGCTGCCGCGCTGATCGTGGAGCCCAGCTTCCCCGCCCTCAAGACGGCCACGCTGCGAACACCCAATCCGTACCTCGCGTGGTCGAAGGCAATCGCGGTCTTTCACCCTGCGCCGCGGTATGAGCCTGGCGTGCATCCGACGGCCGTGGTGGCCGAGAGTTCGCGCGTCGGGGCACGGGCGCACATCGGCGCGTACGTAGTCGTGGGCGAGCGCTGCAAGCTCGGCGACGACGCCGTTCTGCTGCCGCATGTCGTTCTCTACGATGGAGTTACCGTGGGAGACCGGTTTCTCGCGCACGCCCATTCAGTGGTCCGCGAGAACTGCCGACTGGGCGACGACGTCGTCCTCCAGAACGGCGCGGTGATCGGTGCCGACGGCTTTGGCTTTGCCAGGAATGCGGATGGCCGCTGGGTAAAGATCGTGCAATCCGGTCTGGCCGTGCTGGAGAACGCCGTCGAGGTCCAGGCCAACGCCTGCGTCGACCGCGCAACGATCGGCGAGACGCGCATTGCGGTGGGCGTAAAGATCGACAACCTGGTGCAGGTCGGGCATGGTTGCAGCGTCGGCGAGAATACGCTGCTCTGTTCGCAAACCGGACTGGGCGGGTCGACGACGGTAGGAAAGAATGTCATCCTCGCCGGCCAGGTCGGCTCGGCAGGACATCTGACCATCGGCGATGGCGCAATTGCAACCGCCCAGACGGGCATTCCGTCGGATGTGGCGCCGGGCGCGGTCGTGAGCGGCTATCCAGCGATGGACAACCGTGCGTGGTTGCGGACCGTCGCCGCGGTAAATCGTCTGCCGGAGCTGTTGCGCAGATTTAATGCGCTTGAAAAGCAAATGGATACCGCGAAAAAGTAGCCCTAGGGCAGACTGCCAGGCCAATGAATCTCCGCACAAATCTCCGCACAAAGAAGATCGCGCGGCAGGCCACAACCTGCCTCAGCCTCGCCGCGCTTGCATTTGGCGGACTCGCAGGTTGCCGCTCACACTACGTCGCGGCGGATGTTAAGAACAGCTCTGGTGCAACGGTCTCACTGGTCGAGGTCGATTACCCCAGCGCCAGCTTTGGCCAGCAGTCCCTCGCCGCCGGGGCCTCCTATCACTACCGCTTCAAGATCCTCGGCGACGGCCCCACCAAAATCCTCTGGACCGATGCCGAGCACAACGATCACACTGTTTCCGGGCCGTCCTTGCAGGAGGGCCAGGAGGGTACGTTGACGGTCACCATCACTGGCGACACCGCCCTCTGGAGCACGCACCTGCGGCCGTAATCCTCATCCACATAACCCAGTGCAATCCCAGTGCAGTAGACTCGGGTCGTGAGCCGCGGATTGTTCATCACGTTTGAAGGTCTGGATGGGTCGGGCAAGACGACCCAGCTACGGCATCTTGCCGCTTCGCTCGAGGCGGAGGGGCATCGCGTCGTCACGTTGCGGCAACCCGGCGGAACGCCACTGGGCGACCGGATTCGGGCCATTCTGCTGGACTCGCGCAGCGAGTCCGAGGTGGGCGCCATCGCACCCGAGGCCGAGATGGCCCTGATGTTCGCCGATCGCGCACAGTCCCTCCAGCAGGTGATCCTCCCGGCCTTAGCGCAAGGCGCTGTCGTTCTTTGCGATCGCTACACGGACTCCTCTGAGGCGTATCAGGGGGCTGGCCGCGGCCTCGGCAGCGAGCGCATTCTCGCCATGCACCGCACGGTCTGCAACGACATCCAGCCCGACCTCACCATTCTTCTCCTGCCACCGCTGCAGAGCTCGCTGCATCGAGCGCGGCGTCGCAATGAACGGCATGTGCAGCAACTTGGCACGGACGAAAACCGTTTCGAGCGCGAGGGCGACGTCTTCTACGCCCGGGTCTATGAACAATATCGCGAGATTGCCCTGCGCGACGAAAAGCGCGTCATAGTATTCGCGGATGAGGCCCCCATTGGGGTCATCGCACAGCGCATTCTGGAAGCCGTGAGCGCCCGGTTGGCCCAGACTGCCGCGGATGCCACGCCTCTGGCATCCAGAGTTCCACGGTCCAGCAATGAGAGATTTTGAGCGAGAGTACGACTACATTCCTGCCCGAACGCGCGGCGAGTGGCGCCTGCCCCCAGGCCTGAAGCGCGCGCTTCCCTACTATGCGCGGCGCAAGTGGGTGAGTTTTGGCGAGCCGATTCCGCTCTTCGAGCACCTGCACAAGGTGTTCGGCAAGATTGCGCACTACCGGTTCTTCAACACAACGATCGTCTTCGTCAACTCTCCGGAGTGGATCAACGAGATCCTGGTCACTCAGGGTGGCAGCTTCGTCCGCGAGCGCACGCTGAAGCGCATGAAGATCCTGCTTGGCGAAGGTCTTATCACCTCCGACGACCCCATCCACATGCAGCAGCGGCGGATCGTAGCTCCGGCATTTCATCGCGAGCGCATCGCTGGGTATGCCGGGCAGATCATAGCCAAAGCAGCGGCGGCCGCCGATCGCTGGAGCGAAGGGCAGGAGATCGACATCGCCGACGAGATGATGCAGCTCAGCATGCATATCGTTGCGAAGACGCTATTCGACTCCGAGGTCACGGCCGATGTGCTCTCGGTGCGCGACGAGGTGAACGCGATCATGGGACTGTACAACTTCCTGATCGCATTCCCGAAGCTGGAGAGCGTGCTGCACTGGCCGATTCCCGGCGTAATGAAGTTCCGCAGGTCGCGTGCACGGCTGGATGCGCTGGTAGCAACGATGATCGCGAGCCGCAGGACGCTCACCCGAGAGCAACTGCTGCAACGCGGCGATCTATTGTCGATGCTGGTCGCCGCTCGCGATGAAGGAGACGGCACGCAGGAGCCTCCAGCAACTGCAACGCCCGCGGCGAATGAAATGCCCGCGGCAGGGGGAATGACCGACACGCAGGTGCGCGACGAAGTGCTCACCATCTTTCTCGCCGGCTACGAGACCGTCGCGAATGCGCTGACCTGGACTTGGTATCTACTCAGCCAGAACCCCGAAGCCGCCGCAAAGATGTACGCCGAGGTCGAGCAGGTACTCGGCGGTGCAACCGCAACCGCGGAGAGCTTTGCGCGGCTGAAGTACACCGAGATGGTCTTCGCCGAGTCGATGCGACTGTACCCACCCGCCTGGGCCATGGGACGGCAATCGACCCAGCCTGTGGAACTTGGTCCCTACAGGTTCCCACCCGGAACACACTTCTTCTTCAGCCAGTACATCATGCACCGCTCGCCGGAGTTCTGGCCCGACCCGCTCGCCTTCCGTCCCGAGCGCCACACCGCCGAAGCCCGCGCCGAGCGCCCGCGCTTCGTCTACTTCCCCTTCGGCGGCGGCCGGCGTCAGTGCATCGGCGAGGGCTTCGCGTGGATGGAAGGCGTTCTCTCGCTTGCGACGATCGCGCAGCGCTGGCGACTGCACTTCGTACCGAAGTACCCGGTCATTCCTCAGGCCCGGATCACCCTCCGCCCGAAGTTCCCCATGATCATGCGCATCGAACCTGCCCAATGACTCGCTCCCGCGCGAAGCGTCCTTCGCCGTCCGCGCAGGACCTGTCAAGCCCCCACACCCACCCGGAATCACCAAAACCCCTATGAACACCGGCGATTTATTTCTCCGGAAGTTGGCATAGTTACCCTGTCCAACTCGCTACAATTGAACTAGAGAGAATTCCTGTCGGCGGGGATGGCAATGCGATTTCCCCCAAAACCGCACCTAACCCTCATTGATCCAATACTTTGCCCGTAAAGTATCTGAATGGAATACTTTACAGACACCCATTTTGCTAACTATTGCAACCAGAGACTTTACGAAATCAGGGGGGGAGGGGGGGTGCCCCCTCTCCCCCGCTCGGTCTACTGCGACGGAAGAGGTAAGCTGAAGTCGTGGCGCTCCCTCAAACATTCAACGAATTCGTCGGCAACCAAACCGTCGTCGAGAGCCTTCGCGCAGCGATCGCTGCAGGCCGTCTGCCGCACTCGCTGATCCTGCTCGGACCGCGAGGCGCGGGCAAGTTCACCCTCTCGCTGCTGCTCACGATGGCTCTGGAGTGCGAACAGCAGCCGCGCGAGACCGCAGCCGATGGCCTCAACGCTGGCCGCGAGTTGGCCAGCTTCTGCGGCGTCTGCCGCAACTGCACCCGCATCGCCGAGAGCTCTGATCTCGAGGCGAAGATCGACGAGGCCGTCGCAGCGCGCGATGAGCTGCGCGAGACCGACAAGAAGGACACGCGCGTCCTTATCCAGACGCACCCCGACGTGCTGATTATTCCACCCGATCCGCCGCAGTTGCTCATCAAGCTCGGGCAGATTCGCACCCTGATCGGTCGCGCGCACTATCTCCCCACCGAAGCGCGCGCGAAGGTCTTCCTGCTGACCTCGACAGCCTTCATGAAGGAGGCGGCGAACTCGCTCCTGAAGGTGCTCGAAGAGCCGCCAGCGTATGTGCACATCCTCCTGATGGCCGAGAACCTCGGAGATCTGCTCCCGACGATTCGCTCGCGCTGTGCGGTAGCGCATCTCGGTGCGCTGCCAGTAGAGGAGATCGCCGCGCTCCTCGCCGCGCGCCGGCCGGAGCTCAACCAGGTCGAGCGTGAGCTGACCGCGCGGTTGAGCGAGGGAGCAGCCGGACGCGCCCTCGGCTTCAACCTCGCCGAGTACGCTGCAGGACGCTCCGACGCACTGACCATGCTGCACAACGCCGAGCAGAGCGGCGGCCTACAAGACCACTCGACGCTCTTCCGGATGACCGAGACCTATCGCGCAGGGGCCGAGGGCCAGACCAGGACCACGGCGCTGCTGCGCGCTCTATCGAGTCTGCTGGAGGACATCCTGTTGCTGCAGTCGGGTGCCGCCGATCGGGTGCGCAACATCGACAAGCGGTCTGAACTGCAGCGCCTTGCCGACACGTTCAGCTTCGAGTGGATCGAGTCGGCGGTGCGTGGGCTGGACGCGGTGCAGAGCGGAATGCGCCGTAACCTGTTGCGCTCGTTAAGCCTGGACGCGCTGGCCGTGGAACTCGAGGGCGGACGATATTAACCGTTGAAACAAACAACCCCTTGTCAGCGTCTTTACATCGAATGTTAGATATCTCATTTTGAACAGTACCAAGCACGATTTTGGTCGTACCGGATTCGGCCCCCCGCATCGATTCATGTTTCCGGCTGCGTTTGTGCAGCCCTCAATGGAGAAGCCGCAATGCCGGTGAAGAGAGCCTTGATGGAGAGCAAGAACACCGCTCGCAAAGACGACAACACGTTCAACGGAACGCGCAAACTCGTACGTCCGCATCTGCCGCCGGCTGAGCGCAGACGCGATCCTTTGCATGCTGAAGATCCTCTGACGCATGCGATGATTGTCGATGCTCATGGCACGCCAGAAAGCTCCCACGCTGAGGCGTTCTACTTCCAGAAGCAGATGCAGCAGCAGACCGAGATGACGGTCGTGCTCGAAGACGGTGAGCAGTTGCGCGGCATTATCCAGTGGTACGACAAGTGCGCGCTGAAGCTGACGGTGGGACGCAACCGTGTCTTAGTCTACAAGGCCGGCATCAAGTATCTGCATAAGGCGAGCGAGGGTTACGCGACCGTCAGCGTGATGAAGTAGCTGGCGAATTACGTAGAGCGTGCTGCCTTTTGCAGACGGTCTCGGATCGCGTCGGCAATACCGCCAGGTTCCGGCAATGGACACAGGATAAGCGAGACTCCACGGTCGTCGAGTGCGCGGAGGCCGGCGAAGAGCGTTGCGGCGAGGCCTTTGGGGTCGTCCCACCGACCCCATGGCTGAAGGATCGCGTCTCCTGGCAGCGCCCAACCAACGGGCAGCAACACACCTACGGATGCGCTGGGAGCATTGGATCCAGCCTGCTGCAACGCCGCTTGTAACGCGTCGTTGAGTGCTGCGGCAGAGCCCGCGACAAGCGCCATGCGGGCCCGAGGCGCGTAGTGGCGGATACCCACTCCGGGCGATGGCATGGATGCGGGATGATCACTCTGTGCAGCGGCGGGATTGGGGAGGAACACTTCCACAGCGACGCCCGTTACCGCGGTGAGTTGCTCGGCCGTCACAGCACCCGGACGGTAGAGCACCATCGGCGTTTGGGTTGGATCGACCACGCTTGACTCGAGGCCGATGTAGGTTGGGCCAGCATCGAGGACAGCATCGATGCGGCCTTCGAGGTCAGCGAGGACGTGCGCTGCGGTTGTGGGGCTGGTGTGTCCGAAGAGGTTGGCACTAGGGGCGGCGATGGGTAGCCCCACAGCGGCAAGCAAGGCGTGCGCCGCGGGGTGGGCGGGCACACGGACACCGACGAGTTTCCTGCCGGCTGTTACGGCGTCTGGAACGGCCGCGCTACGAGGAAGCAGCAGCGTGAGCGGTCCTGGCCAGAAGGCTTTGGCTAGCGCGGCAATGCGCTGGGCGAGCTCTGCAGGCACCTGCGCTACGCTGCTAAGTTGCTCTGCTGAAGCAAGATGCACGATGAGCGGATCCCATGATGGACGTTGTTTGGCGGCGAATATACCGGCGACGGCCTCCGGAGAAAGAGCATTGGCGCCGAGGCCGTAGACTGTCTCCGTAGCGAAGGCGACGAGACGGCCTGCACGGAGCATATTCACTGCACGGCTAAGGTCGGCCGGGTTCGAAGCATCGAGATGGAGTGCATGAGACATGGGCGAGCTTCCCTATCGTAGCGAATCGGACAGAGTTACAGGGCTTCCAGCGGGCTGAAAGAGATTCCCGAGGCTAACAATGCGGACGTATACTGACGCCATGCAGGCTGCGGAGATCGAGCTGAAGTTTTCTGTGACGGATGTTCGGGCGCTTCGCTCGGCCGCCGATAGGCTTGGATTCAGACTGGTGACCGAGCGCACCTTCGAGAGCAACACGCTCTACGATACCGCCGATCGGCAACTGCGCGGACGCACGCAGATCCTGCGACTGCGGCAGTATGGCGCACGCTGCACCGTGACGCATAAGCGGCTGGCCGATGGCGGAGATGGCGACCTGCGGTACAAGACGCGTATCGAGACCGAGTGCCAGGTCGAGGACTGTAAGGCGCTGGCCGAGATCTTCACGCAGCTTGGCTATGGCCCTGTTTTTCGCTATGAGAAGTTCCGTACCGAGTACGAGTTGGATGAGGGCCACCTGGTTCTGGACGAGACGCCGATTGGCATTTGGGCAGAGCTGGAAGGTCCGCCGGTGTGGATCGACGCGATGTTGGAACGACTTGGCATCGCACCGGAACTGCGGTCCACGGAAAGTTACGGCACACTCTTCCTGCGGTGGAAGGAAGCGACGGGAAGTCCCGCACAGAATCTGACATTTCAGGAAGTTACGGCCTGCGCGGAAGCCGCGGCGCGGTAACTAGAAGATCTGGAAGTTGACGTCGATGTAGAGGTCGACCTTGACCGGCTTGCCGTCCTTCATGGCGGGCTTGAACTTGTATTGGCGAACGGCCTCGACGGCCTTATCATCGAGCCCCATACCAACACCGCGAACGACGCGGATGTGGGAAGGCTTTCCGTCTTCATCTACCCAAAGATAGACTTCGACATTTCCGGAGAACTTGGCCTTGCGCGCCTCTTCGGAGAATTCGGGCTCCACGCTGTAAAGGACGACCGGTTTGCTGACACCGCCGCCGATGTGCATTGGGCCTCCACCGGTGTTTCCGCCAGAGCCAGGGCCAATGCCGGAACCATTGCCCGAACCGATCCCGGTTCCGGTGCCGTTACCCAACGAGACTCCTTTGAGGCCGGAGTTGGGCAAGCCGAGGTTCGGCATAACGTTATTGGCCATCTTGAGATCCTTCTGAACGACGACAGTTGGGTCAATGGCGAGCTTTGGCGCAATCGTCGGCGGAGCCTTGGGAGGAACGATCTGCTGCTCTGCGAACTTAGGCAGCCGCCCCTGGGTAACGGGTGCCAGATCATGATGACCGCCGCCGCCGCCGATCTGTTCGGCCTTGGGAGCGATGGGAGGTGGAGGTGGCGGCACGATGACGGTCGCGATGGTCGTCTTGGCAGGCGTGCTGATCTGAACTTGCCTGGCAATGAAGAGCGCGATCAGGAGAATAACCAGGACGTGTGCGCCAATGGCCATAGCCGTCGAGGTGGGGCTCCGCTTGGTAGCCATGCGGTCGGGGACGGCGATGGGCTTGGATTCGAGGACCAACGGGGGAAGCTTAGGCGGGAAGAATACATCGCGAAAGCTGGAGATCAGTGAAGCAAAGACACCCTCTTCCTTGATCTCACCACTGAGATGCACAACTTCATCTGCCGGGCTTAGCACCGGTGCAGCGCGATCGGGATCGATCTGGTTCGAGGGTGGCGGCGGAAGCGTTTCAGTATGAGCCATAAGGGAGGATCGGGTCTCGGCGCAGCCTTCTCTAATCGAGTGGTGCGGTGAATGCTGCCTTCGCCTTTTCGGAAGATGCGTCGCCAGGCCTGTGATCATTCTACAAACTCTTGCCCAGGCTTGCTCTCTACTTTAGACGCACGAGTCTAGAAAGTAGTTCACTAGCGGTTCAACGGGGCCCCACCGAGTTGCAATCGGCGGACAGGCTCCGCTGACCTTTACAATAGAAGTTTGGCCGCTCATACCGGAGTGTTTTCTTTGGCCGCACGGAACAATGGAGATGTCGATGTCGGACGATGACAAGAAGAAGAGCCTCAAGGGAACGTTGAACCTCCCGAAGACTGAGTTCGCGATGAAGGCGAACTTGCCGCAAAACGAACCCGCCAGATTGGCGAGATGGGACGAGGCTGGCTTGTATGAGCAGATTCGCAAGGCGCGCGCAGGTGCACCAAAGTACATCCTGCATGACGGGCCGCCGTATGCCAACGGCGCGATTCACTTGGGCCATGCGCTGAACAAGTGCATCAAGGATTTTGTCGTCAAGACCAAGACGATGGCCGGCTTCGATGCGCCGTATGTGCCTGGCTGGGATTGCCATGGGCTGCCGATCGAGATCAAGGTGGATGAGAAGCTCGGCGGTAAGAAACTGGAGATGGACCCGGTCGCAGTACGGAAGGCGTGCCGTGAGTACGCAGCGAAGTTTGTCGATCTACAGCGTTCACAGTTCAAGCGGTTGGGGGTGTTTGGCCGCTGGGAAAAGCCATACGCGACGATGGACTTTCCGTATGAGGCACGGATTCTTGAGACATTTTATGGATTTTATGAAAAGGGTTTCGTCTACAAGGGACTGAAGCCGGTGTATTGGTGCTCGCATGACCACACGGCGTTGGCCGAGGCTGAGGTGGAGTATGAGATGCACACATCTCCGAGCGTTTACGTGCGGTACAAGCTGACGAGCGCGCCGGAGAAGATCAATCCGCGGTTGCAGGGCAAGGACGTTTGGACGATTATCTGGACAACGACGCCCTGGACCCTGCCGGCGTCGCTGGCGGTGGCGTTCAATCCGGAGATTGACTACGTCGCGCTGGAGGACGGCCGCGACGTATACGTTGTCGCTGAGGCGCTGGTGCCGGAGGTGCGTGATGCCTGCGATCTGATCGGCAATTTGAAAGACGCAAAGCAGATTGCGAGTTTCCCCGGATCCAAGCTGGACCGAGTGACGTTTGCTCATCCGTTTCTTGAGCGCGAGGTTCTCGGCGTCACAGCCGACTATGTGACGACCGAGCAAGGCACAGGCGCGGTGCACACTGCTCCGGCGCATGGACCGGACGATTTTGAGACTGGACAGAGGTATGAACTGCCTCTGACCTGCGATGTGGATGCGCAGGGCAAGTTGCGCAATGGACTGCCTGATTACGACGGGCTGTTCGTACTTAAGGCGAATGGGCCGATCGAAGCGTTGCTCGTGGCGAAGGGCGCCCTGATGGGGCGGTACAACCTGGAGCACAAGTATCCGCATTGCTGGCGCTGCCATAAGCCGCTGATCTTCCGTGCGACGGAGCAGTGGTTCATCTCGATGGAAACGCCGGTGCTTTCGCCCAAGGCCGATGAGCGTAATGCGACATTCCGCGAACGTGCGCTGGAAGAAATCTCACGCGTGACATGGGATCCGGCATGGGGTGAGGAACGCATCTCAAACATGATCGCGACAAGGCCGGACTGGTGCATCTCTCGGCAGCGCATCTGGGGTGTGCCGATTGCGGTATTCCTCTGCGAGAAGTGCCACGAGCCGCTCAATGATGAGGAAATCAACAAGAGCGTGGTTGAGTTGTTCACCAAAGAGGGTGCGGATGCCTGGTACAAGTATGGCGCTGACGTCCTGTTGCCTGTTGGAACTGCGTGTAAGGCGTGCGGGGCAGTAATGCAGTTTCGCAAGGAGATGGACATCCTCGATGTGTGGTTTGAAAGCGGAGCGAGTTGGCATGCCGTACTCGACGTGGAGCCCGAACTGCACTGGCCGGCTGATCTGTATACCGAAGGCGGCGACCAGCATCGCGGATGGTTTCACTCTTCCCTGCTGAGCTCTGTTGGGATTCGCGACGCTGCCCCGTACAGGATGGTGGCGACGAGCGGATGGACGCTTGACGAGCAGGGCCGCGCATTCTCAAAGTCGCTGGGCAACGGCGTCGATCCGGTGGACGTGGCTAACCGGTTGGGCGGCGAGATCATTCGGCTGTGGGTTGCGAGCGTGGACTTCCGTGAGGATGTGGTCGCGAGCGAAAACCTGATGCAGCGCGTGAGTGACAACTATCGCAAGCTGCGCAATACGCTGCGCTTCCTGCTAAGCAATCTGTCGGACTTCGATCCGGCGAGGGATGCAGCCGCCTGGACCGAGATGCAGCCGCTCGATCAGTACATCCTGGCGCGGACTGCGGAACTCGATGCCGCAATTCGCAAAGCCTATGACGAGTTCGAGTTCCACCGCGCTTACCAGGCGTTGAACGAGTTTACAAATTCAGATCTGAGCGCGCTGTATCTCGACGTCGTGAAGGACAGGCTGTATACGTTCGCACCGAAGAGTCCGGAGCGACGCAGCGCGCAAACAGCAATATGGCGGATTGCAGAGGCGATGACGCGATTGGTCGCGCCCATCCTGTCATTTACGGCAGATGAGGTGTGGCAGTATCTGCCAAAGGTTGAGGGGCGTTTGTCGAGCGTGCACCTGGCGCTGTTTCCGGATGTTGCGGAGGTTGTGCCAGGCAGCATCTCAGGACTTGAGGCAGATTGGCAGCAACTGACCGACATTCGCCAACTCGTGATGGTGGAACTTGAGGCACTGCGATTGGCAAAGTCGATCGGCAAATCGCTCGATGCGGGTGTGCGTGTGATTGCGACGGAGGGCTCTCCGGAGGCGCGGGTGTTGAAGCAGTACGAGAGTGCCTTGGCGGAGTTCTTTAACGTCTCGCAAGCGACGGTGCAGGTCATCGGTGCTACACAACAGGAGTCGGCCGTATTGATCGAGGCCCAAGTAGCGGATGGCTCGAAGTGCGAACGATGCTGGCGCGTTGTTCCCGATGTGGGGGCGGACGATCGCTGGCCGGTAGTATGCATGCGCTGCGCCGAAGCACTTGATGCAATAGGCTTCCCGCCGATGGTTGGGGAGGCTGAGTAATGCCGATTCGATCTCATGGGCGCGACATGCGCTGGTTGATGGTTGTGATCGCTGCGTTGATTGTCGTAATCGATCGAGTGACAAAGCTCTGGATTGTGGCTCACATCAGGCCGGGGTACGCAATCGTTGTCATCCCTAGGGTTTTTAGGCTGACCCATGTGCTCAACACTGGTGCAGCGTTCAGTATGTTTGAGAGCAGCGCTTCGCCAAGCCTGGTGCGCAATCTGCTGATCGCTTTTTCGATCGCCGCGGTGGTGGTGGTGGTGGCGCTGCTCTGGAAGATGGGGCGCAGCGTGACGCTGACCTCAGTGGCGCTAGCACTGATCCTTGGTGGGGCAATCGGGAATCTGTATGACCGCATTCGCTTCGCCCACGTGGTCGACTTCCTCGAGGTGCATATCATTCACTATCACTGGCCGGACTTCAATGTGGCGGATTCGTCAATCGTGGTGGGTGCTTGCCTGCTGCTGCTGGAGATGTTGCGACCGCAAAGGAGCGCTTGAGCAACATGAGTATGGGGGGCGCGAACGACAAGATTACGATTCGCGGTGCGCGAACGCACAATCTGAAGGGTATCGACGTCGATATTCCGCATAACGCGCTAACGGTTGTGAGCGGTGTGTCGGGCTCGGGAAAGTCGTCGCTGGCGTTCGATACGGTGTATGCCGAGGGGCAACGACGCTATGTCGAGAGCTTGTCGGCGTATGCGAGACAGTTTTTGGAGCGCATTGAGAAGCCCGATGTGGACTTTATGGATGGGCTCGCTCCGGCGATTGCAATCAAGCAGAAGAATCAGACGCGCAATCCGCGTTCGACGGTAGCCACGGCGACGGAGATCTTCGATTATCTGCGGCTGCTTTATGCACGCTGCGGTACGGTGACTTGCCTGCATTGTGGCGGCGTTGTGCGCCATGACACGGTGGATGAGATAGTTACCCGAGTATTGACGATGCCCGAAGGGACGCGGGTCTATGCGCTGTTCCCTATTGTGCGGCGAGAGATCAAGCTGGAGGCGATGCAGGGGCCAACGACTGAGACGAGCGCCGAAGTAATCGTATCGGCGAAGATACCAGCGAAGAAGGCTACGAAGATTGGCAAAAAGGACACAGTAGTCACTGTGGTGAATTTGACCGAGTCCCTGAAGGAGCGGCTGGGAGAGCTGCGCAGGCGCGGCTACAACCGGCTTTGGCAGGTGGACGAGGCTGGCGGCGTGGGAAAGATCGTCGAGTTTTCGACACCGGAATCGCTGCTCGAGCTGGACTTTGGAGCGGTCGAGGCACGTCCGATTTACGTGCTTATAGACAGACTTGCTCTTTCGGCAGAGATACGCACGCGGCTGGTCGATGCGATCGAGACTGGATATCGCGAGGCAGGAGAGATTGTGCTGCGCACCGTTCCGCGTGAAGAGACGGAAGCTGCGGAGTCATTGCGGTATTCGTCGGCTTTCGAGTGCTCCGACTGCCATCGAGCGTATCGCGAGCCAGAGCCTCGGCTGTTCAGCTTCAATAATCCCTTTGGTGCGTGCCCCCGCTGCCAGGGATTCGGCAACACCATCGACTTCGATCCGAACCTCATCATCCCCAACCGGTCGAAGACACTGGATGAGGGCGCGATCGATCCGTGGACGAAGCCGAAGTATCGCGCATGGCACGGCGAGATGAAGCGGGCTGCGAAGGCTGAAGGCATTTCTGTCGATGTGCCGTGGTTCGATCTCACGGATACGCAGCAACACTTCATTGAAGAAGGCAGCGGGAGCTGGCCGGGGATTCGCGGCTTCTTTGCGGAGCTGGAACGCAAGAAGTACAAGCTGCACGTGCGCGTATTTCTTTCGAAGTATCGAGGGTACGCAACGTGTCCGGATTGCCGTGGACAGCGACTGCGCGCAGAGGCGCGCGCGGTTCTGCTCGCGGGCAAGAACATCTGCGAGGTCTGTGCGCTCACAATCACCGAGACGCAGGAGTTTCTTGACTCGCTGACTCTGAGCCCGTCGCAGCAGGAGATTGCGGGCAAAGTATTGGAAGAAGTGCGGCAGCGGGTTAACTTCCTGCAGCAGGTGGGCCTGGAGTATCTGACGCTGGACCGGCTGAGTTCAACGCTGAGTGGAGGCGAGTCGCAGCGAATCCAACTTGCGACGAGCCTGGGTTCACGGCTGGTGGGCGCTCTGTATGTGCTCGATGAGCCTTCCATCGGACTGCATTCGCGTGATACGGCGAAGCTGATCACGATCATGGAGGAGTTGCGCGATCTCGGCAATACGATCCTGGTGGTCGAGCATGATCCGGATGTGATTCGCGCGGCAGATCACCTGCTCGATCTTGGACCCGGCGCGGGTGAGCTGGGTGGTCACCTGCTGGCAGCGGGAACGGTCGATGAGGTTCGCGACAATCCCGCGTCGCTGACAGGGCGATATCTGAGTGGGCGAGCGAGCATTGCGGTGCCAAAGCATCGTCGAGAACCAGGACGCGAGAAGCTTGTGTTGCGCGGTGCGCGGATTCACAATCTGCGCGGCATCGATGTGGAGATTCCGTTGGGGCTGCTGTGCTGTGTAACGGGCGTGTCGGGATCAGGTAAGTCGACGATGGTCCACCAGGTGTTGTATCGAGCCCTGATGCAGGCGCTCGGGCAGTCTGAAGGTGGTGAGCGAGAGACGGTGAATCTGTACCGGGAGCTCTCTGGATCACAATATCTGAATGATGTGGTGCTGGTGGACCAGTCCCCCATCGGCCGCACGCCGCGATCTAACCCTGTCACATATATCAAGGCCTTCGATGCAATTCGGGAGCTCTTTGCAGCGCAGCCCGATGCTCGACGGAAGAACCTCACTGCAGGATCATTCTCGTTCAATGTGCCGGGTGGACGATGCGATGTGTGCGAGGGCGATGGCACGGTGACGGTCGAGATGCAGTTTCTCGCAGACGTGGAGCTGCCGTGCGAGGAGTGCAACGGAACCCGTTTCAAAGCGTCCATACTTGAGGTGAAGTACAAGGGCAAGAATATCCACGAAGTTCTCGGAATGACAGTACGTGAGGCGTTGGTTTACTTCGCTGGACATCCGAAGATCGTCGATAAGCTGGCAGTGCTCGATGAGGTTGGGTTGGGATATTTGCGGCTAGGGCAAAGCGCGACGACTTTGAGCGGCGGCGAGGCCCAACGCGTGAAATTGGCGCAACATCTTGCTTCGGCACGCGGCGGATCGTCGGGTGGAGCGGCGGGTATTCGCGGCGAGGCGAAGCGGGCTGCAAGCAGAATTCTTTACATTCTGGATGAGCCGACGACAGGATTGCACTTCGAAGATGTGGCAAAGTTGCTGGCGGCGCTCCATAAGCTGATCGATGGCGGTGGGTCTCTGCTGGTAATCGAGCACAACCTGGATGTGATCAAGTGCGCGGATTGGGTGATCGATATGGGACCAGAAGGCGGATCTGGCGGAGGCCAGATCGTGGCAACAGGCACGCCGGAGGAGATCGCCGGGGTGAAGGCATCCCATACGGGCTATTGGCTTGGACCAGTGCTTGACGGCGGGTTGCAACGCAAGCGTGAGGTGGCGTGATGAAGCAGAAACTGGTCTGCTCTGGCCTATTTGCATTATTCATAGGCTCGGCCGTCGCACAGATTCCAGCTGGGACGCGGAGTGTCGATGACCACTCGCGTGAAGATGCTGTCAATCAACAGATCCGCGAGGCCGAAAGCGCGCTGGAGAAACAGGACTACAAAGGCGCCGAGTCGAAGTTGCGGACGCTGGCGGCTACGAACCCAAAGGATGGCCGCATTCTTTACGACCTTGGATTTGCCCAGGAACGCAATGGCGAAGAAGCAGACGCCGCCAAGGCCTACACAGCTTCTATCGCTGCGATCCCAGATTTTGCAGATCCGAAGATTGCGCTCGGACTGCTGGATGCTCGATCTGGACGGACAGAGGCGGCGCATCGCGAACTGGTGGATGCGGCGAATCTTCCCAACGCTGCGCCGGAGCTGCGTGCGCGTGCACTTAGGGCGCTCGCGCATCTGGACGAGAGCAGCCAACCGGAGGCGGCGAGCGAGGAATTGCTCGCAGCGTTGAAGCTGACCGCAGAGACGCCTGACGACGTGCTTATGGGAGCTGAGCTGGCCGAGCGTGCAGGCGATGCTGCGGATGCGGAAGTTGCGTACCGGCGGGCGCTCAAACTGCTGCCTGATGATGTGGATGCAACGGCTGGACTGGCGCATGTTCTAAAGCAGCAGGGCAAGCTAGCGGAGGCAGACGCAGTGCTCTCTGGGGTACTGAAGGAGCATCCAGATGATGTACGGCTGATCGCTCAGGCCGCCACGTTATACGCGGCCGAGGGCAAGGAGGCACAAGCAATCCCCCTGCTGGAGCAACTTCGCGCCGTTGACCCGAAGATCGCTGCCGATCCAGATACGACACGGTTACTGGCGCGGCTTTATTACTTCAATGGGAACAACGCTGCCGCAGAAAAGCTCTATACGGCGCTTCTGACAACAACGCCCAAAGATCCAGTGCTGCTGGACGCGCTGGGCAGCGCCCAGGTGAAGCAGGGACATGATGCTGAGGCCGAAGCGACGCTTGCAAAGGCGGTAGCTTTGCGTGAAGAGTTTCACGACGATCAGGCCTGGGGTGAAGCAGCAGGACACCTGGCTTTTGCGGCCTCAAAGAACAATGATCCAAAGACGTGTCTGCAGGCGCTCGCGGCGCGTGCTACAGTTCTACCCAACTCACCGACATTATTATTTCTGGAGGCAAAGGCCCATGACCAGCTGCGCCAGATCAAAGAAGCTATAGCAGCATATAAAGCGTTTCTTGTATTGGCAAATGGCAAGTTTCCCGATCAAGAGTTCGAGGCTCGTCACCGCCTGATAGCCCTGGAGCATACGAGATAGGCGTGGCTGTACTCCGAGTGACCGCGCAAGGGGCATATTTGGCTGATGAAATCCTCGGCGCGGACCATGGTAGGCTGACGTAGCGTGTCGCGTTCTACTCTCCCACCTGTTTCGTCTTTAGTTCTCTCGATCTTCGAGCAGGAGTACCTCGCCCTGCGACCGCGAGCACCGATGCCGGCGCTGGATGTCAAGTTGCGGCGATTTACCAGCCTGAACACGACAATCCGCCTGCGCGATGGCAAGCTCATCGTGCGACTCTCCGATCTGCTGGAGCATGCGCCCGAGGCGATTCATCAGGCGATCGCGCACATCCTCCTGGCTAAGCTCTATCGCAAGCCAGTTGCGCCAGTATTCGCGGATCGCTACCGCCGCTACACACAATCGGAGACGGTTTCAAAGCAGGCCGAACGTATACGGCAGATACGTGGGCGGAAGGTGATCAGCTCGGCGCAAGGTCACCTCTATGATCTCGATGAGGTCTTCGAGGCGGTGAATCGGCGTTTTTTTTATGGACTGCTGGGGCGACCGACGCTGACGTGGAGTATGCATGTGGCAAAGCGCATGCTCGGACACTATGACGCGGCACACAACACGATTGTGGTGAGTCGTGTCTTCGACCGGCCGGAAACGCCGCGGTATGCGATCGAGTATCTGCTGTACCACGAGATGCTGCACTTGAAGCATCCAGTCCGCGTGCGGGCGGGACGGCGTTGCGTACACTCGCGCGACTTTCAGGCCGAGGAGCGGCTTTTCCCGGAGCTTGAGCTGGCAAAGGCATTCCTGAAGCGGCTCTAGGTCGGGACTCAGGATAGCATGGGGGGTACCCCCCCTCCCCCCCTCATTTTGTAAGGTCTCTGGAATCAAGAGTTACGGAAATGACTGTCTGCAAAGTATTCCATCCAGATACTTTACGGGCAATGTATTCAAACTATTGAAGTTAGCGATGCTTTTGCCAGCTCTGAGCTTTAGGTGGAGGACAGTTGTGGATTTAGTCTCAATTTCAATTATAGAGAGTGGGGACTGGAACTATGCCAGGTTTCTATGATATTTATCTGCATTGTTTTCATAGGGTTGAACCATATTGGAGGCGACAGGGGGCTTGACAGGATTCTGGGCGGCCGCAGAAGCAGATTCCCTACGGGAATGACAGAAAGAAAGGCAAAAGCAAAAGAAGGCAGTAGCAAAGGCTACGCTGCGGCGATCACGCCCTTCGATGGCTTTGGCAGAGGCGTCACAGGGATTGCCTCGTTGTTCCGCGTGATGAACATCATCGCTGCACCGAAGAGGATGCTGCCAAGCGCTGCCACCTGAGCGTTCGACATGCCCCAGTAGATACGGGGGTTGAGGCGGACGAACTCGACGAGAAAACGGCCGATGCCGCTGAGGACGAGGTACTCTCCGGTGAGGAAGCCGAGTGGACGCGGCTTGGAACCGCGCTTCCAGAGCCACCAGGCAAGTGCGAGCGCGAAGAGGAACTCATAGATCGGAGTTGGCTGAACCAGTGCGGTTGGAGGGTTGGGTGGAACGAGAGCATTCTTCGCCATGTGCACGCCCCAGGGAAGGGTCGTATTGATGCCGTAATCGCCGTCACCGGATGTGAGGCAGCCGATACGACCGACTCCATAGCCGATCGCCGCAGCAGGGGCAGCGAGGTCCAGCATCCGCAGCGCTGCACGGTGTCCACGCAGAGCGTTTGGCTTAGCCGCATATCCCTGAAACATCAGCATTGCAACGCCTGCGAGCAGACCGCCGAACCAGGCGAATCCGGCCTGAAACCAGTGCAGAAAGCCGAGCAGGACGTCGGTCGGATGGTGCCAGCCGGGAAGGAGAATCTGCCGCCATGCAGCCTCCAACTCGTTCACATTCTCGAGTTCGTGCCAGAGCTTGGCGCCGATGATTCCCGCAAGGACAACCATTGTGACAACGTTGAGCGCGTCGGCGTCGACACCGTTGCGAACGAAGTTCCTGTGCAGCGCAATTGTGCCGCAGACGGCGGCGAGCCAGAGCAGCAGCCCAAAGGTTCCAATGTGAGCAAAACCGAGATTCAAATAGGGATACATGCAGGCTTCAGTATAGCGATGAGGAGACGCGGCGAGCACCAGTGATCATTATGCCGGGGTTTTCCTCAACCCATAGAGTGGGTAAGACTTTTTTGCAGCCGTCCATTTCGCGTACTCTAAGCGCATGGCTTGTACTATTCCCGCGTTTGTCCCTCCCGAAGCTATGGATGTTCTCCTAACTCAAGAACAGATTGCCGAACGCGTCAAAGTGATCGGCGCACAGATCACCGAGGACTACAAAGATCAATCGATTGTGTTGATCGGCGTGCTGAAGGGTGCAGCGATCTTCCTGTCGGATCTTGCACGGTCTATCAAGGTGGACAACACCTTCGATTTCGTCGCGGTCTCCAGCTATGGCCGCGCACGCGTTTCCTCGGGCGCGGTGAAGCTGATCAAGGACATCGATAATCCCATTGAGGGCAAGCACGTCATCCTGGTCGAGGACATCCTCGATACGGGATTGACGCTGAGCTACCTTCGCGGGTTGATGCTGCAGCACAAACCTGCGTCACTGAAGATTGCAACGTGTCTGGATAAACCGGACCGGCGCTTGGTGCCGATCGAAGCGGACTATGCATGCTTCAAGATTCCGAACCGATTCGTTATCGGCTACGGCATGGACTACGCGGAGCGTTATCGCGGCGTCCCAGACATACGAATCTTTCCGGATAATCCTCAGGGGCACTGAGCCGGGAGACGGGTTTCGACGGAGCGTCGCGACTAGAATATAAAGATGGCTTCTGTCACTCATGGCGCTTCTTCGACAACTCTGACAACACAGATCGTCCAGCCTGCGCGCAGCTTTCGCGGCTCGCTGATGCTCCCGGGCGATAAATCGATCTCACATCGCTATGCCATGCTGGCCGGGTTTGCCGAGGGAACATCGCGGCTGATGAACTTCTCGACCGGGGAAGACCCGCACAGTTCGCTGGGCTGCATGCAGGCGATGGGCGCAAAGGTCGAGACGGTCGGTCGCACGATTGAGGTTACTGGCACAGCGGGCGTGCTGGCACAGCCGGTGGGTAACCTGGATTGCGGCAACTCAGGCTCGACGATGCGCATGCTGGCAGGTTTGGTGGCAGCGCAAGCCGGCCTGTATCGCTTCGTTGGAGACGAGTCGCTGACGGTGCGGCCGATGGAGCGGATTCGGAAGCCCTTAGAGCAGATGGGTGCACGCATTGAGCTCACGGAGGGCCATGCGCCGATGACCGTGAGGGGAACACCGCTGACTGCAATCGACTTCGAGACTCCGATTGCGAGCGCGCAGGTGAAGACAGCGGTGCTGTTTGCCGGGTTGCAGGCTAAGGGAACTACATCGATTGCGGAGCAGGTGCGGACGCGCGACCACTCCGAACATGCACTGCGAGCGTTTGGCGCGAGACTTGAGCGCAAGGGCGACCGGCTCTCGATCGTGGGTGGACAGAAGCTGAGGGCCATCGACGCGACAGTTCCCGGCGATATGTCTTCGGCAGCTTTCTTCCTGTGCGCTTCCCTGCTGTTTGAGGACTCGAACCTGGTGCTGGATGCGCTGGGGATGAATCCGACGCGTGCGGCGCTGCTGGACGTGATCAGCGCAATGGGCGGGGTGATCAAGGTTCTCGATGTGCAAGAGACGTATGGCGAGATGGTTGGGACAATCCAGGTAAACCGTGGCAAGACTCTGCGCGGGATCGAGATCGCCGGTACGCTTGCGGCTCAGCTAATCGACGAGCTTCCGGTGATTGCAGCGATTGCGCCTTACACTGACGGTGGCGTGCGGATTCGCGATGCAAAGGAACTCCGGGTGAAGGAATCCGACCGCATTGCGCTGGTGGTGAAGAACCTGCGCACAATGGGCGCGGAAGTGACTGAGCACGAGGACGGAATGGACATTCCGGGCGGACAGAAGCTGCGTGGCGGCGTGATCGATTCGGGGCTGGACCACCGGATTGCGATGGCCTTCTCGATCGCAGCGCTGCGTGCAGAGGGTGAGACCGAGATCCGCGGCGCGGAGGCGGCGAGTGTCTCATTCCCTGAGTTCTATACGTGGCTTGACGAACTGGCAATTCGCTAGGCGGCTTCAGGCGCGCCAGCGAAATGTACGCGGTGGATAGAGCTCCAGCAGTTCGTGCAGGTTCTGCTCCACCTCAGGGACTGATACCTCGTCGATGATGTAGTTGGCTGGAGCCTCGGTCATGTCAGCATTCTTGAGGATGCGGGCGCGTGGATTGCCGAGTGGAAGCCACTCGACCGGCGGGGACCATGCGGGCGCGATGATGACCATGGGGAGCCGCATGGCGCGGGCCATGTGCATTGGACCAGTGTCGAGCGTGAGAGCGATGTCCGCGAGGCCCAACAGCGCGGAGAGCTCGAGCAGGCTGGTGAGGCCCGCGACGCTTGCCGTCGGGAAGGAAAGTCCGGCGCGGAGGGCTTCGATTCCAGGCGACTCTGCAGAGGTTCCGGCAAAGACGATCTGCATGTCGTCGTTACGGTGCAGTGTTTCGGCAACCGCGCGGAAGCGGTCTTCGCGCCAGGACTTGCGCTGGGTTGGACTGGTCTGGGTGATGAAGACTGCAATCGGTTTGCTCTCGTCAATTCCCTGCTCTTTCAGGAGCAGGTGCGCAGCTGCGACATCTTCTGACGAAGGAAACACCTGCGGTTCGATGAGAGCGGGATTGGCTTGCAGCTGTTCGAGGAGGGCTGGGCCATGGCCGAGCAACTCGATGATGCGGAGGTTGTTGGCAATCTGGCTGATCCGCGGATCGAAGTGCATATACTCACGCGCAAGCTCTGGGACGAGGGTGAAGCCGACCCGGGTTGGGCTGCCACTGAGCATCGCTGCGAGGATCACGCGAGAGCGCTCATTGCCTGTCGTCAGGAGAACCGCGTAGCGCTCGCGACCAAAGACCTTTGCCTTGCGGATGGCGTTCGCGGCGGGAAGGAGTTCGCGTAGGGGGCTCGGTGTCGGAACGAGTCGCTCAAGCCCTGGATTGCCGCGCAGTATCTCAAGCGCGAAGCCGCTGGCTGCGGCCGATACGCGAGCTCCTGGGATTGCGGCGTGCAGAGCGGCTATCAGCGGGGTCGCGTGGATTGCAGTTCCAAGTGCGAGCGGATATTGCAGCAGGAGGAAGTTGCGAACCTCGGACAGCTCAGGCTGCGAGGGATGAGCCATGCGCTCCAACTCCGACAAGGTCAAGAAGGCAGCGGATTTGATGGCGGAGGCGATGATCAGGTCCTGCGCGGACGGCGACGGTTTTGATGCGGCGAGTGGATAGAGGGTGACTGAGTGAAGCCATTACATCTTGTAGAGGCGCGTGGTCATTACATCTTGTAGCGGCCCATTTCGTCATCATTGAGGTTTTCGAGCCAGCGACGAAGGTCTTCGGGGCTGAGGGTGGTGGACCCGTTGGAGGCGCGGCGGGCGTGCTCGTAGACCTGGTGGGAGACAAAGATCGGGCAGTCGGAGCGCAGAGCCAGGGCGATGGCGTCCGAGGGGCGGGCGTCGAGGGCGACGACTTCGCCGGCGTGGTCCATCCAGATGGTGGCGTGGAAGGTGTCCTCGCGGAGAGCTCCGACGACGACGCGGGTGACGCGGGCATTGAGGCCGTCGATGGCGTTGCGGAGAAGATCGTGGGTCATCGGGCGAGGCGTTGTGGCCTTCTCGATCTCGAGGGCGATCGCGTTGGCCTCGAAGAGGCCGACCCAAATCGGCAGGACGACTTCGCCGGCGAGGTCGTTGAGTACGACGATGGGCATCTTCGTGGATGGGTCCATCATCAGGCCGCGGATGCGCACCTCGACTTCAGGCTCTGGGGCTGGTTGTGCTTCGGGCTCGGGTTTGAAGCCGGGAAGATGCATGGCGCTAGTGTAACGCCGTCTAGCTAAGGACGCTTACGCGAGCGTTCAGGGCCTGTTGCGCGAGCAACGCCGCGGACGGAGCAAATGGGGTCGAGACGGCTTCGCCGACGAGCGAGCTAGGGAAGATCTGCGTGATGCGAACGTCGATGTAGCTGCCGATTGAAGGGGCGTCTATTTCCGAGCCTTCGCTCATTTTTTGATACGTGAAGTTGACCGTCTTGTTCTGGGTCGAGCGGCCAGTGATCTGGCCGCGTGCGTTTGCGCCGTGCTCGACCATGATGGGCATCGTTTGGCCGAGGTGGCGAGCATAGTTCGTGCGCTGGATCTCGCGCTGGCGGGCGTTGAGGATTGCGAGACGCTCGATTTTCACTTCCTCGGGGATCGAGTCGTGCATGTGGATCGCGGGGGTGTTGGGGCGGGGGGAGTACTTGAACCCGTAGATGGTGTCGTAGCCGACGGTGTCAAGCAGGGTGAGGGTGTCCTCGAAGTCGCGGACGGTCTCGCCGGGAAAGCCGACGATGATGTCCGAGGTGAGCGAGATGTCACGTTTGGCGGCCTTGGTCCAGGCGATGCGCTCGAGGTACCAATCGCGGGTGTACTCGCGCTGCATGGCGTGGAGGATGTCGGTCGAGCCGGATTGCACCGGCAGATGGACGTGGTCGCAGAGGGTTGGGACGGCGTCGATGGCGTCGACGATGTCGCGGGTGAAGTCGCGCGGATGCGAGGTGGTGAAGCGGACGCGCTGGATTCCGGCGACCTCGCCGACGGCGGCGAGGAGTTCGGCGAAGGTGCGCTTGCCGCTGGGATCGAGGTAGCTGTTGACGTTCTGGCCGAGGAGCAGGATCTCGGTGAAGCCGGACTGGGCGATGCGCTGGGCTTCGGCGAGGACCGAGGCTGAGGTGCGGGAGCGCTCTTTACCACGGGTATAAGGCACTACGCAGTACGCGCAGAACTTGTCGCAGCCTTCGATGATGGTGATGTAGCCGCGATGCGGGTTGGTGCGGGCGGTGAACTCGGTGTCGAAGGTCTCGTCGGTCTGGCGGTCGTCGAGGCCGGTGATGCGGGTTTCTCCGGCTTCGAGGCGCTGCAACATCCCGGGTAGATGGCGGTAGCTGGCCGAGCCAGCGACCATGGAGACGTAAGGCGCGCGCGCGAAGATCTTGTCGCCTTCCTGCTGGGCGACGCAGCCGAGGACGGCGAACCGCTTTCCTTCACCGTGGAGCTTCTTGTATTCATTCAGCCGGTGGAAGACCTTCTGCTCGGCTTTGTCGCGGATGGAGCAGGTGTTGTAGAGGATCAGGCCCGCGTCGGCTTCGTCGACGACCTGCATGTAGCCTTCGCGCAGGAGGGTTCCGACGACCTTCTCGGAGTCGTGCGCGTTCATCTGGCAGCCAAAGGTTTCGATGTAAAAGGTCTTCATACGCAAGGATCAGTATAGGTCCTGCGCGGACGGCGGGAGTGTCCTGCGCGGGTGGCGGACCGGGGGGTACCCCCCCCTCCCCCCTGATTCTGTAAAGTCTCTGGTTGCAATACTCGGCAAAATGACTGCCTGCAAAGTATTCCATTCAGGGACTTTACTGGCAAAGTATTCAATCGGTGGGAGTTAGGTGCGGTTTGGCGACACGCTCCCAGTCGACTTGGAATTCCCTCTAGTTCAATTGTAGCGAGTTGGAGGGGGTAAGTATGCCACGTTCTGGAGAAATAAATCGCAAGTGTTTATAGGGGGTTTGGGGATTTTTGGTGGGGTGGGGGCTTGACAGGTTTTGCGCGGTCTCGGTTTGTGGTGAGCCAAGGAGATTGGCAGGAGCGGTTCGCGCGAATACACACCCATGTCGCAGGAAGCCGCGCCATGAATGGGGCACCCGGATTGTTGCCATCTTCGGGCGAGAAGCAGATTCCCTACGGGAATGACAGAAAGAAAAGCAAAGGCAAAGAAAAGCAAAGGCAAAAGAGAGGCAAAGGCAGAAGAGAGGCAAAGGCAGAAGAGGGCAAGGCAGATCAGTGCGTTGGGGATCGCAACATGCTATTCTCGGCGAGATTTAAGGCGGTGAAATGGTAGATGAGTTGAAGTTTGATAGTCGATTGGGCTCGAAGGTGGATGTGCAGTCTCCGCGGATGAAGAAAAACCGGGAGGCCCTGACGGTGTTGATGGCTGCGCTGCGGGCTGAGGAAGATTCGATTCGGATGGGGGGCGGCGCAAAGGCCGCGGAGGCGCAGCGGGCCAAGGGGCGGCTGACGGTGAGGGAGCGGTTGGGGTTGCTGCTCGATGAAGGAACGGAGCTGCTGGAGTTGGGGCTGTGGGCGGCGTATGGGATGTATGCGGAGTATGGGGGTGCGCCGGGTGCGGGGGTGGTGACCGGGCTGGGACGGGTGAGTGGACGGCTTTGCATGATCATCGCGAATGATGCGACGGTGAAGGCTGGGGCGTTCTTCCCGATGACTGCGAAGAAGGTGCTGCGGGCGCAGATGATCGCGCTGGAGAATCGGATTCCGACGCTGTACCTGGTGGATTCTTCCGGTGTCTTCCTCCCTTTGCAGGAGGACGTGTTTCCGGATACGGATGATTTTGGGAGGATCTTCCGGAATAACGCGGTGATGAGCTCGCTGGGGATTCCGCAGATTACGGCGATTATGGGGATGTGCGTTGCGGGCGGCGCGTATCTGCCGGTGATGACGGATACGGTGCTGATGACCGAGGGGTCGGGGCTGTTTCTGGCGGGACCGTCGCTGGTGCAGGCCGCGATTGGGCAGAAGACCGGGGCCGAGGAGCTGGGCGGCGCGACGATGCATGCGGAGATCTCGGGAACGGTGGACTTCAAGGAGCCGAACGATCATCTTTGCCTGGCAAGGCTGCGGTCGTTGGTGGGTAAGCTCGGCGAGCGGCAGGCGGCGAGTGGGCAGCCGGTGTTCAGTGCTGTGGCGTTCGATGCGGTGCGGGATGCGCCGAGGTTTGCGGCGGAGGATTTGTATGGGTTGTTGAATTGCGCTCCGGGGGCAAGCAATGTGTACGACATGCGCGAGGTGATTGCGCGGATTGTCGACCGCAGCGAGTTCGATGAGTACAAGGCGGACTTTGGGCGGACGGTGCTGTGCGGGTATGCGCGGATTGGCGGACGAGCCGTGGGGATCGTTGCCAATCAGAAGACGAATCAGACCCAGACGGTGGCGATGGGGCCATCGGCGGGAACCAAGCGGATTGAGGTGGGCGGCGTGATCTATACGGAGAGCGCGCAGAAGGCGGCGCGGTTCATTATGGATTGCAATCAGAGCCTGGTGCCGCTGCTGTTTCTGCATGATGTGAATGGGTTCATGGTGGGTAAGGATGCGGAGTGGTCGGGGATCATTCGCGCTGGGGCGAAGATGGTGTCGGCCGTGAGTACGAGTGTTGTTCCGAAGATCACGGTGATCGTTGGCGGGAGCTTTGGCGCGGGCCACTATGCGATGTGCGGCAAGGCTTATGATCCGCGCTTTCTGTTTGCGTGGCCGACGGCGAGGTATGCGGTGATGAGTGGAGCTTCGGCGGCGAATACGCTGGCTGAGGTGCGGGCGAAGCAGATGGAGCGCGGCGGAAAGACGTTGACCGAGGCGGAGAAGAAAGCTCTGTATGACGAGATCAAGGATGCGTACGATGCACAGGCCGATCCGCGATACGGCGCGGCGCGGCTTTGGATCGATTCAATTATCGATCCGGTAAAGACGCGGGACGTGTTAATCACGGCGCTGGATGCGTGCGCTTTGAATTTTGACGTCCCCAAGTTCAATCCAGGCGTGTTGCAGACATAACGGTGGTGCGTCGGCGAACGACAAGGACCCGCACTCGAATGTATGATTCATCATCTTGCGGAAATGTATGATTCGCTATCTTGCGCCACTGCTAGCAATGTGTCGGCGGCGAGATCGTACGAAGTAGCGGAATGAGTGAAGCGTGTGCGCGAAGGAGTAATTCATGGGCGTTGCGGCTGGATCGGTGGATAGTCTGTATCCGTTTGTGTTGACGGAGGATCAGAAGCATTTGAGGCGCGAGATTCGCCAGTTTGCGGCGCGGGAGATTACGCCGAACGTCATGGCCTGGGATGAGGCGAGCGAGTTCCCCATGGGGGTGGTGAAGAAGCTGGGCGAGATGGGGCTGCTGGGCGTGATCTTTCCGCCAGAGTATGGCGGCGCCGGGCTGGGCTATGTGGACTATGTGCTGGCGATCGAGGAACTGTCGGCTGTGGATGGGTCGATTGGGATTATCGTGGCCGCGCATAATTCGCTGGGGACGAATCATATTTTTCTTGCGGGAAACGAGGAGCAGAAAAAGAAATATGTTCCTCGGCTGGCCACCGGTGAGTGGCTGGCGGCGTGGGGTCTGACGGAGCCGGGTTCGGGATCGGATGCGGGCGGGGCGCGCACGACCGCGGTGAGAAAAGGCAACGTCTATGTCCTGAATGGGACCAAGACGTTCATCACCACGGGGCGCTACGCCGATGTTGTCGTGGTGATTGCCGTGACCAACAAGAGCAAGGGCACGCACGGGCTGTCGGCGTTTGTGGTGGAGAAGGGGACGAAGGGTTTCCGTCCGGGGAAGAAAGAAAACAAGCTGGGGCTGCGAGCGAGCGATACGAGCGAGCTGATCTTTGAGGACTGCGAGATTCCGGCGGAGAACCTGCTGGGTGTCGAGGGCGAGGGCTTCGTCGATGCGATGCGGGTGCTGGATGGTGGAAGGATCTCGATTGCAGCGCTGTCGCTGGGAATTGCGCGCGGTGCGCTGGATGCGGCGCTGAAGTATGTGAAAGAGCGGCGGCAGTTCGGGAAGGCCATTGCCGAGTTCCAGGGGATTCAGTGGAAGCTGGCGGACATGGCGACGGAGTTGGATGCGGCTCGGTTGCTGACGCAGCGTGCTGCGGTGCTGAAGGACGCAGGGCGAACGGTGACGCGGGAGTCGGCCATGGCGAAGCTGTTTGCGAGCGAGGTCGCGGTGCGGATTTGCAATGAGGCGGTGCAGTTGTTCGGCGGCTATGGCTTCATCAAGGACTATCCTGCCGAGAAGTACTATCGCGATGTGAAGCTGTGCACCATTGGTGAGGGTACAAGCGAGATTCAACGGATGGTCATCGCAAGAGAGATCCTGAAGGTCCAGCCTTCCCGCGGTTGATGCGCGTGTTGATGGAGTGAAGTGATGGGAGACGTGGTCAAAATCGTCGAGTGCCCTCGGGATGCCTGGCAGGGGCTGCCGGGAAAGATTCCGGCAGAGGTGAAGGCGGGTTATCTGCGGAAGTTGGTGGCTGCGGGGTTCAAGCATATCGATGCGGTGAGCTTCGTATCTCCTGCCGCAGTGCCGCAGATGGCGGATTCAGAGCAGGTGCTGGAGTCTCTGGGGCCTGTGGATGGGGTCGAGATCCTCGGGATCGTGGTGAATGAGATGGGAGCAGAGCGAGCGATCAAGACGGGTGCGGTGCAGACGCTGGGGTTTCCGTATTCGATCTCGCCGCAGTTTCTGGAGAGGAATCAGCACCAGACGCAGAAGCAGTCGCTGCAGGCGTTGGAGGCGATCCGAAGGCTCGCAACGGATGCGGGGCTGGATGTTGTGGCCTATGTCTCAATGGCGTTCGGGAACCCCTATGGGGATGCGTGGAGCATCGCCGAGGTGGCGCGGGCGTGCGGGGTGCTGAAGGAGTCGGGCATACGTCAGATTTCGCTGGCGGATACGGTGGGCGTGGCGACGTCGTCGCAGATTGCGGAGACGGTGGGTGAAGTGATCGCAGCCCATGAGGACGTGGAGCTTGGGGTGCATCTGCATGCGCGGCGGGATGAGGCTGAGGCAGGGATTCGAGCTGCGTATGCGGCGGGATGCCGACGCTTCGATGCGGCGATTGGGGGGCTGGGAGGATGTCCTTTTGCACAGGATGCGCTGGTCGGTAATATTCCTACGGAGACGTTGATAGCGGTCTTGAAGGAGCTGAAGGCGCTGTTGCCAGAACTTCAACCGCTGAATGAACTTATTAATGCAAACGCTGATATTGCGAGAGATTTTGGGAATCATCCGCGGTGAGTAACTGGGGTTTTGGAACAGACGGGAGGACCGATTTGAGATATGTGACGATCTTGGTTGCGGATGAGGGTTGGGTTCGGACGATTCGGTTGAATCGCCCAGAGCGGCGCAATGCGATGACTCCGGAGATGCAGGTGGAGCTGATCGCTGCGCTGGAGGAGGCTGGCGCAAGCGATTGCCGGGTGGTCGTGTTGGAAGGAGCGGGTGAGGCGTTTTGTTCCGGGTTGGATTTGACGGTGCTGCAGGCGACGACCGACAAGACCGCGTCCGAGCACCGGGAGGATGCAACGCGAATCGCCAGGCTGTTCCGGACGTTGTATGAGTTGCCGAAGGCTACGATCGCAGCCGTGCACGGGGCGGCAATAGCCGGAGGAACCGGTCTGGCGACGATCTGCGACTTTACCCTGGCGGTTCCAGCGGCCAAGTTTGGGTATACCGAGGTGCGCATCGGGTTTGTGCCGGCACTTGTTTCGGCATATTTGACGTTGCAGATTGGGGAGAAACCGGCTCGCGACTTGCTGCTGACGGGCCGGCTGTTCGATGCGGCGGAGGCGTATCGGCTGGGCCTGGTGAACGAGGTGGTGGCGCCGGAGGGGCTGGCAAAGCGCGTGAGTGCGCTGGCACAGACGTTGGCCGCAAATAGTCCAGAGTCTCTGCGGGCGACCAAGCAACTGTTGGCCGGGCAGAGTAAGTCGTGGCTGGATGCGGCGATTGAGCTGGGGATGGATGCGAACGCGCAGGCTCGGGAGACCACAGATTTTTACGAGGGCGTTACGGCCTTCCTGGAGAAGCGGACGGCCGTTTGGGCGAAGTAAGGGTGGTTGGCTGCTCGCTTACAGCCTGATGACTGTAGCGCACAGAAGCACCTGTGCGTTGCTCGACTTGCTGTGGCGTGACGCCCTCCGCGAGTTCGATCGCCACGAAGCCCGACGGCGTGACATCGAAGACGCCAAGATCGGTGATGATCCGGTTGACGACGCCGGCGCCGGTGAGTGGAAGGGTGCAACTTTCAAGAAGCTTGGGGCTGCCGTCCTGAGCTGCGTGCTCCATTATGACGAGAACGCGCCGGACGCCCGAGACGAGATCCATCGCACCGCCCATGCCTTTGACTCGCTTGCCGGGAATCATCCAGTTGGCGAGGTCTCCTTTCTCAGAGACCTGCATTGCACCGAGGATGGCAAGATCTATATGGCCACCGCGAATCATGGCGAAGGAGTCTGCGCTGGAGAAAGTGGACGCGCCGGGGATGAAGGTGACGGTCTCCTTCCCGGCATTGATGAGGTCGGCGTCCACTTCATCCTCGAGCGGGAACGGCCCCATGCCGAGCAGGCCGTTTTCCGACTGCAGGATGACGGTGATTCCATCGGGAATATAGCTGGCAACGAGGGTGGGAATCCCGATTCCGAGGTTGACGTAAAAGCCATCCTGCAGTTCAAGGGCGGCGCGAGCGGCCATCTGTTGACGAGTCCATGCCACAGGTTTACACCTCTCGAGTGGTTTTCTTTTCGATCCGCTTCTCAGGATTGGGGTTATGTACGAGGCGATGAACGAAGATTCCGGGGGTGTGGATCTCGTCGGGATCAAGCTCGCCGGGCTCGACGATGATCTCCGCTTCGGCCACGGTGATCTTGCCGCAGGTGGCGGCGATAGGGTTGAAGTTGCGCGCGGTTCTGCGATAGATGAGGTTTCCGTGGAGGTCGGCCTTCCAGGCCTTGACCAACGCAAGATCCGACTGAATGCCGCGTTCGAGGATGTAGGTCACTCCATCGAACTCCTTGTGTTCTTTGCCTTCGGCGACCAATGTGCCGACGCCGGCTCGCGTGTAGAAGCCAGGAATGCCTGCGCCGCCGGCTCGCATGCGTTCGGCGAGCGTGCCTTGTGGGGAGAATTCAACCTCCAGTTCCCCTGCGAGATACTGGCGTTCGAACTCGGCGTTCTCGCCGACATAGCTGGAGATCATCTTTTTGACCTGGTGCGTCTGAAGCAGCAGACCAATCCCCCACTGATCGACGCCGGCGTTGTTACTGGCGATGGTGAGGTTGCGCACGGCGGTCTCGCGCAGTGCAAGAATCAGGGCTTCGGGAATTCCGCACAGGCCGAAGCCGCCGATGGCCAGGAGCATGCCGTCGTGCACGATGTCGGCGAGGGCGGTGCGTGCGTCGGGCCAGAGCTTGGTCAATCCCGATCCGCGATGTGCGGGCATGTTCACTGATTGGACTCCCGCAACATTGTTACAGATTTCCACGCGCGTCCTGCTCACGTTCTATCGCCTCGAAGCAAAGAATCCCTCTTCGATGAGAGGGCTGTCAACTGAGGGTGACGGCGGGCAGGATCGTTCCGCGGCACTCGCCGAGACGGATGATGCGGGGAGAGCCTTCTCTTGCGCAGAATCCGCGGAGAATTACCTCGTCGCCGTCTACGAGAAAATCGCGCATTTCTCCGCTGGGGAGACGAAGAGGCGATTTTACCTCGCTGAGTCAGTCGATACCGGATGACTGCGAGGAATTCGCTGAGAAAGGGGCCTGGCGACTGATTCCCCCAGGCATGGATGTCGCGCGCCGACCAGTCGTTGAGCAGCGAAAGACTAAAGAGGCGTTGTTCCGCCGCAGCGATTGGAATACGCGTACCCGCCCGGCCAACTGTTCTTTGGCACCCAGATCAAGGTGCGGTTACGCCTACTGGCCACCAAATATTGCCAGCAGGCCACGATCAGGGTTAGCGTAGCATCTTTCTTTATCGACGATGTTTGCGAAGTCGAAGCGCATGGCCAACTTAACCTCCACTTTCGAGCACCTGCACACAGACCTCGCCGAAACCCTGGTTGCTTGTCGAGCCCATCCGGATAGCAACGCAGTTCATCGCCTGCGCACGAGTACGCGCCGCATCGAAGCACTGTTGCGAAAGGTACTGGACGATCATCCGCGGGCTACACGTCTGCGCGGCAAGATCAAAAGAGCCTTGCAACAATTGAGAAAAGTTCGGAGGGCGGCTGGTCCGGTTCGCGACCTGGATGTTCAGCGCAAGCTGGTGGCGGAGATCACCGAGAAGTCTCGCATCGTTGAATCCATTGAACATCGGAAGGAACTGAGCGGTGAATGCAAGGTACTCGATGACTGCCTGCATCGGCGGCGGAAACAATCGACCGCCAAACTCATCAAGATACTAAAGGTTGCCGAACCCACGTTAGAACGCGCCCTCGAAGACGTCCCTGATGCAATGGCAAACATGCACGAGACATCTCCATTCAAGACAGCCAGACGACTGGTGCTAGACAATTCGTTAGATCTGAACGATGTCAGTGGTGAGAGATTGCACCGCTATCGGAAGAGGACGAAGGCGGCGCGATACCTGGCGGAGATGCAGAAAAAATCACCGCTGGCACAGCGCCTGGCGAAGAGACTGAAACGGGTACTCGATGATATCGGACGATGGCATGATCTGATGCTGCTAGCTCAGGAAGCGAAGGTTATTCTTAGAAAGCGTTCGATCCTCACACAAGCTATCAAGGCAGAGCGGAACCATGCTTTGAGTGTCGCAATCCATTCGGCAGGAACGATGCACCAATCTCGATGAAATCTGAGCGATGGAGTGATTGACCGGGTGACCTGCCCCCTATATCTCAACCATTTATAACTGGAGTCTCTGTTGGGTAGATGGTTGTGGTTGGCGAAGGGAGCCGGGCCATGGCCCGGCTCCCTTCGAGGGCAAGTTTGAACTCCTGAGGCGTGCGGTAGTCCAGCGAGCTATGGGGACGCTCGCAGTTGTACTCCTCACGCCAGGCTGCCAGAGTACACCGGACGTCGTTCAGCGTGCGGAACCAGCTCGCGTTGAGGCACTCGTCGCGCAGCCTGCCGTGGAAGCTCTCGACATGGCCGTTCTGCATCGGCCGGCCCGGCTGGATATGCACCAAACCGATCTTCCAGTCCTCCGACCATGCCAGCATACGTCGCGAGGTGAACTCCGGCCCGTTGTCCGAGCGCACATTCTCCGGCGGGCCACGCTCTCCGATCAGCCGCTCCAGCACTCGCGTTACACGACCACTGCCGATGCTGGTGTCGGCTTCCAGCGCCAGGCACTCGCGCGTATACGCATCGACCACGCTGAGGATGCGCACTATCCGTCCCGTCGCCAAGCCATCGACGATGAAGTCCATCGCCCACTCCTGATTAGCTCGCGTCAGACGTTGCTCGATCGCACGATCCCGCACTAAGCGCTTGCGCCTCTTGCGTCGCACCATCAGGCCCTCCTCCACATACAGCCGGTAGACACGCTTCACGTTCACCTCATGGCCACGACGGCTCAACAGCGCGTGCAGCCGACGATAGCCGTAGCGAGGCTTCTGTCGCGCCAGCTTCACCAACTCGTCTCGTAACTCCGCGTTGTGGTCCGGCCTCGGCTCATACCGGTAGCTCGACCGCTCCACGCCCAGCAGCTTGCAGGCCGTGCGTTCGCTCAGCCGGAACTCGCCGGACACGAACGCCACATCGCCTCTTAGACCGGCAAGCTCCAGCCGTTTTTTCGGATCACGGCCTTCAGTGCTTCGCCGTGCAGGATCAGCTCCGCCACCAGCAGCTTCAGACGCCGGTTCTCATCCTCCATCGCCTTCAGCCGCTGCGCATCGCTCACGTCCATCCCGCCGAACTTCTGCTTCCAGCCATAGAACGTCGCCGCACTGATCCCATGCTCACGGCACAGGTCCGCCGTCTTTATTCCAGCCTCATGCTGCTTCAAAAGCCCGATGATCTGCTCTTCCGTATACCGGCTCTTCTTCATCCTTAGCTCCCTCGTTCAATTTACGAGAGAACTCCAGTAAAGATTGGTAGAGATTTCCGGGGGCAGGTCACGGGCTACACGATCCATTTATTGAAGGAAATGGATCGCACGCCACGAATATTCGCTGCTGCTTGTGCAGAGGGTGTCTGGAGGCCGGATATCGGCCTCGACGGGCACGCAATCGAGCCAAGAAAGTGCTATTCATTCCAAATATTTTTTGTCAGAAAACGCCGCACCAGCGCGGTGCCTCTGACCCCACCCGCAAGATCAAGCCCCCCGTGCAGGGGTTTCCTAGTAGGCGGTCAGGGAAGCAGTGATGGCGGTGAAGATCGCGCTGATCTCGGTTCTCAGATTCTTCAGGGCGACGGTTGCCCCCAAGGCAATTAGAGCAACAACCAGAGTGTACTCGACCAGATCCTGGCCTTCTTCCCGCAACAATAGGCTCTGCATTCCTCTATAAAGAGTCCATATATTCAAGCCCATGTTGTAATCTCTTTGTGAAATATCGGTTTTCTAATTGCTTGTTGGGGAGAGCACACACTGGCAAAACATTCCGCCGCGCGTATCTCTCCCCGAAAGGGTTGCCGAATCGATTTACTCTGACCCGGCCTTGCTTGGCGAGAACTAGTAGGCGGTCAGGGAAGCAGTGATGGCGGTGAAGATCGCGCTGATCTCGGTGCCCAGACTCTTCATGGCGACGGTCGCCCCCAATGCAATCAGAGCAACAACCAGAGCGTACTCGACCAGATCCTGGCCTTCTTCCTGCGACAATAGGCTCTGAAACTTGGTATACAGTCCCTGCAAAGTGTTTTTCATGTGTTTCTCCCGCGTAAGTTGAAATTCCCCGAAACTCACTGGGGTGCCCTATATCAAGCACGTTACGAACCATTTCCAGATCACTTGATCTCGTTATAAATCAGCAGCTTAGGAATAGCGCGGCGCATGACGTGTGAACGACCGTATACAGGACGAGCGAAAGAGGTCTACCTCTCGTATACATGTTTAGCGAAAGAGCAACAGGCTCGTATCGGGTCAAGAACAGGCCCTGGAGGCAATACTGAGGATGAGGGGTTGCGCGATACAAATCGCATCATGCAGAGCAAGACGAGCTTAGCAATGGATTCGCTACTTTATGCGAACAAGGCATGCATGTCGTCGACAGATAGACTCCATGGCCTTGCTACAGAGAAGCATGGTCCGAATAATAATTGCGGAAAATGGACTCACTGGCAAAGAAGGCCTCGTAGCCCGATCCACATCCGGCGCGGCTAAATCGGTACAGTCGAATGTAGCTCCCACCTGGGCCATCAAGTATTTTTCTTAGAGTTCGCTTTTTGTTTATCGATCATCAAGCAATACACCGCGCAACGCGACTGCGACAAATGGCATTAGCGCTACGCCCTGGCTCCATCGATCTTTGGGCATAGATCGCACTGCTCTTCTACATACGTGTTTGACCCACTCTCGCGGTTATATGAAGAACTCAAGATTCAGACTGTCTCCGGGCCTTGTCTGCGTGTCGCGTATCGTGCCCGAGGCAAGCTCGATCACAGAATGCGCGGAGAGACATACCGACAGCCTCCGTGGAAGCACATCGCTGCGGACTTTTATTATTCGGTGACTGCGGTCCAGATAGACGAGGTCGATTGGGAATTGCATGCCGAAGGTGTGCACGGCTTCACAGGGGAGTATCCACAGACCTTCGCCAGGAGAAAGCCGCTCGCGCCCCAGCAGACCCTTTCTACGCTTTGCGCCTTTGTCGGCGACTTCCACGTTGCTGGCGAGCAGCGTCTGGCGAGTGAGGTTCGAGACCCGCAGGCGAGGGTCGGGTCTTGCCCCGCGGTGTTGAGTGAGGCGGTCCAGTAGGTCTAACAATGTCCGGCGCAGCAGATTCATCGGGTTAGTCTCAGTCCTTTCAATAGCCCGTTCGTTCAACTGCCCGGTGTCGCAATTTACGCGAACGGCAACTGCGTCTTCACGCTCAGAATGCTTGCGATCTTCGTTTACCGCATGCTTAAGACACCTGACTAGATATCTACTGGGGCGCGGCTGGAGCGGGGCTGGCAGCCGCCCCTCCCCCGTTGGCACCAAAAGAGCCTGAAGACGAGCTATCGATCAACAGCGGCTTCTCCGGTTGCATAGCCTTAATTAATTGCTCCACGGGCATCGTTGCCGGTACGGGGGCTGGAAGCGCGCCAGCCGGTTTCATGTCCGGAGTATTCATGGGTATACCGGAGTTGGGCGGCAGGAACTTTGCCGGATATTTCAAATGAGGCAGGGGTGCGCCTACCGGTATTGGTTTTACGATTTCCGGTGTCACAATCACTATGAGTTCAGTATTTGTCTTATTTTTCGAGATTGACTGGAAAAACTTGCCAAGAATCGGGATGTCCCCTAGAAAAGGTATCTTCTGGAAGGTCTCGGTATCCCGATTGTCAAGCAGACCACCGATGGCAAAACTTTGGCCATCAGCCAGTTCGACCTCAGTGTTCACTTTCCGGACATCAATGGCGGGGACATCAAATCCTGAGATCTCCACGGCATTAGTGAAGTCCAGCGAACTTACTTCGGGGGCAACCTGGAGGCGGATCGTTCCGCGGGGAGTAATGGTGGGAATGAAATTCAGGCGAATTCCATACTCTTTAAATTCAATCGTAACTGACGTACCTGTGCCCGAGGATCCCTGAACAACTGGATACGGATATTCTCCTCCAGCGAGGAAGCTGCCTTCTTTGCCGTTTTGCGCGAGGATGTTGGGCTCAGCAAGAACCTGCACCAGGCCCTTAACCTGTAATGCTTGAATAGTTGCGCCCAGATTCAGGCCCGGAAAGAACGCAAGAAGGTTCAGGTCATTCGACAAAGTCGCCACTGCCGTCCCCGAACTGGGAAGGCTAAGCGTTGGCGGAGAAAACTGTCCCGTTGAAACCCCAGCCACAGTATTTCCCAGACCGGTACTGAAGAGGTTTATGCCGAGCTGATTGCTCAGGCTACGGTCGACGCTGGCAAAGATGACCTTGAGGAGAATCTGTGGTTCGGCGGGAGGAACTTGGACATCAAGTAGATTGACAACCTTACCCGCCGCTACGGCAGAGACAATCTGCACGGCCCGACTCGAGCTGTTGATATCCTTGACTGTGCCGCGGAGGAAGATAGCGCCGCCCTCGGAGCTAACGGTAAGGGTTTGGCCTGGAAGATCCTGTCTGAGCTCGCGACGTATCGCCTCCAGGTGGTCATTGTCCGTATAGATGCTAGAGTGAACCGTGACCGCAACAAACTCTCGGACGCCGCCATGTTCCCAAATGATCAGACTGGTTTCCCCAGGCGCTTTTCCGCTCACCAGAATCTCGGAGGGGCTAATCGCGGTGGCTACGGCGATATCGCCGATGCCGACGGCGACCCGCTGCACGGGTAAGGCACAGTCGAGCACCACGGATTCGCCCACGACAACCGAGAGTGCCTTCACCGTATCCAGCCTGCGGGAGGGGGCAGATTGGGAGACAGGCCTTGAAGTCTGAGCAAGCAAAGACGAATCAGCGTAGACACAAAATAATAATGCGCCGTAAAAGGCCCTGACCATAGAAGCTTTGGTTCTTATCATTCTCCCCCGGGAGCAGTAAATTTTTGTTCGCTTCGCTGTAGTCCGTTGAACACTTCAACCGAATAGAACCGCGGTTCTGTTTTAGTCGCGATTTTGGAGCCGCCGACAGTAATCAATTTTGGCGCGACTGGTTTGTTATTTGCAAAGAGAGTAGACATGGCGGTTCCCGGAATCTGAACAATCTTTGTATCCAGCGGGTTGCGCAGCACGAGCTGGAGATGCACCTGATTGCTGGCCAGGCTCAGAACCTCTGCCTGCTCCGGCGATACAAGCAGGTTAACTACCTGAACCTGCTGCGGCTTGCCTTCCGCGTCCTTTTGAATATCCGTGCCTGCTGAGAGCACCTCTATATTCTGAAGGAGTGTCTTCACTTGAGGCCCGTCACTCGAATTCGGTTGGCCGGGAGGGTTGCCCGACATCAGCACATCCACACGCATTCCGGGAGTGACGAATCCAGCCACGCCTACGACCTCATCGACCTTGACTGCACAGGCTCTCATCCCCTGACGAATGGTGGCTGCCAATCCGCCACCGGAGCCGACAGCCGCCAGACGACTATCCACAATGGGTTCGCCTTGATAGAGGTCGGAAATCACTCCACGGCCTATCGCGTTCTCAGACTTCAGAATGGCCCCCTTGGGAAGGGGTCCTGCAATCTCGATGGTTGTCAGATTACCAGCATTGAGAATGGTCCCGAGCTTGATATCCCCAGCAGCCGCAACCACGCGAGTGGTGGCTGCCTGGTGTGTCACCCCCAGGCGGTTGCCAACTACCCGAAAGACGAGATAGGCGCATCCGGCGGCAACGACGAAAGCAGAGAGAAGGATGGTCAATACTCTTTGGTTCATTCAGAATCCTGTGTGAATGGCTATGGAGACAGTTGAGCTTCTACTCTGTTGAGGCAATTACTCTGCCAAAGGGTTGAGGATCATGGTCACTCTGAATCATAGGTATAGATGGGAACATGCCAAGCAGGTGTAAACAAGTGTATACGAACCGTAGGTCCAGTGTAACGGCGAGACACGTTCGGACTCGTGCCACTCCACTGCCGCGGAAACTTTATGGCGAAATCACATCTCACGCAGGCGCACCTGGTAGGGAAAAAATGCTCACCCGCCGCCTCCTTAAGGTATCTACGTCGTGCCGTCGGGGATCAACCGTGCGACGGTAAAATCCATCGCAATCTCCGTGAAGATCTGATTCAGGTTCGTGGTGGGTTGAGAGGCTGATACGCAGGTACTGCTGGACCCGCTTTGGGTGTAATCGGAGAAAAAATACTGCGTAGCGGAGGCGATGCCCTCCATCGTCGCGCATGGCGTGAGAGCTGGATTCGTCGCTGCATTACGTCAGCCCGATGCAGTTCGAACAAGACTGGACAGAAGCGACGATGAAGATCGCCGCCTGAGAGTCCGGGGGGACCGAGGCAGGCGACGAGGATAAATATCTCCTCAAACCGACTGGTTATGGGATACGCATTCTGAGGGCAAGGTCACTCAAGTTGCCCGCTAGTCTTGAATTGTCTCTATCGAGGTGCTGGAGAGAGGAATGGAGGTGGAGAAGAATGGAATATTCAGTTTGAATGAATAACTTACATTCACCTCAACCTGGCATCCCTGACTGTATTGCGCGCATGTGCTGCCGGCCGCCGTTGTAGTCAGCCAGGTAACCGTAATGTTGCTTGCCGTCAAGTTGAGGCCGGGGTGCGCCAGGCCCAATTCGTAGTTTTGCACGTCGACCGCCGTAGCCTTGCAGCCATAGCTGCTCACCGACGCGCAGGGACTTGTCCAATTCGAACCGCGCACCATGGCATATCGCGTCCCTTGCTGAGCGGCGATCGCGACAAAATTGCCTGCATATATTACCAGACAGAACTCAATGATACCGAAGATCAACGTGAAGAAGATCGTGGCAGCAAGGGCGAATTCAACTGATTCGGCGCCGTCTTCGTCACAAACGAGGCTCTTCACTCTTCGCATCTTGATCCTTCAACAAACTTTCAACAGCGTATATCTATCCCAAAGTGCGTGCAACTAGTACTGTGACCGTGTAATTCTGTACCTTCCCATGTCCCAAAATCGGGACCTGGGGCACTCAATTCATGCTTGTCAACATGTCCTAATCACGCGGTTACGGCACTAGTTGCCGCGTACGGTGGCCGTGGCAGACAAAGTTATGGAGCTTGGGATACCCGGCCAATGCACCATCGTCGTATAGACTGACGAGGTTGTGACTTGGACCCTATGTACAACATTGCCGCCCCGAGTAGCGTTTACCACGCAGACCGGAGTAGTCGAGCAGTTTCCATAGTACGAAGTGCCATCGCTGCATTCACAGCCCCATGTTGGCGCCGTCACAGTCAGGTTAGACAAATTCGGAGCGCTTTGCCGGGCCGCCGCGGTGATGCCAGCCGTAAGGGTGGGGTTTATCGATCCGTATTCCGCTCCAGCATGTGCGGCGTTCTCCACCTCGAGGTCCACATAATACGCGCGGCCAAGGTCGACGGCCCCAATTACGAGCAGCAATAAAATCGGAGTCACAAGGGCCAACTCGACGAGGGCTGCGCCATGATTGGCTTTGCAGAGGACGCAGAGACGCGCTAGAAATTTCATCGACTACTCCGCCAGTGCTATGGTTGCTGAACCGTTGGCCGCACCGCTGCCGCCAGGGCAAACTCCACCCGGCATTGAGGAGCAACTAAGGGATATGGCTGAGTTCAGCATAAGTGATTGCGACTCAACCATACCGTAGGCGACTGCAGTGCTGCCGCCATTCAGCGTAAGCTGCGCGTCGGGAAGGTAGATTGCCCCCTTCCAACTCGAACTGGAGGACGAATCCAGGATCATCGAACTGGAATCGGTTGTAGCCTGCCAGATCAACATCCCAGCGGTAGTACCTGTCGCAGGTGCGGACAGAGTCATAGTTGAGGCGCTATTCATAGTTAGCGACCCATTCGCAAAATAGATGGTCACGTTAGATCCAGTGAGGTTCACGCCACCAACGACCATGCTGCCGCCAAAGTAGTACAAGCCAGAGGCAAGGGTTACGGTGTAGCCGCTCGAGTTGAAATTGAGGCCGCTCGAATAGTAACCAGGCTGCAACGTTGTGGCGCCCCCGACTGGATTACAGCAGGTGGATGAAGTGGCCGGTTGGGTGGGCTTAGTAATGGTGCCGGCTGTAATTTCGGCGGCGATGGGGTCAGGTACCACCGCAGCGCCTGTTGTGGGCGTGGGAGTATAAGATCCACCGTTATCCGTGACGGTTCCGTGAACAGTATAGGAGCCGACGTTCACTGTGGCGCCGCTGTCCTCCATCACTGCGGGTGTCCCATTCGAGTCGACGTTGACGCCGCAAGTGGAACCCGAGGCATCCGTTATGCTGGCACCCGAGTTAAGCGTCAAGGTTTGGCCGGAAGTCCCCGTGACATTCAAGCAGGGGCTGGCCGCGCTTGATTTACCGGCTTCCGCCCGGGCAGAGATTTGGACTGTGCTTACGCCGAAGATTTTCGCAAAGAAAGTTGGTTTCTGCTCAGTAACCAAAGCTTCCACGTAATTTTTATTCAGGTTATTCGGATCGCTGGCGCCCAGCGCGCAGGGGCCGTTGTTGATCGTCAGGAGCAGGCCCGTCCCGGACGCCGCCGCGCATTGCAGGAATAGGGTAGGCGCTGGGCTCCCGCCCTCCGTCAACGCCGTAGTCGCGGCGGTTTGTATCACGGCGCAGTTGGGCGTCCCGCATGCGCTGGCCTCCAGCGCTCCCGCCATTGCTGCGGCATCGGCAAACGTCTGCAACTGGCGCTGTGTGCAGAAGAGATTGCCTATATCGATAACAATTGCCAAAAATGAAAGCAGCATTGTCACACTCAGCGCTGCCAGTACGAGTATATTCCCGCGCTCGTCTCTCAGCAATCCTCTCAGCATTCTCATCGTTTCCATCCTCACCCGATTGACCGTGTCCTCACAGCTCAGCACTCCAGGCCTTGCCCGGAGATCCAATAGGCTATCCGCAGCACCCATCCGGCATGAGTCTTACCACCTGAGCTTACACAAGGCCATTTAGAAACCGCTGAGAATTTCGCGAACCGATTCTCAGGAGTCACCCAAATGGTGAGTATTGGCAATCTCACCATCGGCCATTTGCAAAACATTTTCAATTTGCATCCGGGTGGGAGGGAGTGGCCTATCCAGTCGGTGAGCCAGCTTCAGATCGCTGCCTTTAAAGCCCAAGAAATGAGATTGTCGGAGAGTTTGGTGTCTGAACGCCTCCAGAGACACCTGTTTGGCCTCCGAGTGCTGCTTTGCTTAACCCGGTTTTCCGTACCACTGCGCCTCAAACCCCGGAATCGCCCCAGGTGGCTCGCATACAGACCGCCACTCAGCAGCTTCTACAGAACTTTACGGACTCAATCTAGATTATCCTCGCCCTATTCGCCGCTGTAAGAGTCTATCCAGAGCTCCGTATCTACCTTGTCATCCCCAAGGATTGCCATCAACGTGGATTGCTGCTGTGCCTCTGGCTGGACAAACACCAGGCCGATTCCATCCGTCTCCCAGCGGGTCACTCTCAACTGCACTGTGATCGAGTGTTTAGAGTTTTCATCCACCTCGTCCGTCCTTTGCAGTGTCAACATGACCATCGTTCCTAAGGGCCAATATTTCTCAGTGAGCAGGTACAATCCGGTCGAACTGATATCCCTGATGCCGTTCACCACCAGAGTGGCCCCGCTCCAGTCATAGGCAACCAGCCGGGGCCACCGCTGCCGTCTGGCCCTCCGGTGATCCACGGTCAACCGTTTGGGAGACCAGTGTTTTAGTGAATGCGTGCTCTCCATCTCTGGCACAAAGCCACTCATTTCACCCGGCGGCTCAAGGTTTGAGGTACTCCTCAGCCGGAACTCCATCTCCTCGGCCACACAGATCAACAGTTGATTGCCGGGCTTCGTCTGTGACGAATAAATTGTGTGGGCCGGCAGTGATAGCACACTTGCTGCATCAGTTCTCAATCGGACAATACGCAATGTTGGAAAAGACTCGACGACGTGAATAACTCGATGATCATTGTCCAGATAAACCAGATCACGAGAAGAGAACACTCCAAATACATGATTGCTTTTACGACAAAACGCCCAGTAGTCCCCGTCGAACCGGAGTGTGCGCTTTCCAATTATTCCCTTGATGCGCGTCAGTGGGCTATCGGCAATAGTAACTCCTAAACTGAGAAAGCATTCGCATGTCTGGTTATACACACAGTATTTTTGTTTTTCCATTCGTCTTCTCCCCTAGGCAAGAACCCGACAACCGCGTGTTATCGTAAAGTTCTACTCTCCGATCAAATTTTCAAGTCTGTTCGCTTCATGTATTTTCTATCTCTGAGGCCAGCCGACTACGAATAAACTCCGCTTCGTCTGGAGTAAAGGAAGCAACTGTACCAACCAGTGAGCTAGGCCAGACCACACTTCATCTGCGCCTGCCCGCCTGACGATATCTGGGAGACACACGCCGTAAAAACGGCGGGTGTCTCGGCCAGCAGAACCAAGGTTGGCAAGCGAGCTCGGTAGTTTCCTGGCCTCACCAATCCTTGGCATTGCACGCATGCTATTTCACGCGTGTGCGACGACGCTGAATCATAATGCCTAGTACGACAACGAACAGTACGCCGGCGATAATGCGGACAATCAAGTCATTTGCCATATGAAATCTCCTTTCTTTCAATGTGTGGTGAAATTTTTGAACGACTCAGACATGAGTATGAACGCAGGACCCAGTGTTACAAGAAAAAGGCAGGGGAAGATAAACAATACAAGTGGGAAGATCAATTTTATGGTGGTCTTCGCCGCCTGTTCCTCCACTGCCTGAACGCGCTGGGTTCTGAGTGTCTCGGAATGAGTGCGTAAAATCTTGGCGACGCTCGTTCCAAACTTTTCCGATTGCACCACCATGGAAACGAGGGTGCGCACAGTATCCACGTCGGTGCGTTCCGCCAGGTGTCTCCAGGCATCGGAACGAGGGCGCCCGGCGCGTTGCTCCAGCACGACGACACCGAATTCATCGCTGATAGCTGGCTGGGCGCTGCTTAATTCCTGGGCCGCGCGCGCCATTGCTTGGTCTAGGCCCAGTCCCGCCTCGATGCAGATAATTAGCAGATCGAGCATGTCTGGCAAACCGAGCCGAATACGTGTTTGCCGGGCAGCAATCTTCCTCCCCATCCAGAAATCCGGCGCCAGATATCCGACGCCCAGAGCTGCGGCATAGACAATGAAAGGACTTTCGCTCGCGAGACCGCTGCACAGAACCGCGATACAGAGCGCAACCGGAACTAATACCTTCATGCCGTAGAAGACTTTGACGGCGGAGTCCGTGCGATAGCCAGCACGGATAAGACGCTGTTGCGCAACGGAGACTTCCGCCTGTGTCTTCGGCACGACGCGCTCGAATTGCTCCACCATGACGCCCAGCGAAGAACCAGTCTTTTGCAGGGTATCGGACAGGCTTCCCCGTTTCGTGCGCTGCGTGATCGCACGGGAGATCTGCTTGAGCATAGCTTCGCGATAGAACAGGAGTAGTCCGCCGCTCGCGATCAACAGAAATATGACACCAAATGCAAAGATCGCAAATCCCATAGGTCTCCTTCAAACTTCCAGGTGAACGATCTTTTGAATGACTAAAGTACCAACTACCAGCATGCACCCAGCTCCACACAGTAGCTTGATGCCAATCGCGGTCTTCCACAAAAGGCTCATTGTATCGGGGTTGACGATATATAGGCCGATTCCGAGCGCCACGGGAAGAATCGTGAGTATCCACCCTGTGAGGCGTCCTTGAGCGGTGTGGACCATGACCTGCCGCTTCAGGCGGAATCGTTGTCGGGTCACATAAGCAGTCTTTTCGAGGACCTCCGCAAGGTTTCCTCCGCTCTCCCTTTGAATCAGAATCGCCGTCACGGCGATTCTCAGATCCTGTAGTGGAACCCTGGTGATCATGTTTTCCAGGGCTGTGCGCAGTTCAAGGCCGAAGTTCTGCTCGTCGGAGCAAATGCGGAATTCGCAACCGATGGGGTCGGCGCACTCGCGAGTCACCAACCCTAATGCGGCGCTGAAACTGTGTCCGACTCGGAGGGCGCTTACCATCAGATCAAGAGCATCCGGCAACCCCTCTTCAAACTTACCGAAGCGTCGACTGCGCTGGAAGCGCACATATCCATAGGGCAACAATCCCAGGATTAACCCGCCCAGCAAACCACAGAGGAAGGACCCGGTTTGCAGGTCGATCAGATATGCCGGGAGCGCGAAGCAGGCGGCGCACATGAGAAGCAGCGCACCCACGGTCCATTTGAGATTGGCCTGATTCAGCAAGCTCTGCAGCTTCGGCACCAGATCGATCTTCAAAAGTCTGTGATTGATCCAGGGTATGGCGCTGAGCAGTTCACTCTTGCGGAAATCGACAATCGGAGCGCGCGGTTTCGGGCTGTCGGAAGCCAGAGCCGAATCGAACGTGGCGAGCACTTGCTTGTTGTGCCCAGCGGCCGCGGACCCGCTCGCGACAAGCAGCAAAGCTACAACGGTGAAGACTCCGACGAACACCAGGACTATGAGCAATACCATTTCTTCTAGCCCTCTACCTGCTCAATTAACTTCCAACGAGGTTTCGAACACGTTCTGCGGGAGGAAGATACCCGCGAGTTGGAGGCGTTCGAGGAACCTGGGACGGATGTGGCTCGGCGCGAATACGCCAACTACCTTGCCGTCGGGTCCGATCCCCTTCTTATTAAATGTGAAGATCTCCTGCATGCTGATGATGCTTTCTTCCATGCCGGTGATCTCGGTGATGCTCACGACCTTGCGGCTGCCGTCGCTCATACGAGAGATTTGGACGACCAAGCTGAGAGCTGAGGCGATCTGCTGACGAACTGCCTTTTCTGTCAGATTCAAACTGCTCATCGCGACCATCGATTCGAGTCTCGCGAGGGCATCGCGCGGTGTGTTTGCATGAATCGTAGCCATCGAACCTTCGTGACCGGTATTCATGGCCTGAAGCATGTCGAACGCTTCTTCTCCACGTACTTCACCTAAAATAATGCGATCTGGGCGCATTCGGAGGCAGTTGATAAGCAGTTGACGCTGGCGGATCGCCCCTTGCCCTTCGATGTTGGGCGGGCGGGTTTCGAGGCGCACGATATTTTCCTGCGCGAGCTGCAGTTCGGCCGCGTCTTCAATGGTGATGACACGTTCATTTTGCGGAATATTCCGTGACAGGATGTTCAGTAACGTAGTTTTGCCGGCGCCGGTGCCACCGGAAATCAAAATGCTGAGCCGCGCGCGCGCTGCGGCTGATAGCACTTCCATCATTTCCACCGAAAGACTCTTCAGCTCTACCAGTTGGTTAGCAGCTATAGGGCCTGTACCAAAGCGACGGATAGACAAGGAAGGACCATCAAGCGCCAGCGGTGGAATGATGGCATTGACACGTGAACCATCGGGCAGGCGAGCATCGACCATCGGCGAGGCCTCATCGACTCTGCGGCCGACGCGCGACACAATGCGGTCGATGATCTGCAACAGGTGACGATCATCGCGAAATACTGTATCGACCCTCTGCAGCCTTCCGGCACGCTCAACAAACACTTTATCTTTGCCATTTACTAGAATGTCTGAAATTGTAGGGTCCTTCAGCAATGGCTCCAGCGGACCAAGGCCAAAGACTTCGTCGAGCAAGTCGGCCTGAATCTGTTCCTGCTCGTCAAAACTCAGCGGTACTCCCTGGTTGTTGATAATCTCGCTAACGATGCCAGCCACCACTTGGCGTGCGTCGCTGGAGTTGACACGCGACAACTTCTCCAAATCCAGCTTCGAGATCAGGGTCCGATGTACTTCGGATTTGTACTTCTCCAGATTCAGCACTTCCACTGCTACACCATCCGTAAAAACTGAACTCTCAACTAAAATAATCCAAACCGCTTCTTTTTTTCAGGATGTGCCGATAGGCCACATGCCGTTCTAGCCATCTGTAAGATCACCCGTGAGATGGCCGAGTCATTCAGCGCAAGCGGGGTGGCTGTGCTCTGCGTCCCCCGGGCAGTGGCGGAATCGTTGGGAATTCTCCACTGCGCCGGCCTGGTGAGCGCCTTCGTAATCTGTCCTTCATCAACGCCCAGCGAGGAAGGTATATATCGGTTGACAACGATCTCGAGTTTGGTAGGATCTGCCGTAAAGAATTCTGAAATTAGGCGATTTGAGTTACGCAGTTCGGGAATACCCACCTGGGTGACCAGGTAGAACATGGCATCTTCTTTGAAGAGAGACGTACCGGCTATATCGAGTCTTGATCCCGAATCGACCACCACAAAGTCGAAGTCCTGCCGCGCGACGGCCAGCAGTTTATCAATGGCGTCCTTAGAAGCCTGGACGTTAGTGAATTTCCCTGGAGCTGTGAGCACAGATAACCCTGAGCTATATTTGACGACCAACATGGAGAGAAAAGTCGAATCCAGTCGGTTGAAATTCTGAAGAGCATCGACTGTCGAGTATTGAGCGCTGATCCCAAGACTAAGCGCAATGTCACCGAGTGGCAGATCGAGATCGATCAACAGCGTTTTCTTACCGGATTCCCGGGCAAGCAATATCGCAAAGTTGCAGGCGAGAGTCGTGACCCCGGAGCCGCCCTTAGCGCCAAAAAATACAAACAGCCTGCCACCCGTATTTTTAGTGGCTAGAACTGCTGGACGGCGGGCCGAGGCCCGAACCAGAGCCTCGTCTATGGCTCCAGAGGAGAAGGGTTGCAGAAATTCCCGAGCGCCCGCCCGCATGCAACGGATCATTAATTCAGGATCGCCCTGCGCCGAATAGACCATCACCGTTGCAGAGCTTTTGCCGCATATGCTCTCCACCAGATCGAGAGCGTATTCCGGATTAGTGTCCAGGTCGATGATGACGACGTCGTAATTCTGCTCAATCAACCTTGGCACATCGTCGAGTTCGGGATAGGAAGAAAACTCCCGGGTGAGGCCAGACAGCGGTCCGGCAAGGGCAGCGGCTACCGCCTTGCGCCGCTGCGTATCCGGACCAATCAGCGCAATGGATAAGGCATTCGAGCCCATCGCATCGAGATTCTGAATACTTGATATCACGGAATCGATACTCCCTGCTGCTTGCAACATTCCTTCGGATTAACCTCAAATAAATAGATCGCGTTTGGACCAGGCATAGTGTGTATTCTTGTCGTCAACGAGAAAAGAAGGAAAGCAGTGTTCCAATCGCGATGGCCGGAGCGTATGGCATTTTGCGCGTGAGTGGATTGGCTAGAACCAACTCCGGATGAGGACGCATTCCCCGCTGCTTCAAACCGAAGAGGAGTTCGCCCGACCCCTTAAACAAGTCTCCAAGAAATCCACCGCACAGACCCCAGCACAGAGCCATAACACCCCCGGCAAGACCGGTGATAACCAGTGCAAGTAGCAATTGAGCCGGGCCGATCCAAGCACCTATAGCCGCGCACAACTTCACGTCACCCATGCCCATGCCGCCCATCCAGAAGAGAATTCCAAAAAACAGGGTGCCAAGTCCCAGACCGCCAAGACTTTGGCCGATCCCATGCCAGCCATGAAGCCAGCCGGAGACTGCAACCCCCGCGAGCATAAATGGGAGCACTAGCCAATTCGGGATACGGCGGCTGCGCAGATCCGTGAAGATCGCCACAGCGAGAACAATGAGAGTTGGCCACCAGGCGATCGAATGCATACCCATGCTCCTTCCTCCAGCGATTCAGAAAATATTTATATGAAAGCAAGAACGAGCTACGCCCCTCGCGAGTAGAAATGGGGGCACCAGCCAGTTCGGAATGAAGTGGTCGCGAGTATCCGCTAAGATTGGCGCAGAGATAGCCGTCGCAGCAGCGCCCCTGAGGACTTGCCGCCAGATGATCGACTGCATGCTGAGACTCCTTTCCCTCCCAATTCGGTTAATAATTAGGTAAAAGCAATCCTGGGGCCAACTCGCCGAAGGCTAGGAATGCCTGAATTCAGCGATTTAGGGGTCTGCCGTCGAGGCCGGTGTGCACGGATGTTTACTATCATAATCACCCAGTGATGCTGCGTATACACCCTGATAGGATAATCACGGAGCGCGAGGGAGCAGAAGCACTGACAGAATTTCAAATGGACGAGTGACAAACTGGTGGCCTGCCATATAGATGCAGCGATGAAGGACTGTCCCGAGACAGCATGTTTTCCAGTAGCCAAAGGAAGAGCAAGCCCCGGCGGCGTGAATGACCGCGATTGAAGCGGAAGGCAAATTCATCGAGATATGCGTCCCGATGCTCCGCAGTAATCGGCCCCTGATAGGCACCGAAGAACCAGCGCTTGAGGAGTGAAGCAACGCTATGCGCCTAGGCATGGAGACGCGTGATGGGTCTTCTGTACGAGGCCGTGACCGCATCCTCCGGCTTCAGATCAGAAGTCGAGCTCTCCGTGATGGGAAAGCTGCTTGGTGATGGGAAAGCTGCTTGGCCATCACAGCAATTTAGTCGGGTGCGTTCGGAATCACCAAGGAACCGCACAGGGCCATTCCTGCCCTCCTCCGCGATGCTGATGGAAATGGTCTCCTTGTGAACGTTCATGCCGATGAACGATCTGGTCTGTATACGTCTTCTCCACCTCCGAACAGGAACGCTGAAAGCGGAGTTCTCGGCTCTAGAAAAGCCATACATGCTTTGGCGACAATACTGCGATGGCGATCGCAACGATGAACTTGCTGCTCGCGCCATGCCCGCGAACGCCCTGCTCGATGCCGCCCACATACGTCTCGTCGACTTCGACCGAACCGTGGAGACGATTCCGCCCTGGCCGCACCATGGCCGCGCGCAACTTCCGCAACATGGGCCAGGCAGTTTGATAACTTCCCAGTCCCAACAACCGCTGCAGCCCGAGCGCGCGTACCCCATGCTTTTGGTCAGCTATGTACCAGCCCGCGGCAAACCATTCCTGGAGGAGGATACGGCTGTGATCGCCACCTTCCAGCGTACGGAGGAAAACGGTCCCCGAAAATAGCGAATCAGTTAATGATTGCTGTATTGAGGCAACCAATGCATAAGCACAATAGGTATTAGTACTTAAGTGTATACAGATGATCACCGACGATTGTACGAATGTATGCTACCTTTGCTTTGCAAATCAAAGAAAGCAGGTTCCTAGATGATCCGCGTCGGTCTCTATTCGCAGGATTGCACGTTGCAGCCGCTTCTTGCTTCTGCATTGGGTAAGGAATTCCAGTTTTTCTTCGTCTCAGATGAGACCGGAATCAATCGCCTGCTCTCTACCGGAAATTGCAATGTCATGATTTTCGATCTGAACTCAAATCATGCTTCATTGCAGGAGGGTATTGAATGCGCCCGGCGCATGACCACATCACAGGTTTCCAGCGTGATCATGGCTGATGATCGCCTTCGGTCGACCGCTGCCGAACTTGTTCGGCAAGGCGCCTACGGCTACTGCCATAGACCACCCTCCATTCGCGATCTAAGGATTATGCTGCGCCGGGCGAACGAGAACTCTTCGCTCAAGCAGCCACTCGACGCCACACCGCAACTGCCGGAGAGCACAAGCGATTGCGACCGGATGGTCGGGGCCAGCCCCCAGATGCAGCACGTTTATTATCTGGTACGTTCTGTAGCGAATATTAATGCACCCGTGCTTGTGACCGGAGAAAGTGGCACGGGTAAAGAACTAGTCGCCCGCGCCATCCACAGCCTAGGTGCGCGCTCCAATTTTCCCTTTGTCGCTATTGCCTGTGGAGCAATCCCTGAAACTCTGATTGAGGCCGAGTTGTTCGGGCATGAAAAGGGCGCGTTCACAGGCACAGTTGGGTCACGCGAAGGTTACTTCGAGCAGGCAGGTGATGGCTCGCTTTTCCTCGATGAGATCGGAGATCTAAGCCTATATACGCAGGTCAAACTTCTGCGCGTTCTGCAGCAGCGCGAATTCAGCCGACTGGGCAGTAACAGGCTTATCCCATTGCGGGCGCGCGTGATTTTCGCCACGCATAAGAACCTAGCTGAAATGGTGGCCCAGGGGACATTCCGTCAGGATCTTTATTACCGCATCAACGTCATGGGGGTTGAAGTACCGCCCCTCCAAGAGCATTCCGAAGATATTCCTCAGATTGCCACGCATTTCCTGCGGCACTATTCGCAGATGTATCAAAAGCCGATGCAGGATATTGAGCCAGATGCTCTGGCCATGCTCCAAAGATATCCCTGGCCCGGAAATGTACGCGAACTGGAAAATGTGATTCAGAGGGCGATCATCCTCGCCCAGGGAGACATACTTCAGGTGGAAGATTTGCCCCTGAATATACAGGACGAACTTATAGCCAGCATCGACGACGGCCTGCCTATAGGTTCTTTCGAACGACAACTTCGCGACTATAAGATCAGACTGGCCGCAACAGCCATTCGGGAGAACAATGGGAACAAGACGCTGGCCGCCCGCAGTTTGTGCATTTCGCGGGCTTATTTGCATCGGTTGATCCGACCTGAGGTAGACCCAACATTGACACTGGTGGCGAATTCAGAATTTGAGGAATCAGCCTTGGGCTGCGGGACATTCTCGGGGTGAAATCATCGGCGGAAGTGTTGAAGATTAAGCCATTCCGGGTTCTGGCAAAAAGGTAGGCTGAGCATGACAAGGACGCGTCGGATTGGCCTGTTTTGGCTGTTGCTGTGCAGCGGGATATTCGTTGTATGGGGTTCTGTTGTAGAAAGCACCTCGCCTGCCGGGATGATCGACTTTAGGGCGGTTTACTACGGCACGCAATGCCTAATTCAACATAGAGATCCTTACAAAGAGGGCGAGTTTCTGCGTGTGTACCAGGCAGATGGAGGGCAATTCCCATCGGACCCCACGCTATCTCGTACGTTTCGCCGGGCTGTACCCGTGTGCATCAATCTACCGACCTCACTGTTTCTCATCGCTCCTTTTGCAATTTTGGCCTGGGGGCCGGCACACGTGCTGTGGATAATCCTGCTAGCCGGATGCCTCATCTTTGCCGCTTTCCTTATGTGGGACCTCGCGGAGAACTATGCGCCGGGAATTTCGCTCTTTTTGATTTGCATCTTGCTTGCCAACAGCGAAGTCCTATTTTTAAGTGGCAATTTAGCTGGGATCGCCATAAGTCTCTGTGTGGTGGCCGTCTGGTGTTTCATTAAGGGACGGTTTGTACCGGCCGGCGTCCTATGCCTTGCTGTCAGCTTCGCATTGAAGCCCCACGACGCGGGCCTCGTCTGGCTCTATTTCCTGCTGGCGGGCGCGCCCCATCGGAAACGCGCACTGCAAACCCTCGTTGTGACTCTTGTCCTGTGTCTGCCGGCCATCCTGTGGGTCTCGCACGTCGCGCCGCATTGGACTCAGGAGTTGCACTCCAATCTTCTGTCGACCTCGGCGCATGGCGATATCAACGACCCTGGTCCCACTTCCATCTCTGGCCATACCGCCGACCTGGTAATAGACTTGCAAACTGTCATAAGCGTCTTCCGTGATGATCCGCGCATCTACAATCCGGTCAGCTATCTTGTATGCGGAGCACTCCTGCTCGTATGGTCGCTCAAAACTCTGAAGTCACGCATCTCGACGACGAGCGCCTGGCTGGCGCTCGCGGCAATCGTACCTCTTACCATGCTCGTGACCTATCATCGGCCGCATGATGCGAAACTCCTGCTGCTCACTGTTCCAGCCTGCGCAATGTTGTGGGCCGAGGGCGGCCTGATTGGGTGGACTGCACTCCTGGTGAATACAGCGGGGATTGTGTTTACTGGAGATATTCCGTTGGCAATTCTCTTCATTTACACGAAAAATCTGCACGCGGGCACAGCGGGGTTGCCGGGAAAGATGCTGACCGTTATGTTGACCCGTCCATCCCCGCTCATCTTGCTGGCGATGGGAATTTTCTATCTCTGGGTATATGTGCGGCGGGCTCCCGCCCGAGCCACAACGACGGAGCATGAATGGCCGGAGGAGACGCCGATTGCATCCATGACCGCTTACGGAACCTCCTGCATAAGTCCGCACTCGGCGCCCTGTTTGGATGAAGTGGTCGGTGGAGGATAGCGGCGGCCTAACAGCAGTAAAGGCGACGGTGGTTCGTATGGTCAATTCCCTGCCCGGTTGTCGCCTTGTTCGTCCAGATACAAGATCCTGCAAAGGGTCTGCAAGAGCGGTTGCTGGCGCTTCAGAATGTATTCTTTCGCTTCAGGGATCGAAAACCAGCGGCCTCGATCAACCTCGGGGATTTGAAGAGTGCGCCCTGAGCGGAGAGGCCATTCGATTTGGCATAGATTGCTGGTCAGATGGCGAGGATCACAATTCGCCCTCGAAGGCCCATACAGCGACGATCTTCCCTCCCTGCTGCTTGATTGAACCCAGTTCGAAGAAGAGACCGTGCGCGGTGAATCCCGTTTCCTCGTGAAACTCACGCTTGGCAACTTCGAGTGGCTGTTCGCCTGCCACATACTCGCCTTTAGGAATTGACCATGCACCCTTATCTTTATTAGCCCAGAATGGACCGCCTGGGTGGACCAGAAATACTTCCAGATGGTTCACTCGGTTCCGGTACATGATTAGACCTGCGCTTCGTTTTGGCATCGTGGCTCACCGTCTGTCGGACTGTCGCACTTGCTGGAATGAGTAGACTTGGCCCCCATATGCGCTTTCCCTTCATACGCTCGCTCATCCTCAAGACCTACGCCGACGCCCTGCCCCACACCCGGCTCATCACCCCCCTCGCGAAACTCAACACCTAGCATTCGCTCGACCGTTTACTCCCTACGCTCTACTCGCTGCCTCGGCCTCACTCAAACTTCGGCAGATGCTCCATGTCGTCTGGCGGCACGCGTTCCAGCGGGCCACCGGCCTTCACCCACGCCTTCAACCCGCCCCGGATCACCTTCGTCGAGCAGTTATCCTTCTTCAGCATCCGCGCCACGCGCATGCTGGTTGCCTCGTGCGCGCACGTGCAGTAGAGGTAGATCTCGGACTCCGGCTCCGGCAGCATAAACTCGCGCAGCACCTCCAGATCTTCCTTCAGCCGGCCGGGGTCCACGCGGATCGAGTTCTTGATGCGCTGCATGCCCGGATCATGGTAGCCGTGCGAGCGCACGTCGGCGATGATCAGCAGGCTGTCGGGCGTGGGCGTGCGCAGGCGCTCCAAGAGATCCTTGGCCGCGATCTTCTCCACTGCCGAGAGGCGCACATCGCGCAGCGCGCTCAGCACCAGCCACAGCACATAGAGCACAGCGATCGCGGCGAACGTGACAGCGGTGATATGGCCCAGGCGCTCGACCCAGTGGATGACCACGAGCAGGAACGGCGCGAAGAGAAAGCCAGTGAGACTCCACGCCGCGATATAAATCAGAGCGCCGCAGCCTTCGAGCGCGAGAAATCGCCGCAGCCGCATGTTGAGGCTGCCAGCCAGTACAGTGGTGACCGTCGACAGGCCAGGCACAAACTTCGCAACCAGCAGCACCCGCGGCCCGCGCTTGTGAAACGATCGAGCCGATCCGAAGATGCACGCCTCCGGATTCATGCTGAGCCGGCAGATTTCGGTCAGTAGCCACCATCCCGTATAGCGCCCGCCCAAATACATCAGCGTGTCGCCGAACAGCGCCGAACCGAACGCAAACAGAATCACCAGGCCGATGTTCAGCGACCCGCCATGCGCCGCAGCGCCAGCCGTCAGCAGCACCGCCGCGAGGGGCAGCGGCAGGCCACAACACGAGAGAAACAGCGCGATCGATGTCACCGCATAGCCATGATGAGCAATCACGTCCAGCAGGTTCATTGTTCTGCATCTCCCGGGGTTCGACTTGTATACGTTGATGCTGCGTCATTGGATGCTGCCTGCGCTCACCGCGTCGTGCCGGCGGTGAGCATTGTCGCCGAGGAGCGCACGATCAAGGGCTCTTACATGGGCTTGGCGATGCCTTCCCGGGACCTGCCGCGCTTCATCGCGATGTACCGTGCGTGCCTGCTCCGGTCGACCAGCTTCTCACGCATCGCCTGAAGCTAGAAGAGATCAACAGCGGTTTCAACCGGTTTACTTGCGGCGATGGAGTTCGCCAAGTGGTCACCTTCGAGTGACACCCCGGCATCCATCGGCGCAGCCTGAAGAGAGAATAGGCGACCCTGAGCGCATCCTTGTAAAATCTGACCAATGACCGAAACCCATGTTCCTGCAAACTCTTTAGACGCCGTGGCAGTAGCGATCCAACAGTCGTCCAATCAATGCTTTGGGTGCAGTGCCTCCAATCCGCAGGGACTTCATCTCACCTTCTCGCTCGATTCTGCCGATCCGAACCGCATCACGTCCACCTCAATCGTGAACCTCACCCGCTTGCACGAGGGGCCACCCGGCCATATCCATGGTGGCATTATCGCTACGCTTCTGGATGAGGCGATGGGCAAACTCAACCTTCCTCTCGGGGTGATTGCCATGACGCGCAACATGGAAGTCGACTATCTGCGGCCCTCGCCGCTCCATACCTCGCTCACTCTTGTGGGCACCCACGTCCGCCGCGACGGCCGCAAACTCTATCACAGGGCCGAGCTCATGCACCCTGACGGAACGGTTCTGGCCAGGGCCAAAGGCCTCTTTCTTGTCATCGATCCGCCCTTGTTCAGGACTGCAATGGCAAAGATGAATCAGTAGGGGACACAGCAAGATCGGGTTCTCCTCCGGAGCTGGTGGTGGCCTGGCCCGTCGATTGGATCTTGTCTATTTGTCTGGCTGATGTTGTCTATTTGTCTGGCTGTCGCCTGGGCGGGTTGTGCCATGATGAACATGTTGTCTAACGGATCTCCTACGCTCGGGATGGCAAGATTGCCAGCCAGCGGGTCAGCCCCAGGCCGACGGCAAGCATCAGCCCAATCATCGCAACCACGCCGCCCCAGCCGGCAACACTCCAGGCAAATCCGCCAACCGACCCTGCCACGCTTGATCCTAGATAGTAAAGAAATAAGTACAACGCCGCCGACTGTGCCCGCGCGCCGCGCGCCTGCGCACCGACCCAGGAACTGGCGACTGAGTGGCTGGCAAAGAAACCGAAGGTGACCAGCGCGATCCCGAACACGATGACCGGCACCGAATCCGATAAGGTGGTCACCGCGCCGAGTAGTTCGATTGCAATGCCCAACGGCAGCATGCGGGCGCGACCCAGCCTGCCAGCCAAATGACCTACCCACGCCGAGCTTATGATCCCGACCAGATAGACCGCGAAAATCATCCCCACCTTGGTCTGCGACAAATCGAACGGCGGGGCCAGCAGCCGGAAGGTGATGTAGTTGTATACCGTAACGAACGCGCCCATGATCAGAAACGCCTCGGCAAACAACAACCGTAGCGCGGGATCGGCCAGATGCGCCCGGTAGCTACGGGCCAGGGCACCGATGGCCAGGGTGCGGCGGGCGAAGTGCCGCGAGGGCGGCAGGCGGACCGCGAAGATCAGCCCCGAGACCAGCCCCATCGCGCCCACCGCCACGACCGCCCAGCGCCAGCCGAACGCATCGGCCAAAACGCCAGTGAGCAGCCGCCCGACCATGCCACCGAATGCGGTCCCGCCGACATACAGCCCCATGGCGAGCCCGATCGATTTGGGGTGCATTTCCTCGGACAAATACCCCATCGCGACCGCAGGCAGACCGGACAACACCAGCCCGATCGCCGCCCGCACCACCAGAAACCAGCCCCAGCGCGGGATCGTCGCGGACAGCATGGTCAGCAGCGCCGCCCCGATGATCGACCCCGCCATGATCGCCTTGCGGCCCCAGGCTTCCGAGAGCGCACTGGCGATCAACAGCGCCCCGGCGAGAGTGAAGGTAGTGACCGACAACGCAAGGCTCGCCACCATGGGCGTCACTTGAAACTCCGCCGCGAACACCGGCAATAGCGGCTGCACGCAATACATCAACGCGAAGGTAGCGAACCCGGCGGCGAACATCGCCAGATTGGTACGCCGGAATGCCACGCTGCCGCGCTGGATGAACTCGACGGTATCGCTCATCCGCGATCAATGGCGGGTTCTGTGCCGAAAGGTATACACACCTGAAAAATTAACTCCACCCATATATTTTGAGGCTGATTGCGCAACACAACAACATCTTCAGCCGATTTCAGCTCTACGGTCAGATCGTTGTCAATATTAATGCTTGACCTTTCCGCCTCCCCTGGGTCCGTTTCCATTGTTCCGCAAACTGATTTCCGAGCTTGCGGGAGATAGAGTAGTCACCGCGCGGACTGACATCGATCTTCAGGAGCGTTGGCTTAGAAGATCCCTTCGTGTTGGTTTCGATTGTGATTGCGGCCGGAGCAGGTTGCGCAACCCGCTCCGGCCGCAGAGTCAATCCAGGAAAGTCATCATGCCTACTTCTGATCCAACTCAATGTCGATGGTGATCTTCACGTCTTCGCCCACCACCGCATCCGGATACTTACTGCCGAAGTTGAAGTCCGTCCGCTTGATCGTCGTCGTGGCCTCAAGACCGCTGACCAGACCTTCCTGCATTCCCTTATGCGGTGTCGCAGGTCCGTCCACATCCAGCACGACGGGCCTGGTAACTCCGGCCAGCGTCAACTCCCCGGCGACCTTCAGACCCTTCCCATCCCGCTTCACGGAGGTTGAATGGAACGTGAGGGTCGGGAACTTCTCGGTGTTGAAGAAGGCATCGCTCTTTATGTCCTTGTCCCGGTAAGCGCTGCCCGAATTGATCGTGGTCGCGTCCAGTACAGCATTCACACTGTCTTTCGAGGGATCCCTGGGATCCCACACCACGGTCCCCGTAATGTTGGTGATGGAGCCGCGAGCATTACTCACGGAGAGATGCCGGACTTCAAAGTTAGATTGCGAGTGGACTGGGTCGATGATCCAGGTACTGGTCTGGGCAACCGCCGACAGCGCCGGCAAGGCAGTGAGGGCGAACAGCGCGATAATGAGCTTTGTCTTCATGAAATTCCTCTGTCATAGAGCCACAATGAAATGTTGAAATTGAGCTTCGAGCGAATGAAGCGGAGGCGCTAACCACTTTAACGACAACCGCTGCATAGGCAACGGATGGCTAGTTATAACACGACGTCTGTTCCCTATGCAACATGTGTTGTTTTAGCCTGCAATGACCGCTATGACCGAATCTGGTCCCAAGAGCCTCGGTCCACGCACCCGGCACACCCGCGAGTCGCCGGTCGATTGCTCAGACGGCACTCCGGCCAAGCCTTATTCGATACGTAACTCGACATTTAGACAAAGCAGTCAAGCGACCGCTGAACAGTATCGTATAAGTTGTTTATTTAGAAGGAATTTTTGGTAGCGTTACCGGGGCTCGAACCCGGACTCTTCGCCTTGAGAGGGCGACGTGTTAACCAGTTACACCATAACGCCACAGAACGGTTTGGAATCCGTTGCGACTTGCTGAGTATAGCAAAGATGGGCCAGTAGAGAGAAGCGCATTGCAGTGGCCGAACATCCGATCCACTAATGGGAATGCCCCAAACGAAAGGCATCCATCCAATGGATGACGATGGCAAGGACTAGATGCCTAGCTTCTTGACTTCGTCGTTGTAGTACTTGCGGTAGAGGATGTCCCACTCCTGGGAGCCCTCGGGGATGATGCGACGCTGGGAGGCGATCTTCTGGCGAGCGGCCGCGTCGATTCTGACTTCCTCCAGAAGGAGCTTCGTGAGCGCCTTGCGGGCCTCCTGGCGGATGGTGTTGCGGTCCTCCAGAAAGTCGACTTCGTCGATCTCGGCGAGGGTGTCGGCGATGGTGTGGGCGAGTTTGTTCAGCTTGTCGTCGGAGATGCGGGTGGTATTGGACGACTTGATGTCGGGAGCGCCTCTCATAACACCGCCTTGTACTTGCGAGCGAGTTCCTGCTTCACCTTCTTGAACATCTCGGGGTAGCTGGCGCCGGTCTTTAGCATGTCGTCCTGGAAGGCTTCGAGGATGACGCGAACTTCGTCATTGATGCGATCTTCAAGGGCGAGTTCTTCGATCATGGCGGCGGCGAGACGTTGATCGACCAAGGCCGGCTTATCGGTCTTGATCATCTTCGCGGCAACCAGGTGTTTGCTGGTCTGGCGCGCAAGGTAGCTGACGTAATCCTTCGAAAAAATCATGGGCAAAGATAGGGTAGCACGCAGAGATTGGCGCGTCAGGCAGGGGTAACTTCTGCGAGAATAAGTATCTATGGCATTTGATGATTTAACTGCAGTGAAGGACGATATGGTGGCGTTCATCGCCGGACACGGAATGCGGCGCATGAACAGCTTTGTGCCCGAAGACGTGCCAACCGTCCTGTTTGAAGAGGAAGATGTGGATGGATGGAAGGACTTCGTGGAGCATGCGAAGGCGGCCAACGCCCCATTTATCACCATGAGCGATGTGATCCTGGAGCCAGAGGACGTGGCGACACTGATCAGCCAGGTGCGCGACCAGAACTATCCGGATGGCGACTCGGGCGAGTTGGAGGAAGCTCAGGGACTGCTGCAGCATGTCGGGAAAACGGGCTACCTGCAGCTGGGCTTTGCGCACGGCGGCGTGATCTTTCTGTATGAGACAGCGACGGAGTGGTACGACCTGTTCCAGGAGTTGATGGAGTCGGTATCCGAGCTGGGACACATTATCGTGGATGACCGCGACGACGAGTAGGTGGCGGCGTGGACGAGTCGGCGGATCCGCAGAAAAACAAGCGACCAAAGTGGGTAGTTGCATCGCAGGAGAGCGAGGCTGCGGCCAGGCTGGCGCGGGAGCTCAGGCTTCCTGAGGCGATTGCGCGGCTGCTGGTGTGCCGTGGTTTTGAGACGGTGGAGGCAGCTCGGGAATTTCTGCGACCGACTCCAGATCAGCTACATGATCCCTACAAGATGCTGGGGATGCGGCCGGCTGTCGCGCGGCTGCGGGAGGCGCTGGCGAAGCAGGAACCAGTGCTGATCTATGGAGATTATGACGCAGATGGCACCGTTGCAACGGTACTGCTGAAGACGGCTCTGGAGCGAGCAGCAGTGGCAATGGGCGTCGTAGCCGATGTCCGGTATCACATTCCACATCGCATTCGCGAGGGGTATGGGATGCAGGATGCGCGGATTGAGGCTGCTGCGCTCGAAGGCGTGCGGCTGGTGGTGAGCGTCGATACAGGGATCCGTGCCTTCGCCGCGGCCGAAGAGGCGAAGCGCGTTGGCCTGGATTTGATTGTGACGGACCATCACCTGCCGGATGGAGCGGAAGGTGTGCCAGAGGCGCTGGCGGTGCTGAATCCGAACCAGCCGGGGTGCGGGTATCCGTATAAGGAACTGTGCGGTGCTGGCGTGGCGTTCAAGCTGGCGCAGGCGCTGCTGGAGAGTACGACGAAAGACGATGGGGAACAGGCGCGGTTGCGGGAGAAGACGCTTCCTTCTTTTCTGAAGCTCCTGGCAATTGCGACGATCGCCGATGCGGTTCCACTGACAGGCGAGAATCGGACGATTGCGTCGATTGGTCTGGTGGAGTTGCGGAAGCCGTCGCAGGCAGGGCTGCGGACGTTAATGGAACTGGCGCAGATCGATACGACGCGGCCGATCTCTGCGACCGACGTGGGGTTTCGCTTGGCGCCGCGCATCAATGCAGCCGGGCGGATGGATATTGCATCGGATGTCGTCGAGCTCTTCTTGTCGAAGGATGCGGCAGCAGCCAGGGTGCTGGCAGAGAAGCTGCATCGACTCAATGACGAGCGGAGGGCGACCGAAGCCGAGGCTCTACGGGCAATCGAAGCACAGATCGACGCGATGGCGGAAGACGCACCGGCCTGCTTCGTGCTGGATGATGCTGAGGGTGGGTCCTCGTGGCATCGGGGCGTGATTGGAATCCTCGCTTCACGGGTGGTGGACCGGACCGGAAGGCCGACACTGGTGCTGACGCACGAGGATGGTCAGGCGTACGGGTCGGGGCGTTCGGTAAGTGGGTTTCATCTGCTGGATGCCCTGACGACGGTTCATGCGCAGGGTGCGGAGCCGCTGTTTTCACGCTTTGGTGGACACGCGCATGCAGTGGGGTTCTCGCTGCCTTCAGAGCGGGTGGGTGAACTGCGCGAGCGGCTGGTGCGGTTGGCTGCTAGCGATCAGGACGCAACGCACGTCGCCGAGGAACTGGAATGCGATGCGGAAGTGCGCCTGAGCGAGCTCACTGCGGAGTTTCTGGCGGCGCTGGAACAGCTCGGACCGTTCGGAAATGGGAATGCAGAGCCAGTCTTTGTGAGCAAAGGGGTAAGGTTGACGTCAGCGCTGAAGGTGATCAAGGAGCGCCACCTGCGGCTAGCGGTCGAGGACGTCGCAGATGGCGTGCGCTTTGGTGGCATGGTGTGGAGCCGCAGGACAGATTGGGCTGCGATGGCACGGAGCGAGGGGTGGGCACAGGGAGATCGGATGGACCTCGCCTACAGGCTGCGGCGGAACTGGCATCCGGATTTCGGTGGGTGGGAGCTGGATGTCGTTGCGATCCGGGCGGCTATACCTCAAGAGGAATGACTCTTGGGTCATCAAAAACGCGAGCAAAAGTTTTGACTCGCAAGTGGTTCATGCTGCGTCCTATATACTGACTCTTTGCTTATGGCTCAACAAGTTTCAGATCGATCACGAGTGTGGGTGTGGGTGCTTGTCGCGGTAGCGGCATGTTTTGCCCTGTTTCTTTATCTTCGCAACCAACACGGCGTGGTAGCTGTAGTGGCTGCGAAGGTCGAACGCCAGAACCTCACGAGTACAAAATCCACTAACGGCAGAGTTGCGCCGCTGGCGGATTTCCAGGCGCATGCGCCATTGGCGGGAATCGTCAACAAGATTTTTGTGCAACTCGGCCAAACGGTGCAGACCGGCCAGGAACTGGTGAAGATGGACGACAGCGAGGCTCGCAAGGACCTTGCTACCGCTGAGGCCAATCTCGCTTCGAGCTTAGCCTCGCTGAAAGCTATGGAGCAGGGCGGGACACAGGATGAGCGCCTAACGGAGAGTGCAGATCTAAGCTCGGCGAAGACGCAGGTGCAGCAGGATATAGCCTCGCTGACATCGCTACAGAAGCTGCAGGCGGAAGGTGCAGCCTCGGCTAACGAGGTCGCCCTCGCGCAGCAACGCTTGAGCGCTGCACAGGCGCGGGTGTTGCAGATACAGACACGCCGGAGCGGACGGTATTCCAGCAATGATCTGAGCGCACAGAAGGCCCAGGTTGCCGAAGCTCAAGCATCAGTCGACGCGGCTCGGGCGAGCTATGCAGGAGTCGACATTCGCACGCCCTTTACGGGAACCGTGTATGCCATTCCCGTCACGCAATATGAGTTTGTGCCCACGGGAGAGACTCTCGTACAGGTTGCGGACCTGACGAAGCTGCAGATAAAAGCCTACTTCGATGAGCCCGAGATCGGGCTGCTCAAGGCCGGGCAACAAGTCACAATTGTGTGGCCCGCGAAACCGGGACAGGTGTGGCACGGGCATATCGTGCAGGCACCGACGACGATCATCTCCTATGGTGGAACTCGCAATGTGGGAGAGTGTCTGATCAGCGTAGACGACGCTAAGGGCGATCTTCTGCCGAATACGAATGTCACGGTGCAGGTGACGGAACTGAGCCGCAATGATGTGCTCAGTCTGCCGCGCGAGGCGCTTCACACAGAAGGTATGAGCGACTTCGTGTACAAGGTTGTCGATAACCGCCTGATCCGGACCCCGGTGCGCGTGGGCGTGACCAACCTTACCCGCTTTGAAATTCTTGGCGGGTTGAATGATGGGGATGTCGTAGCCCTTGGGGCAACGACCGAAGCTGACCTGAGCGATGGTCTTCGGGTGAAGGTGCAACCCTAGGTGAGGCGTTACTGATGAGATCGACAAGCGCCCGCCAAACAAGCGAGAAGAACCGCACGATCCAGTTTTTGCGACTCTTCCTGATGGCGCTGCTTCTCGGTTCTGGCGCGCGGAATTTGCACGCAGCGGATGGTGCAGCAGGAGATCACGCGACACCAGAGCGTCAGGCGGCAGAACAATTGTTAATGCAGGGTCGGATTGATCAAGCCGTTGCCTCATTCCAGCGCATCCTATCGGCAAATCCGAAGGACGGGCAGGCCTATCTGCTGCTCTGCCGAAGCTTTTATGCGGAGGAGCGACAGGATGAGGCGATCGCTGCCTGCGAGAACGCAGTGCAGACGCTCCCACGCAGCAGCGAGGCGCAGGACTGGATGGGGAGAGCATACGGGATGAAGGCGAACCACGCAGGTCCGATCGCTGGCTTCAACCTGGCGCGCAAGGTGAAAGCGGCGTTTGAGACAGCAGTGGAACTGGATCCAAGGAACGGGGCGGCGATTAATGACCTCAGTGAGTTTTATATCGAAGCTCCAGTAGTTCTTGGCGGTGGCCAGGATAAGGCTGCCTCACTAGCGGGTCGCGTCGCTGCTCAACTGCCACAGCAGGCACATCGGATTCTCGCGCTGGCTGCGGAAAGGCGTAAGGATTACGGCACCGCAGAGCGCGAGTTCAAGGCGGCTGTCGAGGTTGCCAATCATCCCGATGCCTGGGCCGATCTGGGTGCGTTCTATATACGGCGCGCGCAAGCCGATAGGGCTGTGGACGCGCTCAAACAATGCCTCGCGATCGACAGGGCTAAGGATGCAGCCATCGTCGATGCAGCCAGCCTTTTGGACAGTATCCATCGTGAGCCGCGGCTGGCAGAGCAAGCGTTGCGACAATATCTAGAGAGCAATGCGAAGAGTGACGCAGCACCCGTAATCAAGGTGCATGTAATGCTGGGTAAGCTGCTGGCCGACGCGGGAGACAAAGCGGGAGCTAAGATCGAATTTGACAAGGCGCTGGCGATGGCGTCGAGTTATGCTCCGGCTAAGCAGGCCCTGCAGGAGTTGTAATGCCGTTTAGGTGCCGTTGAGACGTACGCTAAAGAACCGAGGGACAGGATGCGCGTGAGGACGAGATTGGCGACGTGGTTCACGATGCTGACGGCGTTTGCCGCCGGCGCCTCTGCGCAGATATCGCTTGGTTCTGCAGTCGATCTGGCGCTGCGCAGCGACCCCAGGGTGAAGATGTCTGAGGCCACGGTAAAGAAGGCGCAGGCGGCGCTGAACGAGACCTACGATGTCTATATCCCCACCGTCAACGCAAACGCAGGCTATGGGCAGGGTTTCGGTGTCCCAACGGGTTTGCCCACAGTTTTCAGCCTGTCCAGCGATTCGTTCCTGTTCAACTTCTCCCAACGCGATAATATCCGCGCAGCGGCATCGGGTCTGGAATCAGCCCAACTTGCTCTGCGAGAGACGCGGGGCCAGGTCGAGGAGGATGTTGTTGTTACCTATCTCAACCTCGACAGCGACCAGCGACGCGAGGCGGCCATGACCCAGGAGTATGGCTTTGCGATGCGGCTTGTGAGCATCGTTCAAGACCGGCTCAATGCTGGACAAGATACCCGCACGGAGCTGCTGCGTGCACAGCGGACCGCCAAGCAGATTCAGTTGGACCAGCTAAATCTCGAGGATGAGATCGCAGCACTCTCTGATCGGCTCTCCCGGATTATAGGGCTTCCGGACAATCAACTGACGGCTGTTTCGAGTTCTATCCCCGCGCTGCCAAGTATTCAAGTGGCTGCCGGCAACGGGAGCGAGCCCGATAGCGCTGGTATCCAGTCGGCTGTAGCTAGTGCGAGAAGCAAGCAGGAGCTTGCCTTTGGCGAGAGCCGTTATCGCCTGCGGCCGCAGGTAAGTTTCGGCTTCAACTACAGCCGTATCGACACGGGCCAGAATGACTACACCACCTACTACCCCGACTTCAAGGGCAAGAGTCAGAACGCCGTCAGCGTCGGCATCCAGGTGCAGATTCCGATCTATGACCGGAAGCATCAGGATCAGGCGAGTGAGGCGACGGCCGAGGCCAGCCGCGCACACTTTGCGACGGAAGATCAGCGCAATCAGTTTTTGGAGGGCCGCTTCAAGCTCAGACATAGTGCGGCAGAGCTCGCGGCGCACAGCGACCTTGCCGAGATCGATCGTGACCTCGCGCAGGAGCAGCTCGACGCGGTGCTCCTGCAGTTATCCGCCGCTAGCGGAAGCTCGGGCGGCCAGCAGATGACGCCCAAGGATGAGCAGAAGGCCCGTCTGGATGAGAGTGCACGCACCATCGACCTGCTCAATGCGCAGTTTCAGGTCAGCCAGGCGGAGGTGAACCTGCTACGGCAGACCGGACGGCTGGACGATTGGCTGAAGACCATATCTGCGATGCCGGAGAGCGTCACCGCATCTCCTGTAACACACTGATTGCGCTAGTGCTTGCGCGCCAGAATTCAGCATGCGGCACAGCGCTGCGCTGCCCGGCGTATCGTGCACCGGCGAGCACCGCGCAATCAACGCCATCGATGACAAAGTGGTAAACTGAAGCTATTATTATGCCCCTTAAAACTCTCCTACTAAACCCGCCTTCCTTTGAAAACTTCGACGGTGGTGCCAGCTCGCGCTGGCCCGCGACCCGTGAGATCGAGTCCTACTGGTATCCGGTGTGGCTCGCCTATCCGGCTGGGATGCTCGAAGGCTCCAAGCTGCTCGATGCACCGCCCCACCATGTGAGCGCGGAGGAGACCATTGAGATCGCGAAGGGCTTTGAGTTTCTCGTGCTGTTTACCTCGACGGTGGGCTGGTCGGGCGATCATGCGCTGGCACGCGCGATCAAGAAAGCGAATCCCACAATCAAGATTGCCTTTGTCGGGCCGCCAGTGACGACGGACCCCGACCGCGCGCTGAATGAGTGCGAAGTGCTCGACTTTGTTTGCCGCCGCGAGTTTGACTTTTCCGTCGTGGAATTTGCAAATGGCAAACCTCTGAACGAGATCCTTGGCATCAGCTATAAGGATGCGAACGGCGTAATTCAGCACAACCCGGACCGTCCGCAGGTGGAAGATCTGGACGCGATGCCGTGGGCAACAAAGATCTATGCGCGCGATATGGACGTAACGCGCTACAACGTGCCGTTCCTGCTGCATCCTTACGTTTCTCTGTACTCGACGCGCGGCTGTCCTGCGCAGTGCACGTTCTGCCTGTGGCCACAGACGCTGAGCGGCCACGCCTGGCGTAAACGGTCGACCGATGATGTTGCCGCCGAGATGGCGTGGGCGAAGCAGAACTTCCCGCATGTGAAAGAATTCTTCTTCGATGACGACACGTTCAACATCCAGAAGGTGAGAACCATCGAGCTATGCGAGAAGCTGAAGCCGCTGGGCATCACCTGGAGCTGCACTTCGCGCGTGACGACCGACCACGATACGCTGAAGGCGATGAAGGAAGCTGGTTGCCGTCTGCTGATTGTGGGCTTCGAGTCAGGCGATCCGCAGATTCTGAAGAACATCAAGAAGGGCGCGACGGTTGAGCGGGCGCGCGAATTCGTCAAGGACTGCCACGACCTCGGGCTGATCATCCATGCCGACTTCATCCTCGGGCTGCCGGGTGAGACCAAGGAGTCGATCCGCAACACGATCAACTTTGCCAAAACGCTGGACTGCGAGACGATCCAGGTGTCGGTTGCGCATGCGTACCCAGGGACCGAGTTCTACGACTATGCCAAGCGAAATGACTTCATCACAAACGAGAGCATGGAGGATGGCGGCGGTCATCAGATGGCGCACATCGAATATCCAGGGCTACCGACCGAGTACGTGATGGAGATGGTGCACAAGTTCTACGACGAGTACTACTTCCGTCCCAAGGCGGCGTTTCGCGTCGTGTGGAAGGCCGTTGTTAACCGGGACGTGCCGCGGCTTTATGTCGAGGCCAAGGCCTTCATGAAGCTGCGCTCACAGCGCAATAAGGCCTCCCGCGCCAAGAAGGAAGAGAACGCGCTCAAGCAGCAGGAGAGCACGGGTGTGAACGCGTAGTTTTGAGTCCACAACATATGCCTCTAAAACCAAGGCGGTCGGCAGTTCCCTGCCGGCCGTTTGCTTTCGTGAAGGGAAATTGGGCCTGGTGAAACATACACTCACGCCATCGCGCTATCTCGTTCTGCTGGCTGTGATGTTGACAGCTTCCATCGGCGACACGATGTTATCGCATGGGATGACTCAGGTGGGGCAGGTCGATCTGCATCATCTTGGACTACTGTTTAGCGCGCTGCGAAATGTTTGGGTAATCGGCGGGATCTTGCTGCTGATTGGATTCTTTGCCAGCTATCTCTCGGCGCTGAGCTGGGCTGACCTGACCTTTGTAATGCCGGCGACGGCGTTTGGATATGTGGTGGTTGCGTTTCTCAGCCGCTTCTGGCTGCACGAGCATCTGTCCCTCTATCGCTGGGCGGGAATTACGATGATCGTATGCGCTGTGGGGTTTGTGGCGAATGGACCTTCCCGGACTGAGCATGAGGCCACAGAATTGGAACTCATGGACGCGGGGGTGGGGCGTTGATCGCGACCACTCTGCGTACCTGGAGTTGCATTCTCATGGTCGCGGCGCTAGCGGTGACGGGAGAAGTCCTGACCGCGGGCGCCATGCGCCGTATCGGCGACCTCGATGTGATTCGCGAGCGCAGCGGGCTTGGCGGGGCGATCAAGGCCGTGTTGCGCAGCCCGATGTTCATCGTGGGCGCGCTGGCGATGGCGGTCAACTTCTTTGCGCTGCTGTTCACGCTGAGCGTTGTGGACGTATCGCTGGCTGCACCGGCGACCGCGTCCTTGACCTACATCGGGAATGCAGTTGCGGCAAAGATCTTTCTGCGCGAGAACGTGGATAAGCGGCGGTGGCTGGCGGCGACGTTCGTTGTGGTGGGTGTGATTCTGCTCGCGCACTAGAGCATTTCCCCTGAGGGTGTGCATCGAAGCCACAGGTCTCAACGCCGTTTTTCTTCAGGAAAAACGGCACTCTTATGCTCATCCAGATCACAGTAACAGGGAAAATGCTCTAACGGCTGAGCAGTCTCATCAGGCCAGCGGCGGGGAGATCAGGCGAGAGGAAGCTGGCTGAATTCCCTGTTCCGCGGGCGATGGCCTCCGCTGCTAGGCGACCGCTGCGGACTGCGCCTTCCATCGTGGAGGGCCATCCCGTAAGAGTCCAATCGCCAGCGAGATAGAGGTTGCCGCCAGGGGCGTCGGAGGCGGGGCGAAAGCGGTCAAGCCCGGGCAGGACCGAGAAGGTCGCACGGGCTTCTTTGAGGACTCCAGATTTGAGGACAGTGCCCTCGCGGACCACTGGAAAGAAGCGCGCGAGCTCATCGATAGCTGCGGTGAGGATCTGCTCGCGGGTTTTATGAACTTCGGCAAAGGAAGCGCTGATGACGAGCTCCAGATATTGGCCGGGCTGAGCGACGGAGCTGGCTTCAAAGCGCCGGATACGGGATTTGTTGAACATCCACTGGATGCGCGTGTCGAGTAAGGCCGCATGGTCGAGATCGGTGATGGCCTGATCGAACCAGAGGTGGATGGTCGTAATCGGTGCGTGGGAGAATTTGTCCATCGCGGGCAGAACGCGCTGGCGTTGCGGCGAGTCTTCAGGGAGCGTGGCGAGGAGGCGGGCGGTCTGCTCGAAGGGTAGCGCGAGTAGCAGGCTGGGCGCGCGGTGGATGGAGCCGTCGGAGGCTGTTGCTTGCCAGAGGCCCCGTGGTGCGTGCTCGATGCCTGCTATCGAGGCTATCGAGCCGATGCTGGTGCGGAGATGGAGTGCAGTTCCCTGCTGCTCTGCGGCCTGTGCGACGGCGGTGTAGAACTCCGAGAGTGGCTGGGCAGGAATGCCAAGGCGGCCGCCCTCTGCGGATTTCATGAAGGACTCGTGGAAGACCTGGCCGGCGTAACGGGTCGAGCAGCGGTCGAAGGATTCGTTGAGCGTGCCGACGATGACCGGCTCCCAGAAGTGGCGGATGGCGCGATCAGTCTGCTTCGTCCGCTTGAGCCACGCGGAGAACGGCTCGTCGTCGGACGTGGGGTAGCCGCGGAGGAAGTCGAGGAGGCCCAGTGTGATGCGCGACTTGTCGGCAATGGAGAGCATGGACGCGCGCAGGAAGCTGAGCGAGGAGTGGCCGGGGGATGGGAGAGGGCTTGGGCCAATGTCGCTGCGGCGCGTGGGCCTGTTTGCGGTGCCTGGCTCGAGGAAGGTAATGCTGTCGTACCAGCGGATATGGCGGTCCGCGCCGGAGAGTCTGCACAGGTCGATAAGGTTGGTGCAGCAGCCGAGCAGAACGTGCTGGGAGTCGATGACTTCGTCGAGCGCAGGATGTGGGTAGGAGTAGGCGCGACCGCCGACGTAGGGTTTGCGCTCGAGTAGCGAGACGTTTGCGCCTGCGCCAGAGAGGGCGACGGCGGCGGCAAGGCCGGCGAGTCCGGCTCCGATGATCAGGACGTCCGGGGTTTCACTCAAGCGCGACCTCTCTCATAGATAGACTTGATGACGCCCTTCGCAAAGACTGCGAGCTTCCGGTAGGTTGGGACCGAAACTCGCGAGGTGAACACCTTGGAGGGATCAGAAGCAATTCGCTCTAGAAGCTCGTGATAGATGGTGACGAGGACCTGCATTGCCGAACGGGAGTCGGCGTCGACCAACGGGATCAGCTCATCAGCAGCCTTGTAGTACTCCTGTGCGCGCTGCAGTTCAAGCTGCATCAGGTCAAGGACCTCACGAGATACGCCGGAGGCTTTGGCCGCGAGCGAGAGCGATTCCAAATCGGCTCCGGTGCGCTTTATGTCATCGAGCGGGAGATAGACTCGGCCTCTGGCGGCGTCTTCGCCAATGTCGCGAAGGATGTTCGTCAGCTGGAAGGCGATGCCGGTGTGCTCTGCAAGCAGCTCGGCGCGCTTGTCGGTGTAACCGAAGATGCGTATGCAGACAAGCCCAACGACGGACGCAACCAAATAGCAGTAGTCATAGAGCGCATCGAAGCTCTCATAGACCTGGTACGTCTCCGCGCTCAAGCCTTCAGGCCGTATCGTCATCTCTCTAACGCCCGGTTGAGTCTCCTGAAGGTCCATGGTGGTGCCTGCGACGAGCTGTTCGAGCAGTTCATCGGAGATAGCGAAGCGCTCCTGCGTATCGTTCAACGCGATGAAGATGGGATCGTCCGTGGGCGACGTGCGCGAGGCGCGCCACGCAGCTGTCCACCTGTCCATGGCGTCGCGGCGGGCGTCGATGGAGAGGCCCTCATCATCGGCGAGGTCGTCGGCCTTGCGCATGAAGGCGTAGACCACGCACATCGCATCGGATTTGTGCTGCGGGAGCACGCGGAAGGAGTAGTAGAAGTTCTTGGCCTCGCGCTTGGCGATTGCACGACAAGCTTCGTAGGCTGCAGATAGCTCCGGAGATCGTGCGCCGGTCATGCGGGGCGGTCCTTGCGTGGAGCCCGCGATGGCAAGAGTATTGAGCCGAGCTTCCCGAGGAATGCGCCGCCGAGCAGGCGCAGCTTCGCAACCTTGGTGACGACGGGGCGGGAACGCAGGGTGTCATAGTCCTGCGCGGCGATGGCATCCAGGATGGCGTAGCCGCCGTTGACGAAGAGCTGGAGCGTCGAGGCGAGGTCTGGGGAGACGAGATCGGTGATGCGCTGGCCTCGCGTGAGGCGGGCGCGGGCGTCGGTAACGAGAAACTCCATCATGGCGCGGACGTTGGCATCAAAGCGACGCGCGATGAGTTGTTCATCGGTGACGCCGAACCGCTGCATGGCATCGGCAGGGATATAACGGCGACCGCGGGCGCGATCTTCGACGACGTCCTGATAAAAATTGGCCAGCTGCAGGCCGGTGCAGATGTCGTCGGAGAGTTGCATCAACTCTTCAGAGCGGTAGCCGCTGACGAGAAGGACGAGCCGACCGACGGGGTTGGCAGAGTAGCCCGAGTAATGCTCGAGGGTAGCGAGCGATTCATGGTGGGTGTAGACCTGGTCCTGCTCAAATGCCGAGATCAGGTCGTCGAAGGGCTGGATAGGTAGATCGCACTCAACGATCGTCGGTTGCAGGGCAACGAAGACCGGGTGGCGCGAGAGTTCAGGGTGAGCAAAACACTGCTGCAGCATGGCGCGCCATTCGGCGAGCAGGCGTGTGGCTGTCGCCGTGTCTGCGACCTCATCACCGAGGTCGTCGGAGGTGCGGCAGAAGGCGTAGACACTGTAGAAATGCGGGCGCAGCGCTGCGGGAAGGAAGAACGTAGCAACGTGGAAGTTCTCGTAGTGCGTGGTCGCAAGGGTCTTGCACCATGCCCGGGCCTCGGCGAGCGACGGACGAGCGGAGGGGGTGAGGTAGAGTTTGGGTGCACCGAGAAGGTGGTCATCTGCCGCTGCGGGCATCGCGTTCGCGAGGGCGCTCATGCGTGCTCCTCGATCGCCTCGACCAACTTTAGTTGGGCTTGCGAGGCTGGAGCGTGTGGGAAGATGGCGGTTTTGATCTCGGGAGCAATGCCATCGGCGGGGCGTGTGAGCATGCGCCTGAAGACCTCCGGGAGCTCTTCGATGGTGGCCGTACCGGTAAGGAAGTCCTGGCAGCGGAAGCGTCCTGAGGCGAGAAGTTCGAAGGCCCGACGCGCTGTTGCGGGCGTGTGGTGGAAGCTGGCCTTCAGCGTCAGGTCCGAGTAGTGAATGAGGTTGGTGTCGAGGGAGACGCTCGTACCGCTGGGGGGGCCACCGAACAGGTTGACGAGACCGCCCTTGCGCGCCATCTGCACGGCCCACTGCCAGGCTTCGGGGGTAGCAACCGCTTCGAAGACAATGTCCGCGCCACGGCCCTCAGGGGTAAGGGCGCGAGCTGCGGCGATCGGATCGGCGACGTCGGCGATGCGGACGACTTGTTCGGCCCCGAAGTGTCGCGCGGTCGCGACCTGGTCTTTGCGCTTGACGACGGCAATGACGTGGAGACCTTGCAGTGAAGCCGCGTGGATGAAGAGCAGGCCGATAGGGCCAGCGCCGAGGACGATGGCCGTCTGCCCGGCGCGGGCGTTGGACTCTTCCAGACCGCGAATTACGCAGGCCAGGGGCTCGGTGAGCGCGGCGTGCTCAAAAGCCATCGCTGCGGGAATCCGCAGGGTATTCTTTTGGACAATGCGAGCCGGGATACGGATAAACTCGGCGTATGCGCCGTTATTGAAGAGCAGATCGTCGCAAAGGTTCTGCTGGTTGTTCCGGCAGAAGAAACACTCGTCGCAGGGCGCGGAGTTGAGTGGGACGACCCGGTCGCCGATCGCGAAGGCAGTAACGCCGTCGCCAACCTGCTCCACGGTTCCAGCGAGCTCATGGCCGAAGAGTCCGTCGGGGGTGAGCATCTTCGCGTGGTAGCCGCGGCGGTAGACTTTCAGATCGGTGCCGCAGGTAAGGGCGGCGCCAACGCGCAGAACCAGCTCGCCGGGGCCAGACACCGGCAGCGGCACGTCCTCAATACGGAGGTCTTCCTTCCCGCGAAGAACGGCGGCTCTCATCCTCCGGCCAACGGTCTGATTTGCTGCTTGGGCCATCTCTCTATTTTCTCATCCCGGGGACTCTATGAACGAGACTATCGAGAATGCGACCCGGAGTGGGGCCACCCGCATCTGATACCCTGAGCGAAGCGCGAACGCATGAAATTTGTCTCTCCAGAAGCCTACGCCAAGACCATCGTTGCTTCCATGCAGGAGTACTCCCTGCTCTGCGCGCGCGCGGTCAGTAATATCTTCTCGCGGCCGCGGTACATTGCCGACGTCTTCACGCAGATGGACTCCATCGGCGTTGGATCGCTGCCGATCGTAGTGCTTACAGGCTTCTTCACCGGGTGCGTGCTGGCGCTGCAGTCCGCCACAGCACTTAAAGAGTTTGGCGCGGTCAACATGACCGGCCGGCTGGTGACTCTTTCGATGGTGAAGGAGCTGGGTCCGGTGCTGACTGGGTTGATGGTCTCCGGGCGCAATGCTTCGGGCATGGCCAGCGAGCTGGGCTCGATGAAGGTCTCCGAACAGATCGACGCGATGCGCGCGCTGGGAACCGATCCGGTTCGCAAGCTGGTGACGCCGAGGCTAGTGGCGACCGTGGTGATGCTCTTCTTTCTGACCATCATCTCCGACGCCTGCGGCATCGGCGGCGGCGCGCTGGTGTCTGTCACCTTGCTAAAGCTGAACGCAGGAGCGTTCTTCCACACGGGCTACATGTCCTTGTGGCACGGCGATATTGTGGAGGGCCTGACCAAGCCGCTGTTTTCTGGGTTCATCATCGCGACCATCGGTTGCTATTACGGGTTGAAGACGACGGGCGGAACGCGCGGTGTCGGGCGATCAACCACGCAGGCCGTGGTTGCATCCTCTGTGATCATCATTTTCGTAGATTTTCTCGTCACGCAGCTGATGATCGGGATTTTCGGAAGTTAGGCGATGGCTGAGACGCTCGTAGGTCCGCAAATATCGGAGTTTCTTGCGACTGGCCAACCCGTGGTTGCGTTCAAGAACGTATCGATCGGCTTCGACGGTCGCACGGTGCTTGATGAGGTTAGCTTCTCTGTGGCGCATGGCGAGACGCGCATCCTACTCGGCCCGGCAGGGGGCGGCAAGAGCGTTTTGATGAAGCTGGCGAATGGGCTGATCGAGCCAGACAGTGGAGAGATACGCATCTTTGGCCGCGCTCTGGGAGAGATCAGCCAGCGCGAGTTGTTTGAGATGCGCGCGCACATCGGGATGGTCTTTCAGGAGAGCGCCCTGTTTGACTCACTCAACGTCGAAGACAATGTTGCGTACCGTCTCGAGGAGGAGCATGTTGATCCCAAGGAGATACATGAACGCGTAGTTGAGGCGTTACGCTTTGTGGAGCTTGAGAAGGCGATCGACAAATTTCCATCGGAGCTGAGTGGAGGCATGCAACGGCGCGTCTCGATTGCGCGCGCGATTATCAGCCGGCCAGATCTGATTCTGTACGATTCACCGACCGGCGGTCTCGATCCGATTACCTCGGCTACTATCATCGAGCTGATCGTAAAGCAGCGCGACGTGTCGCATACCACCTGCCTGATGATAACGAACCGCCTGCAGAACGCCTTTACGCTGGCGACCCACCGGTACAATCTTCAGAAAAACTGCATGGAGCGCATCCCCAACGGCGGCATCGACCCAAGCACCAAGTTCCTGGTGCTCCATGAGGGCCGGATCATCTTTGACGGAACGACGCTGGAACTGACCCATACCCAGGATCCCTGGCTCAGGGAATATCTCGAGTAGCAACGCTCGTTTACGCTCCTACCGCAATGGTGCGGTGGAAGAGATCAAGCGCCAGGCCGAACATCGAGCGCGCGAGATCGGGGTCGTAGCGTACACCTTCGTCGCGCAGGAAGGCGTGAGCGCCGTTCACCTCGTGCCAGTTGAGTCTGGTTCCAACCTCATTGAGTCGTTCGAGGACCTTCATCCGGCCTGCGGTGGGAATGTGCGGGTCCTGACGGCCCCATACCATCAGCAGCTCGCCCTTGATCTCGGCTGCTCGCGCCATGGAGTTATCGTGCATGCCCTCGCCGAGGCCGCCCTTATGAATGTCCGTCGCATAGAAGCACACTGCGCCGAGGACCCCTGGGTTCATGGCAGCACGAAAAGCCAGGTGGCCGCCCATGCAGATGCCCATCACACCGAGACGGCCTGTGCAGTCTGCGCGCGCAGCCAGGTGCGCGAGGACGGCCCGGGCGTCGTCATCATAGGCCTGCACGGGCTTTGTGGTCTTGAGCGTATTGCCGCGGTCTGAACCGGCTTGATCGTACTGGAGCACGGAGCCGGCGGGCTCATACTCGTGGTAAACCTCGGGGACAGCAACGACGTAGCCGTGGCCGGCGAGTTGGACCGCGGTGCGATGGATCGGTGCTGTGACCTGAAAGATCTCGGAGAAGAGTTGAATCCCGGGGTAGCGGCCGGGCGCGGCTGGACGCACAATGTGGGTCCGCATGGCGCCGGTGGGGGTTGCGATGTCGACATACTCCGTATCAATGACGATCATAGTTCTCTCCGTGAATGCTTAATTCAACCGGCCAAGTCTACTCTTTCGGAATTATGTAACGATGCTCGACCAACCAGTACACTCCAAAGAGTCTCATATAGCTGACATTTCAGGAGGGACGGGATGGCCGACGATCGAACCTACACCACAGACCAGATCGCAACCGCAGCTCGCGAGCTTCGCGAGGCCGCGGGCGCCAATGAGGAACTATTTACTGTCGCCCAGGTAATCGCTATGCTCGATCACGAGATTCAAATCCTGCGCGAACGCGGTTTCACGGATGAGCGCATCGCTGGCCTCTTCACTGGTTTCGATATCGACGTGACGGCTGAGCAGATTGCGCGGCATGCCCCGCCTAAGCTCTGATGGCTGGTTTAACCCGATTCAGATACACCCATGCGCACAACAACGCAGGTGATGTTGTCGAATCCACCACGCTGATTGGCTAGCTCGATGAGGAGTGCGCAGGCTTCCTCGGCGTTGTGCGTTGAAGACAGGACTCCTCCGAGGTCCAAAGTCGACAGATGGCGCGTCAGGCCATCGGAGGTAAGCAGCAGTGTATCTCCCGGCTGCACGGTCGCCTCATAGAGGTCTGGATGGACGTCCGCTTCGACACCAATGGCACGCGTAATTACCGACTGCATCGGTGAGGTCGCGGCCTCAGCGGCATCCATCAAGCCCAGGCGAACCCGTTCCGCCACGAAGGAGTGGTCTTCGGTCAACTGGACAGCGTGGCCGTCGCGGACCAGGTAGGCGCGACTGTCGCCAACGTTGATGAGGGTCAGTCTATCGCCTGTCAGCCGCGCTCCGACAAGCGTCGACCCCATCCCGCGATAGCCAATATCCCATTCAGCCCGTGAGATCACCGCACGATTAGCGGCAGCGACGGCGCGACGTAGAGCGAGACGGGTAATTTCAGGACTGTTACGATTCGCTCGATTTTGCGCAGCTTCGATCTCCTGACGCGCGATTGCCAGGAAGGTCTCCACCGCGATGTTACTGGCGATCTGCCCGCCGGCGGCTCCGCCCATGCCATCGCAGACAACATACAGGCCGAGCTCAGCGTTGGTGCCGAAGCTGTCCTGGTTATCGCTCCGCACAAGACCTGCATCGGTTCTCGCAGCAGCCTCTACTTTCAGCGCCAACCCATTGCTCCTCTGCCCCTGCACGCGAGTTTAAATGCCGCGACAAGCACGAGACAGTATAGCTGCGACTTTCAGTTCCCGGTGCAATACGCTCCCGCGCCTAATTGGAATTCGTCGCAAGCACCGGCCACCGGCTGCTCGCCCATCTCGCACGCCGTCCAGAACGGCTGGGCTACATCGAGCCGCAGGCGGCGTCACCACCGCCGTAGCCTCCCCGCTGTCCTCGCATCGCCGCTGGCTATCGGCAATCCAGCCGACGGTCCCGCGGCAGCCAGGATGCCTTCGTGGGGGCGTTGAACAGCAGCGAGAAAACCACCAGCCCGATGGCAATAGCTCAACGGCGAGCACCACGCGGAAGAGCACTTCACGGGAAGTTGGTGTTCAGCCAGTCCCGGTCCACTTTCTGGTCCAAGAAGCGGTGCTGCATGATAGGCCGTCCTTGCAATCTGCGAGATGTCCGGCGGCAACCTTAATCGTCGCCGCCGTGCGGCTTACTTCGAGAGCGTGAAATCCGCTGTTGTATCTCCGGCTACCTTTACCGGGTTGGACTTGCTCTTGGCGCCTTCATTCCACGCAGTGACGGTATAGGTGCCATCCGGGACGTTCTCAATCTTGAATTCGCCTGATTTGTCCGTCATGGCAAAGTACGGTGTCGGAGAAACGATGAGGTACCCCGACATATCCGGATGAACATTGCACAGCAGGGGGATGATGCCGGGGTTGTCGAATTTGAAGGATTGCCGCTGACCCTGCGGCCAGGTGCCCAGGTTGTGCCCAAGCTTCTTGTTGCCACTGACGGAGGGCCAGAAGACGTTATGTTGTACGCTGTCGCTGTTGAGGAATTCGACCGTCGTCCCCTGCTGGATGGCCATGATGTGCGGCACGAACATCAAGCCCTTCTGGTCCATCGTGACGTGCTGGGCAGGCGCAGGAAATGTCTTGCCAGCGATGGCTTCCACATACACGACAGATTCTCCCTTGACGCCGGAAACCTTGCCGTGAATCGTGCCAGCGAAGGCCGCCGTGCTGCATGCTGTGAGGATGGTGAGTGCTACCAGAGCGATGTGTTTCATGTTGTCTCCTGTTGGTGAAAGATGAAGGATTCTGCAAGCTGCGCGAGTCGTCGTTCAAGCCAGCATCAAAAGACGAACCGCGCCAGTAAATAAGCGGTGTTGTTATCGCTCGCGTTGCGCCCTGCGCCGTCGTAGTTGGTGGCTCCGCCGTTGAAGCGCGTGTAGCCGGTGTACTGAAAGGCCAGGTCGAGATTTTGCAGCGGCCAGTAGGACAGGGTTGCGATGTATCCAGCGCTTCTCGGATCACCATTGGCGCTCCCCGAGATCGCGGCTTGAGGGTACAAGAGGGGATCGACTGTTCCCGAGGTCGCGAACCATCCGAAGGCCCCTGAGTAACGATCCCCAATGTGATACTCCACATTGGCATTTCCCGTGTTCAGATGATGCGCACTCTGGTCTGCTGTGCCGGTTGCCACACTTGCCAGGAGTGAGGAAGTCTCCCGGATGTAGGTGCCGCGCACGGAGAGGACATCTTTCCTGCTGATGGTCAGGTCGTACTGAATATCCGGACCCCAGTCCGTATAGCTATCCTCCGGCCCGGTGACGGCTCCAGGCGTTGATGCCATATGCATGCCGTAGGCGCCGATTTCGAGATTGTCCTTTGCCCCATTCTGCTGCCATGCAACCCGCCAATACGGCGCCACGCCGCGTATATTGAAGGCGGCATTCTGTCCGGTTGTGGGCTGAGAACTTCCGAGATGGTCAGAGCGATAGATCGTTCCGACTACATACAGATGCTGGTTCCACATGCTATAAGCGCCTATTCCCGCCACGTCCTGCCCCAGCCGTCCGTCAATAATCGGTACGGCCGTGGGAACCGGAGCTGAATCAGGAGCGATGAAAGGATAGCCCCACGCCGGGGTGCTGTTCCAGAGGTCTTCCACGGTCGGGTTATTGTTCAGCGTAAGACCATACACCCACTCTTTGCCCGCTACTTGTTTCTTATTGGCATAGCGGATATCGGTGTTATCCATGCTGAAATGGTCGTTTTGCGCATCATAGGTCAGCTGGAGAAAGCTGCCGAGATGTTCGCCCCAGGCGCCTGCGAGGTAGATCGACACGTCCTGCGGAAATTCAAAGTTCCCGTCCTGCGTGCCAGGCTGGGGAGTTTTGGTACTTGTCAGCGAGGTCTCGAAAAAGGCACTCAGAGGCAGGGAAGCAAGAAGGTTGAGACCTGCGTAGCGTTTGCTGGATGCGGCGGCAATGATATCGCGGTTCTCTGCCCTATCTACATACCCCAGAAGCTTGAACTGCCGCCCCGCGGCATTCAACTCCGGGGGCGTGGTATGGCAGCCGCTGCACGGTAATCCGGTCTGGCGCGCATAACTGGGAAGCGCCATTGCACTGGGAGCTAATCCCCAGGAGGCAGCAAATAATGTAAACACACAAAGTGAGATATTACGTCTCATGATCCTTCTTTCCGACAAATGAAGAGTGCTGCCGCTACGAGAAGTGTGGTTCTCCGGCTGATATCCATGAAAGCGCTTCAGGTCTCTCCGAATCACAGATGGGAAATGGCATTGGAGCATTTTGCTGCCAGGCTAGCAAGAACGTATGCGACGGCCGTCACAGCTAATATCTTGGGCCATGTTCATAGTGCAAGCGGATTCAATGGACCGCGCACACGGTCATGGCAAAGACAGCAGGAAATGGGAGCCATATCGATGATCCACGGCTCACTCCAGATAGAGGGAAAGGCGTTCTGGGAGTCACCCTGCGAGCATGTCAAGCGGTTGCACTTGTTCGTCATGACGTTCGAACGCACAGGGCAAGGTGACCACCAGCCGCGCTCCCCCTTCCGGGCGGTTCGACGCGGTAACAACGCCACCGTGTGCGCGAACGACCGCTTCAACAAAGGCCAGGCCGAGCCCGTGACCGCTTGAGTCTCTTCCCTTCACTCGCTGCTCAAACATCTCGCGACCAGTTTCCTCAGTAAATCCAGGTCCATCATCTTCCAGTATCAGAGTTGCGACCTCCTCCTCGACGTGCAGTTGTATGAGGATGGTGCATGACGCCGGCAGGTGTTTTAGCTCATTATCGAGCAGGTTCGAAACGGCTCGATGAAGGAGCGCAGCATCGGCAAATACCTTAGCCGCACCTGCGCTACGCAGCTCTATGCGCAGACAACGCTCCGACATGCAGGGTTCATAAAGGTCGATCATGACACGGATCAGCTCGTCTAAGTCGATCTCAGAACGCGAGAGCCTGAGTGCGTCGGCCTTCGCCTCCGCCACGTCGAGTGAAGTGTTCAAAAACTCTGTGAGCCGGTCCAATTCATCGATCGCGGATACGATCATCGGCTCGGCCTGTTCGCTACGGATACCGGTTGAAAGAGATATCTCGAGCTTCCCACGGATTGCCGTCAGCGGACTTCGCAGATCGTGGGCCAGCGAATCCGTGATTGTATGTAGCTGGTGCACCGAACTCTCGATGCGATCCAACATGCGATTCAGAGTCCGTGCCAGATTGCCAACTTCGTCGTTGTATTGCGTCGTTGGAACTCGACTACTCAGGTCGGATTGACCGATTCTCGAAGCGGCCTCGGTAATCTCACGCACATGTCCCAGCATGCGTCTCGTTGCGTAGAAGACAATGGCAAAGCCGAACAGGACGATGAGTACACCCAAAGACAAAAAGCGAAGACGAAGATTTCTCAGCACTCGTAGCTCGTCTCTTTCTGAGAGCCCGAGGTAAATGAAGCTGCCATCGTCAATCCGAACAGATACCACGCGGAAGGGTATATCGAAACCCTTCACGCGCAGATGGAAAGGAACGTCCGGTACAACTTTGCTCGCGCGGATCGCATCCAGATTTGCTTGTCCGTTGCCTGCCCCAACCCATAGTCTTGGCGGACCACTTTTTTCAGCCTGAAGAAAGAAGACAGAATCATTTTCATTGCCCTCGGATCGCGATTTATTGGGAACTTCTTTGCTTGCCAGCTCCGCTACTTCACTGACAACGCGATCATAGAGACGATCTTTGGGTGTTCGCTCAGCGACATCTCCGAGCACCTCGATCTCGCCTGAGAGCCAGGCATCGCTGCGCCGTTGGATATCGTTTGCTACGAAGCGATGCAGCCCCGCGAAGACGAGCGACGTCCCAAAAGCAAACGCCAGCGTAGCCCAAAGCGAGATACGCCATGCACCACTCCGCAACCGCGTGTTATCGCTCTTTGAGGACATAACCTACACCTCGCAGCGTCTTGATAAGTGGCTCACGGCCTTCTGTATCAACCTTACCGCGCAGACGATAGATATGGACATCGACCACATTTGTATCCGGCTGAATGCGCATGCCCCACACCTCAGCCAGAAGCATCGAGCGCGTGACAACGCGACCGGCGTGCCGGCATAAATATTCCAATAAAACAAACTCTTGCGGACTAAGATTCAATAACTCGCCGCCACGCGATGCCCTGCGTTTCAGTAGGTCCAGTTCCAGATCGACGACGCGCAGAAAGGTTGGACTCGCGGTCGCCGCCACGTTTCTCCTGAGCAGGTTCCGCAGCCTGGCCAGCAGTTCTGCAAGTGCAAATGGCTTGGTTAGATAGTCATCGCCGCCCTGCTCAAGACCACGCACTCGGTCGTCGATCGAGCGCCGCGCCGAGAGGATCAAAACCGGGCTGCTGACGCCAAGATGGCGAAGCCGAAGGATAAGGTCGATACCATCCTGATCCGGCAGACCAAGATCGACGATCAACGCATCGTAGACCTTGGCCGATGCAAGGCTCTCAGCGGTCTTGCCGTCTCCCGCAACATCGACCTCATATCCGGCATCAGCGAGCGACGCCTTCAGAAAGTCCTGAATTTCGAGTTCATCTTCGACAAGCAGAAGCTCCATGACCCGATGGTAAGCCATCTGCCTCGTCGATGGCATCAAGCGTCATCTTCGATGAACAAATCGTCATCGTGATCTTTGGCCTTTAGGTGCTATCAATGACGAGACATGCGCGTCTCACCTAAACAGTCAGCGCATATTCCATGGCTTGGGTTGAGACTCACAATCCATTGTCTCGGAGGCTGCCAGGCTATTGCCGTTTCGAGGAGTCAGCGCGGAGCAACACATGAATGATGTGAATCAAAAGAACCTCAGAGACACTTTCACCGCCTATCTGCCGCTGCCGGCAGACACGGAGTCGCACCTCAAGGCGGCGCTGGAACGCGTGCTGCATAATCCCGGCAGCCTGGTTCGGCCCCAAATCGTCAGGAAGATGTTCGCAGCGTATGGCTTGCCCGCACAGCAGGCCACCGAGTTGGGAATCGCGCTGGAATACTTCCATACAGCCTCGCTACTGCTCGATGACCTCCCCTGCATGGATGACGCGATCGAACGTCGCAGCGCGCTTTGTATTCATATCGAGTTTGGCGAAGCCGAAGCAATTTTGGCCGCACTTGCCCTCGTCAACCGGGCGTACGGTCTCACGTGGAGGGCTGTCTCAGGCTGCGGGCAGGGTCGTGAGGCACACGCACTCGCTTATATCGAGCAGTATCTCGGCGTAGGGGGACTGCTGAATGGTCAGAGCATGGACTTGAATTACCCGTCACTCAGCCGCGATCACAAGACGACCGAACAGACTGCCATGGGGAAGACGGTCTCGCTGATCCGGCTCACACTCACCCTGCCGGGCATCCTGGGCGATGCTTCGGCCGCCGAGTTACAACTCCTCGAGCGCGTCGCAATCTGCTGGGGCCTCAGCTATCAGATCGTCGATGATCTGAAAGACGTGCTGCAGAGTCCTGCTGAGAGCGGCAAGACGGTCTCTCGCGATATTTCTCTGGGACGTCCGAATATTGCACTAGCTATTGGCATAGCCGATGCTGTTGAGCGACTTACACGTCTCATCAGCATTGGCGACTGGATGCTGCGGCGTCTCGTTGGCCTGCGACCAGGAGTCGCATTCCTACAGGATCTACGTGGCCAATTGAACCAGGAGGCCGCTGAAATGATCGCCAATGCCTGCGAGAGCTCCGTTCAAGGAGCAGCATGATTTTCCTCAAGCTGATCTTCACCAATCTACTGCGGCACCGCATCCGTTCACTGATCAGCATCGCCGGCATCGCCTTCAGTGTCGCTGCAATGCTCACCATCGTAACTATCTTGCAGGGTGCCGTCGGCATGTTCTCCGGCATTCTTTCCAGCGACAGCGAGATCATCGTCTTCGAGCGCAATGTCTCTGACCTTTTCTTCAGCAATGTCCCCGCAGACGCAGTAGCGGAGATAGCATCCTGGCCCATCGTCCAGCACGCAGACCCCGTTCTCTTTGGCATCGTCTCCAGTTCCGACCACCCGATCATCACCTGCTTTGGCATTACGCCCTCGGACGCACGCCTGCGCAAGGCCACGTGGCTCACGGGTGACAGCGCAAACTTCGCCAAACACAGCGATGACGTGGTATTGGGCGAACGCGCGGCAGAGTTTCTGCATGCGACTCTGGGCAACTTTGTTGCCATCGGTCACGGCACCTTCCATGTCATCGGCATCGTGAAGACGGCCAATGGCTTTGAAGACGGCGGTGTCTTCATGCCCCTCAGCTCCGCGCAGAGTTTCTTTCACAAGGAGGGTTCATCCTCAGTGATCACCATCAAGTTGCATGACAAGAAAGATGCAGCAGAGTTCAAGAGCATGGTGAAGGCGAAATTTCCGACCCTGATAGGTCTCGAAGACGAAGAGTTCACTCGCTCCTATTCGCAATTCAAAATTCTCAAGGCGACAGCCTGGGCTGTCGGAGGCTGCGGGCTCCTGCTTGGCGGCCTCGGCGTTGCCAACACGATGATTATGTCGGTCTTCACGCGCATCCGCGAGATTGCAATCCTGCGCGTCAGCGGTTTTTCAAACCTGCAGATTGCCGGCATGATCTTTGGCGAGTCTGCTCTCGTCTCAGTCCTCGGCGCCGTATCAGGCTTGTTGATAGGCTCCGCCTTTCTCTTCACCCTCAAGCTCGTTCCCGCGCTCCACGGGTACGTCGATGTCACAATCCAGGCAGTCGTTGTGCTTATCGTGATTGTTCTGGCGCTGCTGACCGGCGTTGCGGGAGCGCTTTACCCGGCCATCTACGCTATGCGTATTCGCGCGGTGGAGGCGCTACGCTTCGAATGACAACCTCGATTCAAGAAGAATCCAGCCAGACACGCCTTGTCCTGCGCGCTACCGATGTTTGGAAGAGCTACGATGATGGCGCCATCAGCGTATTGAAGGGCGTCAACTTTGAAGCAATCCAAGGCCAGACCGTCGCGCTATGCGGCCCATCAGGCTGTGGCAAAAGTACGCTGTTGCACCTTCTTGGAGGGCTTGATGAACCCGACCGCGGCCACATATCGGTCAATGGCGTCGAGCTCCATCGCCATCGCAGTCGATTGCATCTGCTGCGCCATGAGATTGGCTTCGTCTTCCAGATGCACAACCTCATTCCCGATCTCACGCTCGAAGAAAACTGTCTGATTCCCACGGTGGCCGCGGGCGTCGACCGCCAAACAGCTCGTGCCCGTCTAAAGCTGCTCACCGATAGTACCGGTCTAAGTCACCGTCTCCACAACCGGATTCAGAAGCTCTCCGGCGGAGAGCGCCAGCGCACAGCACTATGCCGCGCTCTGATGAACAGCCCGCGCATCCTGCTCGCCGACGAGCCCACCGGCTCCCTCGACGAGGGCACCAGCACGACCGTCTTTCAACTACTTCTCGATATCGCCGCAACCGAAGGTGTAACCCTGGTGATGGCAACGCACGACCGTGCGCTCGCCGAACAATGCGACCGACTCGTCGAGATGCATGATGGGAGGATTCGTGAGCCTGAGTCTATCTAGCGCCGTCACATTCGCACCGCCTCAGGACCCTGCGGTCGAGCGGCCGCTCAATGCTCCAGAACTCAATGCTCCACGAATTACCACATCCAGCGCACCCCAGGTCTTCGCCTTCGCCGCGTGGCATAGCCTCGCATGGCTTGTCTTCGCCAATGCAATCGGCGTGCTTCTCGCAGCAATGCTCCTTATCCCCAGCCTCAATGGCTTATTCGACGCCTGGACCTACGGTCGCTGGATGCCGGTTCACCTGAACCTGCAGCTTTACGGCTGGAGTAGTTTGCCGTTGCTCGCCTTTCTCTTCAAGGTGTACGCAGTCGATCGCGAGCCAGTTGCGGCCTGGAGTCGCCCGGTTCTCTGGGTTTGGTCTTCGGCACTGGCCATCGGCTCAGTCACGTGGATCACCGGCCACTCCAGCGGCAAACTGTTTCTCGATTGGACTGGATACTCCCGAGTGCTCTTCCCGCTCGCGATCCTGGCCACCTGGATGCTACTGGCCTACGCGCTCATCCGTTCCTGGAATGGTCCTGAGTACGCATCACCCCTGGCCCGCGCCGGAAAGATCATCGGGCTTGCCCTTCTGTTTGCTGTCCCGCTCCTTCTATACATCTCTGCCAGCCCCACCCTCTATCCGCCGATCAATCCCGACACGGGCGGTCCCACCGGAGCCAGCCAGCTTGAATCCACGCTCGTCACCATCGCGATCCTGCTAGTGCTTCCCTTCGGTCTCACGCGGCGTAAAGCCACTCGCTCATGGCCGCTCACCGTCTCCTGGACCGTCTTCTTCGCAGAGTCTATTCTTTGCCTCGGGCTCGGCCGAGCAGACGTGAGCCACCATCGCCCCACGCAATACATCAGCCTTGGCAGCCTGCTCGTGTGGATCCCGCTCATCCCCACCTACTTCGCCGCCTTCGAGTGGCACCCCAACACGCGGCGCTGGCGCATCGCCTTTCTGTGCTGGTGGTCGTTGCTCATTCCTACCGGCTGGGCTCTATTCCTGCCCGGCATACTAGACCACTTCAAGTTCACCGATGGACTCGTCGGCCATTCCCTGCTCTCCATGGCCGGCTTCGTCACCGCCCTCCTCATCTTCGTGATGGTCCAGCTGCTTGGCGAAGGCGGATGGATCTTCAATGGAACGTGGTCATTCTATGTTTGGAACCTGAGCGTCCTTGCCTACGTGCTGCTGATGTCTGTAGCCGGATGGCAAGAGGGTTCGCATCCTGCCTTCGCGATCGTCCCCGGCACCGCTCGCAACATCATCTATGCCTTGCGCTTACTGGTTGGCGTTTTAATGTTTATCGCCTCAGCAGATTGGCTGATCGATGCATCGAAGCTGCTTCGCGAGCCAGCCTACGCGCAAATCCCCAACGCCAGGAGCCAGATCCGATGAAGCGTCGCCTGCTCTTCGCCTACCAGATCCTCACCGGATTGTCCGACACCTCGACCGGACTTCTGCTGATCGCTGCACCTGCGCTGACGCTGCGTCTCATGCATCTGCACGCGGTCGCAGACACGCTTCCCTTCCTCTCCTACATCGGCGCCTTCGTGCTCTCCGTCGGCCTCGCGTGTCTCTACGGAGCTCTGCTCACCACGCGTCCAGTCTTCACGGCGAAGCTCGAAGCAGTCTGGCTGCTCACCGCAATCACGCGCGGCATCGTCGCCATCTTTGTCGTCTCAAAGGTCGCGACTGGCGCACTCGAAACAGGATGGGTCACCGTCGCTATCTCCGACGGCGCGTTGGCGCTCCTGCAGATCATCGGCCTCGCCCGAGGATGGTTGAGCGATGCCGCAGAGTAACCAACGCGTAGCTGGGTGGCGCGGTGTCTCGCTCGTCGCCATCACCTATGTCTACTTCCTGATCTTCGCGCAGTTCGCATTCCTCAAGCGCCTCACCGAACTCAGCATCGCTGACGCACATCTAAAGGCGGTCATGGCGGCGATGGCCTTCGGCGGCATTCTCTTCAGCCTGCTCACTCCGCGCACAAACCTTCTCCGCTCGCCACGACTCCGCCTACAGGCAGGTCTCGCGCTCTGTGCCGCGGCAGCTCTGCTTACGCTGCTTCCACTCGTCCTCCCCGCCAGCATCGCGGTTGCCTTCCTCATCGGCAGCGGGCTGGGCATCCTCACCGTCACCCTCGTCACGCACCTGCGTTCATGGCTGGGAACTGGGAGCCCTCTCCTCAAGGTCGGCATCGGCACCGGCCTCGGCTATCTCATCTGCAACTTCCCACCGCTCTTCACGGCCACACCAGCCGCGCAAGCGCTCACCGCTGCAGCGCTGTGTCTTGCGGCCATCGCGATCGCCTCAAAGACCACCCCGGACACTCCCCCCGAGGGCACGCCGGCCCTGCAATCGACGATCTCTTTTCCTCAAGTGCTGATCTGCTTCACCGCGCTCATCTGGCTCGACTCCGCCGCCTTCTTCATCATCCAGGGCACGCCCGCGCTCAAGGCCGGCACCTGGGAGGGCACAGCACATCTCTGGATCAACGGGCTCCTCCATCTCGTTGCCGCGGTGGCCAGCGCGTGGCTGCTGCGCCGCCGCGGACTCTCATCGACACTCTCGCTGGCTTTCCTTGCTCTGGCCTGCGCGTGCCTGCTCCTACTCGACCCACACTGTGTTCCAATCGCCTCGCTTTTTTATCCCATCGGCGTGTCGCTCTACTCGGTTGCACTGGTCGCCTACCCCTCCCTGCTCGCCCCAGCTTCCTCCACCGGCGAGCGCGGCCGCAAAGCCGGATGGATCTACGCTATTGGCGGGTGGTTCGGTTCCGCGATGGGTATCGGCATGGGGCAAAACCTCGGCCACATCCCACCGTTCTTCCTACTCTTGGCCGGCGCTCTCGTATTGACGCCACAAATCGCTGCCCTGCTCCGCAGCCGTCGGCGTGAGTTGATCGCAACCGCTGTTGTCCTCCTCGCAGCACTCGGCATCTGGCGCACAGTCGCTGCTCTCAGCCCCAAACCGCCTGTGCTCACACAGGTCGAGCGCGGTCGGCAGGTCTACATCTCCGAAGGCTGCATCAACTGCCACTCGCAGTACGTTCGTCCGAACACCGCCGACGTCCTGATGTGGGGGCCGGCGCAGACCATCGACGACCTCCGGAGCGAGCGCCCACCGCTCATCGGCAATCGCCGCCAGGGGCCGGACCTATCCGAGGTTGGCAGCCGCCGCTCACCATTGTGGTTCAAGGCCCATTTCTACGCGCCCTCACAGATCAACCACGCCTCGTTCATGCCCTCCTACGCCTACCTGTTTCGCAGCCAGCCGGGCACCCAAAACCAGGGCGCCGACCTCATCGCCTATCTCCAGAGCCTCCAGGATCAGGGCGTAGAGCACCTGCTCGTCGAACGTGCCTGGCATCCCTCCGCCGCGGATTTCGCTGGCGCGAGCGCAAAGCACGGGTCTCGACTCTTCACCACCTACTGTGCCACCTGCCACGCATCTGGCGGTCAAACGCGTGCAGCGTGGCGAAGCAGCTTTCGAAGACTCCCGCCAGACCTGTCCGTAGGTCCTCTGCAAGACCTATCCGCCGCTGACTCGCCCGATCAACGCAGAGATCGTCTCGCCCAGATCGTTAAGTTCGGAATACCCGGAACCGACATGGCGGGCCACGAATACCTCTCGGACAGAGACGTAGCTTCACTCAGTCTTTGGCTGCAGCAGACCATCGCACAGCCGCTTGCACCCTCAACCAACCCACTCTCTCCCGGAGAAACTCGATGAAGACGATCGCACGCTCGCTCCTTGTTACGCTTCCCCTGCTCTGCGCTACCGTTGCGTTAGCCCAGCACCAGGCCCTCACGCTCAACCCGGACTCCAGTGACGTGAAGTTCACGTTAGCCAGCAATCATGACACCACGAATGGCACATTCCATGTCGAAAAGGGCACCATCGACTTTGATCGCAACTCACTGAAGATGTCCGGATTGGTTGTTGTGGCGGCAGGCAGTGGCAACACCGGAAGTAGCGGCCGCGACAAGAAGATGACCACAGAAGTACTTGAGGCGGCGAAGTTTGCTGAGGTAACGTTTGTCCCCCAGAGCTATCAGGGCTCGATCGCACCCGCCGGCGACTCCACCATTCAGGTCACCGGAATCTTCACCCTCCACGGCACGGCCCATGACCTCACGGTTCCGATGCAAATTCACATCGAGGGAGCCAGGTGCACCGCGAAGACCCACTTCGAAGTTCCCTTTGTTGAATGGGGTCTAAAGGATCCGAGCTGGTTCGTTCTCAAAGTGGCCAAACAGGCCGACGTCGACCTCTCACTGGTTGGATCCCTTTCGCCGGCCAGCTAAGACTGCTGGCACGATTCAGCAACGAAACAGGAAACGAGCCCGTAGCCGTCGCATCCACCTGCCGCGCCTGCCGCGGATGGGCATAACCCCGACCGGGGACAACTTCCACGGTTGAAGCGCTGAATCGAGCAACGTCTGACGATAGCTGATCAGGAGTGGGCGATGGACTTCAGCGTCGATGGCTTGGCGACGGGAAGGATGGTGCGCATCCTGAGCGTGGTGGATGCGTACACACGCGAGTGCCTGGCGCTGGAGGCAACACCAGCCTCAGCAGTGGCCGCGTAACGCGGGTGCTGGAGCGGCTGATCGGCGAGCGTAGTAGGCCAGAGGCGGTGCGCTCGGACAACGGTCCTGAGTTCACCTCCCTCCCTATGCTGGCTTGGTCGGAGGACTGGGAGGTCGGTCTGGTCTACATCCAGCCGGGCTGACCGATGCCAAACTCTGCTGCTTCATCGCCCCTCACCCCTGACCATAAGTCTTAATCAATCAGGGTGTGGACGGTGGACTTATGCAGAGATTCCTTAGATCCCAGTCATAACAGCAGATCCCTATTTTGGTAGGTGGCACGTGTCACCTGTCAGTAACACTTATGTGTTTGCATAGTGCTTCGTCTTTTTTTTATGAAACACAAGTATTCAAATCTAACGTTTCGAGGCATTCTCCCATGCAACGATTTATGGTCTATGGATTTTGGTGCAGTTTCGTATTGTTGTGCCTTCTGGGGTCCAACCAAGCAGGATTCGCGCAGTCTACCGGCAGCATTCAGGGACTCGTGCGTGATGTTTCTGGAGCGGTCGTTCCTCATGCCAGGGTCCAGGTAAATAAAATAGAAACAGGATTGGTGCGCGAGTCGGAGACCGACGGCGCGGGCGTGTATGTTGTCCCCTCACTGCCTCCTGGGCGTTACGTTGTGACAGTTAGCGCAACAGGAATGGCGCAGGTCCGCGAAGAGAACGTCGATGTGACGGTCGGTCGCAATTTTCCTCTAAACTTCGATTTGAAAGTTAGCAGCGCGCAGCAAACGGTGAACGTAAACGCTGCATTACAGGTCGCGCTCGAAACAACATCGCAGACCCAGAGCCAGACGCTGGATCAGAGGACAGTGCAGGATCTCCCACTGAACGGTCGGCACTTCATCGATCTGTTTCCGACGGTTGCCGGATCGCCAACCCCACCTCAGAACGGCAGCTTGACGGCGCCGACCCGGGGAACGGGCGCTAGTGGATTCAACTCTGCCGGATACCGCGAAGATATGAGCAACCTGATGATCAACGGTATTACACATACGGACCTGCAACAAAACCAGATTGCCTTCCAGCCGACAATCAACATTGTGAGCGAGATGCAGGTGATGAATTCCACACCGAGCGCCGAGTTTGGAAGAAGCAGTGGAACGATTGTGAATGTTGCTACACGTGCAGGAACGAACGCCTTTCATGGCGAGGCGTATGAGTTTGTGCGGAACACGGTATTTGATGCTCGCAACTTCTTCAATCCGGTTTCGGTGGCGGCGTCGCCCTTCAAGCGAAATCAGTTCGGTGGCGATTTCGGCGGCCCTATCTGGCGCAATCACACCTTCTTTTTTGTGACCTATGAGGGTCTGCGGCAAAGGCAGGGCGTGACGATCAACAGTGGTGTGTTGACGGCCGCGCAGCGCACATCAACCGATCCAGCAGTGATGATGCTGATTCCGCTGATTCCGCAGGCGAACAATGCGACGGGAACGGCCTTCATTGGGTCGGCCTCGGCCCCGGTTAACATCAATCAATGGTCGACAAACATCAGCCATAGTTTCAACGCAGCAGACTCGATTAGCGGATTCTATGTGTTCCAGACGGATAAGCGGAACGAGCCTGTTTTGCAGGGGGATACTGTGCCCGGTTTTGGCGATCAGCGATACTTCCGGCGGCAGTTCATCTCGCTGAACGAGACCCATATTTTCAATACGCAGATAGTGAATGAAGTGCGATCTGGTATCAGCCGGTTGCGTCCGGATTATCTTCCGTACTTCCAGGCAAACCCTGCTTCTTACGGGATCAATAACGGCATTAACCTGCCCGTAGGATTACCCCAGATCACGATTAGCTCGATTGCGCTGACAATTGGCGGGCCATCCGCTTATCCGCAGTACCGCGGCGATACAACGGCTGTATTGTCGGATACGCTGAGCATCCTGAAGGGCAGGAACTATATTCGTGTCGGGGGAGAGTACCGGAAGTTTATCTCGTCCAACAACACCGGGAATACGGGGAGCTTCACGTTTGCGTCGCCGACGACGTTCCTCGAGGACGAGGCGAATGCCTTCAAGGTGACACCGCAGGAATCTATATCAAGCCGCATCTTCGTGAACGCAATCAATACGTATGTGCAGGACAACTTTAAGGCCTCACCGAAACTCACACTTGAGGGCGGTGTGCGATTTGAGTGGAACGGAACTCCAACGGAGGGTGCCAACCGGTTTGTGACATTCAACACGACGACCGGATCGCTACAGCGGGTTGGGAGTGCGGGATATTCCCAACTGTATCCGCAGAACTACTTTGCTGAGCCTCGCGTTGGTTTTGTGTGGGATCCATTTGGCAAGGGAAAGATAATCCTTCGCGGTGGATATGCGTTCCAGGCGGAGCAGCCAATTACAAATCCGCTGATTACTCTATCGGCAAATCCTCCGTTTGCGACACCGTTGAATTTCACCTCCAGCACCTCGACACCTTACGTCACATTTGAGAATGCGTTTACAGTGGCGGCAGCGTCTAAACTGGCGCCGTCGACCACGCCTCAGACCTTCAAGGACGCCTACATGCAGAATTACAACTTCAATGTGCAGTATGCATTGAGCGATACCATCGGCGCGCAGATAGGGTACTACGGAAACACCGGTACCCATCTGCGGCTGACGCGCAACATCAATCAGCCAATCAGTGGTGTGGAGCCATTCACTGCGGTTTCTGCGAGCAGTCCAATCGCGGCAGGGCGCTCGCTGGGCAACATCACAGACTATGACAGCGATGGTATTTCAAACTACAACGCTCTTTGGCTAATTGTCACCAAGCAGATGGGGCACGGTCTGCAGCTGAACGGTTCGTATACGTTTTCGAAGTCACTGGACTATAACTCGCTCAGCACACAGGGCGTGATTCTGCAGGACAGCTACAATCCTGCGAACAACTATGGGCCGTCGGATTTCGATGTGCGGAATAGATTCGTCTTCAGCGGTATATATGCGCTGCCGATACATGGCAACTTCCTGATCAGCGGCTGGCAGTTGACTGGAATCCTGCAGTTGCAGGGTGGAAACCCACTCTCGGTATTTACGAATCTGGCCACGAACGGAACAGCCGGCACGATTCGTGCAGACGAGAGCGGGCCGGTTTCCAAGGAGCGCGTGTTTCTTGCAAATGGATCGGTGCAATATCTACCTCAGTCTATCTGCTATACAGCAACGGCTGGTTGCACATTCTCGAATCCTGTCGCGGCGGACGGCACGCAAGGGCGGAATTCGATCTATGGCCCAGGCTTTGAAGATACTGACCTGTCCCTCGGCAAATTCTTCGCGCTGTATCGCGAAGCCAGGCTTGAGTTCCGTGCGGATGCGTTCAATCTGCTCAATCATCCTAACCTCGGGCAGCCTGTGTCGCAGTTTACGGTAACCGCGCCGTCGGGCAGCACGCCGGGTTCTGTGACGCCGGGTACGTTTGGCCAGATCACGAATACACGCTTCCCACTCGGCGACTCAGGATCATCTCGGCAGCTGCAACTTTCCTTGAAACTGCTGTTTTAACCGGGCTCGGCTGAGGAGAGTAACATGCAGCGCAGAGATTTATTGAAGACCTTGGCGCTCGCCGGGGTCGCGAGCGCCTTTGGGGTCCGGGTCAACGCGGAGTCCATGTCGCCGGACACGAAGGTTGAAGGGTTCTCATTCATCTTCTTTACCGATACGCACATCCAACCGGAATTACGAGCAGCGGATGGCTGCCGAATGTGCTTCTCGCAATTTACGGGCATCCCCGCGGACTTCGTAATGTGCGGGGGCGATCTGGTGTACGACGCCTTAGGTGTGGACGGCACGCGGGCACACCTACTCTGGGATATGTACAAGGAGATAGCTGCATCGATCCACTTGCCGATTCACTATACGATCGGCAATCACGATGTCTTCGGGGTGCTCACGAAGAGCGGGATCTCTCCTTCTGATCCAGAGTACGGAAAGAAGGCGTTTGAAGACCGCTATGGGCCGACGCATTACTCGTTCGACCATAAAGGCTGGCACTTCGTGGTGCTCGATTCCATTGGCGTGCAGACAGATCGCACCTGGACAGGCGAAGTAGGCGACGCACAGATCGCATGGCTCAAGACCGATCTGGAAAAGACGGGAAAGCACACCCCGGTGCTCGTTGTGACTCATATTCCACTGGTAACTGGTGCGGTGAATTATGTAGCGCGGCAGGAGTGGCTCAAACGGACGCCAAATATAGGCAATCTGGTTAATACGTTGATGGTGACGGACGCAACAGAAGTGATCGACGTGCTGCTGGGTTACAACGTACGCGGCGTGCTGCAGGGGCATACGCACATCAATGAAGAGATTGTCTTCCGGAATCTGCGATTCAGCACCAGCGGTGCCGTCTGTGGGGACTGGTGGAAAGGCCCTCGCGCGGGTACTGCAGAAGGTTATTCGATCGTGACGCTGGGCGTGGATGGAAGTATGCGGCGCGAGTATCGGAACTACGGCTTCTGTGCATCGGTGTAGGTGTCGTTATTCCTAAACCAGGTTCCTCCTCACATTTGGTGCAAACTGTCCTTGTTCCATCCCGGGATGGCGCCTTGACCCCATGTTGGACGGGACGATCCCCACGGAAACGTACAGCGAAGCCAATGAGGAGTTTTGTGCAGAGATCGCGGTGACGGAACAAGAACTGCGTGCGATCGTGTCACAAGGGGCAACACCGGATGCGTTCCTTCACTTCTCCGAGATCCACTTGCTTCTCCGCGATCCACTTAATGGACGTGGCGGGTGCGTGGCAACTCGCCACGCCGGAGCAACGGCATCGGGTTCAAACTCTGCTGTTTGACGGCGGGTTGGCCTACGCAGCAGATCACGGAATTTTTAACCACTCTAAGTCTTCCCTATTCAGCACATTGGAAGCACTGAGAGAAGCAAAGTGAAAATGGCGTCCCCGACGGGATTCGAACCGCGTGTTTACACCATGAGTGTGGCGTCGTCCTGGGCCACTAGACGACGGGGACTTTGGAAGCTTAGATATTAAGGTTGGCGTCCCCGACGGGATTTAAACCCGTGCTACCACCGCGAAAGCGGGGAAACACCGTACTTTCATAGTTTGGATGAGTTGAGCATAATTTGCAATCCCTGGTATCCACAGGGCCAAATGCACGATTTCCCTTTGCTCCGTTTGCCCCGCTTTTCACCGTGTTATCGGCCGCTTCCTCAGCACAGCACGACCGGATCTTCAGCCTGAATGGGTATGCTCACGCGCGATTCAGCGCACAGCGAGTGACCGGCTCGCCCCGGCCCAGATCTGTCAACCCCCTGACACACCTAACTAACTGAATCGACACCAAATAGACTTGGCATAGTTACCCCCCACCAATCGTTACAATAGAAATAAGGGAAAACACCAAACAAGAACATGGAACTGCGAGGCCCGAAGGGTCACGCCCAATTCCCCAATGCCTCAGCTTTTGATCTGCAAACCCAGCGAGTTCGAAGCCACGGCAATAACTGATTTATTTTGAATACTTTATCGACAACATCCCTGTTTTGAATACTTTACCGAAACAAATTCGATAACCCAATGATTCAACAAGGGTTACTAAACCAAATAGAATGAATACCTTACCCATAAGCCTCCTCTTTTGAATACTTTAGAAAAAGAGGGGGAGGGGGGCACCCCCCGTAGACACCAAAGCCCCGCTTGCGCGGGGCTTTGATACATCTACATTTGAATCCGGCGATCAGTGCTTCCCGTGCGCGCTGGCAATCTTCTCTTCCGCAACCCGCGTCACAGCATTAGCCTCGTCATACTTCACCTGATCGTCGCCAGCCTGATGCCACAGATCTTCGCCATGCTTCAGCTCAGCCTGTGCCTCATCCGGATCGATCTCGTCCGGATGCAGCGCCGTCTCCGCGAGGATCGTCACACGATCCGGAAGCACCTCAACGAAGCCCCAGGCGACGAAGAATACCTGCTCGCCGGCCGAACCCCCGTGCAGACGAACCTCGCCTGCACTCAGTTCGGTCAGCAGCGGCGCCGCGCCATAAAGCGTCTCAAGATAGCCCGACATCGACGGCAGTTCGACCGCCTCCGCCGTCGCGTCCAGCAGCACGCGGTCAGGCGTCACCAGCCTTACCTTCAGCAGTTCCGATTTGTTTCCAGACTCAGCCATACTCTTACGCCGTCGCCTTCATCTTCTCGGCTGCCGCGAGCACATCCTCGATGCCGCCCTTGAGATAGAACGCCTGCTCTGGAATGTCATCGTGCTTGCCCTCGATGATCTCCTTGAAGCTGCGCACCGTGTCTTCGACCTTGACGTACGCTCCGGGAATGCCGGTAAAGATCTCCGCCACATGGAACGGCTGCGACAGGAAGCGCTGGACCTTACGTGCACGCGAAACGGTGAGTTTGTCCTCTTCCGACAGCTCGTCGATGCCGAGGATCGCGATGATGTCCTGCAGATCCTTATAACGCTGCAGGATCTTCTTCACGCCCTGCGCGACGTCGTAGTGCTCCTGACCGACGATACGCGGCGAAAGGATGCGCGAGGTCGAAGACAGCGGATCCACCGCCGGATAGATACCCAGCTCCGACAGCGGACGCGACAACACGGTCGTCGCATCCAGATGGGCGAACGTCGTCGCGGGCGCCGGATCGGTAAGATCATCGGCAGGCACGTACACGGCCTGCACTGACGTAACCGAACCCTTCTTCGTCGACGTGATGCGTTCCTGCAGCTCGCCCATCTCGGTCGCAAGGTTCGGCTGATATCCCACAGCCGAAGGCATACGTCCAAGCAGCGTCGAAACCTCAGAGCCCGCCTGCGTGAAGCGGAAGATGTTGTCGATGAACAACAGCGTATCCACTCCCTCTACGTCGCGGAAATACTCCGCAACCGTCAGACCGGTCAGAGCCACGCGAAGACGTGCTCCCGGCGGCTCGGTCATCTGGCCGTAGATCAGCGCGGCTTTGCTCTTGTTGTAGTCGTGAATATCGATAACACCCGACTCCTGGAACTCGTGCCAGAGGTCGTTACCCTCGCGCGTGCGCTCGCCGACCCCCGCGAACACCGAGTAGCCACCGTGCTTCATCGCGACGTTGTTGATCAGTTCCTGAATGATGACGGTCTTGCCCACGCCCGCGCCGCCAAACAGTCCGATCTTGCCACCCTTTAAGAACGGCTGAATCAGGTCAATGACCTTCACGCCCGTCTCGAACATCTCCTCCGACGTTGACTGCTCGTCGAACGCCGGAGCCGACCGATGGATCGGCATGTGCACCTTTGCATTCACCGGTCCGAGCTCATCCACAGGCTCTCCAAGCACGTTCAACACGCGGCCGAGCGTCTCGCGACCCACGGGAACTGTAATGCCCGCTCCGGTGTCGATGGCCTTCATGCCGCGGACCATTCCCTCGGTTGCGACCATTGCGATGCAACGTACGCGACCCTCGCCGAGATGCTGCTGCACCTCGACGACGACGTCCAGCGGATGCGGCACAATGAAGCCCTCGCTCACAATGCGCAGCGCCTGGAAGATGGGAGGCATATGCGCCTCTTCGAATTGCACGTCAACGGCTGGGCCGCTGATGCTGATTACTTTGCCGATGTTCTGTATCTCTGCCATAAGTCTCTTTCGTAAAGTCGCGTCTTAGCTTGCCTACAGCGCAGCTGCTCCGCTGACAATCTCGATAATCTCTTTGGTAATCGCGGCCTGGCGCACGCGGTTCATGGTGAGTGAGAGCTTATCGATCAACTCCCCTGCATTCTTGGTAGCCGCATCCGTCGCCGTCATGCGCGCTGCATGCTCCGCAGCGATCGACTCCAGCAGCGCATGAAAGATCTCTGTTGTGATGTACCGCGGCATCAGGTGCCGGAACAACCGCTCCGGTGCCTGGTCGAAGATATAATCTACATCGTTCGTACCGAACTTTTTCGCCTCTTGCTCCGCAACCGACTCCTCGGGCACATTGATCGAAACGCCGGACTCCTGCGCAGCCTTGCCCGCAGCTTCCTTCTGCTCCTCGGTCATCTCCGTTACGACCGTAATCTCGTGCGCTCCCAACTTTCGAATCGGCAGCAACTTCTCCACCACCACGCGCTGCGAGATCACTGACTTGAACTCGTTGTATACGATATACACCGAGTCAATCTCTGCGGCCTCATAGCGCGCTACGATAGAATTCGCCACCGCCGTTACATCCTCAAAGTTCGCCTTCACCAGCAGCCTCGGATGCTCCGCTGCAACCTCTATCGGTGCTGCACGATGCCGAATGTCTTCGATATGCTTGGCAAGACCATTGTCATAAAGTTCTTCCGTATGGTCATACACGGCCGCCGGAAAGCGCTTCTTGTATAGCCCAATTGCCTTCTTGCCGATCGGCTCAAGGTCTATGTTCTGCCCCTTTGCGCGCCGCTCATCGATAAACCGTTGCGCCGCCTTGCCGATGTTCGAGTTGAAGCCGCCAGCAAATCCTTTGTCGCCGGCGATCACTAGCACGAGTACATTCTTCTCCTCGCGCTCCACCAGCAGCGGATGCATGATCTCGCCAGTCTCGTCATTGAAGAGGTCCGTGCGCCGCACCAGCGATTCCAGCACGTTCGTCAGCATATGCGCATAGGGTCGCGCCAGCAGCGCGTGCTCCTGTGCGCGGCGCAACTTCGCCGCCGAGACCATCTTCATGGCCTTCGTGATCTGCCGCGTGTTCTTCACACTGCGGATGCGTCGCCGTAGATCGAGTACGTTTGCCATTCGTCTTTATGCCGTCGCGCTCTTATGCATTTGCGGTTATAGCAGCTTCCTTGCGGCTCGCAAGGAAGTCCTGCTTGTACTCGTTGATCGCATCGGTCAGCCGCTTGCGAAGATCGTCGTCCAGTGCCTTCTTCCTCGTGATGTCTGCCAGAATGTCCGGGTGCGTTGAGTCGAGGAACGGATAGTAGCCGTCCTCAAATGCGCGAAGATCTTTCACCTCAACATCATCGAGCAGACCCTGCGTTCCCGCGAACAGAATCGCAACCTGCTGCGCCGCCGTGAGCGGGGAGAACTGCGGTTGCTTCAACAGTTCAGTCAAACGCGCACCGCGGTTTAGCTGGTTCTGCGTTACCTTATCCAGATCTGATCCAAACTGCGCAAAGGCTGCCAACTCGCGATATTGTGCGAGGTCCAACTTCAGCGTCGATCCCACCTGCTTGGTCGCCTTGATTGCCGCTGCGAATCCTACGCGTGACACCGACAGCCCCACGTTCACAGCAGGGCGCACGCCCGAGTTGAATAGATCCGTCTCGAAGAAGATCTGTCCATCTGTGATCGAAATTACGTTAGTCGGAATGTACGCCGACACGTCGCCGGCCTGCGTCTCGATAATCGGCAGGGCCGTCAGGGAACCGCCGCCCAATTCCTTGGACATCTTTGCCGAGCGCTCCAATAGACGCGAGTGCAGATAGAACACGTCGCCCGGGTACGCCTCACGGCCTGGCGGACGGCGCAGCAGCAGCGAGATCTCACGGTAGCTCGCAGCGTGCTTGGAAAGATCGTCATAGATGATCAGCGCATGCTTGCCGTTGTCGCGGAAGTACTCGCCCATCGCAGTCGCCGCAAAAGGCGCAAGATACTGCATTGGGGCAGGCTCCGAGGCCGTTGCAGCAACGACGATCGTATACGCCATCGCTCCATACTCTTCCAGCGTCTGCACTACGCTGGCGACCGACGAACGCTTCTGCCCAACGGCGCAGTAGATGCATATCAGGTCGTTCTTTGCGGAGTTGATAATCGTATCGAGCGCCACGGCAGTCTTGCCCGTCTGGCGATCGCCGATCAGCAACTCACGCTGTCCGCGACCGATCGGTATCATCGTATCGATAGCCTTGATGCCGGTATTCATCGGCTCAGTCACTGATTGGCGCGCGATCACCCCAGGAGCAAGACGCTCCACAGGCAGAAACTTGTCCGTATTGATCGGCCCCTTGTCATCGATGGGCTGTCCAAGCGCGTTCACCACGCGACCGATCAACGCCTCACCAACGGGCACCGACATAATCTTGCCGGTTCGCTTGACCTGGTCACCCTCTTTCAGCTCGCTGTAGTCGCCAAGAATAACCGCCCCGACCTGATCCTCGTCTAGGTTCATCGCGAGACCGGAGATGCCGTGCGGGAAATCAATTAGTTCGCCGGCCATGACTTTGTCAAGCCCGTGAATGCGCGCAATACCGTCACCCAGCGTGATGATCGTTCCAACCTCATCCACCTGGATGCGCTGCTCATAGTTCTCAATCTGCTGGCGAAGTAGCTCGGTGATCTCGTTTGCCTGAATCTGTGCCATGCGTTTCCTTTTCCTTCGAATCCTTCAAATCTTGTTGCGTATCTGGGGCTACGCTCCGGCTGCGACCAGCCGGGCCTTTAGTTGTTGCAGTTGCGCGCGAATCGATCCGTCGTAAACAGTTGACCCGATCGTGACCACTGCACCGCCCAGCAGCGTGACATCCTCACTGTAGGTCGCGTGTACCTGCTGCAAACCGGTCAACCTAGAAATCTTCTCTTCCAGAAGCTTGCGGTTACTCTCATCCAGCGGCTGCGCGCTCACAATCTCCGCCTCCGCTACGCTCAATGCCTCATCAGCAAGCGTCGCATAGGCCTCGACCATCTTGCGTAGCTCATGCAAGCGCTGATGATGCGCGATCACGGCAATAAAGTTCCGCACCGTCTTACTCATGCCCAACTTTGCGGCAATCGCATCCAGTACCCTCAGTTTTTGAGGCTCGGGAATCGACGGATTTTCGAGTGCCTCGCGCAGCTCCGCGCTGGCCTCCAGCGTCTCTACAAACTCGTTCAAGTGCCCCTGCGACGCAACGACATCCAGCTTCTGACCGGAGATCACAGCAGCCAGCGCACGCGCATAGCGAAGATCAACGGCGGCCATTAGTTCTTGCTCCCTTCGCCGAGCCTGTGCGCAAAGCTCTCGACCAGCAGGCGGTCAGTCTCTGCCGTTACCACCAACTTGCGCGCAGCCTGTTCAATCGCAAGTTCTGCCGCATACTTCTGGATCTCGCGCCGCGCGAATATCGTTGCGCTCTGAATTTCCGCCTCGGCGGCCGCGACAATCTTGACCTTCTCGTCTTCCACGCTGGCCTTGATGCGCTGCTCATCTCGCGCACCGTCTGCCTCGGCCTGGATGCGCATGGCGGCGATCTGCTCATCCAGCTTGGATAGCCGCTCTTCCACCGAACTCAGCCTCGCCGTCGCCTCTTCCGTCGCGGTTCGCGCGTCGACCAGATGCTTCTGAATTGCCGTGTTGCGTTTGCGGAAGGCCTTCGGAAGTGTCTTCAGCAACCCATACCCGATCGCGCCCACCAGAATGAGAATATTGAAAATTGTAAAAACGTTCGCAGCAGTCTCGGGCTTCATGCCGAGCAAAGCACCAAGCTTTACCACAGTCGGCGATAACCGATACACGTCGGTTTCATTGAGAACCGTCTGCTTCTTATTGGCCGCATTGATCGCAGTCTGCTCATTCGTCGTCGCACTCTGCGCACGCATCGAACCGCTTGCAGATATCAACAACAACAATCCAAGCGCGACCATAATCAGCCGGCGAAGCCTCGCCGGGAAACAAGAAAAAGTCATTACTGGCGCGCCTCCGAAAACTTGGTTCCGGACGGAAGCACCGCCCGCAAAATCTGCTCGCTCAATTGCGCCGTCGCACCTTCAATCTGCTTGCGCGCATCGACGGACATTACTTCGATCTCTTTCCGCGCTGCTTTCACCTGATCCTGAGCCGCAACCCGCGCAGACTCAAGCGCCTGATCGCGCTCCGCCTGCCACTGCTGCGACCGGCGCTCGCGTGCAGCCATAATCTCGTTGCGCGCGGTGCGCAGTTTGCCTTCGTAGACAGTGGTCTCAGCCTCGGCTGCCGCGATCGCACAGCACGCACGCGCAACTGCGCCACTCGTGCGTGCACGACGTTCAGCTAACGTCTTCTCGAGAGGTCTCCGCACCAGCAGGCCATATGCCGCCACGAGCAGAATAAACAACACCATCGTCGGCACAGAGCCGAGCACTAGACCGCCAAGTTGATGCAAAATTTCCATGAGATTCTTGGGTTCTTCAGGATGGCAAGCAGACGCTCTTGCTTCCAAGAGCGAATGAAGGCCTGTTCTCAACAGCTTGAGTTTAGCTCAGGCAACGCAAACATTTAGACTTTTCGTTCCCATTATTTGTAGCAAAGCAGGTGGTTGAAAGTCAAAGAAACGCAGCGATAAAAGGACCAAATGAGCGATTATCGTAATTTCGTCTTTGGATAAAATCCGCGATCAGATTTCACTATAATTTTCTTCGTGCTGACATCTAATGGGGCGTACACTAAGCGCACCAACCTGAGACCCGTTCCGGGTCATGCAGGCCGCGTGATACGGGACATCACCTCCGCTCCCGATCAGGCGGCCTGTACTGTTTCTACCGCTATTCTTCGACTGCCTCAGGTGGCGCCGCGTGCCGGTGCTGATACCGCCTATATCGCTCCAACAGCGAACTCGGGCCAATTACGGTGAGATATACGAGATTGCCCTCAAACCTCTGCCCCGTAGTTGTTGCTCCTCGCTCCAGCGCCGCGATTACTCTACCCTCCGCCTGCGGAATCCGAAACTCTGCACTCTCCAGCGGATCTGCCGTCAACGCCGCATCGATCGCATGTAGCAGATCGTCGATCCCGTCGCCGGTCAGCGCCGAGACCGCGATCGTCCCCGGCGCCTGAAGCCCCGGCTCCAAAGTCGCTTCCGCGCGCAGCAGATCGATCTTATTCAGAACCTGCAGTGTGGGCTTCTCTCTTACACCAAGTTCGGCGAGGACGGCCTCCACCTGTGCTCGCTGCTCGTCAAGCGTCGGGCTAGCGGCGTCACGCACGTGCAGCAACAGTTCCGCTCGCTCCACCTCCTCCAGCGTGGCGCGGAAGCTTGTAACCAGCGCATGTGGAAGATTACGTATGAACCCAACCGTGTCCGAAAGCAGCACTTTGCGTCGCGAAGGCAGGCTTAACTGCCGCAATTTTGGGTCAAGTGTGGCAAACATTCGCTCCGATGCCAGTACTTCACCGCCCGTCAGCGAGTTGAACAGTGTGGATTTGCCTGCATTTGTGTACCCAACGAGCGCCACCGTCGGCACTGGCACGGCCTCGCGCCGCCCGCGCTGCTGTCGCCTAATCCGCCTTACCGCCTCCAACTGCTGCTTGATGCGGTCCAATCTTACGTTGATCTTGCGCCGGTCGGTCTCGAGTTGCGTCTCGCCCGGTCCACGCGTTCCAATGCCGCCGCCGGTCTGCGACATAGTCTTTCCTCGACCCGCCAGCCTCGGCAACTGATACTCCAGTTGCGCCAGTTCCACTTGTAACTGGCCCTCTCGTGTCCGTGCGTGCCTTGCGAAGATGTCGAGGATCAACTGCGTGCGATCGATGACCGTGCATGGTAGCCGCGCCTCCACATTGCGCGCCTGTGATGGCGTCAGATCGTGGTCGAAAAGCACAAGGCTCGCACCGGTTGAGGCAACCGTAGCGACGATCTCATCGAGCTTTCCGCCGCCCACCAACGTCGCTGGATCAGGCCTGCCACGCCGCTGGATCAGCACCGCTGCAATCGTTGCCCCGGCAGACCGCGCCAGCTCCTGAAACTCCGCTAATGACGCATCAAAGTCCAGATCGACTGGCGACTCAGCTAGGGTCTGCGGAATCTCAGCCGTTTGATCGAGGTGATCATTGACTACTGGGCCTTGTCCCATAATTGCTGCAGCGGCGCGCGCCTGTTGCGCTACGCTCGACGGGCGAAAGCGGTCGGAGGTAAACTCAACGGCCACCAGTACCGCGCTTTCACGCGACGTTCGTTGCCGCGCCCGCAGCAGATCCTGCTCGACCGCTTCGCGACTCGTTCTTGTCTTTCCTACTGGTTTAATGGACACCTTGCCTCGTAGCTCTCGCGAACGACCGTCGCTATGAGCGACTAGCTGTTGGTCGTCCCTGTCGCCGGCAGCGAACTCTCTACATGAGCAGTCGTGGGAGGACGGCTCTCACTACGCGTGTCGCCAAACCCCGTCGGACGACCACTCACCACCGTGGAAATTGCGTGCTTGAAGATCAACTGCTCCTGGGCGTTGTTCTCGAGCAGAACAGAATACTTATCGAAGGAACGTATCTTGCCCGTCAGCTTTACGCCGCTGACCAGGTAGATGGTAATGGGGCTTTTGTCCTTGCGGACCGTATTCAGGAACGTATCCTGAATGTTCTGTGCCGGCTTGGAATCCATGGGCCGATCTCCTCTTGTCATAACGCTCAACCATCTCTTGAAATTCCGCGCTAGGTGATCGCGGTCGAACCTTGCAGCAAAGCAGACCTACACCATTCACCCTATCGTCTTCGATGACTCGAGACAAGGGCATAGGACAGTGACCGATCCCCCGAGCCTCCCAAACAGTTACGATGATAGGGATGATCCAGATAGACAACAGCCCGAAACTCCTCCCCGTTCCGATGCTCGACTTCAGCCGAGAGTTCGCTCAGATCCGCGAAGAAGTGCTCGCCGCTATCGCCTGCGTGTGCGAATCCCAACGCTTTATCCTGGGCCCGGAGGTCGGTCGCTTTGAAGAAGCCGCTGCGGTGGCCTGCGGCGTTCCCTTCGCCATCGGCTGCGCGAGCGGCACCGACGCTCTCTGGCTCTCATTAGCCGCCCTGAATATTGGTGCTGGCGACTCGGTCATCACGACACCGTTTAGCTTCTTCGCCACTGTCAGCTCCATCCTCCGCTGCGGCGCCAAGCCGTTGCTTGCCGATATAGATGAACGCACCTTCAACCTCTCGCCTCACTCCGTCCAGGACGTGTTAGCCGACACCCCGAGCTGCGAACGCATTACCGCAATCATGCCCGTGCATCTGTATGGTCAGTGCGCAGATATGACCGCGCTTACCGCGTTATCAGGCGAACGCGGTCTCAAGCTCATCGAAGACGCAGCTCAGGCCTTTGGTGCGTCCTGGAACGGTGTGCGCGCCGGAGCCCTCGGCGACGCTGCCGCCTTCAGCTTCTACCCCACCAAGAACCTTAGCGCCTTCGGCGACGCCGGCATGGTGACCACCCGAGACCCAATCACCGCCGAGCGCGCACGTATGCTCCGCGTTCATGGCATGCGCCGTCGCTACTTTCACGATGAGATCGGCTGGAACTCCCGCCTTGACACTCTGCAGGCTGCGGTCCTCGAGGTTAAACTGCGCCGCGTAGACGCCGGGAATGCCCGAAGGCGCGAGTTGGCTGCCCTCTATGATGCTCGCTTCACGGCCGCGGGTCTTGTGGGTAACACCACCGCCGACGGCATCGTGCTTCCCTACACCGACCCGCGCGCTGAACACGTCTTCCATCAGTACGTCATCCGCGCCCCACGACGCGACGCCCTGCGCGCGCATCTCACCGCGCACTCGATTAGCACTGAGATTTACTACCCCCACCCTCTCCACCTGCAGCAGAGCTTGCAATACCTCGGCTATAAGCTGGGCGACTTTCCCGTCAGCGAACGCGCGGCCACAGAAGTTCTTGCGCTGCCCATATACCCCGAACTTCGCGAAGAAGAGCTTGAAAGCGTTGTCGAAGCGATACGGCTTTTCTACTAATTTTCACTACTTCCGCTTCTTCTTCTCGTCTCTGCCTTTCTTCTCCACCTCAGGATCCGGATGCGCCTCCGCTGGCGGCTCTGCCCCTGGCGCGATCAATCGCGGGCAGATGTTGCCTTCCAGCCGATAGGTCTTCTCAATCGTCTTTCCAGGCCTAATCAACCCGGTGGTCCGATCCGGCACCGGTATCGTCTGGTCCCCCGCCAGCACGCGATAGGTAAAGCTAGGCAACTTTTCTGCAGAGTTTACGGCTTTTCCATACGGGTCAGCTCGCTCATCAATCTTCACGGGCAGATAGCCGGCGATATTGTGCTCACGGAAGGCAGTCTCGTAGCGGTGCTTTTTGGTGTTCCACACAAAAACCCGCACTTGGTTGAAGTCATAGGGCAATCCCGCTTTGTATGGCGAAAGTACTGTCACATACTCAGGAATACTGGTGACGGTATTGCCATTGTTTAGTACACCGGAATCTGGATCATCCACATGAGCGAGCACGTAAGCCCCCACGATGCGCTGCCCCTCGGAATATCGCACCAGGACATCCGGTGCCGAAACATCCATCATTCGCCCGAAGATCCAGCCTGTATGACCCTTCGCATCGCGAACCAGCCACCAGTCCTCCATCGTTGGAGTTGCAGGCGCACCTGCCTCATCGCCGGGCTTTGCTACCGGCGCGGCTCCTGGCGTGACCGGCTTCTGCACGGTCGCTCGTTCAAGCAGGCTTAGCGAATCGTTCTCCGCAAGCAGGTAAAACCGCTCCATCTCGCGTCCCGGCGCAACATGCAGATAGACCTCATCACTTGCGGTCGCGGTTGCCACCACAGGGTCCTTCTCATGTTCCTTGCCGAGCGCCTCGAACTCGTCCGCGACATCCTGTCCCGCGGTCAGCCTCTCTTCGATCCAGCCCACCTCACCTTGAGGAGTCTGTACCTTCAAGAACCGCCGCGCCCGATCGAGCACCACCAGCTTCTCGCCATTCGAGGCTGTTCCCGTGCGATTCGACACTGCAGCCACACGATCTCGCAGAAAAGTCTGCTTTGCCGTCACGTAGACATATTTCCCCGACGGCTTAATTCGAAAGTGCGAGCAACCTGTCATCCCATAGGACAGCGCCATCACAACCGTGACCAGCGCTAGCCTCCGATTCACCAGCTTCGAGAATATTTCCTGCATGTTCAGGCAATGCCTTTGCGTACGTCTTTGCGATTTCACAATGTGTGTGATGCCAACTATCCCGAAGGATGCAAACCCAGAGTACCGCGGGCGGCTGCGGATGGCGGGTGATGGTGTTCCCGCGGCCACCACAACCTAATGCGTTGCGCCCAGGACTACGACTGGAGCCGTGGTTCCGGAGCCGGCGCTGGCGTCGAGCGTAAGGGCTCCTGTTGAGCTGATGGTGAAGAGCTGGATTCCCGTTGAGGCCTTATAGCCCGCGGCGATGAGGTAGACGCCTGTGCTGTTGGTGGCGAGCGCGCTGACGGTCGGAGGGCCGGTGAAGGGCGAACCTGTGATGGCAGTAAGGGCGGCGTTGGTACCGATGGAGTAGCCGGTGATGGTGCCGTCGGTCTGGTTGCCTACGTAGACATCGGTTGAGGTGCTGTTGACCAGGATAGATTTGGCGCCAGCGCCGGTCGTGTAGGTACTGTCCAGGGTGGGAGCGCCGGCTGACGTAACGGAAAAAACCTGCAGACCGGCGGTGCCTGCGGTGTAGAGGTAATTGTTGGCGTCCCAGGCGGCGGCGTAGATACCGGTGGCGGCGTTGTCGGGAATGATTTGGTTGGCGACTCCTGGAACGCCGGTTGTGGTGTCGAACGAGAAGACATTCGCTCCTCCGGTTCCGAGAGAGCAGGTGGCAAATTCACCGCTTGGGGCAATTTTCACAGAGAGCGGCGTGAACACCCCGTTCGTGGCGCCGGCGAGTGCGACGTAGGAGGAAAACGTGAGGATGCCCGTGGTGCTGTTGATGCTGTAGATCTCGACCTCCTGGGCGGGAGCGGCGTCGAGGACGAAGAGCCATTGGCCGTCGGGGGAGACGTCCATGGAGGCGACGTTGTCATTGACGAGGGGGGTTCCGCTATTGAGGATGGACAGCTGGCCGCCGGTGCCGATGGTGTAGCCGTAGATGGAGCCGGTGGATGAATCGCTGGAGATGAACATGAAAGAGTTACTGGGAGTGATGGCGATGGCGGATGGGATGAAGTCGAGCGAATAGGGCGAGCTGGTCGTTGCGGCGAGGGTCGCGCTGGCGGGGGAGTAGCCATTGAGATAGGTGTCGGCTGTGGTGCTGTTGGAGACATAGACGTAATCGCCGCTGGTGCTGCCGGTCGTTCCAGTTACAGGGCAGCTTGCCTTCCCCTCGCAGCTAAAGAAGTTGCCGCAGCCGCTCAGCAGCATCGTCACCGTGGACAGCAGCACGAGCGCGCACGCTGGCACACCATACAGACGAAAAACGATGCCGCGATTCATAGACGCCATGCTTAGACTCTCCATGCCCCCTCAAGCAGTCACGACTGCCATCCGGGGCCAGCCCTATTGTTACAGGTGCATGCTGCTTTTCTGGTCCTGATGCGTAGGACGCACGGCGACTGCAACAGTTTCGTTCTGCAACCAATTTTCCGCGAATCCCGACACCCAACCCTGCATCCGGTCAGGACGGCACGTCCTGCAACGGGCAATCCAAAGGGAACACCCAGCCTCTCTTCAACAGGATCGCAGCCCTCATCATCTTCCAACTGCACGGCCAAGGCCGTATCATCTGATTCTGTATGCCGAGTTTTCCCGACAGCATCTTTCTCTTTGTCCTGGCGCTGCTGCTCTTCGGCCCCAAGCGGCTGCCGATCCTCGCCCGCGAGCTCGGCAAGTGGGTCGGCGAGTTCCGCCGTGCTTCCAATGATTTCAAGATGCAGATGGAAGAAGAGCTCCGCCTCTCCGAGCAGGCTGATCGCCAGAAGCAGATCGCTGCCATGGAAGCAGCCGCGCCCGTCACGCCGCTCATCCCCGAGCCAGAGCAACCACATCTGCCCGCACCCTCGGACACGTTCACGCATGCGGTCTCCGAAACGACCGTCACGGAGAATCCGGCCATCGAACTGATCCCAGATACGGTGTATCAACCAACCGATGAAGTGGTTGATGGTGTTCGGACACCACTCCCAATCGCCACATCCGGTGAGCTCCGCATTATGCCGCCCTCGACAGGCCTTCCCACACGGCAGCAATCCTCGGGCCCGCGCGACAGCGCCCTCACGGGTCTGCTCGATGAGATCCCTTCCGCTCCCGAAAACACCACCGAAGCCGAAACTGCATCGGAGACGACAGCGCATGGCAACTGAGCTTATCGACCGCGCCCGCTCCGCAGTCCATGACCGCGCCGAACTTCCCGGCATGAGCCTCATGGAGCATCTCGAGGAGCTTCGTAACCGCCTTTTCTGGATCTGTGGATACCTCTTCGCCGGCTGCGTCATCGCCTACATCTTCCACGTCCGGCTGTACAACTATGTACAGCGCCCGGTCACCGACCTCGGACTGCAACTCAACTTCACGCACCCCACCGACGGTCTTAACCTTTACCTCAAGACTTCGCTGGTGGGTGGCGCTATCCTCGCCTCGCCCTTCATCCTCTATCAGATATGGCTCTTCATCTCGCCCGGCATGTATGCGCACGAGAAGCGCTACGTCTGGCCCTTCATGATGGCGACCATCGGCCTCTTTCTCTCTGGAGCCTGGTTTGGCTACCGCTACGTCCTTCCCGGCGCCCTCAAGATCCTCGTTCTGGGCTTCGGCAAAGCCTTCCATCCCATCCTCACCATCGATGACTACACCGGGTTCTTCCTCGCCGTCATCCTCGGCCTCGGCATCTGCTTTGAGTTGCCGATCCTCATCTTCTTCCTCGCGCTCTTCGGCATCGTCGACGCCAAATTCCTCCTGAAGCACTTCCGCTATGCCATCATGGCAATCTTCCTCGTCGCCGCTATCATCTGCCCGTCGCCCGATCCTACCGCGATGTGTCTATTCGCACTACCCATGCTGGTCCTCTATTTCCTCGGTGTCGGGGTCGCCTTCTTTGTGCACCCGGATCGCCGCAAGAAGAAGGAAGCTCTGAAAGGAGCTGTGTAAATGAGTCTCCGCTACTCTGCGCTGGTGCTAGGCGCCGCGCTTGCGCTCACGCCCGCTTCGCACGCCCAGGCTCACGCCGTCAGCGGTCAGGCCATCCTCAAGCTCACTCAGCAATACGTGGATACTGCACCCAAGCGCTACATTGGCTCGCCAGGCCACGCCGCGGCTGAGGGCTTCATCAAGGCTCACTTTGCGCCCGAGGTGGCCAAAGGGAATTTCATTGACGACCGGTTCACTGCGCGCACGCCGATCGGACCGCTCATGATGCACAACCTCATCGTGAAGTTCCCCGGCAAGAGGGATGGCATCATCGTCCTGGCGTCCCACTACGAGACCAACTACTGGCTCAAGGACATCCACTTCATCGGCGCGAATGACGGCGCCTGCACAACCGCATTGCTCATCGCATTAGGCCAGTATTACCGGGAACACCCGCCGCAGGGCTATTCCGTCTGGCTGCTCTTCACCGATGGGGAAGAGTCCATCAACAAGGAGTGGACCGACTCCGACTCACTCTACGGGTCGCGCCATATCGCGGCGAAGTGGTCTGGTGATGGAACGATCGGTCATATCAAGGCTTTCGTGCTCGCGGACATGATCGGCTGGAGGGACATGAACATCGACAAAGAGAGCAACTCGACGCCCTGGCTGCTCGATCTTCTGTCTAAGGCCGGTCGCGATACAGGCCACTCAAAATACTTGTTTCGCGAGTCGCAACCTATTGATGATGATCATCTTCCGTTCCTTCAGCGCGGGGTTCCTGTGCTCGACGTCATCGACTTCGAGTACGGCACACCCTCCAACCCCGAGGCCTTCCACCATACGGATCAGGACACGATGGACAAGTTGAGCGCGACCAGTTTGCAGGTTTCGGCCGACCTGTTTCTTGACCTCGTCAAGCTCATCAACCAGCGATAATGCGGGGAAACTGGCGAAAGTTGGACATATACAGCCCTGTTTCGGGTTGCAAACCGGGGGTTATAGCCTAGTTTCGTGCTGCGCTGCCGTGGTTTCGTGCTGCTCCGCCGTGTAGTCTGCACCTAGAAGCTCGATGACCCCGATCTCCCACTGGATCTTCTTCCACGTCGCGCTCGTCGCCCTGCTCGGGGTCGAGTATCTGGTGCATCTCGCCGTCCCGGATATACATCGTAAGGCGATCTATGCGACCGTCCTATGGGTCAGTGCGGCGCTGGCCCTCGCCGCCATCCTTAGCCGTCCGTATCACGTCGCAGGAGCTACCCAGTATCTCGCGGGCTACGCGTTGGAGCAGGCGCTCTCGCTGGACAACCTGTTTGTGTTTCTTCTGCTCTTCCGGTTGTTTCGGATTCCGGCGGTGCGCCAGCCAAAGGTGCTGTTCTGGGGAGTCGCTGGGGCGATTGTGATGCGGGGGGCGTTCATCGCCGGTGGACTGGTACTGCTCAACCACTTTCACTGGATCAGCTATGCGTTTGCGGCGATCCTACTGATCGCCGCCGTCCGCCTGCTGCGGCCCGAGAATCCGGACGCAGATTCGACGCAGGCTCCGGGGTGGATTGCCTGGCTCACGCGGCTTCGGCCAATCAGTGAGAACCAGGACCATTTCTTCGTGCGGGAGCCATCAGCGAGCAGTGGTCAGCGAGGGCGGCGAATGGCGACGGTCCTGCTGCTGGCGCTGGTTGCCGTGGAGCTGACCGACGTGGTGTTTGCGCTCGACTCTATTCCTGCCGTGCTCAGCATTACGCGACAGCCGTTCCTCGCGTACACGTCCAACATTATGGCGGTGATGGGGCTGCGCTCGCTGTATGTGCTGCTGGCTGCGGTGCTGTCGAAGCTGCGATTTCTGCACTTCGGGCTGGCGGCGGTGCTGGCGTTTGCTGCGGCGAAGATGCTGCTGGCCGATTGGGTTGAGATTGGTCCGCTGGCGTCGCTGGCAGTGATTGCGGGTTTGATCGGGGTGACGATTGGCGCGTCGCTGCTCGCGGGAGAGGCAACCCCCGCTGCCACGCGATGAAGCTGCGCGTCGAGGATGGCACCCAGCTCTGAAGCGCGGTGAGTCTCCAGCACGGTATTCTTAGAGGCGATGAACACGACTACTACGAACACGAACACGACTGCTACGAACACTACGATTGCCGTACGAACGCCCTCCGCCAACTATGACGTCGAGATCGGTGCGGGTTTGCTTGCGTCTGTTGGTGAGCGCGTGGATGGGTTGCTCTCGGGCGGCATACGCGCGGGAAAGCAGCGAGCGTTCGTGGTGACGTCTCCGGAGATTGACCGACTGTGGGGCAAGCAGCTCGCTGCGGGCTTCCCTGCACCGTTGACGCAGTTGAGCGTTCCAGCGGGTGAGCAGCATAAGCGTCTGGCGACGGTGGAGCGGCTGGCGGAGGAGCTGGCGCAGCATGGAGCGGATCGTGATTCCATTCTGCTGGCGTTTGGCGGCGGCGTGATCGGCGATATGACCGGATTTCTGGCGGCGATGTATATGCGCGGCATTCGCTATGTGCAGCTGCCGACGACGCTGCTGGCGCAGGTGGACAGCTCGGTTGGCGGCAAGACCGGGGTGAACCTGGCTGCGGGCAAGAATCTTGTGGGCGCGTTCCATCATCCGCTGGCGGTGTATGCGGATACGGCGACGCTGAGCACGCTGCCTGCGGCGGAGTTGCGTGCGGGCCTGCAGGAGTCGGTGAAGGCGGGAATTATTCGCGACTGCACGCTGTTCGATCTGCTCGAGCAAGAGAGTGCAGCGGTTCTGAGCGGTGATCGCGAGGCGTTGACGCGCGTGGTGGCAGCGAGCGTTCGGGTGAAGGCTGATGTCGTGAATGCCGATGAGCGCGAGTTGGGTGTGCGCATGATTCTGAATCTAGGTCATACGCTGGGCCACGCGATTGAGGTGGCAACAGGATACAAACAACTGCTGCACGGCGAAGCGGTTGGGTGGGGCATGATTACGGCGATTGGGATCGCCACGCGCCGCGGCATGGTGAGCGCGGCGGATGCGGAGCGTATGGAGCGCGTGATTCGGGCGTATGGCCCGCTGCACAGCTTTACTGCTGACGCGAGCGATCTGGTTGCGCTGACGGCGAAGGACAAGAAGAATCGCAGCGGTGCGCGATCGTTCGTGCTGCCGGTGGGGATCGGTGAGGCGGTGGTGGTGCGGGATGTGAGCGAGGCGGAACTGCTGGAAGCGGCAACGCTGATTGTCGCCGAGGCGAACACGGCAGGGGTGATCGCGTGAATCCCGTCATCGAAGACAGCGTCAACCCCGGTGCGCGCCCCGCGGGCGAGGCGAGTGAGGCGGCTGCGGCTGCGCATGTGCGCGAGATCTTCAACTCGATTGCGCCGCGCTATGACCTGCTGAATCATCTGCTGTCGATGGGGCTGGACCGCCGCTGGTGGTCGCGTGCTGCGCGAAGTTTTCGGGATGTGCTGACGCAGCCTCAGGCTCGGGTGCTCGACCTGTGCTGCGGCACGGGAGATATGACGGCGGCGTTGCTGGCTCAGCGTCCGGCGAGTGCGGAGCCGGTGACAGGGCTCGACTTTTCTGCCCAGATGCTGGATCGCGCGCGGGTGAAGTACAGCACTGCGAACGCGCTGTGGGTCGAGGGGGACGCGATGCATCTGCCGTATGCGGATGGGAGTTTCGACCTGGTGACGGCAGCGTTTGGATTTCGCAACCTGACCAACTATGCGGAGGGCCTCAGGGAGATCTATCGCGTGCTTGCGCCGGGCGGAAGGATCGGAATTCTCGAGTGCAACCAGCCGGATGGACTCAGTGGATTCGCCTATAGTATTTACTTTCATCAGGTGCTTCCACTGCTGGGAGGATGGATATCGGGTGATCGTACGGCATATACGTATTTGCCGACGTCGGTTGCACGGTTTCCACGACCGCCGCAGATGCTGCAGATGATGGCGGAGGCGGGCTTTGTGGATCGTGCCTGGGATGGCTACCTGCTGCGTGCCGCCGGATTGTATCGCGGCGTGAAGGCATAAACGTGCGGATCATCATCCGATGCTGCGCGTGTATGCTCATGGCCATGGAGCACCGTTTGATGAAGTCAGAGACCGCAAGACAGAGTCAGGAGCCATGAGCCAGAGCCTCTCTACCGCAGCCAAACGCTCGGCAGCGCAGGCGTCCATGTTTGCCGCGCTGGGCATCACGCTGCTGAAGTTGCTGACCGGCGTTCTGACGGGATCGCTGGGGATGTTGAGCGAGGCTGCGCACTCATTCATCGACCTTATTGCGTCGGGTATTACGCTGCTGACGGTGCGGGTTGCCGATCGCCCGGCGGATGAAGAGCATAACTACGGGCACGGCAAGCTGGAGAATCTTTCGGCAGCGTTTGAGACGGTGCTGATGGTGGCGTCGTGCCTGTGGATTGCGCGGGCGTCGATCCATCGCATTGTGCACCACACGCATCTTGATCTGCGCTGGTCGGTGTGGCCGTTCGCGGTGCTGCTGCTTTCAATTGCAGTGGATTACACGCGGTCGCGGACGCTGCACCGGGTGGCCCAGCAGCAGCGCAGCGATGCGCTGGAGGCGGATGCGATCCACTTCGGCACGGACATTTGGTCGTCGGCGGCGGTGTTCTTCGGTCTGCTGACGGCGTTTGCCGGAGCGCGGTTGCATGTTTCCGCGCTGGAGTATGCGGATCCGATCGCAGCGCTGGTGGTGGCAGCGGTCATTCTGTGGGTGACATATCGACTGGCGCGGCAGACCATCGACTCGCTGCTGGATGCAACACCGCCGGAGGTGCGGGAGCAGATTCGCCGTGACCTGATTCGCGACCTGGAGGCGGAGCCCGGGGTGCTGGCGGTGAATCGCGTGCGACTGCGCCGCTCGGGATCGAATTACTTCGTCGATCTGACGCTGAGCCTGCCGAGGAATCTTACGTTTCAGCGCTCGGAGCAGATTACATCCGCGGCGACGCAGGCCGTGCAACAACTTCTGCCGGGAGCGGATGTGGTGATCCATACGGTGCCGACGGCGGCACTGGGCGAGAGCGTCTTCGATCGCATACGTGCGGTTGCTGCGCGATCGAATTTGGCGATCCACGATGTGAGTGTGCGGCAGTACGACGGCGCGCTGCATGTGGAGCAACATCTGGAGGTGCCGGAAACGATGCCGCTGCGGCAGGCGCATGATATCGCGACGGCGCTGGAGACAGAGATGCGGCGTGAAATTCCGGGCATCTCGACACTGCTGACGCATATCGAGAGCGAGCCTGCAACGATTGCGAATGCCGCGCAGATTGGCCCGAGCCAGAACCTGGAGAACCAATTGCGCGCAACCGCGAGACACTTTCCGGAGATCCTGGATATCCATGAGATTACGCTGACGCGCGGGCATGGTGGAGCGGCTAACAGCGTCCAGGTTAACCTTCACTGCACGCTGCCGGATGACCTGCCGATGGAGGCGGTGCATGAGATTATCACCAACTTCGAGAGCGAGTTCCGGCTCGATCATCCGCAGGTGGCGCGGGTGTTTATTCATCCTGAACCGGCGACGGACAACCGGCGCTGAGGACTGTGGGTTGGCGTAGACGCTGCGCCTGTATTCTGAGACTGATATGAAACGCTACTTCCGAATTGCGGTGACGGCGCTTGCGATGCTCGCGGTAATGCTGGTGGCGGCTGCGATCACGCTGCGGATTGCGCTGCATGGGCATGAGGTGACGATTCCCGACTTTGCGGGGATGACGGTCGCGGAGGCCAGCGAGGCGGCGCTGAAGACCGGCGTGGATTTGAATATCGAGAACAAGTTCTACTCGACGACGGTGCCGGCGGGGCGGATACTTTCGCAGGCTCCGGCGGCTGGGTCGAGCGTGCGGCATGGATGGCAGGTGCGGGTTACGGTGAGTCTGGGGCCGCAGCAGGTGACGATTCCGGATGTGGTGGGCGAGCCGGTGCAGCAGGCGTCGATGAATATTCGGAAGATGCAGCTGGACCTGGGGACGCTGGCGCATATCGACGCACCGGGTGATCCGGAGATGACGCTGGCGCAGACGCCTCCGCCGAATGCCGGGGTGGATCAGCCGCGGGTGAATCTGCTGCTCAGCTCGTCGGCGAGCGCGTCGACATCGTTTGTGCTGCCGTCGTTTGTGGGGATGAGCTTTGGCGCGGCAAATCATGCGGCAATCGCGCTGGGATTGCGGGTCGCGGCGATAGGCGACGTGCCGCCGCCAGCTCCGCCGATAGTTGCTGCGCCGGAGCCGGGACAGGCCGCGGTAGCGCCGGTGACGCCGGCTGCACCCAGCGGGGTGGTGACGGCGCAGTCGCCGGATTCGGGGTTTCGGGCGAGTAAGGGTGACGTGCTGCGGCTGACGTTACATGCTGTGGCGAGTCCTGCGGCTGCTACCAAGCCTACAGCTGAGGCGAGTCCTGCGGCTGCTACCAAGCCTACAGCTGCGGCGAGTCCTACAGCTCCGAAGAGTCCTGCGGCTGCTACCAAGCCTACAGCTGCGGCGAAGCCTACAGCTCCGGCGAGTCCTGCTGCGGCGGGAGCTGCCGCACCGCACTAGGTGCGCTGGAAGAGGGCGGCGAAGAAGCCGTCGCCCTGGAAGGCTACACCGGGGAGGGTGCGGAGACAGCCGTTGCGCAGGAGGGTTGTGGGCGCGTATGGCGCGAGGATTCCGGTTTCCGAGAGCTTGAGGAGGGCGGGTTCGAGCGAGGCTGTGGCGATGCCGCTGGCAGGGGGCAGCGATGCGAGGACATCGGCGACGACGTTCTCGTTTTCTTCCGGCTCGAGCGAACAGGTTGAGTAGATGAGGCTGCCGCCGGGGGCGAGGCGGGAGAGTGCGGCAGAGAGGATCTCGCGCTGGCGAGTGGCCTGGCGTGCGAGGTCCGAGGGCTGGAGGCGCTGCTTGATCTCGGGATTGCGGCCGAGCGTGCCGGTGCCGCTGCAGGGGACATCGCATAGGATGAGGTCGAAGAGGCCTTCGGCTTCGGGGAGTTGGGTGGCGTCGGCTTCGAGGGTGCGGACGTTGGGGGCGTCGGTGTGAAGGCGGGCGGCGAGGGCTTGCAGACGGCGAGGGTTGGCGTCGGAGGCAAGAAGTTCCGATGCGGCATGGCGGCGCGCGAGGATCAGGGTCTTGCCGCCGGGAGCGGCGCAGCAGTCCCAGATGCGGTGCGGTGTGGGGTGGCTGGCGGCGGCGAGCTCGGCGACGAGGCGTGAGCCGTCGTCGAGGTGTGGGAGCGCAGGCGTGGCGTCTTCGGTGGATTCTTGTGCCGCAAAGAGAGTTCCATGCAGCGGCTCGTGCTGGTCGTAGGCGCAGATGCCGAGGGTGTCGGTGCGGCCGTAGTTGCGGACCCAGCGTTCGACGAGCCATGTGGGGTGGGCGAGGCGCTCGGCGAAGGCTGCGGTGGTCTCGTAGAGCTTCTGACTGGGGGGGTCCTGGCGGGTGAGCTTGCGCAGGATTGCATTGACCATGCCAGCGGCGTGGCCGTGGCCAGCAGCGCGGACGAGCTCAACGGATTCGGAGAGTGCGGCGTGGGCGGGAATGCGGTCGAGGTGCAGCAGCTGGAAGGCTCCCATGCGCAGTGCCGTGGCGACGGGGGTGGGGAGGGCGAGATCAGGACGCTGCAGCAGCGGTTGCATGCGGGCGTCGAGGGCGATCTGCCAGCGGAGAACGCCGAGGACGAGGGTCGTCGCGAGGTTGCGGTCGGCCTGCGAGAGCGCGGACATGCCGGGGCCGTGGAGCAGATCGTCGGAGTGCGCGGAGGTGGTGGCGACGCGGTCGAGGATGGCGAAGGCGGCAGAGCGTGCGGGGCTGATGGGAGCGTGGCTGGGCGCGGAGTTTTGCACAGCGGCTGCTGGGTGGGGCTGCGATGGGCGCTGCGAAGAGCGGGGGCCTGTGGATTTAGTCAAGATGCTCACCGGTGTGGAGCTGAAAGTCGCGGGCGAACTGGGCGCCGGGCAGGCGGGGTTTGCCTTCGAGCTGGACCTCGTCGAGCGCGAGCAGCGTGTTCCCTGCCGCACCGACGAGCAGTTCGCCGGTAGAGGCGTCGAGATGGTTGGGCTGGAGGGTTGTACTGGAGAAAACGGGGTGCATCTTGTGGACCAGGAAGCGCTTGCCGCGGAAGATGGCGTGCGCTCCGGGCCAGGGGGTGAAGCCGCGCCAGCGGTTGTAGATCTGCTGCGCTGTTTGTTCGGCGGGCAGAAAGCGACCGTCTTCGCGGGTCAGGATGGGGGCAAGTGTGGCCTCGGCGGGGTTCTGCGGGGTGGGGTGGATCGTTCCGCGCTCGAGGCCTTCGAGAGTTTCGAGGAGCAGCTTCGCGCCGATCTGCGAAAGCTGAGGATAAAGCTGTGCGGATGTTGTGTCCGGAGCGACGGAAATGCTGTGCATGAGGAGGATGTCGCCGGTGTCGAGGCCGGCGTCGAGTTGCATGGTCGTGACGCCTGTCTCGGTTTCGCCGTTGGCGACCGCCCACTGGATGGGAGCGGCTCCGCGGTACTTCGGGAGCAGCGAGCCGTGGACGTTGATGTTGCCAAAGCGCGGGAGTTGCAACATCCAGTCAGGAATGATGCGGCCGTAGGCGACGACGACGACGGCGTCGGGAGCTATGGCTTCGAGGCGCGCACGGAGGTCGGCATTGGTTTTGATGCGCTCGGGCTGCAGGACGGGGAGGCCGAGCCGGGTGGCGAGTTGCTTGACGGCTGGAACCTGCAACTCCATCTTGCGACCGGCGGGGCGGTCGGGCTGGGTGAGCACGAGCGCGACCTCGTGGCCGGCGTCGACGAGGGCTTGCAGGCTGGGGACGGCGAATTCAGGGGTTCCGCAGAAGACGAGTTTCATGCGCTACCTCGCGCTCTCAGAGCTACCACTCGCCGTTCTTCTGCAGCTTCCTGATGCGGTGGATGACGAGCTCGCGCTTGAGACGGCTGAGGCGGTCGATGAAGAGGATGCCGTGGAGGTGATCGATCTCGTGCAGCAGGGCGCGGGCCAGGAGCTCTTCACCCTCTACTTCAAAGAATTCTCCTCTGACATTCTGGGCGCGAACTTTAACCCATGAGTCGCGCTGCACTTTTTCGAAGATTTCGGGAATGCTGAGACAGCCTTCCTCCTCGAACTGCTTGCCCTTGCGGGCGATGACCTCGGGGTTGATGAGAACGATCTTTTCCTCGGGACGCTCATTGAAGCTGATGTCGATGACGGTGATCTGTTTCGAGACGCTGATCTGCGGCGCGGCGAGACCGATGCCCTGCGCGGCGTACATGCTGTCGAACATCTCATCGACGAACTGCGCGAGTTCAGGGGTGAACTCGGTGACAAGCTCGCCCTTCTTCGCGAGGACGGGGTCGGGATATTTTATGACCGTGTGGAGCTTCGGGGCGGTCTTGCGGACAGCATCGCTGGTGGCCTGGCGGGCTAATCGCTTTTCGGCGGCGGTGTCGAGTTTGGCGTGGGTCGGCATGATTCAGAATGATTTTATTTGGTTGCAATAGCCGCGGAAGTTGCGCTCGAGTTCGCGGAGGCTGTCGCCGCCGAACTTTTCGACGACGAGACGAGCAACGGTGAGGGCGACCATGGACTCGCCAGCAACTCCTGCGGCGGGAACGACGCAGACATCCGAGCGTTCATAGGATGCTTTCGTGGGCTCGCGGGTTTCGAAGGCCACGGAAGCGAGTGGACGGCGGAGAGTCGAGATGGGCTTGAGATAACCGCGAACGATGAGGTCTTCGCCGTTGGAGATGCCGCCTTCGATGCCGCCAGCGTTGTTGTGCTCGCGGGTGAATTTGGTGAAGGCGTTGCTGCCGGCGGCGGGTTCGCCTTCATAGGCAATCGCGTCGTGAACCTGGGAGCCGGGCGATTGCGCTGCGGTGACGCCGCGGCCGAGCTCGACGGCTTTGACCGCCTGCAGGCTCATGACGGCCTGGGCGAGGAGGCCGTCGAGGCGCTCGTCCCAGTTGACGTGCGTGCCGACGCCGGGGGGGAGGCCGTGGACGACGACCTCGAAGATGCCGCCGATGGTGTCGCCGTTGCGCAGGACGGTGTCGACCTCGGCCTTCATGCGGGCCTCGGATTCGGGATCGACGCAGGCGAGGAGGACTTCTTCCCTGCTGGATAGCGCTGCGATCTCGGCGAAGGTGGCCTCGCGGGAGAGTTCCGCACTGCCGACGCGGATGACGTGGCTGGCGACCTCGATGCCGAGCGCGCGGAGCAGCATCTTGGCGACGGCTCCGCAGGCGACGCGGGCGGCAGACTCGCGGGCAGAGGCGCGCTCGAGGATGTAGCGCGCGTCCTTGAAGTCGTATTTGAGGGCGCCGGCGAGGTCGGCGTGGCCGGGACGCGGGCTGGCGACGGCCTTGTGCTTTTCGGGGTCGCCAGCGCCGACGGGGAGGATCTCTTCCCAGTTCTTCCAGTCGCGGTTGGCGAGGGTCATGGCGATGGGCGAGCCGATGGTCTTGCCGTGGCGAACGCCGGAGAGAATGTGGGCGGTGTCGCGCTCGATGCGCATACGGCCGCCGCGACCGTAGCCCTGCTGGCGGCGCCAGAGCTCGTGGTCGAGAAAGGCCTGATCGACGGGAACACCCGCCGGAAGACCGCTGATGAGCGCTACGAGGGATTCACCGTGGCTTTCGCCGGCTGTAGAGAAACGGAGCATGAATAATTGATTATAAAGGTCCAGCGCGGACGGCGGGAGTTGGTTGGTTGTTACTCGCTGTCGGGTTTGGTGGGGAGCGTGGCTTGGAGGTAGGCGCGGGAGTTGAAGAGCGGGCGTTCCATGGAGCGGACCCAGTCGGTGGGCTCGGAGGCGGAGCGGCCGGCGGTGGCGGCTGCGGCGAACTCGTTGCGCAGGGTCTGGAACTTGGCCTCGAGGTCGTCGAGGGCGCTGAGAAGCATCGCCTCGGGCGTCATGGGGAGCTTGGGGCTGCCGAACTCCAGCTTGCCGTGGTGCGCGAGGAGCATGTGCTCGACGAGCAGGCGGAGGGGCTGTGGAAAGAGTGCGGGCGCGGCTGGGTTGGCAGCGATCGCCTGAGCATCGAGGGCTGCGATCTTTTCGTGTAGCATGCCCTGCGCAATGGAGATGTGGCCGATGAGTTGGCCTTCGAGCGTGTAGTCGAAGCTGGAGCGCCAGGAGAGCTCGCGGACTTTGCCGATGTCATGGAGGATGGCGCCGGTGAGGAGCAGGTCGGGGTCGACCTCGGGATAGAAGGGTACGGTGGCGAGGCAGACACGGACCAGCGAAAGGACGTGCTCGAGGAGTCCTCCGATCCAGGCATGGTGAAGGCGCTTGGCTGCGGGGGCTTCGAGGAAGGCTGCGCCCACCAGTGGGTCGTCGAGGAAACTGAGGACGAGGGCGCGGAGATCCGGGTTGCGGAAGGCGTCGACGTAGCTGCGCAACTCGGTGTTCATGGCGGCAATGTCGTACTGGGTGGTGGGGATGAAGTCGGCGGTGTCGATCTCGGAGTCAGCGACCGAGCGCATCTTGGAGACGGTGACCTGGAACTTTCCCTGGTACTTCGAGACCTGGCCCTGCACTTTGACGTAGCCGCCGCTGGAGCAGGTTTGGAGGACGCCGGCGATGTCGTCCCACATGCGGGCTTCGAACTGGCCGGTTTTGTCGGAGAGGGTGAGCGCGAGATATTGACCGCCACCCTTGCGGTTGCGGGCACTGATCGAAGCCAGGCAAAAGTAGCTGGTGATGGGCTGGTTCTCAAAACGGGCTGCGTCGGCGATGTAGAAGTCTTTCATGGCTAAAGCCAAGAATACGACAGCGAGGGCCTTTCGGCCCTCGCTGAGATGGGGAAGACTTTCTGCGTTCTACTGCGGCGGTGCGACGGTGGAGGAGGAGGGTCCGGTTGAAGGCGCGGCGAGGTCAGGATTTACAGTCGGCGCGACGGGAGCCGGGGTCTCGATTGGCTTGATCTTCTCCTGCATACGTTCTTTGACCTCACCCTTCCTGCGCCTGGGCTTCTTTGGCTTCCTAGTCGTGTCGCCGTTGAGACCGAGGGGCGCAGCCTGATGCTTTTCTGTGGCGTCCTCGACGGGGGTCTCGGCTATGGGACGAGTGGTCGCCTTAGCCTCGGCCTTCGCCAGTTTGGCCTTGGCCTCAGTCGCCTGGGCCTCGCTCTCGTGTGCGGAGAAGCGTGTCCTCTTGTGCGTGCCATCCTTGGCGGCAAGCAGATCAGCGTCCGCATCGGCGCCCGTGCCCGTGGAGATGGAGGTGACCGACTCGGTGGGCGCCATGGCAACACCGGGGGCCTGGCCGCTGATCGGAGCTCCGATGGAGGCTACAGCCGTGGTCTCGGCGGTTCCGCTAGGCAGAGACTTCTGCGGAGCCTGACCGTAGCGGATCTTCTCGCGGCGGACCTTGCTGGGCTTGAACGGCTTGTTGGCCTTTCTGAGGACGGACGTCTGCTCACCCTGTGCGGCCTTCGCAGCTTCCTTTTCAGCAAGGCGCTCACGGGCGGCTGCGAGTTCAGCCTGGGCCTTGTTGGCCTTCTCCTGCTCGACGCGCTGCTTGGCCCTGACCTTCTTCTTGAGCGCGGGAGCCTTGTAGGCGGTATAGGCGATGTCTGTGGCCTTGGTCTGCCTGTGCGGCGATCCCGCATCGACGAAGCCGGGAGCGATTTCAACATATGCGTCTTCGCGCGCCTTAGTGAGATAGGTGCGCAGGGCCGGCTGGAGTTGCTGGAAGTACAGAGCCTCCTGGACTTTCTCTTCGACGCTGGCGAGGGGTGGAACGCCGGCGGCCGGATGGGTATCGACGTGCAGGATGACAAAGCCCTGGCGGGTACGGATGGGAGCGGTATTGGCTCCAACGGGAAGCGGGAAGGTCGCCTTCTCGAGGATGTCGCCGAGGGTGCCGCGCTTGAAGTCGCCGAGATCCCCGCCAGCGGAGGCGGTGGGTCCGCCTGACGAGGTCTTCGCCAACTCGGCGAAGTTGGCGCCGGACGTCAGCTTGGCGGAGAGTTCATCGGCCTTGGCCTGGGCCGCGGCGATGTCGGCTTCGCTCGCATTTTCGGGGGTGGGGATCAGGATCTCGCTGAGATGCACCTGCTCGGGGACGGTGAACTCCTGAGCATGTGCGGTGTAGTAAGCCTGCTCATCAGCGTGGGTCATGTTGAGATGGCGACCCACTTCATCGCGCACGACCTGCTGCCGGATGATCTGATCGCGGATGTGCTGCTTGAAATCCTCAAAGGAGACGCCCTGCTGAGCGGCGGCCTTCTGGAGCTCCTCCATGGTGGCAAGGTTGTTTTTCTTGCGGATGTCGTCGAGCTCGTGCATGGTCTCGGCGTCGCCGGTGATGCCGAGTTCCTTGCCTTTGGAGAGCAGGAGTTGCTCGTCGATCATGTCGCGGAGGAGATCATGGAGGCGGTCCTCGAGGTCGGCCTCGGAGAGGTTCTGCTGGCGCGCCTCCTGCAGGAGCTGATCTTCGGCGGCCTGGTACTCAGTGCGCGTGATGATCTGGTCATTGACGCGAGCGATGACGTCCTCTACGACGCTGCCGTTGGGGGTGATGGCTGGTGGCTCCGGCAGGGTTGGGATCTGCAGCGCCGAAGCCGGCGAGAACCCTCCGCCAGGGACGGGAAAGCTGGGTTGCGGCGCCTGTGCCAGCGCAGCTGAACCGGCTGCCGCTGCCGCGGAGAGAACAAAGGCGGCTACGATGCTGGTCGCTGTCGTGAACCGGCCCTGGAGGTTGATGCGTGTTAGCTTCTCGGTCATCCGTTCCTTATGCAGATCCGCCCGTGCAGGGGTGCTGCCCTGCGGCCTGATGAGGATTTGACCGCGCGGCCGGGTAGAGGTTATCTGGCAATCCCATTCTACCCGTGCAAACGTTCCTGTGGGGGCCGGGCGACGGGCGACTGCCAGCCGCCTTAGGCTAGCGGCCATAGGAGGTGCAGGCTAACGCCGCGATGCTATACTCCGTCCAACCGGAAGAGGCTGCAATCACGCAGGTTGGCCGGCTGTTTCCACCGAGGTTCTTCCACTACATTATGGCTTCCCATACACGTCGCGCACTATTTTCAGCAACGATCTTTCTTGCAGCCTGTGGGTTTACGGGCTCGCTTATCGGTGGCAGGGTTGCTGCGCAGTCGGCCACGGATGAGTCGACGCTGCGCGACTCGATGAAGCAGTTCACGGACGTCTACGCGTTGGTGGAGAAGAACTACGCCGACAAACTGAACACCGACAAGGTGGACAAGGCGATCTACGATGGGGCGATTCCGGGCATGCTGCATGTGCTCGATCCACATTCGAATTTCTACGATCCGAAGAGCTACGCGCAGATGCGCGAGGACCAGCGCGGCAAGTACTACGGCGTAGGCATGCGGATTCAGCCGCAGAACAATAAGATTGTGGTTGTGGCGCCGATGGAGGGAACACCGGCGTATCGGGCGGGTATCCATCCGGGCGATGTGATTCTCGCGGTGGATGGCAAGTCGACGGAGAATATGGACTCGGCTGCGGTGGCTTCCCTGTTGAAGGGGCCACGCGGGACGCATGTTGCGGTGACGATGGGACGCGAGGGCTCGGCCAAGCCGCTGACGTTCGACCTGATTCGCGATGAGATTCCTCAGTACTCTGTGGATGTTGCGTTCATGATCCGGCCGGGCATTGGGTATATCCACATCACGAACTTCATGGAGACGACCTCGCATGAGGTGCAGGGGGCGTTGGATAAGTTTGGGCCCAACCTGCAGGGGCTGCTGATCGATCTGCGCGCCAATCCCGGTGGCCTGCTGAATGAGGCTGTCAATGTATCCGACAAGTTCCTGCAGAAGGGCCAGATCGTGGTCTCGCAGCGGGCGCGTAAGGGCGTCTTCCCGGACCAGGTGTATACGGCACCGACTGGGTCGGATGCGAAGTATCCGATCGTGGTGCTGGTGAATCGCAATACGGCTTCAGCGGCGGAGATCGTGTCGGGCGCGTTGCAGGATCATGATCGCGCGCTGATCGTCGGAGAGACGACGTTCGGTAAAGGTCTGGTGCAGACGGTGTTCCCGATCTCGGAGAACAGCGGTCTTGCGCTGACGACGTACCACTACTACACGCCGTCGGGCCGGTTGATCCAGCGCAATTACAACGGTGTTTCGCTGTATGACTACTATTACGTGCGCGCCCACGCGCTGCCGGCCAATGACACCAATAAAGAGGTGAAGCTGACCGACTCCGGACGCACGGTGTTTGGCGGCGGCGGCATTACGCCGGACGAGAAGATTCCTGAGGTGAAGACCAATCACTTCGAAGAGGTGATGCTGATGCACTATGCGTTCTTCGATTTCAGCAAACACTATCTCGCCGACCACACCGTCAACAAAGACCTGGTGGTGGACGACGCGATGCAGCAACAGTTCAAGGACTATCTGAAGTCGCAGAAGATCGAATTCACCGACAAAGAGTTTGCGGACAACCTCGATTGGGTAAGGGTGCGCATCAAGGCCGAGCTGTTTACGTCACGGTTTGGAGAGCAGGTCGGCAGCCAGGTGATCACCGAGTGGGATCCGCAGGTCAACAAGGCGCTGACGTTCATGCCGGAAGCGCTGGCGCTGGAGAACCACACCCTGCCCACGCAGCAGAAGACGCAGACCGCAAGCACTAAGTAGATCGTCAGAGGCAAGAACAAAGGCCGCACTGAGGAGCGCGGCCTTTGTTCTTGTGGCCTCAATGATTGGAGCGGGAGCTGCGGATCGAACCCGCGACATTCAGATTGGGAGGCTGACGCACCCTCCCCTCTAGCCCTTTTAGATCAGCCCATTCCGCATATTCTATTCATTTTAAAGATGATACGAGAATCGAAATGGAGCGCACGCATCGCATCCTTTGCATATACTGCCCATATTTCGCAATATTTTTAGACAGCATGGGCAGTAAGGTTCTTACTGGCCTACAAGAAGATTTGAGATTTGGAATCTGCTTCGGAGGGGGGAACATTTGGAGCGGGAGACGGGGATCGAACCCGCAACCAACGGCTTGGGAAGCCGCTACTCTACCATTGAGCTACTCCCGCTTTGATCGCAATTATACTCCGCGAAACCGACACGAATCGACCTGCGTTCCTGCAGGCAAAACTACAGACCGGTGATGTCACCGAAACTGAACTTGCCGCTAAAGGATCCGCTTGCCGCTAGATGGCTTGGGTAGACTTGCCGCATGTCGAAGCATAGGCCGAGTGACTGAAATCACATACTTGCATCGGATAGAAAATTCCAATCAACATGGCAGCGGTGGGCATACACCTCGCCGCAGAAGGAATGCCATGCCGACAATCGCTGAGCGCAGTTGCAAATCTTTGAAGAGAATTTTATTTGGTACGGATTTTTCGCCGGTTGCGGAGAGAGCCACTTCATATGCACGTGCTCTGGCCCTAAGCTTCTCGGCAATGGTCGAAATTGTTCATGTCTTCGACGCGGATATCTTCCTCGATGATGATGAACCACGGTTGCGCACGCTGAGCGATAGACTTGCGAACCGCGCCGGTCGTCTCCAAGCATTGACGACAGCGTTCTCCAGCTCTGGGATCAAGACGACGACGTCGCTTTCCTGCGATTGTCCTGCATGGACCGGTCTTCTGAAGGTAGCGGAGGCAGACAGAGCAGACCTGATAATCGCTGCGACGCGGTCGAAGGCGCAGCTGAAACGGGTGTTCGCAGGCTCGACCGTCGAAAAACTCATTCGTCATTCAGCCCGACCGGTCTTGACGATTGGTCCTCACGTCGAATCGGCTGCCGACGGCCCGTTGTCCTTCCGGCGAATCGTATATGGGACAGATTTCTCTCCAGAAGCCGAAAAGGCGGCCGACTGCGCGCTTTCGTTTGCTGCACATGATGGTGCACGGTTGTATGCCTGCCACGTGATGGCGCCTAGAACGGATCACTCCAAGACTGCCGTCTCGGCAGAAGGAGATGTCCGAGAAGCCCTCGAGCGACAAATCTCTAAATCTTCGCTCGGTGCGTATGGGTGCGAGTTGACGATCGGTGAGGGAGACCCCGCTAACGCCATCCTGGCCCTGGCTGCAGAGGTGAATGCGGACCTCATCGTGCTCGGGGCGCGGAGATCATCCTTCTGGTTGACGCATGTGGAGCGCGGGGTTTCCCTGGAAGTGCTGGCTCAAGCTCACTGTCCGGTGCTGACGATTCACTAAGGCTTCGCGCAAGACTTTAGCTGCCCGCACACCCTGTGCACCGCCGTCCCCGCGTGAGGGCGCGTGACCGAGGCAGTACGCCACTCTCGGACATGAACGTCAGCGACATGCACAATCGTGCAGGCCAAAAGGAAGGTGAGTTGTTGAATTGATTGGCGACCCGACGGGTTTCGAACTCATGTGACCGCCGTGAAGAAAATGGTTTTCGAGAATGATTCAGTTATCAAAACAGAATTGAAAGGGTTCTTTTCATTCGAGGGAATCAAGCCTGAACAGCCAGCAAACTGAGGCCTCCCCCCTGAAAACCGGTGGCACCACCATTATCCGAATGAGGCAGTGACACAACTAAATCATCAAGTAGAACTTCTTCATAAAGCAATAGGTCAAACATGGCTGATACCAGGGAACTTTTCAGCCTGTTTGCTGGTCGCGGCTGAAGAAAAAGTGGGTGCCAACAGGTTTTGGCCGGAGCACAGTCAATCAATTTCACATTCTGACTGGCCAGAAACGTGCAGAAGGCCCATAAATATGCAACTTCTGCGATAGCGTCTGGGATAACCGTGAAACGCTCGGACCGCCGCTGGCCCGATGAGCAGATCGAAGATACTGCCCAGAACTCCACAACACAGAAGCCAAGCAAGCGAGGGCAGCGGCGCTGCTAATCGTCCCACCTATCAGGCATGTGCGGTTCAGACCAATTAAAAAAGAAATGGCCGAAGCCATTTCTTCTTTAATCGGTCTGATATTTAGTCGCTATTATTTTTGTAACGTGCGGATGTACTCGACTACGTCCTTGACCTGGGCATCGGTCAGCTTGCCCGTGTAGGCGGGCATCTTGCCTTTGCCACTCTTTGTAATCGCAATAAGATCCGTATTCGACTCTTTTACGATGGCCGGGGACGACAAGGGCGGAGCCTTCATCGCCTTTCCAGCAGGAGTGCTGCCCGAACCGTCGGCCGCATGACACATCTCACACTTGGCCTTGTAAGTGGCCGCGCCCGAGTTCTGGGCGACGGCGGCTGCGGTGGAAGCTGCCATCATGGCAACCAATGCAAGTCCTAATTGTTTCTTCATCTCTATCAATCTCCTATTTCCTGTTGAATCTAGCTTTCTATACAGCCAGGGTTAGAACTCGTAGTGCAGTGATAGGGTTAGAACGTTGGTATGGAAGTTCCGCGGAGCGGTATCCCCGTAATAAGGCGTGCTCGCATTCATCGCGGTACCCGCGATCGTACTGCACGCTACAGGGGTCACTGAAGTTATGCCTGGCGCAACAGCCCTGACGTTGCACCACTGCGCACCTGAATGACCTTCGCCCTCTCCATAACCGTAGTAGTCGTACTCGCCTTTCCAGATCAACCCTGGGTGAACCGTCCATGCAATATTCACAAAGGGAGTCTGGTACGTGGAGACCAATGAACCATTGACGTCGGCCGTATCGGTGAAGGCCCGGGTGCCGTTCACAGAGCTGACGCGGTAGCCAAGAGCCGAGTGGATCTTGTTAGTCGGAATCAGCGCCAGGGCGATCGATCCGTACTGGGTCGGAGCGTCCTCGAAGTCCTTGAACGGTCCGGCGAGGATGGCCGGACGGGTAGGTCCAGTGGCGGCGGCGCAAAGGGTTCCAGTCGGGGTTGCAATGCCAGGGTAGATGGCGCCGCCTTGCAGGACGCTAATCGCACTTTGGGCGCAGGCATTGGTTGACGTGTACACGTCGTTGTACGCGTAGTTGAGGTCCAGGCCGTAGTGCTGGTTGGGCATCAGGTCCGCGCCCAGGCTTATGATCCGCGTGTGAGCGACGCGATCCAGGGCAATGGGGGCACCGGTGGGAGTGAGAGAGACGGTACCCGTATTGTTGGTGTTGTTGTGCTGTTCCTTGTCGTTGAAGGCCGCGGAAAGCGTTGCCCACGAATTTGGCCTGTACATCGTATGTACCCGGTAGTGTTGTTCCTGCCGTGCGCCAACCGGGGTGAAGACATTGTCGTTGTAGAGAGCCTCGACGCTACCGTTGATATCCCACTTGTCGGTGGGACGCAGAGCTACGTTGAAGATCCCTCCGTTCTCATTGATCGTGTAGGTTTCCAGACCCCCCTCAAAAGACGTGCCGGTGCTCATGTTGCCGGAGTCCTCGGCGATGACATGATTTTGGTAGCGGTAGGTGAGCGAGAGGGTGGCGCGATCCGAGGCATCCCAGGTCGCAGTCGCGTTATTGGTCAGGAACTTCTGGCCAAAGTAGTTGTACGCTTTGACGCCGAGAGCCGCGCCACCTTCAGGAAGACTGGCTGTGCTCGGTGTCAGCGGCAAGTGGTTGATGGTTTCAGCGCCGGCCGTCGTGGGCGTCGACAGCTCAGGTGCGCTCGTGAACTCGCTGGTTCCCGGCTGGTGAGCATGCGAGAAGCTCACCTGATCGGAGACGCTGAAGGTCCTGGTCGCCCGCCAGGTGATGCCATAATCGGCAGCAACCACTTGCCGCTTGGCGTTTGCATAGCCCGCATAGGTGATTGAGCGAGCCGCTCCGTCCAGGCCCTGGAACTGCGCGTTGAAATTCGGCAGGTTCATATTCGCGTTGGTGTAACGGAAGTTGCCGTTCATGGCGATGTTCCTGATGCTGGAGCTCTGGAACCGGAAGATCTCGGTGGGGAAGATCTCGCGCGTCGGCTGGGTGCGGGTATAGCTGCTGATCACGTTGCACGCCGGATCGATGATCGGCGGGCCGCCTGTGGGATTGGCATACAGAATCGTGGACGGGTTAATCATGCTGGTGCTATTGCAGTTGCTGCTAGCGGCAAATGCTCCCGTGGTGCTGTTATAGCCATACGGCAACGAGCTATGGTAGATGTCCAGCAGGGCAACCCTGGTTCCGTCCGACTCCTGCACGCGGTTGTAAGCGGGATCCATGATGAAGTAGGAGTCGCCTTTGTAGTGGTCGACCTGCTCCTCAAAGGTGAACTTGGTCTGCTGAACTGGCTTCCAATCGACCGCTCCCGTGAAGTCGTCCGTGCTGTTGCGCTGGATCTCTTCAAGGATTACAGAAGTTCCAGCCACCGAATCACCGCTCGGGGTGAAGCTCGGCCCCTGAAAGATGTTCTGCGAGTACGCGACGCGGATCGTCACCTTGGACAGAGGAAACAGCGTCAGCTTGGTGTCCGTCATGCGGCGCACCGTATTGAACATGAACGGCGAGTCCGTCACCTGCGGCCATGCATACTCACCCGTGGGGGCAGTCGACGGGCCGATGGGAATCGTCTCCCCGCGGGGGATGCCCGGGTTGCCCAATAGATCGTAGTCAAAGTACCGCCGGTCGCGCCGGAACTGACCCGAAAACTCGTAAAGCTTGCCCTTGGAGAAGTCCAGTTTGGCGAAGTTGTTGGGGTCTCCACCGAAGCCCGTGCTGAAGGCCGACAGCTCGTCAAGCAGACCGTGCTTGCTGCCCGGAACTGCCTGCATCGTAAACGTCTGGCCCAACACCCGAGGACCGGACTGGATATTGACCAGGGTGTCGTACATGGCGCCGCTTCCATTGATATCGGCGTAGTGACCACCCAGATCCGCACTCTGATGGATCAAGTACCCATCCTGGACTACCGGCGTTGGGGCCAGTGGCGCGTTGGAATTATCCGCAGTTGTAGGGGTTGAACCCTGAGCGGCTGCGATTCCTGTCATCAGCAGCAGTACGGCGACTCCAATGCCCCCAGCGACCCGACGGGTCTTTGTACGAACGGGGTGTTCATTGGGCAGCCGAGAAAACCAGTTATTTTTTGTCATCTCAAGCCTCACTTGAAGTAAACATTGCTAGCGTTGGACCCATCAATTTTGGGCGTAACTGTTGGTGCGGGATCTGGACCGCGCCGTCCGATTGTGAACGGACGGCGCGGCGCACATTACTGAAGGAACGCCGCGTTCATGTTCGAACCATGAATGTAGGTGTGGCAGCTCGTACACGGCACGCTGTCCGATGATCCCGAGCTCATCCCGTGCACCGTGTCCTGACTGACACCACTGTGGCACTGATTGCACAACACATTGATGTTCGGCATGTTCAGCAGGCGTGCGTTCACCGAGCCGTGCGGCGTATGGCACGACATGCAGCCTTCACCCTTCACCGGCGCATGCTCAAACACAAAGGGACCACGAACGTCCGTATGGCACTTGGTGCAGATTGCGTCTTGATCCGCGGTGGCCCGGAGGTTGTTGTTTTCGAAGGTGCCATGCACGTTGTGACAATCGCTGCATTTGACCACGCCCTCGTTAACCGGGTGATGGAACAGCATAGCGAATGACGGCTTGATGTCGGTATGGCACTGATAGCAGAGCTTCGGCTGCGTGGCGACCAGCAGCGTCGTCTGCGGCACAGATTTATGAATACTGTGGCAGCTGAGGCAGCTCACGCCTGCCTTGGCGTGGGGGGAACGGAGGAAGTTGGGATGAGTATTGGCGTGGCAGCCAAGGCAGGTCTCATCGATCTGCTTGGGCGTGAGCTTGTCGAAGCGGACGATCTTGGTGACATCGCCACCGCCATCGACGTGGGCCTTGCCTGCACCGTGGCAGCTCTCGCAGGTGGCGCCAGTTCCGCCATGCTTGAGCGCCAGCTTGGAATGGGGATTGTTGGCCAGGCCATCAGTTACATCCTGATGACACGTGGCGCACGTGTCGTTGCCAACGTAATCGTCGGGGTTTTGCACCGTCCCGGAGGACGAATGCTGCAAGGTCTGTGCGGTCGCCATGCGAGTACCGCATGTGGTCAGAACCCCGACCAGCGCAACCACAAGGAAGAACATCGATATTCTACGGGGCAAATGCCACATACTGTAACACCTCTATTTGGCGCGTTAGTTTGTTTAATCTATTGCTTGCGGTCGGCCAAACCATCAATGTCGATAAAGTTAGTGGAGAATCACAGGAGCAGATGTGTCGCCTATCACAAACTCAAAATAAAGATGACAGAGCTGTTACAGTGACCATAACGGATAATTGCATCTAGCTGAAAATACAGTAGTTATCGTATTAATTGGGTCCATGAAATTGAGCCGATATCCGGCTTATCTGATCGCTAATCGGTCATTTGGACTATGAATCAGCAACGATGAAGAATCGTATCGGGGTCGGAATGGTGAACAAATTTGAGCCAGCACGAATCTCTTTTACCCATTCATGCTGAGCACATCAAGGGGATGCCTACGGTGAGGACGGAAAGACGATCCAGGAACTTCTCCGCCAGGCCAAATTCAAGATCATCATGATGAACGTGTATATACACGCAGGCCGTCTCTGACGTGAGCCGGACAGCACACACTCGCGTCGCGAGGCAAATAATTATGGGGAGCAAAGGAAGGAAGATGGAGGCTGACGGCGGGCTTTTTCTTATCAAACCATTTCAAGCCATCAGATTTTGGCTCGGTTTCGACTAAAGCCTTTAGAATGCTTGGCGTCCCCGACGGGATTCGAACCCGTGTTACCGCCGTGAAAGGGCGGTGTCCTAACCGCTGGACGACGGGGACGCGCCGTCTACCGAGAAACATAGACGCATCTCTAACGCTAACAATACAAGACGGGCATGTCAAAGACTTGACGCATTACGGTTGCAACTCAAAGGTGCTCAGGGAATGGCACACGACCCAATCGAACTCCGCGGCGAACCTCAGCGTACTGCAGCAAAATGAAATTGTCGGTCATGCCCGCAATATAGTCGGCAACGACCCGAGCCAAGCCCTCGGTCTTCACGTCCTCAAAGTACGCTTCCGGTAACTCCTCGGGCTCATTGAGCCAAAACGCGAAGAGCTCCTTGACCACCTCTTCCGCTTTTGCGTGCTCAAGTTCAAGCGCAGGGCAGGTATAGAGCGTCTCGTGAAGGTAACGCTTCTCCTGGAGGCGTTCCGCCTCCGCTTCAGCCGAGAAGACTGCCACGCGATGGTCAAGCTCGCGGATGTCAGCGAGCGACTTCGCGCCCGCCCGCGAGACATTCGCCGCTGTCGTCTGGATGAGATCGAGAATCAGTCTCTTCTGCATCGCCTGTAGAGCGTCGTGGAAGACATACTTTTCCTCGGCCTCGGGGTGGGCGTGCTCCACCGCAATATAGCTGCGACGAAGAATATCTACGTGCTCTCGAATGTGACCAATCTCGAGTAGCCCGGACTCAACACCGTCGTCAAGATCAGCGGTGAGATACGCGATTTCATCGGCCAGGTCGATCAGTTGAGCCTCGATCGGCGGACGCTGGCTTAGAAAGTATTCGGCCAGCTCCGGATGATCTTGCGCGCTGTAATCACGTGAGTGCTTGATGATTCCCTCTCGTGATCCCAGCGTCAAATTCAAACCGCGATGCCCTGCATAGCGTTGCTCGAAGCGCTCCACGATGCGCAGTGCATGGAGGTTGTGATCGAAACGCAGACCATGCCGTCGCAGACAATCGTCCAGCGCGCGCTCGCCGGCATGTCCGAAGGGTGGATGGCCGATGTCATGGACCAAGGCCAGCGTCTCAGTTAAATCGACATTGAGGTTGAGCGCTGAAGCAATGTGGCGCGCTACCTGCGCGACCTCTATCGTGTGCGTCAATCGGCTGCGGAAGTGATCCGAGGCGCGACTTGTGAAGACCTGTGTCTTGCCTGCGAGGCGGCGAAATGCGCGTGCCTGTACGACGCGGTCACGGTCACGCTCGAAGGCAGTGCGATCATCGTTAAACGGTGCTGGAAAAGCACGCACAGAGAGCTTGCGCTCCTCTTCTCCGAAGACACCACAAGCATGCAGATTGTGAACCATTACCTTTGAGTTTAGCGTGATTCCGCCGGCATGAGCCATTGCTGGATGCAGCCTAATCGAAATCCTCTTATTACTTTGCCGGCGTGCTGCCGGAGTGGGCCAACCGTACACGGGCTCTCTCGAGTTTGTGCTGGACCTTCGCGACGTCGGCCGGGTCAGCGTCGGGAGCAAGAGATGTCGAGTATTCCTGCAACGACTTCTGCCAGTCCACAATGGCCTGCTGCAGCTTCCCATTCCGGGCTTCGATCTCACCCAGATGGTCAAGTAGCGTTGGGTCGTTCGGCATCCGGAGGGCGGCTTTGCGCTCGTAATCTTCGGCCATCGCATACTGCCCCTGCTTGTAGTAAGCCCAGGCGAGTGAATCGAGGTAAGCATAATTCTGCGGATCGAAGGCTACGGCCTTCTTGAGCATGGCAACTGCATCGTCAAGCTTAATTCCACGGTCGGCGTACATGTAGCCCAGATCATTTTCGAGTGATGCGTTATCGGGGTCGATCGCCAGGCCCTTGCGAAACTCCAGCTCAGCCTCATCGTAGAGCTTCTCCCGCAGTGCGGCGTCGCCACGGAAGTAGTACAGGAAGACTTTGTCTTCAGGTTTGGTTGCCAGGGCCTCTGCCTTGTCAAACGCGAGCGAGGCGTCCTTCCAACGCTTGGCGCGCACATCCATATCCGCCAGATCGAAATAGACCTCACGATCGTCGGGGGTTCCGGTCAACTGTGCCGCAGCTAGTTTGAGGCCTTCCTCTACCTTGCCGGAGTCCGCTAGCTGACGCGCATAGGTGAGTTGAACGTCATGATTGGAGGGCATCGCCTTGGCGGCATCCGCTGCAACCTGCAGGGCTTTCGCCCACTGATGTGCGTCGCGATAGGCATCCACTTCCGAATCGCTCGCACGCGACACATAGTCACCACCCAGATCGGCCATCTGCTGATAGGCGACGATGGCCTGCCCAGTTTCGCCCGCCTGGCGCGCAATATTTCCAAGCAGGCCGAGAAAGACAGAGCGATTGCCCTGGGCCCCGGCCGTATACTTCCCGTCCGGCGATGCCGTTGCAACCAGCAACTGCTTCAGCGTCTTGATGGCATCATCGAAACGGCCCAGAGCGTCGTACACCAGTGCTTCGTTATAAGTGAGCTCCGGATCGCCGCCATCAGAGACAAGCGCCTCGGCCTTCTTCAAAGTCGCCAGAGCCTGCTCATATTCGCCCTTTTGTCTCTGAATCTCAGCCTCGCGGATAAGCGCCTGCGTATCCTGCGGGTCTGTTCCCAGAATCTCCGCGTTGATCTTCGCCGCGGCATCGACCTGTCCCGACGCCGCGAGGGCCGCAGCAAGACCGCGCTTTGCATCGGTATTGTCCGGATCTTCGTCGAGCGCAGCCTGGTAAGCCGCCGCTGCATCCTTGGGCCGCTTCAATTGGTCGTACAACTCTGCAAGCGCGAAGTCCATGCGACCCGTGCGATCGCCCTCGGGCACATCGGCGATCACCTTCGCGGCGCGATCGAGATCGCCTTGCTCGGAGTATTGACGTGCGATGTTGAGCACAACCTCCTCGTTGCTACCATCAATCTTCTGCGCTGCCTTGAACTGCTCCTCGGCCTTGGCAGAGTCATGATTCAGGCCATACAGTTGACCGAGCAGCAGCCTGTTCTCCAGATCGCCGGGCTTAAGTTGCACGATCGTTTCATATTCCTTGATCGCTGCCTGGAGTATCTGGGCCGCCTGCGGGCCTTGACCATCCCCGAGCGTCCGGAGATAGACGCGACCGAGCAGCAGGTGGGCATCAATGTCATCGGAGTGTTTGGTTATCTGATCCTGAGCAGCCGCGACCGCCTCGCGGATTCGGCCGAGCCGAAAATACAGGTTCGCGATGCCGTCCTGCAGAATGCGAGAGTCAGGATCCGCATCAAGGGCCAGTTTGTACTGCTCGATAGCCTGTGTCGCCGTGTCCTGTCGGCCCGACGCTTCAGCCTGGTTCTCATAGATCTTTGCCAGGCCGTAGTGGTAATAGGACGCTGCGTGGTCGGCGGGCTGAGCGGAAGTAGCGGACTGCGCACCCCCGGTCATCGGCGCACAGAGTGCGGCGACGGCTAGAGACAGGAGGGTTGTGCGGCGGATTCGGCTCATGGATGGGTCCTGGAAAGACGCGTTGGCATCGCTCGTTCTATCACCTTAGACGGTACATTACAGGGTTTGGATGCGAACGTGCGAACGCGACAGTCCAGCAGTGAGCTATCCGTGTCGGAAGTGGCGGATTCCGGTGAATGCCATGGCTATGCCAAGCCGATCCGCTGCCGCAATCACCTCGGCATCCCGCACCGAACCGCCAGGCTGGATAATGGCCGTTGCGCCTGCATTGGCAATGGCCTCAACCCCATCCGGGAAGGGGAAAAAGGCGTCCGAGGCGGCAACTGTGCCCACCAGCGGGAGCGCGGCCTTCATCGCTCCAAAGCGAGCCGCATCGACGCGGCTCATCTGCCCGGCACCGATGCCGACCGTCTGTCCGAATCCTTCTTGCAGCCGCGCGTAGACGATGGCATTCGACTTCACATGCTTGCAGACCTTCCAGGCGAAGAGCAGGGCGGCTGTCTCATCCGGCGTAGGCTTACGCGCGGTGGGATAGGTAAGCGTGCCGGCAGTAACCGGCGCGCGATCCTCATCCTGCAGTAGAAAACCGCCGGATATCTGTTTGAGAACTCTGGCCGGCGATGTGGGCTCGATACGAAGGACGCGCAAATTCTTCTTTGTACGGAGCGCTGCCAGGGCTTCGGGGGTGAATCCCGGAGCGACAATGGCCTCCACGAACAACTTGGCCATCTCGATCGCTGCGGGACCGTCAACCACGCGGTTTACGCCAATCACACCGCCGAAGGACGACACCGGGTCGGCTTCGAGGGCGCGAAGATACGCCTGCTCGACGGTAGTGCCCTGGCCTACACCACAGGGGTTGGTGTGCTTGATGATCACTACGGCAGTCTGTTCGAACTCGCTTACCAGCGCCCAGCATGCATCCAGATCGACCAGATTGTTGTAGCTAAGCTCTTTTCCCTGCAACTGCTCGGCATTCGCAATGCCCTTCCTGGAGCCATCGGTGTACACCGCGGCAGCCTGATGGGGGTTTTCCCCATAGCGTAACGAGTTCTTGAGCGTCGCCGAGATGCGCAGCACCCCTGGCAGAGCCGGCGCCGCAGTCGCAACAGCGGAATCATCGGGTAGCGCGGCGGGATCGGCGGGTAGAGCAGCGGGATCGGCGGGTAGAGCCTCGAGGGTCGTAGCAATTGCAGAGTCGTATGCCGCGGTCGTTGCAAAGGCTGCACGCGCCAGACGCCAGCGCGTTTCGAGGCTCAGTTTGCCGCCATTCGCCTTGAGTTCTTCGGTGAGTGCCGGGTAGTCCGCTGCACTGGAAACCACGGCCACGTCGGCAAAATTCTTCGCCGCAGAACGGAGCATCGATGGGCCACCGATATCTATGTTCTCGATCAGCTCGGGCGTTGTCACACCTTCGCGCGCCGCCGTTTTTTCAAACGCATAAAGGTTTACAACCACCATGTCGATCGGAGCGATGCCGTGCTCAGCCACCGCAGCAACATGATCGGGATGGTCGCGGCGGTGCAGAATCCCCCCATGGACACCCGGATGCAGCGTCTTCACGCGGCCATCGAGCATCTCGGGAAAGCCCGTCAGCTCGGCGACATCGCGCACCGTAAGGCCCGCGTCGCGCAACGCCTTGGCCGTTCCACCGGTCGACACCAGTTCCACGCCAAGACCGGCCAGTACTCCTGCAAACTCCACTACCCCTGTCTTGTCGGTCACGGACAACAGGGCACGTCGAATAGCCTTTAAATCGCTCATATTCTTCCGATTTTACGCTAATGACCCTGTGGACGACTGGGCTCTGGGTCTACCGGCCCGCGGATTGCGGCGTTGCCGATTCCGACGGCTTCAGTGCCTCCGTCACCACCCGCCCCACGCACGCCGACGGCTGGTTCACCCGCAGCAGCGCCGCGAACGTAGCCGCAATGTCCACCGGGGCCGTCCGCTCCAGGTACGTTCCCGGCACAAACGGCGTGCCGAAGAACGCCAGCGGAACGTGCCGGTCGTACGAGTAGGGACTGTAGTGCGTGGTTCCTGCGGACGCGAAGCCGGACATCTGATACATCCCCGGCGACACCATCACCCACCAGCCTCCATTTGTGGTGTAGCTGTGCAGAATCAGCCGGCCCTCCTCGGTGTCGGGCAGGCTGCCGGCCGCGATCTGCACCTTCGTGTAGATGCGCCGCAAGGTTGCCGGCCTGAGCGCGCGGCTGTTGGGATCGGCCTTCAGCGCGGCCGGCTGGGTAGCGTCGAGCGCCCCGGGCAGGATCTCCGCAACCAGCGCCTCGGCGTCGCCTTCATTCACCGAGAACCGTTGAAACGCCCTCGCATCGAGCTGGATGTACGGCAGTTCGCCGCCCAGAATGAACTGTTCCGGCTGTTTCGGCGAAAATCGCGCGCTAAGCTCGCGATCAAGCTCGGCGTCCAGCGCACCGGAGGAAAACGACGCCGCCGGCATTCCCTCCCGTGCGGCCAGCGAGGGCGAGGGAGCAACGCCGTGATCGCCGGTCAGCGACACCCAGACGTTGTCCAGCCCGCCGTCCACGTGCTCCTGCAGGAAGTTGAAGAAGTCGTTCAGATCCACATCCACGGCGTCGATCATCTGGCGCTGCCGGGGGGAGTCCGGGCCAACCTCATGGCCGAGAATGTCCGTCGACGAGATGCTGATCGTCAGCACATCGGTGACATCATCCTTGCCCAAACCTTCGTTGGCGATCAGGGCCTTTGCGAAGTCGAGCTGGTAGCTGACGGCTGCCGGCGAGTCGCCGACCTTCGCGTAAAAGTCGCCCTCAGCAGCTCCCGCCTCCTTGCGCGCCTGCTCGGGACGCCCCTTGCTGTTGAATTGAGCCACCCACGCTGGCAGCGCCTTCATGTAGTACTGCGAGCTCTCGAAGTGCCCCGTAGCATGGTCGATCCAGTACGCGCCCTGCGCCGCATGGCCAGAGGTAAGGATGGCCGCGCGGTCTTTCAGGGATATCCCGAAGAGCTTGGCTTTGCCTGCAGTCCCAAGCACAACTTCATCCCCCAGCGTCGAAGCCAGCTCATTGCGCGGCGAGGCCCCTGATTCAGCTCCGCTCGATGCGCCCACCAACGGATAGTCGGGATCGTCCACCGAGGAAAACGAGTGCTTGGCCGACCGGCTGAGGTCCCACCAGTCGTTGACCGCGATATTGTGCCCATTGGTATAGGCTCCGGTGCCAATCGTTGAGTGCCCCGGTGCGGTCATGGTGTTCGCGTAGTCGTAGTAGCACTCGGGAAAGTAGGCGCCGCGCTTCAGAAAGAGGTTGAAGCCGTTCGGCGTCTTGAAGTCCGCCCGGAAACGGTCGAGATAATCTCCGCGAAACTGGTCGAGTACGAGAATCACCACGAGCTTGGGCTTCGCATCGTAGGCACTGGCAAAGGCGGTGGGGGTGAATGCTGTCGCAGCCAGGGCAACGGTGAGGAGGAGCGGGAGGAAGCGCTTGTTCATGCGCAAGAGTATAGCCGCGAAGTGTGACCCGGACGTCTCAATCCATCGCGCCAAGCTAAAATAAACAAATATGCACGATCTGGCTTTTGTCCGGGCGAATTTCCCGCTTGTCGAAGAAAAACTCCGTCTGCGCGGCGCAGACCCGTCGCTGCTCAACGGATTCTACAGCCTCGATATCGAGCGGCGTTCGGCCATCACCGAGGCTGAGACGCTCAAGTCCCAGCGCAACGCGCTCTCTGCCGAGTTCGGACGCTTGAAGCGCGAGGGCGGCGACGTCGCGCTCATCGGCGCGCAAACCTCCGCGCTGAAGGAGAAGACCGAGCAACTCGAAGCGCTCGCCGCCGATGCCGACCTCAAGCTGCGCGAGTTGCTGGCGTCCATTCCCAACCTTCCCCACGACGACGTTCCCGCCGGAACCTCCGAGCACGACAACGTCTGCCAGAAGACCTGGGGAGAGCCTACCGCCTTCGACTTCCCTGCCAAGCCGCACTGGGAGATCGGCGAGCAACTCGGGATCCTCGACTTCGAGCGCGCAGCCAAGATCTCCGGAGCACGCTTCGTCCTCCAGTTCGGTTCGGGCGCAAAACTGGAGCGCACGCTGGCAAACTTCATGCTGGACCTGCACACCCGCGAGCATGGATACGTCGAAGTATTGCCGCCAAGCCTGGTGAATTCCCGCTCTCTCTTCGGCACAGGCCAGTTGCCAAAATTCGCCGAAGACCTCTTCCACTGCGATGACAAGGGGCCCTATATACCGGGCCAGTTGCAGGAGAACGACCACTGGATGATTCCTACGGCCGAAGTTCCCGTAACCAATATCTTTCGCGATGAAACCATCGATCTCTCCGCAGGCCCGATCTCATTTGCCGCGTATACGTCCTGCTACCGTTCCGAAGCCGGATCCCACGGCAAGGACACGCGTGGCATGATTCGCCAGCATCAGTTTCAGAAGGTCGAACTGGTAAAGTTCACACGTCCGGAAGATTCCTACGAGCAGCACGAACTGCTGACGCGTCACGCCGAAACGGTGCTCGAGCGGCTTGGACTTCCCTACCGGCGCATGCTGCTCTGCACCGGTGATATGGGCTTTGCCTCCGCGAAGACCTACGACCTCGAAGTATGGGTTCCCGGCCAGCAGACCTACCGCGAGATCTCTTCGTGCTCGAACTTTGAGAGCTTCCAGGCACGCCGTGCGAATATCCGGTACAAGCCCGAGGGCGCAAAGAAGGCGGAGTTCGTCCACACGCTCAATGGCAGCGGACTGGCGGTCGGTCGCACCTATCTGGCGATCCTCGAAAACTACCAGCAAGCGGACGGCTCGGTGCGCATTCCCGAGGCGTTACAGCCCTACATGAACGGAGCAACGGTAATTACCAGGCAGTCGCTGGGGCGTGCGCTATGAAGCTTTTACGCAGTTACTTCTTCTGGACATATGAGCGTGGCAGCTTTCACTACGACATCATGGTGACGCTGATTCTGCTCTTCCTCTTTGTGTCGCCGCGCTTCATCGATTTCAAAGAGAAACCGGTAAAGATAGTCCCGCTGCAGCACAGCGAGGTGCTCGTCAAAGTGCAGCAAGGCCCCGAAAATGAGGCGCGCTTTGTCTATGAGATTCGCGTAGACGACCTGCATGGCGCCAAGACCGACCCCGAAATCAAGGCCGCCATTCTCAATGTCGTCGAACCGATTGGCGGAGAAGTCACCTTGCAGAAGTACACACCCGTGCTGGACACAAAAGGGCACATCGTCGCCTACGATGCCACTGTTATCCGCTAAGATCGCCCGCCTTTCAGGCGACGTTTGCGGAGCTGCGCCATCTAAATGAACCTATTCAGGAGTTCCATTTCATGAAGCATCATCGTAGCTTGCTGGTCGTAATCCTCGCGCTCACAGCAGCCCTTCCTCACTCGATGTCCGCGCAGGCGAACTCGCCGCAGCTGACTGTGCTGCTAAAGCAGCTGGACGCTGCCAGCGAGCGCTTTGTGAACGCCCGCGCCGACTTCCGCTGGGACTACTATGAACGAGTCGTTCATGACACCAGCACTCAGAATGGATCCATCTATTTCGAGCGCAATGGAACCTCAATCAACATGGGCGCAATCGTCTTGAATCCAAATTCCGCATCGAAATCGAAGATTGATAAGGTCATCCAGTACAAGGCGGCCACTCTTCAGATGTTCGACCCTGGCATTGACCAGATTACGGTGCTGCAGGCAGGCGCCAACCAGGCACAGTACGAGGGGTTTCTAACGCTCGGCTTTGGCGGCAGAGGGAGCGACCTCGACCACGCCTGGCACATCAAGGATCTCGGTCCCGAAAAGTTGTCTGACGACGGCCAACCTGTAATGACAGAGAAGCTCGATCTCACCAGCCGCAACACAGATGGCAACAGCATGTTTACGCACATAACCATCTGGGTAGATCCCACCCGTGCCATCTCGCTCAAGCAGGAGTTTTACACCGCGTCAGGCGACTACAGAACGGCCTACTACTCCCACATCAAAGTGAACGGCAATATTAACAAAGGTGCCTTTGCTATCAAGAAAGACCGCAACACTACAGTCGTCAATCACTAGAGTGCATTCGCCTGCCAGCTAGCGCGAAGCTGGCCAGCAGAATCACGATGGGAAAGCACTCCAGAGTGTAGCGTGGCTCAGAGTTGTCGAGCGTCAACAACAGCAGGCAGCGAAGTCCTGCAAAGCTGAGCATCGCAAATGCCAGAGCGCGTCGCCCGCTCCATTTGCGCGCGCGCCAGCAGAAGATGCCTGCGATAGCCAATCCAAGGTAGGCAGCGTTCAGCAGCGCGTAGGCAATCTCCGCTGCAGATTGTTTCGGATGCGAGCTAATCGCCCACCAGTCGATGGGCATTTGCAGCAGCTCCGTCCGCGGTCGCAGCCACATGTCTAACTCTCGCGCCATCGGCATTACTGCGTAATAACGGAACGGGTGATCGGCGATCCGTTCCTCGGCTATTTGAGCGAATACTTTATCGAAAGCCGGTGTAGCGCTGGTTTCTTCGTTGTACTGCGCGTAAAGCGCGCGCGTTTGAGCAAGCTGCTCGGCGCTGTCGAAGGCCCTGGGCGGCAGATCCGCGAGATCCAGTGGGCTAGCGTCATAGTTCCAGTAGACGTCGAGTGTGGACGTATAGTCGATCGCCCAGGTGCGATACCAGCGCTGAAAACCATAAGGAACGGTTTCGCCAGGATCATTGGCATAGCGCGGTGCAAGTGGCTGAATGACGTGAAAGGTCCGCCAATTGCGCCCCGCCCAGACTAGGAGCGGCAACAGGACGACAAGAGAGGCCACGGTGGCTGGCAGCAACCGGTTCGCCAGGCTTTGATGTCTATGCCTCAGGCCCGCCCAGAGCATCACGGGAACAATCGCAGCAGTGAGCAACCCCTGGTCGGGCCGCAGCAGAACGGCAAACGACAGTGCGAAGCCAGTCGCGACAGCCCAACCGAGCCCTCGCTGTCCGGCCCGCCAGTGTGCGTCCCATCGCTCGAGCGAAAAGAATCCGAGAACGACGCAGAAGATGCTAAGAGGCTCGGTGAGCACAGCTACCGAATAATTTGCGGTAAACGGGCAAAGCGCCGCAAGCCACACTGTAATCAAGCCAGCTCGCCTGCCCGCCAGCCTCCAGGCCAATACGCCCAGCAGTGCGCAGCTCGCGAGGTCGATCGCCATCTGTACCCAAATCACCGCGAGGTAGTTAGCGTTACCGAAGACCACAAAACACGCGGCAAGAAACAATGGGTATCCCGGCAGGCGAATCAACGTCGGACGGATGATGTTCCCGGTGAAGCCGAAGATGTGGTGTGCAACCATATTGTGTGCAAGGTCGCTATAGGTTAGCCCGTCGCCCAAAACGTGCGGGTGGAAGTGGAGAAAAAGCAGGCGCAAGATTCCACCAGCCACCAACGCCGCCCACCCGCCATATCCTGCTCGCCGTTCATCCATTTCTCTGCATCATACGAGGCATCGGCTCTCTCTCGCACGCCCCCCTGCCCCCGGTGCCATAAGCGCATGGGTAGTATCATTAGAAGAACGTTTTGCTATCGATGCGCAAACAAGTCTTCTACGATCCGCAACGCAAACGCTGGAAGCGGCTGCGGCGAATATTCGACGTGCTGGCTCTTCTAGGCGCTGTCGTAGGCGTGTTTTTCGTCGTCGGGCTGGTACGAATGAAGCCCATGCGGGGCCTCGATCTCCGTTCCGCGACAAAGCGCTATCGAGCTCTCTCTAATCCCCCTGCGCCTGAGCTCAACCCACGCGAGAAGCTCAACCGCTCCGCCCATCGTAAGACCGACGTCAAACCTTCCGACGTGGTCCTGAACCAGGGCGAAGGCCTCCGTGCGGCGTTTTATACCGACCTGGACCCGGCCAGTTACGCCTCGTTCAAAGAACACGTGAAGCAGATCGATCTGCTCTTCCCCGAGTGGCTGCACGTGGTGACGCCAAATGGATCGTTGACGGCCTACACCTCGGACAATATCCCGTTCGCCGTCGTCGACTCGACCGGCGTGCATGGCGTCGACCGGGAGAACAAGATCGTCCGTACCATCACTGCAGCCAAGGAAGATACGGAAATCTTCCCGATGGTGAACAACTACAGTCCCATCGACGGGGCCTTCGAGCCGAGCGTCGAGCAGTTCCTTCTTAACGGAGCGGCGCGAGCCAACTTCGTTCACCAGGTCGATCAGTTTCTTGCCGCCAACACGCGGTATCGTGGGCTGACGCTCGACTTTCAGGGCCTTCCTCCGGACGCTCAGGTCGCCTATAGCCAGCTCGTACAGGCCTTATACGACGACTTCCATCCGCGCAATCTGCGGTTATATATCAATGTCCCGGTGACCCTCGGCAGCCTCGACCTGAAGTTCCTCGCCAACCACTCCGATGGTCTTGTGCTGATGAATTATGGTGAGCATCAGACCGAGAGCGATCCTGGCCCCATCGCCAGCCAGGACTGGTTTGCGAACAACCTGCGCACGGTGATGAAGGTTGTGCCGCGCGAAAAGATCATCTGCTCCATCGGCAGTTACGGCTACGACTGGACCACGGCGCTGCCACCCGCCCCGCCGAACCTGCGCAAGGGCCATCGCGCGCCGAAGCCGCCCACAAACCACGTGATTCTGAACACGACCATGCTCTCTACGCAGGAGGCCTGGCAGGAGGCGTCAGACTCTGAAGCGAAGATCAGCCTCGACGGCGACTCCCTGAACCCACGCTTCGCGTATGACGATGTCGATGCGAAAGTACAACATCAGGTGTGGTTTCTCGACGCTGTGACGGCGCTGAACCAGATGCGCGTCGCGCGCGCGCTTGGCATCCAGACCTTCGCCCTGTGGCGGCTGGGACTGGAAGACGATTCACTCTGGAAGATCTGGGACAATCCACTCAAGTCGGATCCCGTGAAGGAACTCGCGGAGGTCGCTCCAGGCCAGGATGTGGACACCGAGGGCGACGGCGACATTCTCCGCGTCACCAGCCAGCCGCAGAATGGCCATCGCACTCTGACGATGGACGACGACACGACGATTCCGCCGCAGTATCTCAGTGTGATGTCCGAGTCGATGGACTCCTATCCCCTGCCCTACACCCTCTCGCAGTACGGCTATCACCCCAAGGAAGTAGCGCTCAGCTTCGATGACGGTCCGGATCCTGAGTGGACCCCGAAGATCCTCGACATCCTGAAGCAGTACAACGTGAGGGGTACGTTCTTCATGATTGGCGAGGAGGCGCAGGACAATATCGGCCTGATAAAGCGCGTCTACCGTGAGGGCCACGAGATCGGCAATCACACCTACACGCATCCCGACATCTCCGAGATCTCCGACCGCCAGGTGGACCTGCAGTTGAACCTCACCGAGCGGCTGTTTGCGGCGGAGCTGGGGGTTCAGCCCGTATACTTCCGGCCACCGTACTCAATTGACCAGGAACCGGACACGAACGACCAGGCTGCTCCTGTCGACCGCATTCAGCACCTCGGCTACGTAATCGTCGGCGACAAGATCGACACCAATGACTGGGATGAGCATCCGCGCAAGACACCGCAGGCGGTCATCAACAGCGTCTTCGAGCAGATTGCGCAATTTGACACAAAGCCATGGATGAAGGGTTCGGTCATCCTGATGCACGACGGCGGCGGCGACCGTTCTGCCACAGTCGCCGCGTTGCCGGAGCTGATCAAGGCACTCCGCGCGCAGGGGTATACGATCGTCCCGGTATCGCAGCTCATCGGCCAAACACGCGACCAGGTAATGCCGCCGCTAAAGGGACGACAGCGCTACTACGCGGCGATCGACTCCATTGCGTTTCTGTTGATCTCCTTCTTCAACCACTTCGTTATTGGCGTCTTCTTCATCGGTGACGTTCTGATGAGCGGCCGCCTGATCATCATCGGCCTATTCGCTACGATCGACCGATTCCGCCACCGCAAGAACTTCGCCACGCCCGACTACCAGCCGCGGGTAGCTGTGCTGATCCCCGCCTATAACGAGGAGAAGGTCATCGTCCGAACCATTCGCTCGGTGCTGATGTCCAACTACAAGAACATCCGCATTATCGTCATCGACGATGGCTCCAAAGACAAGACGTTCCAGATAGCCTCCGAGACCTACGCGAAAGAGATCGCCGCCGGTCGCGTTACGGTGCTGACGAAACCGAACGGCGGCAAAGCAGACGCGCTCAATTTTGCACTAAACCAGACCGACGAGGAGATTTACGTTGGCATTGATGCCGATGGTGTCATCGCTCATGACGCAATCTCGCGACTCGTCTGCCACTTCGCAAACCCACATATCGGCGCCGTTGCAGGGAACGCGAAGGTGGGCAACCGGGTGAATCTATGGACCCGCTGGCAGGCCCTCGAGTACATCACCAGCCAGAACTTTGAGCGCAGGGCGCTGGATTTGTTCGACGTCGTCATGGTCGTTCCCGGGGCCATCGGCGCGTGGCGGACCGCCGCGGTCAAAGCCGGCGGCGGCTATCATCCGGACACCGTAGCCGAGGATGCAGATCTCACGATGAACCTGCTCGAGCAGGGATACGCCGTAATCTACGAAGATCAGGCGCTAGCCTTCACCGAGGCTCCTGTCAACGCCAATGGCTTGGCGCGCCAGCGCTTCCGCTGGTCCTTCGGCATCTTGCAGGCAATCTTCAAACACCGCGGAGCCATCGCCAATCGCCGCGCCATGGGACTCTTCGCATTACCAAATATTCTGATCTTCCAGATACTTCTTCCGCTCGTCTCGCCGCTCATCGACCTGATGTTCGTCGCGGGCGTCATCCACTACTTCATCGATAAGCACTTCCACCCGGATACCACCAGCCCGTCCGACCTCTACAAGCTGCTAACGTTTTTCCTTGCCTTCCTGCTGATCGACTTCGCCGCCTCGGCGCTGGCGTTCATGCTCGAGCGTAAGCACCCAGCCAGCAAAGGCGATGCGTGGCTGCTCTTCCACATCTGGATTCAACGTTTCACCTATCGCCAACTCTTCTCCTGGGTGCTCATTCGAACGGTAAAGCGCGCCATCGATGGCAAGAGCTTCAGTTGGGACAAACTCGAGCGCACGGCGCTGATGTCCAAGTCGACCGAACGCCTCACCGAAGATTAGCCATATCCCTAAGCCCTGAGTTCCCGGCCTAAAATGATGCAAGAGGTTTTCATGCGCTCCAGCACCCCCAGCAACCTGTCGGCCTTTCATAACGAGCCTTTCACCGACTTTTCCAGCATGGAAAACAAGCGCGCCATGCACGAGGCGCTCGATCGCGTCCGTATTGAACTCGGCCATACCTATGACCTGATTATCGCGGGTAGCGATCTCCAGACGGCCACGACCTTCAACTCCGTTAACCCCGCCAACCCCTCCGAGATCATCGGGATCCACTACGTCGCAAGCGCGAAAGAAGCCAACGCGGCCGTCGACGCCGCCCAATCGGCCTTTGCTGCCTGGAGAAAGACGCCCTTCGCCGAGCGCTCCGCTCTGCTGGTGCGCGCAGCCGAGCTCATTCGCCAGCGCCATTTCGACCTCTGCGCGTGGCTGACGCTCGAGGTCGGAAAGAACTGGGCCGAGGCCGATGCGGATGTCGGCGAGACCATCGACTTTCTGGAGTTCTACGCGCGCGAGGCTCTGCGTCTTGACGCTGCAACCACACCCATCCAATATCCCGGTGAGCGTAACTTGTTCCACTACGTCCCGCTCGGCGTCGGAGCTGTCATTCCACCCTGGAACTTCCCGCTGGCAATTATGGCGGGCATGACCGCGGCCTCCATCGTCTCTGGCAACACCGTCGTGCTCAAGCCCTCACCCGACGCCCCGACCATCGCGGCACGCTTTCTCGCGCTGATGGAGGAGGCCGGTCTTCCCGATGGCGTCATCAACCTCGTGCAGGGCGGTCCCGAGGTCGGGCGCACCCTGGTCGAGCACCCACAGGTCCGCTTCATCGCCTTCACCGGCTCGAAGAAAGTCGGCCTCGAGATCCACGAGCGCGCGGCACGCACGCAACCCCGTCAACACTTCATCAAGCGCACCATCCTGGAACTTGGCGGCAAGGACACCATCATCGTGGACGCCGACTGCGACCTGGATGCGGCGGTCGACGGTGTCACCGCCTCGGCCTTCGGCTTCAATGGCCAGAAGTGCTCGGCCTGCTCGCGCGTCATCGTCGAATCTCCGATCTACGACATCTTCTGCGACCGTCTAAAAGAGCGCGTAGAGGCTCTGAGCATCGGCACGCCCGCCGAGAACTTCCAGACCGGTCCGGTGATCAATGAGGTTGCGAAGAAGCGAGTGCTGGACTACATCGCGATCGGCAAGAGCGAGGGCAGGCTTCTCACTGGCGGTTCTGCAGTCGAAATGCCCGGCAACGGCTACTACATTGCGCCGACGGTATTCATCGATGTGGCACCCACGGCAAAGCTCGCGCAGGAAGAGATCTTTGGTCCGATACTCGCGGTGATTCGGTCGGGGAACTTCGACGAAGCGCTCGCTATTGCAAATAACACGGAGTACGGCCTGACGGGAGCGCTCTACTCCAACTCACGCAAGAAGCTCGATCGTGCGCGCGACGAGTTCCACGTTGGCAATCTCTACTTCAATCGCAAGTGCACGGGGGCAATGGTGGGAGCGCATCCATTCGGCGGATTCAACCTGAGCGGAACGGACTCCAAGGCTGGCGGCCCAGACTACCTGACGTTGTTTACCCAGGCCAAATCAATCGCGGAAAAGCGCGGTTATGCCTCGGACTCGCGCGAGGAGCAGCAGTAACGCATGGGAACCTGGATGTTTAGTTCCGGCATTTGATGGATAGTCTGGGCGATCGAGTTCAGATTTTTTGCGCTGGCAATGTTGCCAGTGCTCTGGGGAACGCATGAAAATTGCAATCATTTCTGACATTCACGCCAACTTCCCTGCTCTCCGGTCTTTTCACGAGGACTGGGATGAGCTTTGGGTGATCGGCGATCTGGTCAACTATGGACCGAATCCATGCGAGGTTGTGGATTGGGTTCGCACCCACGCTCATTGCGTCGTGCGAGGCAATCACGATCACGCGATAGGGTTCTCGGTTGACCCACGGTGTTCCCCGCCGTACCGGGCAATGGCGGCAGAGACAGGCGCATTCACGGACAATGTCCTCTCTGCAGACGCCAAGCGCTATCTCGAACGGCTCCCATTGACGATTGAGCGACGCCTCGGCGAGCACACGTTCTATCTTTGTCACGCGACTCCATCGGATCCTCTCTTCGGATATCTGGACAAAGACGCATCCCGGTGGGATTCCGAGGTCGCTTCCACGGGGGCGAAGATTGTCGTCACTGGGCACACGCATGTTCCCTTGATCCGCGGTGTTGGCGATCAAACCCTCATCAATCATGGCAGCATCGGACAGCCCAAGACCGGTACACCCGACGCTTGTTATGCGATCTGGGAAGATGGACGGCTTGAACTTCGCCCGTATGTCTATCCGGTGGCCGAGACGGAGTCGCACATCCGAATGATGCCGATCTCGGATCCGGTAAAAGCAGACCTCATTCGCACCCTCGAAACTGGCGGTCTCAGCGCGAAGGAGGCCGTATAAACGTCAACCGTGATCCCTATGCTCTCGCAGACCATCTCTCGGCCGACTCGGTGCCCATCTAAATGATTGCTCCGTTTCCTGCTATCGCCTACACTTAGGTTCATGCCCGGAGTGGGCGGATAGCTCAGTTGGTTAGAGCGCCTGCCTTACAAGCAGGATGTCGGGGGTTCGAGTCCCTCTCTGCCCACCAATCACTCCCGCAGGTATAAGAAAACAAAGGTAAACAGTCCAGAATAAACACTTATGGACAGTTTGCCTTTGTTCATTTTGTTCAGATTGTTGAAGGAATTGGGTTCCTTCTCATGTTTTTTCTGACAATGGCAAAGTTTTCTGACAATGGCCAGCCACCAGCGCCCACCTCGCGCCGACGGCCCAGCGCATAGTATGTAAGCGCGTTCCACCCCGCCAAGCGCCTACGGCGATAGGTATGCGCCGCGATTCTCCGCATAGACGGCGCTGATGTGAACCAGCAGTGCTTCGTCGCTGAGGTGACGGCGCTGGGCAATATGCACGCATCGCGCCAGGTGTTGATGATAGCCAGAGACGCTCACCAGCAGCACCCGGCACTGCACCGAGATAGGCCAAATCAGCTTGTGGAGTATCTTGTGGAGTGTAATGAGTAGATAGACTCGGTGTTTTTCTCGAAAGGATTTCCTCCTTGAAAGCTAGAATTCTAGCTGTCGCCCCAGGTGGCGGGCACTTGCGCGAAGCTAGGATTGCGCTTGAGTTGGTCAGCGGGTCTGATGTGGTTTACGTGACCACACGTCTCCCTCATTTGTTGGAAACCGCCTCACCAAACATGATCTTTATTGTTGATCCGCATCGAAGCCTTCATAAATATATTCTTAATATCGTCCAATCATTTGCTATTTATCGAAAAACAACGCCGGAAATAATTCTCTCCACTGGTGGTGGTCAGAGTATTGCTCTGTTCTTGATCGGCAAGATTCTGGGATGTAAGACCATATTCGTTGAAAGCGGATCAAGAATCCAATTCCCCTCAAAGACGGGGAGGCTGCTTTATCACTTTTCCGATCATTTTTTCATTCAATCGCCAAATCTCTTCGCTTTCTATCCAAAGGCAAAGTTCTTGAGGGTAATGTGATGGTACTTGTGTTACTAGGAACCAATCCCTACGATTTCCGAAGACTTATCGAGGCAATTGATACTTATGCGGAGTCGAGCGAAGATCGGGTAGAGGTGCAACTCGGGAACTCTACGACATTGCCGAAGCACGCAACATATTTCAGGTTTATGTCCCACAGCGAAATCGAACGCAAGATTAGGGATGCCCGAATAGTTGTCACGCATGGCGGTTACGGAAGTATTTACGAATGCCTAAAGCTGAAGAAGAAAGTGATTGCTGTTCCTCGCCTGAAAGAGGAGGGAGAAGCGCTTGATTCTGGATTGGGGCAGACTGAATTGGTACGCTATCTTGAAATCCATGGAAGAATTCTTGCGTTGTATGATGTTGCAAATCTTACTGAAAAACTGAAAGACGCTGAATCGTTCGAACCAAACCTGACCATTCAGAATGAAGTAGCTCCTGCCATCTCTCGAATCTCCGTCTTAGAGACGCGCCCGGATAGGAAGAGCGGGTACAACGTGTTTCGCAATATCGACGGCTTGATATTCAAGAATCGCCTGTTGGAGATGACTTTCTTTGTGACTGATAAATGCAACTTTCGATGCAGGCATTGCTTTCTGTTGGACAAACTCAACGTGAAAAAGACAAAGTTTTTGTCTGTTGAAGAGGTTCAAGAGATGGGTAAGCACATTCATTCAATGCAAAGGGTGCATATAGGCGGAGGCGAGCCATTGATGCGCAACGACATCTCTGAACTTGTTCTTTCCGTGGCGCAGGACTGGAACACAGAGACCGTCTGTCTTCCAACGAACGGCTCCCAGGAAAAGAACGCCACCAAGGTCGTGCAACTATTTGGGGAGAAAAGCAAGAAGTACCTTAGATTTCACTTTTCGCTGAATGCATTAGGTCAGGAAATGAATGAGTTTAGCGTTCATCCAAAGGCGTTTCAGCTTTGGGAAGGCACAGTAATAAAGGTTCAGGAAAATGTCAAAAGGTTCAAGAATATATCCTTATGCGTCATCACCACTTTTGGCGATTACAATCAATCGAAAATTGATGAGTTGATGTCCTACATAAGAAATAGAGTCAGACCCGATGACATTAGCTTTGCATTAGTCAGGCCGCATAAAAGTTATCACCCAAAGCTTGATCTCCAGAAATTCGAAGAGCTAAATCACCAACTTCATTGTGAATCCAAGTCACACAATCCCTTTATTAGAGCCTATCGCGAATTGATTCGAATGAAGATCGCGCGATATTATCAAAATCCGAAGTTCTATGTTCCCTGCCAGTCTGGGAAACTGCGCGTGGTTATGTCACCAGAGGGAGACGTGTTTCCATGCGAGAACCTTGGATACCCGGAGGGGCTCGATCAGGATAGATGGAAAATGGGCAATATTAGAGAGTTCGACTACAATATCCATAGCTTATTGGCGAGCGATACGGCCAAGGCCCTGAGAAAAACGATCAGGGACACTAGGTGTCACTGTCATCACGGCGTAGACATGTCTTTGAGCTATCAATCGACCTGGAGATTCAAACTCGAAGTTACTCTTCTCGGAATGAAATATTGGCTCCATCGCAGCCGACGGTAATGCCTGAATGCATAGAGCGTGTTTCATGTGCGCCGTGCAAAGGCGCTGGTCAACAGTGGGTGCAAGTCCCGCAGGATGGCTGTTCCTGTCCCCGCTTGCTGCTGCGGGCCGCGTCTCGTCTTGTCTACTTGTCACGCTATTCAGTGACTTGTTGACATAGACTACGACGCTTTGTTCATCACCCGCTGTACCTGCACAGCCGACCACTCGCCACCCCGCGCGGTCGTTAGCCCCTTGCTATTTAGGACTTCGGCAATCTGGCGCAATGACGATGCGCCGTTTGCTTGTGCAGTCCGAATGACGGGGAGTAAGTCGCTGGCGCGGTTCGCAGCCTTGGCACCACGCTTTACAGCACTTGCCTTTGCACCCTTGACGGCCTCTGCTGCGATGTTGCCGCGATCACCACCTAACACCACCCCGCGAGCCTTGGCAGCGCCTAGAGCAGCCTTGGTGCGTGCGGAGATCATACTTGCCTCATGCTCTGCTACTGCTGCGAGAATGTGAACAGTAAGGCGGTTCGCTTGTGGGAAGTCAACAGCGACAAACTCAACACTTGATTCCATAAGATTGCTTATGAAATTGACGTTCCTCGCCAGTCTGTCCAGCTTCGCAATGATCAACGTTGCACCGTGTAGGCGGCACAGTGCCAGGGCCTCTGCCAGCTTCGGACGGTCGTTCCGCTTGCCGCTTTCAATCTCGACAAACTCACCAACCATCTTCCAGTGTCCGCCGTTCAGGTAGTTGCTCACCGCTTGCTGCTGCGCTTCCAGCCCTAGTCCAGATGCGCCTTGCTTCGCTGTGCTGACTCTGAAGTACCCTACAAACTTGCCGTTTGCCATCTCATCCACCCCTGTTACGTTTTCTGCTACGTTCGATGAGGTCAATGTAACAGGCTAGCTGACCCATGTCAAGGCCCACTTCTTTCGCTGGAGGAGGGCTTTTGTTGTGTTTGTACTTCCCTGCGCGTCCCTGCACCTAAATGCAACTCCCTGCACTCCCTGTACGCTGCTGCACTATACATCAGTCTGGGCCTCAGTGCTTGACAAAGAGGCCATCGGACTATAGTATTACATTCAGAGTCAAGAACAACTGTGTCCCTGATTTTGCAGTATGGCAACTTTGCCATTCCTACCCTTTCCACCATCACAAGAGCAACACCGCAGGACGCAGCCAGAACATTGAAGTCAGAAGTAGGACGCCATTAGAACGGGCACCCACTGAACAACAATGTGAGTAGGCTGCAAGTCGATACCAAGACTCTAAATTGGAAGCACCGACCCCGGTGCTGTTCTTCCCTTGGCGCTCCCCGCAGTATGCTCCATCGTCCTAGCCCGGACTCGAAATATCAGGCACACCCCACAATCCCATTCAGACAGAAACCGGTGATGTTCACATCGCTTGGTCTTGCAGTGTGCATTCCTGACGCTGTTCTCCCCTTTGCTGCATCCACTATTGCGACCTCTAGCACACCTGCGGTTGTTGGGAGGTTCGCACCTAAGGAATCCTATGCCTGAATTGTCCCTGTTTTTACACAGGGCAACCACCGCCGTTTGGCGACCCAATTGCCTTGTAATTTTGACTTGACGGGCCTACCTGAAAGTATTGCGGTAAGTGATTTATAACAAGGACGTTAGATAGTGCCTCGGAAGATTTAGGCCGTATCTATTCCTTTCGTACAAACACGTCTGCACACCTAACCATTTTCAAGAATTACCCCACACATACAAACATATCTACTATCAACAACTTAGAGAACCAGGTATGTCTAAACCCCAATGGAAACAATAAAAATATGAGTAAATTCTACCCCTCTTTGGAGCGCGTTTCAGCCGATGTATCAACAGTTTTGCACAGGTTCAATCTGTACAAAGACGCAATAAAGATTCGTCACTGCTACGGCTTCCAATGGTGCAAGTCTCCATTCTGTCCACGATGCAACAGCCGCCGAGCGTGGCGCGAATACCAGCACCTCTCCGAGACACTATCCGCATTGTTGGCAACCGATGAAGACCTACAACTTTGGTTCCTGACCCTTGCCACCGAGGACAGCGCCGACGTTCACAGTTCAGCAAGGGCAGCCGTAGCAGCAACCCGCCGCCTACTTCGACACCCACGGATTGCCAGCCGCGTCGTTGCCTACTTCGCAGTTGCCGAGGTTGCGACGAAGCATCTCAACGCGCCACCGTGCGTCCACACGCACGCGATCCTTGTCACCCGTCCGATGGATCAGGGCCGACACCGCATCAGTCAAGGTGGTTGGGTCAACCTTTGGGAAGAGTGTTGTTCACTCGCTCGTAAGCGCAATCCGAACTTCTCACTCAAGAGGCAGAACCCCAGGCACCCCGCAAGGGACTTGAGCGCCGTAATGCTGCGAGTCCCACGATGCATCGACGATCTGGAGCGTGTCACGCGCTATGTCTGCAAAGGCTCATTGACCAGTGACGCCGTAGCAGAGTATCGCCAGCAACTCCTAGACCCGAGCATGTTCATCGACCGTGTAGCGGACTTGCAAGGAACAACTCGCTTCTTTGGCCCACTACACCGCCAGCGTCCCAAACCAAGGGCAGTGACCACTGAGGCAGTGATTGAACTTGCCGTCGCTGCATAGTATGCCAGCCGACATGTGATCCCCACGGAACACCCTAGAAGCAATCGTTACGTTGTAATCCATCCCCGCTGTCCACCGTTTGCATACTCTGCGCGAGTGGACAGCACCACCACCAAGAAAGATCCTCAAATGCTTATCAAAGTACCCACCACGAACCTAGAAGCACCAGCCCCACCATCACGGCCTGAACCAATCAGTATCACCGTAACGGCCTCCGATCATCTCAGCATCTACGGCCTCACATCGAAACAAATGGCAATCTGCCACAGGTCCGCAGCGCCCTGCGACCTTGGCGGAGATAATGCCTTGGTCGCTGCGACCACGCGCGGGTTATGCTCGCTGTCCACCCGAACGACAGAAGCCGAACTGCTGATCTGCCAACGTTGGGCAGCAGCCGAAGGCCACGAAGAGCCAACGTTGTTGACCATTGAAATACGCACCGACAATCCCAGTTTGATCGAAGCCGCGACGTATCTGCGCGAGGAACCTGCAACCATCGCCGATGAAAGCCGCCCACTGAAGAAACAACTCCGAAGGTTCAATGTTCGGTGGACGCTGCTGCAACCCGACTCCGAGGAATTGAAGGCGCTGCAACGTTGGGCAGAACTTGAGTGTCGCCCAGGTGTATGCATTGGCCGTGCTGAAGAGACGCGGTATCGCGCCGCCAAGTCCACCTATGAACCACAGCACGGCGGTATCGACGCTGAGGCAGAACGCGATACAGGACAGGATGCATCGCAGGATGAAGGCCAGGACGAAGCAGCCGAAGCCGCCTAGCCGTATCACATTAAGCATGTAAGCTGTTTGTTATCAACTACATAATGCACTGGTAGGGGTGAGTAACTTCCCACAGGTCTTCGACCGCCAGCACCGACGCCATAATAAAACTTTCACAGCAACACATCACACAGTGCTGATAACAAAGCACTTATCCCGTACCTATTGGCAGTTCAGGTTTGAAACCTCGCCCTAGAAGGGGGTTCAACCCCGAATAGCCCCGAATAGAACCCCCTGCTGCGAATGTTAGCGACTCGCCTTCACCAGATGCACTAGCCCTGACGCTGGCTGGCCCGTGGTGCTGTCGCTGGACATTCGCGCGGGGGTTTTTATATCCTTCAATTCGTCCTAGAGCCTCTGAGAGCCTAAAGGCGAGACATTGTAACACAACTCAACACTGGAGACTCATGCAAGAGAATTATACCACCCTCGCCTACGGCCAACCCGCCTTTGGCATCGACGACAGCGACCCCTTCGACCTCACCATTGATCTGCAAGCCGCTGCTGCCCCTGACGGTCTGGAAGCACTCGCCTCTGAAATTCGCAATAGGCGTACCGCTTGGAAGGCAGAGGAATTGGCCGAGTTATTCTCCTGCTCCAAGGGGAAAATTTATGAGATGGTCAAAACCAACCGCATACCGTATATCAAACTAGGTTCGATGATTCGATTCCCCGCTGCTGCTATAGCGGCATGGGTGCAGCGTGGTTTTACATCCATTTGATGCCACTGATTTTTTTCTGCATGGGCGCATCTTCGGCTGGGGACAGATAACGCAGCACCGTTTGCATATCTGCATGGCCCGTATAGGCCATCACCGTGCGCACATCAACCCCATTTTGCAAGAGAGTCGTAGTGTACGTTGCCCTGAATTTGTGAATCCACCAGTGGGAGCACTCATTGGATTTTCTGCAACCCTGACAGCGCCCACAGTTGAGTCCAGCCCGTTTCACGACGCGCTTGAGCGAGAGTAGCCATTTTGAGTTTGGGGTATTGTTGGCCGTGCCTAGGACTAGCTTCGTCTTTGGGTGACGCTCCCTCCAATCTTTCAGCGTGACAGCAAGATCATCCGGCAGAGGCATTGATCTTTCTGCACGATCCTTGATACGAACGTCGCCGCCCTGTTCATTGTTCATTGTCTCGCGTACATAAATCATCCCCCTGCGAAAGTCCACGTTTGCCCATGTCAAGTGCATAGCTTCCTGCATCCTGAGGCCAGTCTTTAGCAATGTCTCGAATACAACCCGTTGGTACGGGGTGCAGGATGCAAACAACGTTCGCAAGTCGTCAGCATGGAACGTCTCGACTTCCCGCTCTGTGTAGCTTGGCGGTCGATCTGCTAATTTTTTAGTGTCTAGGCCCAGCCACTTGAAGAAACCAAATAGGCTTGCGTGCTTGTTGTAAATCGTTCTGTCTTGGTTGCCCCGCTTCCTCAAGTGCTTGTAGAACGCGAGGATGGATGCTTCCGTCACCTGATCGGCGTAAGCGATGCCTGTGGCCTCTAGGAAGCCGTCAATCGCTATCGTAGATGTCTCCGACGCGCGGATCTGCCCTCTATCAAGATGGCGCTGTATGAACTCATCTTTCTTGACCAACAGGTTGACTCGCTTCAGTTCTGGGGCAATGACTTCTGCACCAGCCAACGATGCTGCATCTCTGGCGATCATCAGATGGGATTCGCGCTGTTGTGCCGCCAGCGCATCGGCTGCATTGTTGCCTACGTTCTGGTAGACAGTTCTCGTTCCTTCGTACGCTCGCAGTTCATAGTGGCCCTCTAGCAGTACAGGTTTGCCATTGAGTAGCGCGTACCCAGGCCGAACCTTGCCATTCGCACCCATAACAATAGGCAGACGCCGCCAGCCTGTAGGCGTCTTGCAGAGTCGCATCAGTGTTACCTTTTTGTTAGCCATGCCCCAGCAGTATACCGCCAAATCTGACAAAAATCTGACAATGAAAGATATGACCCTTCAAACCATGCATAAACATTGAGGTTTTATACGCTTGGATTCACAGTCCCTCTCTGCCCACCATTCCATTGTTTCAGGACATCCAATACCATCCGACATATCCCATAAATCCCAGTAAATACTGGATATTTCGTGTTCCTGCGTCCGAAGGCGTGCGATGGAAGCCAAGCCCTGCGGTGGGTACTTTTGGGGTGTTTTGTTTTTCACCGGGGCCTTTTGCTCAGCAAGGTGCTTCTTGAAGGCGACAGCCTGTTGCGTGTGGAATGTTTTGAAGTCCCTATACTTGGTGCAGACCTCGAACCGGTTTAGAGCCTTCGCCGCGCGCGTCCTCTGAACCTCCAGAACTCTTTGATGGAAGTCCCCTAGCCCTCACGATGCCTCCGCGCCTCATACTCAATGCCGACGACTTCGGCCTCACCTGCGGCATCAACCGCGCGATCGCTGAGCTTCACGCCCTCGGAGCTCTCACCTCTGCCACACTCATGGCCAACGGCCCAGCCTTCGACGACGCCGTAGCCATCGCCCATGCCCACCCCACTCTCGGTGTCGGCTGCCACATCGTCCTCACCGACGGCATACCTGTCTCCCCACCCCACACCATCCCCACGCTTCTCGGCCCCGACGGCAAGAGCTTCCGCACCTCACTTCCCGCCTTTCTCATCGCCGTGCTCCGCGGCAAGATCAGCGAAGCAGACATAGCCCGCGAAGCCCAGGCCCAGATCGCGCGCCTCCAGCAGCACGGCATCGCCATCACCCACATCGACACCCACAAGCACACCCACATCCTGCCCAGGGTTGCGCGGCCACTTCTCGCCGCCGCAGAGCACGCCGGAATCCCCGCCATCCGCAACCCATTCGAACAACCCTGGAGCTTAGCTCTCGGCAAAAGTTCTCTACTCCGCCGTCTGCAACTTCGCATCATCCATCACCTCCGCCCGCGCTTTCTTGCCCTTCCGCAGATCCGAAACGGTCGCGTTATCACAACCGATGGCACCCTCGGCATCTCCGCCACCGGCCATCTCAACACCACCACGCTCAGCGCCACCCTCGACGCTATGCCCGACGGTCTCTGGGAACTCGTCTGCCACCCCGGCTACAACGACCGCGACCTCGACGCCATAACCACCCGTCTGCGCTCCACACGCGAGATCGAACTCGCCGCCCTGACCGCCGCTTTTGCCGGGACATCCAAACAATCGACGCACCCTTCACGTCTCCAACTCATCAACTACAGAGACCTGCAGAACGCAGCCACCTAACCGCACCTCTCTACCCTCTACCCTCTACCCTCTACCCTCTGCGAGCGAAGCGAGCCTCATGAAGATCGGCATCACGTGTTATCCAACCTACGGTGGCTCCGGCGTCGTCGCCACCGAACTCGGCATTGAGCTCGCAGCACGCGGCCACGAGATCCACTTCATCACCTACTCACCACCCTTCAGACTCACAGGTCGCGAGGCCAACATTCATTATCACGAGGTCTCGGTCTCGAACTACCCGCTATTCGAGTACCCACCCTACGACCTCGCCCTCGCCACCCGCATGGCCGAGGTCGCCGAGTTCCACTCCCTCGATCTCCTCCACGTCCATTACGCGATCCCGCACAGCGTCAGTGCCCTGCTCGCCCGCCAGATGCTCGCAGCCCGTGGCCGCCATCTTCCGTTCATCACCACGCTCCACGGCACGGACATCACGCTCGTCGGCCTCGACCGCTCCTACCTCCCCATCACCCGCTTCGGCATCGATGAATCCGATGGGGTCACCGCCATCTCCTCGCATCTGCGCGACAAAACTCGTGAAAACCTCGGCATCACCCGCGATATCGAGGTAATCCGCAACTTCGTCAACTGCGACTTCTATCAGCGCGACGCCGCTCTCGTCGCCCAGCAGCGCCCTCGCTTTGCAAACGCAGGCGAACACCTCCTCGTGCATCTCTCCAACTTCCGCCCCGTCAAACGTGTCCTCGATGTCATCGAGATCTTCGCCCGAGTCGCCCAGGCCCTCCCCGCCCGCCTGCTCCTCATCGGCGACGGCCCCGACCGCTCGGCCGCCGAATTCCTCACCATGCGCCTCGGCATCGCCGATCGCGTCGACTTCGTCGGCAAGCAGGAGAACGTCAACGAGCTCCTCGCGCTCTCCGACCTCATGCTCATGCCCAGTGAGATGGAGTCCTTCGGCCTCGCCGCACTCGAAGCCATGGCTTGCCGCGTCCCCGCTGTCGCAACGCGCGTCGGCGGCGTTCCCGAGCTCATCGACTCCGGCGTCAACGGTCTCCTCTTCGACGTCGGCGACGTCGACAGCATGGCCGCCGGTGCCATCTCCATCCTGAGTGATCCCGCTCACCTCCAGACAATGGCCAGCGCAGCCCGCCGCACCGCGCAGGATCACTTCTGTTCGTCGCGCATCATTCCCCTCTACGAGCGCTACTATGAACGCATCGTCGCCGCTCCCGCGCGCTAACAACTCTCACTCAAGAGCATCCGCCCTTGTATTAACCGCGAGGATGCATTGCGCCACGAATCTCGCCGCACCCTGCATCCCTCGCCTATCCTCAAGTCAGGTATATCTACGCCTCATTGGGAGACGACCATCTATGAAGATAAAACTCTCCATCTCGCTCACCGCCGCCGCCCTCATCCTTCTGCCGGCCGCACAACTCTTTGCCCAGATGACTGGCACCTCGCACCCCGAAGACCTCGACGACACCGTCCCGACTGTTCCCGTCGACGGAACGCACTACGTCAAGCCCTCGCCAGCGGTACCGATGGCAACGGTCACGGTAACAACGCCCGCTGCCTCAACTCCTGCTCCTGTTCTCTACCAGCGCGGCAATGCCGCAGCGACGGCTCCGACCCAAACCGCCGCGCTGCGCACCGTCGACCCAACCATGGCCGTCACCGACGACGTCAACAGTGGTGTCGTCACCGATGTTCCCGTAGGCCCCAATGAGCTTCCTATCGGCACCATGCTCAAAGCGACCCTCCGGCAGCCCATCTCCACCGGGGCGACCGTAGCCGGCACACCCTTCACTGCAGCTCTCTCCGCCGACATCAGCCGCAACGGTGTCGTTCTACTCCCCACCGGAAGCCTCATCTACGGTCGCATCACGCAGATCCACGGTGGCCGCACCATCGGAGGCCCATCGGCCATCCGCCTCCAGCCTGACAGCGTCAGCCTTCCCGACGGCACCACTTATAAACTCAATGCCGAAGTCATCGACCTCGACCACTTCAAAGCATCGCATGTCAACGACGAAGGCACCATCGTCGGCGACACTCACCCCGGAACCGCCACAGCCCTTGGTGTCACCACAGGCGCAGTCGTCGCCGGAGCCATGATTGGCGGCGGCGTGGGTGCTGTCATCGGTCTGGGTATTGGCGCCGGTGCCATGACGATCTGGTGGCTCAACCATGATCGTCAGCAGGAGCTGCCCGCTGGCACCGAAATAGCCTTCACGCTCAACGACTCCCTCCAGCTCAACCCCGCCACCCACTAAATTCATTCACCCCAAACACTGAAGGCCCTCGAACATCGAGGGCCTTTGCCTTTGCACCTGCCTTTGCTTTTCTCTATTCTCTATCCTCTATCCTCTATCCTCTATCCTCTATCCTCTATCCTCTATCCCCTATCCCCTGCCTTACCCCCTGCCTTACCCCCTGCCTTACTCCATCACCTGCGCCAGCAACCGCTTCCAGTTCTTCTGATTCCTCTTGAAGCTCTTCTTCAAATCCTCAAGAATTCGCTGAAAGTCCGAATTGTCCGCGATTCCACGCCACGCCGGATTCTTGCTGAACCACGGATAATTTTCATTCCCCAGATAAATTGCCCGCCGCAGCCAATGCAGCGCCTCGGACGAATCACCCTCCACTGCAAAGTAGGTCGCCAACCGGTAGGCCATCTCACAATCTGCCTCAGCCGCAGCCAGCGTCTCCTCCAGCACAAATTCCGCAGCACGCTTCCGATCGCCCAGCTGCACGTAGCACATTGCAATCGTCGGAAACACAATGCGCAATGTCGAATCGTCCCGCGTCACCTGCTCCAGCGTCTCGATCGCCTTTGTCAGCTCCCCCTGTCGCATCTGCTGGTAGCCCTTCGAGATCCTCAGCAGTGGCTGCCTCGGCTCCAGCGTCAATCCCTTTTCAATCTCATCGCCCGCCAACTCCAGCTGATTCTGATACTGATACACCCGCGCGCGATGGTTATAGATCATCGCCGCATTCGAGGGGTTCAGCCGCAAAGACGTATTGAACTGATCCAGCGCCTCCTCATAGAGCCCATCGATCCGGAGCGTCAGCCCTGCCACCAGATGCACATTCCAATCATTCGCCGCCTGCTGCAGCAGGTGCTCGATGCCATGCCGCGCGCTCTCCTTCTCGCCGCGGCTCAACAGCATGTACACGCGATATAGATTCGCCTCCACCGACGACTGATCGCGCGCCAGTGCCTTATCGAATGAACGGCGAGCCTCCAGCACATGCATCTGACCGCCCAACCCATGCCGCGCATACTGCAGATGAGTAATTCCAAGTCCCGACCACCCCGGCGCATACGCCGGATCACGCTTCACCACACGCTCAAACAACTCCCTTGCACGGTCAAGTTCATCGCGACTCCCCGTCCTCGACATGAACGATGACAGCAGCGCCCTTGCCTGCAGATACTCCTCCGACACATCATTGCCCAGCGAAGCTACGCTGGCCGGCCCGGGAAGTCCAACCTGAAGCCCGCCGAATCCATGCAGCTCCCCAAACACTTCATCGCAGATCTCCGTCTGCACCGCAATCAGATCGAAGCTCCCCACACTGATGGCACCGCCCGTCCGCACGCTCTGTCCGGCGACGTCCAGCAGCTGCCAGTTCAGATCGAATCCCTTCTCCGACCGCAGAAAACTTCCCGCCAGCACGAAGTCCACCATCAGCTTCCGTCCCACGCTCAGCGGGTCCAGTTGCCGTGTTGGTACATCCATCAGGGCGCTCGACGGCCGCACAATCAGCGACGGCACCTTCGCCAGCCTCGCCGCCAGCGCATCCGCCAGCGCAAAGCCATAGAAGTGCTTCGAGTCGCTCGACCCCAGATTCACAAACGGCAGCACGACAATATTCGGCCCCTTTGACAGCGTCGTCGCCGTACTGTCGCGAAACCTCTCCGCCAGCATCGACAGGATCCCCGTGGAGCGCTTCTCTGCCTCGGGCGTCTCCATATCCAGTCGCTGCTGCGAGGACATATTGATCGCGCCCTCACCCGGCATCAGCATCGAGTCCAGCTGCAACGACTTCACAATCGTCTTCAGCCCCTCCCGCAACTCCGCCGCCGACGCATACCGCTCCGACGGTTGCTTGGCCAGGCAGCGCAGAATCACGCTCTCCAACTCCACCGGCAGGTCCGGCACAATCGCCCGCAACGACGGCGGCTCCGCATACTGGATCGCCCGAATACTCTGCAACTCCTGCGCATCTGGCCGATGAAACGGATGCCGCCCGCTGACCATCTCGTACAGAATCAATCCCAGCGCAAAGATATCGCTCTGGACGCTGCTCTGCCCCGTCACAAATTGCTCCGGAGCCATATACGCGATCGTCCCCCCGCGGGCCGTATAGGTCGCGCCCGCAAATGCCGGCGTCGCCGGCTGCGTCGTCATGGACGGATCGAAATCGATGTTCTCGCGGTTCTCGCGCTTCAACTGCCGCGCCAGACCGAAGTCCAGAATCTTGATCAGCCCGCCATCGGTCAGCATCACATTTGCGGGCTTCAGATCGCGATGGAATATCCCGAGGTTATGCGCCGCCGACAGACCGTCGGCTATCTGCATCCCGCTCGAAAGCACCAACTGCGCACTCGCCGGCCCCTCCGCGATCACCTTGTCGAGACTCTTGCCCGGAATGTACTGCATCACAATGTAGGCTTCGTCGTCCGACTCTCCCACCTCATAGATCGCGCACACATTCGGGTGATCTATCGCCGACGCCAGCCGCGCCTCGCGCAACTGCGTTGCCCTCACCTGCTCCGGCGTCTGCAAGCCGCGCTTCAGCAGCTTCAGCACCACGGGTCGCTGCAGCAGCGTGTCATTGGCAAGGAACACAACGCCGCTTCCACCCGACCCGATCTTGCGAAGAAACTCATATTGTTTGATGACGCGGCGTGCCATAACGCCATTATCTCAGCTACTCTCTCAACCTCTCTGTGAAGAAATGCTTCCGATCCCAAAATGCGACGGAGGCCTCCATTCATGCCGCGAATGGAGGCGAAAGCACGAGTTTCAACGCCTTTTAAAAACAGGGAGGCAGCCTTTACATACAGTCCTGCATCGTAGCTAGTCGTGCACACATTCGCTGAGGGCATAAAACACGAAGGCAGGCCTCTCAGCGCACCACGCAACCCCGACGGTACATCTCAGGAACACATGCCACCCACCCTGCTTCTCCTTGACGACAATGCCATTCAGGCCGCGACTCGTCAGACCATCCTCAAGCGTGCTGGCTACCTCGTCATCGCCGCCCTCAGTCCCGAGCTCGCCCTTGAGCAGTTTCGCAATAACGAATACCCCGCCGCCGTCGACCTCATCATCACCGACCACATCATGCCGTGCATGAACGGCTCCGAGTTCGTTACCAGGCTCCGCGAATTCGCCCCCGACATCCCCGTGCTCGTCATCAGCGGCATGGCCGAGGCGGAAGATGAGTACAAGAACCTCAGCGTCGACTTCCGCCTTAAACCACTGCTGCCTGATAACCTCCTCGCCAGCGTCCACCACCTGCTTGAGTCGAAGCCGTCCTCCAAGATCTAACTCACGGCCTGTAGACTTGTTCCAGCGCGCGTCTTGACCTCATCTCTGACGGGAATCCGCTCATTTCCCCTCCAAATCTCTATCCTGCCTCGAACCATGGGATTGCACGTCTTTTCGCCCACATCACCCACACATGCTTTCGATTCTGAGAGAATAGATTTCGAAGGATGTGCCCGCGAATGTCTCACCCCATGCCGTTGTTCGGCAGCTTTTCTCTTCTCCTGGCCCTGGTGCTGTGCATCTACACGCTCTTGTCTGGTGCCCTCTCGCTCTGGGCAATCGCCCATGGCCGTGTTCTTGCGATTGCGCCTGAACGTCTACGCGAAACCTCCCGCCGCGCCGGCCTTGCCAGCTTCATCGCCGTCTCCTGCGCCGCTTTTGCGCTTATCTGGGCAGCCTTCACCAACGACTTCTCCGTCGACTACATCCTCCACCACACCAGTCGCGCCCTCCCCTGGTACTACAAATTCTCCGCCCTCTGGTCCGGACAGGAAGGCTCACTCCTTCTCTGGGCCTGGCTACTCGCCGGCTACGGCTTCGTCCTTCGCCTCCGCCACAAGACCGACATCACGCTCACCGCCTACGCTTCGACCATCCTCTCCGCCATCCAGATATTCTTCGTCCTGCTGGTGGTCTTCGTCGCTCCGCCGTTCGCCCTTGTCCCCGGCGGCGTCGCGCCAGCCGATGGTTTCGGCCTCAATCCGCTCCTGCAGTACGCCGAGATGGTCATCCATCCGCCGCTGCTCTACCTCGGCTACGTCGGATTCTCCATTCCCTTCGCCTTCGCCCTCGGCGCCCTCATGATGCGCTATCCCGGTGAGAAGTGGATTCAAATCACTCGCCGCTGGACCATGGTCACCTGGCTCTTCCTCACCTGCGGCATCATCCTCGGCATGCACTGGGCCTACGCCGTGCTCGGCTGGGGTGGCTACTGGGGCTGGGATCCGGTCGAGAACGCATCGCTCATGCCCTGGCTCACCGGTACCGCCTTCCTTCACTCCGTCATGATGCAGGAGAAGCGCGGCATGATGAAGGGCTGGAATGTCTGGCTCATCTTCGTCACCTTCATGCTGACCATCCTCGGAACGCTGCTAACGCGCTCCGGCCTGGTTAGCTCGGTTCACGCCTTCGCTCAGAGCTCCATCGGCGATTGGTTTGTCGGCTTCCTTGTCCTCACCCTGGCCGTCTGCCTGTTCACCTTCCTCTACCAGCGCGACCACCTGCGTGCTGAGAATCACCTTGAGTCCCTCGTCTCCCGCGAGAGTTCCTTCCTCTTCAACAACCTCGTCCTTCTCGCCGCCTGCTTCACCGTTCTCTGGGGAACGCTCTTCCCCGTCCTGTCAGAATTCGTTCAGGGCTCCAAGGTCACCATGGGCGCGCCCTTCTATAACCGCGTCACCGTCCCAATCGGCCTCTTCCTGATCTTCCTCACCGGCGTCGGCCCGCTGCTCGCGTGGCGTTCCACCTCGCTCCGCGCCATCCGTCGCAACTTCATCCTTCCCTGCAGCGTGATCCTCGTCACTGCCATTGCTCTCATGCTCTGCGGCGTTCGCCCGTGGCGCGACGATGACGCCACCTCCGGCATCTATGCTCTTGTCTGCTTTGCACTCAGCGCAGGAGTCATCACCGCCATCATCGCCGAGTTCCTCCGTGGAGCCCGCGTTGTCAGCACCCAGACCGGTAAGAACCTCGTCGCCTCCACACTTCTTCTCACCCGCCGCAACACCCGGCGCTATGGCGGCTATCTCATCCACTTCGGCATCGTCGTGATGTTCATCGGTCTCGCCGGCTCAGCCTTCAACCAATCCAAAGAAGCCGAGATGAGCTTCGGCGACTCCATGCAACTCAACGGCTACAATGTCGTCTGCCAGAGTTACTCCCAGGACTCCAACGCCAACTACGACTCAGAGTTCGCGCTGCTCGACGTCTTCCACAACGGCAAGAAAATCACGCGCCTCGCCCCGGAGCGCCGCGTCTACTTCGCTAATACCGACCACGCTCAACCCTCCACCATCGTCGCAATTCACTCCACCCTCGCAAGCGACCTGTATGTTGTCTTCGAAGGCACCAACCCTGCCAACGACAAGCCCATCATCAAGGTCTTCATCAATCCGCTCGTGAACTGGATCTGGGGCGGCATCGTCATCGTCATCTTCGGCACTCTAGTGGCTTTGGTTCCGCCTCTCAAGACCGCCACTCGCCGGGTAGAAGTTCCCTCACCTCTTACAGCGGTTCCACTCACGCCCGATGCAGCTCTTGGCGGTTTCGCTCGCAGCACGGTTCCTATCGCCCCCGAGGGGCCCCATGTATAAGCGCTCGCTCCAACTCGTTCTCATCCTAGTCGTTGCCTTCACGATGCTCGGCGCAGGCGCCCCCTCCACCCGCTTCGACCACCTCGGCCACAAGCTGATGTGCACCTGCGGCTGCAGCGAGATCCTGCTTGAGTGCAACCACGTCGGCTGCCCCAACTCCACCGGAGAGATCGCCGACCTCCACACCCAAATGGATGCCGGTGTCTCTGATGCCGGCATCTTCAAGTTCTTCGCTGCCAAGTATGGCCCCACCGTCCTGGCATCACCCGTGCGCGGCGGCTTCGACAACGCTGCCTGGATCGTTCCCTTCGCCGTCTTTATCCTCGGCATCCTGGGTATCGTTCTGCTGCTTCGCCTTTGGCAGCGCCGCGATGCCAGGCTCGCGGCGGCCTTGCCCAGCGCACCTCCGACACCCGACGCCGACGCCCTCCGCGACCGCATTCGCAACGAAACCAAGTACGGCGAATAACCCAGCTTCCAGGCTGATACCCTCGAATCCACGATGACCCGCCTCGAACTCCTCACGATTGTCGTCGGTCGCGCCCGCAGCAACGGATTCGAGTTCCGCCGCTGGTACACCAGCCGCCTCGATCTCCCCTGGATAAGCGCCGAAGCCGCCCTTACGCTGCTCGATCAGCAGCGCCGTTACTACGCTCTGCTCTTCTCCCACGACTTCGCCAACGCCTTCTGGAAGGCTGGCGAAGAGATCACCTTCAGCGTTCCCGCCCAAACCTTCCAGCGCCCCATGCCCGACGGCACGCTCAAGACGATCCAGCGCAAGTCCTTCATGCGTCGCTCTGCCCGCCGCGACGCATGGCGCTACCACCTCCGCGAGATGGCCCTCGCCGAAGATCCACTCCGCTATCTCCGCAAGTACCTCAACGTGGAAGAAGACCTCACCGAGGACATTGCCGCCGCCACGGCAAACGACTCACCGGGAACCACGCCTCCCGCAACCACCCGCGCCAAGCGAGCCCCCGTGGCTAAGCCAGTCAAAACCGGCCCCACCAAATCGCGCGCACTCCCCACCGATATCCCTGCCTTCCTTCGCCGCCCTTACATTCCTTAGAACCTGTCCAGAAACTAGCGAAGGAACCTTGGAAGGAATATGCGGAGAAAGCTTGGGTGGATAGCGTAGGTACATGTACCCGAGCGATTTGAGCGACAAGCAGTGGATGAGGCTGGAGCCGCTGCTGAACGAACCACGGGCAGGGCGTCACGCCGGAGGCCGACCTCGAAAGCATGAACAGCGCCGGGTGGTGGACGCGATGCTGTATGTGGTGAAGACAG
>Ga0224555_1000019_pt1 | contig 197009 bp, 160 predicted proteins | sample 714S23034metaG_FD_180687 | JGI IMG/M metagenome (GOLD analysis project Ga0224555, IMG submission 180687) | Peat soil microbial communities from Stordalen Mire, Sweden - 717 S2 30-34 | ecosystem: Environmental > Terrestrial > Soil > Wetlands > Peat | place: Sweden: Norrbotten County, Stordalen...
GGGAATAGGGAATAGGGAATAGGGAATAGGGAATAGGGAATAGGGAATAGGGAATAGGGAATAGGGAATAGGGAATAGGGAATAGGGAATAGGGAATAGGGAATAAAAAAAACCGGTTGAGATTCGTGCTATCCCATGTCTCAAAATCGAGACCTGGGGGCAACCAGCAATTGTTGGCGGGGGAAGAAGAAGTAGCCGCAGGGGGCTAAAGCCCACGTTCATTCTTGGACTGTTTGCGGCACGAATAAATTCGTGCCCTGTTACAAAGCTTGCCTTTGCCTTCGCAAGCCAGCAACCCACAATGCATTACTCTATTCCGGCGGGGGATAGAAGGGGAGCTTCTCGTTTTTTTCGTTGGCGCGGCGGACGGTAATGTCGTCGAAGAGCAGAGCGGGCGCCAGCACCGTCTCCGGCACATCGCCAAAGTAGTTGGCCACCCACAGGTCTTTGCCGGCGGCCTCTACGCTGGAGCGCAGGGCACGCTGGTCCAGGTCGTCGAGCACGGCGCCGCGCACCAGTTCGCGCTTGCCGTCGGGGCTGACGCGATAGAGCAGCCTGGGGGTCAGGTCGCTGCCCATGGTTTCAACATAATAGACGCTCTTCAACTCGCGGTCTTTGGCCATCTCAAGCAATTTGCGGTTCAGCTCCTCGCCGGTCAGGCCATTGTTTGCCGTCACTTTGAGCACGCCTATCATGGGCGTCGCCGGTCCGGTAAGTCCTGCGCGTCCGTGACCGTTCGACTGGGGAAAATCGCGCACCGGTTCGCGGCCGGTCAGATAACCCACCAGCTTGCCCGCGGTAACCAGATTGACCGTCTGCGCGGGAACGCCCTCGTCGTCCACATCGTAAGCGCCCACCAGGCTTTTGCCGTTATAGCTCTTCAGGCTGGGATCGTCGACGACATCGAAGGAGTTGGGCAGAATGCGCGCATGATAACTGGAGGCGAAAAAACCGTTGGTCCGCGCCTCGGTGCCAAGCTTGGGCCGCGTAGCTGAAAACCCGCCGGCCAGGGTTGAGAGCAAAGTATCGGCGGAGGCATCGGAGCTGAGCAGCACCGGCCCGTGATACTCCTCCTCTACCAGCGGCGCATTGCGCAGGTCAGTGAGTGAAGCGATCAGCTTCAGTGCATGGTTCTCAAAGGCCTGGGGCGCATCCAGGTCATCGAGCGAGGAGCCAATAGTCGAATAGGAGCGGTCCAGCCGCATTCCGTCCGCTGCCTGCGTGCCTACCGCAAAGACCTCCTGGTATTCGGCGGCCGGCTTGCGCACGATGGTCCCCTCGCTGTTGACGAGCCAGGTTGTGGTGACGCGCGCATGGAAATCGGCCAGAGAGTATTGCACGTCCTTCTGGCTCGCCTTCACAGAATCGTTGGTGCGGTAGAGTCCGCTATCGTGGGCCACGCGATCCGCCCAGGCGGACTCGTCCAGCTTCAAGCGGAGCGGGGCGGCGAGCGAAATAACCGGGCTCTCACGGCTGAAATCGTCTGCCTGGGGCGGCGTTTGCACCTGCTTCAGTTCGGCCTGCTTCTGCGCGTAGGCAGCCAAGGCGCTCTTGTAGGCCTGGTCGGTTGCCGTCCACAGTTCCGAGCGAATCGCGATCGGGTCGTCGTCGAGCGCCTCTAGTTGCGCCGAGCCATCGCCGCGGCCGCTGGAGCTATCGGTCTTGAAGTCGCCCACATGCACCGTAACCCGGGCCACGCGCTGGTGCTTGTGCTCCGAGCCTTCGCTGGCCCCATATTCCGCTTTGGTCTCGTAGTCGTCCGCTTCTTCAATGCGGTACTGGATAAAGAACGGTTTGGCGAAATCTTTTAACTGCAACTGGCTCTTGCTGCGGTCGAGCTCTTCAAGCATGGCCTTCAGCACGGGGTCTTTTTCCGCATCGGCGCGGGTGGGCTGCGCGGACGCAGTCAGGCAGACGGCGGTTAGAATAGCCGCGGCTCCAGCAAAGATTGCAATCGGACGAATTCGGTTCATTGCACCTCCATGATCTGAAAACTGTTTCCCTGTTCCTCAGGGGCTAAAGCCCAGGTTGATTTTGTTGCGCATGCGGCACGACTAAAGTCGTGCCCTGTTACAAAGCGAGTTTTTTGAAGCAAGCACCAGGCACTATTCCGAATTCCCTGTTACTGCTTTTCCCCTGGAATGGGCAGAATCGGCGGCCTTGCTGTTCCCTGCTGCACGCGCTGCGTTTCCATCTCACTCACCAGCATTGCCGGGGCTACCGCGCTGACTGGAATGGTTCCCGACTCCGCTCCGCACTCGCCGTTGAAAACATCGCTCGTGTCGCCGGTGGCTAAAATGCGCTTCATGGCCGCCAGGGGCGTGCCTACTATGCTGACGCCCCGGACCAACTGGTCAGGACGGCCGTCCACGAAGACCCGCCAAACCACTAACGGAATTACCTGGAAGGCCTGCGGCGAACTGCGCGAAGTGACGGCAAACCCTGAAGAAATATCTTCAAAGTAGAGGCCATAGGGCTTGCCCTGCTTTTTTGCTTCCTCAATCAATTGCTTGCGCAGCTTGGCCTCGGACTCGGTTTTGGTTGAAGTGACAATCAGGTTGCCCTGGCGTCCGGTGGGCACACGGCCACCCTGCGCGCGACCGTGACCGTTGGAGGCGCTGAAGCTGGCGATGGGCAGGCGCGACATGAGGAAGGTCATCAGCACGCCTTCGTCGATCAGATCCACGCGGCGGGCCTTCTGGCCCTCGTCGTCATATTGGTAGTTGCCGCTCAGCCAGGTCTTGCCGAAGGTGGTCAGGGTGGGATCGTCGGCTACGGAGAGAAAGGTGGGCAGCACGTCTTTGCCCACTTCCTTGGTAAAGGTCTGGCCTTCCTCGTCGCCGCGCTGGCGCTGGCCCTCAAGCCGGTGGCCCAGCACTTCATGGAAGAAGACCGCCGCGGCCCGTCCGGAGAGAATCGCCGGCCCGTCAAAAGGTTCTGTCACCGGAGCCTTGCGCAGCGCCTCAAGGCTTAGTCCCAGGTCCTTTACCGCGGCTTCAAGTTTTGCCTGCGAGGGCAGGCCCTCCACGGTTTCGGCCTCGAAGGTCTGCGCGCGGAACAGGTCCATGCCATCGTCAGCGCGGGTTACGGCAAGCACCACCAACTGCGCCTGTAGATGCGGAGTAACTAGCTGCGATCCTTCAGACGATGCAAAGTAGTCGGTCTCGTTCTCCACGGACAGAATCACTACGTTCTGGTAAACATCCGGAAACTCGCGGAAGGCCTTGGAGAGCGCTCGCACCCGCTGTTCCCAGGCCGCACGGTCAATGGCCACAGGCGGAGCCGGCTTGCCCAGGTAAGTTTGCGGCTGCTCCTGGCTGAAGTCGGGCGAATTGTCTTCTTCCTTGGCTCGCACCTCGGCCTCGGTCTTTACGCGCAGATAGTTATCGAGCGCCGTTCCGTAGCCGGTATTGGTCGCGTACCAAAGGCTCCGCGCCAGCGCCTCGCGGTCGTCACCCAGCGGCAGTTGCAGGCTGTTTACCGCCGTGCCGCGATGGTTTCCATGCGTGTTATCGAGCTTGGCGTCGCCCAGACGCACCTGCACATCGGCCGTACGCACATGGTTGGCCACGCTGTCGATCAGCGCGCCAAACTGCGCCCGAATGGTCACGCTGCCGGCATCTCTGATGGTGTAACTGAGGAAGTAAGGCGGCAACGGCTTCTCAGATTCCTGCTTGCCAGTGACTTGCCTGCCGAGGGTGGTAAAGGCGCGATGCAACTCGGCCGTCATTGCGTCCAGGAGAATTGGGGTCGCCGATGAGTTTTGGTCCGCGGGATGGGTCGCAGGTGCGGCTTGCTGAGCGGCTGACCATGAGTTGAGGGTCAAACCCAAAATGGCAACGGCCATGCAACAGCCGACTCTCACCACCCTCCAACTGTTAGAAGCGAAAGAAAGTACTGGCATAGGATGGGAAAACTGGAGTAAAAGCATTTATAAGCTCGATTGTCTCAGAGTGAGCTTCCCGAGGAGAAATCCGATGATCTTTGCGCGCCGTACGTTGCTGACGCTGGGCTTTGCCATTCTGCTCATTGGCGTGGCCCCACACCTTTGCGCCACGCAGCCAGCTCCCGCCAAATCGACCGCCCCATCCGCCCAGAACCAGCCGGCCAGCGTTAAGGACGCCGCCTCCCAGCCCCAGCCGGCCGCCGCCCAGCCCGCCGCGCAGGCTTATACCCTGCCCCCCGATAAGCTGGCCAAGGCCATTGCCCTTAGCCGCATCCGTAATATTCTGGACATAACCGGCTCGATTTGGGGCCTGGTTTTTCTGCTGCTGCTGCTGGCTACCCGCGTTGCCGCCGCACTGGCTGACTGGACTGAGCGCCTGCTAAGACGGCGCTGGATGCAGGGACTGCTCTTTTTCGCGGTCTTTCTCATCATCAGTGACCTGGCCGGCCTGCCCTTCGATATTCTCGGCCACCATTTCAGCCGCAGCTACGGCATCAGCATACAGAGCTGGGGCGGTTGGACTCTGGACCAGGCCAAGGCGCTGGGCCTTTCCATTCTGTTTGGCGCACCCGTGCTCCTGCTCTTCAACTGGATCGTGCGCCGCTGGCCGCATCGCTACTGGCTGGGGCTGTGGTTGGTCACTATTCCGCTACTTATTCTCGTTATCTTTGTATCGCCGCTGCTGGAACCCATCTTCAACAAGTTTGAACCGCTGGCCAAAAACAATGCCGCGCTGGTCACGGATCTGGAAAAAGTGGTGGCCCGTACCGGAACCAATATTCCGCCTGACCGCATGTATCTGATGAAGGCCAGCGTAAAGACCAACGGCCTGAACGCATACGTCAGCGGCCTGGGCGCCACCAAGCGCGTGGTGGTGTGGGATACCACCGCGGGCCGCATTCCCAACGACGAAATCCTCTTTATCTTCGGTCACGAGAGCGGCCACTACGTTCTGCACCACATTCCCAAGATGCTGGCCGGCATGATCTTCGCCCTGTTTTTCGTCTACTGGGGCTGCGCCGCGTTGGCGGGCGCGCTGGCGAGCCGCTACGGCTTCGTGTGGCACCTGGGCGGGCTCAAAGGCGGAAAGGATGCGCTCTCGAGCCGCCAGGGTTTCCTGGTGCTGCTGTTTGCCATTTCGGTGGTCAGCTTCCTGCTTACGCCGGCAAGCAACGCCTTCAGCCGCCACTTTGAGCACCAGGCCGACGTCTACGGACAGGAAGCCGTTCACGGCATCGTCGCCGACCCGCAGAAGACCGCCGCGGCCGCCTTCAACGCTCTCGGCGAGGCTTGGCTTGAAGACCCTAACCCTAGTCCCTTTATCGAGTTCTGGGAGTATAACCACCCCTCCGTCCAAACCCGCGCCAACTTCGCATTGCACTACGATCCGTGGGTTAATGGCGGGCACGGCGAGTTCTTTAACAAATAGGGAATAGGGAACAGGGAATAGGGAATAGGGAATAGGGAATAGGGAATAGGGAATAGGGAATAGGGAATAGTAAGAAATGTGCTTGCCATCTCTCACGGATGGTCAAGCACACTAAGGGTAATCACTGCGCGCCGCCCTGCCCTAATCGTCCCCATAGGTCGGATAAGGCGTCGGCTCCATGCTGGTCGGCATCTTTTCGAGCGTTACAAGATCGGCCTGCACCTGCGCCCACTGTTGCGGGTCTTTCTTCGTAGTGATCGGAGCATCCTGGTTGGCGTAGTAGGCCTGGATCTCCTCCTTGATTCCCGGCGGAATCGGCACCGCGGGTTGCCGCGTCAGCATGTGCAAGAGGTCGGCAAAGGTGGAGTCGGTCAGCGAATACCCACCGGGCTTTACTACGCGCCCCGTATCCAGGTCGCGATTCGGCAGCGGATGGCGCGGGTCTCGCTGTTGCCGCGGCCCGTCCGTTTTAGGGCGCAGATGAGCGGACGGCGCGTCTTGAGGTGGCGCCTGAGATTGCGCAGCCTGGGCGTGGGCAATGGGAACGGCGGTTTGCGCTGAGGTTGGATGCGGCGCGGACGGTAGCGTAAACCGGGCCAGCGTGCTGCGCAGTTCAGCCGCAGAGAGCACAACGCTGTGCTTGTACTCCGCTTCAGTGGCCGGCGTCGGGCCCTTAATATCAACCATCTTCAGCGGGCCCACTTTGGGCAGGACAAACAGCAGTCCGGCCAGCGTGTAGGTGCCAATCCCCGCTTTCCGCCGGTAGGCTTGCCAATCGTTTTCGCTGGCAACTTTGGCCACCTCTTGCTCCAGCTCAAGGGCCTCCGGCGTATTCGGGTCCGCGGGCTCGTGACGGCGATGCAGGATGGTGACCGCATAGGCAATGCGCGGGATAAATGCGCGCACCGCGAAGCGATATGCTTTGACGTTAACGCGAAGCCCACGATTCCCCCCGAAGTCTTCGCTCAATCCGTAGGTCTGGTAATACGCCAGCGAAAGCTGCTTCACCGGCACTTCCAGTCCAACGTGCCGCAGGTAATGGACGGGCGCCAGGCGGTGATGCGCAATTTCGTTAATGTCAAAGGCAAACTCCGTTTGCACATGCTGGTGTTCGCCTTCGGCGTAATTCACATCTGAACCATATTTGGCGAGCAGCCTGGGGAACTCGACCGGAACCGCGAGGTTGGTAGCCTCCGAGTGACCAATCGAGTCGCCAATATAGTGAGAAAGCGCGCCCACCGCAAAGGCCAGTTCATTGGCATTCTTCGCATTGCGGAAGAGGTTCACCACAAAGTCCCCTGAGCGCACATAGTGGGTCAGGTTTGAGAAATTGGCGTCGCCAAACGGGTAGTAGCCAATATCCTGGATCACGCAGCCGCCATAGGCGTAGGCCCGGGCCTGCTCAAGTTCCGCCGGGGTCAGCGTCGGATAACGGCTGAGCAGAAGCGGAACGATGGAGTCCTGCCATGTGAGGTCGATCAATTGCTCATGGGTCAGTAGAGAATAGGCGTGCGCCCCACCACCCCAGGGCAATACCAGCGCCAATATCAGCAAAATAATAGTTCGGAATCGCGGCAACGTCTTCATGCCTCTATAAAATAGGATGCTGCCGATGAGCACACTACTCTCAAATACTTCTGGAGTGCGGGCTGCACGGCCGCTGTGGCGCCGTCATACAGTCGAGCAGCAACGCCTGGAAAGTGGCATAAACATTACAATATAAATGGCTTATAGCTGTACGCATTTCGCCCCCCGCCTGAAAACGAACCATCATTTTTTTGTCAAACGAAAAAGCGGCTGCCCCCGTTTGTTGCTCGAATTCAAAGTTCATTACGGCAAAGACCTGCCAGCAGTCTTTCTCCGAGAGCCCATCGACGGCCAACAGAGCGAAAACGCGAACACGAATATTCCCTGTTCCCTGTTCCCTGTTTTCCCAACCCCGCTCCGCGCCGTACACTATTTCTTCAAGGAGCAAACTCCCATGGCCTACCCCACCAATTACAAGTACACCCGCGAACATGAATGGATCTCGCTCTCGGGCTCCATCGGTTCCATCGGCATCACCGACTACGCGCAGAACTCCCTGGGCGACATCGTCTACGTTGACCTGCCCAAAGTCGGCGACCCGGTGACAGCTAACGCCACCTTTGGATCTGTTGAAAGCGTGAAGGCCGTCAGCGACCTCTTTTCGCCCGTCACCGGAATCGTCACAGAGATCAACGAGGAGCTGAAGGTCTCGCCCGACAAGATCAACGAAGCGCCCCACGATACCTGGATCGTCAAGGTCGAAATCGCCGATCCCGCCCAGCTCGATGCGCTGCTCGACGCGGCGGCGTATGAGGCGTTTATCTCGGAAGAAAGCTGAGAGACAGTTGTCAGTGATCAGTTTTCAGCAGCCCGGAATTGGCAGTCACCGGCAACGAGCCGGAAGCTATGGATGAGTGAGGCCGATTCGCTTTCAGGATTTTGCATTATGCTGGGTAGGAGACCTCTGCCCCCAGATCCCCGAAAAAACTGACAACTGATTACTGACAACTGACCACGGGTCCCGGAGAGACCATCCATGCGCTACCTGCCCAAGTCGCCTGCTGAACGCTTGGCAATGCTGGCCGAAATCGGCGCGGCATCCATCGACGATCTTTTCGAAGTCATTCCCGCCGAGTACCGCCTGCAGCGCGATCTCGACGTTCCCCGCCAGCAGGCGGAGAGCGAGATTGTGGATTACTTCCGTGCCGCCGGAGATAGAAACGCAACCGGCTACGCAAGCTTTCTCGGCGCCGGAGCCTATCGCCACTACAGGCCGGTGGTGATAGACGCCCTGGTGCAGCGCGGCGAGTTTCTCACCAGCTATACGCCCTACCAGGCTGAGATTACACAAGGCACGCTGCAGGCGATCTTCGAGTTCCAGACTATGATCGCCGAGCTGACCGGCATGGACGTGGCCAACGCCAGCATGTACGACGGTTCGACGGGCGCGGCCGAGGCGGTGATGATGGCCGTGCGCGTTACCGGCCGTCACAAGGCAGTCGTGGCTGCGACCGTTCATCCCGAGTACCGCGAAGTGCTGGCTACCTATGCGAAACATCAGGGACTTCCTTCGACTTTAGTTGGTTATGATTCCAGGACCGGACGCGTCGATCTTGCAGCGTTGGAAGCCGCGGTTACGGAAGAAACCGCTGCGGTGCTGGTGCAAAGCCCCAACTTCTTCGGCATCATTGAAGATATTCCCGCCATCGCGGAGATTGCCCACGCTAAGGGCGCGCTGTTGATTGTCTCCATTGCGGAAGCGGTTTCGCTTGGGGTGGTCAGGCCGCCCGTGGAGGCGGATATCGTCAGCATGGAAGCGCAGTCCTTCGGTGTGGCGCTTAGCTACGGCGGCCCGTTCTGCGGGGTGATTGCGGCGAAAGAGAAGTTCGTGCGCCAGATGCCCGGCCGCCTGGTCGGCCAGACCGTCGACTCGACCGGCTACCGCGGGTTCGTGCTCACGCTCTCCACTCGCGAGCAGCACATCCGGCGCGAGAAGGCGACTTCGAACATATGTACGAATCAAGCATTGGTGGCGCTGATGGCCACCATCTTCCTGACCGTCTACGGCAAGGAGGGCATTCGCGAATTGGCCGAGCACAACCTGGCGAAAGCTGCTTACGCGGCGGAGACGCTTGCGGCACAGCCCGGCGCAAAGTTGATTTTTAACGGCGCGCCACGCTTCCACGAGTTTGTGCTTCAAACGGAAGAAGCTCCGGCAGCGTGGAGCCAGCGGTTGCTGGATGCAAAGATCGTCGGCGGAATTGAGTTGAGCCGCTGGTACCCAGAACTGGGCAATTGCACGCTCTGGTGCGCAACAGAAGTGATCACCCGCGAGCAGATCGATACTGCGGCCAAAGTGCTGGCGGCTGCACCGGTGGAGGCATAAGGAGTTCGTGACCAAACAGACACATTCGCCGCGAGTAAGATTGAATGCATTTGCTTTGTAACAGGGCATGACTTTAGTCGTGCCGAAACGCCACATCAAGAAAGGAGTGGGCTTTAGCCGCTGCCATGGCGCAACCCGGCAGAAATGCATCGCCGTCAAGCATCCTCAATCCCGCGCGCACGTTCTTTTTAACGTCGGGAACGAGTATGGGGAGCCGCCTTCTGCAATCGGAGCGCAATGCTGGGCTGCTCGTTGATGTTCTGCGGTCGCTTGTCGCCGAGCGTCGCTTCAAGCTGCACGATTTTGTCATCATGCCCGACCATATTCATCTTTTATTGACAGTTGAGGATGGTATGACCGTCGAAAAGGCTATGCAACTGATCAAGGGAAGGTTCTCGCATCGATTGTCGCATGAATTTGGGCACAAAGGCGAGGTGTGGCAACGTGGTTTTTCCGAGTTGCAAGTGATGAGCCGGGAAAGCCTTGAAACGCATCGCGAGTATATCGGGCAGAATCCAGTGAAGGCGGGGTTGGTAATTTCAGCGGACGAATTCCCATTTTGCTATCGGTACCTCGCGAAGAGAAAAGCGGAAACGAGAGTTGGCAGGGGCTAAAGCCCGGAAACATTTTAATGGTCGTTTGCGGCACGACTAAAGTCGTGCCCTGTTACAAAGCGCGAATCAGCAGTTGGAATCTAAAGAGGCATTTCTCGAATCAGCAGTTGAATTTGAAGAGGTATGGCTCTCGAATCAGCAGTTGGATTTCAAGGACATGGCGAATCAGCAATTGAGTTTCAAGAGGCATAGTGCATGGCAGCTAATGAAAATCCCAGCCCGCGTACGTTGGGCAAAGTCCGTCCGCACCAGACGCAGAATGAGGCGCTGGTGTTTGAGAAATCTTCGCCGGGCAAGCGGGCTTATAAGATGCCGCCGCTGGACGTGCCCGCCGTCGATGCCGCCGCACTATTAGGTTCTTCTCATCGAACCACACCCGGCCTGTTGCCCGAGCTGAGTGAGATTGAGATCATTCGCCACTTCACGAGACTTTCCACGTGGAACTATGCCATCGATCTGGGCATGTACCCGCTCGGCTCCTGCACGATGAAGTACAACCCGCGGGTCAACGAGGCGGTCGCACGGATTGAGGGATTGGCCGAGGCGCACCCTTACCGTCCAGATTCGCTTGCTCAGGGCGTTCTGGAAATTATCGAACTGTTGCAGCGCTGCCTGATCGAGATTACCGGCATGGATGCGATTACGCTGCAACCAGCGGCGGGGGCGCACGGCGAGTTTACGGGGATTTTGCTGACTCGTGCATGGCATGAATCGCAGGGAAATCCGCGGCGGAAGGTGCTCATCCCCGACTCGGCTCATGGCACCAATCCGGCTACGGCGGCTATCTGCGGCTATACGGTGGAGAACCTGAAGTCCAATGCCGAGGGCGGCATCGATCTGGATGCTTTGGTGCGCCAAGTGAACGAGGAAACCGCCGCGCTGATGCTCACTAATCCATCGACGATTGGAGTATTCGAGAGCCAGATTCACAAGATCGCCGATATTCTGCACGCCAAGGGGGCTCTGCTCTATATGGATGGAGCGAATATGAATGCCCTGGTGGGCAAGGCGCGGCCCGGCGACTTCGGCGTGGACGTGATGCACCTGAATCTGCACAAGACCTTCTCGACGCCCCACGGCGGCGGAGGTCCAGGGTCCGGGCCTGTGGCTTGCAAGGCGTTTCTGGAGCCGTTCCTCCCTACCCCGGTATTGGTCCAGGACGAGAACGGCGCGAAGCATTGGAATTACAACCGGCCACGGTCGGTTGGGCGCGTGCGGGCTTTCTATGGGAATACCGGAATGTTTATTCGCGCGCTGGCTTACATTTTGGCTAACGGGCCTGATGGCTTGCGGCAGACCACCGAAGACGCCGTGCTCAACGCCAACTATATTCGCGCCAAGCTCGAAGACCTCTACGAGCTGCCTTACAAGACGGCTTCCATGCACGAGGTGGTCTTCAGCGATAAGCGGCAGGCCGCCAGGGGAGTGAAAACCGGCGATATCGCCAAGCGGCTGATCGATTACGGCTTCCATCCCTATACGGTGAGCTTTCCGATGATCGTCCACGGTGCGCTGATGATTGAGCCTACGGAGAGCGAGTCGCGTGAAGAGCTGGACCTGTTCATTGAAGCCATGCGCTCTATCGCTCGCGAAGTTGAGGAGACGCCGGAGTTGGTGAAGACTGCGCCGCACTCGACGCGCGTCTCTCGGCTCGACGAGGTGCAGGCGGCCAGGAAGCCGATTCTGCGCTGGCGGCCGGTGAAGTAAGGAGCTATTCAAGCTACGCAGCTCAACTTATTTAAATGCATTTCAGTTCTGTGGTCTCCCACCCTTTCGCCAGAAATAAGGCGAAAGGATGGGGCACGGGACTTTTGTGGATAGGAAAGATTACAAAACTCAACCAAAAATCCTATTGACCTTCGGAGGCACTCGATCAGTTCGCTGCGCTCACCAGCGGCACTTGCAACGTGGAGTCGTGGCCGGGGCCGGAATAGATGGTGATGGTGGCGGGCTTGTAGGCTTCGGGTTTGGCGGTCATGATGTTGGGGACGAAGGTCTGCGGGTTGCGGTCGTAGAGCGGGAACCAGGTGCTCTGGATCTCAACCATCACGGTGTGGCCGGCTTTGAAGAGGTGATCCACGTCGTGAAGCGAGAACTTGTACTCGTGGATGGAGCCGGGGCTCAGGGGCGTGGGTTTCTGAAAGGATTCCAGATAGCGGCTGCGGAAGATTTCTTCGTTGGTCATTAACTGGTAACCGCGCATGTTGGGGTCAGGATCGTCGCTGGGATACTGATCGATGAGCTTGACGACCAGATCGTTGTCGCTGCCGGTGGTGGAGGCATAAATGTCGGCGAGGACTTCGCCGGTAATGATCAGATCCTTGGTAAGGACGGGGAGCTTCCAGACAGCTACGTCCTTGCGATCGGTGACGAAACGCTGGTCCTCAGCGAGCCAGGTGTACCAATCGGAGCCTTGGCCGTAAGTGGGCTGGATGGGACGATGGCGGTAGGGGATTGGGTTGGCTGGGTCGCTTAAATAGCTGGTTTGTGCATCGGCGGTCGTGCCGCTGAAGCTGAGCAGGCCCGCGCCCTGAAGATGGAGGCTGGTGGGGCGGGAGTCCGGCGGCGGGAAGTGGGCATAGCGCTGCCAAGTGTTCGAGCCGGTCTGAAAGCTGGCTGTGTCTTCGAGGTCAAAGCCGGATGGATTGGTTCCGGGCTCGTCTTTCATGTAGTGAGCGAAAAATGTTGCTTCGATGCGGGAGCGGTACTCCTTGCCGATGGACTCGGTGTAGTCGAGATTGCCGAGGTGGCGCGACGAGGAGGCCCAGGAGCCGTGACGCCATGGACCGAGGACGAGGAAGTTCTGGTGGTTCGCGTCGTGGGGCTCGAGAGTGGAGTATTCGATCTGCGGTCCGTACATATCTTCCTGATCGTAGTAGCCGCCGACGGTGAGGGTGGGAACGGTGACCGCGTTGAGGACGTGCTCGACGCCGCGTGAGGTCCAGACGGAATCGTAAGTGGGGTGATTGAGGAAGAGCTTCCAGGTGGGCAGCGTTTTGTAGCCGGATTTTTTTACGTCTTCGGCAAAGCTGCCGCGCTCGATGAAATAGTCGAAGCCGTCGCGGGGATTGCCGTTCTTGTCCTTGCCGTAGTCCACGCGGGTGCGATCCTTGCTGCCTTCCATTTCAAATACATAGTCGTAGCCGTAGCTCTGGCGGAATGCGCCGTTGTGAAAGAAGTCGTCGCCCATCCAGACATCGATCATGGGAGCCTGGGGAGAGATGGCTTTGACGGCGGGGTGGGGATCGATGCCGGCCATCATGGCCAGGAAACCGGGATAGCTGGTGCCGATGAAGCCGGCGCGGCCGTTGTTCTTAGGGACATTGGCGAGCAGCCAGGTTACGGTGTCGTAGGCGTCGGTGCTTTCGTCCACAGCCTTGGGATCGTGGTGGTCGGCGAGAGGACGGCTCATGATGAACTCGCCTTCGCTCTTGTAGCGGCCGCGAATATCTTCGCCTACATATATGTAGCCGTCGCGGGCCAGTTCCGGGCGAGCGGAGAAGAACCAGGCTCGCGTGGTCTGGTCAACGCCGTAGGGGGTGCGCTGGATGAGAAATGGAAGCGGGGCAGCGACGTCCGTGGGCCTGAGGATGACGGCGTGGAGCTTTACGCCATCGCGCATGGGAATCATGACCTCAGTACGTATGTAGTCGTGGTAGGGGTGATGGCGGGGCAACTGGCGGGTGCTGCGGTGGTAGACGGAGCCTGCGGGGTCAGAGGAGACTGAGACGGTGTCGCCGCGGCCGTTGGCATCGAGCGTGAAGCGGAGTGTGTCTTTGGAGTCGGGGAAGGCGTATTCGCCGGCGGAGACGGGCTTGAGCTGGGTGGGAACGATGCGCTCGCTTTCAACGTAGAGCTTGCCGTTGAGGACGTAGACACTGAGCGGTGTGTCTGGCTCGACCGGGTCAGTGTACTCGCCGGTGAGGGCTTCAATCTGGCCGATCTCAGCTAAGGTGGATTGCGCGGGCGTGGCGGCCTGGTTGATGACCGGTGCGGAAAGAAGCAAAGCAAGACAAAGTACGGTTGGCGCGAGACGGAGACGGGACAAACGAAAAATCCTCCTTGGAGTTAGAACAAAACCAGAGTTGCTGTACCCTGTTGAATGTTGTTGAAGTGTGAGTGTGAGTGTGCCGAAGCTGGGTCATTCACATTCACACTCACACTCACACTCATGGATACATCGACTCTGTATCCGCTTTAATGCGCGTGGCTGTGGTGTTTGCGCTCAGCGATGCCGGCCATTTCTTCAATGGGGACTACGCAGCCATCGAGCACCTGGCAGCCGGTGTGCTCGAACTGGATGGTGGTGTGGCTGATCTGGAAATTGTCGCGGAGCACCTGATTGAGCTTGAGCAAGATGCATGCACTCTCTGACGGGGGAATGTCGGCGATGGTGACGTGGCAGGCGAGGGCGCGGGACTGGGAGCCGAGGCACCAGACGTGGAGATCGTGGACGTTGAGCACGCCTTCGACGGCTTCCATGCCGGAGCGGATTACGGGCAGCGATATGCCGTGGGGCGTACCTTCGAGGAGGATGTTGAGGGTTTCGCGAACGATGCCGAAGCTGGACCAGAGGATGAGAGCGGCGATGACGAGCGAAAGAACGGGGTCGATCCAGTTTTGGCCGGTGATGAGGATGCCCGCGCCTCCGGCGATGACGGCGGCGGTGGAGAGCGTGTCGCCTGCCATGTGGAGAAAGGCGCTGTGCAGGTTTACGTCTCTGCTGACGCGCCACAGGAGGGCGGCGATGACGCCGTTCATCAGCATGCCGGCGGCGGCCACAATCATCATGAGCTTGGGCTGAACGGCGACGGGCGCGGAGAGGCGATGGACGGCCTCAATGGCGATCCAGAGAGAGATGAGGATGAGGGTGCCCGCGTTGATGAAGGCGGCCAGCACACCGGCGCGCTGGTAGCCGAAGGTCTTGGAGTTGCTTGCGGGGCGCGTCTGCAGATAGACGGCGATAAAGCTGAGCAGGAGGGCCAGAAAATCGGAGAGGTTGTGGCCGGCCTCGGAGAGCAGCGCCAGCGAGTGAGCATAGAGCCCCGCCACGAAGGTGACCGCGACGTAAGCCAGCGTGGCCAGCAGCGAAAAACGCAATACGGATTGAGTTCGTTGAGCGCCGGGCGAGGCGTGCGACGCATGAAGGTGCATAGAGAGAGTATACCGGGGGTGGGTATAGGCCGCCAGTCCGCGGCGTGAACGCAACTCAGCCCCGGCCGGGGCGCAGGTGGCTCATGTCGAGGGGGTCGGGGTCCTCGTATGCGGGCAACACCGGAAGGCCGGCGCGTACGCCGCTCCAATCCTCAGCTATGACGATGCTGTTCTGGGGGTTGCCGGGCTGGTAGCGCGCTGTGCAAGGGAAGCCGGCTCGGACCTGGGAAACATCCACTACGCCGGGCATGCCGGTAATATCCTGGGAGCACTCATAGTCCACGCCGCCGATGCGGTAGTTGTAGAGCAGGAGGATGAGGGCGCGGGCGGGCTCTGACTTGGATTTGGCGGGGGCCTGGACCTCGCAAACATCGAGCAGCATGCCGTCTACCAGGCGGCCGGATTGCACCAGAAACCGGCGCCGTTCGCGCTCCAGTTCTTCGGGGGTGGGGCGCTTGCGCAGCACCAGCCAAAGCGCAAGGGCGCCCAGAGCGACCAGGCCGGCAACTGCCACCCATGCATTTGCGGTGAAATGGGTCATAGATGCGGGACATCACCCCTGTGTCCCAACTAGAGGATACCGCAAAGGCTTGTCGCGGTGAGCCGGGATGTGAGCGGCGGATCGCGCGGAGGCAGGAAAAGAATAGAGAGCTGGAACCGGGATATGCAGAATATAAATAGCAGGATCAAAAGTATTTTGAGAGAATTGTTGCCCAGCTAGTACATTCAAAGTACTGATTCCTGTTGGCGGTCAAATATGGAAGCAAATAGCCGTGTCGAGGATCAACGTTCAGCCCGATTGTTGCGCCAGCGGATTCTGTATGCTCTCGGTCCGGGCGATGTGGTTGGCCTCTACCGGGATTTGCTGGCGGGCAGAGCGCCGGACTTCCAAATGGGGATGCCCTTCTCGAAGCAGTTTCTGGATTGGTGCGACGAGTCGGGAGTGGAAGCGCACGTCATGTCATGGCATTTCCGGCGGGATTCGATTCAGGTGGGCCGGTATCGGGTGGAAAACCGGCCGAAGCATCCCTGGTATTTCGGGCGGGGCCTGAAATACTACTTTGGCGAGATTGCGTATGGGCTGACCGTTGTGGCGCAGGCGGTGAAGGATCGAGCCACAGTAGTGATTGCAGACTCAGGCACGAGCCATTGGATTGTGTTTTCGCTGCTTGCGATCCTGCGCATTCCGGTGATTGCGGTTCTGCACAATATGCCCTGGCCCATGGGTTTCCGGCCCAGGCGGAGAATCACGCGTTGCCTGCTGTACCTGGATGGGTGGTTTTTTCGACACATCGCCGCAGCCACGGTGTGCGTCTCACCGGAGTGCGAGCGGCAGGTGCGCCAGATGGCGGGAACTCCAAAAGGCCCCATTTATCAATGCCGCGCCCAATATCGCGAGGATTTCCTGAGCCGTGTGACTCGGCCGCCGGTTCGTCCTTTCCTGCCGTTTCAAACTTTATTCCTTGGCAGGATCGAGGACTACAAAGGCGTTTTTCTGATTCTTTCCATCGCCGAGCGCCTCGAAGCAATGTTACCGGGCCAGTTCGCGTGGAAGATTTTTGGCTCCGGATCGGCATTTGACGCGCTCAAGCGTGAGGCCGAAGAGCGGAAGTTAAGCCACCTGGTCGCAATTGACGGGAGGATACCGAACGAAGAGAAAGCGCTGGAAGCGTACGCATGGGCACATGCGATCACCGTACCAACGACCTCCGCGTTCGGTGAAGGCCTCCCCATGGTGGCGATCGAGGGAATACTTGCCGGCCGGCCGGTTGTTATCAGCAGCGTGGTGCCGGCGCCGGAAGTTCTCGGGCCGGCGACCATCGTAGCCGAGGTCGATAACGTCGAAAGCTTCGTCGAGGCTTTTCAAAAGCTGGCGCTGGATACGGACTATTACGACAAGTGCCAACGCGCAACAGCGAACGTGCAAGCCCAGTTTTACGACAGGTCGCAGGGACTGGGAAATGTACTCGGCAAAGCAATCTCGAATCTAGGCTGATCTTCACGCAGCGTTTTTCGGTGCAGACGAAACCGCAATTTTCGGGGGAGATGACCTATACTTATCTCTGCGACTTTGAGGATTTCCTCCCCTGCCGGAGGCTCTGGTTGCGGAGGTTTTTCAGTTTTGACCAAGACTTCAGGATCGGCACAGCGCACTCGGATTCGCTCCACCACGGTGATCTGCGTGCGGCGCAACGGCGAGGTGGTGATGGCCGCTGACGGCCAGGTGACCCTGGGCGAGCACGTGCTGAAGCACTCAGCCAAAAAGATCCGGCGGCTTTATCAGGAGAAGATTCTGGCTGGATTTGCCGGATCGACGGCGGACGCCTTCAGCTTGTTTGCGCGGTTTGAGTCCAAGCTGGAGCAGTACGCGGGGAACCTGAACCGCGCGGCCGTGGAGCTGGCCAAAGACTGGCGCACCGACAAGATGCTGCGTAATCTCGAGGCGCTGCTGCTGGTGGCCGACAAGGGGCAGACGTTTCTGATCTCCGGATCGGGAGACGTAATTGATCCGGACGAGCCGCTGGCGGCAATTGGGTCGGGCGGAAGCTATGCTACAGCCGCGGCACGGGCGCTGATTGAAAATACCGATTTGAGCGCACGCGAGATTGCCGAAAAGGCTATGCAGATCGCCGCGGCAATTTGCATCTATACCAATGACCACATCACGATTGAGGAGCTGAAGGGGTAGCAATCCAACTGAACTCGTGTTTTGAAAGGGCACGACTTTAGTCGTGCCGCGGGAGTCGTCAAATAATGTCAGGGCTTTAGCCCCTGAGGGAATGTGGGTACTCCGAACACGGGTTACTCGCGACTGTAGGGGTATGAGGACAGGAAGAATATGGCTAGTGATCTGATTATGTATCTCAGACTCATGATACAGGCATATCTTTATGATGGCGCCTACCAGTCAGAAGATGAATCTCAGCCCTATTCTTTGGAATCCACCACAGTCCTAGAGGGATTTAGGGAATTAGTTCATGGACTTGCAGGAAGAATTGGCCGGGACGAGGAGATTCAGTCAAGGGTAGAGAAAGCCACTGAAGAGTCCGCCAATCACTTGAATGCAACAATACTTCTCAATACGAACGATCTTAAGTGCGAGGACGATAGGCTTCTTGAGGAGTCAGCTGAGCTCATTAAACCTTCACCCAGGCGTTCCGCATTGCTCTCAGATAAGGAGGCTGTTAGGGAGCTTCTCGATGCGCAAAAAAGGAGCTACGAAGAGCGTCAAGAGGAAGCTAACAAATGGGGGATCGGCGTAGAAGACCTGCCGAGGTGGAATGCATTGTGGGAGGCTTCTTATCAAGGCCCTGAAGTTCTTCTGCTGAAGTATATGCTCGTCATGATTTCCAAGTGTCGCACCGCAGAACTTCATCGGGACATGTTGAAGATCAACGATCTCCATAAAAACGAACGGTACGGACTTAAGAGGACTATACGCGAGGCTTTCTTGTGCAGAGTTTTTGGATTTGACCAAGGAGCGGCATCGTTGTGCGGCGCTGCGATTGAAAATGAGGCTAAGGATAGGCTGACAGATCTCGGATTCATCCAGTTGAGGAGCGAGAATTGGCCATTTGGCACGGACAAGAGCACTTTCCCGGGTAGGCAAATGACAGCTAAGGATTTAATCGCCGAAGCGCACACCCAGGGACTCTTGGGAAACGATACTGTTCAAGCCTCCGAGGCACTGCAAAAAGGAGAACATGTTCTTGATTTGAGAAACTCCGCGCTGCATAGGCCGCAGGAATTCAACAAAATGCTCAAGCTTGATCGATACGAGCGATTTGTTCCTGACACCCGGGATGTACTGGAAGCATTGCAAGGGAAATGAAATTGCGTAACCAGATTTCCCTCAGGGGCTAAAGCCCAAGAGGTTTTCTGGACGTTTTATGGCACGGCTGAAGCCGCGCCCTTTCAAAGCAGACGCACTACCAATTAGTATCTGACAGAAGAGAATAAATGGCCATTTATCTGCCCGCATCCGCCGAAGAACAAGATCTCTCGCTGGACGAGTTGACTCCTCGCGAAATTGTGACGGAACTCGACAAGCACGTGGTGGGGCAGCGCGCCGCCAAGCGCGCGGTGGCCATTGCTCTGCGCAATCGGCAGCGGCGGCAAAAGCTGCCTCCCGACCTGGCCGACGACATCATGCCCAAGAACATCATCATGATTGGGCCTACGGGGGTGGGCAAGACGGAGATTGCGCGCCGGCTGGCCAAGCTGACGGGTTCACCGTTTCTGAAGGTGGAAGCCTCGAAGTTTACCGAGGTGGGCTACGTGGGGCGCGATGTGGAGTCGATGATTCGCGACCTGGTGGAGATCGCCATCGACATGGTGCGCGAAGAGCGCCTCGAAGAGGTGGAAGACCGCGCGGAGATGAACGCGGAGGAGCGGCTGCTCGACGTGCTGCTGCCGCCTCCGCCGCCCACGCCTCCGGCTGCCGAGGGCCAGCTTACGCTGCCCGGCACGGAGAGTTACCAGCGCTCGCGCGAGAAGATGCGGCAGCAGTTCCGCGAGGGCAAGCTGGACGACCGCCAGGTGGAGCTGGACGTGCGCGAGCGCGGAACGCCGCAGTTCGGCATCATCAGCAACCAGAACTTTGAGGACATGGAGATGAGCCTCAAAGACATGCTGCCCAACATCTTCGGCGGCAGCAGCAAGAAGCGGAAGATGAAAGTGGCGGATGCCTTCGACTACCTGGTACAGGAAGAAGAGGGCCGCCTGATCGATATGGATGCCGTGAACCGCGCGGCGGTGGAGCGGGTCGAGTCGAACGGGATTATCTTTTTGGACGAGATCGACAAGATTGCCGGACGCGAGAGCGGGCATGGGCCCGACGTTTCGCGCGAGGGCGTGCAGCGCGACATTTTGCCCATCGTGGAAGGAACGACGGTAAATACGCGTTACGGCATGGTGCGCACCGACCACATTCTCTTTATCGCCGCCGGCGCTTTTCATGTTTCGAAACCCAGCGATTTGATTCCCGAGTTGCAGGGGCGGTTCCCCATCCGTGTGGAGTTGCAGTCGCTCACCGTGGATGATTTTCTGCGCATTCTTACCGAGCCCAAAGCTTCGTTGACCAAACAATACTCGGCGCTGCTGGAGACTGAAGGGGTTCGGCTGGAGTTTGCGCCCGAGGCGCTGAGGGAGATGGCGGAGTTCGCCTTCAAGGTAAATGAGCAGACGGAAAATATCGGGGCGCGGCGGCTGCATACAATTATGGAGCGGGTGCTTGAAGATGTGAGCTTCCTGGCTCCCGATGTGGCACGGCGCGCGCAGGACGAGGAACAGGCCGCGACGCTCACCGAGGCCATCAAGGCTGAGTCTTCCACGCCGCTGCCTTATCTGGAGCGCATGACCGCCTCCGGTCCGGAGAAGGTCTTTCTCATCAGCGACGCTTATGTGAAGCAGATGGTGGCGTCGGTGGTGAAGGATCAGGATTTGTCGCGCTACATACTGTAAGGATTCCGGCCTAGAACTTTTGGAGTATTTCTTCTGAAAGTGTAGAGGAGCGCGGACCGGGAGGTCCACGCTACAGCCGGCCGGGAGGCCGGCGCTACCTATTGTTGCTGCCACCTGTTACCTGACTGCGAAGAGCGCTTCGAGCTTGCGGATGGCCTTGAGCATTTCTTTCAGGGAGGTTTTGCCAACCTCCTGCTCAAACTTCTTCTGCAACTTGTCAAAAGCGCCAATCACTCGCATCGCGCACTTCTTCCCTTGCGGCTTCAATGTAAGCTGGTAGGCTCGCGCGTCATCTGAATCAATCTTTCTCTGCAAGAGTCCCTTGCCCTCCAAAGAAGAAACACAGTGGCTCACATTGCCCCGCGTGGTTCCAAATGTCGCCGCCAACTGCGACGGTTTTACCGGCAAGGGCGACTCAAAAAATATGGCCGCAAGGACCAGGCCTTCAAGAAAACCGAGGTTGTCGTCCGCAAGAACCTGCGCCGTGAGCGACTCGAAACGCCGGGCCGCACGGTTGACAGCAAACATGGGGCTCTCCTCAAGAAAAGCATCGATACGCATGGCTCTATGATAATGGTTTATCGGCTCAACTATTCAGAACAATATCAAATTATCCTTGAATACCGGGTCATAAACAAAGAGGATCACGAGGAAGGCCAATTTATGCCTACCTGCAAAGCGATCCCCATTGCAAACTGTTTCCTGCTGGCAGCCTGCGCGACCGCAGCCTTGGCCCAGAACTCGTCTGTACCTCAACCCGCGCCGCTTCCTCAATCCTCTGAGACTGTCGTGGTTCTTGGTTCGGCGGTTCCGACGCCTCTGGCAGAGTCGCCTGCTTCCGTGGAGGTGTTGCCGGTGGAACCGAATTTACTCTCACTCGAATCTGAGCAGGACCTGCTGCGGCAGGATTCTTCAGTTTTTCTGGAACAGCGCGGAGCCGGAGGGGGACAGGCGGATATTGTTTTGCGCGGAGGAACTTTTGAGCAGACTCTGGTGCTGCTGAATGGATTTCGCATCAACGATAGCCAGACCTCGCATCACAACCTTGACCTACCTATTCCCCTGGACGCGATGGATTCGATCGAAGTTCTGCACGGGGTCGGCTCAACGCTGCACGGGGTGGATGCGCTGAGTGGCGTGGTTGATTTCTTGACCGCCGCGCCGACCGCAACCACGCTTCGGCTGCGGGCCGGCGGAGGCAGCTTTGGATCGGAAGAAGAGTCGCTGCTGGGAACTCTGGCGCGCAAGCGATGGAGCAGCCGCCTAACCGCGGATCGCAACTTCTCTACGGGATTTCTGGCGGATCCTGCATACACCTCAGCAAGTGGCTGCGAACCACTGTACCGTGATTGCCAAGATGACCGCGATTACCGCAATGAAGATTCTTCGTTGGAAAACTGGGTTAGTTCGCGCCTTGGAATTTCCGATCTGCTCTTTGCCGCGAGCGACCGTTCCTTCGGCGCGAACCAGTTTTATGGACCGTATAACTCGTGGGAGCGGACTAAGGGATGGTTTGCTTCGGCACGCCAGGAGTTAGGCAGCCGGACGGAGGCGGCATTCGGCTATAGGCGGCATACGGACGACTTTGTTTTGCTGCGCAACGATCCGTCCGCCTATGCAAACAACCACATCGATGGGTCATGGCAGGCATCTTTGCGACGGACCGAGTCGATTGTTCACACATCTGTACTTCTGTTCGGATTGGAGGAGGACGGCGACAGCATCCGAAGTTTCAATTCGTCGGGCGGAGTGCTTTCTTACGCTTTGGGGATTCATGCGCGGAATCGCGGCGCGGGCTACGTGGATTTGGATTTGCGCCCGGCAAAGAAGCGCTGGAATCTATCTGCCGGATTGCGGGAGGAGATTTTTTCAGGCGGGGCGCAGTCGGTGCTTTCGCCGCATCTGGCGGGGAGTTTAAGGCTAACGGACAAACTGAAGCTGCGGTCGAGCGGCGGGTATGGATTCAGGATTCCGACGTATACCGACCTTTATTATTCCGATCCGGCAACCGTCGGCAATGCGAATCTTAAGCCTGAGTCGGCGTGGTCAGGAGAAGCAGGGGCGGACTGGATTCCATCGAATCGTCTTTCATTTTCCGCCACTAGCTTTTATTCCCGCGAGCACGACACGATTGATTACGTTCGCTACATGAGTGTTCCACCGCCTACGCCTCCTCTTCCGGCGGGGTGCACAGCGAATAAGTGGTGCGCGGTTAACCTGAGCGGGCTGCACTTTGCGGGAGTTGAGACTTCCGCCACCTGGACGCCGGCAAAGGGGCAGAGGGTGCAGGTTGCCTGGACCCAACTGGTCGGGGGGCAGGCGCCCTTGAACGGTTTGCAATCGGAGTATGCCCTCAACTATCCGGTGGTGAACATTCATGCCACCTGGACGGCCTCGCTGGGACGCATTCTAACCGTGACAAATTCAGTAGCGATTGCGAAGCCTTATCAGCAGCCGGGAATTGCGCCCTGGAACGCATCCCCTTACCCCGTTTGGAATGCCGCGTTGACCCATGAGTCGGGAAGGATTCGGCCTTATCTTCGGCTTGACAACCTGAGCAATACCGGATACCAGGAGATCAATGGGGTTGCCATGCCGGGACGATCGATTATCGGCGGCGTTTCTCTCTGGCTGAGCCGGTAATTGTATGCGATATATATTGATGCAACTTTTCAAATTCTGCTAAGCTGTGCACGTACCTCCGCAGCCCACCCCTGTGATAAACCAGCGGGCTCTACCTGCACTCTCCGGCTCTTGAGGGAATGTGGATGGGGGCGCTTCAAGAGCACGCTGGGAAAGGTGTGCCTGCGCAGCTCGGATTTCACGCAGCCTTTCCCTCGACTCCACACAACTCAGCGACAAAGGAGAGAAAGTATGAGCGATTCAGTACAACACCACAAAATCAACTACATTGAGTTTGCTTCAACCGACATCGCACGCACGAAGCAGTTTTATGCGAAGGTCTTTGGCTGGAGCTTTAAGGACTATGGGCCGGATTACGTCAGCTTTGTTGGAGCCGGAATCGACGGCGGCTTCGCCAAGAGCGTGGCGCACGAGGGGCCGGGCAAGTTCGCGCCGTTGGTTGTGCTCTACTCGGCTGATTTGAAGGCAACTGAGTCCGCGATTGTGGCCTCGGGCGGGAGCATTGTTGTGCCCACCTTCGAGTTCCCCGGCGGGCGACGCTTCCACTTCTCCGACGGAGTGGGCAATTTGCTGGCGGTCTGGTCGAAGTAAAAATTGAAAATCCAGTACAAGTCTCCCAGGTCCCAAACGCGGGACCTGGGGCACCCAGGATTTTTGCGATACTGATTTTTCGAAGTTAGAGCAGTTCTCCTGAAGACGTGGAGTGAGCGTGGACCGGGAGGTCCACGCTACAGCCGGCCGGGAGGCCGGCGCTAACCTTTCTTGTCGCTATCTGTTCTTGACGGGGCCGGTAAACTTCTGACCAGCAGAGAATTGTTCTATACCTATAGGCGAAATGCTCTAATTCACCTGTGGTGGCGGCATAAGGCGCTTGCGGGGCGCGAGCTCTTCGCGTACCAGCGTGAGACCCAGGATGCAGCGCTCGAAGCTGTCAGAGAGCCGAGCAAACAGCGGGGCTTCCTGCTCATATTCGAAGAGGTTGAACTGGCTGACAATGTAGTAACTTTCCTTGCCGGCGTGGATCAGTTCTTCGAGACTCGGCTGGTGACGGCGGAGGCGGCGGTTGGAGCCCATTGCTTCGGGATACATGCCGGCAACGAAGAGCGCATAGTCGCCGATGTGCTTGCGCAGGGCGCGTTCGGCGTCGAAGGAGGGCGCCGTGCCGTGCACCGGGTCTGAGGCTGCCATCATTTCAGTCAGTTCTTCGATGGGGCGGCCCGCGTCATCACATACTTTATAGAGATTTTCGGTCTGCGAGAACTCGCAGAGCAGCATCGCCACATAGCCGGTTACGTCGGGATCGTGCAGGCCGAGCTTGCCCTCATAACTGTTGCGGACCGCCTGGTGAAAGAAAGGTTCGAGCGGATGAGCCTGCATACACACCTCCCGTGGGCGTTGGTACCGCCATTCTTTGTGGCTGTGGCCGGGCGCTCATCGCGAGGAGCCGGGGGACGACCTCCATAGCCTGTTCATTCAGCGTTAACAAAGAGCGTACCGCATCCTTGCCATTTGCCAAGAGGGGAAAGCGAAGTTAGTTGGCAGAGTGGGGTTTCGATTGCAAAATAAGTATGGTTTACAAGATAAAGGGCAGCCGCGGCGGCCTGCCCTTTGTCGAGAATCAGTGCGCTTCAGCTAGAAGCGGTTTCGTGGTCTCCCAGGTCCCCAAAAGCGAGGGACCTGGGGCACCCAGACTTTATCGAAATCACGAAGTCGCGGTTCTAGACGGTTGCGGCGGCGCGGGATTCCAGTTCGGCCAGACGCTTAGCCAGCAGAGCCTCCAGCTTGACCAGTGCGGCTGAAAAACCTTCAATGCCTTCCTTCAGCTTATCGGTGGCCATGTGGTCGGCTGCGTGCATGCGGTCGAAGGCGGCCTTGTCCACGGTGATCTTTTCAATGGACTGATTTTTGGCGGTTTCAGGGGAGAGCTTGCGGGGCAGTTCGCCCTGCGTGGATTCGAGCTCACCCAGCAGTTGAGGCGAGATGGTGAGCAGGTCGCAGCCGGCCAGTTCCTCGATTTCGCCTATATTGCGAAAGCTGGCGCCCATCACCACGGTTTTGTAGCCGAAGTGCTTGTAGTAGTTGTAGACCTTGGTCACGGAAATGACGCCGGGATCTTCTGCGCCGTGGAAGTCCTTGCCGGTGTCCTTCTTGTACCAGTCGAGAATGCGTCCGACAAAAGGCGAGACCAGCGTGACACCGGCATCGGCCGCCGCGATGGCCTGGTGCAGGCCGAAGAGCAGCGTGAGATTGCAGTGGATGCCTTCCTTCTCGAGGACTTCAGCGGCGCGGATGCCCTCCCATGTGGAGGCGATCTTGATGAGGATGCGGTTGCGGCCGATACCCGCATGGTCATACTGGGCAATAATGGCACGGGCCTGCGCGATGGTGGCTTCGGTATCGTAAGACAGGCGGGCGTCAACTTCAGTGGAAACGCGGCCGGGAATGATGGCCAGAATTTTTTGACCGAAGGCAATAGCCAGCCGCTGAAACGCCAGTTTGGCGACGGCTGCGTCGGTTGCGTTGCCGCCTAGTTCCTTGCGCGCTTCGACCAAGTCCTCGTCCACAATGGGCTGGTATTGCGGCAACTGGGCCGCGGCGGTGATCAGCGAGGGGTTGGTGGTTGCGTCCTGGGGGCGAAACTTCTGCATCGCCTCGATGTCGCCCGTGTCGGCGACGACGACGGTATACTGGCGCAATTGGTCAAGCAAGTTTTTGGGAAGATTCTCCGGCATGATTCCTCCTGGGGATGGGCGCTTCGGACTTCGAGTACGTTCCGGAACAGTGTACCGTTTTATTGGATTCGCCAGATGAATATGGGATGCATCCGGGGAGTTTAGACCATCAAGGTTGCGGCACCGTCTCCTCAGTTTCAGCGGAGCGGGCGCTCTCATGGCCGAGTTGGTCGATGGCGCTGACGGCGTAGCTGTAAGTATGGCCGGGCTGGACCTGTGCGTCCTGGTAGGCCGGAGGAACAATCGGCTTCTCGGGTGAGATGCGCTGCCAGACTCCACCGGCTTCGCGGCGATAGACGCGGTAACCAGCCAGATCGGGGTCAGTGACAGGTTGCCAGCTCAGATCGATCGAGGTCTCCGTGCTGGTATCGCCAGCGGTGGCGACGGCGGCCAAGCCAGTGGGGACTGCTGGCGGAAAAATATCCAGAGCCTCGACGCGAATGGGGGCGGAGAGCTCACCGGCGAGCTCCAGCGTTTGCCCATCCACGGCGATGCGGGCGACGCGCTGGGCGCGATACTCATAAACCTGGCCGAACCGAATGTTCTTGTCCAGAGCTCGGCCGGATTGTGCTCTGGAGTCCACCAGCAGGCTCTGCTCGACCGGCTCGGGAGGCGGCGCGAGTGGGCCTTGCGGAGGCTTGGTGGTGAGCGGCGTGAGCAGCTTTCGGTGCAGGCGAATAGCGATGCTGGTTGGATCGTGGGCAGCGGCTTGGTCCGGGGTCCAGTGCAGGGCTATGCCTCCCTTGCGTACATGGGCAGCCAGGCCGATCACCGGTTCGGGCGCTTCACCAGCCAGAACGACCGCGTCATTCGACAGTCCGGCCGAGCGTCCGTTGTGGTTTGTCAGCTCGACAAAGTAGGTAAGCGGGCGGGGCACGCCGGTGGCCAGAGGCTGTGAAAGGGACTCTGAGAAGACGCCGTCAGCTCCCGGAACCAGTTGCAGACTACCTGCCGAGGCACAGGTTCCTGCACCCTCCTTGCGGCAGACGCGTACAGGTATATTGCCTTTCAGCAGCAACTTGTCTGTGTTCTTTTTAGGCATGGTCCAGGTGAGCGAGACCTGGTTTCCGGTGCGGGTAGCGGAGAGATCAGACACCGGGTCAGGCAGCTTGAGCGAGGGTGGCAAGGGCGCGCCCGGCGTCCCGCATCCGGCAATCGCCAGCCCCGCAGCCAGCGCAACTGGCAGGGCAGCCCATCCCAATCTATGCACAGGTCTCATTGTGCTACCAGTCTAATGGAGCGGGGGCGATCATGGGGGCTCGGTGATAGATTCCAGGCTATCTGAGCATTGTCCTGTGATCGTTCAGGCGAGAAATTGTGTCCCAAGCCAACCGTAAAGCTCTTCCGGCGTCACGGCATGATCCGGAGCCCATCCCAGGCTTTTGCCTTGGGGCAGAATCACATAGGCGGAATCCAGTTGTTCCGCGACGCAGAGACAGATGGTATGATCCTGCTCCGGATACCTGGAAGCGGCAAGCCAAACATAGTGGGCGAGGATGGCGGCATCGATCGCACTGTTCTCGGGATCGTCAACGTCGGGAACCGTGCTAACTTTCTGTTGATTCTCAAAAATGGCGATGCTGGTGAACGGCTTGGGCTTGCTGCGCATGCCAAAGCGGGCAACAATCGTCCGCGGACGGGCGCGGCGAAGCACCTCGGCAGCCGTCCACTCTACAAATGAGTTGGAGAAGATGAGAACGCCATTTCCGCTGAGAATCAGATCGATAAGAAATCTCTTCAGCTGTGGCTGGCTGTCAACTTCAGGGGGCCAGAGACCCCAGCCGTTCCAAGCCTCACTGCGAAGATTGGCAATAATTTCATCGGTGGCTTCAATGTCTTTCGGAGTTTTGTTCAGCTCGGCGAGGAACCTATCGCGGAGCGGCTTTAATTTGGTAAAGCTCAAAGAATAGGCTGGAATCGGGGCCTGTGGCGAAAGCATGCCGTGAATTTTTGCTTCCGCGTCAATAAGCCACAGATCGGAGCTTTCCTGAGGTCCTTGCCGCGCGCCCAAGGTTGCAATCCCGTCGAGGCCCGGCTGGCCCTGAATGACCAGTTTGCAGATTTTTTCAGAGCCTCCCGCAATTTTGATCTCATGTCCACTGGGATCCCACTTCTTCCAGACAGACAGCGGACTGACAGGCAGGTCGCTGGGAAGAATGATGAGCAGTAACCGCGTGGACTCAGCTTGAATCGGCGTAGCGTCGCGAGCGGCGGCATTGATGGCATCGACTACTCTTTGCACCTCGCGGCGCCACTCGGCATAATATGCTGACCGCGCCAACTGGGATGCATTCTCGATGGTGTCGTTGGCCTGCGTGAAATCCCAGCGCTTGACGCCCATCTTGTCTTCAAGCGCCCACAGCGGCGCAGTGAGCGCATCCAGGGCGGAAGGATTATATGTCTCAACGCCCTTCATGAACGTCGTAACACGGTTGCGCTCATAGGGGAAGAGCATCTCCCACTCAGTGAATTGCTGATTCAATGCGGGCCGCATGGTTACCGGCAATTGGCCGATTAACCGGCGATAAGATTCCATGCCGGGTGCTTGTTTCTGCGCTATTTCAGGCCTTTCATTCATGGCGGATACCCATCATATAGAAAGCCCGGGCAGAGGCTTGCCTGGAATATCCAGGTCTTTGATCCCGAACATGCCGGCAATTGTGGCGCAAAGATCGACGTGCAGAATGGGGCGCTCGATCACGTCGGCGGAGCGCGCCGCTTCTCCCAGGCACATCATCCATGTCAGGCTGGTGGAATCGTTAATCGCCCTGTGATTGAAGAACCCGTTGGTGGTTGAGCCGTCAAAGTCACGCCCGAATTCGGGAAGAACGAAGATGGTTGTCCTGCCGCTGTAGTCGGGATTCGTCTGGACCATATTCCATAGTTCAAAAACCAGGCGGTCCATGGTGCGGATGCCGCCCAGATGCATGGAATAAGACCCGAAGTGCGCAACTTCAACATCGGAGAATGTAATCGCCAGCAAAGAGGGGGCGAAGCGCCGCATCACTTCCTCGCTGACCAGCATGGTGAATTCATCCCCGCTGATGGGCACGTTGGCGCGCACCATATTCTCAATGGCCTGGTGCATGGTGTGCTCCATGCGCAGGTCAAGGGCGGATTCATCGCCGGAGACAGACCAGCCCAGGCCCTCATAGTTGTCGGCCTGCCGCAAGATGGCCTCAAGCTCGGGCTGAAAGGTGGCCTTGTCCGCGCTACGGTCGGGATGCCCTTCAGCGGCCGCTTTAATCACCGCGTTAATGAGCAACTGCTTGGGAAAGACGACGTTTGCGCCGTAGCGGGGGCCGAAGTCGCGCATGGAGCTGGCGCCTATCCGGTTGGTGAGAGCTTTATTGCTGGAGATAAACCAAGCATCGTCCTGGGAAAGGCCCAGGCGCTTGCGCAGATATTCGAAGAGCGTCGGGCTGGTGGGCGCCGTCTTGCCCCAGTCGTCCAGACGCTGCCAGGTCCCGGTAAGGATGCTGGAGATGGTGTTGTAGTGGGATGTGGCGCCGGCATTGCGGATGTAGGGGAAAAAAACGCTCTTCGGCATCAGTTCGCGGGAGAGATGAGGAATGTTTTGAAGGCCGGTATCTTGAAAGCTGTCGGTGCGGCGTATTCCGCCACATGCCACGATGATGATCTTTCTCTCACTCTTACCCGCCGCAGCGGAGGACTGGCCGGCGAAGGCGTACTCGTACTTGCCTGCCCACTGGTCTACCAGCAGGAGTGCAGCCGCCTTGAGGAGATTCCGCCGAGAGGCATCCATCGCACACCATAGTTTACTGGAATAACCCACTTCTTAGTACTACATCGACCTCTTTCAGGGGGTTAAACCCCCCCTACTCCCTCCGTTCTTGGCGATCTACAACTGTAGTATTAGCGCGGAGTGGAGTTCTGCCTGTGTACCGATATTAACCCACACTACGCGCTAAAACAATATCTCCCGCAGTCGCTTTCGCGGCTGCGGGAGAGTTGCGGTACAGGCTGCAGGCGGTGTTATGCCTGCAGGTTAATTGACGATCTAGAACACATACTTGCCGGACAGTTGGAAGAACCGCGCATCCGGGGTGTAGTTCTGGAAGGACTGTGCATTGGAAATCTGATCGCCGGTACCATCCAGGGATGTGTCGCTCACTTGACCCCAGGTCGGATGATTCAGCAGGTTGAAGGCGTCCGCGCGGAACTGGAAGTACTGCTCGCGCCAGGTGTGGAAGTTCTTGAACAGGGACATATTCACGCGCTCGTATCCCGGACCGTAGATCGAGTTCTGCTTTCCGCCGAGATAGCTCATCGCCGATTGGACGCCGGTTACCACTTGACTCTGGCCGCCCACTCCCGCAGGACCCGCGACCGCCCATGGAATTCCGGGGCCGTTTTGCGGGGTTCCAGAGCCTGGGGTTTGCGCGTTCATTTGTGCCGTACCCTCGCCTGACAGCGGCTCGACGAAGGCGCAGGGGTTAAACCAGTAGGCCTTGGTCTTCACCTTAGCTGGGCAGGGTAGCGCGGTAAAACCGGGACCACCATAGAGCATGTCAATGTTGGTCACCGAGACTCCATTGATTGAGCTAACGGCCGGTACGCCACCGCCCTTGAAGGGATCGCCGACGCGGATCGCATTGACGGACCCGCCGCTAGCTGGACTGAAGACATTGTCGGTGGGAGAGACCGTAAAGGGTTGGCCTGTTTGTGCGACCCAGGTCAGACTTGTCTGCCAGCCACCCACCACATAGTCCAACAGACCGCCTTGGTGCGCCCACCTCTTGCCCTTGCCGAACGGCAACTCATAGAAGCCGTTGACCGTGACACGTTGGCGGACATCGAAGGTAGAGTTGGTGAACTCATCCTTTTGGGGGATGAGATTCTCGTTGCGGTAAGAGCTCGGACCACCACCGATGCCGGCATTGGCACCGTCATCCATGGCGTGCGACCAGGTATACGTAGCAAGGAAGCTCAACCCATTCGAGAGCCGCTTCTCCAGTTTTGACTGCAGCGCGTTATACATCTGCTCGCCCGTCCAGCCTGAGGCGTAAAAACCGAGACTGGGGAACGGCTGAGTTTGGTTGCTGCTATCCCCATTGGTCAGTGCAAGGTTGCCGCCGTAATTAGGTTCGCCCGACCACGTGTGGCGAGCAAAGTTTCCAACGTAGCCGACGGTTGCGATCATGTTTCTCCCAAACTGGTGCTCAACGGTCAGGTTGTAGCTCGCAGTGTAGGGAGTCTTGACCTGGGGATCCATGCGGTTGATGGTAACACCACTGGCATAAGATGAGAGGAGGCCACCCGAGGTATAGTTCGATAAGCCTATCTCGAGAGAGGCCGGGAAGGGAGTAGGCGTCGGACTGAGATGAGCGTTAGCGGGATAGCCGGGGCATGGGTTGCCAACGCCGACGCCTGGGTTTGCGCTCGCACAATTACTCGAGCCGGCATAAGGTGAGGCATAGTCAGCATAATTGCCATTGAAATCGTTGGCGATAACGGCGGTGTATGCCCACGGGAAGTTCACGGTCAACTCAGCGCCTCCGGGAAGCTCGATGGCTCCGAAGAAGGTACCGAAACCTGCGCGCACCACGGTCTTTGGATCGATTTGATAGGCAAAGCCGACACGCGGCGCAAAGTTGGTCTTCTGAGCCTGCATCATCGATCTGCTGTTGAGATAGGCTATCTGGACGTTGTTCGAGGTGAGCGCTGCAGTATATCCCGCGGGATAGATGTTCTGGCCCTCAACTGCAGTGGACGCTTGAAGAGTGCCTTGACCATAAGCGTTGCCGCTTGCATTAAGGCCCTGCGCTGTTGTCACGAAGTTAGAGACATTACCGGCATTGTTGGTTTCCGGCTCAATGAAGTCATAGCGCACGCCCAGGTTCACGGTCAGCTTGGAGTTGACTTTCCAGTCGTCCTGAACATATCCGGCCTTGTACCAGCGATAGTAATTGGTATCCGGATCGCTCGACAACCTAATTTTGAACGGATCGTCCATAAGGAAGGCGGCCACGGGACTTCCGGTCTTCCCTGAACCAGTCGACCCTGCCCACACGCCGTTGAACTGGTAATAACCACGCGAACCAAGCGACGGCTGCGCAAAGGCGGTGCGAATGTTCTCAAATTGCACACCGAACTTGAAGGAGTGATTCCTCCATACCTTGGTCACGTTGTCGAGAATCTGGTAAATGTTCTGGCGCTCGACGGAGGGCATGTCATAGTTTGGACCGGCTGAGGAGGGTGCTCCAGCGCCCGCAAAGGTAAAGAAAGGCAGGCCGCCGTTGCCGCCGCCAATAGCGGCAGAAGGCACGCCCCCCAGGCCGGAGACCAGGTCGCTTGCCGGTACATGGGCATCCGACTGAAATATCCCGTAAAGGCCCCAGTTATATCCAAAACGGAACTCATTGATCAGCTTGGGACTGAAGAGGTGAGTTTCGCTGGCCATGAAGTTTTGGCCGAAGTTGACAACGGGACCGCTGGTGCCAAAGCCGCCGCCATTGATTATAGCCCCGAGCGGAGCAATATAGCCCTTATGCTCGTTCGTGTAGCTGTAGCGCGCGTAGGCCTGATCGGCCGCGCTGACGTTCCAGTCCACACGCTGATCCCACTTGAAGGTGTCATCCGTCGAGGGCGCATTCACGGTGTAGTTTTTATACAAGGGGCAAGCACCCGGCGTGGCACAGGCGGCCGCCACCGCAGCCCCGGAAGCACCGGATATCCCGTTTCTATTGGGCAGGGGGTAGTCATTAAGAATCTGACTGGCTACGGAATCGAACTCGCCATCGTTTTGACCAAATCCCGTAGGCCCGTGTCCTGACGCCAGTTGCGGATTGCCAGGGTTCACCAGGTTGGTGGTTAGGCCGCCGGGGCAAGTGAAGCTAGGATAAATGATGTTGCCCTGGGCTCCAGAGAGGGCGTTGAGGTTTAGGCCGGAACCACCCGGGTTCGTAACGGCACCCGCGCTGCCGTTGACGGGGTTCGTGGTGGCGGTCAAGGGATAGCAACCGTAAGCGTTCGGCGCAAAGACGCCAACAGCCGAACCAGACGTGGTTAGGCCGGGGTTAAACAACTCAGTGAAATCGCCGAGTCTTTCCGAAGCCGTAGGCACTGAAAAGGTTTGCCCAGCAGCGGCCAGGAGGATGCGATTCTCCTCGGCATCCCCGAAGTAGAAGATCTTGTTTTTCCAGATGGGCAGGCCCAGCACGGCTCCGAACTGGTTCTGGTGGTAGTTGGGAACAGCGCCACCGGCTGAGTCCCAGTCCGCGGAATCGAATTTGGTATTGCGGACGTACTCCCACAGATCGCCGTGGATCCGGTTGGTGCCGGACTTGAGGCTGACGTTCATGACCGCGCCGGCGGAGTGGCCGAACTCGGCGCTGTAGTTAGAGGTGTCAATCTTGAACTCAGCCAGAGCGTCCGGTGGAGGCTGCACGTTGTAGCTGGCTCCGTTCTGCTCATCGTCGACGGCAATGTTGTTGTCAACACCGTCGAGGATGAAGTTGTTCTGGGTGGCGCGCTGGCCGTTGGCCGAGAAGTCTCCCGTGCCGCCGCCGCGAGCGCCATTGCCGTTTTGAGCGGTCGAAAAGGCCGGGGCTACGCCGGCCGTCAACTGCGCGATATAGACCCAGTTGCGTCCGTTGAGCGGAGTGTTGTTGATGGTGTCAGTGTTGATGACCTGACCCACGGAAGCGCTTTCACTTTGCAGTAGAGGAGGCGCGGCGGTTACGGTGATTGTCTCCGCAACGGCGCCGGGCTTCAAGACGACGTCTATCCGCAATTGGTCTTGAATATTGACGGTTATACTTTCCTGAGTTGTAGTTTCAAACCCGGGAGCAGTCGCGCTCACCGTATAATGGCCGATCTTAATAGGAGAAAAATCGTACTCTCCATTCGCGCCCGTCTTACCCTGCAGTGTGAAATTCGTGTCGATGTTGGTCAGCGTAACCAAAGCGCCCCGTACGACCGCGCCTTTGGAATCCCTGACAACACCATTGATGGCGCCCTGGTCAACCTGGGCCAATGCCATGCCAGTAAAGACACAGCAAAAACCCAATATGAACAGGAAGGCCCCTATCATGCGGCGTCTCGTCTGCCTCAACTGAGTGATACTCATTTTCTCAATCCTCCTCTTTCTGCGGTTCATCGCCGCACCCTCTACTACTAATGAAGAACGGATACCCGATTTTTGGGCACCATTTCTCCCTGGTTGGGAGATCGGGTGAAACGATAACACATCTTGCGGATCGAACACAAACAAAAAAGTAAAATAATTAAAAGGGCCGGAAAGTGACCTGTAAGGCTATTATAAACAGCGCTTTGACGGTTTAGCTTCCAGATTCATCCGTGTTTTTGATCCGCGTGGCCGCCCTATATAGCCGCCTTCGCGGGAATCAACCCGCATCTACCGGCGACACTCTCGAACAAGCAGATCACAAGCAGATATTGATGCGCGCAACTGCGAGATCGGCGAACAAAAAATGCCAAAAATAAAATAATCGAAAAAAGTTCTTGCCAACCTTGTGGAATAGGCGTTACAGTGCTGCCGTAGCAAATTTGCGTGTTCCATCGGAAGCGTGTGCGGCTGGGATCCAGTCGGACGCGTGTATCTGCTGGAATCTAAAGGAGAACTATGGAAGCCAGTCGGTTACGCACTCTGATGATGAAGTCGCGCTTGCTCCCGCAAGCGTTGTGCTTTCTCAGCCTTTTCCTCATTCTAGGCGTCCAAGGAAACGCCCAAACCTGCGCCGGAATGGATCTTGGCATCGGCGCCAATTTGAATGGATTTCTTCCGTTTCAAGGCACCACTGCGACCTTGTATGGTCCCAGCGCCTGGAACTATCAGGTTTCTAACGGCACCAGTCTCATTGGCGGCGCTACAATCGATCCAAATTCGGCCGCGATCATCTCTGAAATTTCCAGCAACAACTCCACCAGCGGCACACCGTCCAAGCTGCATCCCGATTTTGGGCCAGCCGGTGGCATGCCCTACACCATTGTTGATACGACCACGCAGCCTTTCGTTAATATTTACGGCCTCGTGGGCGGAACTAATCCCCCCACCGGCGCTGGCACCATAGACCAAGCCAACGACACACAAAGCGATGACGTGGTTGAGCCAGCGCCTGCGGATGCCCCCATTGAGGGCGAGCAGGCAAACTGCCTCTCCTACCCGGCGAACGGCCAGGGCGAGAACTATTACTTTGGCGACACTCATATGATGATCATTGATCGCAATCAATGCTTCCTCTATGAGACCTACCTGACCAGCGAATGCGATGGACAGATTTCCGCAACAGGCCAGGCGCTTTGGGACCTGGAATACGGCGAGGTTCGTCCCTATGGCTGGACCTCAACCGATGCCGCCGGATTGCCTGTTTGGCCCGGATTGGTTAAATACGACGAAGCAGCAAGCGGAACCATCAATCACGCATTCCGCTTTACCGTGACCAGGACAAAGGGCGATAACAACGGCGGCTATTTCGTATTTCCCGCCGGTCATGGCGCCAGCGGTGGTTACAACTACAAATACCTGAACCCGATGGGCATGCGGATCATCCTGAAGCCGAGCGTCGACATCAGCACCTTCTCGACGATCAACCAGACCATCTTGACCGCGATGAAAGAGTATGGCCTGATCCTGGCGGACAATGGAAGCAACATGTTTGTCAGCGGCACAACCGATGCGCGCTGGAGCACAGACGATCTGGGCGATTGGCACGGTGGCAGTCTCACCGGCGCTGGCGCTGTAGATTGCGGATCAGCGGGATATGCCACAGGTAATTCTTGCTACCTCACATCGGCCGACTTCGAAGTCATTACAATGAGCCCCCAGGGTGTTAACACGGTTCCTTCCGAGCCAACGATCGATGGAGATGTAGGAGCGGAAGCATCGTATATGGATGCGAATTCAGCACCGTATACGGTGGCAGCTGTAGAAACCGGCACCCCCCTTGGTGGCACCGGACCAGAGGGCACAGCTCTTTCAGGCGGCGGCGCATATGAAACCAATGGCGTCAGCACAACAGGCTCCGTCCCGGTCATCACCAGCTTTGAAGCGCAAAACACAACTACATTTTTGGGAATCGTGATTCCTTATGGTGGTAACATCTGCGGCGGAACCACAGCCATTGGAGATACCATCGAATTTACGGCTCACGTAACCGGCAGCAACTACAACTACATCGACCAAGCTGGACCGTTCAGAGTAACTGGCGGTGTCGGTACGCTCGTGCATACCTTCACGAATAACCAGACCTTCACGCTGTACTCCATGAATGCGTCTGGCCAGGCTATATCTGGCACGGCTGGTAGCCCGGTTTCGTGCACGATAAAGGCCACTTCGGGAGGATTCCTGCCCGTCCCGGTTTTGGCCCCGGCGACTGGATCTTACAACACGGTCATCAGTGTAACGATCAGCGATCCTGGGTATCCTGGCGCGGTGATCTATTACACCACCGACCAATCTGTACCGGCTTATCCAGTTCCGGTCGGCTCAACAGAGCAGATCTACACCGGTGCGATCGTAATCACGAACACCTCAAACTTGCCATGCGGAGCTCCTGGATCCGCCGGATGCAATTATCTGACCGGGGAAGAGATCAACGCCATCGCTGTGGATCCACTCTTCACCGATCCCAGCACGGTAGGTTCTGCGGTCTACGTCGTCAACTCCGCCGCTGTTGCGCCGGTCATCACACCGCCTTCCGGCACGTATACCATGCCGCTGACGGTAACCTTTACTGACGCGACCAATCCAATTGACCTCAGCCAGGGAGAAGTTACATACGTCTACTACACCACCGACGGATCAGCGCCTGGCGGCACCCTTGGTACTCCAACAGGTACCTCGCAAGTTTGCCAAATTGGTGCTAATACCGGTGGTACTGACTGCGCCGGCGATTACTCACTCCCTGCTGGCTCATTCGCGCTTCCTACAGGCGCAATGGTCCAGGCAGACGCCGATGCTCTCGGCTACACCCTGAGCGCGGTTACCTCCGTCACCTATAACGAAACCCTCACCGCTACGCCGGTCATCTCGCCGCCTAGCGGTACGTATGCCTCGCCACTGTCGATAACCATTACCGACTCGACCGCCGGAGCGGTTATCTACTACACCACAAACGGAACGGTGCCGACGACCAGTTCGACGGTCTACACCGGAGCGTTCAGTCCTAGCCAGGATGGCGCAATCACCGTGGAAGCTATCGCTGTGGCTCCCGGCTACCTTCCGAGCGCGGTTGCTACTACAAGCTACGGCGCTATCTTCGAACTCACCGTTACTCCGACATCGCTCACCATTCCATCAAATGGCAATGCGGGCGAAGTAGGCGTAAAGGTAACATCGGAGAATGGGTACACTGGCACGGTTAACCTGAGCTGTGATTCATCAACATTGCCTCCGGGCGATGTATGCGTCTTCAGCCCGATTTCTGTGTCGGTAACGCCAACCGCTGCCGGGATATCGACGCTGACGATTTCCGCCGGCCAGAACGCGCACAACAACTCCTTCCCGCTATTGCCGGGTGGAGCAACGTTGGCAGTCGCACTCTGCTTCTTCGGCTTGAGAAAGCGCCGCAGCTTGCAGTTGCTCGTTCTGCTTGCAGCTAGCGTAATCGGTCTCGGCCTGTTCACTGGCTGCGGAACGCCTGGAAGCGTACCCAACACGGTTACAGTCACCATTATCGGTACCGATGCAAATGGCGGGCCGGTAGTCAACGCCTACTTGACGCTGACCCAGATGCAGAGCCAGTAATCAACCGCATCAACAACCGAACGTAACCAACGGGGCCTCTCCACACGGAGAGGCCCCGTTGCATTGGTGGATAAAATGTCCAGTTTGAATCCGGCAGCGGCAGAGTGAACCGCAACTCGCCGCGCTGTGCTGTTTGCACAAGCCTGCTCAAAAGGAAATGGGAATTACTCTAACCTGCATTTCTCACAGACGGCGCGACTACCGATAATTGAGGGTCTGGCGAAGCCCCTGAGGGCCGGGAGGCCCTCAGGACAGCCGGCCAGGAGGCCGGCGCTACGGTTTTGGGCAGGCCGAGAGAAATGCGGGCTAAAATACTATCGGCAGTATCTCAACTTTTCTGTCCTCGGCACACGACGTATAGATACTGCGAACGAGTTCGAGCGCCCTGAATCCATCCATGCCAGTACACGCAGGAGGTCTGCCTGTCGCGCAGGCTTCTCCAAAGTCAAGCAGTTGCCGTTCGATGGTCACGAGGGAGATGGCCATTGGGTCTGACGCGCCCGTGGCTTCCAGTTTTGCAAGCGGGGCAGCTTCGCCTGAGTCGTTCTGAACGTTCCACGCCGTCAGTTGATCGCCGGTTACAATCGCGCTTCCTTTTGTTCCGTGGATCTCGATCCTCTCGGCAAATCCCGGCCAATACGACGTTGCGGCCTGAATCACGCCCAGGGCTCCCGACGAATAATGAAGCAGAGCATTCAACGAATCTTCCGACTCGATCTTGTGCAAAGCTCCAAGCTGCCAGCGCGCGATGACCTCATCAACCGGGCCAATCAGGTGAAGGAGAATATCAACCTGATGAATGGCCTGGTTGATCAATGCACCGCCGCCCTCGCCGGCCCAGCTTCCTTTGATCTTGGGCGCATAATATTCGGCGGAGCGATACCACTTTACGTACGCGTCCGCTTCGAGAATTCTGCCCAGCCGTCCCTCGGCGATGGCTCGCTTCAAAAACAGCACCGAATCGTCAAAACGATGCTGGCTGACCACTCCCAACTGAATACCCGCATCCCGCGCAAGAACGATCATCCGCTCGGCAGTCTCCAGTTCAATCGCCATCGGCTTCTGCACCAGCACATGCTTGCCGTTCTTCGCGCACAACTCGACCGCTGGAAGCCGATAATTCGGCAGCGTACAGACATCGACAAAGTCCACGTCGGGATGGCCGCAGAGTAGCTCGGCCGTGGGAACAAACTCGGCGCCGTAGATTTTGGCAAACTCGCGCCCGCGTTCGGCATTTAAATCAGTACAAACCGCGACCCGATAGCCAATATTCTTGTATGCTTGCGCATGTTTTCCGGCGATCGCTCCCGTGCCAATCATTCCAACTCTCATGGATTGCATTACTCCTATAAGGATTTATATTGGCCATCCTATCAAATACTGACGATTGTCGCATTTGTACCGAGTTTTCAACGGCCGCACCTACCCCTCGCCTGCGTTACCCTAAGGAACTATGGGCCGCATCCGCATTCTTCCCGACCAGGTTGCCAACCAGATCGCCGCCGGCGAGGTGGTGGACCGGCCAGCCTCAGTGGTGAAGGAGTTGCTGGAAAATTCCCTGGACGCCGGCGCCAGCCGCATCCGCGTCGAGGTGGAAGCGGGCGGGCGGCGGCTGATCCGCATCAGCGACGACGGTCAGGGCATGAGCCGCGACGATGCGCTGCTGGCCTTCGAGCGCCACGCCACCTCCAAGCTGCGCACGGCCAACGACCTGCTTTCCATAGCGACTCTTGGCTTCAGAGGAGAGGCGCTGCCTTCAATCGCCTCGGTTGCCCGCGTAACACTCGAAACCGCTACGGGCGAGGAGGCCAGCGGAACCCGCGTAGAGATCGCGGGCGGCAAGATTCTGCACGTAGACGACGCTGCTTTGCCCCGCGGAACCACCCTGGCTGTCGCCGATCTCTTCTTTAATACCCCGGCCCGGCGCAAATTTCTGCGCGCCGAGAGCACCGAACTGGCCCACGTGACAGCGCTTGTAACCCACTATGCGCTGGCCCATCCGGAGAAGCACTTCGAGCTGATCTCCGCCACGCACACCATCGTTTCAGCGCCGCCGGTTACGCGGACTGCTGAACGCATCTACCAGATCTTCGGCAAGGAGACGCTGGCCCAGTTGCTGCCCGTGGCTGCTGAAACACCGCTTGCCCGCGCCGGTCTGCCCGAGCCGCCGCCGTGGAAGAAGTATCCCAACGAGCCGGTGCGCGATCCGGGCGTTTTGCGCCTGAGCGGGTTCTACTCCAAGCCGGAGTTGCAAAAACTCAATCGCAACTCGATCTATATTTTTGTGAACAAACGCCTCATCCGCGACCGGCTGCTGATGCACGCCATTACCGAGGCCTATCGCAACGTGATTCCCCCCACCAGCTTTCCGGTGGTGCTGCTCTTTCTGGAGATGCCGCCAGAGGAGGTCGACGTGAACGTGCATCCCGCCAAGACCGAGGTACGCTTCCGCCAGCAGAGCCTGATCCATGACTTTGTGCGCGACAGTCTGCGGACGGCGCTGATCAAAGCGCGCCCGGCGGCAGGATTCCTGGCTGCCCTGGATTCCGCGCCCGCCGCCAGTCCCTCGCTGATGCCCCCTGCGGCCTCGCCGCTGCCCGGATCGCCGCAGAGTGCGCCGCTGCCGGACTCCGATTCCGCCGCGCTCCAAAGCGCTACGGCAGACGCAGAGTCCTTCCAACTGACGCCGCGGGTTCCCACGCCTTTCCCCGGCACACTGCCCTTTAACGCTCGCGCTTTGCAGCCAGGCGGATGGGGAGGTCAGGACCAGCTAGCCTGGGGCGAAGCTGCGGCGGCGCTCTTCCTGCCGGGTGACCTATCCGTCGAGGATGGTTGCTCCCCAACTCTCGGCAGCGCACCGGCCGGAGGACCAAACCCGGCGACGGCGACCGCCCAGGTTGAAGCCGAGCAGGCAGCCGCCAACCTCAACCAACTGGGCTCGCTACGCCCCCTGGCGCAGTTGCGCGAATCGTTCATTTTAGCCGCCGGAGATGACGGTTTATGGATAATTGACCAGCATGTGGCACACGAACGGGTTCTTTTTGAAAAAATTTTGCGGGATCGCCAGGTGGAGCAGGTACAGCGCCAGAGGTTACTAATGCCCCTCCTGGTAGAACTCAAACCCTGGCAGATGGTGGTCTTCGCACGCATCGCCGAAGAGCTTGACCGCAACGGTTTTGATGTGGAACCCTTTGGCCCTCAAACACTTGCGGTGAAAGCAGCACCCGTGGGGCTGGAGGGAGCAACTCTGGAGCGCATGCTGGCTGAGGTAATCGAGCAATCCAGCGCAGATTCCGACGAACCCAAACAAAATGAAGACCTTACGGCTCTTCGCACGCGAATTGCAGCCTCCATCGCCTGCCATTCCGCTATTAAAATTAATACCGCTCTCGACCCGGTGCGCATGGAGTGGTTACTGTTGGAACTAGCAAAAACAAGTCATCCAACCAGCTGTCCGCATGGCAGACCTATCGCTTTGTTATACACTTGGAAGGAGATACAGCGGGCCTTCCACCGTATCTAGAACGTCTGGAAGGTGGCTGAGGTCACTCTCAGGAGTGACGGCAGCCCGGCGCCTGCGCCAGCCTGGAAGTGAGGGTTTTTCTTTGACATCAGAGCAATTGGAAGCATCGCGCGTCGAACGGATGCGCTTGAACGGTCACGGGACACTTGGAATGGAAGATGCCCGGACCTGGATTGAGGAGACCGGATTATGTCTTTTCTTGCCCCGGCGGCAGTTTTCCTCTTCAATCGCGCCTTCATTTATTGAGGCCTTTGCCGGCGAGCGCAACACCTCTCCCAATCAAAAGCTGGTCCAGGTGGCCGAAGAGCTATTGGTGCGCCTGGAGACCGACGGCGTGGCCGTGCGCCTGAACCTGCTGGGCCTGCCGGGCGAACAGCCTGACTTTGTGGTGGCCAGCTGGGTTCTGCCTTACGTGTATGCCCTCAGAGGGGATCGCGACTGGCGCCGCAGCCCGCAACTGACGGGATCGCGCCAGGTTTCGCAACTGGCCGTCCAGGCCTACAAGCTTCTGGAGGCGGGCGACGCAACGATCCCCGAACTGAAACGCGCGCTGGGCCGGGAAGTGACCGAAGGCGCTGTTCTGCGCGCCATCACCGAGCTCTGGCAGCAGCTTCGCATCATCCCCGTAGTCGCAGCGCCAGGCCAAGCGGCCAAATGGCAATTGCTCCGCACGCGTTACCAGAAGGCCATTGCCGAAGGCGCATCCACGTCGCAGGTGACGGCGATCTCGGTGCTTGCCTCCATCTATCTGCAGGCCGTGATCGCGGCCAGCATGGAAGAGGTCGAGCTTTTCCTGGCGCCGCTTACCGCGCGCAGCAAGGTTCGCGAGGTGCTTCGCGGGCTGGTAGCCACTCGCCAGGTGCATACCATCTCTCTGGGCCATGCGCCGCATTTTTATGTTGCCGGCACGCTGCCGGAGTTCGCCGAACCTGCTACCTCTTATTCCAGTTCTTCCATGTTGGCCTCCTCGAGCTTCCTACGCTCACGGGACCACGAGAAGGACGCATTCGAGTTTGAGGCGCGGATTCCTGCCCCGCCAGCCCCGGCGGCCTCAATCAAGCCGCGCCCGGCAGCCGAGTCGCACACTTCCAGACCACCAGCGGCGCGCAAGCCTGCTTCCAGCGCGAAGCCCGCTGCGGCACGGCCCCACTTCAGCCGTACCTCCACCCACTCGCGCGACCGCAAGCCGGCGCAATCCTCCAACGGCAGCCGTCCTGCCCGGCGCACAAGCCCTGAATCCCATACCTCAGGAGCACGTCGCACAGCAAACGGCTCACGGCCAGCCTCCGGCGCACGCTGGGGCTCGAAGACTCCCACAAACGCCAAGCGGAATGGAGCACACTCCGCCACAAGCTCAAAGAACGGATTGCGGCCAAAAGGCAGCGCCACGCACCCATCCAACGGTTCCTCCGGCACACGAACCGCAAAGTCTTCCGCTCCGGCGTGGGGACGGCGCAACGGCCACACCAACGGCGCTAAGCCTACAGCCAAGACCAGTGCAACCTCACGGGTCAGCCGCAAACCGGCTCTAGCAGCCGGCGCCAAGGCGGGGAAGAATAATCGGATTGGCTATACCACCCGGCCCAAGCAGGGGACGAAGAAGCGCTGATGAGTGCGGAAGAAGGTTCCTTGCCCTCGAGTGAGACGGTCCCCAACCTGATCGTAGCCATTGACGGTCCGGCGGGCGCGGGAAAGAGCACCGTTGCCCGGCGCCTGGCCCGGAATTTTGGCCTGCTGAACCTGGAAACGGGCGCCATGTATCGCGCTTTTGCCCTCAAGGCCCTCCGGGCTGGCTTGCCTTTGGACGAGTGCATGGGGCTGGAGAGACTTGCCGCCCAAACCACCATCCGTCTGGAGCCGGGCGAAGAAGAGAATCGCGTCCTGCTCGACGGCGAAGACGTAACCGGACTGATTCGCAATCCAACTGTTACAGATGCAGCATCGCGGGTAAGTGTTTTTCCAGCTATTCGTGCCTGGATGGTCCGCCTGCAGCAGCAACTGGGCGCAAAGGGCGGAGTGGTGATGGAAGGCCGCGATATCGGCACCGTGGTCTTTCCCCATGCCCAGGTAAAAATCTTCCTTGACGCCGCACCTGAGGTGCGGGGCCTGCGGCGCTTCGATCAGCTCGGACCCGAACCGGCTATCCAACAGGATGAGGTCATTCGCGACCTGCGCGCCCGCGACGAAAGGGACCGCAACCGCGCCGATTCGCCGCTGAAGCCCGCCCCGGACGCAGTTCTGCTGGATTCGACCCAAATGACGCTGGAGGAGACCGTAAAAGCGGCTGAGGCTGTGGTGACGGCGAAATTGAAGCAAGCCACCGAGCAGGGGAATGCTATAGGCTCTTAGAAGTATGGAAATCACCTGCACGCGCTGCCACCAGACCATCCAGACAGACGACTGCTACTGCCCTGCCTGCGGTCTGCCGCAACTTTTGTACACGGCGGAAGGAGTTCCAGGACAGGCCCAGCCGGAGCAGTGGAACGAGGCGGTGCGGGATGCAAGCGAGGTGGAGTGGAAGCCGGCTCTGCGCGCGGCCCTGCTCCTGGCAGTTCCGGCAGGTCTGTTGTGCTCCTTGCTTTCACCGGTGGGCATCTTTGGATTGTTCTTGATGGCGCTGGCTGCGTACTGGGCGGTCGTGATCTACATGCGCAGCCAGCGTCCAGCCTGGATCACCGTCGGAGCCGGTGCTCGTATCGGATTGGTCACCGGAGTGGTGGGCAGTTGGATGGCTGCCGCAACCACCGGCGCCACGCTGTTCGCTATGCGATTCTTGTTCCATAATGGCAAGGTCATCGATGATTTTTGGCAGGATTTTGTGAACCAGCAGATGGTTCAGCAATGGTCAACGATGGGGGTTGACGCAGCGACAATCGCGCTTCTAAAGGCATGGCTGCTTTCCCCGGAAGGAAGGGCCGGCTTTATGATGGGCGGCGTTCTTTTCCTGATGGGCGGCCTGCTCCTCTTTGCCGCCGGCGGTGGTGCTTTGGGGGCGAAGATGCTGGCCCGCACACGGCGGCCGGAAGTTTAGCATCCCATTTGATCTTCCGGTGAAGCGATCCGCACCGCGGAAGCAGACCGTTTTCATGGCTATGCAAGACCCGGCTATTTGACTTACTTCTCCACAACTTGCCCCGAAGCGGCAATCCCTCGTATCATCCTGCGAGAGACAAGCTGCGAGAGAGCCTATGAGCGAATCCCAAAACCAACCCGATCTGCGCGTGAAGAGCAGGCTGATGTCCGCCTCGGAGATTGAGCGCACCCTGGTGCGACTGGCCCACGAGATTGTTGAAAAAAGCAACGGCAGCGACGACCTGGCGCTGGTCGGGATCAAGCGCCGCGGCATTCCCCTGGCCGAGCGGCTGGGCAAACTGATCTCCGCCATCGAGAAGCGTCCCGTCGATACGGGAATGCTGGACATTCAATTCTACCGCGACGATCTTTCCACGGCGGGCGTGCGCCCGGTGGTCACTGAGGGAGCCATAGGCTTCGATATCGACGGCCGCGACGTGGTGCTGTGCGACGATGTGCTTTATACGGGCCGCACTACCCGCGCTGCGCTCGATGCGCTTTTCGCTCATGGCCGTCCACGACGCGTGCAACTGGCCGTCCTCATCGACCGCGGCCATCGCGAACTGCCCATCGAGGCCACCTATATCGGCAGGCGCGTGCCCACCAGCAGCCGCGAGATCATTGAAGTTAAGTTCCGCGAGGTCGATGAAGACGAGCAGGTTCTGCTGGCCGAACGGGTGGATTAAGAAAAACAGCTTCTAGCTTTTAGCTAGAGGCTGGAAGCTAGCAGCTGGAGGCTGAAAAAGAATGAGCCCAACCGCAACAGCCGCACGTCGTCAGCTAGCCACTCCGCCAGTGCCTGCTTCGCTGTTCCCTTATCATCCGGGATCACTGCTCTCGGCATCGGACCTGACTCTGGAAGGCTTGAGCCAGGTCCTCAGCCGCGCGACGGAGCTGGAAATGATGGACCCGCTGGTTCGGGATCGCATCCTTTTGAAGCGGCGCGTGGCGCTGCTCTTCTACGAGTCCTCCACCCGTACCCGCACCAGCTTTGAGCTGGCGGCTAAAGGACTGGGCGCCGACACTACGCTGGTTTCAAGCCTTTCTTCGAGCATCGAGAAGGGCGAGACGCTGAAAGATACCGGCCTGACGCTGCGGGCACTGGGGGCGGAAACCATTATCCTGCGCCATAACTCCTCCGGGGCGGCCTGGCTGCTGGAGGCTGAGACCCGCCTGCCGGTGCTCAACGCCGGAGACGGCATGCATGAGCATCCCACCCAGGCGCTGCTCGACCTGCGCACGATTCTTTCTCATCTGCGACCGGGCGTTCAGGCCGTTACTGCTGACACCCTTTCCGGAGTGACGGTGACCATCGCGGGCGATATTCTGCACAGCCGCGTGGCGCGCTCCAACATGCTGCTGCTGCCACGGCTGGGCGCGCGCGTGCTGCTCTGCGGCCCCAAAGAACTGCTGCCGGAGCTCGCTGCCCAGGCGGGACCGGGTATCGCGATCGAGCAGGACTTCGAGGCTGCAATCGGTCAGTCACAAGTGGTGATGATGCTGCGCATCCAGGCCGAGCGGCTGGCTGGCCTGCAACTGGATCTGGACGAGTACAAAGCCAACTACCAGCTCACCGGTCCACGGCTGGCTGCGCATGCTCCAACCGCAATCGTGATGCATCCGGGACCGATCATCCGAGGGTTGGAGGTGACCGCCGGTGTAGCCGATGGGGCGCAGTCGGTGATCCTCGAACAGGTGCGGAATGGGGTTGCGATCCGCATGGCGGTGGTGGAGCGGGCGTTGACGGCTACTGAGCAAGGAGGCCGGGCATGACGGCTCTGGTGATTCGCGGCGGACGGCTCGTCGATCCTGCGGCGGGCGTGGATGCTCTCAAGGATCTTCTGCTCAAGGACGGGCATGTGGCTGAGATTGCCGGTCCTGGCAAGCTGAAGGCGACGAACGGCGCTGAGGTGCTGGATGCAACGGGAATGGTTGTGGCGCCGGGGCTGATCGATATCCATGTGCACCTGCGCGAGCCGGGGCAGGGATATAAGGAGACGATCGCCACGGGGACTGCGGCGGCGGCGGCCGGTGGATTTACGGCTGTGGCGGCGATGCCGAACACGATTCCCGTGAACGACTCGGTCGAGATCACACGCTGGATGCAGGCGCCGGAGCGCGGGGCGACGGTTCGCGTCTTCCCCATCGCCGCGGCTACGCGCGGGTCAAAGGGCGAGACGATCAACGACTATGCGGCGCTCAAATCCGCCGGAGCCGTGGCCGTGACCGACGATGGACGGCCTATTCTTAAAGATAATGTGATGCGCGAGGTGCTGGCCGCGGCGGCGCGCGTGGGATTGTGCGTGATTCAGCATGCCGAAGATACGCGGCTGACGGAGCGGGCCAGCATGAACCTGGGACCGATGTCGTTCAAGCTGGGACTGCGCGGGATGCCGCCGGAGGCTGAATCGGGCATGGTAGAGCGGGATATTCGCCTGGTGACCGAGCTGCGCGACTCGCACGCCCATCTGCATGTGGCTCACACTTCGACGGCCGCAGCTCTGGCCGCTGTGAGACAGGCGCGGCGCAGCGGACTGCGCGTGACCTGCGAGGTTGCGCCGCATCACTTCCTGCTTACTGAAGAGCACGTGGGCTTCTATAACACCAACGCCAAGATGAACCCGCCGCTGCGCTCGGCTGCCGATCGCGAGGCTATGATCGAGGGCATTCTCGACGGAGTGGTGGACGCGATCGCCACCGACCACGCGCCGCACGCTGTGCATGAGAAGGAAGTGGAGTTTGAGAACGCTCCTAATGGGATTGTTGGTTTGGAGACCGCTCTCGGCCTCTCGCTGCGCTGGCTGCACAAGGAGTGGAAGATGCCGCTGGGACGCGTTCTGAGCCTGCTGAGCGCACAGCCCGCGGCGCTGCTGAATCTGAAAGGGCGTGGAACGCTTGCTGTGGGCAGCATTGCGGATGTGGTGGTCTTCGATCCCAATTCCGTGTGGACTTATCACGCGCGGGAAACGAAATCTAAGTCGCGCAATACGCCGTTCGACGGCTGGGAGATGCTGGGAAAGGTGCGCTGGACGATCAGCGAAGGGCGGATTGCATACACAAATGAGGCATAATTCAGCATTTTCGTGCATATTTTTACATATTTTTGCATATTTAGAACCGACTTTATTTTTATAAGTCATTTAGGATCAGATATATAATCTTGAAAATAGGCGAACAAACAGTGAATAGCACCCCCCAGGGGTGGGGTACGCCTCCTCAGAGATCAGGGGTCAGGGGTCAGTAAAGCCCCGCTCTGATGACTATTTATATTGTGCGCCGGTGGAGGGATATTTTCTGCAAATGGCGGATGGAAAAGAATATTATATTATTATATAATTTCCTATAGGGAGGGCGTCATGCACACTACTAATCTGCGCAAAGTGGGAGGGTCTGTGATGCTGGCTGTGCCTCCGGCCATGCTGGATCAGCTTCGCCTCAAGGCCGGGGCCACCGTGGGGCTGGCCGTGGATGGGGATCAATTGATTCTCAAACCGCAAAAAAGACCGCGCTACACGCTGGATGAGTTGCTGGCCAAATGCGACTATTCACAGCCGCTGACGCAGGAAGAACAGGACCCTGAAGAGCGCGAATGGCTCGATGCTCCACCGGTTGGCCGTGAGTTGCTATGAAGCGGGGCGATATTTACCTGGTCTCGCTCGATCCTACGCTTGGGCATGAGCAGCAGGGGCAGCGGCCGGTGCTGGTGGTTTCGCCGACTACATTCAACGAGGCGACAAAGCTGCCTGTGGTTTTGCCGATTACCGGCGGCGGCGATTTTGCACGCCGTATCGGCTTCGCCGTACCGCTCTCGGGCACGAAGACGACCGGGGTTGTGCGCTGCGACCAGCCGCGCGTGCTCGATCTTGAAGCGCGAAGGGGCAGGAAAGTGGATGCGCTTCCGGCGGAGATTTTGGATGAGGTGCTGGCTCGGGTCGTTACGCTGTTTGAGTAATACACAAATGGTCCTTAGTTCCCCTTAAAACCATAAATGTAGATTTGCGACCAATTTCAGTTATCACCCGTTACACTGGATTGTTGTATCTTGATTGCAACCAGCATTGGAGACAAACGTGCCGTTCCTGAAATCCCTACGCTTGGATGGGCTTCTCTCTTTTCCTCCGAATTCGGAGTCGATTCCGCTGGAGCCGCTGAATGTCCTGATCGGACCCAACGGCTCGGGAAAGTCCAATTTGATTGAAGGGATTGAGCTACTTCATGCGACTGCGACGGGGTTTGCCAGCGCGATCCGTGAAGGCGGAGGTGTGCGCGAGTGGATTTGGAAAGGGGACGAAACTAAAGGTACTGGCAGTATTGAAGCTGTGATTCATTTAGATTGGCTCCCTGTTGCTCGGATGCTTCGCGCTCCAAGACCTGATATACGCTATCGCGTCGCGATCACAGCTTTAGGGCAGCGTGTGGAAGTAACGGATGAAGTGATTGAGAATGCGGAAAAGACTAGTACTTCGGCTAACGATGTTTACTTTTACTATAGATTTCTGAGTGGTAATCCTGTCGTTAACGTCAGAGAAGAAAGCATCGATGCCAAGAGTAAATCGGGCTTTCGAGCAACAGAACGACATCTTGAGCGAACGAGTCTTAAACCCGACGAATCTGTATTGATGCAGCTCAAAGATCCGTCTGCCTATCCTGAGCTAACTGAACTAGGACGACAGTTTGGGAGAATTCATACATTCCGCGAGTGGAGTTTCGGGCGATATGGTCAACTTCGTCAGCCACAACCTGCGGATTTACCAACGGACATTTTGGCTACGGATTCTAGAAACCTTGGATTGATTCTCAACCAGCTAGAACACTCCGGCGCATGGTCGGAATTCAATGGTTATTTGAAGCGGTTCTTGCCGCGATTTGATCGATATAGTACCCGAATCGAAGGAGGTACAGTCCAGTTCTATCTCCATGAGAATGGACTTAAGCAGCCGATTCCCGCCACGCGACTCTCTGACGGAACCATTCGTTTCATGGCGATTCTGGCACAGTTGCTATCTCCCACGCCGCCGCCGCTGATCTGCATGGAAGAGCCCGAGCTTGGTCTGCACCCCGATGCAATCGCGTTGCTTGCGAGCTTGTTGCAGGAAGCCTCTACGCGAACGCAATTAATTGTCACCACGCATTCGGATGCACTGGTTTCCGCGCTGACCGAAATAGCCGACTCTGTACTGGTATGCGAGTACCGTGGAGGCACGGTTCTAAAAAGAATCGATTCGGAAAAACTGCGTTTTTGGCTGGATAAGTACAGACTCGGAGAGATTTGGCGGATTGGCGAAATCGGGGGCAACCTGTGACCGAGATCGCCGTATACATTGAAGGCGGTGGAAACACCGCGGAACAGAAAGCTGAACTTCGGCAAGGCTTCGACGCCTTGTTTGCGAATGAGAAATCGAAATCAAGGGAGAAGCGAGGAAGTTTGAAATTCGTTTGCTGCGGAGGGCGGCAGCAGGCCTATGACGCATTTATCAATTCATTGACAGTGAATCCAAAAACGATGAATGCGCTTCTCGTCGATTCGGAAACACCGATATCGCCGGTTCCTCAGAACAAAGTCGAAGACGCAAAGGCTCGCGTTGCGCATCTCAAGCAAAAGGACGGAACCGCAGGGCGCGGGCAAGGGGATGGCTGGGAATTAAGGAACGTGCCGCCTGAGCGGGTTCATCTAATGGTGCAGTGCATGGAGGCTTGGATCGTCGCCGACCCCGATGCGCTGGAGACTTTCTATAAACAGAATTTCAAAAGGGAAAGCCTTCCCAAACGTTCCGATCTTGAGCAAGAACCTAAGGCCGATCTCTACGAGAAACTCAGGAATGCAACGAAAGAAACTACAAAAGGCGAGTACGGCAAGATAAAGCACGCCAGCAAACTTCTACTAATTATCGATCCGGAAAAGATAGCCAATCGTTGCTCCCGTTTTTCACTCTTTCGGGAATGGCTTGCTGAAGCTATTGATAGTTAGCCCTATGTGAGAAAACAATCTATACACTCCTACCCTTTGCGGCGATAGAGGATTTGGAAGTCGTAGCCTTGGTTGGCGGGGAATAGGGTGGCTACGTGGCGGAGACGCTCGGCTAGGGCGTTGGCGGCGAGTAATGGGTACTCGCGCTCGCGGAGGTCGTGGTAGTCGAAGTCCACGGCCATGGAGAGCATGTAAATGGCCAGGGTGTCAGAGAAGGCGGACTCATAGTAGGTGTTACGGGAGCGCTCGTCGATGGACTTCTGGCCGGCGCGGACGTCCTGGGCTCGGCGGCGGGTCTCCCAGGCGTCCTGGCTGGTTTCTCCGCGGACCTGGGCTTCGGCCTGTGACCAGGCGAGGGAGGAAAAGCTTTCGGGGACGCCTGCGGCCTCAACAAAGTTGTGGGCTACGTTGATGAAGAACTCGAAGGCAAGGCCGAAACGGTCTTCGACCAGGCGGGTGGAGAGGAAGACCGCCTCAGTGGAGCCGAAGATGGCGTTGCGGTGGCAGATGGCGCGGTCGCCGAGATCGACGGTGTAGCCGGGGGCGATCATGATTTCGCCGGTGTCGGCGATGGCGAGGGGGACAAAGTAGTAGGCGCGCTGGACGAGGGCGGCGGAGAGAGTGGCGGGGACGGCGCCGACGAGACGCTCTAGGTCGGAGTCGGAGACGCGGGTTTCACCCCAGGCGGCGAAGTGGATTCCGTTGGGGGCCTGGGTGACGGCGGCCTGCGCGGCGACCTTCTCCGCGGGCCATAGTTCGATTTGTGTGGTGCTGGGCATGAAATTGTATTCTAGACGAATGAGGGCGTGGTGATGGCAGAAAGTGCAAAGAAGGGGCGCGCGGACGGGGGGACGGTGCTGGGGTTTCCGCTGGAGGGGTTTGGGCTGTTCCAGAGCTTGCTGCTGGCGCTGGCGTCGGGATTTTTTACTTTTTTTGCGACGACGTGCGTGGCGATTTTTGCGCTGCTGGCGTGGAATTTGATTGGGCACCACGCGGTTAGCTATGCGGATAGCTATCTTTGGGTGGGGTTTCCGGCGGGGGTGGTGGTGCTGGTGGTGGCGCTGCCGGTGTTTGGGGTTTTGTGGGTGCGGGCTAAGCTGCGCGGGTAGGATTTTTCCGGGGCTAAAGCCCATGTTCATTCAGTTGACTTCATGCGGGGGTTAAAACCCCCGCCTCCCTCCGAAATGAGTTTTACGGCACGGCTAAAGCCGTGCCCTTTCAAAGCCGCGAAGAATTCCGATGGTCAGCAATTGGAAATGCAGATCCTTCGACTTCGGTCGCCGCGGCGACCTCCGCTCAGGATGACAAAAAGGATGGGGCATGGGATTTATTTGGAAGATTTAGATTTGCTTGAGATACAAAAGGCGGCCTTTCCTGGTGGGAAGGCCGCCTTTATTGAGGAGATTTTTGACGGTGGTGCGAATTGTGCGCTGTCTGCTTTAGTTTCCGCCGGCGGGTTTGGGGTTGGCTCGGTCGTAGGTGGCTAACTTGATTTTGCGGGCGAGGCCTAGCTTGGAGAGGATCCAGATGCCGTAGAAGTTGGGATCGATCTCATACCAGCGGAGGCCGTGACGGGCGGCGACGGGATGAGCGTGGTGGTTGTTGTGCCAGCCTTCGCCGCCGCTGACGAGGGCTACCCACCAGTTGTTGCGGGAGTCGTCGCGGGTGGCGAAGCGGCGGCTGCCCCAGAGATGGGTGGCCGAGTTGACCAGCCAGGTGGAGTGGAGGCCGAGTGTGACGCGGAGGAAGGCTCCCCAGAGGAGCATGCCTACTGCATTCTTCCATCCGCCCCAGATCCAGCCGAAACCGAAGAGGGCAATGCCGCTGGCGGTGAGGGGAATCCAATGGTACTTGCTGAGCCAGACGAGGAAGCGGTCGCGGCTGAGGTCGGGGACGTAGCGGTTAAGAACTTCAGTCTGCATGTGCAATGTGTTGCCCCAGAGCAGCCAGCCTGTGTGGGCCCACCAACCGCCTTCGCGGGGAGTGTGGGGGTCGCCGTCTTGATCACTGAACTGGTGGTGGACGCGATGGGTGGCTACCCAGAAGATGGGTCCGCCCTCAAGAGCCAGCGTGGCGCAGGTGGCCATGACGTACTCCAGCCACTTGGGGACCTGGTAGCCGCGATGGGTGAGCAGGCGGTGATAGCACATGCCGATGCCGAGATTGATGGCTGCGAAATACAAAACCAGCATCACCACCAGGCGCTGCCAGGTGAAAAAGAACAGAGCCGCCACTGCGCCGATATGGAATGCGACGATGACCGACATGGTGATCCAGTTGATGCCGGCGCTGATGGATACGGCGCGGCCCATGCGAATCTCTTCACGCGCGGATACAGAGTGGGCGGTTGCGGGGGCGCTGGTGGCGGGCTCCGGTGATTCCGGAACTGGAAGAGTGAGACCTTCGTTTGTGACTGCGGGGGGGGAAGCGGTTACCACTGAACTCATTCGATGAAACATCCTCAGAGAGTGGCGGCACGCCCACTCCCTAACCCAATTGTATAGGAGGCAAAGCCACAAAATAAGACCAATGCAGCACGGTTGTTGCCGGAACGACAAGATATAGCTCAATGAGTGAGCTATATTGCTGACTCTATGAGGCGACGTAGATTTCCTGCCTCATCGGGGGCGGAAAATTTGTTGGATAGCCGCCTTTTGTTCCCCCGTCTGCTGGCGGCACAATGACATCTGCCGGCCGCGTCGGGAATAATCTTAGCTGACGGGCCGTTGCGGGCCTACCATCCAACTGAAAGAGGAAAATCCCCATGGAGCTGAATAAGAAGGTCGCCAACTTTACGCTCGAAACCGACGAGGACAAAACTGCAAGTCTTTCTGACTATGCCGGCAAGCCGGTTGTACTTTTCTTTTATCCCCGGGCGGATACGCCGGGCTGCACGATCGAAGCCTGCGGGTTTCGCGACACATTCAAAAAACTTCAGGAGGCGGGCGCGGTGGTGCTGGGCATCAGCCGCGATACGCCCAAAGACCAGGCTAAATTTCGCGCCAAATTTGATTTGCCTTACACGCTGCTTTGCGACGTGGACGAGAAGGTGTGTAAGCAGTTTGGCGTGCTGAAGGAAAAGAATATGTATGGGAAGAAAGTGATGGGCATTGAGCGGACTACTTTCCTGATTGGGCCGGACCAGACGCTGCTGCATGTTTTTCCTAAAGTCACGCCGGAGGGGCATGCGGAAGAGGTACTGGCGCTGATCAATGAATGGAAGAAGGCGCAGAAGTAGCTCCCATCCCACCCATGGAGCAAAAAACGCTCGATGGATGGGGCACCCGACAGTCGAAGGCTAGGGCTCGGTCATCCCATGGGTGGAACACGACAACTTCCCGGTCGGTTGCTGCCGCGGACGTTCTTTGAGGCTCCGCCGGAGTTGGTGGCTCCGCGGCTGCTGGGCAAGGTGCTGGTGCGGATTACAGCCTCAGGAGTTTTGGCGGGACGGATCGTGGAGACGGAGGCCTACCTGGGCCCGCATAACGATCCGCCCGACCCGGCCGCACATTCGCATCGAGGGCCTACGCCGCGGAACACCGTTCTCTTTGGTCCCGCAGGGTATGCGTATGTTTATGCAATCTACGGACGCTACTTCTGCATGAACATCAGTTGCGAGACGGAGGGCCGGGCGGGATGCGTGCTGGTGCGCGCGCTGGAACCGGTGGCCGGCGCGGACAAAATGGCCAGGAATCGGGGTCTCGCACGCGGCGCTCCGGACAGGCAGCTAACATGCGGGCCCAGCCGGATTTGCCAGGCGCTTGGACTTACCCGGCTGAAGCACAACGGCCTCGATTTGCTGGATTCCGGCTCATCGCTTCAGGTACGCGATGACGGCTACCAAATCTCCGAGGTGCTGGTGACGGCTCGCATCGGCATTCGCGAAGCAGTGGATTGGCCGCTGCGGTTCGCATTGCCGGGGCACGGTTGCGTCTCAGGGCCGAAGAACTTAATTGGTAAGCGCGTCAAAATCGGATCATTTTGGATTGGATAGAACGCGAAAACATGAAGGGCGTCCGCTCTAGCGGACGCCCTTCAGTCGCAATGGACCGGGTCAGCTTATTTTCGGGTCAGCTTATTTCTTTGACGGCTTCTGGCCGAAACTGGCGAGAATGTCTTTCACATCTCCGGCATAGGCGCCGTTTGGCGCCAGTTGCAGATACATCTGGTAGGCTTCAATGCAACCAGGAGGCGCAACGAACGCCTTGGTCTTGGGATCGACGGATGCTTTCACGACAAGCCCCTGACCCTTGAGGTAATAGGCGACAGCCATTTTAGGATCGGCCTTGATAGCCTCGTCCGCGGCAGCAGCCTGTGCATCCGAATTGCCTACCTGGGAAAAGATCACAGATTCATTCTTTAGGAAGACAGGCGCCCGTGTAGGATCGACCTTGGCGGCGGCGTCGAATGCGGTATTTGCATCGGCAACCTTGCCGGTGCGCGCATAGATTTCACCCAGGGCAGCGTATGCCGAGCCTAGAATGCCGGGATTCGGCTTTTTGGCCGCGGACTCCATATCCAGGGCTTTCTTCAAGCTGATTATCGCTTCGTCATACTTCTTGGAATCGTTTTGCGCCTGCCCAAGGCCCGCCTGCGCCTGTCCCAACTGCGCCCACAAAGTGGAAGCATCCGGTTTGGAGGCGGTATCCCTGAGCATCAGGGTTTCCGCGTCCTGGTACTTTGCGACTTTAATCGCTGTATCCTTGGCAGCGACGGCATCTGAAAAATCCTGAATGACAGTTTTGATATCCGCGTTGATATTCCCGATGACCGCGTTGGTCTTTAACACCTCTGCGTTGGTCTTTTTAATCTCCTCAATCTGCTTTTTCGCCTCCGGGCTCAACTTGTCAAGATATTGCTTGCGGGACATGTCGTCGTCCTGCGCCAGATCCTGACCGGACACGATCTTTATCTCATCGATTTCGTCGACGACTTTGCTAGGTGGCGTATTCGGTGCGCGGAAGACAAACGTGTACTTGCCGGGAGCCGCAACACCGGAGTAGCTTCCGTCTGAACTGACCGGGAAGGAGTACTTGGCGGTCGGTCCGCCGTCGACGGAGAGGCTCACTGTGCCAGCCGGTGTGGGTAACCCGTCCGGACCGATGACGCGGCCATGGATCGAGCCGCTGGCTCCTTTGATGGGAGCGGACGGCGCAGGAGTGTACGACGCAGAAGCGGACGGCGCAGAAGCGCCCAACACAGACTTGGACGCCCCTAGATTACCGAGGTCGATGTCTTGCTGCGTATCTTGCCCGGCAGTGACCATCACCAAGACATCGGTCCTGGTATACTCCGCGTACCCGGTTTGATCTTGCATAATCACTCGCGCGGAGTAGGTGCCGGCAGGAAGTTCGCCGGTATAAGTGCCGGTTTTCGAGATCTTGAATTTGTAGTCCCCTTTTTTGCCGCCCATAGCCGAGAGTTCTACCGTGCCTGAGGACGCGAGCGATTTGTTGTGTTCACCGGTAACGACGCCGTGGATTTTACCCGTGGACGCTGAGGCATCGGTGGGCGTTTGCGCAATCGCGGGCAAGAGGGCAAAAGCCAGCAGGCCCGCCGCGGCGGGCAATCCCAGCCAAAATGCAAGAGTGCGTTTCATATTCTTCTCCTTGAGAGCGGCGCGAACGAAGCAGTCCGCGGGCCCGATAAAGTCATATTTTTTCCGGCTGCTACACAAGGCCGGCGCCTACAGCGTTTTTCCGGTGGGCGCGTCTTTCGAACCGCGCGCCAAAGTACATAACAGGCAGCACCAACGTTAAATCCAACCGGCTGCCCAACACAAGGGCGACCGGCAGGATATCGAACGGCCGCCGAGCCCCATGTGACTAAGAATCCAAATTGAATCGATCCTTGATACCAGCCGGGGAGCAGTTCGTTGCCGCCGGGAAATCATCCTGGATCGCGCCCCCGTATTGATCTTTCTATGGTAGTGCCTTCGGGTGGAGGCGTGTGTGGCCTGTATCACACACTAAAATGGGGTCATGGCAACCACGATTCGCGCCGCAACCCCGGCGGATGTGCCGCAGATTCTGCTCTTTATTCGCGCACTGGCCGTCTACGAGCGCGCGCCGGACGCTGTGACGGCGACGGAAGCGGGACTGATGCGGGATGGTTTTGGCCCCAGTCCCTTTTATTCCTGCCTGATGGCCGAGCACGACGGGCAGCCGGCGGGATTTGCGCTTTATTTTTTCAACTACTCCACCTGGATGGGGCAGCCGGGAATTTATCTGGAGGATCTTTTTGTGCATCCGGAGTTTCGCGGGCTGGGGATCGGCAAGGCGCTGCTGAAGAAGGCCGCTGCCATCGCCGTGGAGAAAGGTTGCCAGCGCCTGCAGTGGGAGGTGCTGGACTGGAATACTCCGGCGATTGAGTTTTATCGGGCGATGGGGGCGGAGTTTCTGGATGAGTGGCGGAATGTGCGCCTGAGCGGCGAGGCGATCCAGCGACTGGCCAACTGTACGGAGACCACCTGCGGTGGGGGGACTGGCCGTCCAGGCGGGGACGGCGCTTGCGCGACCTAAGCCACCTGCGGTGGGGCAGACGGCGCTTGCGCGCCATGAGACTCGTGGATCAGGAGACCTTCCAATGAAAATTAGAGTGATCGGCGGGGGACTGGCCGGGCCTGAGGCCGCACTGACCGCCGCGCGGCTGGGATGCCGGGTGGATCTCTACGAAATGCGGGCCATGGTGAACGGAAAACCGCGGCTCACGCCGGCTCACCAGACGACGGAGTTCGGCGAGCTGGTCTGCTCCAATTCGCTGAAAAGCGAGTCCCCGAATACGGCGCCGTGGCTGCTGAAACAGGAGATGCGGCGCGGGCACTCCGTGCTCTTATCTCTTGCGGGTGCATGCGCCGTACCAGCTGGTCATGCGCTGGCCGTGGATCGCGTGGAGTTTTCGCGGCGGATTGCGGAGGCGATTGCGGGCCAGCCGTTGATTCGCGTGATACGCGAAGAGGTCACTGCTTTGGACCCGGACGCGGACGGCGCGACGTGCACTATTCTGGCTACCGGGCCGCTTACTTCAGACGCCTTGAGCGCCGAGATTGCGCGCATTACGGGGTCAGAGCATTTGGCGTTTTACGATTCCATCTCGCCGATTGTGGATGCGGACTCCATCGATATGGAGCGGGTTTACTTTGCGGCGCGCTGGGACAAGGGGACGGCGGACTATATCAACTGCCCCATGGACCGCGTGGAGTTCGACCGCTTTCTGGATGCGCTGCTGGAGGCCGAAGCCGCGGAGAGCAAAGAGTGGGAGAAGCTGGATTATTTTGAGGGCTGCCTGCCCATCGAAGTGCTGGCCCGGCGTGGGCGCGATACTCTGCGCTTTGGGCCGATGAAGCCGGTGGGACTGCGCGATCCTCGCACCGGCAAAACGCCGTGGGCTGTGGTGCAACTGCGGAAGGAAAATCTGCGCGCCGACAGCTATAACCTGGTGGGCTTTCAGAATCATCTGAAATTTGGCGAGCAGGCTCGCGTGCTGCGGCTGATTCCGGGGCTTGAAAACGCGCGCTTCCTGCGCTATGGGCAGATTCATCGCAATACATATATCCAGGCGCCGCTGCTGCTGGATGAAACGCTGCGGCTGAAAAAGGAACCGAGGCTGCTGTTTGCCGGGCAGCTTTGCGGGGTCGAGGGGTATACGGAGTCGATCGCTACCGGATTGCTGGCGGGGATTTATGCGGCTGCGTTGGTGCGCGGAGAAGAACCGGTGGCTGCGCCTCGCGCGTCCGCTCTCGGTTCGCTGGTTCACTATATTACGCACGCCGATCCTAAAGTCTTCCAGCCGGCTAATATTACCTTTGATTTGCTGGAGCCGCTGGAAGATGAAATGAGGAAGAAAATTCGTGATAAGAAGGAGCGGCATCGGCTGGTGTGCGAGCGAGCGCTGACGGCTTTTGGTGCGTGGTGGGCTGAGGTTAGTCGCGCTACTATTTTGTCGCACGGTTAACTCGAGCTATGGTACGATTGCTTCGCCGGGAGCAAGCCACGTGAAAGTCTTCTCTGCCTCGCAAGCCATTTCGCCTGCCGTTGAGCGCACCAAAAACTATCTCTTTCGCCCCTTCAGGTTGGGCACTTATCTGAAGCTGTCGTTGGTGGCATGCCTCACTGAAGGATTCTCATCCAATTTCAACTTCAATTCGGGACACCATACTTCATCCGGCACAGGAATCGGCGACTTCACTGGATTTCACCTCTCGAATGAAATCATGGCTCTCATCGTAGTTGCCGTTCTGGTTTGCATCGCCGCCGGCATCATCATCTCCTATCTCATTACCCGGCTCCGCTTCGCCTTCTTTCACTGCCTGATTCACCAGACCAAGGAGATTATGCCGGTTTGGGGACTCTATCGCGTTCAGGCGATGCGTTTCTTCATACTGACCCTGATTGTGTGCTTCATCTCTCTAGGCGTTTTGGCTTTGGCGGTGGCTCCATTCGCGTTGAGCTTTTACAAAATTTATCTTGCTTCCCAGCATGGCGGCCAAGTGAGCTGGGTTTCGTGTATAGCTCTCTTTCTCGCACTATTTGTGGTCATATTTTTATTGGCTTTGATCTTTGCGGTTGTAAACCTGACCATGCACGACTTCATGCTGCCGCACATTGCGCTTGAAAATGCTACTGTCCGCGCAGCATGGCTGGCCGCATGTGGATACATCAAAGCGGAGAAGGGCGCGTTTCTCCTCTATGTATTCCTTCGCCTGATGCTTCCGTTTCTCGCCATGATTGCTTTGTTCATCATCCTGTTTATCCCTCTGCTTATCGTCTTCGGGATTCTCGGAATATCCGTGATAGGCTTCACTGCCGCACTTACATATGCCACCGGTGTGACCAGGATATTTTTTATTGCCCTTGATGCCATTGTCGGACTTTTCACATTATGTTTAGGGTTGTTAGTGGCTATCAGCGTTGGCGGACCGATTGCAACCTGGAAACGCAACTACGCGTTGCTCTTTTATGGTGGCCGGTACCAGGTTCTTGGGGATATTCTTTCTCCTCCTCCGCCGCCCATTCCGAGCACAACCGAAGTTGCCTGATCCTGGCATCGCCTGAGAACACGCCGGGAGCAATTGTGTGGGATGATGGGGTTGACGGGGGTCGGGCGATGATCATTAATCCCGCACAACTGCTCTCCAATCCCATTGCGGCTGTGGGTTTGCCTGCGGCTTTGGGCAGCTACGTGATTTATATGGCGCGCAAATTCTATGCGTACCCGCTGGGGTATTTCCGCAAATCGGCGCGGGGGATGCTGGATTTCGAGTGGCTGGGGCCGGTTGTGCGCGGGCTGGCTTGCTTTTGCCTGTGGGGCGGATGCTTTATTGTTGCGACGGTGGTTGCGGTGCAGATTTTTGGGCTGCACGGAGATGTGCTGGCATGCGCGCTGATTGTGTTCGCTGCTATCGCTACCTGGTTCCTGCTGCCCGAGCGAGAGAACCGGAGTTCTGCGGATGAATCCGGCATTGACGAAATTCAAAGATCGAAATAGATTCCATCGCCGCGCCGCTAGATTGCCGAGATCTTCCGGGGCTATTGGATCCTGCATAAATCATTTCCTTGCGCCGTCCCTACGGGACTCCGTAACGAAACTTGTGGAATTCCTTTTCCCCACGCTACCACCCCGGAGAAGCGCGGGGCTAACCAACTCTGCGCCTCCGGCGCGTTTGTGCAGATCTTCGCCGATGGTTCTTATTCGTGGGGCGGGAGCGTGTACCCTGAATACCGGAGCGTGTTGATGCGTTGGATTCGAATCCTGGCTTGTTCACTTGGCTCGGCGGCTCTGTTTGGCGTGAGTGCAAACGCCGCACTGGGGCAGGCTGCGCCGGGCAAGACTACAAATATTAAGGACACTAAGGGCGCGACGCACCTGTTTCTACCGCCTGTGCCGAAGGCGCTGCTGCCGGAGTCCTTTGCCGGATGGGTTGCGAAGGGCACGCCTAAAAAGGTTGCCGACGCGGCACAGGCTGACCCGGCCAATGCAGCGGTTCTCAAGGAGTACGAGTTTACTGACGGCGCGCTGGGCAGTTACAAGCGCAATGGCGAAACGCTGAGCTTGCATGCACTGCGCTTTCACGATGCCAGCGGGGCTTATGGAGCCTATACGTTTTACCGGCAGAATGGATGGCCGAAGGAAGAGATCGGGTCGGGCGCTACATCGGACCACAACCGGGTGCTCTTCTGGCTGGGCAATATCGTTGTGGATGCGAATTTCTCTCAGATCGGGCCTATGTCCGCGGCTGAGCTGCGGGAGCTGGCCGGCCAGTTGCCCGTTCCCGACGGAAGCAGGGCGCTGACGCCTCCTCTATTGGCGAATCTGCCCAGGCAGTCGCTGGATGGGCAGACTACGCACTATGCGGTGGGACCGGCGAGCTATGCGGGAGCCGGCGGTGTGTTGCCGGCAGAGGTGGTGGGCTTTGACCGCGGCGCGGAGACTGTGACCGCGAGCTACACGCTGCGCTCAGGACCGGCTACGCTGACCATCATCGACTATCCCACTCCGCAAATGGCGATGGCGATGGAGACGAAGATTCACGATTACATCAAGACTGGTAACGGGGCGGGCGGCAAGTCTGGCCATCAGGCGCAGCCGCACTGGCCCAAGCCGCTCGCGGACTCCGATCAGGCATCGTTGGAGGTGCGCCGCAGCGGGCCGCTGGTGGCGCTGGTCAGCGGCGATGCGATTCCGGATGATAGCCACAAATTGCTGGCGACGGTTCACTTCGATTCCGACCTCACTTCGATCCCTCAACCAACGGAATCGGAGGTTGCCAAGACCGGGCAGCTGCTGCTGGGCATTGCGGCGCTGGTGATCATCGGCGCAAGTGCCGCAATCCTGCTGGGATTCTTCCTTGGCGGCGGGCGGGCGCTCTATCGCATGGCGCGCGGCAGGCCGATTTCATCGATTTATGACGAGGAATTCATTCACCTCGACCTAAGGGAGGTGTGGGTCGAACCAAAAGCGGCAATTGACAAGCCTCGCCGGGAGGACTAGGGGCGCTGCGATACCTGTGGAAAACAGGAGATTAACCCTATAAAACCCCCAGAAATAACGGTAAAACAGGGGTGGAAATAGGCGAAGACACGCCGAATACAGGCCTTGCTGCTATCGAGGAAAAATATTTTTAAACTGCTGATTCTAAAAGAATTATTTCTACCTAGATTTCTCCTTGACTATCCCTCCCCCCGCTCCTACTATGCAGCCAGAAAGTTCTGATGGTTTTGCCTCCGTTGGAACTATTCTCCCTGAGGAGAGAGCTGCCCCGTTGCCGGGCGGCTCTTTCCGTTTTAAAGGGGTTATGGGCCGGCTGCTTCCGGGGTCTGGTTCAGCTCATCCGCCGAATCGGTCCACTGCTTTCCGCAGGCTTCGCATCGCCAGGAATTGGTCGGATCGACTGCTTCGAGCACAGGATCTTTGGCGCCACATTGGGGACATGCGGGCGGCTCGAACTCGGGCGGGTCAATTTTGGATAGCTCGACGATCTCCTGCGGGATGGGTTGCGCGGCAATGCTTCGCGCCTGGTCGAGCTGATCGGCGGCTACCAGGATTTGAAGATTGCCAACCATAGCCTCGTCCCAAGCGACAGTATGGTGTGCACCTGGCCGCTCGATCCAGCTCTCAATGCCGGCGCGGCGCAAAACCTCGGTAAGCTGCCACGCATGCTGCCCGTCTTCACACTCGCAGAGCGGCGTCTTCCACGTGTATTCATGCGGCTGATCGACATTCTCCTGGTCAGCTTCGGAAGCGTATGAACTATTCTGCGGCTCCCAGTGCATGGTTGCGGCTGGACCTGATTCATTTCCCGGACGGTCCGCATTTTTCTGCGCTCCGGCACGCGCACCCGGATCGCCCATGCCGCGCTTTCTCATCTCGTCGCGCAGAACCTGTTGCGCTGTTTCAGTGAGATCGACGAAATCGCCGGCCAGCTCGCGCAGATCTTCTTCGCTCTTTTCGCGGTAGAGTTCCGAGAGTCTTTGCCACTCCTCGAATGGGTTTGCTTGCATGGGCAGCAGTATAGCCGCTTTACGCTACTCACTCAGCAGGATAAAATCAAACGAGCAAGCCGACGTAGCTCAGTTGGTAGAGCAGCTGATTCGTAATCAGCAGGTCGTCAGTTCAAGTCTGACCGTCGGCTCCACTTCCTTCCCTCCGCTCCCGAGCCGCCAATATTAAAAACAATCTCCTCGGTTTAGTTAGGGTTCAGCCGCGTTTCATGCATTTCTGCTCGGTTATCCACAGGCGTGAAGGCCGTCTCAACCAGGGTACGAATCAAGACAGGTACCCGTTATCCACGTATTTTTTTGCTAAGACGGTAGTTCTAATCCTCTTATCCACGCATACTCTTGGCATAATCGCATCAAGAGCGGTTCCTCCGTATCTGTGCCGTAACAACCGTGGGAGCACGCAAGAGTGACCAGCTATAGCCGTCAGGACGTGTTGCGCATCATTCAGATCAGTTCCCCCCAGTTGCAGGGGTGGGAGCGAGCCGGACTGATTCCTCAGCGGCAGATCTACTCATTCCAGGATCTTGGGCAGTTGAGGATTTTGCGCGCGCTGCGCGAGGAGGTCTCCGTGGCCTCCATCCGGGACTCTGTGATGGCGATGAAGGCCGTGGCGGGCATGGCGAATCCGCTGCTGGAGGCCTGCGTGGTCCGTACCGGGACTCGGCTGGCTTTTCGGCACCGCGGCGCGATGGTGGACCCTATTCGCCGCCAGTTGCTCTTTGACTTCGAGCGTGTGGGCCGGGTTGATCGGATTGATCCGTCTTCGGCCGGGTCTGAGCTGTTTTCGCTGCGGCGGCCGGGCGTGGCTGCTCCCAGCGGCGTGCAGGACCGCTTTCTGGCCGCTGTGCAGGCTGAAGAGGCGGGCGAGAGGATGCGCGCCATCAAGCTCTATGAGGAGATTCTGGAGATTGATCCGGAGTACGCGGCGGCCTATATCAACATGGGGACCATTCTCTTCCATCAGCGCAATTATGCTCTGGCCGAGGAGCTCTACCGCCGGGCCACCGTGGCCGATCCCTCGTACGTGCTGGCCTACTTCGATCTGGGCAACGTGCTGGACGAGCTGCAGCGACTGGATGAGTCCATCGCCGCCTACCTGCAGGCGGTGACGCTGGCGCCCCGCTATGCCGATGCCCATTACAACCTGGCCCTGGCTTACGAGCGAAAAGGAGACCGCCGGCACGCTCTTCGCCACTGGCAGTCTTATATCCGGCTGGATAACCGCGGCCCTTGGGCCGACCACGCACGCGGGCAGATCCGCAAACTTATCGGGCGTGAAAAGCTTGCGATCGCCTGGCGGGCGGAGAGCTTCATCCCGCCCCGCAAAGGGACGGCGGCGCTGGAACTGGTTTGAGGCTGAGTTTGCCGAGGCGGCCGGCTTGCATCGCCGCAGCCCTGACCGTTAGCTGGCTATGTCTTTATTACGTGTAGCTTTTACAGCCGACAGAACCCCTATGCCTATCATGACAATGGCGCCGGCTACAATCCAGTGCGTTGGCATGCGCATGAGGTGGGCTGCGTAGGCCAGCCCGCCGATAAAGATTGCGAATCCGGCAGCGTAAATTCCGAACGACATAGAATCTCCTTTATCGAGTCAACCTTGGGGCGCGATTGTTCCGCTCTGTGCGGTGTGCGGGCGGAAATGGGTTGACTGGCGCACAAGATGCATACATTGAAAGCTTTGCATTTCGGTCGATTCGGGTCTGTGCGATTTGGAACAATGGCGGAATCGCAGCGAATAATATCGGCCTTTCATGGTTAAATAGTTGATAATAAATAAGTTATAGTTTGATATCTAGTTACCAATCAGCCAACATGTGGTTACTCCAGGATGGTTACTACCGGATAGGGGGGGGGAGGGGTACCCGGCTGTTCAGGCTCGCCGAGTCCCATCCGAGTCCCAATCCTGGATGGGCGCTTGTTTGAAGGCTAGCAGGATGCGGGAAATAATCTGCAAAAACTGCGCAAGTCTCCGCAAGAGGTAGGGAGCCTCAGCCCGCAAGAGCATACCGCAGGGGCTGAAGCTCACGTTGATTCTGTTAGCAATTGCGGTACGACTAAAGTCGTGCCGGACACATATTGCAGTCTCAATGGAATTTTGCAAGAGGCTCGTGGGGCACACACTTTTTCTACTTGTCAGACATGGATCATCCGCAGAGGAGTTACCGAGTCCACGCATTCCCAGGTCCCCAAAAGCGAGGGACCTGGGCCACCCACCATTTGTTGGGAAACTCACTTCGCTTCCCCGGCACCCGGGCCACCCGCCCACTATGCCCGTAACCGCCCCTGAAGCTCTAACGCGCGCGGTGATCCTATACGCCCGAGTTGTTCGCAAAGCGGGCGCAACGCAGGCTGGGTCGGATCAAGGTTGATCAGTTGCGACACCATCGTATGAATCTGATCCAGATCCCAAAGGTCGCGGCCATCTTCCTGTGTGAGAAGAGCGGTCAGAAATCGAGCAGTAACAGCCGGAGTACGATCCAACAGACCTGCTTCTTGCAGGCGATAGTAGAACATGTCTCCCTTCACATTCGGTGCCGGCCCGGCCAGGAGCAGTTCCAGAATCTCCGCGTAGTGTGATTCCAGAACGATAGCCCAGGCGCACATTGCTCCCGACTCATCCGCATCGAGAGCAATGGGATTCGCTACGACCCGGAACTGCAGATAGCGTTCTATCCACCGCGCCCAAGCAGTCTCTCTTGCTGCGTCATCGGCTTCACGCAACATTTCAGTGATGCTGCTGACCCAATGCATCCGCTCACGATGTTGTGACCGGGCAAGAAATTCGTTGAGCCAACCGTTATCAATGGGATCGATGGCACCGAAGACTGCGAAGCCGGCCAGATGCCTGCAGAACATGCGGGACCGTTCATTAGATTCAGCCGTGATCTCAGGCAAATGGTGCAGATAGGCAGGAATGAGCCCCGGCAACATGGCTTGCGTCCACGATCCCCAAACCAAGTACCCGTCCCAGTTCTGTTCTGAATGCCGCTGCGTTGGAGGCGTTGCGAGCAGGGGTAAAACGTGTTCCGTGTACCAATCCTGTGAGATGTCGGCCAGCAATGCTGCCTTCGCAGCAACGAGGATTCGAGCAACCTCCGATGCAGGCCGGTCCCCGTTGATCGCAGCCTCAAGAGTTTGCAGGATCAATTGCATACGAGCCTGCTCCATCGCGCGGTTGGGCCATAAGAGCCGAAACGCCTCAAAGTAGAAGTCGAGTAGATACCCGGAGGTGCGATTGATCGCTACTGTAACCCAGTTCTCCGCCTCTTCCGGCAGCGTCTGCTCATGAGTGACGCAGGCAGCCCAAACCGCATTCGCTCGGGCAAGGGCCGCGTCAAACAGATTGACGGGGAGGCCATCTTCCTTCCGCTCCACAGCTCCCTTGAGAAGGGAGGACATTTCGTACAATACCGATTCGTAGATAGGTTCAAGACGCGCCACAATATCCAACAGTGACGCCCATTCTTCTGGCGTGTGATGGGTGGACCATCCGCGTATCAGTGCTGACCAGATCTCCGCAGGAACGTCATCACGCTCCAATGCCTCGCCTGCAATTCGTTCCGACCACGCAAAGTTTCCGGAAGCGGTGCGCGCAATCTCTTGCAAGAATCCGCTCTTGAGCGGGTCGCCGAACGTATCCTTAACGTCAGCAAGGCGTGTATTCTCCGAGAGAAGCGCCGCGAGATTCATCTCCGCAATCTGCGCAGCGGGAATAGGACTATCCGGTTCGGCTTGTACCGCACCGCCGCTTATCCACGAATTGAAGTCCGCATGCTCACGCATCCTCCATTGCGGATGTCGCTCCTGAATTGGACTCAGCTTTTCCGTAACCAGTATGCAGTGGGACGCGTGGGTATGGAGCCAAGAAAGCAGATTGAAGAACTCATATCGCTCGTGATCTTCTCCCGCCGGGTTCATAGCCGTTTCAGCTTGCGCCAACAACTCAGCACGGACGTGCTCACTGCTACCCCCATACACCGCGGACAGCAATGCGAAGGTCTCGTTCTTGAGGCCAATGTTTTCGACCAGATTGTTCGAGATAATCCATGTGAGTTTTTCATCCAAAGTCACGGACGGGTGTCCTGTCATTCCGCTAATAGCAAGGCGCTGGAGCATCAGCGAGTCAGACTTGATCCACTGTCCAATCAGGCTCAAAGCGAACTCTGGGTCATGCTCGTTGGCCCATTGAAGAACATCGAAGCCGACATCGATCAATACGGAGAATCCATTGTGCAGGAAGTCCTGCATCCGCGAGGTCACAGATCCTCGCGAAAAGCTGATTGGATCCCACTTTGGGCCAGCCTTTCCGTACATCAGTAGCAGGGCATTCGCCTCTTCGAACGTCGCCGTCACAATAAGGGCTATCCCTTTGGCGAAGACGTCAAGGTGAGGGCGAATCTTCCCCTGGTAGGCGCGACTCATCGTGTGGTCATGCGCGATTGGCACAACCTCGGCGTCTGGTACGGCAGGCTTGCCATCTTCCGGCGGGAAGAATCGGCGCTTGAGCCTGAGCTTCGGTGCACTCAACTTGCGGAAGAGCTGAAGAATCGTCTGTTGATCGGCGGGCACCGTGCAATGGTCGATCATATAGGCCAGAAAATCCGAATGGCCGTTTGCGGGCATCGTCTCAAGGAGAATTGGCGCCCAAAACCGCAATGTGTCACCGGCGGCAGCATACGCATGGAATCTTTGGGCCACAACATGCCACAACGTAGGAGAGAGCGTTTGATTCTTTCGACGGACAAGATCGAGTGCAACAGAAAAATGCGGTATCGCAAAGCGGTCTGCAAACCAGAGCGCGAACTCCGCAGATCGCTCGTTCAGCGTTGCACCGGGAACGAAGATTGCACTGAACTCGGGAAGCTCCGAGATCCATTCCAACCAACGCGGGTCTTCCGCGTGCCGCGTGAAGTACCGTACAGTACTGATGTCAAGCAGGGATTGCTTTAAGAAGTCCTCGTCTTCGAGGGTAAGCGGCTTGTCCGAGGTAACAAGCCCCTTGATTATCGCCTCCGTCCCGAGTGAACCGAGGTTGGCAATCTCCGCCCATTTGGCGAGGCAATCGCCCAAGGCTCCATGAGGAGCCAGCGGAGGAACGCGCAGCGGGTAGTGCACCGGATTGATGCCCAGATTTAACCAGAACCTGTCAGCCGTGGGCGACGTGAGCGCGTATCGTCCAGGCCCGTCCTCGGCGGCTGAGATACCTCGCGCAAGATAGAGTAGTGGAAGGTCTTGATGGCTGTAGCCAACGAATACGACAATGAACTTTGAGAACAACTGCTGTACGAAGCGTCGTGCCCATCCCTGCGTCAGGTAGGCGCGGCCAAAGTCAGCGTCGCTCAGTACCAGCTTCTTCGCATCGTCTAACACCGAGCCATGAAGATGCACGATGCCCTTGAAGTCGTCGCCGAGAGGCAGCGCTGGGGCGTGATAGATTTCCGGAACAACGCCATAAACGGTCTGTGCTGCGCCCCGAAAGTGATCGTCGAAGTTAGTCGTGACAATCCGGATACCATCTACGCTGCCAAAGAGGCGAACAATGGATTCGTGAAGGTGGTTCGGGCGGGAATGCGGATCGGACAGCCGATCCTTGACCCGATCATGAACCGGGATACCGTTTTCGACCAGACGGCCCAAGTAGCGATCTATCAGCTCAAGGTCCTCGATCGGATACGCCGTACCGCCAAGATCCGTGGCCAGATCGCGAAAGTTCGGGTAGTTGGAGGGCGCATCCATCGACACACCTGCGCCTGCAAACAAAACGAGGTCATCCCGCTTCCGTGCATCAATCACTACTTGCGGCAGGTCTACGTCCTGAAAACGCATTTAGTCTCTCACGTAACAATTCTACGGAAGCCAATAGGTCCTGAGAAGTCTTAGTGCAAGTCGGCTTATGGGAAGCTTTCATCGCGCCTGCCGCCGATTGCAGACAGATCACAGACTACATTCAATCGATTCTTGCCTGCTGCTTAGATCTTTGTCGTACGCTGGACGGCGCGGACGCCGGCTACGCGACGAATGCCGAGGACCATGCGGTTCAGGTGGTGCAGGTCTTCGGCTTCTACAACGAAGGCGATGGCGGCTTCGCCGTCTTCGGTGCGGCTGATATCGACGTTGAGGATATTGGTGTTGTCGTCGGAGATTACGGCGGTTAGTTCCTTCAACATGCCGGTGCGGTCGTCACAGGAGACAGTGATTTTGACGGGGTAGCGCAGGGGACGGCCGGCCTGGTCGCCTACGCGGGACCACTCGACGGCGATGCGGCGGTCGCTCTCGTAGAGAAGGTTCTGCACGTTAGGGCAACTGCGGGCGTGGACGGCTACGCCCTTGCCGCGGGTTACGTAGCCGATGATCTCTTCGCCGCGAATGGGGTTGCAACAGCGTGCGCGATAGACGAGCAGGTCGTTCTGGCCCTCGACCTGGAGCGAATCAGAACCGGTGAGATGGAGCTTGCGCACGGCGTCGGACATGGCCGACTCGCCGCTGCCGGGCTTGGTTTCAGGGAGGGGTTCGGTGGGCAGGTTGGTGCTGCCGGGGGCCAGCTTGTTGAGCACGTGGCGGGCGGAGTTTTTGCCCTGGCCGAGAGTGGCCAGCAGATCCGCGGCGGTGGTGACGCCGTATTCGTTGGCGATGCGGCTGAGGTCTTGATCGACGATCTGGCTCATCGGGACTTTATACTTGCGGGCCTCGCGCTCCAGCAGCTTGCGGCCGATTTCGACCGCGCGGCGGCGCTGGTCTTCGTTGAGCCAGTGCTTGATCTTGTTGCGGGCGCGGGGACTCTTGACGAAGGTGAGCCAGTCGCGGCTGGGCTTGTGATCTTTCTGGGTAACGATTTCTACGATGTCGCCGGTGCGCAGCTTGGTGCGCAGGGGCGCCATGCGGCCATTGACCTTGGCGCCTACGCAGGTGTGGCCGACTTCGGTGTGGATGGTGTAGGCAAAGTCGACCGGCGTGGCGTCGGCGGGAACCACAACGACTTTCCCTTTGGGCGTGAAGGTGTAGACCTCGTCGGGATAGAGGTCCATCTTCAGGCTGGAGAGGAATTCGTTGGGGTCGGTCATCTCCTTTTGCCACTCGACGAGCTGGCGAATCCAGTTGAGGCGTTCTTCGTCGCGGGCGGTCATCATGGCGCCGCCGGATTTGTACTTCCAGTGAGCGGCGATGCCTTCTTCGGCGATGCGATGCATCTCTTCCGTGCGGATCTGCACCTCAAACTGATGGCCGCTGGCGCCCATGACCGTGGTGTGCAGCGATTGGTAGCGGTTGGCGCGGGGGCTGGCGATGAAGTCCTTGATGCGGCCCGGCACCGGACGCCATAGAGTGTGGATGAGGCCGAAGACGGCGTAGCAGGAGGCTACGTCCTGGGTGATGACGCGGATGGCAAGCAGATCATAGACCTGGTCGAAGGATACTTTGGAGCGCTCGATCTTCTGATAGATGGAGTAGAGGCGCTTGATACGCCACTCGACGCGGGCCTCGATGCTGTTTTCGCGCAACTGCTCGACCAGAGTGTCTTCAACGCCGCGCAGGAATTGCTCGCCCTCGATGCGGCGGGCCTCGACGGCTGCGGCTACTTTTTCGAAGCTGACCGGATCAGTGTAGCGAAAGGCCAGGTCTTCGAGTTCGCCGCGCACTTTGCCCATGCCCAGACGGTGCGCGAGCGGAGCGTAGATCTCCTGGGTTTCGCGGGCGATGGCCTCCTGGCGGTCGGGTTTGAGATGCTCGAGGGTGCGCATGTTGTGCAGGCGGTCAGCCAGCTTGATGAGCACCACGCGCACGTCTTCCACCATGGCCAGGAGCATCTTGCGGACGTTTTCGGCCTGGCGGTCTTCGCGGTTGGCAAACTGGATTTTGTCGATTTTGGTGACGCCCTCGACGATGTGGGCCACCTGGTCGCCGAACTCGGCCTGGATTTCTTCGTTGGTGGCGGGCGTGTCTTCAACAGAATCGTGCAGCAGGCCGGCGGCGATGGCGGTCGCGTCCATCTTCATCTCCGCCAGCACCTCGGCTACCTCGAGCGGGTGGACGATGTAGGGCTCGCCGGAGGCGCGCATCTGGCCTTCATGATGCTTGACGCAGAACTCCCATGCCTTGCGGATGAGGGAGACGTCTTCACTGGGACGGTTGGCGTGGACGTGCTTGAGCAGCGCTTCAAAACGCTGGTCGATGGAGTGGCGGACGGCATCGGACGCAGCAGCCTGCGCTTCCGCCGAGGGAGGGGGTGGCGGGCTGGAAAGATCTGCCGGTATGGGGTGCCGGACTGTCGCCATGCTTTATTATAGGCCGCATTCGTTCGATGCGCTGGAAGGCGTGGCTGCGGATAAGTTCTGAGTGCGGTGAGTTGGTATCTTTCCGGGCGCGGTCAATCTACACTTCTATGGGAGCTTATGACCAAGCCGCGTACACCTAAAATTGTTCCAACCCGGAAAGCGCCGAAGACTGAACAGCCGACGGGTTTTCATGAACGGATTCACGAGGTCCCTCGCTCCGCATATGGAGCCAAGGTGAACCGGCGCGCCGCCGACCGGCTGCGTGGCGGCTATCTGTGGGTTTATGCCTCCGATATCGAGAGCCTTGAGTTGCCCGAGGACGGACCTCCCGCGCTTTTGCCGGTGGCCGATAGCCGGGGACTGCTGCTGGGCACGGCGCTTTATAGCCCTTCGTCGCAGATTGCGCTGCGGATGGTCTCGCGCTCGGGGCTGGATGAGGCTGCGTGGCTGCAATTGCTGGCTGAGAGGCTGCGGGCGGCGATTGCACGGCGGAAATCTATGCTCGACGAACAGAATAACGCTTGCCGGCTTTGCTTCAGCGAGGCGGATGAGCTGCCTGGAGTGGTGGCGGATAAGTACGGCGAGCTGGTGATTTTGCAACTGCTGACCAAAGGGCTGGACTCGGCTACGGTGAGGGAGACTTGCGTGCGCGTGCTGCGCGAAGAACTGGAGCCGGCGGCGATTCTGGAACGGCCCGATCCGCGGGTGCGGGAATTGGAAGGGCTGGCGGCGCCTGGTTCGGAGGCGTTGTTTGTTGCGAATGCCTCGGCGCGGCAGGTCGCGAAAGAAATTTTCTCCGGGGCTAAAGCCCACGCCAATTCTGCTGGCGATATGCGGGGGTTGAAACCCCCGCCTCCCTCCGAAGAGAGTTTATCCGCAGGTGATCGAATTACGAGTACAAAAATTGTAAGTACGCAAAATACGAGTACACAAATTGCGAGCACGCAATTTCTGCTCAATGGGCTCAAGTTTTATTACGACGCTAATTCGGGTCAAAAGACAGGGGCTTTTCTTGACCAGCGGGATAACTACGCCGCTGCCGCGGAGTGGGCGCGCAAGCTGGGTGCGGCAAATTCCGGAGCGACGGGACGGGCGCTGGACGTTTGCTGCTACCAGGGAGGGTTTGCGCTGCACCTGGCTCAGGTTTGCAATCAGGTTACGGGAATCGATTCGTCGCGCGCTTCGCTGGAAGTGGCGGAACGGAATCTGGAGGCCAATCGCGAACGGATTGCGGCGCAGGTGGATTGGGTGGAGGCGGACGCGTTTGAGATTCTGCGCGACTGGGCAACATCTCAGAAATTCGACGCCATCGTGCTCGATCCGCCGGCCTTTGCAAAGACCAAGCGGGCGGTTGAGGGAGCGCTGCGCGGCTATAAGGAACTGAATCTGCGAGCACTGAAGATGCTCAGCCCCGGCGGACTGCTGGTGACCTGCTCCTGCTCGCACCACGTGAGCTGGAGCGATCTTGAGGGCAGCGTGGCCTCAGCCGCGGCCGATGCCGGACGGCGCGTGCGGCTGCTGGAACGGCGCGGCGCCGCACGGGACCATCCTGTGGTGCTGAACCTGCCGGAGACTGAATATCTGAAGTGTTTGGTGCTGGAAGTGGAGTGATTTTCTAGCTACATTAAAGCTACTTTGTAGCAGAAATTTCACTGTCTTGAAAGGGCACGGGTTTAGACGTGCCATAAAGTGCATAAGTGGAGCATGGCCTTAGCCGCTGTGGGAATGCGGTTTACTGAGACTACGTTCCCTCAGGGGCTAAAGCCCCACACTTTTTAGCACGTCTCCATGCGGCGCAGCTAAAGCCGCGCCCTTTCAAATTAGTCGGCTCCTCGATCTGTTCACGCCTGGGCAACGCGCTGATTGGCAGGCCAGTGGGGCAGGAGCCGGAGCAACCAGGCACAGCAGAAATGAAGGGGCCAGGAACGGCGGGGATGGGCGGTGGCGGCCTGCTTTCTTTTTTGCGCTTCAGGCTGCAACTGGGCAAGCGTTTCTTTGACCAGCGCACGCAGGGACTCGGCCTCAAAGGTGCAGGAGCGCAGGTAGGCGGAGACGGTGAGCCCGGCTTCAGCGGCGCGTTTGCGCAGTTGCTCACACTCCGACGTACTCATGCGGATGGTGATGCTGGCGGATTTTAGGTTGCGGTCAAGAGCTGGGGCGGGATTGTTTGCGGCCCAGGATGCAGTCTGCGCGATTGAAGGAGCGGCCGCAGACTTATCGTCTGAAATTACTTCATAGCTATCGACTGGCCTGGCATTGGAGGGCTGGGCGAGCGATTGGTCAGTGTGATTGGCGGAGGGGGGATCGCCGGCGCGGTAGCGGGCGTGGGTGCGCAGGGCACGCTCATAGCTGAGAGTTGCCACGTCGTCTTCAAGGGCATCCTCGTTCCAGGCGGGTTCAGCTTTTTGGGCGGGCACGGTAAGCGCAGCCAGCAGACTGGCAAAGCTGGAGGGTGAGAGGGAGGGCGCGGCTTCAACTGTTTGTTGCATGGGTTGGAGCATAGCGCGAGGATGGGGTGGGAGCGTGAGGAAATTTTCATGTGGACGAACGAGCGGATTCCAGATTCGGAACGGCGGATTGACTGTTTCAAAATGAAGCAGCTTATCTGGCTGCCGATGTCGGGCTGTGCGCGGTTATTGGTCCTGCATAAATAATGTCCTTGCGCCGTCCCTACGGGACTCCGTAACGAATTTGTGGAATCTCTATTCCCCACGCTACCACCCCGGAGAAGCACGGGGCTAACAAACTCTGCGCCTACGGCGCGTTTGTGCGGGACTAACGAGTTCCCTTCCTACTTCCGTTTGCAGTTCTCGATAAAGCCCGAAGAAGCGTACCTCAGAGGCTAAAGCCCCCATCGATTTCACTGCGGTTACGTCCGGGATAAATCCCGGACCTACCGCATAGACAAGCCTTTCCGAAGCCTGTTTAGACCCTGAAATTAGATCCCGACTTTAAAACAATCAATAATAATGATCTACCCTTCGTGCGTTTAGGCGGGAACGGATTCGCATGCCACGGGTTCGGGGAGGACGCGGCCTGGGAGGCGCAGGAGTTGGGTGATTGCCTCGACGCTCAAGGGACGGGCGAAAAGGAAACCCTGGCCGAAGCGGCAGCCTAACTGACGAAGCAGATGATATTGCTCGTAGGTCTCGATGCCCTCGGCGACTACGTCCATCCCCAGCACTCTGGCCAGCTCGATGATGGTGCGCACGATCTGCAGCGGTTGATCGCCTTCGGTCATGCGGCCCACAAATGACCGGTCGATCTTGAGCACATCGAAGGGAAAGGAATGCAGGTGGTTGAGCGAGCTGTAACCGGTGCCGAAGTCGTCCATCAGCAGGGAGACGCCCAGCCGGCGCAGGCTGCCCAGCACTTCGAGGGCGGTTTGAATGTTGGGAATCAGGCTTGACTCGGTCATCTCCAGGCCAAGTTGCCGGCTGGAGATGCCGGATTGCAGCAGCAGCGCCTCAACGTGGTCGGCCAGGCCCAGGCGGGCGAACTGGCGGGCGGAGAGATTGACGCAGACCCGCAGGGAGCTGTGGCGAGGATCTTCGCTGCACCAGGTCTGGATCTGCTTGCATGCCTCGGCGAGTCCCCAGTCGCCGATGGGCAGAATCAGCCCGCTTGTTTCGGCCAGAGGAATGAAGTCCATGGGCGGGATGAGTCCCCGCTCGGGATGGTCCCAGCGGATGAGCGCCTCAAGGCCAATGATCTTGCGGGTGGAGAGCTCGACCTCGGGCTGGTAGTAGAGCACAAACTGGCGTTCGTCGAGAGCGCGGCGCAGGTCAGCTCCGCGCGGCCAGTCGGGAGCGACGGTTGCGGCGCGAGGCTTTCGCGAGCCGTTCCCAGCGAACGATCTGCGCAGCCTGCGCAGTTCCAACTGGCTGGAGATCATATCGGCCAGGCTCTCAAGCATGCGAAGTTCGTCGGGCGAGAGGCTGGGCCGGGGCTCCCGCCAGAAGATGGTCAAAACTCCCAGGATCTTGTCGTCGAACGAGCGCACGGGGACGCTGGCAAAGAAATTCATGCCGATCTGACGGAGGCGGGGAGCTTGCTCGTCTAATCTGGATTGCCCGTAACTATCCGTCATGATTACCGGCCCGTTTTCGGCAAGCACCCTATCGAAGATGGAGTTTTTCCGGGGCAGCTCGAGCGCATGCTCGCCATAGTGTGACTTCATCCAGATGCGGCTTTCGTCGGCAAAAGCAAGTCCGGCAGTATCCGCCTGGAAATATTCCGCGGCCAGCCGCGTGACGGCGTCGTAGCTGGGTTCGGGCGGAGTATCGAGAATCCCGACCGATGCAAGCGCAGCCAGCCGGGCTTCCTCCTCCTGCCGATCGATTTTGCCGGTCTCCAACTCTACCTGTGGCATCTTGGCTCCGTGCCCAGCGGAATCCCGGCAGCTTGAATCCATCCGGGAACAGCCAGCCGCCCAAAGGCAAACCGGCATTGCGAAGGGCCGAGAGCGGCCTCACTTGCGGCATAGCGTTCGATTTTCGCGGCTACTGCCCGTGAATGACCGCCCATAGGGGCGTGCTACATTGGTCACGCACATTCCTTATCGGAAGGGTAACCCGAGGGCATGAGGTTACGGTGGGGCTTGCTGGGATGAGTACCTGTGCAATGGAGCGGTTACTATTCTGGGCTTAAGGCTGCCCCGTTTCAGTCCAGAGGAAAGTAAGCTGGTCGGCATCGTCCTGGACCTGCTGGTTTACCCCCACGCCTGCGCTGTGTCCTCCTTGCAGGCTGTAGTGCAGCAGGATGGGCCGGCCGCTGGTGCCGGCGGATTGCAACAGGGCCGTCATTTTGCGCGCATGCAGTGGATCTACGCGCGTATCGCTGTCGCCGGTGAAGAACATTACCGCCGGGTAGGCGGCGCCCGCTTTTAAGTTTTGGTAGGGAGAATATTTGAGGAGATAGGGGAACTGTTTTTCGTTTTCCGCGGAGCCGTATTCCGTGGTCCAGTACCCTCCCACCAGGAACTTGTGAAAGCGCAGCATATCCAGCAGCGGATAGCCGCACCAGACGGCTGAAAACAGCTCAGGATGCTGGGTGATGGACGCGCCCATGAGCAGTCCGCCGTTGGAGCGGCCGGTGATGGCAAAGTGCTGCGGGGAAGTATATTTGTTGGCAATCAGGTACTCGGCCGCCGCAAACCAATCGTCAAAGACGTTCTGCTTGCGCTCAAACATTCCCTGCTCGTGCCAGTTCTCGCCGTATTCACCGCCGCCGCGCAGATTAGGAAGTGCAAACCAGCCGCCCTGCTCAAGCCACCAGGCATAGCGTGGGTTCCAGTCGGGAGTATTGCTGATGTTGAAGCCGCCATAGCCGGTCATCAGCAGCCGCTCGGTTCCGTCCCGCTTCAGGCCTTTTTTGCCGGCGATGAACATGGGAACCTGGGTTCCATCCTTGGACTTGAAAAAGACCTGCTTCAGCTCATACTGGCTGGAGTCGAAGGGAATTTTGGGCTCAAAAAAGACTTCGCGCTTGCCGGTCCTGGTATCCAGACGGTAGATGGTCCAGGGAACGATGAACGACTCAAAGCTGAAGTAGCCGTAGCGGTCGGTCGTCAGGCCGGAGACTCCTGAGGCAGAGCCGATTCCGTCGTACTCGATCTTTCCCGTCGGCGTTCCGTCGAGGGCGTAGACGGCGGTTTCTGATTTCACGTCCTTCAGGCGGTTTACGTAAAGCTTTCCGCCCACAATCGACCAGGTATCGAGCACATCCGGCCCCTCGGGCACGATGGTCTTCCACGCGTCGGGCGGAGCGCCGGGAGTTGCCTTGAGGATGCGGCCTTTGGGAGCCTTATAGTCTGTCTGCACATACCACGCATCCTTGGCGTAGATTGCGGAGAAGCGCGAATCCACTCCCCAGACCAGCACTTGAAAGGGCGAATCGGGTTTGGTCAGATCGCGGAAAACGATATCTACGCGCCGGGGAGGGACGCCGCGGCTGATGGTCACCATCAGATAATGGCCGTCGTCGGTCACAACGCCTGAGAAGAGGTCGTTGGCGGCAAGCGGCTCCCCGTGAAACTCGTGGCCGAAGATCAGCGTATCCGCGGAGACTGGCGTGCCCAGCACGTGCTGGTAGAGCAGGGTTCCATACTTGTCGTTGCGCGCGTAGTAGAGGCTGGCGCCATCGGGCGCAAAGCCGGCGCCGAAGTAGCGGGCCTTGGGCAGTTCATCCGGGAGCGGCTGGCCGGTCTTTACATTCAATATATGGATAGTGTTTTCGTCCGCTCCGCCGATCCTCACTCCGTAGGCCAGGAGCGTACCATCGCGGGAAACATCGGTGGCGAAGACTGAAGAATTGGGGTCGCTGCTTAGTTTTTCCGGATCGATCAGGCGATCTTCCTTGCCCTTCCAGCCGTGACGCACATAGATGGAGAACTGCTGTTCGCCAGCCAGCCGCCGGGCAAAAAAATAGTTGTTTGCCCGCTCGAAGGGAGCGGTGGTGACGGCAATGTTTTCAAGAGCGGTCAGGCCTTCAACGGCTTGCGGCCGGATGCGCACCTGCTGCATATACTGCGCTGTGTAGGCGTTTTGCGCTTCGATAAAGGCGCGCGTGGCAGGACTCTTTGCGTCTTCAAGCCAGCGATAATTGTCAGTGATTTTTGTGCCGAAGTAATCATCGACCACCGGGATGGCCTGAACGGCGGGCGGCGGCGGCATGGTGATTCCCTCTCGCCCGTGGATCGTTTGGGCAATCGCATTTACCCCGATCATCATCCCTAGCACTAATCCAAAAGAACGCTGCACGCAGTGCCTCCTGCGGACAGTCTACGCGGAGAAAATGGGCCGGCGGCTAACTTTTTGGGAATTCAAACTCCGATAAGAATCATCCAGCGGCGCGTAAGACCGTTAGAATCGACTGCAGTGGACGGATCGCAACCAACTCAGCCTTTCCTGAATTCGAAATCGGGGAGCGCGCCTTCACGGTGGGCGCGCGGTCTGGGGATGCTGCGCCCATCGCACGCGCATACGGCCTTCACGGCGACTGTGCTGCTGATGGCGTCTACCTTTCTGTCGCGCATCATCGGGCTGGTGCGGGTCAAGTATATCGTCTGGCTCTTCGGCAAGGGACTGGAGGCGGATGCTCTGAATGGCGCTTTCGTGCTGCCGGATATGATCTCGTACTTTCTGGTCGGCGGCGCGGCCTCCATCACTTTTGTCACCATCCTTACCCGCTATCGCGAAGCCGGGCGCGAGGCGGAGGGGCAGCGGTCGCTATCGGTGATTTTGACCACTATGTACCTTGTGCTGGGCGCGGCCATTGTGCTGGCCGAGTTGATTGCCCCCTGGTATATCCACTGGTGGTTTCCAGGCTTTGACGCGCAGAAAGCGGCGCTCTGCGTGCATTTGACGCGCATTCTGCTGCCTGCGCAGTTGTGCTTTTTTGCCGGCGGCGTCTTTGGCGCGGTTCTGCTGGTGCGCAAGCAATTCAGCGTGCAGGCGGTCACTCCGCTGATTTATGGCCTGGGCACCATCGTGGGCGGTTTGCTGTTGGTGCGGCGCATGGGAGTTTCTTCGCTGGCTATTGGCACTGTGGCGGGCGCGTTCTTCGGGCCGTTTCTGCTCAATTGGATCTTCGCGCGGCGGGCGGGCGCGCGGTATCGGCCTATTCTGGACTGGCACGACGAGGGACTGCGCGACTGGGTGCGGCTATCGCTTCCGCTGATGGCGGGCATTTCGCTGGTGACTGCCGATAACTGGATCATCGCCCACTTTGCCTCGACGACCAACGGAGCGGTCTCGCTGATGAGTTATGCCAAGCAGCTTTTTACCGCGCCTATGGCGGTGCTGGCGCAGGCGGCGGGCGCGGCTTCGATGCCGTTTTTTGCCAGCCTGTGGTCGCAGCAAAAGCACTACGACTTTGCCACCGGCGTGGCGGACTCGGTATCGAGGGTTGCGGCGCTGGGGCTGCTGGCGGCTTCGGGCATGGTGGCGCTGGGCCAACCGGCGATCGATTTGGTGTTTACCGGAGGACGCTTTTCGGCGGGCGATTCGCGGGAGTGCGCCGCGTACTTCACAGTTTTCTCCATCTCTCTGTTTCTGTGGTCGGCGCAGGCTATCTATGCGCGCGCATTTTATGCGGCACAAAACACTTTCGTCCCGATGGCGGCGGCAACCATTGTGACGGTGGTTTCGTTGCCGATTTATTGGGCGTTTCACCAGTGGCAGGGAGCGATGGGGCTGGCCATCGCTTCCGATATAGGCATCGCCCTGCAAACCGGAACCATCGCTGTATTGCTGCACCGGCGGCACATGGTCTCGCTGGCCAGTTTGGATTACGCCGAAATGGGCCGCTGCCTGCTGACCGCTGTGACCAGCGGCACTCTCGCCTGGATGACGATCCGGGGCATAGCTATGCTGCTGGGCCATCTGGCGCAATCGCATCCGCACGCGCAGATGCGCTGGATTGACCTGGGCCAGTTAGTCGCCGGTACCGCTGTCTGGCTGGTGGCCGCAATGTGGGTTCTGGAGAAGGCTGGTTCCGCGCTGCCCAGGGTGATGATGAAGCGATTGGGACTGGCTTAAGCGATTGTTAACTGAAAAGATAAGTGAATGAGTGAAATAGTGAAGAGGTTTTTCACCTACATTGAGCGCAGTGACCATTGCTCACTATTTCACTCATTTACTTTTTCGCTTTTTCACTATTTGCCGGCGTGTGATCTTTAGACACAAAAGCCCCTGTCAATGCAGGGGCTTTTGTGCGGGGAGAGACAACTCTCCGGAATTAAGCCTCTTTCAGTACATTGACCGTTGCCAGAGCCGCATTGATGGAGTGCACCGCCTTGTGCTCAACCTTGCGGATGTCGATGCCACCCTTGAAGAAGGCGCCGTCTTCAATACTGATCCGGGCCGCTATTACATCCCCGGTAAGTCCGCCTTCGGCGCGGATATCCACGCGGTCTGTTGCGCTAACGTTACCGCGGATTTTGCCCATCACTACTATTTCACGAGCGCTGATGGCGGCTTCCACCATTCCATTCCGGCCCACGGTGACGCGACTGCCGGGCAGGTTGATGCTGCCTTCAACTTTGCCGTCGATAAAAAGCGACTCCGAACCGGTGATCTCACCGTGGACTACCAGGCCTTTGCCGATGGTAGCCTGTTCGCCCACAGAAACTGCGCCGCGAGCCGACAGCTCATTGGGCACTATGCCCAGCGAAGCATGTGAGGGCTCCGGATTGTAATCATAGGCAGGTGCTACCTGATTGGACTTCAACATTGTTGACACTAAAGCTACTTCCTTTCCTGGGGACTAGCGGATTGCGGCAAACCGTTGCCGTGGCTCGGAAACACGCATGCTGATAACTGGTTGTAACATCAGCTCGCAATTAGTGGTCACTGTCTATGATGCTGTCCCGACGCTGACCTACAGAACATCGCATTCCCATCTATACTCGATTTTTCCACAGCCTCTCGAGTGATGAGGTAATCAATATAACAAAAATTATTTGAATATCAACAGGATTTCTGTATAAAACAGCACACATTTCTAATTGACGATCACATAAAGGATTTATAAAACTTCATATTATGGCACTAGCAGCTAGTTAGGAGGAGTTTATGACCTGCTGTATGTGCTCTAAGATGAATAATATGCTATTGTAGTAATCTTTTATATGTTACTATAGTTAGTCTATATGTTACTATAGTTAGTCTATATGTTACTATAGTTAGTCTATATGTTACTATGGTTAGTCTATAGACATATAATATTGTTACTATAATTTTTATGGTAACTAGATCGATTTTTTGATAAGTTACCGAACGAAATGGGACTCCAGGGAGACACGCGCTTCAGCCGCGTTTGGTGTTCATTGCGCGCCAAACTGAATTCTGATGGAGAAAAGCGCCGGCTGGTTGATAAGGAATTCCAGCCGGCACAGGCGAACGAAAAGATGTTCTCGCAGCTTCCTTTTATGCGCAGCGATCAAGCAGCGCAACAGATAAGGAGGAACTAGAACTGCGGCTTTGCCGGCTCGGAGGTTGCTGAGGATCCGGTAATAGCCGGCTTGACTTCGGGCTTGCGTATGTCGATTCCGCCCTTGAAGAAAGCGCCGTCTTCGATGCTGATGCGAGCCACAGTAACGTCTCCGGTGAGAGAGCCTTCGGCGCGGATTTCAACGCGGTCAGAGGCGGAGACATTGCCGCGAATCTTGCCCAGAATCACGATCTCGCGAGCGGTGATATTGGCCGCGACCTGGCCGTTGCGGCCCACGGTGACGCGGTTGCCGGGCAGGTTGATGTTGCCTTCGACTTTGCCGTCGATGAACAACGACTCCGAGCCTGTGATTTCGCCCTTGATGAGCAGGCCTTTGCCAATGCTGGCCTGTTCTCCGTTCACGGCTGGAGCGCGATTGGAGGATTCAACAACCGAAGCGGTTGGCGCGGGGCGGTAAGGTTCAGGGGTAGATGCGGGGGTAATCGGTCCGGTCTGGCTGGGTTTCCACATTGCGCACACGGTGTGTTTCCTTTCCTGTCCTGACAGGGACGGGGGTAAAAAGGCAATACGATTGCCTGGTATCCAAAAATCTGAACTTGCGGGCTGCCGGAGAATCAGGCTGCGGCAACCACGGACGGTAACAAGTACGATGGTACGCCTTCGCGGTTCGCTCAGGATGGCGCGTTTCCAATATTTTAAGCCGAACCACGCCAATTTTGGGAAAAAGCGGGTAAACGACGGCCAGCGGCAGTGAATCATGGGAAAAATCAGGCAGTCTGGCGCGGGGGTAAAGCCGCATTTGCCTATGCCGCTCAATTCCGCCCCGGTTTCCTAGAGCGAAACCAGAGTTGCTGTACCCTGTTGAATGTTGTTGAAGTGTGTGTGAGTGTGAGTGTGCCGAAGCTGGGTCATTCACATTCACATTCACACTCACACTCACACTCACACTCATGGATACATCGACTCTGTAACCGCTTTAATAGCCTACTCTTAGTTTATGACCGATCGTGAATTGGTGGTGCGGATCGCTCGCTCTGCCGGTCAGAAGGCCGGATACAAGCAACTGGTCCGCGAGCTGAGCCTGGGCGGCGGGCGCGAGCGGCGGCTGCTGCTGGAACAACTGGCGCGGCTGACCGCGCGCGGCGAGCTGGTAAAGCTGGACCGCGAGCACTGGAGCATTCCCAGGGCAATTTCCGGTGTGGGAGGAACGCGGGAAAACCTGGCTGCCGGAAGGCTCGACCTGCATCGCGACGGCTATGGGTTTGTTCGGCCCAATGCGAGGCAGGCTACTGGCCAGGAAGATATTTTTATTCCGCCGAATGAGATTAACAGCGCCATGCAGGGCGACCAGGTGCTGGTGGAAGTAGAGCCGCCAAAGGCCGATGGGCGGCGCATGGGGCGCATTGTCCGCGTGCTGGAACGACGCAACCCTACCGTGGTGGGAGTTTTTCATTATGCGCGCTCCGATCGGGCGCTTGGGCATACGGTTGTGCCCTTTGACGAACGCATGACGCAGCCCATTTTGATTCCCGAGGGTCAGGAGTTGCCGGCTGCGGATGAAGCTGCGACGCCGCACCGGGTTCTGGGCGAGCAAGCGGCTGCGGCTTTGCGGGCGGCGAAAGAACAGGGGAAGAGAACCGAAGATCCTTCCTCCGGGGCTAAAGCCCACGACGATTTTGCCGGCAGTATGCGGGGGTTGAAACCCTCGCCTCCCTCCGTATTGAATTCACCCTCGTCGAGTTCTTTCCCTGCCAGCAATGCGTATGACGATCTGGAAGGCCTGGTGGTGGACGTGGAAATCACCAGTTGGCCTACGCCTACACGGCCGCCGGTGGGGCGCGTGATGGAGGTGCTGGGCTCGCCGGACGACTTCGGCGTGGACGTGGAGATGATGATCCGCAAGCACCAGTTGCCTCGGGTCTTCCCGGAGAATGTGCTGGCGGAGGCGCGCGCGGTGGCGCATCTGGACGCGGACGAAGCCGCCAGTCGACGCGATTTCCGCAGCCTGCCCATTGTGACCATCGACGGCGAGACGGCTCGCGACTTTGACGATGCGGTGCTGGTGACGGAACGCGCGGATGGGGGCTACGAACTGCAGGTGCACATTGCCGATGTGGCCGAGTATGTGCGCGCGGGAACGGATCTTGACCTCGAGGCCAGGCTGCGGGGAACCAGCGTTTACTTCCCTGATCGCGCCATTCCCATGCTGCCGCAGGAGCTTTCGACGAATATATGCAGCCTGCGCCCCGGCGAAGACCGGCTGGTGCTGAGCTGCCTGATCGAGCTCGATGCGGAAGGGCGCATCGAGAGCTACGAGATCGTCGAAGGCGTGATTCGTTCGGCAGCGCGGATGACTTATACCGAGGTTCACGCGATTCTGGAGGGTGATGCTGAGACTCGCGCACACTACGCCGCACTGGTTCCCGATTTTGAGCGGATGCGGACGCTGGCCGGGCTGATGAATAAGCGGCGCGAGGAGCGGGGGAGCATCGATTTTGATTTGCCTGAGCCGGTGATCGAGTTTGACGAACTGGGGCAGATGCGCGGCGTGACCAAGTCGGAACGCACCTGGGCCAATCGGTTGATCGAAGAGTTCATGCTGGCGGCCAACGAGTGCGTGGCTACCTGGCTGGAAGACCTGGGCGTGCCGTCGCTCTATCGGATTCATGAGAAGCCGGAACCGCGCCGCGTGGTTCAATTCGAGGAACTGGCCGCGAGCTTTGGTTATTCGCTCGGGCTGGGCGCCCTGCCGGTGAAGCGTATCCAGACCCGCGGCGAGCGGCGGGACGCTTATGGCAGCGGACGGCGCGCAAGGGAGCACGAGGTTGCGGAAGATATTCCCGTTACGCCGCGCATGTATCAGAAGCTGGCGGCAAAGATCGAGGGCAAGCCTGAGGAGCGGATTCTGAGCTACCTGATGCTGCGCTCGCTCAAGCAGGCTCGCTACTCGGAGATCAACGAAGGCCACTTTGCGCTGGCTGCGCCCTCATATACGCACTTTACCTCGCCGATCCGGCGGTACCCGGATCTGATTGTTCATCGGATCTCGAAAACGCTGCTCAGGGAAGGTGTGAGTGGGAAGGGAGTGGTGGCGATTGGCCGGCACAGCTCGCCCTGGACGCATCCGAATGAGGGACTGTCGAGTTCTGTGGTATCCCACCCTTTCGACAGAAAAAAGTCGAAAGGATGGGGCACGGAGTCTATTGCCAGTTCGCAGCGAGAAAATGCAGGTCCTTCGACTCCGCTGCGCTCCGCTCAGGATGACAAATCAAAGATTGAGCCGCCGATTCCCGAGGTGGAGCTGGCGCAGATTGCCGAGGAGACCAGCCAGACCGAGCGCCGCGCCGCTGAAGCCGAGCGCGAACTGGTGGAGTGGAAGAAGGTTCGCTTCATGCAGGACCGGGTGGGCGAGGAGTTTGCCGCGCTGGTGCTGAATCCGGCCAAATACGGCCTGTTTGTGGAGCTGACCGATCTGTTTGTCGAGGGGCTGGTGCCCATCGATACGCTGCGCGACGATCGCTATACCTGGCGCGAAAACACGCACGAGATCATCGGCGAGCGCACGGGACGCCGCTTCCGAGCCGGCGACCGGGTGCAGGTGATCCTTGACCGCATCCTGGCGGCTGAGCGCAGGCTGCAATTCTCAATTGTGGAGGAAGGACTGCCGCTGACCGGAAATGGGCCCGGCAGAAAGGCCGCAAAATCTCCGCCCAGGGGGAAAAAGAATCGGAGCGAGGGCGTCGCGCCCCATGGGCCGAAGAAGAAAAAACGTTTCGGTCCCAAGGGCAAACGGCGTTAAGGCGGAACGGCCCCACGGGGGAGGCCGTTGCCACAACTTGCTTCATCGGGCCGTTTAGAAGCTGGGATTCGCCTCTTTATCGGCAAGGGCGCCGAGAAGCGGCAGTTTCAACTTCTTTCCGTTCAATGCGGCGACAGCCCACACGACCCACACGGCCAGCCATATGCCCCAGATGAGGCGGACAATAAACAGAAGGATGACTGCCTCGCGGAGCATGAAGGGCAAGATCAAATAGGTCACGATGAAACTGAGCAAAAACGCCGCAACGTTGAGCAGGAGCGATTGCCAGGCGTGAAAACGCACATAAGCGCTCCGGTTGTAACGCGGGAGAATCAGGAAAAGGATCGCCGGGATGAAGGTGATGTAGGAGAGTGCGGCGATGCCATTTTCAGAGAGGCCAGAGGGATTGATTTCTTCAGACACAGGATCTCCTTTGAGGGTTGAGTCTAACTTGCGAAACCGGGCACCGCACCTTCAAGCCAGGTTAACTAAAAAGGAACACATCCCGGGCCGGCCACGCATACAGGGTGCGTGAATCCATACTGATGATAAGAAAAACGCTTGTAAATATGATTGTCAAGCAAGATTTCCGTACGCGGACCCAGATAGTTAGCTTAAGTACCAAAATAGTTCGGTGGGAAAAAGCAAACGGCGCTGAAGCTTTAGGGCTTCGAGCGCCGCTCGCTGTGTGAAGTTTGGGTTGCTCTCAGGCGCCGGCCTGCTTTTCAGCCAGGTTGCCGATAAACGGCAGCTTGTAGCGCTCGCCCTTCAGGGCCTTGAGCAGCACAATGATCCAGGCCACAAAAAGCAGCAGCATGCCGAGCAGGAAGATAATCTGCCCCAGGATGGGAATGATGTTGATAAAGCTGAGGGCGAATGCGGCAATGCCCAGGAAGATGGATTGCCAGGCGTGGAACTTTACGTAGGAGTTTTTGTTGTAGGGTTCGACGAGCAGGAAGATGATCGCCGGAATGATTGTTACGTAGGCCAGAGCGCCGGCGGAATTGTCAGTGAGGCCAGTTTGCGTGGTTTCTTCGGTCACGTTAGCTCCTTTTTGCGGTTGTGATCAAATTTGGGGTTGAGATCAAACGACAGTGGCTAGTTGCCCAGGTTGTGTGATGTGAAATACGCTCCGCAGCGGATGCATACCGCTGTCATGTTCCACCGGCAGGAACGGTCTCCGCATGGAGACCGTTCCCGCAATTAGATGCCGTTAGCTGTTAGCCTGCTTCTCGGCCAGATCGCCGATGACCGGAATCTTGAATCTTTCGCCGTTGAAGGCTTTGATCAGGCAGATGATCCAGAGGATAAACAATCCAAGCATCACCAGCGACCGGAGAATCCATGTGAACCAGCCGATGAACGGTATCATCCGGAGCACAATGAGCCCGATTTCAATGACAAACCAGGCAACGGCCAGAAAGATGGACTGCCAGGCGTGGAAGCGGATGTAGGAGTTCTTGTTGAACGGCGCGACGATCAGGAAGACGATCGCCGGAATGATGGTGACGTAGGCAAGCCCACCGGCGGCATTGTCTGAGAGACCGGATTGCGTTGTTTCTTCAGGCACGTTAGCTCCTTAGGGATTGGGACTTAACTGCGGGACCGGTTGCGGCACGCTCCAGCCGGGGTGAGGGAAATTGAGAGGAACCCGGCCGCTGACCCGGGGAAGAGCGGGCGCTAGGATCAAGCTAAGAAAACCCGATATGCGCGGATTTGTCAAGAGATTTCGACGCAGGGACGCGGATGCCTGTTACAGGCGTAACAGGTCGGGAAAAGCGGGGCTATTGAAAAGCGTGGATCGGGGAGGGAAAGACGTTTACCGGTTGGCCTGCTTCTCGGCCAGGTTACCAATGATGGGCAGCTTGAGGAGTTTGCCGCCGAAGGCGCTGACAAAGACAACGATCCAGACGAGGAAGATGGCCAGGCCCACCAATTGCAGGACCGTCAGGGTGAGAAAGACGGCTGACGGAACGATATTCTGCACCACCCCGATCAGAATGTCGATTACCGCCCAGGCAACGAAAAAGAAGATCGACTGCCAAGCGTGGAAGCGAACATAGGAGCTCTTCTTGAAGGGTTCAATGATCAGGAAGACGATGGCCGGAATGAGCGTGATGTAGGCAAGGCCGGCAGCGGCATTGTCAGAGAGGCCAGACGGATTCGAATCGGACATGGTAGCTCCTGTTTTAAGGCGTGGCTGTTTGCTCGGATCGACGGCAATTCGTGAGCCGATCCATCCTTAACCTGAATTGTGGCCCTGTTCGAGAGGCTCAGTCCGGTCAGATTTGACCACGCGGCGATGCGATTCGGCGAAACAGAATCGCCGGCGACGGGCGGCGCGAGCCAGACGCAGCGAGCCGCATCCAATACAATGGAACTGGGAGTAACGCTACTTATCTGGCCGTCAGGTTCCTGTTTGCCCGCTAACTCAATATGCTCCGCATTCTGAAGCTTCTTGTCAGACTAGAAAACTTGAAGTCTTTCGCGCCCGTAGCCCTCGTGGCGCCCCTCATCACGTCTAACCATCTGAGAAGCTAATCATGTCAACTTCCACGCTGCGAGCGCCCAGCTCCACCGGTTCCAGATCAAAGACTGTTCTCTGGATATCCCTCGGTCTCACCGCGCTCTTCGTCTTCATTACCTCAGAAGTTCTCCTCATCACCGACTATCCCATGTACCACGCCTACCGTCTGCAGGTCATCGCCGACCGCCATCTCCTCATCCCGCATACACTCGCCGGAATCTTCGCTCTCTTGATCGGCCCCATCAATTTCTCCTCGCGGATTCGCCAGCGTCACCTGAAACTCCATCGCATCCTCGGCCGCATCTACGTCCTCTCCGTATTTGTCGGCGCCTTCACCGGGATTGCCCTCGCCTGGGGCCGCCCCGGCCTGCCAGGAACCTCCATGCAGGCCGCCGCCTGGATCGTCTGCACCACCGCCGCCTTCGTCACCGCGCGTAACCGCCAAATCGTCCAGCATCGCCAGTGGATGGCCCGTTCCTACGCGGTCACGTTTACCTTCGTCTCCAGCCGCGTGCTCAATCTCTGGCCCCGCTACTGGAGCCATCTCGGCGACAGCTTATCCGCCGTCGGCGTCATCGCCTTCACGCTTGCTTCACTGCTTATCGTGGACCTGGGCCTCAACTGGCGCGAGCTCACCACCCGTCGTGACTCATCGTCGGCCAGGAGGCCATGAAATTTTCAGGGCATCGACATCAGCGCGGGTGATACCCATCTCGCCTTTGAGATGTGGGATTGCAAAATGTCCTATTTCCCGAAGCTGGTCCCCTCTAGCTCCGAGCTGACCACAGGCCCGAAACCACCTAGCTGTCCAACTACCCTCATCACCGCAGGCTGCTCACCTTCCAGAATCCACACCATCACATCTTTCGGCTGAAGACCGAGCAGCGTCGCGATCACGCCCAGGATGCCACCCAACTCCGGATGGATGCGAAACACCGCCGCCTTAAGGGTCTGTCCTGCCTTTTGAAACGGTTGCTCGCCCTCCGGAGAGATGAGGATCCGAATCAATCGTCCGCCGAAGACTGGCGCCAGTATCCCCACCCGAAACGGAGTCGTATTTTGCGGCACATTCAGCAGCAACGTTCCAACGAACCCATTCGCCAGGTCATCCGGCAGGTCAATGTGCTCGTTCTCGACGTTTATCTTGCCATTCTTGTCCACTGTGCGGCTGGTCGCTATGCCGGTAGCGGCTTCGACCGCAAAGTCGACGGGCTTCGCAAAGAATGGCCCCTTCTGAATGTGATGGTTGCGTACTAACCGAAACGTGCCCTGCTGCCTGTACGTCGTCGTCTCATCATCAATCGACCCATCCACAAAGTGATAGGTCAGGCGCATCGTCACTTCATCGCCCTGCACGTCCTCAGTAAACTCAGCCCGGGCGATGATCTTTCCAGTCTCCGAGCGCGCCACCATAAACTCATGCCGCGGGAGTTGGATATGCTTCACTGAAATTTGTTCCGCCGGCGCTGCGGTGGCCAACGTTAATGCCCAAAAAGCGGCTACGAGGAATCTGCTTCGCTCCATCAAATACCTCGCTCTAACGATCAGCTTTATGAGATGCCAATGGTGCGGAGATAGTCCACTACAAGAACTCACTTCCGCCGCCCCACACACAACCGTCCCGGCCGCCAATGCTCCACCGTCACAGCCTCTCGCGGAACCTCAGCCGCCGTCAGCAATCGCACCCAGTCCTCCTGTCGGAAGGCCCGCCGGAACGATACCGGCCCATCATGCCGCACAAACGGGTGCCACCCTACCACCCTCGCCAACCACCCAAACATTCGACAAGCCCGCTCCGACCGCTCCAAATCATTGATAAACCAACCCAACTGCGCAGTTGCTTCCATCCACCGCAGCAGCGCGACGATCTCCTCATCCTCCAGATGATGCGCCGTCAGCGAGCTCACCACGATATCCACCGGCTTCTCCGGCCGATACAACAAAGCATCGCCGGTCACCCAGGCAATGCCCAATTCCGTCGGAGTGGACTCCGCTGCCGCCCGCGCCGCATAAGGATTCAAGTCAATTCCAGTTAGCTGCACAGCAATGCCGCGCCTGTGTGCCCAGCTTGCAATCCGCCGCAGCAGATCGCCGCCGCCGCTGCCCACGTCAACAATGTTCAGCGGGATGTGCACCGGATCACGCAATCCATGCGGTAGCCGCTTCAACCAAGCCAGCGTCGGCCGATATCCCAGCAGCCAGCGGTTGACCTGCTCCAGACTGCGCAGGCAGCTGCGGAAATCCTCATAGCCGCACTCGCCATCCATCAACTCTGGCAGCTCGCGCGGAGAGACCCGTCGTCTGAAGTCGATCTCCGTACTAGACCGCATGGAAGCGCATCGTCTCCGCGGTCAGTCCCGGCCCAAACGACATCGCGCACCCGCGCTGCCCCGGCCGCGCCTGCTGCATCAACCGCTGCAGCACAAACATCACCGTCGCCGACGACATGTTGCCGAAGCACGACAGCACCTCGCGCGACAACGCCAGCGCATCCGCCGGCAGCTCCAGTCCCTTCTCCACAGCATCCAGAATCGACCGTCCGCCGGGATGCACCGCCCACAGGTCGATGCCATCGCGCTCGGCCAACAGCTCGCCCTCATGCAGCGCGCGGCCCAACTCCGCCGGCACTTGCCCGGAGAGCAGCATGTCGAATCCAAGTCCGCGGATCTTCCACGTAATCAGCCCACGCGTCCCGGGCACCATCACCGCCTTGAAGCTGTCCAGTGCAAAGCCCTGCTCGCATGCGGTAATCAGGCTCGCCGCCGCACCATCGGCAAAGACCAGGAAGGAGAGCACCTGCTCCAGCGCCTGTGTCTCCTGGAAGTGCAGCGTGCACAGCTCCAGGTTGACCATAAGAACACCCGCCTTCGGGTCTGAGCGCACAATGTGCCGCGCCAGCTTCAGCGCATTGATCGCGGCATAACATCCCATGAATCCAACCATCGTGCGCTCCACGCCCGGCGAAAGCCCGAGGTGGTCGACGATCTCAAAGTCCAGCCCCGGGGCATAGAGCCCCGTGCAGCAGGTCACCAGCACATGCGTAATACCGGAGCGTTCCTTCTCATTGAGCGCAAGCCGGTCCACGGCCTTCCGCATCAGCACCGGAGCGTTCTGCTCAAACAGCTCCATACGCCGCGCCGTGTCGGGAAAGTTGCCTTGCCGATAAAACTCATGCGCGTCATGCGACGAGAATTGGCCGGAACCATTCCGCGCATCGAGGAACGAATAGCGATGCGCGATGTTGGCGCGGCTCACCATACGGCGGAAGACAGTGCGCAGCCGCGGGTCGGCGAGCATCTGCTCGGCGAAGACGGCGAAGGCGTCGTGCACATCGTGTTCTGGTACGGCAGTGGCGATGCGGTTCAGATAAGCCGTAGTCACGCGTAATAGGCCCTCAGCCCGTATTATAGGGATTAGACGTCGCGTGTGTGTCTTGGGGAAGCTGGACCACGAAGAGACGACAATCCGGCGACAGTCGACTTCCCCACGGCGGCAATGTAACTGGCAGCATAATAGGCATTTTGGCGAAGTTAACAGCGCTATACTAACAATCTTGCTGGTCGAAAAGATCGGGCAGAGGAGACTGCGGCTCACGATTCTCGCCTACGCTCCGTCTAACTCTTGCGCTGGTCCTGTGGATTTAAAACCGCACCACCACCCAACATTGGTCATGCAACACCCATCAGGAACGGTATAGCTCCAGCGTATCGGATCCGAACAAGGAGATTCCAGTTACAACGTCCAATCTGAATCAGGTTCCTTTCGAAGACGAAGTTCTCGTCCTTGGTGGCGGAGTGGCGGGCTGTGCGGCTTCGATCGCGCTGGCCCGCAAGGGACGAAGCGTCACGCTGATTGAACGCGAGCCCACACCGCGCCATAAGGTCTGCGGAGAGTTCCTGAGCGGTGAGGCCCTTGAGGACCTGCACGCGCTCGGCATTGACGTGGCCTCGCTTGGCGCCGTGCCCATCGACCGCGTTCGACTTGCCGCTGCCAGGCGCGCCGCGGAGGCTCCGTTGCCTTTCCCCGCGGCCTCGCTCACGCGCAAGAAGCTTGATACAGCGCTCATCGCCGAGGCCATTGCCGCAGGAGTCCGCGTAGAGCGCGGCCGCAGTGTGAAGGCGCTCGATCGCACGACAAGCGGCACCTGGCAAGCTACGCTCAACGACGGCGGCACCTATGAAGCTGCAACGGTCTTTCTCGCCACAGGCAAGCACGATCTCCGCGGCTACACGCGTCCAGCGGACCCGCAGCGATGGGTTGCTTTCAAGATGTATTTTCGCCTGGCGCCCGCGCAAGCCGCTGAGCTGGCGCGCGCTTCCGAGCTGATGCTCTATCCCGGAGGCTATGGTGGTATCCAGCCGGTTGAAGGCGGCATTGCAAACCTCTGCTGCGTGGTGCAACAACGGTATCTCGCACGTGTGGGCCATCGCTGGGAGAACTTCCTCGCAAAGATGCAGCAGGACTGTCCACACCTGGCTATGAGGCTTGCCGGTGCGGAGCCGTTGCTGGCCAAGCCGATCGCCATCACCCATATCCCCTATGGTTACATCCGCCGCACAACGGAGGATGGGCTCTACTGCATCGGCGATCAGGCGGCTGTCATCCCCTCGTTCACTGGCGATGGCATATCCATCGCGCTGCATACTGCACGTTGCGCTGTCGCTGCCTGTCTTCGAGCCGAGCCGGCGCCGGTCTTTCAAGCTCGGCTGCGGTCCGCACTGCTGGGCCAGATGCGACTTGCCGAGTTAGCCGCCGATGGGTTGAACAACTCACTCGCGCGCGCTGTATTACCGTTTTGCCTCAGGGTGTGGCCCGGCGTGATGCGCGTGACGGCAAGGCTGACGCGCATCGCCAGCACGCCGCTGTTGCTGCCCATGCAGTCGCCGGCTGAAATCTAGCTGCGCCAAAACAGGTTTCAGTAGTCAAGACACCATAGGAGAGATGCAATGAAATCCTTCGCAGTCTTCGCACTCGCCGGCCTACTCGCTCCAGCCGCACTCGCCCAGCATCAGACCTTCGTCGTCAATCCCGACGCCAGCGAGGTGAAGATGACCCTCAACACGACCCACGAGGTCGTCAATGGCGCCTTTCACATCCAATCCGGATCGATTGCGTTTGACCCCAGCGCTGCTAAGATGTCGGGGTCGGTGTTCGTGCTCGCCGGCAGCGGCAAGACCGGCAATGACAGTCGCGACAAGAAGATGAACAAGGACATCCTCGTGGTCGAACAGCATGCAACTGTTTCGTTTGAGCCGAAGTCCTACGCTGGCGTCATCGCTCCCTCGGGAGACTCAAACCTCCAGGTAACTGGTATCTTCACACTCCTCGGCGCGCCTCATGAGATCACTATTCCCATCCTTGTCCATTTTGAAGGCACAACCGCAACGGCCAAGGCTCATTTTGTCGTACCGTACATCCAATGGGGATTGAAGGATCCAAGCTTTATGTTCTGGAAAGTGGACAAAGACGTCGCGATTGACCTCTTTCTTACTGGCCGGCTTTCAAAATAGAGAACTACGGGCACAGCTGGGCAACCTGAAAAAATCCATGCGATCCAAGTACAATGGATCTGGGAGCAACAATGGCACATATGGTTTTTTGCGTTCGCAACAAGAAGGAGATGGAGGGCCTGGACGAGCCGCCCTTCGACTCGGAGTTCGGTCAGAAGATCTTCAAAAATGTATCGAAGGCGGCCTGGGCCGAGTGGGCCGAGCGGCAGAAGATGCTGCTGAATGAGTACCGGCTACAGCCCTGGACCCCGCAGGCGCAACAGTTCCTGGTGGAGCAGATGGAGCAGTTCTTCTTTGGCGACAGCACGGGCCTGCCGGCAGAATTCGTTCCCCCGACTCACTGAAAGTAAACCCCCGGCAGACGGCAGGCTTCACAAGCACAGAACGCGATCAATGGCGGCGCTCGGCCGCGTTTACACAGCGCGCTGAATGCTGCTGGTAGAATAGAAGTTGCCGCGTTGCGCGGCGATTTTCTTGATACTGAGCGCGCCAATCGGGTTTTTTGATCCGTGACCCCTGATCTCTGATCCCTTTTTTTGCCCCAACCCCATAGCCTCCTAGGCCCGACCGAAGAAGAAGGAATACGTCCCCCTGTGACCCAGACGATTCGTAATATCGCCATCATCGCCCATGTTGACCACGGCAAGACCACCCTCGTTGACGCCATGCTGCGGCAGTCGGGCACCTTCCGCGCCAATGAGCAGGTTGCCGAGCGGGTGATGGACTCGAACGAGCTGGAGCGGGAGCGCGGCATTACCATCCTGGCCAAGAACACGGCCATCGTCTTTGAGGGCGGCAAGATCAATATTGTGGATACGCCGGGCCACGCCGATTTTGGCGGCGAGGTGGAGCGCGCGCTGAAGATGGTGGACGGCGTGATGCTGCTCGTGGATGCGGCCGAGGGTCCGCTGCCGCAGACGCGCTATGTTCTGGCCAAGGCGCTGGAGGCAAAACTTAAGCCCATCGTGGTGATCAACAAGATCGATCGCCCCGACGCGCGGCCGCAGGAAGTGCTGGACGAAATTTACGATCTATTCATCGACCTGGATGCGGAGGAATCGCAACTGGATTTTCCGGTGCTCTACGCGGTGGCCAAGGATGGTATGGCAACGCTCGATCCGGCTAAGCCCGGCGTGGACCTGCAGCCGCTCTTTGAGAGCATCGTCTCCACTATTCCCGCGGCTACTGGCGACGCGGACGGCACGCTGCAGATTCTGGTCACCAATCTTGACTACTCCGATTACTTTGGCCGCATCGCCATCTGCCGCGTCTTCCAGGGAACTCTGCACGCAGGCGACGATGTAACCATCTCCAAGCGCGACGGCTCGCTGATGAAGACGCGCATTACAAAACTTTTTACTTTCAGCGGCCTCAAGCGCATCGAGACCACCGAGACGACCATGGGCGATATTGTGGCCGTGGCCGGCGTAGAAGGCATCACCATCGGCGAAACCATCACTTCGGTCGAGAACCCGTCACCGCTGCCGCTGATTGTGATTGATGAGCCGACGATTGCGATTCAGTTCAGCGTGAACAACTCACCCTTTGCAGGACGCGAAGGCCAGTATGTGACCAGCCGCAACCTGAGGGAGCGCCTGGAAAAAGAGTTGCTGACCAACGTCTCGATTCGCGTGGAAGATACCGGATCGCCGGATACCTTCAAGGTGCTGGGCCGGGGCGAGCTGCAACTGGCGATTTTGATTGAGATGATGCGCCGCGAGGGCTTCGAGCTTTCCGCCGGCCGCCCGGAGATTGTCACCAAAGTGGTGGACGGCGTGCGCATGGAGCCTGTGGAGCACCTGACCATCGACGTGCCTGAAGTTTACACAGGCACGGTGATCGAAAAGCTCGGGCCCCGCAAAGGCGAGATGACCAAGATGCATAATCACGGTTCGGGGCGCGTGCGGTTGGAGTTTCGCGTGCCCAGCCGCGGGCTCATCGGCCTGCGCAGCGAGATGCTCACCGAGACGCGCGGGACAATCGTGATGAATGCGCTCTTCGACGGCTATATTCCCTACCAGGGCGAGATTCCGCAGCGGCCCACCGGCGCGCTGGTCTCCGACCGCCAGGGGCAGACGACCACTTATGCGTTGAACGGACTGCAGGAGCGCGGCATTTTGTTTGTGGGAGCGGGCGTCGAAGTCTACGAGGGAATGATCATCGGCGAGCACTCGCGCGATAAAGACCTGGACGTGAACGTGGTGCGCGAAAAGAAGATGACCAACATGCGCGCCTCGAGCGCGGATGAGGCCATCCGGCTGGTGCCTTATAGGAATCTGAACCTGGAGCAGGCCATCGAGTTTGTCGCCGACGATGAGATGGTCGAGGTCACGCCTAAGTCGCTGCGGCTGCGCAAGAGGATTTTGCAAGCTAACCGCCGGCCCCGGCGTGGGGAAAAGATCGAGTAAGGAAGTGACTCAGGTCTCAAAAGCGAGGCCTGGGGCACCCAGCCACCTTAATCCTTGGCAAATAGGGGCTTTATCTTCCACTCAAATCCGTTAGGTGTCACCGCCGCAATATGGATTCTCCCACCGATACCTTTACATTCATCACAAGTTTCATTGTTCTCAATGCAGGTTTGAATATAGCTACGAGCCAGTTCTGCCCCCTCTTCTAGGGATTTAGGAGTACGTAGCATCTCGGCCTTTTCTAAAGCGCGGTAAACCACTTCGGAACCTGTCGCTATGGCGAGACCGCTGGGACGGAGAAGCAGTGGTGCCACACTAGGTGGAAGCCACTCACCGCATCTGTGCCTGATTTCAACTTGAGCAAGTTCTGCTTTCCCGTTGACGTATCCGACGAAAGCTAAGCCGGGAAAAACCTCTTCGGAGCAGCAAATTATGGCCGAATGTTTGAGGCAGTAAATAGACAAAACGGCGTAGACAGCGGTAGCCATTTCCATCGCATATTCTTCCAAGGATGAGAATTCTCGGTACTCCATTTGCTTGGATGCGGCTATAGAGACCTCCGCCAAATCGAAAGAATCAAGACCTGAAAAAGGGAGTCCCACCGCACCAAAGCACCCCCATGCGACCTTTGAATTACGACCGGAGGAGTGGAATAGCTTGACGGTCTCGTCATCGAACGACGCGCCATGCATCTGCCGCCCATCGGCGGCGATGATATATCCTTCAGGAGTATGAACCGCTACAATCGCCGTCATCTTGCGAAGCTAACTCTCGTTAAGCTTTGAAGCACAGAACTCCCCATATCTGCTCCCTCGCACGTTTGCAATCGAAGATGTCTTAACAACTCACTTCACAACCCAAAATGTATGGTCCGAGAAACGTTCGCACTGATACTTCCAAAGCTGTTTTCCAGAGACATCAGTTTTCGTCTCCCCGGTGAAGTACGCATTGGAGCCGCAAACAGGACATTTCACTTCAGCTGCATAAAGCAGCACAGCAGAAAATGCAACGGCGATAGCAAGTAAAACCCCGACGAGAATCCCTCTTCTCTTCATGGTCATCCACCCTTCTGCGCCAAACATCAGTGCGCTGGCGCACACGCACGTTCTTTTCCGTCCAAATCGGTGTACGGGCCTCTCGGTACTTCCTTGCAATATAAGTCCAGAACATCAGACCACGCCTTCTTTCCTGCGTCAACAAAGTCCCGCAGATTTCTACTTGATACTTCCTGCATGTGGGATTCAGAACCCTCCATTGCCCCACTCTCAGAAACGGAGTCAAACTCTGTTCGAAGCTCTTCCATTTCCGCAACTGCCTGACGCCAGACAGGCCAATTGTGGAAGCCTTCAGGAGCGTCCTCATCTATCGAACCCACCATAATTGCTCCGGCAATTTTATCTATTGCCGCGGAACATTCACTATTCTCGTAATAGATTTTGTTTTGGTGCAACATTGCGGCACTCGCAAATGTTTGAATGTTCGAAAATACGACGGTTGCTCTAGTCATTACCTCTTCGGTCGCGTTACTCTGCTTATCTTGTCTCTTAACGCCAGAGAACTGGATGCGAGGGCGTTGCAGCCAACTGGCAGGGATACCTGAGTTCAGAGATTTGTAAGCGGAAAAAGCAACCAAACCAAGTAGTTTCCCATTTGTATCAAACAACCCTCCACCTGCTGACTCGGCAGCGAGAGAGATGGTAGTGTGAATCGGCATCGCGCCATCAACCGAATCCAAGCCAGATACCGTGCCTTGAGTCAGTGTTTCCTCTTGTCCTTTGGGAAAGCTGACAGCGAATATTCGATCGCCCACGGTGATTGCGTCAAATTTGACGGTTTGCGGTGGCTGAGCATCCAGGTCAGGACTCTCAAAAGTGCTTACGTCTCGCTGAGAATCAACGAAAACATCATTTACATTCCAAGTTCGATAGCCTTGTCGAAGTCTATACCTAGCAACTGCCTTATTATTGCCGGTGCCTAGATTGGCGAAGGCTCCAAGGATAGTTTTTGTGCTGGCGACGACATGGGTGGAAATGGCAACACCGCTTTGCTGAACGAGCACGTCCCCATGGGAATCCACGGCCTCAACGATAAACACCGATGGTGAGAGCCTCTTAAACATCGTGTCCGGCGTCATAGTAGGTGCCGAGTGAGCGGGTTTGGTTGCCGTGTGTGACTGAGCAATGGCCGTCAGCGTGGAAAACGCCACAACCACCAAACAAGAGCTAAATGCAATTGACCTTACGCGCATAGCACCGCACCCCATTAAGGGATGGTCTGGATTATATCCCATTCCGTTTGTACCTGTGCTTTGCTGGGTGCCCCTAGTCTCGATTCTGAGACCTGGGATTGAATCTGGGATCCTCCACATTTTTATTGCCTCCTACTCCGGCAGCTTCGCATCCAGCACTTCCTGCGCACGCGCCGCTCTCCAAGCGGCCAGCCGTTCATACAGCGCTTTATCATTCAAAGCCAGTATCTCAGCGGCAAAGAGCGCGGCATTAGCTGCTCCGGGCTTGCCGATAGCCAGCGTGGCCACGGGAACTCCTTTGGGCATCTGCACCATGGCGAGCAGCGAGTCCAGTCCGTTGAGCGGAGTGGAGGCAATGGGCACGGCCAGCACGGGAACCAGCGTCTTGGCGGCGATGACGCCGGCCAGGTGCGCCGCACCGCCTGCTCCGGCGATGAAGACCCGCATCCCCTGCTCCTGCGCCCTGGCAACGTACTCGAAGAGTTGATCGGGAGTGCGATGCGCACTCAAAACCCGCGCCTCATGGGGAATCTCAAGCGCCTTCAGAATTTCAACCGCAGCCAGGAGCACATCGTAGTCGCTCTTGCTGCCCATCACTATGCTGACCAATGCATGTTCGCTCATAGGAGTGATTATACGAAGGGTCGCCGTGCAAGCCAAAATTTAAATTGCACATCCTTGCTCTTGTAGACAGCAATACCAAATCTCTCGACGAAGTAGGGTTTTCGTACTATGATCTAATGTCAGATCAAAACAAGTTGCTCAATGTCACGAAAGTGAGGGGGAATGAAAAGGTCATTCGTATTCTCATTATTGGTAATTTTGTCGTGCTTTTCTGCGTTTGCCGGCTCGGAGAAGAATAAATACAAGGTTAATGCCTTAGGAGGAACTACTAAAGCAGGGATCGGCGATACCCTTGAACTTAATCTAACCCAAGACTCAATTTTAGTGCTTGACGAGACTTGTGCAGTACGGATCAACGAGAAAAAAGGAAAGCAGGAATGTGCTAACCATCCTAAAGATGCACCTACTGCGCAATTCCCGCTCTCCGCTATTACCGAGGTAGAAGTTGTAGGAATATCCCATTTCGTATGCATCAACTGGGCAACAGACGGTCAAAAGGCAACGTTAATTATCGAACCCAATATGAAAGATTTTCCTTTGATCATTGGCTTCTTTGAGGAGGTTGCCAAAAAGAAACCTATTAACGTCAAAATTCAATCCACTGATCGCCCTCGCGTGTTTCTGCATTCGCAGAGTTCCGGCAACAATCGGAATGCATGGCGTGATCAATCGATGGAAATGGCTAGCGATTTTGGGAGTGTTTGCCCAACTGTCCAGATCACCATCAACGACCAGAAGGCTGATTTTACTGTAGCACTCAACCATATTGAAATGGGGCTTGCTGTCCGTGACAATCAGGTTCAGGTTTATAACAAGGATGGCGATCTAATCACCGGCTCAGAAGGAGGCAGTATCATGGACGGGGTCAAAGGTGCATGCGCATTGATCATCACCCAATGGGCATTCAACCAACAGTAAGCAATCATGCGAACTACTGCTGGAAACATCTTCAAATCGCATTTTCATTTCGCAAATTTCAATGCCGGTGCCATGCCTCCACAGCCACTTCGATCACCGCAAACAGCACGCTCACAGCCGCCAGAAATCCCTTGGCCCGCTGCCAGTTCTGCTCGTGCCGCTCCATGCGCCGCTCCAGTTCGGCCATGCGCCCGCCGTTGCCGTCGCCCATGAGCCCGGTCATCTGCGTCTTGAGCACGCACAGATCGCTCAGCACCTGCGCCTCGAATTCATTCATCATTCGCATTTGCCAAGCTCCATTTGTTCCATTGCTCGCTCAAGATAAGTTTGTCTGCTTACGCCAGTATTCCCTCCGGGGCTAAAGCCCGCGTTGGTTTTGTTGACGTTTCGCGGGGGTTGAAACCCCCGCCTCCCTCCGGATCGAGTTTTTTCGCAGCCTGTAAAGACCATAGAAAATTTGCCGTATTTCCGGCACGGCTGAAGCCGTGCCCTTCCAAAACTACGACTGATTCAGAGCCGCCATTTACGACCCCAACGGCAGGTTGATAAACAACGCCGTTGACCACTCAGAATAGTTCGGCGGCGTTGAGCCGTCGTACATGCGGATATAGAACCGGTCGTTGGCGGTCATGCGAGAGAAGGTCATATTCGGCAAAGTCGCCCGCACCACCAGCGTCGGGTCTTCTCCCGGCATAAAAGCAAAGTCCCGCAGCCGTATCTCGAATCCTCCACCTGCTGGAGGCGTTATGCCGGCATTGATGGCCACTGTAGTCCCGTTCAAAGTGGTCACCGTCAGATTGGTCAGATTGGCCAGCACCGTGGGAGCGATCGCCGCCGGTAGCCACGCATCGGCGGGCACCGTGGCGCTGGTCTTGATGGCCAGATCGTCGGCCCAGTCATTGGCAAAAGTGATCGCATACTCTACATTATCCGGATAACTGGCGCTATAACTCACCTTCACCGTCCGCACCACCACCTGTGCATTCAGATTAGTCGAAGGCGCATTCAAGAGCAGTGCATCGCCCGGCCAAACGTCGCTGGCAAAGCTCGTCCGATTCCCCTTGTAAGTGCCGCTTCACAGCGCGCTTACGCTGGCCGCCGCTTGCTCTATTGCCAGCGCGGCATTGATGCAATCAGCGGAGCTGCGCGCCGGGGGGGCGGTCACCGAGCCGATCCACGCGGCCACCCACGGCGATCCAGCCTCCGTCAGCGCCGCCTGGTTGGCTGCATTCACCGCTCGACCCACAGCCCTGCCCACAGTACGATAATTCACCGCGATCTGCTCGCCGGCCATCGGCGCAAACCCGGTATAAAAAACCACTTTCCCAGTGCGTTCCAGATGGCACTCGGCCGCCTCAGCCGTGGTGCCCACGCGCCGCGTATACGGCCCGCCGCTCGGAGGCGTGCTCACCACCCATCCCGAACCGAGATTGGTCAGGTTGATAGCGCGCATGGTTCCAATCAGGTTAATGCTGCTGGCCGCCACCACCATGCACGCTCCGGGCAGGCTTGCAATCGCGCCGTCATAGAGCGTTACCGGCGTGCCGCCCACTCCATCCACAAACTCCTGAATCTCCAGTTGCAACTTACCCTGACTTAGAATCGACCCACCGCCGCATGTTATCGCCCCGCTATCTCCGAAGGAGTGGTAGAGAGCCAGCGTACGCTCATTCTCAGGGCTGTGCACCCTGACGCGGAGAGTATATTGGTTGGCCGGATTGACCGCATAACTCGTGCCCGACGGCGCCCCCGAGATGATGGGCTGCAAAGTAACCGCGCCAGTGCCGGTCTGCGCCGTCGCCTGAAATCCCGCAGTACAGGAAGATTGTGTCTCCAGGCCGGTAAAGAAGCCGGCCAGAATTCCGGTGCTCCCCGGCGAAAGCGTAACACCAACGGCCTCCAGCAGCAGCGTTCCGCCCATCTCCACCGGATCGAGCCAGGTGAGCAGCGTTTCGCCATCGATGCCGTTGCCGCCGTCCATCACCAATCCGCCCGCGCCCAGTGAAAGATAACCGCTCGCGCTCGAATTGCTCCAAAGTTGCGGATTGATTTGAGCCTCGTTGAAGAGCTCACTGATGAGGTTGGACCTGGAGGCGGCGGGAAAGTATGGATCCTCGGCAAGATAGAAAGTAGTTGTGGTTCCATCGCCCAGAAAGTATTCGGTCACATAAGCAACCGGCTCGCTTTCGCCGCAAACGGTTACATCGTTGGCCAGCGCGCGCTTAACGCTGGCCGTGAATGCCAGGCTGACAAGATTCAGGCTTCCGTCCGATTCATTGAGAGTATGCACTGTGCCGGGCACGGAGACGAGCGTGATTGCGCCGTTCAGGGCGCGATACGTGGCCCGCGCCATGCCGGCGGCCTGTCCCGCGCTTTTGCTCCAATTCGCACCGGCCTCGGGAGCGAAGTTGCCCACCGGAACCTCAAGCGTAAGATCTTGTGCTGAGAGCGCCGTCGAGCCGGATTCCGCGATGAGCAAGGCCAGCACCTGGCCGGCCGTCAGGTTGCTCACGCCGGCGCTCGGCGGCATCAGCGCCTGGTCGAGCAGCCACTCGTCGCTCACCGCCTGGATGGCCGTGCGGTATCGCGGGCCTTCCAGGCCCATCCCCGCATACTCGGGCAGCGGGCTCACGGCAATGTAGCCCGTGAAGTAGAGCGTGCCGTCATCGCCCGTAACCGCCAGCGTTTGAAAGCGGGAGGGCGACAAGAGACTTCCATTGGCGGGAAGGCTCAACCACAACTCGCAGATGGAGGGCTCGTTGATCTTCCGCTCGATGGTCAACGGCCGCGCTCGGTCGAGTGCTGCCGTATAGTCCCGCCCTTGAATCGTAATTTTCATCGTGACTCGCTAACTCGCTAACTTGCTAACTCGCTGACTTGCTGACTCGCTGACTTGCTGTCTTACTTACACCAGCGCATTGGCCGCGGGCAGGAAACTCCGATAACACACCACGCGTTCCCCATCCAATGGATCGGCAACCGGCAGCGCCAGAAATTGCCCCTTGAGCAGAACCCGTGACTGTCCGCCTGGATTCTTGCCGCTCAGCGGGATGACTGCTTCTTCCGCGCCAACCATCGTCTGCAAACGCGGATAGTAGTAGAAGATTCTCTCTCCCTGGCTGCCCTGTATCACAAACAGCGCCGACCACTCCTGATAAAAACTTCCGCCTTCGCGGTCAACAAATCCAGTGACTGCCTGTAACTTGGCGCCTGTAGCGGGAACACCTCCCGGCAACGGTTCAGCAAGTGTTAGTCCGGTGGGGTTTACCTGCGATACCAACGCCACGTTGCAGGTCACGCGACGGATATAGTCCACATCCGTCAGCGCCTGGCGCACATAAGCGCCTGCAACAGGCGAACCTACAAACCCGGTCTGCCCGGTGTAATCCACATCCAGCGCAACAATCGATCCGGCAGCAAACTTAGCCGCGTCCGCCGAAGCCAGCGCCACGAATGTCGCCGTCGATCCGGTCTGCGGAATCACCGCTGCGGCCGCCTGCGCTCCATCCGCTGCCGGTGTGGCCCCGCTCGCGGCAGCGAGCAGATTCATATGCTGCGAGCCGGTGGCCAGCGCCATGGTCAGCTTGGTCCAGCTCAGGAACTGCAAGCTCACCTGCGCCTCAAGCGTCTCGCGCACCTGTTCCAGTGTTGCGGCGGGAATGCCCGTCAATACCGGCGCTGTCTTGCTCGTTGGCTTGCGCGTAAAATCCTGAATCCAACCCAGGCTGATCCAGGGAGCCGGTGGAGCGTCAAGATTAAACGCGCCCTGCTCTGACGCATCAAAGAGCGCCGGCGTCTGCGTAGCCCGATTCACGGGCGCAAAATATCCTCGCACGCGCCTTGCCACCGGCGCGGGAGCTTGAAACCAATTTGCCGCCATTTACTCCCCCTGCTCCTGGTAGCTGTAAACCATCACCTTGGCCGACCGGCTCAACTGGTCCCGCTGCGTCACGATCGGCGTAAATCCCGGCTCATCCCAGAAGACCTGCGTCAGCATTGCCGCCGGCGGCGTTGCTGTGTAATTCAGTTTGGGCGTGAAGAAAGGCTGTAACATCGCCACTAACTCCTCATCCATCTCGCTCAGCGAGCGGCCTCGATCAAGCCCGCCAAAACTCTGCGTTCCGCAAGTCTGATAGAGGATTTCGCACTCCTCGGCCGCCATTGTGGACGCGAGATCCACGTCCACGCCCAGGCCCAGCCAGCGCAGTACAAACACATCGTTGGGAAGCTGGCTGAATGGAGCTTCCGCTTCTTCCACCAAAATCCCCGGCCGCACCGTCCCTCGCAACAGAATCGTTCGCTCCGGATTGATCGTCGCCAGCCGCGTGCGCAGCGCCATATAAAACGAGTCTTTCGCATTTTGCATAAGAAGACAGGGATCAGGAGTCAGGGATCAGGGGTCAGTAAAACCGCTCCTTGATCACTCTCCCTTGCTTTCCCATTCACCTTTCCGGGTCAATATTCGTTGACAAACGGCCGCTATCAGGCCGGAAATTCAGTTTCGGTTATTGATTGCGCATTATGATTACTGTTCCCTATTCCCTATTCCCTATTCCCTGTACTCACACCGCCTGTTGGCGCGCCTCTCGCAGCAGCAGCCGGTAAAGATAGACCTGTCCAAAAGCTTCGTTGGAAGCTATCGACTCAATCAGGTAATCCTGCCCCGCCACTGTAACCGCCAGCGTCAGTTCAAAGAGGGATTGGGCCGAAGCCAGGTCCAGCGCTATAACTTGCTGCTGCACCCCGGAGGCCGAAACCAATAACTCCCACTTCGACTCATTGCCCTCTTTCCACGATGGCCGCAGTTGGCGCATCACCACCGGGCTCACCACCACATCGACAAAGGTCGTTGCCACCAGCCCCACTTCGGATTGGCTGGTATCCGTATTCGTTCCCGTCACGCGCAGAAGTGCCGATGTGCCTGCCACGCTTCGTAGCAGGGCATCGGCCAGCATCCGCGGCGCACTCACAGGGTTGCGCGGCGCCGTATCGCTCATCGCTCACCCCAGCCTGTTCGCTATATAGGGACGCAGCCATGCCTGCACCGTTTCGTCCACCAGCGAACTCGAGAAATACTGCATCTGCATCGTGTCGATCCTGGTCTTGCTGGCATTTAGCGCCGGCGTCGACTGCGCGTTGCGCACTATCTGCGCGCACGCTGTCTTCACGTCGTCGCCGATGGTCGCCAATCCGGCCGTGTAAGTCACAGCTACTTCGTTGTAAGGCAGTCCCAGCACATTCCACGGCAGCGTCAGTTCACCGGTGCTGGGATCGAAGTCCACGAAGTTGGGATCGATCGCCGTCCACTGCCCAGGCAGTGAAAATGCCCACACGATCTCAAACAGCGGCTCGTTGAGAATCTCCCCGCGCCGCGGCCTCGCATAACGGCCCTCAATGCTCACAATCGGTGTGGTGGCCGTGCCCAGCGGCGCCAGAGGCAGATAACTCAGATGCACTGTTTGCGATCCGCTGGTCAGACGCAACCGTTCGGTGTACTGGATCACGTTCAGGTCCGGCCGCCTGCAGTAATTGTTGATCAGTGCCGTGGCGGCCGTGATCCAATCCGCCGTCGTTCCAGCCGGCAATCCATAGTTCGGGTAATCCGCTGGCTGCAGATATGCCATAACCTATCCTTTCGAAGTGCAGGGAATAGGGAACAGGGAATAGGGAATAGGCACAAAGCTGAATTGCACAGCCCCGGAATCGAAGGTCAATCTCTCGACGTGTATCCGTATTTACTATTCCCTATTCCCTGTTCCCTACTCCCTGTCTTTTAACTACCGCGTAACAGTAACCTGGCAGTGCGCAAAGCCAGCGCCCTTAACCACCGGAGCGCCAAACTTGACTGCTACATACTGGTAAGTCAGCGAGTTCGGCAGTCCGAGCTGGAAGACGCGCGGAGTCGGATCGCCGAGCCAGTGGTACTCGATCAGGTCTTCGGTCACGATGTAAGCCGGCAGTGTTGCCGAACCGTTGCCCAGGGCCGGATTGCCCGTGTAACTCAGGCTCCAATCAGGAATCAATGGCAGGTCGCCCGCCTGAGTCGAAAGCATCTTCACCCGCACGCCGCCGGTGATGTTATCGGTGTTCAACACCACGTTGAACTCCGTCTTCATCTCCTGATCGATCAGGTCCAGCAGAACCGGGTTGGCATAGATCGCCGTGGGACGCACATAATAGCCGTTGCTGGCCACCATGTTTGCCACCGCCGTCTTCAGCCCGTTGACGATCGAAGCCGCCTCGCCGATGGCCACTGCATTGCCGCCGGCGGCGATCTGCGCGGCTGCGCCCATGTATTGCGTGGTTGTCGGAGTGCTCAGGCTGGTGTCGTTTCCGTTCCACAATGCCACATCGTGCGTCACCATCACGCCGCTCACCGTATCCACCAGATCCTTGGCCTGCAGATAGGCAAACTGCTTCTGCTGGTCGCCCAACTCGATGTCGAAGAGGTTGTAGTTGATCTGGGCAACGATTGCCTTCAACATCACGGCCATCTCCACGCGCGTCGGCTGCACCACAGCGGGCGTGATGCTGCGCGGATTGACGAAACCGGCCGTGCCAGGATTCGGAATCGCTATCTCCTCAAAGAACCGCGAGGGATGTCCGGTTGCCGGAACCTGCTTGATGCGCTGTCCAAATGGACTCGAACGCCGGCAAATGTCGAAGATCTCGGTCTGATATAGCGGAACTTCGATTGCGCCCGGCCCGATAAAATCAGCTGCTGCGTGAATGTCTGCAAAGATTGCGTTCATAAGCTCTTTCCGCCCCCTCCATGGGGCCGTGTGATGTTCGCTGGGCATGAGCCCAGTTTGAGTGGTCAGTGAACAGTGCACAGTGGACAGTAGAAGCCAGCATCCGCACAAACCGCTGATCACTGACCACTGTTCACTGTCCACTGCTTTTACGCGATCGAACCTACCCGCAGCAGTTGGGTCTTTACCGCGATGCGCTGCTCAAGACTCAATCCGGTCAGAGCCGCATCCAGGGTCCGCACGTCCACCGGACCATCGCTGATGCCGTGCTTGGCCAGCATCTCTGAAGTGGCCGATGGCACTGTTCTGCGCAGCGGATTCAGTACCGTTTGCGCAGCTGCGGCCCTCAGTTCAGCGAGCTCCCGTTCCGCCTCAGCCAGCTTCTCCGTCAACTCCGTCTCCCGCCGGCTCTGCTCAACGGTGGCTGAAATCCTCTCCACCTCGCCGGTCAGCGCGCTCTGCCGCTCTTCCAGCCAGCTCAGCGTTCTTTCGAGCAAAGTCGTTGCGGCTTCCAACCGTTCCGCTATCTCCTTTTCGTCCTTTTCCATGTTTTTCCTTTCGTGTTTGCCGTGAATGTCATCCATATTTCGAGCTAAGTTGCAAATAGAAGAGGCTCCGATCTCCGGAGCCCCCTAACTAACTCGCAACCAACTGATTTGCTGACTTGCTAACTCGCTGACTTGCTGACTCGCTGCTTTACTAGCTCGCCATGCGGAAGCTGGTCGCCCGATAAGCCGCCTTTTCCCTCAGCAGGATCGCCGCCCCGGTAAAGGTCACGCGGGTCAGCTTCCATATCTCGGCCCGCATATCTTCCACCCGCGCATCGGCCAGTTCGTAACTCATCCCCATGGCTTCGGGCGATTGTGCCTCAATCGCCCCGGCCACCTCGGGAAAGTCCCGCGCGTACAGATACCCGCGCACCACCAGCCGCTGCCCGATCACATCCGCCTCGGTCAGCAGCCCGATCTTGCGCCGCGCATCGTGGCCGTCCCATCCCGGCCGGTAATCCACCGCCATCCCCAGCAGCGATGGCAGAGCCTTCTCCGCCGCCTCGCGCGTCAGCATCACCCGATGCCCCCGCGCTCCAGCCGGCGCCTTATCGCTGGCCACATTTACTACCGTCAATACCCCCTCGAACGGCACCCGGTTAGGGTGCCCATCCACGTGAGGAATCTTTACCGCCATCGCTTCCAATCGCATGCGCTCTCCACTCCCGAGGGAATAGGGAACAGGGAATAGGGAATAGAAAAAACCCGGCTCCGCACTGAGCGCTTGATTTTTCAGCCCTGCCGATCAGCTCCGTGCCTATTCCTTATTCCCTGTTCCCTATTCCCTGTTTTCCGCCTCGCCCGCCAATTGAACCGCCCCGTTCTGTCCCAGCGGCCCCAGCCCCCGCATCGCCCGCACCTCGTTCACCGTCAGCACACCGGCTTGCAGTAACTGCACCTGCACCGCCAGCTCCGTCTCCTCGTCTCTCGCATTCAGCTCGTTGAAGACAAACTCGAACTCCCGCCAGCCGATGCACTTGCCGAAGAGATCGCGGGTTATGTGCCCGGCCAGCAGCATGGCCAGCGGTGAAATCGCTCCGCGAAAGGCCTCATCGGTCATCTCCGCGGCGGTGGACTGGTTCACGTCCGCCTCCAGCCCCAGCATCAGCGGCGGCAAACCAAACGCATTCGCCACCATGCGAATCAGAAACTCCTGCCACGCCAGCCGCATATCCGCATCCGTGCCTGCGGCAAAGCGCAGCACCTCCGGCTTCTGCTCGGTCGAGATCAGTGGTACCCTTCCGGTTCCCTCGATCTCGTCCTGCCACCAGCGGATCAACCGGTCGTGCTGCGCCGGCGTGGCCTCGTTCAGCCACAGCGCATACTGCGCCACCGCGTTCGCCGCCAGCTTACCCGCAAACCGATGCGCGCTCAGAAACTGGTTCACAGTTTCAAAGGCCACTTCCAACGGTCCAAGACCAAAAGGAGTGAAACTGCGCGGATTCATGCGCACGTACATCAACTGGTCGTCGCGCAAATCCACCGCGCCCGACTCCAGTTGCCCCGGCATCACCTGCGCATACCTGGGCGTATCCGGGTCGCCGTTCCAGCGCGCGTTGATGCGGATGGAAGCCCCATCCACCGCCCACAGCATCGCCGGCCGTTCCCCATCGCCGGTAGGCTCCATCTCGATGGCCCCGAATCCCCCGGTCAGCGCATCCTCGATCACCTGCTCGATCAAGGTTCTGAAGCTGTCTACCGCATTCGGCTCTTCCAGCGTCCGGCGCAGCGCCCTGAGCTTTCTCTCCGCATAGGCCACATCGCCAGACTTCACCCCGCGACGCACCCTCACCTGCCAGTCCATGGCCGCAATGCGATCCTTGATCACGTTGATCGCCCGGCGCACAACCGGCGTCTCCGCAAACCGGCGCAGATTCACCGGCGTCGGCTTGGGCAGCAGGCGCCCCGGAAACTGGACCGGACTGAGGATCGCCGGCAGCGCCAGCGTCTTTCGCTCCGCATCCGCGTCGGCCGCGCCTGCCTGCAACTCCGCTCTCCGCCCACTCCCGGCCTGCCCGCCGTGGCGGGTCGCCTGCCGCCATATCTCCCGCAACTGTTCTCCTACCCTCACGCGCACCTTCCTTTTTCCGTAGCCCCAAAACAAAAAGGCACAGCCCCGGAAAGGGCCATGCCTCGGAATACAGTGGATAGTGGATAGTGGTTAGTTGTCAGTTATCAGCGGTCACTGATGTACTGACAGCCTCTAACTCCCATCCATCTCTCAACAAATACGATCCTACCTCAAAGGCAGTTAATTATCTGCAAAACAACAGAAGATATTTTGATCGAAGAATTCAGCACCTCGCAGTCAGAAGTCCAAAGTCGGAAAACTAACCACTAATCACTGACCACTGATCACTGCACTTCACACCCGCAGCTCCCGCCGCGCCGTCTCCGCCACCCGCTCCAGGTCCGAAGTCGTCAGCACCCGGATCTGGTGTTCTTCCATCGTCTCCACGCCAAAGCGGTACATCTCCAGCCGTTCCGGCTCCTCGTTGCTCGCTCCCAATTTGGCCGCAGGCTCAATCACCGCGGTCAGCTCAAGTTGAGCCTTCTCCACCCGCTCCACCCCGGCGCGCAATCCCGCCGACGAAAACGCCAGCACCTTGGCCATCTCCACTCCGGGCTCCAGGCTCACAGCATGAAACATGCGAATCAACCCATTCGGCCGGTACCCCATGTCAATCCGCAGCGGATCCCCCGGCCGCGTGTACTCAGCAGCCGCGATCCTCTTCCTCATCAGCTCCCACACCCCGGCCCGCTCGAACTCCGTCCGCATCCTGGCCTGAATCGCCGCGCGTCCGCTCAGCCGCGGCACTCGTTCTTTCGGCAGCGGCTCCACATACAGCCGCATCAGCTCTTCCATCCCCGCCGGTAGGCTCTCCGCCAGATAGGCCTTGGCCTCGGTCATCTGCACGCTCAACGAGAGTGACTCATTCAGCAGCCGCATCAGATTTCCGTCCGGCTCGGCCTGGAAGCGCCTGCGCAGCTCGCTCTCCATCCCCTCCAGCAGCGCGGTATCCGCATCCGGATCGAGGCAGCGCACCCGGCGCCAGTCGCGCGTAAAGCGGACGAGAATCGGCTCAGGGGCGGCCGCCGTTAGACTGCCTGCCTGGGGGCTGCCCTGCTCGCGCAGGATCACCCCGATATGCACATACTCGTTCCGCACCGCATCCGGCACATACCGAAGCAGATGAAACTCGCATGCCCGACGCTGATGTTGGCTGTTCATTTTCTTTCGTGGATCGTGATTCGTGGTTCGTGATCCGTTGTCAGTGCGAGTGTGAGTGTGAGTGAACAGCGCACACAGTCCACTCACACTCACACTGTTCCCTATTCCCTGTTAATTCACCCTTCCTGCAATGTTAGTCTCCCACCTTGCATCCTTCCACACTTCTTCCCCCCATTTTTCCATCCCTCCCCATTTCGGAAACGGCTTCCTGTCCGACTTCCCGAACCCTTCAATCAGCTCCCGGATCCGGCACGCGCGCGCCAGCAGCTTCTCCACCAACGCTTCCATCTCCGTCAAATCGCCGCCATACCACTCCGGCGGAATCTCGTTGGCCGCCGCCCACACCGTATCCGCCTGCAGGGTCTCGAGGCGCGTCAGCCAGGGCTCGAAGGATTCCCACCCTCTCACCTCTCGATATACGTCATTCCGAAAGTACACTCCACGGAGTGGCGCATCCTCAAACCGCCATTCCCCGGCATGAAAGCAGTACCCAAAATCGATGAAGACCGCCCGGTACCGCCGTTCCCGCTGCTTGCGCGTAAAAACCGCCTGCCGCCCATTGGCGTTCCCGGTCCACTTATCAAGGGCCAGGATTCCGGCAAATTCGCCCAGGTTTCTCACCTCGGCCATCTGCTCCTCGGGCAAATAATCCACCACCTGCCCCGGCATCAGCCCGCCCACAAACCGCGACCCGAACTGCAACCCCGCCTGGCATCGCACCCGCGTACGTCCCAGATCGATCTCCAGCTCCGGCGTATTCTCCACCAGCCAACTGGAAACCTCCACCAACTCAACCTCCGGCGCCGTCAGCCCCACCGCCGCCGCCAGCCGCGAAGCCAGAAACTCGTTGGCGAGCACCCGCATGTGCTGCGGGTTGTTCTGGAACTTGACAACATAAATATGCCCGTCCGCGCCCAGCATCAACTGGCCCTGCGCGCCGCCCCGCATCCGCCGGATTTGTTGCACCGCCAGAACCGCCAACCCCGCTCCCCGCCGATTCCTGATTCTTATCGAATTCTAAGCGTTACCAGTGGACAGTGAACAGTGATCAGTGATCAGTGATCAGTGATCAGTGATCAGTAGACGTTGAGCAGTTTATCAAAGGAGCAAAGAATCCCATTCGGCCTTCGCTACCGGTCGATCACCATTGCCACGAGTGCATTGGACCGCTGAAGGCTGTTCACTGTTCACTGTTCACTGTCCACTGTCCACTGTTCACTATTCCCTGTTCCCTCGCTTTTCCAGCATCTCCGCCCGCGCAGCCAGCCCAATGGCCATGGCCATCACCCGGTCGTCGTGCGTTCCCGCCCGCGCCCCACTCCTGCCGTCGGGCAGCCGGACAAAGCTCCTGCACTCGCCCAGCAGCCGCTTGCTCTGGAAGCGTTCCGGCTGCTCCACCAGCGCCGCATCCAGCCGCCCCAATGCCGCCGGCCGGCTCAAGGAGGTAGTCAACCACCCCGGCTGTCCTCCCTGCCGATAAATTCGTGAGTATTTACATACCGACTCCAGCAGCGCCAAGATCCCGCTGCCGTGATTGTTCCTCTCCACCACCAGCCAGGCCTGGTTATACTCCGCCGCCAGCTTCGCCACCAGCCACGACAGCTCCATCCCGCCCACATGCCCGGCAAACTCCGCGCACTGCAACCCTGTCTCCAGATCCAGCACCTCCGCCGCCGAGTAGTCTCCCTCGCTGCCTCCTCCGCTCGGATCCACCGCCACAAGATACTGCTTGCCCGCGAGCGCAGGCAGCCATACCTCCAACTTCCCGTTCTGCCGCCGTTCCACAGGCTCCGGCGTCTCCTTGATCCGCGCCTCAATCGCCGCCATCTCAAAGATCGAATTTCCACTTGCCAGAAAACAGCTCTCCTCGTCCTCGGCATACTCCTGCGCAGCCAAACCGCGAAAATTCGCCCGGATCTGCCGCCGGTAACCAATTTGTTCCAGGTCCAGCTTGTGCCGGTTCATCAGCGCCCGTTCCTCGTCCGTCAGGCTGGCTTCGTCCACGGCCTCGGCCCGATAGCGCCGTTCCATCCACCAGGGAAAGAAATGCCTTACCATCCCCGTCTCATCGGCCTTTTGCCACTCATCGTAGAAGCATCCGCCTACCCCATCCGGCGTCGACTCCAGAATCAGCTCCGCCCCCGGCGCCATCGCCGCCCGCAACCCCGCCAGGGTCTCCGCCGGATCTCCCGGCCATCGCGCCAGCTCCGAGCAGTGCAGGTTCTGCACCGTCAATCCGCGGCCCGCGTTCCGGTCTCCCGCCGTAACCACGCGATACTGCGCATCGATCTCCGGAAACACAATCTGCCGCACATTGGTCCGCGAGGTCTTCAGCAGTCCCTTTCGCATCTCCTCCGGAAGCCACTCCGCAAACCGGTGCACAATCTCAAAGATCTCCTCCGCAGCCGCCTGCGTGTGCGCCACCTGCAACGTCAGCGTCCCCGGATGGGTAATGGTCTTCAAAAAAAAACGCGCCGCCGTCCAAGTCGTCAGCCCCATCTGCCGCGCCTTGAGCACGATATTCCGCTCGCCGCGCCGCTCCTCAAAGGCCCGCTGTACCGCATTCGCCCGCAGCCGGGCAGTCTTCCCCGCGCGTGTCCTCACTCGCAGCAGTTGCTCTGCCAGCGCCATCCCCACTGTCCGTCTCCGCAGGCTGGCCGGATGAGTATCCAGAATCTGCCCAAACCGCTCCAGCCCCTTCCTGTCCAGTTCCTCCAGGCACAGTTCGCACTCCCGCGGCTCGGCCGCGCACCCTCCGTCTGTCTCTGCCACGATCCCCCCATGTTGGCCGCGTTAGTGAACCTGTCTTCAGAATTCCCGCAACCTGCGACGACTCCCCGGCCGCGCCACTTCCAGAATCATTCCCGGTGCGGCGCCCGGCGAAGGTCATTCACCATCCATCCATCTCTGCGTTCAATCCCGCTCAATAGGATTCTGAGTATGCCGTTCATGCTCATTTACGCGCCCATTGAAAGTGTCAATAGAATGACCATTGCTCCCCATGTTCAGCGTGAAGCATCAAACTATGCCGAATCGTTATTCGTCCTTTTTTCTCAGTGCTTCAGCGCCGTTATCATCGCGCCCCATGTGCCTTAATAACTGAACACCAAATCCCCCACATACCACGCAGCCGATGTGCTGAGTGTCATGGTTCCCGTCCGCGAAGTGAGCGCGGCGGGTGCCGTGTAGACCGCGCAGCCAGTTTCATAATTAGCACTCGTAGGGCTTGATGAATCGCTTGACACAATTGTTGCCGCGTTTCCTGCTATTGTCGCGCCGGTAAGTTTGTATGAGGCCGTAGTAGCCCACGTAGAGCACTCCACATGAAAGGTTGGGCCAGTAGTGGAAAAGGACGACGTTGTGGCCGTGGCGCCGCTCGTCGAACTTCCCGCGTTAGGCGATGAGATATTCAGGCCCGATTCCGCCCCCGGTGAAATGTCCAGGCATTGGAGCGATCTGTATGTCTGCGTTATGCTAAGAGTCGCGGAGCAGGTATAACTTCCCGTACTAGTCGCTATGCAATAGCCCATCTGCATGAAGCCGCCCACACCAGTAGCAGTCCAGGGTGTCGTTGAGCCTGTTCCGTAGGTCCACGATCCAGAGCAGCCGCCAAAAGATAGCGTTGCAGTTGGGGTGTTGGTTCCTCTCGCTATTGCTACAACAATATCTCCCGTGGTCACCGAAAGAGAACTGGTCGGCCCGATGCTTGTGCTTGTTGCGCTGTTCAAAGCATAGTAGGCGTAGCTGTTGAAAGATGGGGAAGAATATATTTTGTTTGCCCCGGTCACAGATGGCCCCGGATTTTGCGGAAACATGAGAGCGATCAAGAGTGGCAGGTATCTCAGCATTATCGCGCTCCCAAATTGAAAGTGATAGCCGAATACGTGATACTGCTGCTGGCCTGATTGCAGACAATCCAACTCATCGTTCCGGCAGCGGACGGCCATGCCTGAAACACCATGCCGCCGGATGAGCCCCACCCGGTCAGTGAAGCGGGATTGGCGCTGTATCCCACCAGCGCAACCATCGAAGTCGTGAGGTTTGTCATGCTCACTGTGGATGCCGATGAACAGCTATTTGCGCCCTGAGTGCCCGACGTAACCGCAACGGTGGTGTTGGCGATATAGTTGGCTTCGGCGTAGCCGGTGGTGTTGTTCGCCAGCGTCGCACTGGAAGCATCGACAATCTGGCCGCTGCTGTTCGTTCCCACTATCGTCTTGCTGGCTGGAACTGAGCCTCCATTCACCTTTACTACCGTCATCGCCAGTGAGCCGGCCGTGTTAGTAACATCGCCTGTATGCGCTGGTTCAGCCGCTGTTGGCAGAGTTGTAACGTAGGTTTGTGTATGTGCGGTCGTAGTTGACACTGCAAGCTGATTCGCCGTTGTGCTTCCGTTGCCATCGGTCACAGTACCCACGTTGCAAGCTCCGCCCGCATCTACCGTATTCCCATTAGCATCGAACTTTGTGCAATCATTTGTTGTGGTGGTGCCTGTTGAGTGTTGAATCAAAGCGCCATTCCCTTGATTTCCGGTCATGGCCGCGCCACCTGCCAGCGTGATATCCGGAGCGGCTACCGGCACCGTAAAGGTCTTGGCCGTCGAAGTCAGGCACTCCAGCCAGGTATTGCTGGAATAGCCAAAAACTGTGCCGATGTAGTTGCAAATATGCGACCCATCGCGGAAGGCCAATCCACCGCTTGCTGCGTCAACTCCTACCGCCGTATCGCCCGCGTCCCATGTCGGCCTGTTTCCAGCCGTCGCCAGCGTCTTGAACGGGTTGCTGTCGATGAGCGTGATAAGATCGGTCGGCCCTCCTTGCCACGTCCAGCCGCTATTGTTCGGACCAAGATTGTACAATCCTTTCAAGCCCGGTGAAGTGTATTTGTACCATGAGGGTGTCACGATGGCTGAAGGCGTTGCTGTCACATAATTGATCCCGGAGCGGCGATTGATAAGCGCTGGTGAGTTTCCATAGGCGTTTCCGATCCACTCATCATTAGTACTTCCAGAGCAGGTTACACGGACCGTATCAAAATCACTTACGTAAGCGGGAATAAGAATGGCACCACCAAGAGGGCACGGCCCGGAGTAGCTGGAAGGGTCGGATGCTGTGCCTAGAAGAATGATTCCTACTGCGGGCCATCCATATTGCCCAAGATTCGCTGGACTATACGGCGACGGCACATAGGATGGTTCTGAAGGCCATGAGTAATAACTACGTGCGCCTATATCAGTGAAGGTGAGATAGGTTCCGGAACAAGTTAGCCCCTGCTCCCCGGTAATCGCGTAGGTATTCGAGCTTCCAAAAATCGGACCTGATAGAGAAGATGTTTGATCGACGGCCAGGAAATCATAGGTATCTCCCGAAACTCCGTCGCACGGAGCAACCACCGTCGCGCTGCTGCCCGTCCATGATGCGTTTATCGCCGCTCCAGTCGTACCAAAAAACATCGGTGTAGTGACGGCGGTAAAAGACGTTTGGTTGTGAATGACCTCGTAATATCCAAACACCTCCGTGCAGGGAGTAGTGGTGCAGGTAACAGCCGTCACCCCATTGCCGGTTGCGGGAATATCAGCCCCGCCATTGATAGTAACGTGTATGTTCGGCCCTATTACGAGTGCGGCGGGGGCTTGCGCTCCGTTTAGCATCGGGTTGCCGAGCGTAGTCCCTCCCGTGCCGGGGCAATTCGTGGGAGCGAAATACACTCCATTGCCTACAACGATATGTCCTCCACCTCCGTTGTCATTCGCAAGCAATCCGTATTGGTTGTAACTCTGTATCGTTACGCCGTTCAAGTAGAGGGCGTTGTCTGTTTCCCAGTCAATTCCGTTTCCCGTGCAATCCGTAGTTAGACTGACGTTGTTGAGCGTGGCGATGCCTGGATTGTTGCCTGGGTTGTAGAGAGCGGAACCGCAGTAGGTGGAATCGCACCGTAAAACAGCTTGAGAACCCGCGCTCGGATTACCGAATACTTTAAAGTTGCCTTGAGAATCCCAATTGTTCAGCCCAAACAATTCATCCCCATCAACCTGAAAGATGTGATACCAATACTGACCGTTCGCGGGGCCGTTTCCGGCTAGCTGCGCCACGCCGTTCCCGTTGACAGTTAGACCCCACCCCTCATCATGTATGGCCGCACCTGTACTTGCGGAGCCTGGAATCATGCAGACTTGATTAAATATGTCCTGATAAGTTACAGTGGCAACCACGATTCCATCGCCACTACCTGTCGTCTTGATGCAAGCGCCGTTCCAGTTGATGATTTGAAAATTGTACGACTCGGTGAGCGTCGAGTTAATCACGTACATCTGCCCCGGCATTAGGTCTACTGTGCCATTCGCGCCTGCCGCATTGATGGCGTTTTGCAGCATACTCGCATCGTTTCCTGTTGCCGCGCCTACAGTCTGATGGCCGTTGGTCATTGGAGCGGAGATATATCCCGCAAAAGCCGCACCGGACAAAGGCGCGCCGCCCAGATTCGCCAGTGCCGCGGCTGCGGTGCTGGCCCCCGTGCCGCCTGCCGTTACCGGAACCGCATTCATGCCGCCAACCGTGGAGCCCGTGGCTGTGTAATAGGCGATCTGCCCGGAAGTTCCCGAATTAACCGTGCCGCCGCCGCCGGTACCGCCGCCTGATCCGCATGCTGATCCGGTATTCGTTACATATCCTGAGTTATCGATTTGTAAGCAGTAGTGACCGCTGCCCGCTGCCAGCCCTGGAAACATAATTGAGGTCGTTCCCGTAAAGCTTGCATAGATAGAGGTGTTGTTACCGCCGTAGACTTTGAATCCCGTTCCCGACCCAGGTTCGTAGTTGATGCGCACCACACCGGATGAGTTCGAGGCATCGATGTAAGTATCGCCGCTGTTCGTGCTCTGGTAAGCCTTGAAGCTATCCAGCCCGCCGGTTGCCGAATTCAATTCCCAGTTGTTGCTGGCGTCCTTCTCCATGTACCACTGGCTATTCCCGTTCCAGTCCTTGTAGATAAAGGATTCTTTCTGGCTTGTAGTAAGTCCGGCCCACAGGATTGCGTCTATCTCGGCATCCAGTTGGTTCTTAACCGTCGGCGTGCCGATAAATGTCGAGGTTCCTCCCACTTGCAGCGTTCCATTGAACTGCGCATTCCCCGCGTTGTTGATCGTCGCCACGGTAGACTCCGTCGCTCCGCCCGACCCGAAGACCACCCCTCCGGTCCCCGAGTTATTCGATCCGTTCAGCACCACCGCGCCCGTCCCGGCTGCATTGATCACAGTCTGGTTGTTAGTGCTCGACTGCCCGTTGTTATACTGCCCGATCGAAACCCGGTTAACATTGTTCAGCAGATCCTCGATCTGGTAAAACTGTTCGCCCGCCGCTGCATCGGAGTAACCTTCGAGCCAGCGGTATCCATAATCCGTCTGAATCTCGTTCAGCATCCCGCGCTCATTCCCCGCGCCAATTCCGAGACGGTAGTGATTTGTAACCGTGGCGTCTTTCTGGCTTCCATACCAATCTCCATTGATCCCGTTGAAACTGCGATGGAAGGTATCCAGAAAACTGTTGCGCGTCCCGTTATCCGTCAGTTGCCCCGTGAACATCGTGCCGCCGGTCATCCAGTCGTTGTAAGAGCTGCCCGTATCCGCAACTACCTGGTTAGTCGAGTTCTCGTTCCGCAGCCCGACAATCGTATTGTTCTGCGCATTCGTCCCCAGGTGCAGAGCCGTCGAGCACCCCTCCACGTCGCCACCGGTAAATGTGTTCCCATCCCCTGCTGCAAGGTTGATTCCATAAGTCCCGCTGATGGGATTACCCCCGCTGGTTGGGCAATCGATGTGCAGCCGCACAAACGTGCTCGCGTTCATCCAGTCCGTCGTGGCCGGATTCGAAATCTGGTGTCCAATCGCGTTCACCGCCGTCTGGAACCCGTCAAACTGATCGCCAAAGAAGCTTCCGCCGGTATAATTTCCCGTCCCGTCCAGAGTCATGCCCGTCTGGTTCGAGTTACCCAGGAAATACAAGCCTTCCAAATCCATCTCCTGCGTGCGATAAGCCACCAGTCCCTGAGCGGTTGCGCTGCTTGCAGCGGTAGTATTGATCACCGCATCATCCATGTGAAATCCCATCGTATCCGCGGCATAAGTCGGGTCGCCCACCTTGACCATAGCTCCCGTCCCCGAATACAGAAAGACCGTTCCGCCCTGGCTCCCGCTGGCCGTGCTGGCTCCGCGCAGTGAGCAGCCGCGTAGCGTCACGTTCCTCGTTCCCGCGGTAACAATAATCTGGTTAGCCGTCGAAATCGTAGCGCAAGGCAGCAGCACAGTCGCATTCGCGGTCGAGATTGTCAGATTTGACCCCATCGAAAGCGTCCCGGTAAAATTTCGCGCGTCGCACGTCCCGCCGTAACTCGCGCTCAATGTCCCTATGCAAGCTTGTAACTTCGCCCCAAAGTCCGCCCCGGGATACTGATCCACCTGGTAACTGCTCCCCAGCTTGTTATTCAGCACCAGCGCCGTATAATTCCCGCCGCCCGGCAACGTTCCGCCGCCTCCGTCTAACTGCGTTCCATAACTCTGCGACACAGCCGCGTTCCAAACCGTGTAACCTCCGTTGCCCTTCAGCAGGTTCCCGGCAAAGAACGTCATATTCTGTCCGCCGATCAGGTTCACCGCCGCCGCCGTATCCCAGTTCCCGGCTACATTCACGCTCGCCGTCGTCGTCCCTGAGCAACCCACCCCTCCCGAGGTCACCGTTACCGTCCCAATCGATCCATTCGTATTCACGCTCGCCGTAGCCGTAGCCGAGCAACTCCCGCTGAACGCAATCGGCGCCTGCGTTCCATACGGATCGAATCCCAATCCATGCTCAGAGCCCACGCTCACAGCCGTCACAGCTCCACCCGAGGCCGTAACCGTCAGCGCCGGCTGAACCACCTCCCACGTCGGCAGCACCACGCCATTCCGCACTGTCCAACCTCCCAGCGTGTTTTGTTGCGTGCCCGCCAGATCCAGCACCAGTCCCGTCGGCGGCTCGCCGGTCGCCGCCGAGTTCCCCGCCTTCTCCACCACGTTATCCAGCACGTTGTTCGATCCCGCCGCCGCCGTAAATCCGTGCGTCGCCTGAATCGTAATGTTCTGCCAGCGATTCGAGTCCGCAGTCAGCCCCGCCGGCGTGGCTACCGGCAACGCAGGCATCGCAATCCCCGAATTCAGCCCGCGAATATCAATATTCCGGAACTCGCTCCATAACGGCCACTGCGCCAGGTAGAGTCCGCAAGTGTGCGTAGAGTGCGCTCCCGGATATTCGGCCGCTATCGGGTCCACGCCCGTCGCCACAATCTCCAGATTCTCGATCTCCGCCACCTGCAGCCCGTTTCCACCCGCTCCCGTCGCCGCTGGCATCGCAATCGCGCAGTTGCCCACCGACCATGCAGCGCCCGTTCCCGCCGTTCCGCTCAAGCCATTCCCGCCCGGAGAAAAAATCGAATTGCTCTCCATCGGCCGGCTCACCGCGCAGCTCCCCGCAGGCGCTCGTCCCTCTGCCGCCGAGCAAGACACATCCGCGCTCTGATCCACATAAATCGTTAGATCGTGTATCCGCGTATAACTCAGCAGATTCGTACTGTCCGTCACTGAAGTCAGCACATCCTGCCCCGGAAATCCCATCAGTGCGGAAACCTGCTTGCCCATTCCGCCCATCGACTCCCCGTGCCAGCTCAGCGTGTGCGTCTTGCAGGTCCCTTCCGGAATCGTCAGCGAAACCGCATGCGTCTGGGCATAATTGATCGCCGCCTGCAACGCGTTGGTATCGTCCGTCGCCCCATCGCACACCGCGCCAAACTCCTTCACGCTTCGCTCATACTGCTGCGCGACAGTCGATCGCAAATCCGCCACATAAATCCCATTCACATTCGTGAATCCATCCGTCCCCGCATAAGTCGGCGGAATCTCCATCGCCCCATTCGTCCCCGCAGTACTCATCGCCTCCTGAAGCGTCGTCTGCGAACTCACCGATTGCGGCGACTGCACTCCATTCACCGACGGCGTCGTCAGCGGCCCCGTCATATTTCCCCCGGCGAGCGGTACCGCCAGCGCAAAGCTTTCATCCACGTAATGCTTGTCCGCCGCCTGTAATGGCTGTGTCGGATCTCCGCTCAAATACAGCGGCCCCGTCATCGTCCCGCCTGTGGATGCCACGATGTTGTCCGTGATTTCCGCAATCGACTCGTCCACATAAGCCTTGCTCACCGCCTGCACAGCCTGTGCCGCCGGCATCACCTGCGCCTGCACCTGGCTCAACGCCGCCTGCGCCGCCGCCGGAACAACCCAGTACTCGGTGCTCGACGAGCCGTCGCTCATGTAGTAAACCGCCGTGTAAAAAAGCCCCGCTGGAGTCGCACCCAGATTCGGCGCCAGATTCACGCTCACAAATCCATCCGTGGCAATCGTCACCGTTGTGCTGTCGGCCGCCACAGCCTGGCCATTCGCCGTCGTAAACGCCGGCCAGCTCACCACCAGTGTTCCTGACCCGGCTTGCCCGTTGGCCAGGTACACCGTTCCTTGAACCGTCGTCGTGCTTACCGCCTGCGCGCTGGCAATCACTCCCAACGCAATCCATATCAGGCACAAGCCCAGTCCCAGTCCCAGTCTCTGTCCCGTCCGGCTACCGGCGCGCGTCCACTCGTTTCCTGTGAGCTTCATCTGTGTCTCATCCTTCTTTTCGTGCGATCGTCGCGTAGAGCCAATCTCTCTCCGCCGCTCTGTTGCCCAAATCGTTTTCCCGCCAAACCGCCCTGCCCATCAAGCCGCGGCGATTCTCCAACTTCCGTACTCCAAAAAAACCACTCGCCGTCGAGTGGCTTGATTCATTCTTTGCTCTCCACAAATACGATCACCCAGCAAGCGTCCGCTGCAGCGGATGCTCACTGGGTGATCCTTGCCGCCCTCTTCATGACGCTTCGCCATAACGACGTCTGCAAAATTCCATCAGCCTTCCGGTTCCCGGTTCCCGGCTATCGGCACGGTAAATGCTTCAACCACCTCTTCCTCTTCACTCCACTCCGGCTCTTCCGCCAGCGCCTGCGCCGATTTCCCGCCATGCTTCTTTTTCTTGCCGCCTTCTTTCCCCGCTTGCGACTCCGTCAGCAACAGCAAAAGCTTTGCGCAGTTTGCATCGCCTGTCTTCGCTTTCGACGCCAGCTCTTGCGTAATCAATTCGCTGTCCTGCTTTAAGGTCTTGCACGCCGCCCGGCGCAGGGTCTTTGCCCCGTTTACCTCGCATTTCGTACAGTCCAAATCGCATCCCAAACACGGGTCTTTCTTCTTCGTCGTTTTCTCCCGTGTCTCAACCGCTTCTCCCTGCTTCTTCTGCTTCCCTGCAGCCATCTTTCCGCCATTCCCGGCCCACCAGTCCGCGGAATTTCGCGCCCGCAGAAAGGAAGAAGGAGCAACCCCTTTCGGAATCGTCCCTCCAGCGCTCTCAAAAAAATGCTGTAGCCTCGTCTTCTTCTCTACGCCCGCGAGCCCGCGGTGATGGCCCGAAGAAGATTGGGAAAGCTCTTACGCTCTCCCATATTTGAATCATTTCGCTTTGAATGTTCTAAGCTTAACCAATTCGAACGTAATTACCTGCAAACATTCCGCACCCATTATCCTCCTGTGCTTTCATCAACATAACCCGTTCCGGCATTCTCGCTTTCATTGACAGAATCCCTGAAACAACTAAATCAGCTCCCTGAATGCCTCCCACCGCCCATCCACGGCATAATCAATCTATGCTCGTCCTGGCCTCCGCATCCCCCCGCCGACGTGAACTCCTCACCCAGGCTGGCTTCACCTTTGAGGTCCATCCCGCCCACATCCCCGAGGATCCTCACCCCAACGAGGATCCCATCACCTACGTCACCCGTCTAGCCCGCGAAAAAGCCCAATCCGTCTTTGCAGAACTCTCGTCCAAAGGCCCTGCCCCACCGCAGGTGGTCCTCGGTGCCGACACCACCGTAACCCTCGACAATCAAATCCTGGGCAAGCCTGAAGACCCAGCCGACGCCGCCCGCATCCTGCGCCTGCTCTCCGGACGCACCCATCGCGTCATCACCGGAGTAGCCCTGGTCACCGCCCAGCGCACCCAAGTCGCCTCTGAAGTCACCGCCGTAAAATTCCTCGCCCTCTCTGAAGCAGAGATCGCCGCCTACATCGCCACCGGCGAGCCCATGGACAAAGCCGGAGCCTACGCCATCCAGGGCCGAGCGGCCTGCTGGATTCCCCGCATCGAAGGCGATTACTTCAACGTAGTAGGCCTGCCCATCGCCCTCGTCACCACCCTCCTCGAATCCATCACACCCTCCCACCGTAGCTAATCCGCTAACTCGCTCCTTGAAGAATCAATACATTTCATCCGCATTCCTCGCGCCAAATCACGCCATCCTGATTCGCTTCCCAACTCTTCCCATACTTTTGAGTTACACTTCTTGGTAACGTCAATCCAGAGGCTTCTTCATGCGGACTCATCCATCAGTGAGACTCGCACTCCTGTTTCTCGTCATCGCGGTTCCAACCCTGGTCCGCGCGCAGTTTCAGCCACCCACCGACGAAGAACTCAAAATGACCGTCGATCCCAAAGCTCCGGGCGCCGCCGCTGTCTACCTCAACGTCGAGGAAGTCACCGACGATCAGAAGCACAACCACAGCTTTTACGCGCGCATCAAAGTCCTTCAGGAGAAGGGCAAGGAGCTGGCTACCGTCGAGATTCCCTACCAGCACACCAACTTCAGAATTCTTAACATCAAGGGCCGCACCATCCACTCTGACGGCACAATCATCCCGCTCGAAGCCAAGCCGGAAGACCTGCTGATCGCCAAGAAGCAACTCAAGGAAGGCGAACAGTTGCAGTTCAACAACAAGGTATTCAACCTGCCCAGCGTCGAAGTAGGAAGCATTCTCGAATACCGTTATATACTCAATTACGACGACAGCTACTCCTCTCCGCTGTGGGAGATTCAGCAGCCTTACTTTGTCCACCAGGCGCACTATGCCTTCACCCCTTACAAGGCATTCCTGCAAGGCAGCCATAACCAGACAAACAACTATCTGGTGGATAGTAAAGGAGATTCAGCCGACACCCTCATCTTGTGGTCGATCCTTCCTACTGGCCACGAGGTCAAGACCGATACCATCGGGAGTTTCAGCATCGACCTGACGGATATCCCGCCCATTCCTCATGAAGAATGGATGCCGCCGATTCAAAGCCTTCTTTACAAGGTGCTCTTCTATTACAAAAGCGCCTCCAGTGCCTCCGATTTTTGGGTCACCGAAGCCAAAAGCTGGTCGAAGGATGTGAATCGCTTCGCCGAGCCATCCAAATCAATCCACAATGTAGTGGACGGCCTGATTGCCCCCGGCGACAGCGATCTCGATAAAGCGAAAAAGCTCTACCAGGCCGTACAGGCCCTCGACAACACCGACTTCTCCCGCAAAAAAGGGGAAGTTGAGCTCAAGCAGCTTGGTCTCCGCAAAGCCGAGCGGGCCGAGGATACCTGGTCGCAGAAAAGCGGTTCCAGCCAGGACATCGCGCTGCTCTATCTGGCCATGCTGCGCGCCGCCGGTCTCACCGCCTACGACATGAAGATCGTCAACCGCGAACAGGGCGTCTTCGCTCCCGCTTACCTTGACTTCAGCCAGCTTACCGACGACATCGTCATTCTGAAGACCGGCGACAAGGAGATCCCACTCGATCCTGGCGAAAAAATGTGCCCCTTCCAGACCATGCATTGGAGTCACTCCGCAGCCGGCGGCGTCCGGCAGATCTCCAACGGCACGTCGCTCACCTATTCCCCTTTCCAGGCCTACGCCACGAACTCCCTCGATCGCTTCGGCGATATCACCCTCGACGATCACGGCGCTGTCACCGCCGCCCTTCGCTTCAACATGTCCGGCCAGGATGCTCTGCGCTGGCGGCAGATATCCCTTAAAAACGATCCCGCCGAGGTCAAGAAGCAATTCGACGAATGGCTCCAGACCATGGTTCCTGATGGCGTTGAAGCGCATGTCGATCACTTCCTGGGCCTCAATGACCCTGATTCAAATCTCATGGCTGTAATCAATGCCCAGGGCACTCTCGGCTCCTCAACCGCCAAGCGCCTGATGATCCCCGGCTTTTTCTTTGAAACGCGCGCCGCCCATCCCTTTGTGAACCAGGAGAAGCGTCTGGAGCCCGTGGATATGCAATATGGAGAACTGGTCAGCGATCAGGTCGTCTACCACCTGCCCCCGGGTCTCACCGTTGAAGGCGCGCCCCAGGACGCCCAAATTCCATGGGAAGGCCACGCGGTATTGGTCTCCAAATCCCAAACCGACCCCGGCCAGATCACCATCGCGCGCCAACTCGCTCGCGCCTTTACCGTTGCCAACTCCGAGGAGTACCAGAACCTTCGTGACTTTTACCGGAAGGTCGCCGCTGCCGATCAGCAACAACTGGTCCTCTCCGCATCACCGGCAGCGAAAGGGAACTGATGTTCATGCGTCGCAATAGTCTTTCGGTTCTTGCCATTGTGATTTCCTGCTCCTATGTACTGCTTGGCCCATCCCCCGCGGCGGCAAGGGATAAGCACGAGCCCGCCCCGCAGTGGGCCGTAGACGCCGCCAACGTGCCCACCCCCGCCAGCGCCAAAGATGCCTCCGCCGTCATACTCTTCGACGAATACCTGATTACCGTCGATAGCCAAAACAACGCCGTCGAACGCGAGCGCGAGGCCATTCGCATCCTCAAGCCTCAGGGCCGCAACTATACCCACTGTTCCATCGGCTACGACGTCGACGAAAAACTCAATTACTTCCACGCCTGGACCATCGCCCCTGACGGTCGACAGTTCCAGGCCATGGAAGCCGATTTCATCGACCAAGGTGCCTATGCCGCTCCCATCCTCCAATTCACTGAGCGCGTCCGCACCGTCAATCCCCTCGCAAGCGACCCCGGCGCCGTAGTCGCCTGCGAAACCGAAGAACACCTTCGTCCCTATATGTACGAAGAGGAGTGGGACATCCAGTCCTCCATCCCCATCGTTTTCCAGGCGCTGGAACTCGCCCTGCCTCCCGGTGGCCATTTCGCCGAATCCTGGCGCAAGTTTCCTCCCGTCAAGCCCGTCGAGCTAGGCTCCAACAATCTCCGCTGGGAGATCAAGGACATGCCCGCCCTCGACCTTGAAAACCTGCACGCCACTCCCGCATGGGGAGCGCTCGCCGCCCGCATGTCCATCAAGTGGGGCGATGCCGCCGTCAATGGAAATGAAAACCAGTGGCGCGCTCTCGGCCTTTGGCAACAGCAGTTGGAGGAGCACCGCCCCGATCCCTCCCCGGTGATCTCCGCCAAAGCCCAGGAACTCATCGCCGGCGCTCCTGATCTCTACACCAAACTAAGCCGCATCACAGACTACATCCAGAAAAACATCCGCTACTTCGTCGTAGAGCGCGGCATCGGAGGCTGGCAGGCGCATTACGCCGCCGATATCTATCGAAACCGCTACGGCGACTGCAAAGACAAAACCACCCTGCTCATCTCCATGCTCCAGGCCGTCGGCATCCGCGCATACTATTTTCACGTTGACTCGCGCCGCGGAATCATTGACCCCGACGCACCATCCCTGGCCGGCAATCACATGATTACCGCCATCGAGCTGCCCGAGGGCGAAAACGATCCTCGTTTCCTGGCTCGCGTCAAGGCGGTCAACGGCAAAACCCTCCTCATCTTCGACCCCACCGATGAAGAAACTCCACTCGGCCTCATTCGTGCTGATTTGCAGGGAGCCTGGGGCAACATCTCCAACGGGCCCATCAGCCAGGTCCTGCAAATGCCCGTTTTACTCCCGGAGTCCGCCGGCCTCAACCGCAAAGGCTTTTTTACCCTCACCGCCGACGGCGCTCTCGTCGGAGATATCACTGAAACCTTCACAGGCGACAACGCCGGCAACGAGCGCGGTCTCATCAAAAGAAGCGATTCCAGAGAACTCCGCGAGCACATTGAACAAAGCATTGGCTCCGATCTCCCCGGGCTGTCGTTGAAAGGATTCGAGTTTCATCAGACTGTCGATCTGGACAAACCTCTGGCCCTCGATCTCCACCTCAGCACAACCGGCTACGCTTATTCCGCCGGACCGCTGCTCCTCCTCCGTCCTCGCATCCTGGGCAGCCACGCCCGCAACGTTCCCGAAGTGATGGAAGGCAAACCCCGCGTTTACCCCATTGAAATCGGTCATCCCGGCCGCTGGCGCGATAGCTTCGATATCACTCTGCCTCCCGGCTACATAGTCGATGAAACTCCCGATCCGGTCAATCTCGACCTCGACTTTGCCAGCTATCACTCATCTGTCTACGCCAAGGGCAACGTCCTCCACTACGAGCGCGAATACGTAGTCCGCCAAGTCGAGATTCCGCCTGCCAAAGCCTCCGACTTCCGCCGCCTTGAAAACGCCATCCTCTCCGACGAAAAAGGCTCCGCCGTCCTGAAAAAGCCGTGAGTTGGGATTCCCAAATCAACCATGCAGTTCGATTCTGCCACGAACAAGCAAGCGGCCAAAAGCTAACAGCTAAAAGCTGCCGTTGCATCCCCATCCCCCCGCAATCATCCATTCACTTATGACCCAGCCTCTTTTTTCGCACTTTCAGTTGCGCTCCTTGGCCTTTGCCAATCGCATCGGCGTCTCGCCCATGTGCCAATACTCCTCCGAGGACGGCTTCGCCACCGACTGGCATCTCGTCCATCTCGGCAGCCGCGCTCAGGGTGGCGCCGGCCTGGTCATCCTTGAAGCCTCTGCGGTCCTCCCCGAAGGCCGCATCTCCTCCGCCGATCTAGGCATCTGGAAAGACGCGCACATCCCCGCCCTGGCGCGCATCGCCACCTTTCTCCACTCCCAGGGCTCCCGCGCCGGCATTCAACTGGCCCACGCCGGCCGCAAGGGCAGCATGACTCCGCCCCAAATCGGCGACCGTCTGCTCCTGCCCTCCGAAGGCGGCTGGCAGCCCGTCGCGCCCAGCGCCCTCGCCTTTTCACCCACCTACGCCGTCCCTCAAGCTCTCGATCAGTCCGGCATCGACGCCGTAGTCGAAGCCTTTCGTCAAGCAGCATCCCGAGCCCTCACCGCGGGCTTCGACTTCGTTGAGGTCCACGCCGCCCACGGCTATCTTCTCCACCAGTTCCTCTCTCCACTCTCTAACCAGCGCACCGATGCCTACGGCGGCAGCTTTCTCAACCGCGCCCGCCTGGTCCTTCAAGTCACTCGCGTAGTCCGCGCCGAGTGGCCCTCCCACCTGCCCATCTTCGTCCGCATCTCCGCCACTGACTGGGCTGAAACCGGGGTCCCCGGCGACAGGTCTTCGTCGCAGGGGCGGGAAGCCGGCTGGAACATCGAAGAATCCATTCAACTTGCCCGCCTCTTCCGCGACGAAGGCGTCGATCTGGTCGATGTCTCCTCCGGCGGCCTTGTCCCCAACGTCCAGATTCCCGTAGGCCCCGGCTACCAGGTCAACTTTGCCTCCAGAATCCGCCGCGAAGCCTCCATTCCCACCTCCGCCGTAGGCCTCATCACCACCCCCGCCCAGGCCAACGCAATCGTCGAGAAAGGCGATGCCGACCTGGTCCTCCTCGGCCGCGAGTTCCTCAACCATCCTTACTGGCCCCTCCACGCCGCTGCCACACTCGGCGAACCAACCAGTTGGCCGCCCCAATATGTCCGTGCCGCCCCGCCCAACTCACCCGCGCGCACCCCCGTAACCCGCCCTGAAAGCGCATAAGCAGCCAGAGGCTGCCTGATCGAGCACTACATCCCCGTGCCCCATCCATACGCCTTGCCGGGGTCCCTGCGGACGGGTCTTCGTCCGCGGGGTGGTTACTGGCGCCTGGGTGGGAGACCACAGACCTAAACATTCCCACGCAACCAGAACCCCTCCAGCCCAACCCCCTTGCCTATCCAGATACCCATGCAGTCAACCACCCGTTTTTGCTTCACAAATTGTGCAATTCGTGCCCTATACTGCGCTAAGAGCGAGGACTATACCTAAGTTCCGGTACCCTCCTCACAAGTCCCCATGGCCGCTCAACTCGCCCACAAACGCGCCCTCGAATCCCCAACAATCCCCGACCGTCTCTACTTCAAAATTGGCGATGTCGCCCGCATCTGCGAACTCGAGACCTACGTCCTGCGCTTTTGGGAGTCGCAGTTCCCCCAGCTAAAGCCCAACAAGAGCGGAACCGGCCAGCGTCTTTATCGCCGCCGCGACGTCGAGATGGTTCTGAATATCAAGCGCCTGGTTCACGCCGAGGGATACACCATCTCCGGCGCCCGTCAGGTTCTTGAGCAGGTCCACCGCCGTCCCGGCCCGCAGCCGGCCCCGCAGCTAACCCCTCACCGCGCCCCCGGTCACGATTCCCAATCCCTCCTCCCCGTCAGCGACCCCACCCAGCGCCTCAGTGCCGTAGCCGTCACCATCGGCAATGCCCGCACAGAACTAAGAGAAATCGCCGGCCTACTTTCCTCGCCAGTCCCCATCCCCCCGCGCCGCCGCCCCCGCATGACCCCGCAATCGGAAACTTCCGGTTCTCTATTCCCGTTCTAAGAGTTATTGATCTGTTCCTGGAATGTTCTGCATCATCTTATTGCAATAGCATTTAGAATCATCTGCAATGTCAGTTCTCGCTGGAAACGGGACTCATGCCCATCAACGCCGATAAGCCGCACCTCTGGAAAGCCGATACCCGAGCGTCCGTTGATCAATTCAATGAGTGGTTTATGGCTTATGCTCCAAAGGCTTACCGGGACACGCGAGTCAAGACGGTTGAGCACGTTGAGCGCGGTTTGCTTGCTACTAAGGACCTCACGAAGATTACGCCGGACATCATTCGAGATTCCCCGGACATTCTGCCCACCCTTCGGATGTCCACATGCCCACCTCTTGCCCGTGACCGGCTCATTGGGCTTGCTGATTCGAGCAAGAATCTAGTGGGCTGCTTGGAAGAGGGCAAGCTACCGCCGCAGCTCTCCGCAGCACTGCTTACTGAGCACTTGGGAAGAATCACAGGGATCATCTCCAGGATGCTGGACGTGGACATTTTCCCTTGGCTTGCTGAGAAGCGCCGCCCAAAAAAGGAAGAGCGGTACAGGTCCTCCACCATCGTGGCTGACCGTCTGTGTGGGGCAGTAGCGGACCCCATTGTCAGAAACGCCCAAGAGAAGCGCCAGCTTGCCTTGATTGAGAAATACCTAGTTAAGCGCGGCTACAAACTCAAGTCGCATACTCCAGGTCAGCCGCTTGACCTGATGGACCCCGGCACGTTCACATTCCGGCTCAATGTGAAGGTCAAAAATTCGCAGACGGATGGGAAGTCAATCAACATCCCGGTTGACGCAGTAATCCAGCCGAGGACAGCCAAACTCCCACATCTTCCGGTCCTCATCGAAGCCAAATCTGCCGGGGACTTCACCAACGTGAATAAGCGCCGCAAGGAAGAGGCGGTCAAGGTCAGTCAGCTCCGGGCCGCGTATGGTGAGCACGTGGTCTTTGTTTTGTTCCTGTGCGGCTACTTCGATGCGGCCTATCTAGGCTATGAGGCCGCTGAGGGAATTGATTGGATTTGGGAGCACCGAATGGAAGACCTCAACCAACTTGGCTTTTAGCGATGACAACAGCCGCACAAATTGTCGAGAAAAGACGCTTGGTTGAGCAGGTGCGGCTTGACGCCCTCAAGAGTGCGGCTGAGCGCAACAAGTGGGGACAGTTTGCCACGCCCTCACCGCTTGCCGTAAGTCTTGCCCGCCACGTCCATGCTCTGATGGGCAACAAGCGGGTGCGCTTCCTTGACCCGGCCATTGGCACAGGGTCTTTCTACTCGGCCCTCTTGGGTGTCTGCAAGCCGGGGGATATTGCGGAGGCTTCTGGTGTTGAGCTGGACCCGCTCTTTGTGGACGCTGCCCGCGCTCTGTGGGAGGGCCACGGCCTCAACATTGTGCATGGGGATTTCACACGGCTGAGTCCGCCAGACGCGCGATTTAACCTTGTGCTCACCAATCCCCCTTACGTCAGGCACCACCACCTTAGTGGCGAAGAGAAAGACCGTCTGAAGGCGCAACTTGCTCAGTCGCTGCAAATATCAATCAGCGGTTTGGCCGGGCTGTATTGCTACTTCCTCTTGCACGCCCACAATTGGATGGAAGAGGATGGGCTTGCCGTGTGGCTCATCCCTTCCGAGTTTATGGACGTGAACTACGGAGCCGCTGTCCGGCGCTATCTGAGTGAGCGCGTCACCCTGCTCCAGATTCACCGCTTTTGCCCTACGGACGTGCAATTCACAGACGCGCTTGTGTCCTCCGCGGTGGTCATCTTCCGCAAGGCCGTGCCGCCTGAAGGTCACACCGTTAGATTCTCTTTTGGTGGGCCGATTGACGGCCCGCAGTGTGAAGCGATGGTCCCCCTTGACGTTGTGCGGTCCTCTCACAAGTGGACGCAGTTTCCCGCCACTACTGCCGTTAGGGACCGTGACGTGCTCAACCTCGGGGACCTCTTTGCCATCAAGCGGGGCCTTGCCACGGGGGACAACGGCTTTTTCATATTGACTGAGGACCGAGTGAATGAGCTGGAGATTCCGCAAGCATTTCTGAGGCCGATACTCCCCGGCCCGCGCCACTTGACCGGGGACGTTGTGGAAGCCCTCCCGAGCGGCGGCCCCGATGTGTCCCCGCGCCTCTTTCTGCTTGACTGCAATGAGACGGAGGCGGACATCAAGACCAAATGGCCCCGGCTCTATGAATATTTGCAGCAAGGGAAAGCGGAGAAAGTGGACACAGCATATCTCGCTGCGCACCGCGTCCGGTGGTACTCACAAGAGCAACGGCCGCCTGCTCCGTTTCTTTGCACCTACATGGGTCGCTCCAGGAACGGCAAGCGCCCCTTCCGCTTCATCTGGAATCGCTCCCAAGCTACCGCGCACAACGTCTATCTCATGCTTTATCCCAAGGGGCCATTCCTAAAGGCGCTCACCGCTGACCCGGCGCTTGCCGGACGTGTGTTTGAGGCATTGCAAGACATCACGCCCGCTCAGCTCATGTCTGAGGGCCGCGTCTATGGTGGCGGGTTGCACAAGGTGGAGCCGAAGGAACTAGCACAGATTCCCGCACAGCCGATACTCAATGCCATTGACGGCGCGGTGCGAATTGAGCAGCAACAGCGGCTCTTTGCGTAACTCAGAATGGATGGCAACTGGGCATATACAGTGGAGGAGGTTGCCGCGTAGGAGAACAATCCTTCTAAGCTATTGATTCTAATAATGGTCGGGACGGGCAGATTTGAACTGCCGACCCCTCGCACCCCAAGCGAGTGCTCTACCAGGCTGAGCCACGTCCCGACACGATCAAGCCGGCTCGCGTGGAGCCGGCTATGGGGTCCAGATAAGTTTACACCAGCACCGCCGCTGCGCGCCGGCTCACTCCACCAACAATTAACTCCCTCACGCCTTGCGCGTGCTCCGATAAAGCTCTTCCAGCGCATCGCAAGCCGTCCGCACTCCGTCCTCATGTTCCAGCCGTCGCGCCACCAGCGTCGCCCGCAGCGCAAACAAAGGCTCGGCCAGCATCGCCTTCAGCTTCCGCGCCACCCTCACCGGCGTGTAATTCCCGCGCTGAATCACCTTAGCCACCTTCAGCCGCCGCATCCGCCTCGCGTTGTCCGGCTGGTCGTGCGAGTAGGGCATAATCATCATCGGCTTGCCCGCCCGCAGGCATTGCGCCGTCGTTCCCACTCCTCCCTGGTGCACCACCATCGCCGACCGCGAAAACAGCCCCGAGTAAGGCGCGTATTCGGCCACGCAAATCGTCTCCGGCAACTCTTGCCGAGGCCGGTTGCGCGGATCAGATCCGATCAGCAGCACCGCCCTAATCCCCAGCTTGATCACCGCCTTGGCTGAGAACTCGTAGAACCGTCCCGCCGCCAACACCGCCGCCGATCCCAGAGTAAATACCACCGGCGGCGGCCCCGCGGCCAGAAACTTCTCCAGTTCCGCCGGCAGCGCCGCATTCCCCGCGTCTGAGTCGTAGTAGCAGAATCCCGTAATCAGCGCGTGCTCCGGCCAATCCTTCTGCTCCGTGCCCAGCACACGCGAAAACAGCGCCAGCACCAGGTAAGGCGAGTGCTTGGCGTCGAACAGCGGATTCTTTCCCTTCTCGAGCCCCAGCTCCTTGCGCAAGTCATAGATCGGCTGCGGCCACTTCCGGCTCACAAACCTCGCCAGCCGTTTCACCACGCGCCCAAATCCAGGCACAACCTTGTCCGCCCGCGCCACCCGCGGATAAGGCGGCAGCACCGGCGGATCAAACGCGGAGAAAAACGAAAGCGGCGCCAGCACGTAGCTCGCCCACGGAATCCCCGTAACCTCAGCCACCAGCGGCCCCGCATAGTTCAGCTCGCCCAGCAGCAGCAGATCGGCCCGCTCCGGCTTAGTCGCCGCGTCCAGCAGATCGTCATACGTCTGCCGCAGCACCGGAAACAGAAACTCCCGCAGCCCCGTCTCCGTGCCCTTCTTCACGTCGTAGACCATCTCCACCAGCAGTTTGTTTTCAGGATCGATATCCGGCCGCACCGCGTGAAATTCCAACCCCAGCGGCACAATCTTCGGTTCAAACACCGCCGGCACCGCCATCACCGGCACATGCCCGCGCCGTTTCAACTCCAGCGCAATCGCAATCAGCGGATTGATATCCCCAAACGTCCCGATATTCGAAAGAACTATACGCAAAGTAATATCCCCATCTCATTGATAGCCGGGTGCCCCAGGCCCGGGGTCCCCATGGACAGGTCTTAGTCCATGGGGTGGAGGTCTCGCTTCTGAGACCTGGGAAAGCACAAACCCAAAGCAGCGTTTTCTTAAGCTAAACCAGATCAATTTAGAGGGTAATGCATCCGCCTTATTGTGGGTCCCGCATATCTCATTCCACGACCACCGCAAAGTGCTATCCTTGCCCCGATACGTCAAATTAAATTGGAGCTTCTATGTCCATCCGGCGCACTCAGCAACCTCTCATCCCAACTTTCGCATCAGCAGCCCTGCTCTGCGGCCTAATCACCTTCCCAACCCAACTCACCGCCCAGACCGGGGCCCCCACGGACAGGTCTTCGTCCGCGGGGTTGGAGCAGCCCTACAAAATCATCGACCGCTGGAAGATCGGCGGCGACGGCGGCTGGGACGACCTGCACATCGACTCTCCAGCGCACCGTCTCTACCTCACCCACGGCGCCCGCGTCGATGTCCTCGATACCCTGACCGGTAAATCCGTTGGCGCGATCACCGGCCTCCACGGCACCCACGGCATCGCCCTGGATACGAATCTTGCTACCGCCGGCCAGTTCGGCTACATCTCCGACGGCGGCGGCAACGCCGTAGTCGTCTTCGACCGCGCCACCCTGGCCACCGTAGCCACCATCCCTGCCGGTACAAACCCCGACGGCATCGTCTTCGAGCCGGCTACCCAAACCGTCTGGGCCTTCAACGGCCGCAGCAAGGACGTGACCGTCATCAGCGCAAAGACTCACAAAGTCGTTGCCACCATCCCCCTCCCCGGCAAGCCCGAATTCCCCGCCGTCGACGGCAAGGGAACGGTCTTCGACAACATTGAAGACAAAAGCGAAATCGTCCGCCTCGACGCCAAATCCAAAACAATTACCGCAGTCTGGCCCCTCACCGGCTGCGACAGCCCCAGCGGTCTGGCTCTGGACACACGCGGCCACCGCCTCTTTCCAGTCTGCGACGGCAAAAAGATGGGTGTAATCGACTCCAAAACCGGCAAAGTCCTGGCCACTGCCGCTATCGGCGACGGCCCCGACGGCGCTGGCTGGGACGCAACCCATAAACTCGCCTTCGCCTCCTGCGGCGAGGGAATTCTCTCCGTAATCGATGCGGCAGCCCCCGGCTATCCCACTATCGAGAATCTACCCACCCAGCGCAGCGCCCGCACCATGGCCTATGACTCCGCCACCGATCGCATTTATCTGGTAGCCGCCGAATTCGGCCCCCGCCCCGACCCAACTCCCGAAAATCCTCGGGCCCGTCCACCCGTCCTGCCCGGCAGTTTTACCGTCCTGGTCGTGGGCCGGTAGTACCGTGTCCTGGTAGTTTTGTAATCGAGTCGAAAAATTTGGGTGCCCCAGATCTCGATTTTGAGACCCGGGAGACCACATATCTATGCAGTCACGGTAGCAGTACCAAATTGAGAAATTTGCGGCCCAAAATTGCCCACATTCCGCCGCCATCGCCGCCCGCCGCTCGACGCGGACCCCATCGTCCTTCTATCCTCAATATGTTGGCCGTGTTTTGTTAGAGCCGCGGCCCCATTGGAATCCAGCCAGCCATGAACGCCAAAAGCATTGCCGTACACCTGCCCGACGGGGCCGTCCGTGAAGTCCCCTCCGGCACAACGCCTTTCGAGATTGCCAACTCCATCTCGCCGCGCCTCGCCGCAGCCTCTGTCGTCGCCCGCATCACCCCTATCGGCGCAACAATCAATAAAAGCTCCGCCTCTGACGGTGACTCGGCTGAAGCCGCAATGTACGCCACTGAAGACGCAGCCGCCCCGCGCCTGGTCGACCTCGCGACCCCCCTCACCGTCGATACACGCCTCGAACTGATCAAGGAGACGGACCCTGAAGCGCTCAAGGTAGTCCGCCACTCCGCCGCCCACGTGCTCGCCACTGCCGTCCTCGAGCTCTTCCCTGAGACCAAGCTTGGCCACGGCCCCGCCACCGACGCCGGCTTCTTCTACGACTTCTATCGCCCCACTCCCTTTGTGCCCGAAGACCTCGCCGCAATCGAAGCAAAGATGAAGGAAGTAGTCGCCCGCGACGAGCCGTTCGTCCACGAATTCGTTCCAAGAGAGAAAAGCCTGGAAGGCTTTGAGCACGACGGCGATTTCATGAAGACCCACTTCGTCGCCAAGTTCACCGAACCCGGCTCCCAGGTCAGCTTCTATCGTAACGGCCGCTTCGTCGACTTCTGTCGCGGCCCTCACGTCCCCTCCACTGGCCGCGTCAAAGCTTTCAAAGTCCTTTCGCTTGCCGGCGCATACTGGCTAGGCGACGAAAAAAATCCCCAGCTCCAGCGCATCTACGGCACCGCCTTCTTCTCGCAAAAAGATCTCGACGCCCACTTCGCCCGCCTTGAAGAAGCCGCCAAGCGCGACCATCGCCTTCTCGGCAAGCAGCTCGACCTCTTCAGCATTCAGGATCTAGCCGGCGCGGGCCTGGTCTTCTGGCATCCTAAAGGCGGAATCATCCGCAAGATCATGGAAGACTGGATGCGCGACGAGTGTCTCCGCCGCGGCTACTCGCTGGTCTTCACCCCCCACGTCATGCGCCGCGAACTATGGAAGGTCAGCGGCCACGAGGGCTTCTACTCCAGCAACATGTACACCCCCATGGAACTGGACGACGCCGAGTACCGCCTCAAGCCGATGAACTGCCCCGGCCACATCCTCATCTATAAAAACTCGCCCCGCAGTTATCGCGACCTTCCCGTCCGCCTGGCCGAGTTAGGCAACGTCTACCGCTATGAGCGCTCCGGAACCATGCACGGCCTGCTGCGCGTCCGCGGCTTTACCCAGGACGACGCCCACATCTTCTGCACCCCCGGCCAAATCGAAGACGAAGTGGTAGCCTGCATCGACTTTGCTGAAGCCGTCCTCAAAACCTTCGGCTTCCATGAGTTCAAAGTCGAACTCTCCACATGGGATCCCAACGACCGCGCCCACTACGCCGGCTCCGACGAAAACTGGAACCTCGCCGTCGGCGGACTCCAGCGCGCCCTCGACCGCAAAGGAATAGACTACAAAACCATCCCCGGCGAAGCCGCCTTCTACGGCCCCAAGATCGACGTCAAACTGGTCGATGTCCTCGGCCGCCTCTGGCAGCTCTCCACCGTCCAATTCGATTTCAATCTCCCTGCCCGCTTCGAGCTTGAATACGTAGGCGAAGACGGCGAGCGCCACCAGCCCGTCATGGTTCACCGCGCCCTCTTCGGCTCCGTCGAGCGCTTCTTCGGCGTTCTCATCGAGCACTACGCCGGCGCATTCCCGCTCTGGCTCGCCCCCGTGCAGGTAGGTCTTGTCCCCATCAGCGAGCGCCACCACGCCTACGCCCAAAAAGTAGAAGCCGAACTCAAAGCCGCCGGCCTCCGCGTAGAAGTCGACGTCCGCAACGAAAAAATGAACGGCAAAATCCGCGACTTCGCCAACCAGAAAACGCCCTACATTCTCGTCTTCGGCGACAAGGAAGAAGCTGCCAACTCAGTCAGCGTCCGCACCCGAGGAAAAGGCGATCAGGGTTCCATCCCTCTGGCCGAGTTCATCGCCAAAGCCAAAGCACTGGTCGCCAGCCAGTCCACGGAGTTGTAATTACCGGAGTCTTATTCGCTAACTTGCTAACTAGCGCGTAGCGCTGCTAACCAGCTAACTCGCTGTCTCTTCTACTACGCATTCGAGCTGAAGGTGACTGCCCCACCGCTGGTGGTCAAGCATTAATCGCCATCCCCTCCAGCGCCCCATAAGCATCCAGCAAACTCTCGCTCAGCGTAGGATGCGCGTGGATGGTAAACATCATCTTCTCCACCGTGCCTTCCAGCTCCATCACCGCAACCGCCTCCGCAATCAGCTCCGTAGCCTGCGGCCCAATAATATGCACGCCCAGAATCTCCCCGTACTTCGCGTCGGAGACCACCTTCACAAACCCGTCGTGGCTGTCCACGATCGTAGCCTTCGAGTTACCCGCAAACGGGAACTTGCCCACCTTCACCTCATAGCCCTTTTCCTTCGCCTGCGCCTCCGTCAGCCCCGCCGATCCAATCTGCGGCTCGGTATAAGTGCAGCTAGGAATCCTGTCCCGCCGCACAGGATGAAATTCGCGCCCGGCAATCTTCGCCACCGCGACCATCCCGCTCATTGCGCCCACATGCGCCAGTTGCGGCAACCCGGCCACAATATCCCCGATGGCAAAAATCCCCGGCTCCGCCGTCTCCTGCGCCTCGTTCACCTTCACAAACCCGCGTTCCAGCTCGATCTTCGTCTTCTCCAAGCCCACATTTTCCGTCAGCGGCAACCGTCCCACCGCCACCAGCACCTTCTCCGCTTCCTTCACCTGCGACTTTCCATTCGCGTCGGTATAAGTCACCTTCACGCCGTCCGCGGTCTTCTCCACCTTCTCCACCTTCGCGCCGGTATTCACGTCGATGCCGCGCTTCTTGAACAGCCGCGTCAGCTCCTTTGAAATTTCCTCATCCTCCACCGGAACCATCCGCGGCAGAAATTCGAGTATCGTAACCTCCGTCCCGAAGCTGCGGAAAATCGAAGCAAACTCCACTCCCACTGCCCCCGCCCCAATCACCACCAGCGACTTCGGCACCTGCCCAATCGCCAGAATCTCAATATTCGTCAAAATCCGATCGTCGGCCTGCAGACCCGGCATCATCTTCGCCGCCGATCCCGTAGCCAGAATCACGTTCTTCGCTTTCAACTGGCTCACAGTGCCGTCCGCCGCAGCCACCTCCACGGAATGTACCCCTTCCGTCGCAGCCCCCGTCAGCCGTCCATACCCCTCGATGGTAGTGATTTTGTGCTTCTTCATCAGAAAGCCAAGCCCCTTGGTGTGCTTGTCGACGATGGCGGTTTTCCGCGCCTGCACCGCCGCCCAGTTCAGCTTCGGCGTTCCAATCCCCTCAATCCCGAACTCCGCCGCATTCTTCAGGTAGTCCCAGATCTCCGCGTTGAAAAGCAGCGCCTTGGTGGGAATGCAGCCCACGTGCAGGCAGGTCCCGCCCAGCACGTTGCTCTTCTCAATCAGCGCCACCTTCAGCCCATACTCCGCGCCGCGAATCGCCGCCGTATACCCGGCCGGCCCGCTGCCAATAATCGCCACGTCATAAATCGTCTCTGCCAAGGGGAACTCCATTTCCCGGCGCCAAGTCTCCCGGTCACCGCCCACCATCGCTAGTTTAATGCCCACTGCACCTGCCGCTCCAGCGCGGCCTATCTCCGCTCGCTCACTGCGGGCCCTCCGGCCCCAGCAGACGAACCTCTTGAAGCGTCCACCAATACCCGCCGCCTTCAGGATTGGATTTCAATTTTGCTCCCGCATAAGTATCGGTAAAATTTGCCGAGTAAGAAAGCCAGGCCGTCCTGCCGTCCTTGCTGATAAACTTCGACGGAAAATTCACAAAGTAACCCTGCTCGCCGAAATCCTTCATATAAACCACCAGCTTCCACGGTCCGGTTATCTCGTTGGATTCAAGAATGTAAGTATTGAACTTGGAAACAGTATTTCCCCCGTCCGTTACTGCCATTAAGTATTTCTTCAGCGGAGCGTCATAAGTCATGGTCACGGACCCCATGTTGTTATCCCACTTCAGCAGCGGCTTGATCCTAGAAAACTCGTGCGTCCAGATTGCCTTTCCCTTGCGGTCGTGGCCGGCATAAAACTCATACTTGGCCGCGGTCTCCATGTTATGCACGCTGGGTTTCACGCGCGCCAGGTAAACCTCGTCGCCGGTAATCCAGCTCAGGTCAGCATCGCGCGGTTGTGGATCGGGATCGGAAGCCCCGTGCGCCACCAGGTAAGCCTTCCCATCCGGCGAGTACTGCATCTCCTGCCCGAAGTCCACCACGTGCGGAACGCCCATTTTCACCTTGCCGCCAAAATGATCCGGTTCTGAAAACAGCGGATGATCGGGAGCGTGCTTCGTCTGATGCCAGCTCTTTCCGTAATCGGTCGAATACCGAAACCCCACAAACGGACCCAGCACGTCCCAATTGAGATTTTTTCCAGGAGTCTGATTCAAGCAATAAGTCCCGTAGTACCAAACGCCCTTATAAACCAGGCTCCCCGCCGGATATCTACCCCCATAAGGAGCAGGGTTGGATGGATAAGTACCCACATCCGTGATCTTAAGATCCATTGGGTCGCTTCCAAGGATCGTAGCGTTTCCGGTAATAGCCTTCGCGCCGCCGGAGCCGGAATGTACCCCATTCACCGACCCATCCGTCCATGGCGAATACATATTCCCATCCGCAGCCCACGATGGATACCAGGTATCCGCATGACCGTATTGCGCGTGCCTGCCTGTAAATGCAATCCCCGTCACTTCCTTTGAAGCCTCAAAAGGAATATCCGCAGGCGGCTGCGAAGGCCATATCTTCTCTGCGCTGCCAACCGGAGTTTCTGACTTCTCTTGACCTATAACTGCATGCGAATAAAAAATCCCCGCAAGAATCAAAATGACCAGAATCAAGTTAACGCGCAGTTCACCATGTTTCAACGTCACAAAATCACCTCGACCTGAAAATATAGTACGCAATAACTCCAAACGCAACAGATCCGGTCCAAAGTGATAGAACAACCACAAAGCTGTCATCCTGATCCTCATAGAGCTGTCATCCTGAGCGCAGCGCAGCGCAGTCGAAGGACCTGCATTTCCAACGCTGACTTGCTAACTTGCTGACTCGCTGACTCGCTGACTTGCTATTCCAGCTTCGCTTCCACCAGTTCCGCAGCCGCGCACAAAATCAACGCCTCATCCCCAAAGCCCTCCAGCCAATTCACCTCCGGCTCCCGCCGGAACCAGGTCATTTGCCGCTTGGCATAGTTGCGATGCCCCTGTTGCGCTGCCATTACTCCAGTCTCTACACTCAAAGTTCCCGCCAGGACGGCAAGTCCCTGCCGATAACCAAGCGAATCCAGTGCCTTCACCGCTCCATACCGCTCCAGCAAACCACGCGTCTCCTCAACCAGCCCACCCGCAAACATCGCCGCCGCTCTCTGATCGAGCCGCTCATAAAGCGCCTTCCGCGGCGGATTCAGCCCAATCCGCAGCAGCCGGAACCCCGTCAGCGGATCGCGCCTTAGAACCTCTGAAAACGGCCTGTGCGCCGCTATGCAAACCTCAATCGCTCGAATCAGCTTGGCCTTATCGTTCGCATGAATCCGCTTCGCCGAAACCGGGTCCAGCCGTCCCAGCAACCGATGCAGCCAACCCTCCCCGTGCCTCTTGCGGCTCAGTTCCAGCCGTTCCCGCAACTCCTGCTGCCTCGCCGGCCCGGCAAACAGCCCCTCCGTCAGCGCCCGCAGATAAAGTCCCGTTCCCCCGGTCACAATCGGCAGCCGCCCTCGCCCTGCAATCTCCTTGAGCGCCGCCCGAGCCTGTCTACTATACTCACCCGCGGTAAACGGCTGGTCCGGCTCAACCACGTCAATCAGATGGTGCGGCGCCCGCGCCCGCTCTTCCGCAGTAGGCTTGGCCGTCCCCAGCTCCATCCCCTTGTAAACCGCCACCGAGTCGCAACTGACGATCTCCCCGCCAAACCGTCCGGCGAGCGCCAGCGAAAGCGCCGTCTTCCCACTCCCCGTAGGCCCGAGAAGAATCACCGCCAGCGATTCAGTATTTGGCGGAGACAGCGGCAGCCGGGAGTTTCTGATCCCTGATCCCTGATCCCTGTTCCCTGTCGTCACAGACGCCACCACCCCTGCGGGAAAATCCACTTCGGATTGGTGTGAAAAAGCCACCACAATAAAATCGCCCCCGCCACCATCACCAGCCCCATCGCCTGGTTTCGCCGGAAGATTCGCCGCTGCTCTACTCGCCGCGATTTCTCAGCCACCTGCTGGTCATACGGCTTGATTCGAGTTTGTACCACAGCGCGGCCCTCCCACTGGCACAGCGTCCGGTTTTCCAGACGCCACGCATCAGTATAGGGGAACGGCATCTCTTCGCACCCACCCCGTTTGACTTCCCCCACCCCGATTGCCGACCATAACCTCTCGGGGGTTTTGCACGATCATGAAAGTCCTGATCTTCGGTTCCGGAGGCCGCGAGCACGCGCTGGCCTGGGCGGTAAAACGCAGCCATCGAGTCACTGAGGTAATCTGCGCCCCCGGCAACGGCGGCATAGCCCAGATTGCCCGCTGCCTGCCGGTCGACCTCAAGGACCTCGACGCCATGGTCCGCCTCGCCGTCGCCGAGCAACCCGGCCTCACCATCGTCGGCCCTGAACTGCCTCTCTCCCTCGGCATCGTCGATGCCCTTCAGGAGCGAGGCCTGCGCGTCTTCGGCCCCACCCGCGCTGCCGCCATGCTCGAGAGCAGCAAGGGCTTCGCCAAGCGCTTCCTGCAACGCCACAAGATCCCCACCGGCAACTACGCCCTCTGCACCACCGCGGCCGAGCTGGAAAAAGCCGTCGAAATCTTCCACCCCCCCATCGTCGTCAAGGCTGACGGCCTGGCCGCCGGAAAGGGGGTCATCATCTGTCCCTCGCGCAACATCGCCATCGAAGCCGCCCAGGGCCTGTTTTCAGGCAAGCTGCTAGGCCAGCCCGAGCAGCAGATCGTCCTAGAGGAGTTCCTCGAAGGCGAAGAAATCAGCTACCTCTGCCTCTCTGACGGCAAGCATGTAACCCCGCTCGTCCCCGCCCAGGACCACAAACGCATCGGCGAAGGCGATACCGGCCCCAATACCGGCGGCATGGGCGTCTATTCCACCGATTCCATGCTCGACTCCGGCATGAACGACTGGATTCTCCATCACATCGCCGAGCCAACCATCCGCGGCATGGCCGAGGAGGATACGCCCTTCATCGGCGTCCTCTACTGCGGCCTCATCATCACCGCGCGCGGACCCGAGGTCCTCGAATTCAACGCCCGCTTCGGCGATCCTGAAACCCAGGCCATTCTCCTGCGCCTGGAATCCGATCTCGTCGATGCCCTGGAAGCCTGCATCGACGGCCGCCTCGCCGAAACCGATCTACGCTGGTCCCCCGGCGCTTCAGCCTGCGTCGTGGCCAGTTCCGCCGGCTACCCAGGCAACTATGAATCAGGCTTCCCCATCACCGGCCTCGACGCCGCCGCCCACGTTCCGGGAGTCGAAATCTTCCACTCCGGCTCCGCCCAGGTGGGCAGCCAGCTCCTCACCAACGGAGGCCGCGTCCTGGGCGTAACCGCCGCCGCACCCTCCCTTGAAGAGGCTCTGGCCCGCGCCTACCAGGCTATGGGCAAGATTCACTTTGAAGGCATCTACTATCGCCACGACATCGGCCATCGAGCCTTGAAGAGCAAATCATGACACAGCAAACCATGACCCCAGCCATCACCTTCGAAGAACTCTTCGTCTGGAACCAGGAGTCTTCCAACTTCTGGAAAGCCCACCTTGCAGCCAACCCAGCCCTGCTGGCGCTGCCCTGCGGCATCGGCGGCGCCGTAACTGTGCAGGAGTTCGTCCGCCATATCTGGGGAGTCGAGCTGCGCTGGGGACAGCGCCTCGCCGGCCAGCCTGTTTTGTCCAAAGAAGAAATGCCCGATGGTCCGTTGGACGAGATCTACGACCTGCACAACCAGGCCGTGAAGATTTACCGCACTCTCCTCGACGACCCCGCTCAAAACTGGAGCGAAACCATGACGCTGGACCTGCCCTGGCTGCCACCACAGGCACGAACTGCAACCCGGCGCAAAGTCATGGGCCATGCGCTCTTTCACAGCCAGCGCCATTGGGCGCAGTTGGCCACTCTGGTCCGCGCTGCCGGATTCCCCTCGCCATTCAAGGGAGATCTGCTCTTCAGCTCGGCTCTGGGATAGGTTCAGTCTCCGGTTCGGCTTCAGACTGCGGTTCCAGCGGCAGAGTGGAATCCTCCACCAGTTGGGCGTTGACTTCCTGCATTGGCTGAGCGTTGTCTCCCTGCACCGCTCCAACAGCAGTCTTTTGCTGCTTGAAGCAGACGCGGCACAGCACAGGCCTGCCCTGCGTTGGTTTGAACGGAACCGTCGTGGCCTCGCCGCATTGCGAACAGTTCGTTCGGGTCTCCGGGCGAACCCGGGAACCTCCGCGCACACGTTTCGCCTTGCACTGTTTGCAGTGCTTGGGGTCATTTTTGAATTGTTTGTCGTGAAAGAATAACTGCTCGCCTGCCGTGAATACAAACTCGGCGCCGCAGTCCATGCACTTCAAAACTCTATCGGCAAATTCCATGACCGGCTTCCCTGGACAGGGAAGAAGCCCGAAATCGGCCACAGCTTCTTGAAACTCGCCGGTCCCGCTTCCCTGTCTTCAAACTTCTATCGACAACAAGGGCCCGGGCCGCAACATATTTAGCGGCTTACACTTGTCTACCTTACTCAATAAGGAAGACTTGAATCACTTTATCACAATCACACATGCATAGCTATAAAACAAAAATCGCGACAGCCGCCCGAGTCTGTATTGACTCTCAGGTAACTCCCACTTACTCAAAACGGGAATTAACCTGGCGGCGTGTGTCGCGATTTGTCCTTGAAGTTAGTCCTGCTCTTTGCGAGCCTTCTTGCGATTCCGCTTGCGCGCCAATGCTGCCTTTACGCGCTTCTTCTCGCCCGGCTTCAGATAGTAGGAGTGACGCTTGACTTCCTTGATGATGTCTTCCTGCTGTACCTTCCGCTTGAACCTGCGTAATGCATTTTCGAGCGGCTCACCTTCCTGTATGCGAACCTCTGCCAAGAAATCCCACCTCCAAACCTGCCAAAGGGCCTTCTTCCATAATACTCGGAGTTCAGTATTTGATGATTTAAAAGGGTTTGCTAATATTCCTGGTGCCGAAGAAGGGACTCGAACCCCCACACCCTTGCGAGTACGTGGACCTGAACCACGCGCGTCTGCCAATTCCGCCACTTCGGCACGGTACACAAGTTCAGCGCTTTTCCGCTAAACAGGCAGCATCTCCGAGTCTCGCAAATGCGGAACCCGGTGTCAAATTATGCCGGAGAAAGCAGGCCGGAAAGAATAAGTAGCGCCGGCCTCCTGGCCGGCTGTAGCGTGGACCTCCCGGTCCACGCTCACTCCACGCCTTCAGTAGAACTGCTCTAAACCAGCTTGGCGTCCAGCGATATTTCCGTGTTATTGGCAAAGAGTTTTGAAATAGGGCATCCGCCTTTGGCGTCGGCCGCGGCCTTGTCAAAAACCTCCTTGGTCGCTCCGGGAACGCTGGCGGTGGTGGTCAGCGCAATCTTCGTAATCGCGAAACCCTCTCCGACCTTGGCCAATGTAACCGCCGCATGGGTTTCGATTTTTGTTGGCATAAGCCCCGCGCCGCCCAACTGCGCGCCCAGTGCCATTGAAAAACAGCTCGCGTGGGCCGCCGCAATCAATTCTTCAGGGGTGGTGCCGCTTGCTTGCCCTTCAAACCGCGTGGCGAACGAGTAGTTCGCGTCTTTCAGCACGCCCGTCGCCGTTGAAATCGTGCCCTTGCCTTCCTTCAGTGAACCTGTCCAAACCGCACTTGCCTTGCTAGCCATAATTCCTCCTTGGGGAATTCAATTCGGTTGTTGTGTTGAAAGCGCCGCCAAGTCTCTGACCGCTTGTTTATGTACCAACTCCGTGCCCCATCCTTTCGCCTTTTTTCTGGCGAAAGGGTGGGAAACCGAGAATCCAATAGTGCGAAACCATGCGGTCAGAGACCTAGGGGAAGTCCAGGCGACGCCAGAGAGTTCTTACATAGTATTGATGCATGAGGCCCCCGCAGCGATGCCGCGAGATGAACGCATTTTCCGAATTGATATAAAGTGAGGCCAATGCAGCTAAGTGGATTTTTCCTTAAGAAAAATCCACTCTGCACAAACTTGGCTACTGTACGGTAATTCGGAAAATGCCGTAGGATGCCTTTTCTTATGCTAATCTGTCCACCATGTTGCCGCAGCGTCCCAGCGCCTTCGATCCCGATTTCCTTCCGGAAATTTCACATTCCGGTTCGAGCGGCTCCGCCGAGCCGCCCATCGAGCATCATTGCCAAATCTGCCCCACCTGCAGCCACCGGCTCACCGGCCACCATTGCAAGCTCGTCTGCACCCATTGCGGTTATTACCTCAGTTGCGCGGACTATTACTGACCGAAGCCCGGCCTGGAGCATTACGCCTAATAGGTAAAGAATGACTCTCTGCTGGCCTGAAGATGACCGGTCCCGTCAAGAATAAGTAGCGCCGCCTCCTGGCCGGCTGTAGCGTGGACCTCCCGGTCCACGCTCACTCTAAGCCTTCACGAGAACTGCTTTAATTCCCAATATAGGGTCACCGCTTGAGAGCAATCTCGTCCAGCGAAGCAGCCGGCAGCAGGTGAGCGCGGGTGAGCACTTTGCGCGCCAGACCGGTCAGCGCCATACCGGCAGCTGCGGCGAGCGAAACCCAGCGCCTCTCACCGCCGGCAACCGTCATCGCTTCCATATCATCCTCAAAAACCGTGCGGATGCGTACGTAGTAGTTCACCTGCATGATGGCGTGGCGCACGCTCATGCGCAGCTCGTTCTCGGGAACTTGAGTATCGCTGAGCGCCGGCAACTCCCACAGTCCAGGCATCACGGTAAGACTGGCGGGCCGTTGTTCCAGCAGCACCTCGCGGTGAGTCTGTCCGGGCCTCTGGCCGGTGCGCACGCTCAGAGCGTAGGCCACTTCACGGCTCACCATCGGAGGCCGTGGCGGCGTCTTATGCTCGCCGCGAGTTTTGCAGTCCCTATGCAACGGGCAGCCCTTGCAGTGCGGCTTGCGAGGCACGCACACCATCGCTCCCAGCTCCATGAGCGCCTGGTTGAAGTCGCCCGGCCGCGCGGGATCGATAAGCTGGCCGGCAAGTTCCTCAACCTTGCGCCGCACCGCCGCGCCGCCGCCCTTGCGGCTCCCAGCCTCCCAACCCTCCAGCCGGCACAGCACCCGCTCCACATTGCCGTCCACTACGGCAATGGGTTCACCGTGAGCGATGCTGGCAATAGCCGCCGCCGTATAAGCTCCGATGCCGGGCAGCAGACGCAAATATCTGGCGTGAACCGGCAGGTTGCCCTGGAGATGGATGGCCACATACTGCGCCGCCTTGTGCAGCATCCTCGCCCGGCGATAGTAGCCCAGCCCGCTCCACTCGGCCAGTACGTCCTGCTCCGGCGCCAGAGCCAGCGAGAGAAGCGATGGAAACCGCTCCAGAAATGCTTGATACCGCTCCACAACCACGGCTACGCGGGTCTGCTGCAACATGATCTCCGAAACCCAGATGGAATAAGGATCGGGATTGCGCCGCCAAGGCAGGTCGCGACGGTTGCCCGCATACCAATCCAGCAGTTTGCGGCGCATCTTGTCGATCTTTACGAGTTCCGGATCCCGTTTGACCATGGGCTCAGATTAAGCCATTTACAGTATCCATGGACTCAGATTAAGCCATTTACCCGACCAGGTGGTTTGTATGCATTGGTTGCCCCAGGTCCAGATAGTTTGCTGGCCGGATGTTGTCCAGATGGTTTGCGGGCGGTTGCCCCAGGTCTCACTTCTGAGACCTGGGATTCAATGAATCGCAGCAAGCCCCGTGCCCCATCCTTCGCGCCTTTTGCGAAGGGTGGGAAACCACGAATCTGTTTGACCGTCTCACCCCAGCAACCCGCCAACAATCTCCGGCGTCGCCTTGAGCGCCGCATCAATCTGTCCCTGCTCCTTGCCGCCCGCTTCGGCAATCTCCGGCTTGCCGCCCCCGGAGCCGCCCACCAGCTTGGCCACGGCGCCCACCAGCTTGCCCGCCTGAATCCGCTTCAGCAGTCCCGGTGTTACTCCGGCAATCAACGCCACCTTGCCTTCAGGCTGCGCTGAAGCCAGCACCACCACGCCCTCGCCCAGCCGCTGCTTCAAATTGTCCACCAGCGTCCGCAACTGCCCCCGCTCCAGCGCGTCAGCCCTCAGCGTAACCAGCCGCACGCCCTTTACCTCGACGGCGCGGCTGAGAGCTTCGTCCAGCCCTCCTGCAGCCGACTTCATCCGCACCTCATCCAGTTCCCGCCGCAGCCGCTTGAGTTCGTCTTCCTGCGCGGCTAACTTCCCGCGAAACGCCTCCGAAAGGCTGCCCCCCGCAGGGGCAGGGGCAACCTGCGCCGCAATCTGCGCCACCGCAAAGTCCTGCCGAAAAGCATCCAGCGCGCCCATCCCAGTGATCGCCTCCAGCCGCCGCACGCCCGAAGAAACCGACCCCTCGCTAACAATCTTGATCAGCCCAATCTCGCCGGTAGCCGCAGTGTGCGTCCCTCCGCAAAGCTCTGTCGAAAATCCATCCGACAGCTTCACCACCCTCACCTTGTCGCCATACTTCTCTCCAAACAGCGCCATCGCATGGTACTCATTCACAGCCACGTCGATCGGCACGTCCTCCAGCGTCTCCACCCGCGCATCGGCCAGCACTTCGCGATTGACGATCGACTCAATCTCCTCCAGCTCCTCATCCGCCACCTGCGCAAAGTGCGAAAAATCAAACCGCAGCCGATCCGGATCGACCGAAGACCCAGCCTGTTTCACATGCGTCCCCAGCACCTGCCGCAGCGCCGCATGCAGCAGATGAGTCCCGGTATGATTCCGCCTGATCGCATTCCGCCGCTCCCCATCCACCACCGTGCGCACGTGATCGCCCACCGCCAGCGGCGTCTTGAGCAGAGCCTTGTGGGCGCGCACCCCCTGCACCGGCAGCACGGCGCCCTGTATCTCCGCAACCGTAGAATTCCCATCCAAAGCCAGGAAAAAACCCGTATCGCCCGTCTGCCCGCCCGAGTCGCCGTAGAAGCTAGTCTGATCCAGCACCACGTCCACCAAATCCCCAGTCGCGGCAGCCGGCGTCCCCACCCCATCCTTCACAATCGCCAAAACCTCAGCGTCATTCGCCGTCAGTTGCTTATATCCCAAAAATTCCGTCTTAGGCAGCTCCCGAAACGCCGGACTAGCCGATTTCTGGCTCCCGCCCTTCCAACTGGCGCGCGCACGGGCTTGCTCCTCAGCGCGCGCAGCCTCGAAGGCGAGCATGTCGAGGCCGATTCCCGCATCGCGTGCTTCGTCCAGCATGAAATCAATAGGCAGGCCATACGTTTCGTAAAGATGGAAAGCCTTATCGCCGGGGAAGGTGGGTTTATGAAAGCCGGTTAAATCTTCGTCTTCGGAACTCAGTCCAACATATTCCCCAAGTTTGTTCTGCCAGAGGGCACGTTTTGATTTGTATTCTTGGGTAGCATCCAGTCCAGCGGCCTGAAGCCGTCTTAGATCATCGACTAAATCACTATTCTCCTCGTATGCGTTCTTCGCGGCGACATATGGTGCAAATTCTTTTTCAAGATTGTGTCGACCCTCCTCCATCACTCTTGAAAACTGTTTTTCTTCCGCTTCGACAACTTTGGCCACACGCGGAGCGAAATCCACCAGCTCGGGATATGCGCACTTCATCAGGTCGCGCACGGCGTAGACCATTTCAAAGAGGAACGGCTGTTCCTGGCCGAGATGCCGTCCATGCGAGATTGCACGCCGCATGATCTTGCGCAGCACGTAGCCGCGGCCTTCATTCGAAGGCAGCACACCGTCGTTAATCAGAAAAGTAGCCGCGCGAGCATGGTCCGCAATGATTCGTAGGCTGGCAGTGCCGACGAGTCTCGACAACGCCCCCGATTCCATGTTCCTATTTAGGCTCGATATATCAGCAAGTATTCCTGCTGACTTGACCGTCTCGGCTAGCTTGGCTAATGCCGTTTTTTCCATTAGCTCCGCTGCCCTCAAAATCAGTGGCGTAAATAAATCCGTCTCAAAATTGGAGACCTTGCCCTGCAGCACCGCAGCCACGCGCTCCAGCCCCATGCCTGTATCGATCGAAGGCTTAGGCAACGGAGTCAGTTTATAACTCGTCTTCCCGCTCTCCACCACCGCCGACCGGTCAAACTGCATAAAGACCAGGTTCCATATCTCCACATAGCGAGCCTCGTCCTGCCCGAAGGGCTTATCCACCCCTGGAGTCTCCGCCGCCTCCAGCCCCATGTCGTAAAAAATCTCCGAGCAAGGCCCGCAAGGCCCCGTCTCGCCCATCTGCCAGAAGTTGTCCTTGAGCCCGTACTCCCCGATCCGCTCCTTCGGAACGCCGGCCTCAATCCAATACCCCTCCGCCTCATCGTCGCGAGGCACCCCGTCCGCGCCCTCAAAGATCGTCACGTACAGCCGTTCCTTGGGAATCCCGAACCACTCCGGACTGGTCACCAACTCCCACGCAAAGGCAATCGCATCCCGCTTGAAATAATCTCCAAACGAAAAATTCCCCAGCATCTCAAAAAAAGTATGATGCCGCCGCGTAAAGCCAACGTTTTCCAGGTCGTTATGCTTCCCCCCGGCACGAACGCACTTCTGCGAAGTAGTCGCGCGCGAGTAATCCCTGCGCTCGGCCCCCAGAAACAAATCCTTAAATTGATTCATTCCAGCATTAGTAAACAGCAGCGTAGGATCGTTGGCAGGCACCAGCGAGGAAGAGTGCACCCGGCGGTGCCCCTTCGACTCAAAAAAGCGCAGAAAAGTTTCGCGTATCTCGTTCCCAGAGCGATATTGCATAGCGTTATCAGTGTAATTGGAAGCGGCCTCGAACTGCATCCCGAGATGCACCGCTTTGTATCAGGGCACGACTTCAGTCGTGCCGAAAATAGCTACAAAAAATGTGGGCTTTAGCCCCTGAGGGAAAGTCTGGTTTGGAATCCAAGCTTGTTCACGCTCCGGGTGCCCCACCCTCGCGACGTTCTTGTTTTTGTCGCTAGGGTGGGATTTGGCAATCACTCCTCATGCGCTTCCACGTCCACATTCTCCAGCGCCGCCAGCGCCTCATCCGGCACGTCCCACTGCCGCAAAATCTTATAAATCACCCCCGTCGAAAACCCCGCCGCCACCAGCCGCCTCATCACCCGCGCCGTCTCCTTCTCATTCTCCGGCTTGCGAATGCGTTTCCGTTCCAGGTGTTCCCGCGCCAGCTCCTCTTCATTGGTCTGTCCATACCGTGCGTCGAGCGTCTCGGCGATCAACTCCGATTGCACGCCCTTCTGCTGCAAATCCTGCCGCACGCGCCTCTGCCCCAGCTTCTCATTCTCCTGCCGTAGCCGGGCGTAAGTCTCCGCAAAGGCCACATCGTTCAGGTAGCCGTACTCCTTCAGCCGCGCCACAACCCTGGCGATGCTAGCCTCGCCGATTTCCCCCACCTCCACGCGCCTCTTCATCAGCCGCCGCAACTCCGCCTCCGAGCGCATCTGCCGCCCCAGCGCCCTGGTAGCGTACTCAAACAGCCCCGCCTCATTCAAAAAAGCGCGCGGCTTGGCGGATTTGCGTTTGAAGGGCATAAGTTCAATCCAGCGGAATCAGCAGGTTGAAGCGGCGATTCCGCCGCCAGCGATAATGCTTGAAATCGCTGTCCAGCGTGAGTATATCGCCGCTGTCGAGTTCATCCGCCATCTGGACAAGACAGGCGTCCGCGAAGCTGGCATGGAGATCTCTGTATTTCTCAATGAGAGCCTGAACTGTTCCCGCGCAGCGGTCCAAATGGAATCGAATTTCCAACGCCCCGCTTTCGATGGTTGCCAGTAAATCTGCCGCGGCCCCATGAACCTGACGCAGCATGTAGCAGCTCTCTGAGACCACCGCTTCGCAAGTTACGGCCTGCTGCTCCAAAACATCAAGCATATGCAGGCACTGGGAGTGGCGCCGATCGCTCTTGTTGTAAAGGGCAACGATAAAGCTGGTGTCTATCAGAACTGGCCTCAACGGCGATTGCCCCGCTTGCTGCGATCAAGACCAAATCCTTCCATGTATTTAGGATTTGTCGAGAGATCGGCAATGCCGGTGTCGTATGTGCCCACGCCGATCCACTTCCGGCGCGGCGATGCGGAGTGACGGCTGACAATCACCTCAATGCCCTCGCGCACAAGATCAGAGACACTCTTCCCCTGTTGCCGCGCAGCGCTCTCCAGTGCCGCCTTCATCTCTTCGTCCAGCCGTGTTTGGACTACTGCTCCCATGGCGTCATTGTACTACAAATGCGACGAATGTATTACACGCTCTAGTCCCTAGTCCCTGCCTTTCCCGTCCACTCGTCCACCCAATCGTTCACCGTCTTATACCAAAGCTGCGAGTTCTGCGGCTTCAGCACCCAGTGGCCTTCATCCGGGAAATAAAGCATCTTGCTCGGCACCTTCAGCAACTGCAGCGTGTCAAAAAGCTGCAACCCTTCGCTCACATCGAGCCGGTAATCGAGCTGCCCATGAATCACCAGCGTAGGCGTCTTGAAGTTTTTAGCCGAGAGCGAAGGCGAACCCTTGCGGAAGGGATTTTCCGAGTCGGGCTTTCCGTAGTAATCCCATGGATGCCCCCCCTGGGTGTTTGGAAATTTGAACTCCCAGATATTGAACCAGTCCTCTTCCGTCGAGCCAAAGGCCGACTCAGCGTCGAACATTCCGTCGTGGCTCACGATGCACTTGAAGCGGTCGGTGTGTCCCAGCACCCAGTTAGCCATATACCCGCCGTAGCTCGCCCCCAGCGCGCATTCGCGGTTTTTGTCGATGAAGGGATAGTGCTGCTCCGCGTAGTCCAGCCCCTCCATCAGGTCGGTAAAAGGCTTCCCGCCCCAGTCGCCATTCACGCCATCCACAATCGCCTGCCCGTAGCCGGTCGATCCGCGAGGATTGATCATCACCACCACGTACCCATTGGCGGCAAAGAGCTCCGCATTCCAGCGATAGCTCCAAGAGTCGCCCCAAGCCCCCTGCGGCCCGCCGTGGATAAGAAACTTCAACGGATACTTCTTAGCCGCATCAAACCCCGGCGGCCGAATGATGAAGCCTTGCAGCTTGGTCTTGTCGGCAGCGGTAAACCAGAAGGATTCCATCTTGGGAAGGTCGAGCTGCAGATATAACAGCTCAACATTCAGGTTTGTGATCTGCTTCATTTGAGCCACAGTGATAGGACCAAAACCCATAGTTCCCGGAATCCCAGGAATGGAAATTCCTGCACTGGCATCTGGCGCGCCTGAAGCCGAGACGACGGCAACTACTTCGTTAGGCGCTGCAACAGTCATGCGGCTGGCGACGACCGTCTGGCCATCCGAAAGTGGGTGCAGATCGCTAAATGTTCCATTGTTATAAACCGAAGTAAAATCTCCATCGAGAGTTGCAACAAAGATTGGCGATTCTCCTTTTTCACCCGCCGAGAAGAATATCCTCCTCGAATTCGGGGCCCAAGCAAACTCATCCACCCAATTCTCGAACTTCGGCAGCAAATCCCGGACCGCTGACTTGCTGGCTTGCTGACTCGCTGACTTGCTGCCATTCGCCCGGTCGTAAAGCACCAGCCGGAACTTATCGCTCTCATACCCCGCCCGCGCCTCCGACCGCCACGCAATGTACTTTCCGTCAGGCGAGTAAGCAGGATTGAAGTTGCCGCCCGCCGAAGTACTGATCGCAACCGGCTTCGCCGCCGGATCGGTCAAATCGAGCGTAAAAATCTTTGCGCTTATGCTGGTCGCCGGCTCGGGATCGATGTTTTCAGTAAAGGCCAGCTCCTTCGAGTCCGGCGCAAAGGCGCAGCCACAACTGCTGTCGTCAAGCGAAAACGGCGGAACATCGCGAGGATAGTTGGGCCTCAGGTCCCTGATTCCACCACTCTCAACCGAAACCAGAAAGAGATGCGACCTCTTGTCGCCGGTGTAGTGGTCCCAGTGGCGATAGAGCAGGTGAGTAAAGATCTGCGCCTTCACCTTGCTCGCCGCCAGTGCCGCATCCTTGTCCGCATTGCATTTATCTCCCGCACCGCCGTCCGCGGGCCTGATCGCCGGGCAATCCGGATAAACGTTTGAAGTAAAAACGATCGACTTCCCATCCGGCGACCAGAGCGCATTGTCGGCCCCAGTCGAAATCGCCGTCAGCTTCTTCGCATTGCTCGCCGTCCCCGTCGCCCCGTCAAAATCAGCCAGCCAAACCTGTTGCCCACCATCCCGGCCAGAAAGGAAAAGCACCGAGCGCCCATCACCCGCAAACTGAATTCCCGAGTCTCCAGCCTGCGCCACAGCCAGCTTGAAAGGCTCACCACCCGCAATAGCCTGCACCCACATCTCCGCCGTCTTTGTGTTCTGTTCCAGATTCACCGTGGTAACCGAGTAAGCCAGCCACTTCCCGTCCGGCGAAACGGCAGTATCGCCCAGCCGCTTCATCTTCATCATGTCCTCAAAGGTCATGGGCCGCTTGGCCGCTGTAACCTGGGCAGAGCAAAACGGCGCCAGAACAAAAGCCATCAGGAGTGAAAAGACGAACGTATATTTGCGCATTGGATTTTCCTCGTCAGCGCGGAAAAACAACCTCATCCGCGCGAAGGAAAAGTTTACACCTCCAACGGCATCCGATTATTTCCCCGCGCATTTGCAGATAATTACCTTCCCCGAGCGCACAATTAAAGAATGACCGGCGGATTGCCGCAGCGTGAGTAGTTCACCGGCTTACCCAACAGGCGGATGAATCAAACCGTCTCCGGTGCCAACTTGCCAACTTGCTAATCTCCGCGTAAGCGGAGGCCAACTCGCCAAAATCTTACCCCAACAAAATGTTTCCCTTTGTATTGTGTAACTTGCAGCACGATCCAAATCTAGTTTCTTGTCAGATATGTCCCCGGTTCAAAATGTCAGGCATGTGACCGGTTTTACCCCCCCGGGGGTCTCTACTCCACTTGTTCGCCTTTTATGAGGCGTAAGTAATTGATTTTATTATATAATAGGTGAAATAAAACATATCGTTTTTCATGCAAAAGTGACGTATTCCGGGGCAAAACCACCCGAAAAACGACAAAATACAACCGTTTTAGCACCTGCTGACGAGAGGAAACGCATACCTAATGCGGATACAGAGTCGATGTATCCATGAGTATAAGTGTGAATGTGAATGACCCAGCTTCGGCACACTCACACTCACACTTCAAAAACATTTAACAGGGTACAGCAACTCTGGTTTCGCTCTAGTTACACAAGCGGAATGTCAACGTGCCGCGGCTAGCATCTCTTTATGGAGATCGCGGTAGACCTCCATCGCGAAATCAGGCAGGAACTCTTCGGGCTTGCGCTGGTAAAGCTCGCGGTCGTTCAGGGACTGCTCCAGAGTGCGTCCATCGTGCTGATGGGTCCAGGCGTGGCCGCGGTCGGAGGTCACTTCGCGATGGCGAACCGCAGTGAACGCCTCTATATCCCGGACCAGAACAACCTTCGCTCCGCAGCGTAACTGGTCCATCAGGAACCAGACGTCTTCATCGCGAAATAAGGGACGAAAGGGCCGTTCTTCCCAGCCTTGCCGGGTAAACAGAAGCGTGGCGCCGGGAGCGTTGTTTTGTTCTGACTGGCGCACCTCCCAGCGAGCCACGTCGAAGAACAGGAACGGCGTGAGAAATGCGATCACCGGGCAGCACACCACGTTCTGGGTATCCACTACAGCGGACATCATCTTTGCGAGAAATCGTGGCGAGTACCAGTCGTCATCGTCCATCTTCTGGCACCATCGGCCGCGCGCCTGTTCGACGCCGGCATTGAGTTTAGTCCCTAGCGGCGTGTCCGGAGGCATACGGACCAGGCGTCCGCCAACGGCTTCCACTGCCGCGGCATCCACCGGAAACTTCTCCCCGTCATCCACCACGATCAGTTCGCGCGCCGCGTAGGTCTGCTCGCTATAGAAGCACAACGCGAGCGAGAGAAAGCGCGGCCGGTCGCGCGTGGTCAGAATGACGGAAACCAGTGGCGCGATGATTTCGGGCCGCTGTTCCGGGCTTGCCGTTGAATCGACGGAAGGCTGCGCGCTGGACTTAATTCCGTTGGGAGCATGGGAAGCGCGCTGGCCGTTCGCTGGGAATGACCGCTGGCTGGCGGGCACAGCGGGGATCTCGCTGAGAATTTCGATCAGACGCTCGGTGGCGGCTGACCAACTGAATAAATCCACCATACGCCGGCGAAGGGATGCTTTGTCCCCATCGCGGCCCTCGATGGCCGCGCGGATTGCGGAGCACGCCTCGTCTTCATTGGGCTCCCACCAATGCGCACCCTCAAACAGCCGGGCTGTCGCGGGATCGGCGGCGAAGTACGCGGGGATCGGACGGCTGGAGATAAGTGTTGCAACCGAGGAATCGAGGTAACTCGTATATGCGCTGTGGTTGGGAACGATCAATTTCAAACCGGATGCCGCCGCCTCCGTGGCCGCCTGGTCCCACCCCTCGCCGAACGACAGGCTCAGGTAATGAGTAGCCGAGGCGTAAAGGCGGGGCATTGCTTCGTCCGGGTAGATCTCATGGATAAAGTGAACGGGCGCGGCCTGCTCGAGTTTTTTCCCTAGAGCCGTTTCGACCTTATGGCGTTGCTCTTGAAGAAATTCGCGGCTACCCGGGGTCCAGCAGCCGAGTTTGAGAAGCAGCACCGCGTCGTCATCCGGCTTGGTGGCTCTGATCCACGCTCGCAGCAGGCCTGCCGGGTTTTTCCGCGTGCTGACTTCGGAGACGTTCAGAAAGCGCGTCCGGTAGTCAGCCGCCGTCCGTCCATTGTCGAGTAGCAAGGGAAGCGGTTCGGCGTCGCCTGAAAACACGGCGGAATCGACGCCCAGTGGGCAAATCCTGATCTTTTCGTCGAGCATTCCTCCGGCCAGCCACGCGCGGCGCGAAGACTCGGTAGGCACAATGACGAGATCGTGGCTGAGGCTCTTCTTGATCCACGTCGACGGAGCAGGCTCCGCTTCGAACATGGTGAAGTTGACATTGCGGAGTCCCGGCTGCGGCGCCACCTGGTGAGGCATGCAGAAATGGAGAGCGATGTGCGCTGAAACCGGTTTGTTCAGCGATTCAAACCGCGGGTCGCGAAAATCGAAAGGCAGCTTTGTAGGACCCCACAACGGAACGTCGTGGAGCTGCACGTCCACATCCAGCGACTGGAACTGGCGGACGAACTCTCGAACGTGATGATCATATCCGCTTGGCCCCCGGAACGGACCGTAGATTTCGAGGGCCTTCAGCGGCATACATTACCAGGCAAAACGAGCTGGTCGTGACGGTCTAGCTCACCGGCGTGCAAGTTTCGTCAAAGATGTAAACTGACGTGCTGTTTACCGTGAAGTTCGTGCTGTTCACCGGAACCAGGATTAACCTACAATACCCCGCACCGGCGTGCAAGTTTCCTCGAACCTGTAAAGTTGAGAGCCGTTTACCGATAGTGGGACCACCGTGGCGTTTAGCGTGAGCAGGGTAAACTCTGCGCAATATCCTCTCGGACATTTCTCCGATGCGGTTATGCAAAGCTGGAGGAATGCTTCCGCCTGAAGCGCACAAGATTCAACACACAACAAACTGGGTGCAAGTGAAGAAGCCGAGGCCTTTTTGCCTCCGAAGACTCCCCATACACCGGCGCCTGCTAAAAACATCCATAATGCTTTGCGCCGGGACACCCCGAGCGCCATCTCTCTCGAAAGACGATCAACGATTTCCTTCATATTTTTTAGTTCCCCTCCCAGTCGGCAATTTTTGTCTCAAACCGCATTGACACTTTGCTGCTGACCTGCGAGCCCCAGAATCGCGCTCGCGCCGACGGCCGCCGAGGAAGACAGCACGCCGAATTGGTCAATCATATACCCGATCGGAGTAGAAAACATACCATATTCGCGCGACACCTCCCATTTGCGCTGCAATACTACTGGAAAGGTGAGACCATGCTCAGAAATTTTTGCGCGGTTCGCCTCCTGATCGCCCCTGCTGATCATCAGGATTGCAAAATCGCTGGAGCCGCGGTGAATCCGCTCCAGCGCTGGGGCCATTTCCTGGCAGGGCCGGCAGTCGGGATCGGAAAATATCAGCAGCACCGGCCTGCCACGATAGTCGCTGAGCGAGATCGTCTTCCCATCGAGTGCCGGCAACGTGAAATCGGGAGCGGGCGTGCCTGCCTTCAGTCCTTCCCGCGCGATGCGACTGCCAGGCACCCCTTGCTTTATACCGGTCGGAGTCGATTGCTCACTGGACGAATCCTGGCCATTCAAGAGGAGATCGAGAACCGCGGGCCGGCCCACTACCGCAGGCCCCACCGTGAATCCCCCCTCATCCACCAGGTACGCCATGGGCGTGACCAACGCGTGATGTAAAAAGGCAACTTCAGTGTCCTCTTGCAGCAGTACCGGAGACTGGATGCCATGTTCTTCAAAGATGCGCCGGTTTTCCGCTACATCGCCGGTGGTAATGATCAGGGGCATGGGCGAATCAGGAGCGCGGGTTTTCCAGGCCTTCGCCAGTTCAGGGAGCAACTTTACGGAGGGAGCGCACCTGGGGCTGACGAAGATAAGCGCAACCTTTTTGCCTCTCCATTGAAGCAGCGTCATGGTGCCGCCGGAGAGCAAAGGGAGAGAAAAATCGTTCAGTACAGATCCGGGAGGCTGCCCAATCCCATTGCTGGCAGCGCCCGACTGCGCCGTGCCTGCGAGACGCTGCTCGAGAGCCTCAATGCGCAGCATCAATCGGCCGTTCTGCATCATAAGCTCGAGTGCTACCCAGGTTCCGGCGCAGGCCAATAAGACCCAGGCAACGAAGAGTACTATATCCGGCGTGCTCATCTCCCCCTCCCAACGCTTCCCGATTGCATCGCTCGCCTCTCTTTTGTATTCGTAGAGCTAGATTCTACGCTGCGGCAAAGTACCTATCAATATAGATGAAGGTTAGCGCATGACGTTTTGAAGGCAAGCTGAAATTTACCCGCCAACGTATATTGCTAATATGAGCAGTGCTTATGGTCAGCCCTGGGGGAGTTTTATGAAGTGGACGGCTTTTGCCTGTTTTCTTTGCGCTTTGGGTGTGGGCTCCCAGTCTCTAGTGAGTCAGACGCCAGGCGCCAGGGCTGAAAATTTGCCCAGCCTGGACGGCAAGGTCACCAACTCCCAGACCGGCGAACCGCTGCGCAAGGCGTACGTCCTACTGAAGCCTATGAACGGCAGTCAGCAATTGATGAGCCAGTCGACGGACTCCCAGGGCCAATTCAGGTTCAACGGCATCCGTCCAGGCAGCTACCGGGTGCAGGCAATTCACAACGGATTCGTTGGCCCGGAGAACCTGCCGAATGGAAGCGGCCAGCCTTCCGTCCTTCGCTTCGATCAGCAAAGCATCACCGGCCTGGTGATTCAGATGGTTCCAGCGGCTGTCTTTACCGGCCACGTGGTCGACGAGGACGGCGATCCGCTGGCCAAGGTTCGGGTTCAGTGTCTGCGATTTTTCTATCTCCAGGGAAAACGGCGGCTGATACTGGTCGACGGCACAACCACCGACGACCGCGGTCAATACAGGATTGCCGGCCTGGAGCCGGGCAGATATTACCTGACGGCCAGCTACAAAGATCCATGGCGGGCCGTCCTGGCCGCGTCAGAGGATAGCGACGCGAATCAGGGTTATGCGCCCGCCTATTACCCCGGAGTTCTCGATGCCGGCCAAGCCACTGAATTGGCTGCCGCCGCCGGTGAGGAAAGAGACCTGGGCGATTTCCGTCTGAACCCGGTACGTTTGGTACCGGTCACGGGACGGGTATCCCACCCCGCGGGCATGGCGGCGCTTGGCGGCGTCACCGTCTCCATGATCCCCCAGATTGGTGGCGCATTCGGCTTGAACACCAGGCCGCAGGGGCAGGTGGCGGCAGACGGCAGCTTCAGGATCAGCGGCGTTGCTCCCGGTTCTTACACGATTGTGGCGCAGGATGGCGTCACCATGACGGCGCGCCAGGCGGTCGAGGTCGGGGTCAACGGGTTAGACGGCTTGAACCTGGCGCTAAGCGCCGGCATCCACCTGGCCGGGAGGGTGCGGGTGGAAGGGAGCGCCACTGCAAAGGCCGTCTCGGGCATGCGAATCTTCCTCATTCCGCAGGACGATTTCATCCTCCCCAACTCCGGCAGAGGGGTGGTGGGCGCGGATGGAAGATTCGAGCTGAACAATGTATCGGAGAACGACTATCTGTTGCAGGTGGATAGCATGCCGCAGGATTACTACATCAAATCGGCGCGGCTTGCTGAACAGGACGGCGCCGAGAAGCCTCTGTCGATCCGGTCAGGCAACGCGGGCGCCACACTGGAATTGTTGCTTAGCCCCTATGGAGGGCACGTGGGCGGAACGGTGACGGACGACAGCCACCAGCCTGTTTCCGGCGCCACCGTGGTGCTTGTTCCCGATGGTGAAAAGCGCAGCATCCCTCAACTTTACAAAGTCGCGGAGACAGACCAGAATGGCCGCTATGACCTCGGCGGCGTTCCTCCCGGCGATTACAAAGCGTTTGCGTGGAGCGATATCGAGGATGGAGCGTACGGCGATCCGGCGGTGCTGGCTCCGTTTGAAAGCATGGGCAAGATCGTGAATGTCGAGGAGAAGAGCCAGAACAATCTGGATCTGAACGTGCTAACGAAGAACTAGATCGAAACCAGAGTTGCTGTACCCTGTTGAATGTTGTTGAAGTGTGAGTATGAGTGTGAGTGTGCCGAAGCTGGGTCACTCACACTCACACCCATGTGTACATCGACTCTGTATCCGCTTTAGTTATGCGCTCCGGTTCCATACCAGAGATAGACGGAGTTGTCGGCGCTTCCCGATGCCAGGGTGTGATCCTGAATGTTAGGGCTATAGGCGAGCGACAGAACGGCGGCGGGGCTTTGCAGAGTGTTGACCAGCGCTCCGCTGCTTGCATCCCAAATCCTGATGGAATTGTCGGAGCTCCCCGAGGCGAGAGTGAGGCCATCAGGATTGTAGGCTACGGCGCGGACTGAGTCGGTGTGGCCTTGCAGCGTGCGCGACTCCTTGCCGCCGGCCACATCCCATAGCTTGACGCTGTTGTCGTCGCTGCCCGAAGCCAGAGTATGCCCGTCAGGCGAGAAGGCTACGGAATTGATGGGGCGGGTGTGGCCCTGGAGCGTGTGCAACTCATTGCCACTGGCTACATCCCACAGCTTGATGGTGTTGTCAGCGCTTCCCGAGGCAAGAGTCCGCCCGTCGGGCGAGAAGGCAACGGCCTGCACATCCCCGGTGTGGCCCTTCAGGGTGGCGATCACCTTGTCGCCGGCCACGTCCCACAGTTTGATGGTCTTGTCCCGGCTGCCGGATGCAAGCATACGGCCATCGGGGCTGAAAGCGATTGCAACCACCTGTTCAGTGTGGCCATCCATGGTCGCCACGAGCGATCCGGAGACGTCCCACAGCTTGACGGCTTTGTCCCATTCGCCGGTCGCCATATAGCGGCCGTCAGGGCTGAATGCAACAGCATCGGCATGGTCGGGGATGGTGTTCAACGCTTTGGCGCCGGTCACGTCCCAAAGCTGGATGGTGTTGTCGTGGCTGACTGAGGCGAGTGTGAGCCCATTGGGGCTGAAGGCCACGGAGAGGATGGGGCCGGATTGGTTCTGAAGGGTACGGAACTTGGCCTTGGGCACGTAGAATTTTTGCGCTGCAAAGTAGCCCGCACCACCCAGCACTGCAAGAATCAAGATCCAGACCATGATGGGAATGCCGCGCTTGGCTTTTTCTTCCTCTTGCTGCACGGCGATGCCCCGGGAGGTTCTGGTGCTCATCGTCTGGGTAGAGCCGCTTCTACGGCTGTCCACGGGAATCTGCCGGGACGCTCTGCCCTGGGTCTGGAAGTCGCCGGTTCCGCGGTTCTGCGCGGGTGCGCTGGCGGGGGCTCCGCCGTAAGTCTGGTAGCCGGCCGTCGATGGGCGCTCAACCGGACCGCCCATGGAAGTAACAGCATCCTGCGGATAGGCGCCGGTCCCCGGTCTCTGGACCGGAATGGGCAGGGAGGTTTCAGCCTGCTGCCGGTTTGTCGCGGGGTAGGCCTGAGACGGAGTCTGACCCGCGCTGGGCGGTGTGTACATTACGGTTGGAGCGTTGGCGGCGGCCGTTTCAACTATGGATGGGTCGTAGACCACCGCATCCAACATTCTGATCAACTCGGCATAGTCGCTGGGACGATCGTTGCGGTCCTTTGAAAGCAGCCGCAGAACCAGCGCGTCCAGGCCCCTCCACTTTTTCAAATCGGGGCGAATGTTGCTGGGCGGCTGCGGGGCGTTGTTCAGGTGCATCTGCGCCCAGCCGTGGTAGTTTTCCGCGTCAAAGACGCACTGCCCGGTGAGCATCTCAAAGAGCACGCCACCCAGGGCATAGAGATCGGTGCGGCCGTCCAAATCGGCGGCGCGGGTTCCGGTCCACTGCTCGGGCGCGGCATAGGCCATGGTCAGCAGGGCAGAGCCGGTGCGGGTTTGCTGGCTCGTCTCCTTGGTGGCCACAATGCCGAAGTCGGCGATCTTGGGAACCCATTCTCCGCCGTCCTTGGCCATCAGAATGTTTTCCGGCTTGATATCGCGATGCACCATCCCCTTGCTGTGGGCCGCGCCCAGTCCCTCGGCGATGCCGCGGGTGATTGCCAGGGCCAGGCGCACATCGAAGGGTTTCGGAGAGGTTTTCAGCAGGTCGCGCAGGTTTGGCCCATCCACGAACTCCATGGAGAAGAAGAGAGACCCGTCCTCGGCGCGTTCGGGGTCGCCGCAGTCGACCACATTCCTGTTGCGCACCTGGCGCAGGGTGCGCACCTCGCGCAGAAACCGGCTGGTAAAAGCCTCGTCCTCGCTCAACTCCTGGGAGAGGAATTTAAGCGCGCGCGGCTCGTCCATGATGGTCTGCTGGGCCAGGTAAACCGAGCCCATTCCGCCCTTGCCGAGCTTGCTCTTGATCCGGTAGGTATCGCGGATCAGCATCCCCGGCTTCAGGTCGCGAATCTCGCTGAGCAGGCCGCCGTGGGTGGGGCAGGTGGTATGGCTATCGTGGTATCCGGATTCGCAGTGCGGGCAGATTTTCATTTGTCTTACCTTGCTTGGGATCAGAGGATCGGAGGGTCGTAACAGGCGTACCAGGGTAAGAGCATTGTGACAGTCCGGATTGGCTGTTCGCAACTAAAAAACCGGACTATCTGCCGGTGAAAGAGAGAAATGCGATCCAGTGCTGGAGGCCGAAGCGTAACGGCGTATACACTAAGCAAGCTGAGAGCCGCCTGTAATGCAAGCCCCATTTCCGTTTTTTTGCCTCAGGAGACAGCCCTTTTCAGTTTGTGCGCGTTTCAGGATCAGAAACGGCTGAAAAAATACGGGCGCGGCGGGGGCTTCTGGGGGTAAATTGGCTAGTAGCCGGGTCCTCAGAACTTCAAATCCAGTCAGAGAGAAAAACCGGAATGGCTGGGTACGATCTTCGCCCGGCAAGACTTTAAGGAGCAAAATGGCCGTCCCCACGCTTAGCTATACCGACACAGACGGGCAGCACACCGTCAAACTGGAAACAGCCGCTACTACGCTTGGCCGTTCCCCGGGCCAGAACATCATTTTGCTGGATCCGTTTGTCTCGCGGCAACATGCGGTCATCGTCGCTGAGAATTCTACCTATACGGTCATGGATCGGGACAGCAGCCACGGCACATTCCTGAACGGCGAGCGCGTTCTGAAAGCAGTGCTCAAGTCCGGCGATGTGCTGCAACTGGGATCGCTGGAGGCGCCGCGGCTCAACTTCCTATTTGACGGAGCAGGGGAACATAAACCGGCCACTGCTACCAGCATGGTGACCAGCCTGCTTTCTTCCATCACCGAATTTCCTGTTCAAGGCGAAAAACGCCCCACGGCAGCCCGCGAGATGGAGCAGTTGAACTGGCTGCTGAGCGCCGCGCGGCAGTTGAATGCCGGCGGAGCCATTGAGGATATCCTGACCACCCTGCTGCAACTGACGCTGCAACTGACGAGCGTGGAGCGCGGCTTCGTCTTCCTGAGTAAAGACGGCGAAATGAAGCTTGCCCGCGGGCTTAACTCTGAAGGCCATTTTGTTGAAGAAGACTCGACCATCTCGCACAAGGCCATTCAAAAGGCCATCGAGAGCGACGCAAAGTTCTCCATCAGCGACACGATGTCGGACTCCAGCGGCGCATCGGCCTGGGCCAGCGTGATGGTAAACAAAATTCGCAGCATCTATTGCATTCCGCTGCGCAAGCGCGACGCCAAGAACCAGAATGCAGAGCTGCTGGGGCTGCTCTATCTCGATAGCCAGATCGGCGCGGGAAAACTGAGCGAGGTCGATCAGCAGTTGCTCGATACCATCGCGACAGAAGCCGCCGCGCTGCTGCAAAACGCCCTGCTCGCCGAGGCGGAGTACAAGTCGCGCAGGACGCGCGAGGAGCTCGCCATTGCCTCAAAGATTCACAGCGGCCTGATGTCCATCACCCTGCCGGTGATTCCCTACGCCGTGCTGCAGGCCAAGAGCATCTCCTGCTACGAAATCGGCGGCGATTTCTACGACGCGGTGGCGCTGGACGATTGCGTGTGCGCGGCCCTCGCTGACGTTTCGGGCAAGGGCGTTCCGGCCGCCATCGTGGCCGCCATCATGCAGGGCATCATCCACGCGCAATTGCTCTCCGGGCAAAGCCTGCCGGATATTGCGGCGCAACTGAACCAGTTTCTCTGCACCCGCAATGTGGGCAAGTACGCGACCATGGTGCTGCTCAAGCTCTACCCCGACGGCCGTGTTGAATATATGAACTGCGGCCACATTCAGCCGCTGCTCATCCATAACGGCAAGGTGAGCCGGCTGGAGGAGAGCAACCTGATCGTCGGGCTGCTCCCCGGCGCGACCTATACCTCATCGAGCTACAAGATGAAGCCGGGAGAAAGGATTCTGCTGGCGACGGATGGATTGGTCGAGGCCGAGAACAGCGCCGGCGAGCCCTTTGGCGACGAGCGATTGAGCGAGGTGATTGTTAAGAAGGACCTGAACGGCATCCTCGAGGATGTGGGGAAATTCCAGGCCAACAATGAGGCACAGGACGACTGCACGGTGGTAGAGGTGCAATACAGCGGAGGAAGCGGATCTTCTGCTCACAAAACGGGCTGATGTGGGTACGGCTCGTTACTCATTCCGGCGTTTTCGCCCGTATCAACTCACCCGCAGCACCATCCTCAGCGTAGCGCCGGGTGCGGTTGCCATCCGCTCGAAGGCCTTCTGTCCTTCTTCAAGCGGCATCTCGGCGGTCCACGGGCTCAGGTCGATCTCACCGTCTACAAGCAACTGCAGCGCGCGTTCAAAGTCCGCCGGCGTATAAGCAAACGACATCGCCACGCGATGCTCCTTGCGGATGCTGGCTGCAAAGTCGATCTCGCTGCGCGGCTGCCCCATGCCCAGCAGAACCACCATGCCCCCCGGCCGGCAGAGATCGAAGGCCCGCTGCCGCGCCGCACTTGTTCCGCAGGCATCGAGCACCAGGTCCAGCCCGTACCCTGCAAAGCTGCGGCCTTCATCGGCTCCGGCTTTCACTGCCAGCGTAGCGCCGATTTGGCGCACATTCTCGAGTCGAACTTCGCTCACGTCCTCGACCAAAATCTTCCGCGCCCCAAGCCGCGTGGCCATCAGTAGCGCCAGCGAACCCATGGTTCCTCCACCTACAATGCCCATGCGGAAATCAGGCGGCGGCGGCGCGATGCGGAAGAGGTGAACGATGTTTGCCATAGGCTCGGTGAGGACTGCCCGCGCATCCGTGAGATGATCGGGAATCTCATAGACCTGCGACTCGGGAACGGCGACAAACTCCGCGTGGCAGCCTGAGGTCCGGTCCATACCCAGCAGACGAAAATCGGAACACAAATTCTGCACATTGCTCAGGCAGGCCGCGCAACGCCCGCACCCGATCAGCGGATTCACCACCACGCGCCGCCCGTCCAACCTGCGCCCCACCAGTTCGTGCCCCAGCACCAGCGGCGGAGTGCGATGACGGCTGCGCCCCATAAATCCCGAGAGATCCGAGCCGCAAATGCCCGCTGCGGCAACGGCAATCTCGATTTCTCCGACAGCCAAACGAGGGCGTGGCAGATTCTTGAGCGTCACCTGCCGCGGAGCGGTATAAACCAAAGCGCGCATGATTTCTCCTTACAAAATCAATGCACTGGGTGGAAAGTATTGAGGGAAACCGAGTGGACGAAAGCCGGCAGCCCTTGGCTACGGAATGCCGGCGAAAATATGCTTGTTCTGCCGCATATTTTGGTGGGCCTGCAGGGATTCGAACCCCGAACCAAGGGATTATGAGTCCCCTGCTCTAACCGTTGAGCTACAGGCCCGCCTGTGCCGCATCGAAGCAATAGGATGCTCATGGGCAACGTCCCGCTTGCCTTCGAAAGTCGTTCGCAGGCTGACGCGAGATGCAATTTCAGTGTGACACAGCCGATTGGAATTCGTCACTTCATCGCGGCCAACATTGCAGCGGGCAAGTGAATACCTGTCAAACGAAAGCGGCCACGCCGGAGTTGCTTGCCGGCGTGGCCGCAGTCAATTGCGTGAAACGCGAATCTACTTCGATTGCGGTTGAGCGGCTGGTGCAGGCGTTGAGGATGGAGCAGGAGTCGCTGTCGTAGGCGTTCCGGCTGCCGGAGGCTGCCCACCTACTGGCCGATGCTGGCGAAGGTCGCCGATTCCGGATCTTCCCGTGGGCGGCATGGGTGGTGCGGGAGGATCGACTATATCTACCAGCTCGACATCGTAAATCATGTCGGACATGGCAGGAATCGCGGGTGGGTGGCCCATTGCGCCCCAGGCCAGTTGCCAGGGGATAAACAGGCGGCGCTTGCCGCCGACCTTCATGCCCGCCAGGCCCTGGTCGAAGCCGAAAATCATCTGGTGACGGCCCTGGATAAAGTTGACGGTCAGGGGCGGGGCCAGCTTGGGCTTTCCGTCAGGTCCCGCTAGTACCTTGCCGTCCGGGCCTTTGAGCGGGGCGCCGGGGTGGTCGAGAGTGGAGTCAATCTTGGTTCCGTCGGCGGCCAGCCAATAGGTGTATTGCACCTTGTAGAGCTTGTTCGGCTCGGCCTCGGCGCCGGTTCCGATCACGTAGTCCTGGTAGCGAAGGGCGAAGACAGACTGCACGTTCCCCTGGACGGGAGGGATGCTGGCGGGCAGGGCGATGCCCGCGTTTGCCGTCGAGCAGTTTTCCTTAGGTACAGAGGCGGCCTTTAGGGCAGCGCTGGCCGCGTTGGTGGCCGGATGGGCCAGGGATTGAGAGCTTGCGGCAGCCGCGCATGCCGCCATCAACAGAGTCAGAAAAATGGATTTCATGGTGTGGCGTTGCTCCGAGATTTAGATGTATCCCGGGCTATATTCCCGGGTTGGTTCTTGCTGGAAGTGTAACAGGCACTCCCGTACCCGCGCACACTGTTGGCGGCCCGATTGCTGAGCCGTCCCGCATGTCAGACGCAGCAGGGCGCCAGACCGCTCGCAGGATCGATTGACGCATGCTTTCGCTGCGACTATCAGATCCGTGCTGCGATCATCCGACCGGCAGGCGCAAGCTATACTGCTTTTTAGTTCATGCGCCGAACGATCGCACTTGCGCTGACGATGATCTTCAGCTGGATGCTGATCGGGCCCGCTTTTGGCCCCGACGCCGACGCGAATCTTCCCCCATGCTGCCGCCGGAACGGCAAGCATCACTGCATGATGCGCATGGAGCAGTTGAGCGGCAAGCGGAAAGGCTTCACTGCCGTCTCAGAAAAGTGCCCCTGCCTGCCGGCGAGCACCTGCGCGGTTCATTCTCCAATCTTTCATCCGAAAACCAGGCGGCAGTTTGAAGCAGAAGTTACCCGCCAGCCTGTGCGTCCTGCGCTGAGCGCAGCCCTCTGCCGGCTTTGCTTTTTCCGCGGGAATCCAAAGCGCGGTCCTCCCTCTCTTCTCGCCTGACAATTTGCCGCGTTGCACGGATGGAATTGGCGTCGCCAATTCCGTTCTGGTGTTCTGCGCTTTCTCACGCAAGAGGAGAATCCATGAGATGCAACCGTTTACTGACGGTATTGGCAGTCGTCTGCCTGTGCCGTCAGACAAATCTGGCCCGCGCCCAGCAAAGCTCCGGCGCTGGTGCTGCGGAAGTTGCGCCGGCGCTGATCCAATCCGTTCCCTGTGCAAGGGAAAACTCCGCCGCGGCTGGCCGCATTGCCGGAGTTATCAAGGATCAGTCCGGCGCAGTTGTTCCCGGAGTAAAGATTGAAGCCCTGCGCCTCGCCTCGGGCATCAAGCGTTCAATCGTTACTGATAGCCAGGGCCGATTTGTTTTCAACGCGGTTCCCGTAGGCCGCTACCAGGTCACCGCCATCGCCACTGGCTTTGAGATCATTATTCTTCATGATATTTCTGTTACTGCGTGCGGTGAGGCAGTCGTCAATCTCATTTTGAAGATTGCTCCGGCCAGAATCGTCGTCGAGGTAAATGCTCCGGAGATCGGCGCAGGCGCGGCAAACTCGCACATGGTGAACGAAAACGATCGCGCGCGCAGCCGCAATACAGCCGAGTTGCTGGGAGACGCGCCCGGCGTCAGCCTGCGAGAGAACGGCCAGCTTGCCTCAGTCCCAATTCTTCATGGATTGGGAGACGAACGCGCCAAGCTGGTGGTGGACGGAATGACGCTCTCCTCAGGCTGCCCCAATCATATGAATCCCCCGCTCACCTATATCTCTCCCTCTCAAGCGGCTCAGGTCACAGTCCTGGCCGGCATTACTCCGGTGAGCCTGGGCGGCGACAGCATTGGAGGAACGGTCTCCGTCGATTCGCAACCGCCGGTATTCGCTGGTCCGGAAGAACGCCTGCACGCTGAGACCGCTTCGTCAGGTTTTTATCGCAGCAACGGCGAATACTTTGGAGGTGGATTCTCGGAGTGGGTCGCCGGACGAAATCTTGGTATAGGCTACAGCGGGTCGTGGACCACTAACAGCGACTATTCCGACGGCAGCGGCCACAAGGTCACTTCCACCTACGCACAGACCACGGATCACACCGTAATCCTGGCTGTGCAGGGCGCAGGCAACCTGCTGGTTCTTGATGGCAGCCTGCGTCACACTCCCTACGAGGGTTTCGTCAGTGCGCAGATGGACCTGGTGCGCAACTACGCCGAGTCGCTCAACCTGCATTACCGGCGGAACTTCGACCGAGGCGTGCTCGACGCGCGCGTCTACTGGCAGGGATCCTGGCACTCGATGAACATCGGCAGGGACAAATCCACCTTCCCCATGCCCATGGGTATGCCGATGAATACTCACGGAAGAGACCTCGGCTACTCCGTGAAGTATGAGGTCTCGCTCTCGGCGCGTCGCACGCTGAGGACTGGTAACGAACTGCATCGCTTTGTCCTCGACGACATTTGGCCCGCGGTTGCCGGCATGGCGCCGATGATGGGCCCCAATGCCTTCGTCAACATCAACGACGGCCGCCGCATTCAGCTGGGCTGGTTTGCTGAAGTGGCCAGCAAGTGGAACCCGCAATGGACCACGCTCTTCGGCCTGCGCAACGATACTGTCTGGACCAATGCTGGTCCGGTCGAGGGCTACTCGGATATGTATGCCTCCGACGCCGATGCCTTCAATGCATTGAACCGCGCGCACGCCGACGTGAATTTGGATGCAACCGCACTGGCGCGCTACGAGCCCGATTCATGGGGCACCTACGAGTTTGGCTATGCGCGCAAGACCCGCGCGCCCAATCTTTACGAACGCTATGCGTGGTCGACCAATAGGATGGCCAGCGGCATGATTGGCTGGTTTGGAGACGGCAATTACTACGTGGGCAACGTGGCCCTCAAGCCTGAGATCGCGCACACCGTGAGCGGTACGGCAACCTGGCAAGACCGGCCGCGCAAGAAGTGGGAACTGAAGCTCACGCCCTACATGACCTATATCCAAAGCTATATGGATGTGGATACGCTGGCCACCACAACGAGCATCCCCATGCCAACGGCTCCATATAATGGCATGAGCACCTTTGCCCAACTGCGCTTTGCCAATCACAACGCCCGCATCTACGGAGGCGATTTCTCCGGCAGCAATGCCCTCTGGAGCAACGCCCGCTTCGGACAGGGCAAGATCAGCAGCGTTGCGGGCTGGCTGCACGGCGAGCGGCTCGATACGCAGACCGGCCTCTACCAGATGATGCCGCTGAATGTGCGTGTGGCCTTCGACGAGGAGCTGAAGGGATTCGCCGCCGGTGTTGGTGTTCAGGCAGTGGATCGCAAATCCAACGTCGATCCTCACCGCTTTGAGCAAGTCACGCCGGGATACGCTCTCTTTAATCTGCACGCGAGCTATCAGCGCAACCATTTGCAAGCGAATGCAACCGTGGACAATCTGCTCAACAAGAACTATGAGCTGCCGTTGGGAGGCGTCAACTTTGATGACTTCATGGCCAGCGGCTGGATGAGCCAGATCAAGCCGCTCACCGGCCGGGGACGGTCATTCTATGTTGGGTTGTCCGCGCGCTTTTAGCCCATTCGAGCGCCACGCTTAGTCTCGCGCTGCGCTCTGCGAAAATAGAGACAGATGATCTCCCTGCAAAATGCCGGCAAGCGGTTTGGGCCGCGGGTGCTGTTTATGGAAGCCAATTGGCTCATCCGCAGCAAGGAGAAGACCGCGCTGGTGGGCGCCAATGGAACCGGCAAATCCACGCTGATGAAGGTGATCGCTGGCTTGGAGACGCTGGACTACGGCAGCATGCAGCAGACGCGCGGCATCAGCATCGGCTACCTTCCCCAGGAGGGATTGGCGCTGGCCGGCAGATCGGTCTTTGACGAGTGCCTCACGGTCTTCGATGAACTGCATGAGATGGAGCGGGAGATCGAGCGGCTCGGCGGGCAACTGGCAGTTCTCGACCACTCTGGCGCGGAGTACGAGTCTGCGGCGGAGAGATACTCCTTGCTCCAGGAGCGCTTTCATACCCTCGACGGCTACGCGCTCGACGCGCAGGTGGGCGGCGTGCTTACCGGATTGGGATTCAGCAAAGAAGATTGGTCGCGGCAGACCGATGAGTTTTCGGGCGGCTGGCAGATGCGCATTGCGCTGGCCAAACTGCTGCTGGCCAAGCCTAATCTTCTCCTTCTTGATGAGCCCACCAACCACCTCGATCTTGAAACCCGTAACTGGCTTGAAGACTATCTCCGGACCTATCCGTTTGGCTACATACTTATCTCCCACGATCGTTACTTCCTCGATGTAACTATCGATCGCACCGTGGAGATATGGAATAAGCGGCTGAATATCTATCAGGGTAACTACACCAAATATCTAAGTCAGAAAGACGAGCGGCGCACGCAGCTTGTAGCGGCGTACCGCAACCAGCGCATTCAGATCGAGCACCTTGAAGCCTTCATCAATCGTTTCCGCGCCCAGGCAACCAAAGCGAAGCAGGTGCAAAGCCGCATCAAGGAACTCGATAAGATCGAGCGTATTGAGATTCCTGAAGAAGAGCAGGTCATTCACTTCAGGTTTCCCCAGCCGCCGCCTTCGGGACGCATGGTTGCGGAGGCTGACGGGCTCTCAAAAAGTTACGGCGCCAAGCAGGTGCTCGACAATGTGAGATTTACAATCGAACGCGGCGATCGCGTGGCGCTGGTGGGCGTGAACGGCGCGGGCAAATCCACGCTCATCAAATTGCTCACCGGCGAGGAAGCGCCCACGGCAGGAGAGGTGAAGCTGGGCCATAACGTGGTCAGCGAGTATTTCGCGCAGGACCAGTACAAGGTGCTCGACGGCGAGCGGCGCATGCTCGACGACATCAGCGCCGCCGCGGTCAAGGTTCCTGAGGTTCAGTTGCGGTCGCTGCTGGGCTGCTTTCTCTTCAGCGGCGACGATGTCTTCAAGACTCTTGGCGTGCTCAGCGGCGGCGAGCGCAACCGCTACGCGCTGGCTCGTATTCTGGTTTCGCCGTCGAATTTTCTGCTCCTCGATGAGCCGACCAACCATCTGGATATGCGCGCCAAGGATGTATTGCTGGACGCGCTGGCGGTCTTCACCGGCACAGTGATCTTCGTATCTCACGACCGATATTTCATCGACCGCCTGGCCACGCGCGTGCTTGAAGTGGAAGGCGGATCGGTCACCAGCCACGAAGGCAATTATGAAGATTATTTACGCTGGAAAGGCATTGCATGCAGCAGCCTTTTGGTTGAGGACAGTGCGAATGTGAGTGCGCCGACATCAAAAATCAAGTCCGCAACGGCCGTATCTGTCGAGCCGGATTCGGCTCCCGAGCGTCCGCGACGGTTGAATCCCATCAAGCAGAAACAGATGGAAGAGCGCTGCGCCTTTCTCGAAGAAGAGACCCCGCGCATTGAGGCGGCAATCCGCCACACTGAGGAGCAGCTTGGCATCTTCGTCTCTGCCGCCGAAACCCAGCGGCTTACCGCACTGGCTGAAGATCTGCGCAACCAGCTTGTCTCGCTCACCGCCGAGTGGGAAGAACTGATGATGCAGTTGGACAGCCAGTCCGCGCTCTCCTGATTTACTGAAGTTTACCTTGCCACAGCCGCATTGGACCTCTATCCTCATCCTCTGGCGTTACCGTGCCGCAACAATTTCTTGAGAGGTGCAAGCATGAAAGCATTCACACGAGGTTTTGTTGTACTGATGCTGCTCGCCTTCACACTGCCCGTTACCTCCCGCGCGCAGGCAACCAATCTTACGGGCAAGTGGAGGATCACGTGGCTGGACAACGGTAAGGTTGTGGGCAAACCGAACACGATCAACCTGACTGAAAAAACTGTCGGCGTCACGTTGGCCACTCTCAGCGGGACCTTCCTGGCGGACGATGGCGAAAAGTGCACCGTCAGCGGGACTAAATCCAACGACACTAGCAGGCAACTGGACATGAAAATTAACTGTGCCACCTGGCGCATCTCGATTACAGGAACGATTGCAGTGGATGGCCAGCAGATCAACGGCGGGTTTATTCGCCATCTCCCCTCCGGAGCCAGCCTCGGCGATTACGTGATGGATAAAATCATCTGCATGCTGCCCGAAGGCTGCGGAAATTGAACAAAAACAGCACGAATCACCACGAAATCTAGCATTTTTGTCATATTTTTGACCCTCGGTTTTCAGATCATTATTGTTTATAATCAATCACTTACTAGATAAATAAGGCGAACAGGTGGAGAACGGTACCCGGGGGGGTGGGCACATTCAAATTCCAAGTGCAACAAATTTCGTGAATAGATTCATCAAGATCGCCGTAGCCGTGCCGTGGGAAAGTGGGAAACGTTCTTTGTTTTCCATCTTTTCCATGGCTCTCTATTAGGTATCTCATTGCTGGTGTTGATGATGCGTTGTTGCACTTGGGGCTTGAATCCGCCGTGGGGTAGCTAGGGACTAAGGGACTAAGGGACCAGGGATTAGTGGGTCGGTAAAGCCCCGCTCTCACCTTACTTCCATTGTGCACCGATGGAGTTATATTTTCTGCAAAAGTGGATGGTAATATGCGCAGCAATCTAAGCTGCGTCCACCATCTCCAACCGCAACCGCTTGCCCACTGCTCGTGCTGCTTTGGCGATAGTTTGCAAGTGAACTGCGCCGTTTTCCGGGTCGAGCATACGGTCCAATTGAGAGCGGCTCGTACCCAGGCATTGAGCCATGATCTTTTTGCTGATTTTGCCCGCCTTCATGGCCTCTGCCAACTGCCAGGCGATCACCCGCTTGATGGCTACAGCTTCGACCTCTTCCAGAATGCCCTCTTCTTCAAGAAAGCTGTCGAAGGTGGTGCCGCTATGGTCGAATTCCGGCTTCTGACGAGTGCTCATGCCAATCCTTCCTCATGCTTGCGCATGTTCCGCCACGCCAAATCCAAATCGGAAGCCGGAGTTGCCCTTGTCTTCTTGAGAATGCCGCGCAGCACGGAGGCCGTTGCCTTTTGCAACTGTTTACGTTACTTGCCGATGAGCGCGCTATAAACCAGCGTGCGTATCCGCCCCACCGCATCCTGTGCGGCTTGAGCTTTCATATGCTGCGTCATGGCAATCACCACGATGTCCTCTTTGGGATCGATCCAGAAACTGGTGGCCGCGGCGCCGCCCCAGGTCAGCCCGCCATCGCTGCCCAGTGTTGCTGCTGCCGCCTGGTTTTCGATCACTTCGAATCCCAGGCCGAAACCGCATCCCTTGTCATTATCCGGAATTCCCGCCGGCGCCAGGTGGTCCTGCCCCATAAAGTGAACCGTCCGCGGGCTGAGGATGCGCACGCCATTCAGTTCGCCGCCGTTGAGAATCATCTGGGCAAAGCGCCAATAATCCTCGGCCGTGGCGACAAGTCCAAAGCTGCCGCCCTTGCGCTTGTGATTCACCGTATAGCTGTTCACTGACCAGGGCTGGAAAAGCACCTGATCGCCGCCGGGATGGCCGTGAGCCTCGTCGAGCGTCGTCAGCTTGCCATCCTTCATCCAGTGGACCGCCGCCAGCCGATCCGCCTTATCCGGCCCCAGCCAGAAGCCCGTGTCTTTCATTCCCAGAGGGTCGAAGATGTGCTTCTGCAGGTATTCGTCGAAGGGCACGCCGGAGAAGACTTCCACCAGCCGCGCCTGGACGTCAGGCCCCACGCTGTAGGACCATTTCGTTCCCGGCTGGTAGCGCAGCGGGATCTTCGCCAGCCTCTTCATCATCTCGTCCAGCGTGATGTCCACACTGAACAGGTCGGCCTTCACATACTGCTGATCGAATTTATCGTCCGACAAACCGTGCGTGAAACCGGCCGTATGGCGCATGATGTCGTGAATGGTGGGCGGATGTTCGGGCGCAACTGTCTCGTCGAGCGGGCCGTCGGGAGTTCGCAGCACGCGCAGATTGGCGAACTCCGGCAGGTACTTCGAGATGGGGTCGTCGATCTGGAAGAGCCCCTGCTCATAGAGCGTCATCAGAGCGGTGGTTGCGATCGCCTTGGTCATGGAATACTGACGGAAAATGGTGTTCTTCTCCATCTTGGTGTGCTTCTCAACGTCGGCGTAGCCGAGCGCACTGAAGTGAACGATTTTGCCGTGGCGCGAAACCAGCGTGACGATGCCCGCCATGTCGCCGTGATCAATCTTTTCAGAGTAGTACTGGTCGATATACGCGAGGCGCTCGGGGGAAAAGCCCTCGTCCTCGGGCCGCGCGGTAGGCAGGCCCTGCGCGATTACATTCACGGCCGCCAGCAGCAAAGCAATGATTATGAATTGTGTCCGCTTGATTCTTGTCATCCTCAATCCTCCGCTATGTAGTGGGTGTAAATAAGCCGGGAATTCCATTTGCTTGCCTGGCTACCGGAGAATATATCTTCGAGGGACCGGCTCGCTAGCTTTTTCGCATTGCTGCCAAAGTTCGAAAAGCAACCGCAGATCCTTCGGCTACGCTGCGCTCCGCTCAGGATGACAGATTTATTTATTTTTCGCTGCGCTGCGCTCAGGATGACAAATCTTTTTATTTCTTGGGGGATTGCTGGGGAGGGTTGCTGAAAAACTTCTCAACATCCGTGATGGTTGCGGTCATGCGGTAGGGCGGGAGGCTGGCGAGGAAGGTTTGGCCGTAGCGCTGGCGGCGGATGCGGGGGTCGAGAAGGACCAGCACGCCGCGATCTTCGAGCGAGCGGATCAGGCGGCCGAAACCCTGCTTCAGGGTGAGAACCGCTTCGGGAACCTGGTAGTCGAAGAAGGGCTTGCCGCCGGCTTCTTCAATGGCCTTCATGCGCGCCTGGACTACCGGGTCGCTGGGAACGGCGAAGGGCAGCCGGTCGATGATGACGCAGCTCAGCGCCTCGCCCTGCACATCTACGCCCTGCCAGAAACTTGCCGTTCCGAAGAGTACGGCATTAGGCGTCTCACGAAACTGCTCTAAAAGGGCCTTGCGCGGAGCGCTGCCGTGGAGCAGGATGGGGAAATCAAGCACCGGCAGCAGGCGCTCGTACAGGTCGCGCATTTGAGCGTAGCTGGTGAAGAGGCAAAAGGCGCGGCCGCGCGTGATTTCAAGCACGCGTTGAATGCAGCGGGCAGCGGCCTCAGGAAACTCGGCATCGCGCGGGTCGGGCATCTCCGGCGGCAGGTAGAGGAGTGCCTGCTTTTCATAGCGGAAGTGCGAGGGCACCACCAACTCGCGCGCCTCGCTCAACCCCAGCCGCCTGCGCATGTGCTCGAAGCCGCCTTGCACGGTGAGCGTGGCCGAGGTGAGAACGACCGTGGGAATCTGGTCAAAAACCAGTTCATGGAGCAGCTCAGAGACGTCGATGGGCGTGGCTTGAAGGAAAGTAGTACGGGATTGCGCGCGGAATCCGCTCGGCCTTCCCGTGGTGGACGATCTTTCAGCGGACCCGCCGGCGATGCGCCGCTCCATCCAATAGACCATGTTGCTGGAGTTCGATTCGAGCAGGAACTCGAGCTCGGTGCGCAGGCGGGCGACGCGTTTTTTCAGACCCGGCGCTTCGTCGATCCCTTCCAGAACATCCATCTCCGCTTCCAGCAGGCGAAGCGTAGTGCGCACGGCCATATACAGATCGCCGGAAGTCTCAAGGAATTCTTCGCGCCCTGCGAAGGGCTGGCGACCGTCGCCGGCCATGGGCAGCGCGGCAAAGAACATGCGGGCACGCTCGCGGAGTTGCTGCGTGGCGGCGGGAAGGTTTTGAGTGCCTTCCTTGCCGCGCAGGAGCACATCGGTATCGCGGGCCAGCTCTTCAAAGCGAATGTTGCTGACGGAAAGGCCGAAGTAGCTGGAGGCCACATCCTCCAGCTCATGCGCTTCGTCGAAGATCACCGCCGCGGCCTCGGGCAGAATGCCGGCGTCGGGCGCTCCCGAGGCTTCCTGTTTGACGGAGAGGTCGGCAAAAAACAGGTGGTGGTTGACGATGATGATGTCTGACTCGAGCGCACGGCGCCGCATCTCGGTGATGAAGCAGCGGCGGTAATCGGGGCAGGTGGCGCCGAGGCAGGCTTCGGTGCGCGCATCGAGCTTTTGCCATAATGCGCTCGACTCGGGCATTCCCGATAACTCCGCGCGGTCGCCAGTTTCGGTGGTCTCGTTCCACTCGGCGATCTGCCGGTACTGGTCAATCTCTTCAAGGCCAGACAAAATAGGCTGGTTGCGCAGGGCATCGAGCTTGTGGCGGCACAGGTAGTTGGCGCGGCCCTTCATATAGCAGACGCGCAGGCCGCCCAGCAGCGATTCGAGAAAGGGAATGTCGCGGAAGTAGAGCTGATCCTGTAGGGCCTTGGTGCCCGTGGAGACGATGATGCGCTGGCCGGTGCGCAGAGCAGGCAGCAGGTAAGCCAGCGTTTTGCCGGTTCCGGTGCCGGCCTCGACGATCAGGTGGCGGCGTTCGCTGAGAGCCCTCTCGACGGCCTTGGCCATCTCCAGTTGCCCTGGCCGGTACTCATAGGGCAGTGAGGATTGCGCCAGAATCCCGCCGGGTGAGAAAAACTCATGCAGGGTAGGCAGGGCTCGGGTTGGGTTCTCAGTGGTAGCCATCGGGACCGGGTGCTCACTCCATCATAGTGAGCCGCCCGGTCCCGCTGACGGCGCGGAATGAACTCAGCGGGTATTCCGAGCGAAGCGTCTCATCCGAAATCGGGGACTTTGCCCGAGGCGCTCGCGTGGTACTCGTCTGCGCTCTCCACCTGGCTGTGCCGCGAGTCCACCCATTGGCCAATTAGGAAGGCCTCATCGGGGCTCGATACGCCTTCAATATCGGAGGCGCTCTTCATCAGTTTCTTGCGGACGTCGGCGGCGCGTTGCGCTGCGGCTGCCTTCTCCGCTGCGGCGGCGGAGTAGAGGCTGGCCGAGTTCATATTCATTTGAGTGGCGTGGATATGCATCGTTCCCCCCTCATGCATTGGGAGGGCAATTGTACTGCCGGGATTTTGGCGGGCAAATGAGAAGAAGCTCATCGAGACTACGACGGGCTACAACGTATGATTAGGGCAGTGAGTCTGGATTGAAATGCGGCGTTAACGCTGGCGGCTGGAGACAAGTTTTGACGAAGTATCGCAGATCGGTCGAGGCACGCGAGCCCGGCGCAGCGGCGTTGCCGCTGGTGGCCATTGTGGGCCGGCCCAACGTAGGCAAATCTACGCTCTTCAACCGGCTTACGCACAGCCGGCGGTCGATTGTGGGCGACGAGCCAGGCATTACCCGCGACCGCATCTACGGCGAATACGAGTGGGCCGGCCGCCAGTTTCGCCTGGTCGATACGGGCGGCATAGTGCCTGACGATCCGGAGCTGATCCCAACGGAAATCTATACCCAGGCAAAAGTTGCGCTCAAAGAGGCCGATGCGCTGGTGCTGGTGATTGACGCGCGCACTGAGCTGGCCAGCCCCGACTACGACCTGGTGAAGCTGCTGATCCGCGGCGGCAAGCCTGTTTTTTTGGCCGTCAACAAGGTCGAGGGCGACGCTTTGGATTCGACTGCCCAGAACTTTCGCCAGTTGGGCATCCGCAATCTCTTTCCCATCAGCTCTGAGCACGGTTTGGGCATCGGCGACCTGCTGGACGCTATCTCCGCGGCGATTCCTGCGCCGGCCACGCCTGTGCTGACTGAGGAAGAGGCGCTTTCCGCTCAGGAAGCCGAGGCCGCCGAAGCCGAAGAAGATGAAATCTCTGAGGGAGGTCCGGTCCCGCCCGATCCTGAAGAAGACCCGCAAGGCGCAAAGCTCAATCGCACCCACGGCGAGTTTGAGCAGCACGAAACCTCTGTGGCTATCATCGGCCGGCCGAATGTGGGCAAATCCACGCTGCTCAACGCTCTGACCGGGACCTCGCGGGCCATTGTTTCGCCCGTTGCCGGAACCACCCGCGATGCCGTGGACGAAGTTGTGGAGTTTGAGGGCAGCCAATTCCGATTTGTCGATACGGCCGGCATCCGCCGCAAGGGCAAGACGCACTTGATGGCGGAAAAGATGAGCGTGGTGATGGCCCGGCGCCACCTGGAAGCAGCCGACGTGGCCCTGTTGGTGCTTGATGCGACGGATGGAGTCACCGGCGCCGATGCCACCATCGGCGGATACGCACACGAGAGCGGCCGCAGCGTGATCATCGTCGTCAACAAGTGGGACGCGGTGACCACTGGCCGAACCGACGGCAAGCCGGCAGCCGACCGCGAGATCTTCGAGACGCAGTTGCGCAGGGTGCTCAAATATCTGAGCTACGCGCCGGTGATTTTTCTTTCGGCGCTCGAAGGGACGGCCCCCGAAGGCAAAGGCGCCAAAACCATGCTGCGCGTGCTCCACGAAGTGAAAGCCGTAGCCCTGGAGCGCCGCAAGCGCGTCTCCACCGGCCAGATGAACCGCTTCCTTGAGCGCATCGACTTTCAGCGCGCTCCGGTGCCCATGTCCAAGCGGGTGCGCATCTTCTATATGACCCAGGCCGCCGTCGCTCCGCCAACCTTCATTCTCTTCACCGACCGCGACGTCAAGCTGCACTTCGCCTTCGAGCGCTTCCTCGAAAACCAGATCCGCGAGGCCTTCGGCTTCAAGGGCACGCCGATCTGGTTCAAGGTGCGGGCGAGGAATGCGGCGAAGAAAGACTAAGCTGGGGCGAACACCGGTTGAGTGTTGTGGTATCCCACCCTTTTCGCCAAGAACGCGAAATGGATGGGGCACCCGGTGATCGTCAATATCTTGGCAGAATATTCTATAAATATTGCCAATATAATTCCTATATACTGGCAATCTTTTGACGATAAAATGTTATGATATGTAAACGGGCAAGGAGAAGACGATGGCGACAAGCACATTCCCAGAAATCGATCCTCAGATTCGGTATGTCGGAGTGAGCAAGCTGCGCGAACTGAATGCAACCAAACTGCGGGAGCAGACAGACGATACTCTTGTGATTCAGGAAAACGATATTCCGCTTTCAGTGCTTTTTTCCTACAAGCGGTACCAGGAGATGCGGACGGAGTTTAACTCCTTGCTGAGCATGATTGAAATGCTTACCAGCGATGTTGAGCGTAATGGCGTGCTCGCGGCATTCGAGGACATTCGCGCAGGGCGTGTCCGCACGCTGGCTGAGATTGAAGCGGATTTAGAGAAGGAATAACGGATGCCGGAACGGGGAGCGAAGGCTGCGCGTAAAGAGATCAGTGAACCGCTCTCCCCTCAACCCTACACAGTTGAAATGACGGCATCCGCGGAAGCTGTGTATGCGGACCTCTATCGAAAGGCTAAAGCGGCTGAAAACAGCGGCCACCTGGAAAGCTCTCACTGCACTACCTTCAACATGGTCAGCGAGGCAATCAAGAAGATCATTCCGACTGATCCTCTCAACAAGCGCTATGCTCTGCGGGGAAAGCTCTCGAACATTTTCAGGCTTCGCAAGGGAAGGCTGAGAATATGCTGGATTGTTTCTTCTCAAATGCGGCGGATTTGCATTCTCTTCATTGCGCAAACTCTGCGCAAGGAAGGCGATGCAAATGACCCATACGTTATTTTCCAGAACCTTCTGGAATCGGGCCTGTTCGATGAAGTGATGCAGAAGCTGAACGTTAAAATGCCCCACGTCAAGCGATAACCACCGTCCCTTGAGAATCGGCCTTCGGGTTCAAGGGCACGCCCATCTGCTTCAAGGCGCGCGCGCGGAATGCGGCGAAGAAAGACGGGTAGAATTGAGGCAATGAGTAACCAGGCTTCACTTCAAGGTGATGTATTTCCTCACTGAGCGAAATAGATTGTTGGCAATAGTTGAGGATTACCTCCAGATCGTCGGCTACACGCCCAGAATACAACCATGTTGAGATCGATCTCAGACAATAGCATCAGCGGGGATGAACGCGGTCTCGCCTATAAATCAGCTTTTCGGATTCCACGAGCGCTGCAAGCGTAAGGTCATGGAACACCGATGCCTCGAATAGCGACTTCCCTCCTGCATTCAGCCTTAACGCGGGTAGCTTTCTTTTTACAGCGCGGTAGCTGATGAGCATCTCGGGAACAGTAGTGACGTCGCCAGGTTGACGAAAGATGTTGCGTAACCCCGCCATTACACCCTTTGCTGTTCCATTATGAATCTGTGGATCAATCCCGTTGATATCGCTGGTAGACCGTTGTGCTCGATAGGGCTTGCTCTCGAACACGTAGACCCGGTGCCTGCCTCGCGTCACGTGCGAACGATAGAGCGCAAGACCTAGTTCCACCGGCATATTAAAGCGGGGAATTCCCTTCGATATCTCAATCCGAGAGAGATCATGAATCGAAAAATTGGACTTCCCAATCAAACCGATAATCGTTTCGAGCCGGCCCTGATTCGGAACGGCGAGCGTAGCATTGACGCGCAAGCCAAGTTGGGTCAGGCCTACGATGTAGGCTACATACAGATCCTCAAACTCATTATCGTATGGGATGTTGAGAAAGACAGACTCGATACGCTTGCGACTTGCCATCTCGTGCCTATCGCCTGCCACTGCCTCTAGAAGATGTTCGAGAACTGCCCCGCTTTGTTTTTGTAGCCCTGCTCTTATTCCTTGAGGATTTCCGATTGGAGGGAGTACTCATGATGCTGCGCACAGCCGCCACGCGCTCGGAACTGAGTCCGAGAATTCGGCCCATTTCTTCTGGGGTGGGCACCGAATTGCCAATCACATGCGCGCTCATAGTCTCATTATAATGAGAAATCCTAATCGCCGTCAGAAAAATTCGGATACTTCGCCGGGAATTGAACGGTAGCGAAGGCTTTTGTGAACTAACCGCCAACATTTTGCATCGCGGTCGTGTGACGACTAAACCGAAAGTTTACGGCAGATGCGGACTGGACTTGCCCGGCGAGGGCGGATTCGTCTCGGGCTGGTCCAGCTTGGTCACATGCACGCTGGCCTGGGTTTCTGGCACTGTTCCGTCGTTCACCTGCACCTCAATCGGCTTGCCCTGGATGAGGACGCGTTGGACGGCCTCGCCGCGGGCGGGAACCACAACCCGCTGCGTGGCCGAGTTCAATTCGGAGCGCACGGTTACCGGAACCTCTGCCGCCGCATAGCCGTGATTGACCACGTTGACGGCTACCAGCCAGTTATTGCTCTGCACGGCATTGGGGAAGACGCTCTCAATGCTCAGGTCGGGCAGGCCTTTATCCGCATCGACCCAATCGGCGAAAAACCAGGAGAGGTCGCGGCGGGCTCCGGCCTGTTCGAGCAGCTTTTCAAACTGGCTGTGGCCTGTATCTTTGCCGAAGTCCTGGGCGGGATCGTAGGCGCGGAGCGCGGCGGAAAGCGATGCGTCGCCGGCTACGTCCCTCAGCATCCACAGGACATAGGTCGCCTTGGTGCGGTAGTAGACGGGCGAGATGGCCAGGGCGAGCGGCTGCCCCAGGTTTTGGCCGGGGCTTTCCGGCTCGGCCAGGGCCAAGGCGGGGCGCGAGGCTTCAAGCGCTTGCAGAGCCTGAGTGCGGCCACGCTGTTTTTCTACCCACAAGGTGCCCATGAAGTGCGCCACTCCCTCGCTGAGCCAGGCGCGAGGCGATTGCATCCAGGCGTGGGTGAGCGCGTGGGCCAGAATGTTTTCAAGCTGATCCGGTTCGGCCTGGCGGATGCTGATGGCCAGCAGCGCGCCGGTTTCAAAAGGAGCGTCTTGCGGATCGGGCAGGTCAAGGAGGGTGAGTTGGGAGCGGGGATGTACCCCCAGCCAGCCTTGCAGAAAGGGCGTGACCGTGGCTATCGCCGTGGTCCAGTTCAGCACGGCTGGTTCGTCTTCAGGGAGCGTCCAGATGGTGGTGTTTTCAGCCGGGTGGGGCGTGCGAATGGCTACAAACAGGCTGGGCGCTTCAAATCCGAGGGCCGCGCTGTCCGAGTTGGCGGTAGCTACGCCGTCCACCTCCGGGTCAAGGCTGCTGGTATCGGTAACGGTGAGTGAAGCCGGGTGCCCGTTGATGAGGGCCACTGTGGGCACATAGCCGTGGGGAAACTCGACCGTGAGCCGCAGGCGGAAGCGCGCCGCGGCCATGCGCAGCTTGTGCTCGCCCATCTCGTCAAAGAGCCGCGCTCCATCGCCCAGCATTACCGGCACGCTGGAGACCGGGTACCAGGCTACATTGCCAAAGCCGCGCAGGCCGGTGAAATCCACGCCGATCCGGTCCCAGTCAGAGTGCAGCGCTGCTTCCTCAGGAGTTCCGATGGCGAGCAGGCGCTGGGCATTGGCAGCGATCACGCCGGAGTAGGTGACGTCGAGCTGAAGGCTGGCTCCCGGCGCAAGGGGTTGGGCGAGCGGAACGACCGCCTCGTGCAATTGCCCGGTATGGTCGGCGTCAGAGTTGAGCGTGGCTACGGTGATGGCCGCATCCCGGCCGTTCACGCGAATCCGTTCCCAGTTGAGCGAAGAGGAGATCTGCATCGGAATGCGCTTGAGCGGAGTCTTGCCGTCGTTGCGCACCGTGACCAGAGAGCGGACGGCTATATGCTGCTCGGCGGTGAGTAGACGCAGGTCCATATCGAAGTCAGTGAAGGTAACCGCCTCGCGCTCGGCGTCTTCGGCCACCTGCGGTGGGGCCAACTGCGCCTTCGGCGCGGCGACGGTCGGGACTGGGGTGGTGGTGGCGTGGCCGTTGGCATCGGTCGAACGCGAAAAGATTACCTGGCCGCCGGGTTGATTTTGTGTTGCAGGTGATGGGGTTTGTGCAATGCATAGATGAGTCAGCAGGCTGAAAACTACTACGGCGGCAAGAACCGTTGCTTTGAAAGGGCGCGGCTTTAGCCGCGCCGCACAATTAGAAGAAAAGAAGTTGGGCTTTAGCCTCTGAGGGAATGTTTGGGGGACAATATGCATTCCCTCGGCGGCTAAAGCCGCGGCCATCTTGTAAGCTCTTATGGCGCGGCTAAAGCCGCGCCCTTTCAAAGCAGCTTGCGACTCCGCAGTTTGTGTGATCGAGGCAAATGATAACTTCATGAACCCAGGCCTTTCTGTTTCCTTGGTTTTTGCGCGGCGCCCGCGATGGGGCCAACTGCGCCTTGGGCGCGTAACGCTGCATTTCGTCGCTGGCGGAAGGCTTCATAGAGCACCACCGCGCCGGCTGCTGAGACGTTGAGCGAACTGACGCCGCCGGCCATGGGAATCCGCAGCAGATGGTCGCAGGTGCGCCGCACCAACTCGTGCAGTCCCGCGCCCTCGCGTCCCAGTACGATTACGCAGTCTCCGGTCAGGTCGAATTGGTCGTAGTCCGTCTGGCCCCGCTCGTCGGGACTCGCATCCAGACCAATGATCCACAAATTTTTCCGCTTGAGTTCTTCGAGCGCGCGCACCAGGTTCACCACGCGCGCAATGCGCAGGTGCTCGGTTGCTCCGGCACTTGCTTTGACGGCCACCGGGCTCAAAGGTGCCGACCGCCGCTCCGTGAGCACCACGCCGTCCACTCCGGCGCCGTCGGCCACGCGCAGCAGCGCACCCAGGTTTTGCGGGTCTTCAACGCCATCGAGAGCCAGCAACAGCCGGCGCGCGCCGGGCTTATCCGTAGCTGGCTCGAAGAGGTCCTCAATGGAGAGAGACTCCTGCGGATGGACCATGGCTACCACGCCCTGGTGCGCCTCGGTTTTGGCCAGCACGGTCAACTGCTCGCGCGCTTCCTGGCGGACTCGGACGCCGGCTTGGCGGCACAGATTCACCAGCCGCTCAAGCCGCTCATCCTGCCGCTCGCGGGCCACCAATACGTGGTCGAAGCGCCGCCTTCCGGCCTTGAGCGCCTCTTCAACCGGATGCAGCCCGTACAAAACTTCCATAAGAGATAGTGTAGTTGCCGCGACGCCTACGACGACAGCTTGGCGCTGGCCAGCCGGTTCAGACTTACGCCCTGCTCGGCGGCCTGCATGGCGAGCGAGCGATGCACGTCTGGAGGAATACGCACGCGAAATGCGCCGCTGTAGCGCTTGATGGACAACGGAACGGGAACCGTCTCGCCGGCAGCCTCCATATCCTTCACTGCTGCTCGTACGGTTTTGCGGATGCCGGTGAACGCGGTTTCTGGGGTGGACGCGAGCCAGGAGAGCGAAGGAAATTCGGCACAGAGGCCGACGTATTCTCCATCTTCGGCGGACCAGGTGACGCGGTAAGTGTACTGATCGCGCATGGAGTTTCTTTTCAGTCTAAGTGTGGTTTTCATTCTCAATACCTCCCGGTCCTTTGAGTTTGTCGATTGCGGCAAGCACCTGCCGGACCTGGTATGCCTTGGCCTTACCCTTGTCGTTCTGGATATTCACGCGCGGGTCGCCTGGCCACGGAGTCTTGAAAATCGCATGGCTGGTGCCGCGTTGCCGCGGTTCGCCAAAGTACTCCACACAAACCTTGAACAGATCAGCGAATCGTACATTCCTGGGCGTGCGCCGCATTGCTTCGAGAATCTTCTTCGACGCAGCCATTAGGATTATGGTATCACTATTGGCACCATTCACAGAGATTTTCCTGCCTTAGATCGAGTTGCGGAGGGCGAGAAAAGGCGCTTCCGAAACCGGGTAAGGAAAAAGACTTCTCCTCGACCGCGACTTCTGCGGCAATTTTGTCGTCTAATTGAAATAGATGAGTTCCGACGAAAACTTTCGCTCTTATTTCGCCCAAACTTCTGTCGCTGCGGCTCAGGACGAGGTTCGGCAGCAGAGTCTGGCTATCTCCGCGGGTCTCAAGCGCCAGGATGCCGGCCTGATTGATGAGCTGATCGTCTGCTACCAGCACCGACTGATGCGTTACCTGCTCTATCTGACCAGCAACCGCGAGATGGCCGAGGACCTTTTCCAGGAGGTCTGGATGCGCGTTCTGGTGCGCGGCGCACAGTTTAACGGTCAGGCGCGGTTTGATACCTGGCTCTTTACCATCGCCCGCAACCTCGTTATCGACCAGCGCCGCAAGCGGACCATGGTGAGCCTGGACGAACTCGTTGAGGGCCCCCGGGACGACGATCGGCCTATGAGCTTTGAGGTCGCAGCCGGCGAGCCGACTCCATTTGACCGCTTTGCCAGCCTCGAAGACCGGGAACGGATTGCGGCGGCGCTGCTCCAGTTGGATACGATCCATCGCGAAGTGCTGGTGCTTCGATTCCACGAGGATTTGTCTCTCGATGAGATAGCAAAAGTGACGCGCGCTCCTCTTTCCACCGTAAAATCAAGACTTTACAGGGGCATAGCCGCGATCAAACCCAAGCTGGCTCACGCTGGCCCGCGTGTTCAGCCTGGTGTCCAGCCTGATTTCCAGGGGGCAGTGTGAACGCCGGCGTGCCGGTTGACGATCAGGCCAGCGACACAAACACCAGCTCTGACCGCGATCTCGTCTCGGCTTGTGCCGGGAAACAGGCTGACAACGATTGCGCCGTGGCCCATCGCACCTGTCGCGTGGTCAACGCCTCGCTGGGTGTGATGCGGGAGCAGAAAGCAGGACGCAAGCGGATTCGTTCCCTGGCCTTGGCGGCCACATTGGTCATTGTTCTTGTGCTTGGTCCTCTCGTCTGGAGGATCGCGGACACCTTGCTCGAGGAAGAGCACCTGACCAGCCCGCTGAGCGAGCTGAGTGTGTGGATTATCTTCCTCAGCGCGGCCTTGCTGGCCTGCGCTTTGCTGGCCGGCTGGTTACGGCGCAGGCCCTGACGACCCCCTCCCCTGGCATCATCCGAAAAGATATAAAAGCAGGCCAGAGCAGTACGGTTATCCGGAGAATGAGGATATAAAACGCAACCGGTTACCTCCGGGGTGCGCAACTTACTCTTCCTGCTTCCCGTCAACCTAAATACAGGTTTAAGCTGTGCTAGACCTCTGTAAGATCCTTCCAGGGAGGGATTGCTCCATGCACGACCCACAATCCATCACCGCCAAGGACGACGCACGGCTGATCCCGCTGTGGTCCATCGTGGTAGCCGTTGCGGCCTTTGTCATCGTCGAGTACTACTTCTGGGTGGTTTTGCCCACGCAGCAGCACCATGCGACGCCCCTCGGCCTCCGCATCTACCTGAACCTTTCCTGGGGTCTGCTGGCTTCAATCTATTTCCTGTTGATCGGTTACGTCAGCAAAGACGCTCCGCGGCGCGCCATGAGCACGCGCTTCTGGATGGTGATCTGCTTCGTCATGCCGGGCGGCATCGGCGCCGTGCTTTACTTCCTGCTGCGCCAGCCGGAGGTTTCGCGCTGCCCGGCCTGCACCACGCATGTGCAGGGCGACTTCCACTACTGCCCGCAGTGCAACTACCGGCTCGCGGCCAGTTGCGGCACCTGCTTCCGCACCGTGCGCGCCACCGACCAGTACTGCACCCAATGCGGCCATGAGCTGGCCCGGGATCGAATACCGGCGCGCCTGCGCGCGATGAGCGATTAAAGCCGGACGTTTTTCGGCAAAAGGCCCGGTTTATTCCCCTCCATCCACCCATCCCGCAATTGACCCAGCCGGGTTCCCTTCCTACAATCGAAGTTCCGATTGGCATGAACCTCTCCGCGCTCATCATCGACGACGAACAACTGGCCCGCGACGAGCTTAGCTATCTTCTTGCCCAGGTGGGCGGCGTGGACGTGGTGGCCCAGGGAACCAACGGCATTGAGGCCGTTGACCTGATCGAGGAGCACCATCCCGACCTCGTTTTTCTCGATGTGCAGATGCCGGGCATGGACGGCTTTGGCGTGATCCAGCGGCTGATGGATCGCGCCAGGGCAAAAGCGGATTCGCAGCCCGGCAAAAATGCCCAGCTGCCCCAGATCGTCTTTGCCACAGCCTATGACCAATACGCCGTGCGCGCCTTTGACGTAAACGCCGTCGATTACCTGCTCAAGCCCTTTGACCGCACCCGCGTGCAGCAGGCCGTCGAAAGGGTCCGCGGCCGCATCGCCGGGCGCGCTTCTGTAGCTGCCGGCGCCACGCCGCAGCCCGATTCTCCCATCGAGTCCCAGCTTGACGCCTTGCTGCGCCTGCTCAAAAGTCCACAGGGCGCCTCGCGAACCCCACAGCCGGCCAGGCTCATTGTGCAGGCGCAGAGCCGCCTGCTGCTGGTCGACCAGGACGATATCTGCTATGCGGCCATCGATGAGGGAGTGATTCGCGTCGTCACGCAGACTTTTGAAGGCAGCTCCAAGTGCCGCACCCTCGAGGAGCTTCTGGAACTGCTCGATCCGGCGCTCTTCTGGCGTGCCCATCGCGGTTTTGTGGTCAACATCAACCACATCCGCGAAGTGATGCCGTGGTTCAAGTCCAGCTATCAGTTGCGTATGAACGACAAACGCCAGACCGAAATCCCCGTCAGCCGCGCGCAAACCAAGCGGCTGCGCGAGCTGTTCAATCTGTAACAGCTTGAGTTACAGCGAAGTAGAAACTTTTCAAGGTGTTTTGGATGGACTGCTCAGGGCAACAACTTCTAAATAGACTCGCTTGGCGGTTGGATCGAAGGTCCACGTCGCATGTTCGATGATTCCATTGCCGATTCCGCCGTCGCGGTTGATCTTTGCCTCCCCGACGCCGTCCAGCCACCAATGGACTTTGCTGAAGCTACCACGACGCCCGATCAGTATGGTGGTTCGCTGTCTGCCGTCGACGCGGAGCTTCCCCTCCTCAATATCGATACTGACAATGGGAACAATATCTCCGGTGTAATCGCCATTCATGCCGAACCCCTTGTCTTCGGAGGCGGTCGGTCCTTTCTCTCCGAGACCGGCGATTGCCCGGAACTGTGTATTCAGGATGAGGGTGGCGTCACTACCCGTGTCCAGATGCAACAGGGCCTTTGCCGATCTTCCGTTGGGAAAAGTGAGAACCGATGGCAGCAGCAATCCGTACGCAGACCACTCGCCCTTGAGTGTGCCGTGCTTTCCGGAGGGTGGCGCACAATCAGAAAGGTTCCGTAGGATTAGATGCGTAGTCGAAAAGTCGAGGGTCGTACACCATCGTTCAAAGAAATCCCAGCCCAAGATACCGTTCACGGGATGTTCGAGCCGCTTGCTTAAGTCTCCAAAGTCAAATACAAGAGCTGAATCAGAAAAGATGTGAGCTTGTCCAGAGCGCAAGGCGACCGGCACGGTTCTGTATTTCTGATCGGTCGGCTTGTTTCCATATCCGGCGACAGAAAATGCCGTCTTCCAAAAGGATTTGTGGAGTTTCCCCTTCTGCGCAACCTCCCTGCTGATCATTGTGTGCTCCGTACCTGTGTCTACAAGTAGAATCAGCGCGCCGAGCTTCTCATCTCTCAGCGCGGTAAAAAGGTGTCCGTTTACATAGTCGAGCGAAAGCACGATGGGAGTGTCCGCGGCAACCGCATATACATCGGTGCCGGTAGAAACTTCCCGTGTAGTCTGCGGATACAAGCCACATGGGAGAATCGTGAAAAGCAGCAGGAAACAACCCTTGTTCAGGTATAAACGCATGATTCAATCTTCCTTTACACCCGCCATTTTACTAATTCCCGGGCAGCACGGGCACTGGCTTTGGCGGTCTGGTAACGCCAATATCTTCAAAGGTTGCTGAGCCGCCTGGTATTGTGCCGATCTGTGTGCTCGTAACCTGCGTGTAAACCGTGTAAGTCCCAGGTATGCCGGTGGGATCGAAGATGGTTGACGCGGCGGTGACGATGGTGGAGGTTTCTATGGTGTTAAGGTTGACAGAATCAACCCACGCTATCAACGCTGGAGTTGTTGTGATGTCGAAGGTGTAGTCGGTGTCTCCGCTCACCAGCGTGGATGGAGCGGAGCCCGCAGGCTTCAGATTCACCAAGATGCTGGAGCTGTACCCCGTATCCGTGGTTGCGGTCAGTGTTGCCTGGGGTATGGCTGATGGGTTTAGTGTGAGTTCATTGGAAGGGACAGTGACAATGATTGCATAGTTGGAGTTCAAGGCGCTCGAAAGATCAGCAGCCGCAATCGAATTTGCGTTATATTGATTGGTAATTGTTATAGAGCCGCCGTATGTACAGGCTCCGGTCTGTGCATTACAGCTGATACTGACGGTACCAGAGTATTTGCACCCCCCCCCAGCGGCATTGCTAAGGGCAGCAGAATTACAGCGAGTGTTTTGACGAGCGTTCGTTTGCTCAGCATAGATTCCTTTCTTTCCTTGGATTTTGTGAATTGGCAAGATTTTCTTGCCGAACGATAATGTGCCCCATAGATGACCAAGGGTAGATTACGAAAGTATAGATCCCTTTAGTTATGTCTGGCTTTGCGCCAGAACGTCGTCCTTATTACTTTGTACGTCGGGGTACAGAAACACGCGTCGGCTGGTGCAGCGAGAGGCTGATAGTCCCTTGTATCGCCAGCCTCGCAAGACTTCAGTCGTATCTCTCGAAGACAACCTGCTTCTTGTGCCAGCCGAACTCGGCCAGCAGCTCGCGCACGCCGGAGACCATGAAGTTCAGTCCGCAGATATAGGTATAAATGTCGAAGTTCAACTCGGCCGCCGGCGTTGCCGGGTCGATCGCAGGCTGCGGAAGCGTCAGGCCAAACTGCGCGGCACGCTCCTCCACGATCCGGGTTACGTGAGCCTGCACGTGGCCGCGCAGACCGCCCCAACTATCTGCTGCACGGCTCAGCGTGGGCAGGTAGTGAAAATTTGGTTTTCTCTTCTCCAGCGCCTCGAACTCTTCTTTGTAATAAATATCGGTCTCGTGGCGTGTGCCGTAGACCAGCCAAATCTCCTTGCCGTCGCTGCGGTCTGGACCGTCTTCTGGAAACAGCCACTGCGTAAAGCCGCGCATCGGTGCGATGCCAGTGCCGGTACACACCAGGATGGAGTCGGTGACCGGCTCATGAAGCACAAAGTGCCCGTGCGGCCCGTGAATCTGAATCTTGGACCCGATGGGCAGATCGGGCAGGTCGGCCAGGTGATTGGAGAAGAAGCCTTCTTCGACCCGGTTGACGCACAGTTCAAAGATATTCTTGTTAGGCGCCGAAGCGATGGAGTAAGCGCGGGTCTGCATCTTGCCCTTCGCGTCCTCAGCCACGGCGGAGACAAACTGGCCGGGTGCATAGGGAAAGCTCTCCAGTTCGTCGATGACAAATGCGAAGTGGTAGCACTGAGCAACTTTTGAGATGCAGACTTTGCTTTCAAGACGCGCTGTATAAAGTTCACGGGCCAAGGCATTTCTCGCTGGGGAAGAGATGGAGTCCGCAACAGGGACTGGAACGAGTATCGCCACCGGAGGGTCAAACTGGCAAGTGCGGAATCCGGGTGCGCACTTCCCCCTATACTTCCCCCTATAATTGACGGGGAGCCGGATGCGATCCCGCAAGGGAGTTTCGGCTTTCATACTACTGAACTTTTGAGGAATCCATGGCCGCACTGATCGATGCCATTACCGTCAAGCGCAAAATGTACTTTGAGTTTGAAAACACCCCCTACTACTGCCTGGAAGCGGAGGTTTCAACCCCCACCGCACGCGGCGGCCAGACCCTGGTTCGGCTGAAGATGCGCAATCTGCTCACTCGCGCCGTCTTTGACAAGACCTTCAAGGCCAGCGACAAGTTCAAGGAGCCTGACCTGGAGACGGTGGAGGCATCCTACCTCTACAGCGATGGCGAAGGCTCGCACTTTCTCGATCAGGAGAGCTTCGATACCCATACCCTCTCCGGTGATAAGATCGGCAACGCTTTGGAGTTTCTGGTCGAGGGCGCCATCATCCAGTTGCACAAATTCAACGGCAATCCTATCGGCCTGCAGTTGCCGCTCCAGGTGGAGCTCAAGGTTGCCTATACGGAACCCGGCGCGCGCGGCGACACCAGCGGCAACGTAACTAAGCTGGCGCGTCTTGAAACCGGCCTGGAAATCAAGGCTCCGCTTTACGTTCAAGAGGGCGAAAAGGTGAAGGTGTATACCGAAACCGGTGAGTTCGCGGGGCGGGCCTGAGCGCCCTCGAGGCTACGCTTCAACGCAAAAACCGCTCCGATTGAACAACGGCCAATTGCCGATCTCGCATTTCCCATTTTGATCCAGCGGTTCTGGCAAAGTCCCTAACTGACTGTGATTGCAATTAAAACTCGTAAGTAAAGACTAAAGACCTGCGCCAATTTTTTGAGCAAAATGGTACACTAGCCGCAGCGTTAGAGCCGAACCGGGCGTAAGCAGCACTCGCCCAACAGAGCAAGATTCTGCCGTGGTCGCTCCGATTCATCCAGCGCAATTCAATCTCAGGAAACATGAACGAAATGGAACAAGGTACTGTGAAGTGGTTTAATGACGCGAAGGGCTTCGGCTTCATCTCGCGTCAGAGCGGCGAAGATGTCTTCGTGCATTACTCTGCAATCAGCTCCGACGGTTTCAAGAGTTTGCAGGAAGGTCAAGCCGTGCAATTCAACGTGGTAAAGGGCCCCAAGGGATGGCAAGCTGCCGACGTACAGCCGCTCTAAACCTTCAAGCCCGGTACGGCAGAATTTAGCTACGCAAATGAGGGCGGGGAGCACTCCCTGCCCTCGCTTGTCTTGCGCACCGTGACCGCGGTCTGACGAAAGCCAAGAAAAATTTGACCCTCAACCAGGCGCTCTCGCCCCGAGTAGCGCAAACGTTACCACTGTCTCGCCCTTCGTCCCAACTTCCTCAAGCAACTCAGCCTCCAGCTCATGCGGAACCGCCATTTCGCACGCTGCAACTTCGCTCTGGTTCGCCCCGGCAAAACACAATTCGCAATGACCCAGCGCCACGTCCTCTGCCATTCCGGCTTCCATGCGCACAGGCGGACCGAAGACGCGGCAGGTCATCGGCCTCCACGCATAAACATCGCACCGACCGGTTGCCGGATCGAGCGCCGGGCAGGGTGCCTCGTTCGCAAACTCCTCAAAGCGCTCGCGCTCCGCATCTGAATCTCCCAGCACGCCCGTCTCTCGATCGCCGGGAAACTCCGCGCCGAATTCGGCAATCCACGCCCGAGCACGCCGCTCGATCTCCAAAGCCAGCGCTGGCTCCGCGGATCGTAAGGCATCCATCCCGGCGCTGAGGCGTAGAGCGTCCAGCGGATTGATCGCAAAAGCTCCGTAACAGCACTGCGTACACCCCAGCCGGCAGACCAGCCACTCGCCCGCCCGCCTCGCCGCCTCTGCAAGCGAAGCATCCATGATCTGCACCAATTCCTGATCCCTTGCCGGCAAGCGCATAACGGCAAGAATACCGGATCGCGCCGTAACCGCTTCAGGATTGCGTTCGAGTGCACTCTTGCGCTACTCTGCCCGCGGAGGCTCTCATGCAGTCCAGTCGATTGGCCGTTGCTCTTTTTCTGTTCACCCTGGCCGTTTCCGCCGGGTTTGCGCAGCAGGATCGCCTGCTTGTGGCCCAGAAGGGAACCAGGAGCCTGGCTATCGTCGATCCTGTTGCCGGAACGGTGATCGCTTCCGTCCAGGAGGGAGGGGTCACAGGCCATGAGGTGATCGCATCGGCTGACGGCCGTCTCGCCTATGTGCCCATCTATGGAAATTCCGGCGTGGGCAAGCCGGGAACCGATGGCCGGAACATGGTGGTCATCGATATTGCCGCGCAAAAGGTGGTGGCCAGCGTCGATTTCGGCCATGGTGTTCGCCCGCACATGCCCATCCTCGGGCCAAGAGACGGTCTCCTCTACGTCACCACCGAGCTTGAAAACGCGATCACCCTCATCGATCCCAAAACGCTGAAGATCGTCGGCTCCATCCCCACCGGCCAGCCCCAGAGCCACATGCTCGCGCTCTCCCACGACGGCCGCCACGGCTACACCTCCAACGTAGTGCCGGGATCGGTTTCCGTGCTGGACATCGTCGCGCGCAAAACTCTCACCAACATCCCTATCTCTCCCAATACGCAGCGCATCTCCATTTCCAACGACGACCGCTGGGTATTTACCGCAGACCAGACCAAGCCCCGATTGGCCGTCATCGACACAACGACGAACAAGCTCAAGAGCTGGATTCCGCTGGAGGGCACCGGTTATGGAAGCGCCCCCACACCGGATGGACGCTGGCTGCTCATCGCGATTCCAGATAAGAACAACGTCGCTGTTATTGACCTGCAAACCATGCAGGTTGCGCGCTCGGTTACGGTCGGCAAATCTCCGCAAGAGGTTTTGGTTCGCCCCGACGGTAAGGTCGCCTACGTCTCCTGCATCGAAAGCGACCAGGTTGCTGAAATCGATCTGGCATCGTGGAAGGTTACGCGGTTTATCGCTACCGGGAAGGGTACGGATGGGTTGGCCTGGGCCGCGGCGCATTGATTAGCACTTGAGACTACTTCAAGCCCTGATCATCACCCAATCTTCTTATCCCATCCTTCCAGCGTCTTCTTCAGCTCGAGCATGAAGCGGCAGGCGTCTGCGCCGTCGATGGTGCGGTGGTCGAAGCCGAGCGTGAAGTGCTGCATGGAGCGAATCGCAATCGTATCGTTGCCTTCCGCGTCCGTCAGCACCACAGCCTCCTTCTTGAGGCCGCTGATGGCCAGGATGGCTGACTCCGGCTGATTGATGATGGGGGTGCTGAACTCGTCGCCGAAGACGCCGGAGTTGGTCAGCGTAAAGGTGGACCCCGAAGCCTCCTCGGGCTTCAGCTTTTTGGTGCGCGCGCGCTCGGCCAGATCGGCGATGCTGCGCGCCAGGCCGAGAAAGCTGAGCACCTCAGCCTCTTTGACCACCGGCACAATCAGTCCCCACTCCAGGGCCACGGCAATGCCCAGGTTGATGTTCTGGTGATAGTGGATTGCGCCGCTTTCAAGCGATGCGTTGACGACGGGAAACTTGCGCAGCGCCTCCACAACGGCGGCGGCGATAAAAGGCATAAAGGTGAGCTTGACGCCGTTCGCCCGCTCGAAGCCCGCTTTCTCGCGCTCGCGAATCTTCACGATGCGCGTCATATCGACCTTGTAGACGGTGTGAACATGGGGGCTGATCCGCTTGCTCTCCACCATGTGCTCGGCGATAATCGCGCGCATCCTGCTGAGAGGAACCACCTGCCCGGCCAGCGCGGAGGCTGTCGGCTGTGCAACAGCGCCAGACCTCGTAGCATCAGAAGCCGCAGCGCTCCCAGCCCCGTGCTCGCTCAGGTGCCGCAGCACATCTTCTTTGCAAATGCGCCCGTCCGATCCAGTTCCCGCCACCAGGCTCAGGTCGATATTGTGTTCCGCGGCAATCTTCCGCACCAGCGGTGAGGAGCGTATGCGTTCGCCGTCCACCACCTGCGGTGGGGCCAACTGCGCCTTCGGCGCAAGGGCAGCAGCTTTGGGCACAGAACTTCCGCTAGCCGCAGGCGTTGAAACTGCCGCGCGCGTCTCGCCAGCCTGCCCCGCTTGAGCTTTTTTGCCCACAACGGCAACCGCCTCGCCATGCTCGGTGACCACCGCGACCACCGTATTGACCTCGACCGTTTCGCCCTCGGGCACCTTGATCTCGCTCAGAACACCCGCCACGGGCGAAGGAATCTCCGCGTCCACCTTGTCGGTGGAGATCTCAAACAGCGGCTCATCCTTTTCTACCCGGTCGCCGGCCTTTTTGAGCCACTTGGTCAGAGTGCCCTCAAAGATCGACTCGCCCATCTGCGGCATGATTACGTCGGTTGGCATCGATTCTTCTCCCCGCAATGCGAAACCCGCTTGCGCCCGGTTCCTGCCGGATTATAAATGGCTGCACACGTCCTCAGGCTTCAATCGGTCGGTTCCCGCTGTTCCTGAGCCGCTCCACTTCAGCCGGAACCCGCAACGGCGTATCTTCCGCTGGAAACTCCTGCGTGGCTCCTTGACTGGGTGCCCCATCCTTGCGAGGTTTTTCGTCGCAAGGGTGGGAACTCCGCAATGCTTCCAGGCTTTCCACCGCCAGCACCTCTTCGCCAAAGACCATCCCGAACTGCCGCGCCGCCTCGTGCGCCACCGCTTCCAGCGAAGGCAAATCCCCCGGCCGGTCAAAATTGCGGCCCAGCTCACGCTCTAGCTCGCGGTCCAGGCTGGTCACCGCATGATCCGCAATGCCGCAAGGAACGATCAACTGAAAATCCCGCAGGTCGGTGGTTACGTTGAAGGCGAAACCATGCGAAGTAATTCCGCGCGCCACATGAATGCCGATGGCGCCGATCTTTCGCTCCGATCCTGCGGATTCACCGCCAGTCCCTAGTCCCTGGTCCCTTATTCCGCACCATACCCCAGTGAGCCCGGCAATCCTTCCCGCGCGCACGCCAAAGCCGCCGCACAACCGGATCAGAGCCTCTTCCATCCCGCGCACAAAGTCCACCGGACCCATCCGCCCGCCGGTCGCGTTGTGCAGGCTGCGCAGGTCGAAGATCGGGTAGCCCACCAGTTGCCCCGGCCCGTGATAGGTTACGTCGCCACCGCGGTTGATCTCGTGCACCGTCACGCCCCGCGCGGCGAGCAGCGCTTCCGAAGCCAGCACATTGGCGCGGTCAGCATTGCGCCCCAGCGTCAGCACCGGCGGATGCTCCAGCAGCAGCAGCACATTTTCGACGCGGCCTTGCAATCGCAGTTCAGCAATCTCAGTCTGCAAGCGCAGCCCCTCGTCGTAACCCACACGCCCGAGATAAAGGTACTGGATCATCGCTACTCTGATTGTAGCCAGCCGTCCTGCACGTTCATCGCGGCAGCCCCAGGGCAGCCTTCACTCCGCAAGCCGCGCCGCAAAGAGCTTTTCAAAGACGATCCGATGCTCCCAGGCCACCAGCAGCCAGAGAAGCGTCGCAAAGGCGCCCATCCCAATGCCGCCCGGGTTCATCAGCAGGTGAAACACAAGGATATTGAAGAGCACCGGAGCTAGCAGTGTGAGCCCCAGCCCCACAAACCGGTTGGCCAGAAACAGAACCCCGGAGATGACCATAAGCGCGCCCACTACATAAAAGTAGTGCGAGGCAAACAGGGCGCCGGTAAACTGCCCGGCCAGTCCCGGCGGCATGGGCCCCATGGAAATGAATTGATGAAACATATTGGCTCCGAAGACCAGGAACATGAGCCCCAGCAGATAGCGCGCGATCATGGTGACAATCTTCATTGAGTTCTCCTTAAATTGACTTAGGGGATAAAGCCGGGGAACCTATATACGGCTCAGCGGAGGGGGAAGATATATATCTCCGCAGAAAATGGATGGTCACGCGTCGCTTTTCGATTCAAATGATTTGTCTGCCGTTTCATGATGTTAGCGGTAAACTAGTAATTAGTTAAGGGTAATCGCACCATGAGACCGTCCGAGGTATTGCCGCAGCATCGGGAGACGATCCGCCAGCTTGTGCTCCAGGCGGGCATGGCGAACCCGCGCGTTTTCGGTTCAGTGCTACACGGTGACGACGAGGACGGAAGCGACTTGGACCTGCTGGTGGACCCTGCGCCCCGCGCCAGCCTGCTGGCAATGGAGCGGCTACAGGCCCAACTGGCCGCCGTGACAGGAGTCAAAATCGATTTGCGCACTGCCGAGGAGCTTCATCCCCGCTTTCGCAGCAAAGTGCTCGCCGAGGCTGCCTCGCTGTGAATCATCAGCTGGACGATTCCTGGATTGGAATTGCTTTTGCGCGAGTATCGAAAGAATTCCACGGACATTTTCGCCGTTCAAAGTAGAATAGAGTCATGGGCAAAGTGCTACAACTCTTTCCCGAATTCGAGGAGAATTCTCCTCAGAATTTGCCAGGGGATTCGCGCAACCTATGTGAAGTCGTGGTCGGGGATGCAAGCCATGTATTAGTAGGATTTCCTGATGGCTTATTTCAAACTGTAGTCACGTCGCCGCCATATTGGGGTCTGCGGGATTATGGAGTTAAGGGCCAGATTGGCGCGGAAATGGCCGTCGAGGATTACATTGCAAATCTTGTCTCCATATTCCGCGAAGTGCGCCGAACGCTCGCAAATGACGGAACTCTTTGGCTGAACATAGGTGACAGTTATACAAGCGGTGGAAGAACCTGGCGGGATGACGATGCAAAGAACAAGGGCCGGGGCATGTCCTACCGCGCCCCGACGCCCAATGGCCTTAAGCCGAAGGACCTAATCGGTGTTCCTTGGAGGGTGGCCTTCGCACTGCAGGCCGATGGATGGTATTTGCGGTCCGATATGGTCTGGAATAAACCCAACTGCCAGCCTGAATCGGTTAAGGATCGCCCCACGCGCTCTCATGAGTATATTTTTCTTTTCTCTAAATCGGAACGGTACTTTTACGACCATGAAGCCATTCAAGAGACCGCGCTGAATAGGTCGCAGGGACGAAAGAACCGCCGCAGCGTGTGGAATATCAATACCGAGCCCTACGCGGGAGCGCATTTTGCAGTTTATCCCCGTTCTCTTGTGCGTCTTTGTGTGGCCGCCGGATCGAGAAAAGGCGACAGGGTACTTGATCCATTCTTCGGCTCCGGGACGACCGGCGTCGTTTGCAACGAGCTTGAACGTCAATGTACCGGCATTGAGATTAACGAGGAATATGCCAACTTAGCGAGGAATAGATTGCTCAAACGGCGTTGAATCGAATCGCCAAGTTGCGTGAACGATGCACAATTCTTTCCTTATCTTCTTGATTTGCAGCTTTCTCTCCGTGCCCCCATCGAAGTAAAGAGCAAACTTGATCTTGCCTTCCGTATCGTAGACATAGCCATAGCCGGGTTTAGGAGTCTGACGGCTGTGTGTCTGGATAACCAGTTGAGCGCTCTTCCCCTCCAACAGAAGCGATTTGGGAATTTCCACAAGTTCATAGAGATAGCTTTCTGGCCCAGGTTGCAGCTGGCGAAATTGGAAAATTCGCTCATAACTCTTCATGTGCTGAATATACATATCCCTGAGCAACGGCAATTCCCAGGCGCCTTTTCCGAGCTCCATGAACTTACTGATGTGCAAAGAATCTTTACGAATGCTTTTGTCGGCCTGCGTTTTAAGGCTGACTGGAACTCCTGCAATCGTTAGGTCGTGGCCGCGATTTATTCTGTTCCGGACAAGTTCAGCTCGGATTCCCGCGCGATTCAACGAACTTTCCAGGGCAAACTCAAAGCGGTCCTTGCTCAAGGCCTGTCGGCTAAACGCATGATGTATGCGTAGCGCGTCCCCCAACATTTCGAGAACCCCAAGCGTGACAAGATCTGAGTCTCCTTTGCGCCAAAACTCACGTTGGAGATGAAACTGCCGGACTACCGCAACGACCCATTCGATTTGAGACGGCGTCAATGCAGAAAGGTCCGGGCTTGGTACAGCAATGGGATGCTGATCTGTTGTCATTACTGGTCATTGTAGTGTCCTAAAATAGGACAGTCCTACCCGGAAGACACAATTTGAACCTCGTCAGACACTCCCGGAGAGCATCGCACATGAATAAGGCGCAGCGGATCACGAAGGGATCGCATTCGCGGTACACTAGAGGCTGGCAGGAGGACCGGGCGGTCGCTGCCGGAGGCCTTTGCGCAAGCAAGAGCTACCGGGGGAGGAAAGTCCGAACTCCGCAGGGCAGTGTGCCGGATAACGTCCGGGACGTGGGCCTCAAAACCCATGGACGGCCAGTGCCACAGAAAAGATACCGCCTCGGCTACCCCT